>Ga0182737_1000048_pt1 | contig 256939 bp, 242 predicted proteins | sample eDN5th30CBELigOP_FD_128878 | JGI IMG/M metagenome (GOLD analysis project Ga0182737, IMG submission 128878) | Enriched Organic Plus compost microbial communities from Emeryville, California, USA - eDNA 5th pass 30_C BE-Lig OP (version 2) (version 2) ... | reverse complement strand
GGGGGGGGGGGGGGGGGGGGGGGGGGGGGGGGGGGGGGGGGGGGTCAGCGGCGACGGGCCGCGGGGCGGCGGCGCACCTGATCGGTCGAGCCGATCGAGCCGAGGATCAGCGCGGTCTGCAGGATCAGCGCCTCACGAGGCCCGGTGGCGTCCCAGCCGATCACCTCGCTGACGCGCTTGAGGCGGTAGCGCACGGTGTTCGGGTGCACGAACAGCTCCCGTGCCGTGGCCTCGAGGGAGCGGCCGTTGTCGAGGTAGCTCCACAGCGTCGCGACGAGGTCGGGGGAGTGCGCTTGCAGCGGGCGGAAGATCCGCTCGATCAGGGTCTGCTTGGCCAGCACATCGCCGGCCAGCGCGCGCTCCGGCAGCAGGTCGTCGGCGGAGACAGGACGCGGCGCGCTGCGCCAGGCACGGGCCACCGCGAAGCCGGCGAGGGCGGCGCGGGCGCTCTGCCCGGCATCCACCAGCGCCGCGACGGGAGGCCCGAGCACGACGTAACCAGGGCCGAACGACGGCTCGAGGCGCGTGGCGATCTCGTCGAAGGGCAGATCGTCGTCGCCCTCGGCATCCTTGCCCTGCACCTGCGCGCGGCCGATGACGAGGACCAGACGCGAGCCCTGCACGCCGATCAGCACGTCGACCGCCATCTTGCGCGCCGCGCGGCGCACCTGATCGACGTCGAACTGCGGCGGCGTGGTGCCGACGATGACGCTGACCTCGCCGTGACCGTGCCAGCCGAGGGCGGCGATGCGGCTGGGCAGCTCCTCGTCGGCCTCGCCCGTGAGGATCGAGTCCACCACGAGCGCTTCGAGGCGGGCATCCCACAGGCCGCGCGCCTCGGCGGCGCGGGCGTACACGTCGGCCGCCGCGAACGCGACATCGCGCGAGTACAGCAGGATCGCCTCGCGCAGGTGCTCGCCCTTGCCGGCCACGCGCTCCTCGGTCACCGCGACGGTCACGCGGATGAGCTGCAGCGTCTGCTGCAGGCTCACGCTGCGCAGCAGCTCACGGGGTGCCGCGGCGAAGATGTCGGCCGCGATCCACGGGGTCGACGTCGGATCGTCGTACCACTGGATGAACGAGGTGATGCCGGCCTGGGCCACCAGCCCGACGGCGGAGCGTCGGGCCGGCGGCATGTCGGCATACCAGGGGAGGGTGTCCTCGAGCCGCTTGATCGTCACCGTGGCGATGTCGCCGGAGATCCGGCGCAGCCAGGCGAGCGTGGCGGCCTTGTCCATGGCCGGCTGGGAGGAACCGGTCACCGAATCAGCTCTCGCCGCCTGCGTTCCCGCTGGTGCCCGCGTTCACGTCGAACAGACGGTACTTCTCGATGGCCTGTCCGACCACGGCGCGATCGACCTTGCCCTCGTCGGCGAGCGCCTGCAGGGCGCGCACGACGATCGACGGTCCGTCGATCTTGAAGAACCGGCGCGCCGCCGCGCGGGTGTCCGAGAAGCCGAAGCTCTCCGCGCCGAGCGTGTAGTACGACTGCGGCACCCACTGGCGGATCTGGTCCTGCACGGCGTGCATGTAGTCGCTGACCGCGACCACGGGGCCCTCGGCGCCCTGGAGCTTCTGGGTGAGGTAGGCGGTGCGCGGCTCCTGCTCGGGGTGCAGGAAGTTGTGCTCGTCGGCGGCGAGTCCGTCGCGACGCAGCTCGTTCCACGAGGTCACCGACCACACGTCGGCGACGACGCCCCAGTCGCTCTTCAGCAGCTGCTGCGCCTCGAGCGCCCAGGGCAGGCCGACACCCGAACCGAAGAGCTGGGCGCGGGGGCCGTCGCCCTCGCCCTGCGAGACGCGGTGGATGCCGCGGACGATGCCGTCCACGTCGACATCGGCCGGCTCGACGGGCTGCACGAGCGGCTCGTTGTAGACGGTGATGTAGTACATCACGTTCGGGTCCTCGTGCTGACCGCCGTACATGCGCTCGAGACCCGAGCGCATGATGTGGGCGATCTCGTAGCCGTATGCCGGGTCGTAGGTGACGGTGGCCGGGTTGGTAGAGGCCAGCAGCGGCGAGTGGCCGTCGGCGTGCTGCAGGCCCTCACCGGTCAGCGTGGTGCGACCGGCGGTCGCGCCGATCACGAAACCGCGGGTCATCTGGTCGGCCGCGGCCCAGAAGGCGTCGCCGGTGCGCTGGTAGCCGAACATCGAATAGAAGATGTAGATCGGAATCAGCGGCTCGCCGTGCGTGGCGTAGCTGGTGCCGGCGGCGGTGAACGCCGCCGCGGCGCCCGCCTCGTTGATGCCGACGTGCACGATCTGACCCTGCGGGCTCTCCTTGTAGGCGAGCAGCAGCTCCCGGTCGACCGACGTGTAGTGCTGGCCGTTCGGGTTGTAGATCTTCGCGGTCGGGAAGTACGCGTCCATGCCGAACGTGCGCGCCTCGTCGGGGATGATCGGCACGATGCGGTGACCGAAGTCCTTGGAGCGCAGCAGGTCCTTCAGCAGGCGGACGAACGCCATGGTCGTGGCGATCTCCTGCGTGCCGGAGCCCTTCTTCGGCAGTGCGTAGGCCGAGTCGTCCGGCAGGCTGATCGGCACGTGGGTGGTGCGACGCTCGGGCAGGAAGCCGCCGAGATTGCGGCGACGCTCGAGCATGTACTGGATCGTCTCGTCCTGCGCACCCGGGTGGTAGTACGGCGGCAGGTAGGGGTTCTCCTCGAGCTGCGCGTCCGTGACAGGGATCTGCATCGTGTCGCGGAAGGTCTTGAGGTTCTCCAGCGTCATCTTCTTCATCTGGTGGGTCGCGTTGCGGCCCTCGAAGTGCGGGCCGAGACCGTAGCCCTTGACGGTCTTGGCGAGGATGACGGTGGGCTGGCCCTTGTGCTCGACGGCCGCCTTGTACGCGGCGTAGACCTTGCGGTAGTCGTGGCCGCCGCGGCGCAGCTGCCAGATCTCGTCGTCGCTGAGGTCCTTCACCAGGGCGGCGGCGCGCTCGTCCTTGCCGAAGAAGTGCTCGCGGATGTACGCGCCCGACTCGGCCTTGTAGGTCTGGAAGTCGCCGTCGGGCGTGGAGTTCATGATGTTCAGCAGCGCGCCCTCGGTGTCGCGGGCGAGCAGGTCGTCCCACTCACGCCCCCAGACGACCTTGATGACGTTCCAGCCGGCACCGCGGAAGAACGATTCCAGCTCCTGAACGATCTTGCCGTTGCCGCGCACCGGACCATCGAGACGCTGCAGGTTGCAGTTGATCACGAAGGTGAGGTTGTCGAGGCCCTCGTTCGCGGCGACCTGCAGCTGGCCGCGGCTCTCGATCTCGTCCATCTCGCCGTCGCCGAGGAAGGCCCAGACGTGCGAGCCGGAAGTGTCCTTGATACCGCGGTTCTCGAGGTACTTGTTCGACATCGCCTGGTAGATCGCGTTGATCGGGCCGAGGCCCATCGACACGGTCGGGAACTGCCAGTACTCCGGCATGAGGCGCGGGTGCGGGTAGGACGACAGCGCGTGCGGGGCACGCGACTTCTCCTGACGGAAGCCGTCGAGGTCGTCTTCGCCGAGGCGACCCTCGAGGAAGGAGCGGGCGTAGATGCCGGGAGAGGCGTGGCCCTGGATGAACACCTGGTCGGCGCCACCGGGGTGGTCGGCACCGCGGAAGAAGTGGTTGAAGCCGACCTCGTACAGCGACGCCGAGGACGCGTAGGTCGAGATGTGACCGCCGACACCGATGCCGGGGCGCTGCGCGCGGTGCACCGTGACGGCCGCGTTCCAGCGGATCCAGTGCCGGTAGCGGCGCTCGACCTCCTCCTCACCGGGGAACTCCGGCTCGTTCTCGGGGGCGATCGTGTTGATGTAGTCGGTGGTCGGCACCATCGGCACGCCGAGGTGCAGATCCTTGGAGCGCTTGAGCAGGCTGAGCATGATCTCGCGGCCACGCCCGTGACCCTTCGCGTCGACGAGCTCGTCGAGCGACTGCTGCCACTCGCCGGTCTCCTCCGGATCGCTGTCGAGGGGGCCCTGGGAGTACGGATCCTGGTCGTGCACAGTCACGGTGGAGCCTTTCGTCATGCTGGCAGGTCGTGCCAAGGAAACGGGAAGCGACGCGGGGAGCCTTGTCGACTCGGCACAACGCGTGCTGAGTTCAGCCTATCCCTCTCCACGGCTCCGAAGCGCAACACGACGACCGGTAGACTGACCGGGTCAGGGCCTTTAGCTCAGCTGGTAGAGCGCCACGTTTACACCGTGGATGTCGTCGGTTCGATCCCGGCAGGGCCCACCATCACCAGCCGGTTCTTCCCGGCGCTCAGCTCCGCTTCGCGGGCCACAGCCGCTTGGGCAGTTCGAAGAGCAGCTTCACCGGCATCCGCCTGCCGAGCAGGGCGAACGCCGTCGAGATCGCGACGGTGACCGCGAAGATCACCACGAGACCGAGGCCGGGATTGGTGATGCCCGCCTTCATCGCCAGCCAGCCGAGCGCGGCGAACACGGGGTAGTGCGAGACGTAGTAGATCAGCGAGTAGCGGCCCACGAAGCGCACCGGCCGCAGCCAGCCGGCATCCGGGACCGTGGCTGTCAGGCGCACCAGGATGAGGATGCCGAGCATGGCGGGAAGGGCCGACCACGGCTCGTACCAGAGCGCCTCGACGAACCCGGAGTACAGTGCCACCCCGATCGGGATGATCGACAGCACGGCTGCGACCGGCACGCTGAGCAACTTCGCGTACTGATCCCAGTGCTTCTCGATGAACGCACCGAGGAAGAAGAACGGCATCAGATAGAAGAAGCGCTGCAGCAGCTCGAGCTCGTCGGGGATGAGGAACATCACCACGAAGGGCACGACGACCATCACCCAGGCCGGCACCACGCGCAGCACCAGAGCGATGATGTAGTACGCGAAGACGAACTGCATGAACCACAGGTAGGTGTTCCAGAACCCGAGCTCCCACGGCATGTACTTCGCCTGAGACGGGTCGGCGACGAACTCCGCCGCCGCGTACACCAGGGTCCACACGATGATCGGCCACACGATCCGCCGCACCTTGCCCCAGATGTAGGGCCCTGTCGGCGCCTTCAGCGATCCGGCCACCAGCAGGCCCGACAGGAACATCAGCATCGGCATGCGGAACGGCGCGAAGAACGCGCTGAGGAACTCGAAGAACCCGGGCACCTCGCCGATGCGGTATACGACGATCTGCGTGCTGTGATGCAGGATCACCAGCAGGATCGCGAGACCCCGCAGCAGGTCCATCCAGCCGATGCGGCGGTCATGCCGCTCGAGCGCGCGGCTGATGTCGGCGCCCTTCCTGCTCGCCGCGGCCGGGGCGACGGACTCCGCCCGGCGTCGGGCATCGGCGCGGCTGACGGGCGCGTCGGACGGGGCGGATTCGCTGTGCTCTGACATCCCGGTCAGTATACGAGCGGCGGCCTCCCCGATCATGGGAGGCCGCCGCCCGGGGCGTCAGCGGATGCCGCCGGTCACATCTCCTCGTGCGTCGCGGGGTCGCCGTCGAACAGCCGCCCGTCCGGACGGCCGAGCGCCGTGATCGCCGCGACCTCGGCCTCGTCGAGCACGACGGATGCCGCCGCGAAGTTCGCGGCCTGGTGCTCACGGGACGATGCCTTCGGGATCGAGACGACCCCGCGGGCGACGTGCCAGGCGATCACCGTCTGCGCCGCCGTGATGCCGTGCGCGGCGGCGACCTCGCCGATCACCGGCTCCTGCAGCAGCTCCTTCGCACGCCCGAGCGGGCTCCAGGCGACGGTGAGGATGCCGCGCTCGGCATGCAGCGCGACGGCATCCTCCTGCGGGAAATACGGGTGCACCTCGATCTGGTTTGCCACCGGGCGCACGCCGGTTCCGGACTCGATGCGGTCGAGATGCTCGGCGAGGAAGTTCGACACGCCGATCTGACGCACGGTGCCGCGCTCCTGCGCGTCGACGAGCGCCTGCCACGCCTCGCCGTACAGGTCGACGCTCGGGTTCGGCCAGTGGATGAGATGCAGGTCGGTGGCGTCGAGCCCGAGGCGCGCGCGACTCTCCTCGATGCTGGTGCGCGCCTTGTGCGCGGCGTGGTGGCGGCCCGGCAGCTTGGTCGTCACGATCAGCTGCTCGCGGGGCACATCGGATGCCGCGACGCCGGCGCCCACGACACCCTCATTTTCGTAGTTGAAGGCCGTGTCGACGAGGCGGTAGCCGAGTCCGATGCCCGCGGCGACGGCATCCGCTCCCTCGTCTCCGCGCAGACCGTAGGTGCCGAGGCCGACGGCCGGCAGACGGAATCCGTTGTGGGCGGTGAACTCGGGCATGGCGGTCATCGTGGCTCCTTCAGCATCCGGCATTCGTCCCGCCAGCCTAAGGGCGTCGCGCCTGAGACGATGGAGGCATGTCACCCGTACCCGCCCCGACCGATCGCTGCCCGTGCACGGGCGGCGACGTCTTCGGCTCCTGCTGCGGTCCGGTGCTCGCCTCCGGCGTCGCGCCCACGGCGGTGCGGCTGATGCGCTCCCGGTTCACCGCCTTCGCCCTCGGCGACGTCGCGCACCTGCTCCGCAGCTGGCATCCCTCCACCCGCCCGAGCGACCTCGACCTCGACGAGGACGTGCGCTGGCTGCGCCTCGACATCCTCGATGTGGTCGCCGGCGGGCCGTTCGACACCGAGGGCGTCGTCGAGTTCGCCGCGTTCTACCGCGATGGCGATGGTCGCGGCACGTTGCGCGAGCGCAGCCGGTTCGTGCGGGAGGACCGCACGTGGCTCTATGTCGACGGCGACGTGCAGGCGGCGAACCGATAAAGTCGGAAGCGTGAAGGCCACCCCCGAGAACCAGCGCACCCTGCTCGACATCGCCGAGCTCGACCGCCGCATCCAGCAGGCCGAGCGTGCGCGCACGCAGCCCGCCCAGGGAGCGCGCATCAACGAGCTCGCCGCCGTGCGGCAGGGGCAGCTGCGCGAGCTCACCGCGCTGACCGGGGTGCTCGACGACGCGCGCACCGAGCTGAGCCGCCTCGAGTCCGACGTGAAGCTCGCCGAGCAGCGTCGCGATCGCGATGCGCAGCGGCTCGCCGAGGCGACCGATCCCAAGCAGGCGCAGGCGTTCGAGAACGAGATCGCAAGCCTCGGCCGTCGCCTCAGCGCGCTCGAGGACACCGAGCTCGAGGTGATGGGCCGCGTCGAAGACGCCCAGGCCGCGGTCGACGCGCAGCAGGCGCTGATCGACCAGACCAACGCCGAGGGGGCGAAGCTCACCTCCGAGGCGAAGGCCGCCGTCGCCGGCGCCACCACCGAGGGCGAGCACCTCGCACGCGACCGCGCCGCTCTCGCCGAGAGCATCGCCGCCGATCTGCTCGCCGACTACGAGCGTCGCGCCTCGCGCGGCATCGGCGTCGGTCTGCTCCGCCGCGGCGTCTGCGAGGGCTGCCGCATGGTGCTCTCCGGCACCGACCTGACCTCGATCCGCCGCGCCGCGGACGACGACGTGATCTCCTGCCCCGAGTGCGGCGCCATCCTCGTGCGCACCGACGAGTCGGGGCTGTGACGACCCACGCACGAGGTCGGATGCCGGTGGTAGACCGGACGTCGTGACCACCTCCGTGCCGAACGCCGTGCTCGTCGCGCGCGGCGACGACGGCGACGGCTGGATGCTGGCGGTCGTCGATCCGTCGGATGCCGACGCCGAGGCGACACCGGAGCGGATCGCGGACGACGATCTCGTCGCCCGCGTGCGGTCCCTGGAGGATGCGGGGTCGCCGCGCTGGGTCGTCCGGTCGCTGCGCACGTTCGGTCCGCCGCTGCTCGCCGCAGGGGTGCGGCTGCGCCGTGCGCACGACCTGCTGCTCTGCCACGCGATCCTGCGCGACACCGACGCCCTGCAGCCGGCACTGGCGCCGTCGCCGCTGTGGCGGCGGGAGTCGGTCGACGAGCCGCCCGTGCAGCCGGGGCTGTTCGAGGTCGAGACCGACCTTCCGGTGCACGGCGACCGGTTCGGCGAGGTGCTCGCGGAGTGGCGTCGGCAGGCGGCAGCGCTGGCGCGTGCCGCGGACTCCCGCCTCGCGCTGCTGTGCGCAGCAGAATCCACCGGAGCTCTGATCGCCGAGGAGATGACCGCAGCCGGCCTGCCGTGGAGCAGCGCGGTCCACCGCGGCATCCTGGAGGAGCAGCTGGGACCCCGGCCGCTGCGCGGCGGACGTCCTGCGCAGATGGCGCTCCTCGCCGAGCGGATCGCCGACGCGCTCGAGGACGACGCCGTGAACGTCGACAGCCCGCCGCGGCTGCTGCGCGCCCTGCACAGGGCCGGCGTCTTCGTCGAGTCGACCTCCCGCTGGGAGCTTGCGCGCGTGGAGCATCCGGTCGTGGAGCCGCTGCTGCAGTACAAGAAGCTCGCGCGGCTGTTCACCGCGAACGGCTGGACCTGGCTGGACGACTGGGTCGAGGACGACCGGTTCCGCCCGATCTACCTCACCGGCGGTGTGGCGACGGGGCGCTGGGCGTCGTCGGGAGGCGGCGCGCTGCAGATCCCGCGGCAGCTGCGCCGCGCGGTGCGCGCCGACCCCGGGTGGACGCTCGTCTCGGCCGACGTCGCCCAGCTCGAGCCGCGCGTGCTCGCCGCGATGTCGAAGGACACCGCCATGGCGGATGCCGCACGCGGCGCCGACCTGTACGAGGGCGTCGTACGCTCCGGCGCAGTGGCGTCGCGGGAGGAGGCGAAGTATGCCGTGCTCGGCGCGATGTACGGTGCGACCACGGGGGAGAGCGGTCGGCTCGTGCCCCGGCTGCGCCGGGTCTATCCGCGGGCGATGGGCCTCGTCGACGCCGCCGCCCGCACCGGCGAGGAGGGCGGCGTGGTCAGCACGCTGCTGGGACGCTGCTCGCCTCGACCCGACGAGCGGTGGCGTCTCGCGCAGTCCGCGGCGAGTGGGCCGGATGCCGGAGGTGCCGATGAGTCCCGTGCCCGCAGCCGCGCCCGCGATCGGGGGCGGTTCACCCGCAACTTCGTCGTGCAGGGCACCGCGGCCGAGTGGGCGCTGCTCTGGCTCGCCGAGATCCGGCACCGGCTCCTGGGTCTGCCTGCAGCATCCGTGCCGGCATCCGCATCCGGTCCCGTGTTCGCGAGCCGTGCGCACCTGGCGTTCTTCCTGCACGATGAGGTGATCGTGCACTGCCCGGTCGAGCAGGCCGAGGCTGCGGCCGAGGCGATCCTCGGAGCCGCAGAGGCGGCGACGGCCCGACTGTTCCCGGGGTTCGCGGTCGATGTGCCGCTGGATCTGCGCATCGGCGAGGATGCGGCCAAGTAGAATCATGGGGCGAGCGGGTCGGCCGGACGGTCGCGTGGCGGGCAACCGCACCGAGGAACGTCCGGGCTCCGCAGGGCAGGGCGGTGGGTAACACCCACCCGGAGCGATCCGCGAGACAGTGCCACAGAGAGCAGACCGCCTCCGGTCCCAGGGCCGAGAGGTAAGGGTGAAAGGGTGGTGTAAGAGACCACCGGGGGACATGGTGACATGTCCCGCCAGGTAAACCTCGCCCGGAGCAAGACCAGACAGAGGATGATGACGCGGCTCGCCGAGTCCTCGGGTAGGTCGCTGGAGCGGCACGGCAACGTGTCGCCGAGAGAGATGGCCGTCGAAGGAGCTTCGGCTCCGGAACAGAACCCGGCGTACAGGCCGGCCCGCTCGCCTTGAACGCAGAAGGACCCGGTCGATCGACCGGGTCCTTCTGCGTTGTCTGGGGTCAGTCCGCTGCAAGCGACGCAGCGCCGATGATGCCGGAGTTGTTACGGTGCACGGCGTTGATGATCGGGGTCTTCAGCTCGAGCAGGGGGATGAACTTCTCGGGATTCTTCGACACGCCACCGCCGACGACGAACAGGTCAGGGCTGAACAGGAACTCCACGTGGCTGTAGAACACCTGCAGGCGCGCGGCCCAGTCCTCCCAGGACAGCTTCTCGCGCTCCATGGCGGACGAGGCCGCCCAGCGCTCGATCGACTCGCCCTTGCGGTCCAGGTGCCCGAGCTCGGTGTTCGGGATCAGCACGCCGTCGTACAGGAAGGCGGAGCCGATGCCCGTGCCGAGGGTCGTGAGGATGGTGAGGCCCTCGACGTCGCGTGCCGAGCCGTGACGCGCCTCCGCGACGCCCGCGGCATCCGCATCGTTGACGAAGGTGATGTGCCGGCCCAGGCCGTCCTCGAAGAACTTCTCGGCCTCGAAGTCGACCCAGTCCTTGGAGATGTTGGCCGCCGAGAGCGTCCGTCCGCGCTTGACGATCGCGGGGAAGGCGACACCGAGCGGCAGATCGGAGTCGGCCGCGTCGAGCTGGTCCAGAACCTGTCGGACGGTGTCCAGCACGTCTGCGGGGCGTGCGCCATCCGGGGTCGGGATGCGCACGCGATCCGAATCGAGAGTTCCGTGGTCGAGGTTGACGATGCCCGCCTTGATGCCTGTACCGCCGATATCGACGCCGATAGCCTTTGCCATGCCGAATAGCCTAGCGGCGGGCGGCGACCCGATTAGGATCGTGACAGATCCCGACGAAGGAGCTGCCATGTCCGACGGCGACGAGAAGTACTGGTACAACCTCAGCACCGGCGAGGTGGAGTTCGGCATGCTGTCGGCTGCGGTCGACCGTGTGGGCCCGTTCGACACCGCCGAGGATGCCGCGCAGGCCCCGGCGACGCTCAAGGAGCGTTCGCGCGCCTGGGCCGAGGAGGAGGCACGAGAGGACTCCTGGGGCGCTCAGCGTCCTGCCGAGAACGAGGAGTGAGCGTGGACAAGCAGCGGGACTTCGTGCTGCGCACGATCGAGGAGCGCGGCGTGAAGTTCGTGCGCCTGTGGTTCACGGATGTGATCGGCACGCTGAAGTCGGTCGCCATCGCGCCTGCTGAGGTCGAGGGCGCCTTCGCAGAGGGCATCGGCTTCGACGGCTCGGCGATCGAGGGCCTCACCCGCACGTTCGAGTCCGATCTGCTCGCGCAGCCCGACCCGTCGACCTTCCAGATCTTGCCGTGGCGCGGTGAGATCGACCCGACCGCGCGCATGTTCTGCGATCTGACGACCCCCGACGGGCGCCCCGCCGTCTCCGACCCCCGCAACGTGCTGCGTCGCTCGCTCGCCAAGGCGGCGGATGCCGGGTTCACGTTCTACACGCACCCCGAGATCGAGTTCTACCTGCTGAAGACCTCGCAACTCGGCGAGGACGGTCCTGTCCCGGTGGACTCCGCCGGCTACTTCGACAACGTGCCCGGCGGCACGGCGCACGACTTCCGTCGCAGCGCGGTGCGGATGCTCGAGGACCTCGGCATCTCGGTGGAGTACAGCCACCACGAGGGCGGACCCGGCCAGAACGAGATCGATCTGCGCTACGCGGACGCGCTCACCACGGCCGACAACATCATGACCTTTCGCACGGTGGTCAAGGAGGTCGCGATCGAGCAGGGCGTCTACGCGACGTTCATGCCCAAGCCGCTGAACAACCATCCCGGCAGCGGAATGCACACCCACCTGTCACTCTTCGAGGGCGACATGAACGCGTTCTACGAGGCCGGGGCCGAGTATCAGCTCTCGCTCACCGGCCGCCGGTTCATCGCCGGTCTCCTGCGGCACGCCAACGAGATCGCCGCGGTCACGAACCAGTTCGTCAACTCGTACAAGCGGCTCTGGGGCGGCGACGAGGCGCCGAGCTTCGTCACCTGGGGCCACGCGAACCGCTCCGCCCTGGTGCGGGTGCCGATGTACAAGCCGAACAAGGGCCAGTCGACGCGGGTGGAGTACCGCGCGCTCGACTCGGCGGCGAACCCCTACCTCGCGTACGCGCTCATGCTCGCCGCCGGCCTGAAGGGCATCGAGGAGGAGTACGAGCTTCCGCCCGAGGCGGAGGACAACGTGTGGTCGCTCAGCGATGCCGAGCGTCGCGCGCTCGGCTACGCCCCGCTGCCCGCCAGCCTCGATCACGCGCTCGAGTACATGGAGGAGTCCGAGCTGGTCGCCGAGACGCTCGGCGAGCAGGTCTTCAACTACGTGCTGCTCAACAAGCGCAAGGAGTGGGAGGCCTACCGCGGGCAGGTCACTCCGTTCGAGCTCAAGAGCAACCTCGGGCTGCTCTGATCGGCTGTCATGGCGCGTCCTGATGCGTCGGTGTCGCTGTCGGCGCTGGCACGGCTCGGCTTCGTCGAGCTGTCCGCCGCGTCGGCGGCGCTGACCGAATTGGCAGAGCTGACCGGCCTTGAACGCGGCGACCTCGTCGAAGGCCTGACGGCCGCGGACCCGGATGCGGCAGTCGCGGGCGTCCTGCGCATCGCCCGCCGCGACGCTCCTCGCGTCACCGCGGCGCTGCGCGACCCGGCGACCCGCACGGCGATCTGGCGGCTGTTCGGCGTCTCCTCGGGGCTCGCAGCGTTCTTCGAGCGGCATCCGGAGCAGCTCGACACCGCGGCTGTGTCGCGCACAGAGCTGCCCGATGAGGACGAGCTGCGCGAGCGGATGCTGCGCGCCGTGAACGCCCGCGACGGCGTCGGCGACGCGGGGGACGACGCCCGTGTCGCGCTGCGTGTCGCTTACCGCCGCTGCCTCGCGGAGATCACTGCGGCTGATCTCGCCGCCCCGCTCGCCACCGAGGCGATCGCGGCGGTCTCCGCGGCCCTGGCCGACGCCGCCGGAGCCGCGCTCGAGGGCGCGCTGGCGATTGCCCGCGCCGAGGTCGCGGCGAGCACCGCATCCGTCGCCGAGGTGGCCGCCACACGCCTGGCGATCATCGGGATGGGCAAGGCGGGTGCGCGCGAGCTGAACTACGTCAGTGACGTCGACGTGATCTTCGTCGCCAGCACCGCTGATGAGGCCGCGGTGAGCGAGTCGCGCGCGGTCGACATCGGCACCCGACTGGCGCGGGAGACCATGCGCGCGCTGTCCGGCATCGAGGCGGAGCCGGCGCTGTGGGAGGTGGATGCGGCGCTGCGCCCCGAGGGCAAGCAGGGCGCTCTGGTGCGCTCCCTGGCCTCGCACGTGGCGTACTACGACCGCTGGGCGAAGAGCTGGGAGTTCCAGGCGCTGCTGAAGGCGCGGGCGATCGCCGGCGACCGGGAGCTGGGTGCCGAGTACATCGCGGCCGTCCAGCCGAAGGTCTGGTCGAGCGCCGCACGCGAGGACTTCGTCGGCAGCGTGCAGCGCATGCGCGAGCGGGTCACCGAGCACATCCCCGGCGAGCAGATGCCGTACCAGCTCAAGCTCGGCCCCGGTGGTCTGCGCGACATCGAGTTCACCGTGCAGCTGCTGCAGCTCGTGCACGGGCTGACAGATGAGACGCTGCGCACCCGCGGCACGCTCGAATCGCTCGACGCGCTGGCCGAGGGCGGCTACATCGGCCGCACCGAGGCGTCGTCGTTCGCCGAGCAGTACCGGGTGCTGCGGCTGCTCGAGCACCGGCTGCAGCTGCGCGACCTGCAGCGCACGCATCTTCTGCCCGCCGACGATGAGGGGCTGCGAACGCTGGGGCGGGCGAGCGGACTCGTCGACAGCGCTGCGGGCCTGCGGGCCGTGTGGGACGGTGTGCGCCGCGAGGTGCGCGAGCTGCACGTGCGACTCTTCTACCGCCCGCTGCTCGCCGCGGTCGCCTCGCTGCCGGCCGAGGAGCGCGAGCTCGGGGGAGCGCTGTCGACGGAGCAGGCCCGCGACCGTCTCGCCGCGATCGGGTTCCGTGATCCCGCCGGTGCTCTGCGCCACATCGCCGCGCTCACCTCGGGGCTGAGCCGCAAGTCGACCATCCAGCGGCACCTCATGCCGGTGATGCTGCGCTGGTTCGCCGACGGCACCGACCCCGACTACGGGCTCATCGCCTTCCGCCGCATCAGCGAGCGCCTCGGCGACACGCACTGGTTCCTTCGCATGCTGCGCGATTCGTCCGGCGCGGCGGAGCGTCTCACCCGGGTGCTCTCGAGTTCGCGCTACGTCGGCGAGCTCATGGAGTGGATCCCCGAGTCGGTCGCGTGGCTCGACAGCGCCGAGGCGCTGCGCCCGCGGGGCTGGGCGGCGCTCGACGAGGAGGCGCGGGCCATCCAGACCCGACACACCACCATCACCGACGCGCTGCGCGCGGTACGGGCGCTGCGCCGTCGCGAGATGCTGCGCACCGCCCTGGGTGCCGTGCTCGACCACATCGGGGTCGACGAGATGGCGCGGGCGCTCACTGAGATCACCGAGGCCGCCATCCAGGCAGCGCTCCGAGCGGTGCGACGCGAGGTCGTGCCCGAGGAGGACGACGCACTGGACTTCTCGATCATCGCGATGGGGCGCTTCGGCGGTGCCGAGCTCGGCTTCGGGTCGGATGCCGACGTGCTCTACGTGTACGACGCGAACGGCGTCGCCCCGGAGCGGGCCCAGCAGCACGCCGCGAAGATCGTCGCAGGGCTGCGCGAGCACCTCACCGACCACCGTCTGCCGCTCGAGCTCGACGCCGACCTGCGCCCGGAGGGGCGCAACGGCGCGATCGTGCGCTCGATCGAGGCGTACACCCAGTATTACCGGCGCTGGTCGCTGTCGTGGGAGGCGCAGGCGCTGCTGCGGGCGCGCGGGGTGGCCGGCAGCGCGAAGCTCATCGCGAAGTTCACCGAGCTCGCCGACAGCATCCGCTACCCCGAGCAGATCGCCGTGCACGACGTGCGCGAGATCAAGAGGATCAAGGCGCGTGTCGAGGGGGAGCGGCTGTCGCAGGGCGCCGACCCGCGCCGCCACCTCAAGCTCGGTCCTGGCACGCTCAGCGACGTGGAGTGGATGGTGCAGGTGCTGCAGCTGCAGCACGGCCACCGCGTGCCCGATCTGCGCACCACGTCGACCCTGCACGCGCTGGATGCCGCGGTGCTCGCCGACCTGCTGCCCGCGGCGGATGCGGAGCGGCTGCGCGAGGCGTGGATCCTCGCGAGCCGGCTGCGCTCGGCGATGACGCTGCTCACCGGACAGACCAGGGACACGCTGCCGACCGATCTCGTCGACCTCGACGGCGTGGGGCGGCTGCTCGGGTACCCCGACCGCTCGGCGACGGTGCTCGACGAGGAGTACCTTCGTGTGACCAGGCGCGCGCGGCGCGTCTTCGAGAAGCAGTTCTACGGCTAGAGGGGCTCATGAGCGAACGCATAGGCATCGTGTGGAATCCGGTCAAGATCGACGAGGACGAGCTGCGCGCCGCCGCGGCATCCGTCTTCGGCGACGATGCGGATGTGCACTGGTGGCAGACCAGTGAGGACGACCCCGGCACGGCGATGGCCCGGGAGGCGGTCGATCAGGGCTGCGCGGTCGTGATCGCGGTCGGCGGCGACGGCACCGTCCGCGTGGTCGCCGAGACCGTCGCGGGCACGGATGCCGCGCTCGGCATCGTGCCCCGCGGCACGGGCAACCTGCTCGCACGCAACCTGGAGGTGCCGCTCGGCGACGTGTCGGCCGCGCTGGAGCGTGTGCGCGGGGGTGCGACGAGAGACATCGACCTCGGCTGGGTCGCGTTCGACGACGCCACGGATGCCGAGGAGCAGGCGTTCGCGGTCATGATCGGCTTCGGCCTCGACGCGCAGATGCTCGCGCAGACCGACGACGACCTCAAGGCGAAGGCCGGCTGGCTCGCCTACGTGCAGGCGCTCGGCCGCGCGGCCGCGGCGACCGAGCTCGTCGACGTCACGATCGCCCTCGACGACGAGGACGCCGAGGACGCCCGCATCCACACCATGCTGATCGGCAACTGCGGCATGATCCAGGGCGGGATCACCCTGCTGCCCGACGCCGTGCCCGATGACGGACAGCTCGACGTGCTGCTGGTGAGCGCCGAGGGTGCGGCCGGATGGTTCGACGCTGCGCGCTCGGTGCTTTGGGACAACGGCGTGCTCAGGGCGCTGGGCGGTGCTCAGCAGGCCGTCAGCAGCGAATCGGCCCGGCACGCCTCGGCGCAGCGCTTGCGGGTCACGCTGCGCGAGCCGCAGCCGTTCGAGATCGACGGCGAAGAGGCCGGCGAGGTGTCGTCGTTCACCGTGCGCGTGCAGCCGGGGGCCGTGCGGGTGCGGCTGTGAGCATCCGGCTCGAGAATGTCGGGATCGCCGTGCGCGACCTCGACGAGGCGATCGCGTTCTTCACCGACCTCGGCCTCACCGTGCTCGGCCGCGACACGATCAGCGGCGAGTGGGCCGACACCGCCGTGCGCAACACCCTCTGAACGGGAGAAACCACTTCCCGCACGAGAAACCCGCGGGGAGCGGGTTTCTCGCGCAGAAAGTGGTTTCTCGGCGAGGTGCGGGTCAGACGCCGTAGTAGAGCTCGAACTCGTACGGGTGGGGACGCTGCGCGATCGGCAGGATCTCCTTCTCGTACTTGTACGAGATCCAGGTCTCGATGAGCTCCTCGGTGAACACGCCGCCCTCGAGCAGGAAGTCGTGGTCCTTGCGGAGCGCCTCGAGCGAGTCGAGCAGCGAGTTCGGCACCTGCGGGATGTTCTTCGCCTCCTCCGGGGGAAGCTCGTACAGGTCCTTGTCGATCGGCTCCATCGGCTCGATGCGGTTCTTGATGCCGTCCAGGCCCGCCATCAGCTGCGCGGCGAACGCCAGGTACGGGTTGCCCGAGGCATCCGGAACACGGAACTCGATGCGCTTGGCCTTCGGGTTCGAGCCGGTCAGCGGGATGCGGATGGCGGCCGAGCGGTTGCCGGCGGAGTACGCCAGGTTCACCGGCGCCTCGAAGTGCTTCACCAGACGGTGGTAGCTGTTCAGCGTCGGGTTGGTGAAGGCCAGCACGGCGTGGGCGTGCTTGAGCAGACCGCCGATGTACCAGCGAGCGGTGTCGCTGAGCTGGCCGTAGCCGGCCTCGTCGAAGAACAGCGGCTTGCCGTCGAGCCACAGCGACTGGTGGGTGTGCATGCCCGAGCCGTTGTCGCCGAAGAGCGGCTTCGGCATGAACGTGACCGTCTTGCCCCACTGCTCGGCGGTGTTCTTGACGATGTACTTGAACTTCAGGATGTCGTCCGCCGCGCTGACCATGGTGTCGAAGCGGTAGTTGATCTCCTGCTGACCGGCGGTGCCGACCTCGTGGTGCGAGCGCTCGAGGTGGAAGCCCGCGTCGATCAGGCGCAGCGTCATGTCGTCGCGCAGGTCGGCGGTCTTGTCGACGGGGGAGACCGGGAAGTAGCCGCCCTTGAAGGGGGTCTTGTTGCCGAGGTTGCCGCCCTCCTCCTCGCGACCGGTGTTCCACGCGGCCTCCTCGGAGTCGACCTTGTAGAAGCTCTCGCCGGCGGTGACCGAGTAGCGGACCTCGTCGAAGATGTAGAACTCGGCCTCGGGGGCGAAGTACGCCGTGTCGGCGATGCCGGTGGAGGTGAGGTACTTCTCAGCCTTCTTGGCGACCTGACGCGGGTCCTTGCTGTAGATCTCGCCCGTGCGCGGGTTGTAGATGTCGAACACCATGACGAGCGTCTTCGCCTCGCGGAACGGGTCGAGGTAGGCGGTGGTGACATCAGGGATCAGCTGCATGTCGGACTCGTGGATGCTGGCGAAGCCGCGGATCGAGGAGCCGTCGAACAGCTGCCCGTCGCGGAAGAAGTCGTCATCCACCGTCGCGGCCGGGATGTTGAAGTGCTGCTGGACACCAGGGAGGTCCGTGAAGCGGATGTCGAGGAACTTGACGTCCTCGTCCTTGATGTAGCTCAGTACCTCGGAGGGATCTGTGAACATGTACGACTCCTGATCGGGTTTCGGTCCGAATGCAACCTTACGCAGGTTATGTCCGTGGCGTTTCCCGGTGGTGTCGTTCTTGTTTCGGGCATGTTACGAGCCGTCGGTAGTCTTGAGGGGTGACGGATGCCGCTCAGAACCACCCCGGTGAACGCCTCGGACTGCCCGCGACCGGGCCGCGCAGCATCGCCCGCATCGGACGCCGGATCGGCGCGCTGCTGATCGACTATCTGCTCGCGACGATCATCGCGATGGCGTTCTTCGGCTACGACCAGTTCGCCCTGCCCGGTGAGGCCGGATGGACGCAGTTCGCGCCGATGCTCGTGTTCGCGGTGCTGCAGATCGTGTTCATCCCGCTGCTCGCCGGCTCACCCGGCCACCTCATCCTCGGCATGCGCGTCGTGCGCATGGGCGGCGGCTGGGTGGGCGTGTGGCGGCCTATCGTGCGCACCGTGCTGCTCGTGCTGGTGATTCCCGCCGTGATCTGGGATGCCGATCAGCGCGGCCTGCACGACAAGGCGGCGGGCACCGTGCTGATCCGCGCCTGAGCGCCGGGTCAGATCTTGCCGCGGTTGCGGCGACGCGTCTCGCGCGGCGCCCGCTCGCCGAGGAAGGAGCGCGCCGGGTCGACCGTGAACCCGCGACGCAGCGCCTCGCGGCCGATCAGCATCCGGAAGCCCATCTCGTCGCGGTTGCTGAGAGTCACCTCAGAGATCACCTCGCGATCCACGAGGCGGATCCGCAGCTTCACGACGATGCGCTGCTGCGCGTGACCGGAGGAGCTGCGCACCGCGCGGCGGTCGTGCACGGGGCGCTCGACGACCACGGCATCCTCCTGGCTGTCCTGCCAGGGCTTGACCTTGAAGCGCACCCAGTCCTGCCCGTCGAGATCGAACTCGCGCACGTCGAAGGCGTGCAGCGACGAGGTGCGCGCGCCCGTGTCGATCTTCGCCTTGATCCATTCGACACCGAGATCGGGCAGCCCGACCCACTCGCGCCACCCCGTCATCGTGTTTGAATGAGAAGACCGACTCACCCCTACATCCTGGCAGGAAAACCTCTGTGAAGATCGCCGTCCTCTCCCGGGCACCCCAGGCCTACTCCACTCAGCGTCTGCGCGCCGCCGCGCAGTCGCGCGGTCACAACGTGAAGGTGCTGAACACGCTGCGTTTCGCGATCGACCTCACCGCGGATGCGCCCGATCTCTTCTACCGCGGCAGACAGCTCAGCGACTACGACGCGATCCTGCCCCGCATCGGCAATTCGATCACGTACTTCGGCACCGCCGTCGTGCGCCAGTTCGAGCAGATGGACGTCTACACGCCGAACACCGCCAACGGCATCTCCAGCGCGCGCGACAAGCTGCGCGCCAACCAGATCCTCTCCCGGCACAACATCGCTATGCCGGCGACCGCCTTCGTGCGCAACCGCGCCGACGTGCGCCCGGCGATCGAGCGGGTCGGCGGGGCACCGGTCGTCATCAAGCTGCTCGAGGGCACCCAGGGTATCGGCGTGATCCTCGCACCGCAGGTGAAGGTCGCCGAGGCGATCATCGAGACCCTGCACTCCACGAAGCAGAACGTGCTGATCCAGAAGTTCATCGCTGAGAGCCGCGGCCGCGACATCCGTGCGCTCGTGGTGGGCGATCGCGTGGTCGCCGCCATGCGCCGCGTCGCCGACGGCGACGAGTTCCGCTCGAACGTGCATCGCGGCGGGCGTGTCGAGCCGGTCACCCTCGACCCGGTGTACGAGCAGACCGCGGTGCGCTCGGCGCAGATCATGGGACTGCGGGTCGCCGGCGTCGACATGCTCGAGGGCGAGGACGGCCCGCTCGTGATGGAGGTCAACTCCTCGCCGGGTCTGCAGGGCATCGAGGCGGCGACGAAGCTCGACGTGGCCGGCGCCATCATCGACTACATCGCGAACCAGGTCGCCTTCCCCGAGATCGACATCCGCCAGCGGCTCAGCGTGTCGACCGGCTACGGCGTCGCCGAGCTGATGATGCACGCCGGCGCCGAGCAGGTAGGCAAGCCGCTGGGCGAGCTGGGCCTGTGGGATCGCGATATCACCGTGCTGACGCTGCACCGCGGCGTGAGCGTGATCCCGAACCCGCGCAAGCACGTCATCCTCGAGGCCGAGGACCGCCTGCTCTGCTTCGGCAAGCTCGAGGAGATGCGCTCGATGATCCCCGAGAAGCGCCGCCGTCGTGCGAAGGTGCGCCGGCTGCCGAAGGAGCCGCTCGGCGAGTGACGCACCCCGCCTGACACGGCAGCGGGTGAGACGAAGGCGGCCCCTCTCGATCGGGAGGGGCCGCCTTTCATACGTGGATGCTCAGCGCGGGCGCTGCGCGCGCACCTTCGTCGGGTCGATGCCCTTCGGGATCGGCAGCGACGACAGCGACTGCGAGACCGACTCGATGCGGCGGATGACGGCGGCCATGGTGGCCTTGTCGATCGCCTTCGGCAGCTTCTTGATCGTCTTGGACAGGTCGGCGATCGCCACCTCGTCGTCGCCGTGGCCGACGTAGAGCACGGTCACAGGCACGCCGTGGGCGACGCGCTGCGCCTTCACGCGCTCCTCGTTGACAAGGCGGGTGAGGCGACCGCGAGTGCCCTCGCCGACGATGACGATGCCGCCGCGGCCGACCGCGCGGTACACGGCCTCCTGCGTCTTGGGGTTGATGCCGACGGGGGTGTCGGAGGCCTGCCAGCTGCGGCCGAGGCTGGTGCTGAGCACGTGGCCGCTGGCACCCGGCATCCCGTCGATCTTGGCGTACATCGCCTTGGTCGACAGGCGCGTCATCAGGAACATGGCTCCGAGCACGCCGATCATGAGACCGGTGATGCCCCACAGCACCAGCGAGAGCACGTTCGTGCCCGAAAGCAGCAGGCCGATGATGAGGCCGATGAGGATGCCGGCGATGAGGATGGCGATCTGGGCCCACGGCAGCCAGCTGTAGACCTCGCGAGTGAACCGGAACAGAGAGCGGATCTGCGAGAAGAAGCCCGGACGCTTCTCGGGTTCGGGAGCACGTTTTGCCATAGGTACCAGCCTACCGAGTCCGGACGCCGCGTTCGCTCTGCACATCGGACCGTGCGGGGCGTTCTGTCCACAATCGTGATCTGCGCGGGCCGGAGCGCGCGGGGATGGGCTGTCATGAGAGTCATGGATGACACGCACGAGCTCGTGCCGAGCGCTCACCGCCCGCTGCGGAGGGTGGAATCGCCCGACGCGGCTTACCCGGGGGAACTGGTGACCGACGGCGAGCGGGTGCGCGTGCGGGTCGACGCGGATGCCGTGCCCGACCCGCTCTGGGCGTTCGCCGCGGCCGAGCACGTCGCGGGGGTGCGCGACGTGCTGCGTCGCAGGGACGGGCAAGACGCACTGCTGCCCTGGTGCACGGACCGGGTGGAGGCGTTCCTCGGGCGTCGCATCGCCGCCGAGAGGCCTCTGGCGGCGGGCGAGGTGGTCACACTGGTCGGCAGCATGCTGCGCGGTGTGGACGAGGTCGGCGACGCCGGGGTGAGCGGATGCTGGTGGCTCGGCGACGACGGGCGCCCGCTGTTCGCACCGGGGGAGGGCGTGCGCTGCGTCACAGCCACGCGTGGGATCGTCGAGCGGCTCCGCGCGGGGACGGCGGATCGAGCGCTCGAGCGGGTGCTCACGGAGATCACCGAGCAGCCCGACGATCCGCGGATGTGGTCGCGTCAGCTGTCGCGCTGGGAGGATGAGCTCACCGAGCTCGCGGCTCCCCGGGCACTGACGCTCGAGGATGCCGAGGCGGTGCCGGCGGCGATGCCCGCGCGTCGGGCGCTGCGACCGACGGAGCAGGTGCGCGATGCCGGCCGCCCGCGCCCTGCCAGGAGTGAGGGCGAGCTGAGGCGCACACGTCGCGCCCGGGTGCGATCGCGGCCGTCCCTGCGCGCTGTGGTGGGCGGCGTTCGCGAGCGGGTGCTGCCGGTGGCCGCGCTCCTGCGAGGTCGGATCCGGATGCCGCTGCGGCTCCGACGGGCGACCCCCATGAAGCCTGCGAGACTCACGACGCCGCAGGCGACCGCACCAGGCGGCCGTGGACGGATGCTGCTCGTCGGCGCCGCGGTCGCCGTGGTCGTCGTCATCGGGGGTGTGCTGTGGCCGGAGGGCGGGGAGTCCTCGGCGGAGGGGGCGCCGGCGGCGCAGAGCGTCCCGTCACCGACTCCGGCGACGGGCACTCCCGTGCCCTCCGAAGCGCCCGACGTGCCCGCGACGAATCCGCCGCCGTCCGACGCCGCGGCATCCGGTGCAGAGGCGGGCGACGCGCCGGACGGGATCGAACGTTCCGCGGCCGAGGCGCTGGCGGCGATGGCCGCCTGCGCGGAGGACGGTGACGAGGCGTGCGCCGCCGCGATCGTCGACGGCGCCGCCGAGGCGGTGTGGCAGCGTCTGGGCGACGATCTCAGCGGGCGCGCTCCCGCGCTGATCGAGGACTACGGCGATGTCGCGGTCGTGCGTCTCGCGGCAGGGCAGGCGGCAGGGGAGCAGATGCTCGTGCTCGTCAGGCAGAAAGACGGATGGCTGGTCCGCGACGTTTACGACGTCGCTGACCAGCCATCCGAAGCGGGCTGAACGGACTCAGATCCCGAGGTCGGCGTCGAAGTCGGCCGCCTCGAGGCGGGCCTTGATCGCGCCGAGGAAGCGCGCAGCGTCCGCGCCGTCGATGATGCGGTGATCGTACGAGATCGCCAGGTACACGTACGAGCGCACGCCGATCGCGTCGACGCCGTCGACCGTGACCACACCTGGGCGCTTGAAGACGACACCGGTGCCGAGGATCGCCGACTGCGGCAGGAACACCAGCGGGGTGTCGAACAGCGCGCCGCGCGAGCCGGTGTTGGTCACGGTGAACGTGCCGCCGGCGAGCTCGTCGGGCTTCAGCTTGTTGTCACGCGTGCGGGCGGCGAGATCGGCGATCTCGTGCGCGAGCTGTGCGAGGTTCTTCGTGCCGGCGTCGCGCACCACGGGGGTGAGCAGGCCGCGCTCGGTGTCGACCGCGATCGAGACGTTCTCGGACGGCGGGTAGACGATGTTCTGCCCGTCGACCGTCGCGTTGATGATCGGGAACGCCTGCAGTGCCTCGGCTGCGGCGAGGGTGAAGAACGGCAGGAACGACAGCTTGTCGCCGGTCTTCTTCAGGAAGTCGTCCTTCACCGCGTTGCGGTATCCGGCGAGCTTCGTGACGTCGACCTCGACGACCGTGGTCAGCTGTGCGGTCTGCTGCATCGAGGCGACGGCGCGCTCGGCCACCACCTTGCGCAGACGCGACATCGGCTGGGTCGTGCCGCGCAACGGCGAGACCTCGAGCTTCGGCGCGGCTGCGGCGGGCGCGGCTGCCGCAGCGGGTGCCTGGCCCTTCGCCTCGGCGGCCTTCAGCACGTCCTCCTTGCGGATGCGTCCTCCGACGCCGGTGCCCTTCACGGATGCCAGGTCGACGCCCTGCTGGCTGGCCAGACGACGCACGAGCGGCGTGACGTACAGCGAGTCGGAATCGGACTCGGCAGCCGGCGCCGGTGCAGCGGCGGGTGCCGGAGCCGGAGCGGCGGGTGCCGGAGCCGGGGCGGCCTCAGGAGCGGCAGCCGGTGCGGCCGGTGCCGGAGCGGCAGCGGGAGCCGGAGCAGCGGGCGCAGCCTCAGCGGCCGGTGCGGGCGCGGCCTCAGCGGCCGGTGCGGGCGCGGCCTCAGCGGCCGGTGCGGGCGCGGCCTCAGCGGCCGGTGCCGGAGCGGCGGGGGCCGCGGCGGGAGCGGCGCCTGAGCCGATGCGGGCGAGCACGGCGCCGACGGCGACGGTCTCGTCCTCGGCGGCGAGGATCTCCTGCAGAGTGCCGGCGACCGGCGAGGGGATCTCGGTGTCGACCTTGTCGGTCGAGATCTCGAGCAGCGCCTCATCGACGGCCACGTCGTCGCCCACCTGCTTCAGCCAGCGGGTGACGGTGCCCTCGGTGACGCTCTCGCCCAGTTCGGGGAGCACGACGTCGGTCGCGTCTCCGGAGGCGGCGGGGGCGGCAGCGGGTGCGGCCTCCGCGGCGGGGGCGGCCTCGGCAGCCGGAGCTGCCTCGGGTGCGGCAGCGGCAGGTGCGGCCTCGGCGGGTGCCTGCTCGGCGGGTGCCTGCTCGGCGGGTGCCTGCTCCGCAGCGGGCGCTGCGGCCTCGGGAGCGGAGTCGGTCGAGCCCGCGCCGCTGCCGTCGCCGATGCGCGCGAGCAGCGCGCCGACCTCGACGGTCTCGTCCTCGGCGACCAGGATCTCCTCGATCACGCCGCTGACGGGCGAGGGGATCTCGGTGTCGACCTTGTCGGTCGAGATCTCGAGCAGGCCCTCATCCGCCTGCACGGTGTCGCCGACCTGCTTGAGCCAGCGGGTGACCGTACCCTCGGTGACGCTCTCCCCGAGTGCGGGAAGGACCACGGGTGTGCTCATGACGGAGTCTCCTTCAGAAATCTGTATGACGCCCCCAAGCTTAGTGACCTGGGAGCAGGGTTGGTGGCGTTCAGAGTGCGTGGAGCGGTTTTCCGGCGAGGGCGAGGAACGCCTCGCCGAGTGCCTCGCTCTGTGTGGGGTGCGCGTGGATCAGCGGTGCGATGTCCTCGGGGTGGGCCTCCCACGCGACGGCCAGCTGGCCTTCGGTGATGAGCTCCCCGACCCGGTCGCCGAGCAGGTGCACGCCCAGCACGGGGCCGTCCTTCTGGCGGACGACCTTCACGGTGCCGCCGGTGCCGATGATCTCGCTCTTGCCGTTGCCGGCGAGGTTGTACTCGTAGGCGACGACGGCATCCGCACCGTACGCGGCGACGGCCGCCTCCTCGGTGATGCCGACCGAAGCGACCTCAGGGCTGCAGTAGGTGACCCGGGGGATCTGCGTCTCGGGGAGCGCGGGCACGTCCATGCCGGCGATGCGCTCGGCGACCGCGATGCCCTGCAGGAAGCCGCGGTGCGCGAGCTGCAGGCCGGGGACGATGTCGCCCACTGCCCACACCCGGTCGATACCGGTGCGCAGCTGCTCGTCGACGGTCACGAAGCCGCGGTCGAGCGTGATCCCGGCCTCCTCGAAGCCGAGCCCGGCGGTGGCGGGGCCACGGCCGACGGCGACGAGCAGGTAGTCGGCGGTGAAGGTCTTGCCGTCCTCGAGCGTGACGGTCACCTGTGTGTCGTCCTGCTCGGCCTTCTGGAAGCGGGTGCCGAGGTTGTAGGCAATGCCCTTGCGGCGGAACGCCCGCTCGAGACCCTTGCTGAGGGCGATGTCCTCGTTCGGCACGAGGTGCGGGAGCGCCTCGACGATGGTGACTTCGGCTCCGAAGGAGTGCCACACGCTGGCGAACTCGACGCCGATCACGCCGCCGCCGAGCACGATGACCTTCGCCGGCACCTCGTCGAGCGCGAGCGCCTGCTCGCTGGTGAGGATGCGTCCGCCGATCTCGAGGCCGGGCAGCGAACGGCTGTACGAGCCGGTCGCCAGCACGACGTCGGCGCCGACGTAGCTGTCGTCGCCGACGCTCACCGAGCGGTCGGCGTTCAGACGGCCCTCGCCGGCGACGACCGTGATACCGCGCGCCTTGATGAGGCCCTCGAGCCCCTTGAACTTCTTCGCGACGATGCCCTCGCGGTACGCGCGCACGCCGGCGGCGTCGATCGCCTCGAGCGTGGCGGTCACGCCCACGGATGCCGCGGTGCGCACGTGATCTGCGACCTCGGCGGCGTGCAGCAGCGCCTTCGTCGGGATGCAGCCGCGGTGCAGGCAGGTGCCGCCGACCTTGTCCTTCTCGATGAGGGCGACCTTCTTGCCCAGCTCGCTGGCGCGCAGCGCCGCAGCGTAGCCGCCGCTGCCACCGCCCAGGATGACGAGATCGAATTCGTGCGTGGCCATCATGCCTCCTTGCTGACGGATGCGCGGGCGAAGGCGACGAGCGAGCGCACGGTGGCGCCGGTCGGTCCCTTCTCTGTGAAGCCGTAGGCGGCGCCGGTGTGCTCGGCCGAGCCTGCGATGTCGAGGTGCACCCAGGGGATGCGGCGTGCATCGTCGGCATCCGAGGTGCGGGCGACGAAGCGCTGCAGGAACAGGCCCGCGAACAGCGATCCGCCCGAGCGGTCGCCCATGTTGGCGTTGACCATGTCGGCGATCGGCGAGTCCAGCGAGTCCTCCATGTACTCCGGCAGCGGCAGCTTCCAGGCGAGCTCGCCGACGGCATCCGCGGCCTCGAGGTACTGCGCGACGGTGTCGTCGTCGCCCATCACACCGGTGTGGCGCATGCCCAGCGCGACGATGATCGCCCCGGTGAGGGTCGCGACGTCGATGATCACGTCGGGGTTATCGCGGCCGGCGGCCACGAGGCCGTCGGCGAGCACGAGACGACCCTCGGCGTCGGTGTTCAGCACCTCGACGGTCTGGCCGTCGAGCATCCGCAGCACGTCGCCGGGGCGGGTGGCGCGACCGGAGGGCATGTTGTCGGTGATGCACATCCAGGCGGTCACGCGCACCGGCAGGCCGAGTGCGGCGATCGCCCGGGTGGCCGCGAGGATGGTCGCGGCGCCGGCCATGTCGAACTTCATGCCGACCATGCTCGCGGCGGGCTTGAGCGAGAGGCCGCCGGTGTCGAAGGTGATGCCCTTGCCGACCAGCGCGATGTGGCGCTGCGCGCCGGCGGGGGAGTAGTCCAGGCGCACCAGGCGGGCGGGGCGGTCGGAGCCGCGGGCCACACCGAGGATGCCGCCGAAGCCCTGCTCCTCGAGCTGCTTCTCGTCGAGGATCTGCACCTCGACGGGCAGCTCGGCGACCGCCTCCGCGGCGGAGTCCGCGAGCTGGGCAGGGCTCTGCCACTCGGCAGGGGTGTTCACGAGGTCCTTGACGAGGGCGACGCCCTCTGCAACGGCACGCGCGTGCGCCAGCTGGTCGTCAGCGAGCTCGGGCGCATGCAGGACGATCTGCTCGGCGCGCGACGGCTTCTTCTCGGAGCGGTAGTCGTCGAAGCGATAACCGCCCAGCAGAGCGCCCTCGGCGGCCGCGGCGGCGAACTCCTCGAGACCGGGAGCGAGGCCGATCGACACGGTCGCGAAGCCGGTCAGGCTGCGGGCGGCCGTGGCCGCGGCATCCCGCACCGAGGCGGCATCCGGGGTCGCACCCGCGCTCACCACGGCCAGCGGCACCGCGCTGACGGCCGGCAGGTGCACGCGGGTGTACGCGGACGCCTTGCCCTTGTAGCCCACGCCGGTGAGCGTCTCGACGAGACCATCGTACGAGGCGAGCGCCTCGGGAGAGGAGTCCGGATCGGGGATGACGAGCACTGCGGCATCCGCGGTGCTTCCGGGGAACGGATCGGTCGTGTGCGAGATCACGGGAAGCGTCATGCTTCCATCCTAGGGAGGCGCAGCCGGTCACACGCCGCGCGGGAGCGGCGCGGTGTTCGCTGTGAGCAATGCCGCACCCCGCGCCGCGGCACCGCGGCGACTCGTAGCATGGATGCATGCCCTTCTCCGCAGAGCTGTATGAGACGGTCTCGGGTGCGCCAGACGTGCCGACCGGCCTTCCGCTGGTCGTGCTGCTCACCGGATTCACGGATGCCGGCAGCGCCGTCTCCGGTCTGATCGACCACCTCCACGAGACCGCCGAGCCGCAGCCGGTCGCCGTCTTCGACAACGACGTGCTGCTCGACTTCCGCGCCCGGCGCCCGGTGATCGTGTTCGATCAGGACCACCTCACGGAGTACCGTCCTGCGCGGCTCGAGCTCTCGCTCGCGCACGACGCGCTCGGGCAGAAGTTCCTGCTGCTGGCGGGCTACGAGCCGGACTTCGCGTGGAACGCATTCAGCCACGTCGTGCTCGACTTCATCGACGCCTTCCAGGTATCGGCGGTCACGTGGGTGCATTCGATCGCCATGCCGGTGCCGCACACGCGTCCGCTCGGCACGACCGTGAGCGGCAACCGGCGCGACCTAATCGCCGCGCACTCCGTGTGGCGCCCCCGCACCCAAGTGCCGTCCACGGCCGGGCATCTGCTGGAGTACCGCATGGTCGAGCACGATGTGCGGGTGGCCGGCTTCGTGCTGCTCGTGCCGCACTACCTCGCCGACACGGAGTACCCCGACACGGTGCTGGCCGCCGCTGACAAGGTCATGATCGCCACCGGGCTCGTGCTGCACATGGACGATGTGCGCGACCGCCGCGAGGAGTACCTCGCCCGCGTCGAGGAGCAGGTGCAGGGCAACGACGAGCTCATGCAGATGGTGCACAACCTCGAGCGCCGCTACGACGCGTACATGGCGGGCACCGAGATGGACGGCGAGGAGCGCATCGACGAGCGCGATCTGCCCAGCGCCGATGAGCTCGCCGCCGAGCTGGAGCGCTACCTCGCGACCCGTCGACCCGGTGACGAGGACAAGCAGGGCTGATCCGGCACGCGGATGCATCAGCGGATGCCGCCGCATCCTTCCGGGTGTGTGATAATGGACATTCGACCCGTTGTCAACCATCGCTTCCGAGTGCTGGGCTTGACAAGGGTCTTACTAGTGTCCGAAATTGCTCGGGGTGCGTGCACCGCCCCGTGAAAGGCGAAACGTGACTGCAGCCACGACCAAGAAGACCCGGACGACCACCAAGAAGACGGCCGCCGAGGCGGAGGCCCCCGAGGTCGACGCCACCGAGGCCGAGGCGCCCGCGAAGAAGGCGCCCGCCCGCAAGACGGCCGCGAAGCCTGCCGCGAAGCCCGCGGCGAAGCCGGCCGCGAAGAAGACCACGACGCGCCGCAAGAAGGCCGAGGAGCCCGAGGTCGAGGACGAGGTCGTCGAGACCCCCGACCAGGACGACGAGGAGGGCGACAAGAAGCCCGCCTTCACCGAGCCGCTGCCCACCGGCGCCATCGTGATCTCGTCGAGCGACGAGGACGACGTCCCGGTCTACTCGACCCAGATCACCGGCGCGACCGCCGACCCGGTCAAGGACTACCTGAAGCAGATCGGAAAGGTCGCGCTGCTGAACGCGGCCGAAGAGGTCGAGCTCGCGATGCGCATCGAGGCCGGTCTGTTCGCCGAGGAGAAGCTGTCGACCATGTCGGCGGCCGAGAAGTCCAAGCAGCTCGGACTCGACCTGCAGTGGGTGGCCCGCGACGGTCAGCGCGCCAAGAGCCACCTGCTCGGCGCCAACCTACGACTCGTCGTCTCGCTCGCCAAGCGCTACACCGGCCGCGGCATGCAGTTCCTGGACCTCATCCAGGAGGGCAACCTCGGTCTGATCCGCGCCGTCGAGAAGTTCGACTACACCAAGGGCTTCAAGTTCTCGACCTACGCCACCTGGTGGATCCGTCAGGCGATCACCCGCGCCATGGCCGACCAGGCGCGCACCATCCGCATCCCGGTGCACATGGTCGAGGTCATCAACAAGCTCGCCCGCGTGCAGCGGCAGATGCTGCAGGACCTGGGCCGCGAGCCCACCCCTGAGGAGCTCAGCCGCGAGCTGGACATGACGCCCGAGAAGGTCGTCGAGGTGCAGAAGTACGGCCGCGAGCCCATCTCGCTGCACACCCCGCTCGGCGAGGACGGCGACAGCGAGTTCGGTGACCTCATCGAGGACACCGAGGCCGTGGTCCCGGCGGATGCGGTCGGCTTCACGATGCTGCAGCGTCAGCTCGAGCAGCTGCTCGACTCGCTGTCCGAGCGCGAGGCCGGCGTGATCCGGATGCGCTTCGGCCTCGGCGACGGCCAGCCCAAGACGCTCGACCAGATCGGCGACACCTTCGGCGTCACGCGTGAGCGCATCCGCCAGATCGAGTCGAAGACGATGGCGAAGCTGCGTCACCCGAGCCGCTCGCAGTCGCTGCGGGACTACCTCGAGTGATGGGTGAGGCGAACCAGGGCAAGGCCCTCAGCATCGACGTCGACGGCGTCTCGTACCAGCGCATCCCGATCCGCACGCGGGTCGTCATGCCTGGCGACGACCTCGACGCGATCGTCCGCGAGTACACCGCAGGTCAGCTGCAGCAGGGAGACCTGCTGTTCGTGACAGAGAAGATCGTCGCGATCACGCAGGGCCGCTCGTACCAGCTGGACGAGATCCAGCCGCGCGGGCTCGCGCGGTTCCTGTCGAAGTACGTCACCCGCACGAGCTACGGCATCGGCCTCGGCATGCCCGAGACGATGGAGATGGCGCTGCGCGAGTGCGGCACCCCCCGCATCCTGCTCGCGGCCGCGGTCTCGGCCGTCACCAAGCTGTTCGGCCGTCGCGGCGACTTCTATCGCGTCGCCGGGTACAAGGCGCGCTCGATCGACGGACCGACCGCGCACACCATCCCGCCGTACAACACCGCCGTCGTGCTCGGGCCGGAGCGCCCGCGCGAGGTGGCGGCGCACGTGCAGGGTCTGCTCGACGTGAAGGTCGAGGTGGCCGTCGTCGACATCAACGACATCGGCGGCAACATCCTCGGCTCGACGCTCGACCGCGCGGGGGAGCAGCGCCTCGTGCGCATCCTCAAGGACAACCCGCTCGGGCAGGGTCACGAGTCGACCCCGATGGGCATCATCCGCACCGTCTGAGTGCTGTGGCCCCGCGGCGTGCACCCGCGGGGCCGCACCCCGACACAGGAAGGCGTCCTATGGGACTCGGCCGCGCCAGCGCCATGATCGCCGCGGGCACTCTCACGTCCCGCCTGAGCGGTCTGGTGCGCTCGATCGTGCTCGTCGCCGCGATCAACACGATCGGTCAGGCCTCGGATGCCTTCGCGGTCGCGAACAACCTGCCGAACAACATCTACCAGGTGATCTCGGCCGGCGTGCTGACCGGGGTGATCGTTCCGCAGGTGGTGCGCGCCTCCGCCCGCCCCGACAAGGGACATGACTTCCTCGCCAAGCTGCTGACGCTGGGCTCGCTCATCCTCGCCGGCGTCACCCTGATCGCGACCCTCTGCGCGCCGCTGCTGGTCAGCCTGTTCGCCGACTTCGGCCCGGAGCAGCACGCGTTGGCCACCCAGTTCGCGTACTGGTGCATCCCTCAGCTGTTCTTCTACGGCATGTTCGCGCTGCTCGGCGAGATCCTCAACGCCCGCAGGATCTTCACCCCGTACGCGTGGGCGCCGATCGTGAACAACATCTTCTCGATCGCCGGGTTCGGTCTGTTCATCGTGCTTTTCGGGCAGAGCCGCAGCTCGCTGGACGGCTGGGACGCCGCGATGGTGACGACGCTCGCGGGCACGGCGACCTTCGGCGTCGTCGCGCAGACCGTCGTCCTCGCGCTGTTCTGGCGCCGCGCCGGCATCCCGCTGCGTCTCGACTTCCGCTGGCGGGGCATGGGCCTCGGGCACATGGGCCGCCTCGCCACCTGGACCTTCCTCACCGCGCTGCTCGGGGTGCTCGTCGGCATCGTGCAGTCGCGCGTCGTGACGCCGTCTTCCGGCGAGCACGCTTCGGTGTTCGCCTCGCAGACCGCCTGGCTGATCTACATGGTGCCGTACTCGCTGATCATCCTCGCGATCGGAACCCCGTACTTCACCCGCATCAGCGAGCACGCCTCGGCCGAGCGGCACGAGGATCTGCGCGGTGACGTGGCGCAGTCGATCCGCATCCTCGGGCTGTTCATCGTGATCGCCACAGCCGCGGTCGCCGCCGCTGTGCTGCCCCTGTCGCGCCTGTTCAGCGACAGTGCGATCACGGCCGCGGCGATCGCCCCGGTGCTGCTCGCGTTCCTGGTGAGCCTGCTGCCGATGGCCGTGCTGTTCATCGTGCAGCGCACGTTCTACGCCTACGGCGACGCCCGCACGCCCTTCGTGTTCACCCTCGTGCAGTCGGGGCTGGTGCTCGTGCTGACGCTCGTGGTCGCGATGACGACCCCGCTGGAGTTCCGCGCCGCGGCGGTAGCACTCGCGCAGTCGGTCTCCGGCATCGTGCAGACGATCGTCGCGACCGTGCTGCTGCGCCGCAAGCTCGGCCCGCTCGGCCTCGGCCCGACCTGGCGTGCGCTGCTGCGCTTCGCGCTCATGGCCGTGCCCTCCGGCCTGGCCGGATACGGCTTCTTCCTGCTGATCGGCGGCATGGACAGCTGGATGATGCAGGACCGTCTCCTGGGCGCGCTGGGCGCCGCGGCGATCGCCGCCGTCTCATCGCTCGTCTATCTCGCCCTTCTCGCGGTCTTCCGCGTGCCGGAGCTGCATACGGCGCTGCGCACGATCCGTCGCCGCGGCTGAGCGGATCCGCTCAGCCCGACGGGGTCGCCGGCCGTCCGCTCAGCGCTTGTCGACGACGTCGGCACCGATCGCGTCGCGATAGCGGTGCAGCAGTCCGGTGCGGATGCCGGAGGCCGACGGCTTCATCTGGAACACGCTGGAGTTGTGGTTCGCCTCGATGAGCGCGGGACCGTTCGGGGTGATCGCGATGTCCCAGCCGACGTACGGCACAGTGGGCAGCCGCTTCGCGGCCTCGGCGATCATCGAGACGACCTCGGGGTAGAAGGGGACCCTGGTGCCCTTGATCGTGGTGCCGGTGACGGGATGCCGCTCGTAGATGTTCGACTGCTTGTCGACACCCGGGTACAGCGCCACGCCGTCGTCGTCGAGCATGGTGAACATGCCGCCGGAGGCGAAGTTGTCGATGACGGCGCCGTTGCCGATCCGCAGCACCGAGGCGATCACGTGCAGCTCGCCCTTGGGGTCGCGGTAGGTGATCATGCGCACGGTGTTGACGCTGTCGGGGTAGACGGCGTTCAGGTCGTCGTGCTGCTCGAGCACCTGCTCGAGCAGGGTCTGATCCTTCGCGATCCGCTCGGCGCGCCAGGCGGCGACGTCGGTGATGTCGGCGGTCTCGAAGATGCCGATGCCCGCGCCGCCCTCGCCCGCGGCGGGCTTGGCGATGACCCGCGGATGCCGGCCCAGGAACGCCGTGAGATCGGCATCGCTCGCTGTCGCGGCATCCGTCCACTCCCGACCGACGAGGTCGGCGAAATCGGTGAGGAACCGGGCCTTGTCGCCGAGGATGACCTTCGAGTCCGGGCCGTTCAGCGTCTTGTTCAGACGGAACGCCTTGGGGTGCGTCATCCACGTCTTCCGCTCGCGCGCGGTGAGCAGGCGGATGTCCCACACGACGTAGTCGCGGAAGCCCATCTCGTAGCGCACAGAGCTCCACAGCATGTCGCCGATGATGACCGGCAGAGGTGCCTTGGAGACCCGCTTCACCTGACGGGCGAGTTCGATCAGCTGCGTCGGATTCAGTCGCCGTGCCCGGTCGAAGAGATACCGAACGCGCAAGCGCTTCTGGTCCACTCAGTCAGGCTAACACGCGTCCCCACAGGGTCCCGGCGGGGCGAGCGACTACGATGAAGAGGCCTTGCCGTCCACCTCGAAAGGGTCGTTTTGTCACGAGACGTCGCGCTCACCGCTCGCCTGAACTACATCTTCAAGCGTCTGAGGTCCTTCGACCTGCGCAGGCCGTGGTCGTTCGCCAACCAGATCGCCGAGGAGCAGGGTCTGTGGGCTCCGCGGGTCTTCGCCGACATGCTCGTGTGGGCGGCGGTGCATGACACCGCGTACATCGACTACTACGAGGCCGACTTCGCGGTGCTGACGAAGGATGAGCGCAAGACATTCATGACCTCGCTCATCCAGCACCACCTCGCTCAGGCGCTGAACGACCGCACCGACGTGCTGCAGTTCGAGAACAAGCTCACGTTCAACAAGCGCTTCGCGGAGTACCTCGGTCGCGACTGGCTCGACCTCGACGAGACCGATGTCGAGGGTCTCAAGGCGTTCGCCGAGAAGAACCCGGTCTTCATCGCCAAGACCCCGGTCGGGCGCGAGGGCAAGGGCGTGTTCCGCTACGACGCCGCCGAGGTGACCGACTGGAACGCCTTCCGTGACGAGCTGCGCGACAAGGGTCAGCGTCTGCTCGAGCAGCGCATCGTGCAGCATCCGTACCTCGCCGAGTACTGCGAGGGCACGGTGAACACCACGCGCGTCGCGACCTTCTTCGACGGCGAGACCGTGCACGTGCTCATGGCCGCGCAGAAGTTCGGCCGCGGCGCGGTGAGCGACCAGTTCACCTGGGGCGGCTTCTTCACCATGATCGACGAGAACGGCAGGTCGTTCGGCCCCGGCCACACCGGCAAGCACATCTCGAAGTACGAGACGCACCCCGACTCGGGCAAGTCGATCGTCGACTTCCAGGTGCCGCTGTGGGATCAGGTCGTCGACCTCGTCACCCGCGCCGCCAAGGAGGTGCCGACGGTGCCGTACGTGGGCTGGGACGTCGCCGTCACCCCCGACGGCCCCGTGCTCATCGAGGGCAACTGGACCCCCGGCCTCTACGAGACCCGCGTCAGCGCCACCGGCATCCGCACCGGAAGCCGCGCGAACCACCGACCGGTGATCGAGGCCAGCCGGCGATGACGACCGGCTCCGGGAGCCTTCCCCGCGCGATCGTGTCGGAGCGGGCGCTGCGGCAGGCCGCGGCCGCGGCCGTCGCCGCCGGCGGGCGTCGTGCGGACCTGCGGGCGGACGCCTACGGGCACGGTCTCGAGCGCGTCGCCGGCATCCTGCGGGATGCCGGCGTGACCGAGCTGCTCGTCGACCCGGAGGCCGCTGAGACGCTGCGCGGGTCCGGCCTGGCGGTCACGACCCAGGGCGCCGCCGACATCGCCGTCGACCGGCTGTACGGTCTGCCCGGATCCGGCGTCGCTCCCGCGCTCAGCCTGAGCGGACGGGTGATGTCCCTCAAGCCGCTGCGCGCCGGAGACGCCGTGTCCTACGGGTACACGCACCGTGCGACGACCGACACCACGGTGGCTCTGGTGACCGGCGGCTACGCCCAGGGCATCCCGCGGGCCCTCGGAAACCGCGCGATGGCCGGCATCGCCGGCGCGGCGCATCCGATCGTCGGGCGGGTCGCGATGGACGTGTGCGTGGTCGACATCGGGGACGCCGCGGTCGCCGAGGGCGACGACGTGATCTTCTTCGGTGCAGGAGTCGTGCGCGATGCTCTCGCCGACTGGTCGGCCGTGACCGGCATGCCGCCGGCCGAGCTCGTCACGGTCGCAGGGCTGAAGGGGGTGCGCGAATGGACGGACTGAGCACGCCGGTGCTGCGGATCTCGCGCGCGGCGCTGGCCCGCAACATCGAGGCCGTGCAGCGGCGCATCGCGCCCTCACGGCTCATGCTCGTGATGAAGGACGACGCGTACGGCCACGGGGTCGAGCAGACCGTCGACGCCGCGCAGGACGCCGCGACCGCGGTCGACCTCTACGGCGGCTACGACGTGCCGACCTCGCTGCGCATCCGTGCGAGCGCGGGCACCGCACCGCAGGTGTTCGCCTGGGCGGACTCCAGCGCGGAGGAGGTCGAGGAAGCGCTGCGTGCCGGAATCGACCTCGGCGTCGGCACGGCACCGTACCTGCGCCGCGTGATCGCGGCGGCCGAGCGCACCGGCATCCGCGCCCGTGTGCACCTGAAGATCGACACCGGGCTGCACCGCAACGGCTTCCGCCCGGAGGAGTGGACGGATGCCGTCGACGAGACCACCGCGGCGGTGCGCGCCGGGCTCGTCGAGCTCACCGGCGTGTGGAGCCACCTGGCCGAGGCCAGCGACGACGAGGACGACGACGCGGCGCGCGTCTTCACGGATGCCGTCGAGGCGGTGCGCGCGGTGGGCCACGGCCCGTCGGCGCTGCATTTGACGGCATCGGCGGCATCCTGGTGGCGCCCCGAGCTGCGCGGCACCGTCAGCCGCATCGGCGCGTTCTGCTACGGCATCCGCTCCGCCGACGGGCCGGTGATCCCCGGGGTGATCCCTGCGGCGACGCTGGAGGCGCGTGTGCTGGACGTCGATGCGGAGGGCGTTCGGATCGGCGCGGGCTGGCTGCACGGTAACCCGTCCACGCTCGTCGGGATGCCGGTCGGCACCGCCGCGGGGCCCGCCGAGGTGCTGCGGATCGACGGCTCGACGAGCCTCGTGCGAGCGTGGCAGGGTGCGCAGGTCGGCGACACCGTGCGCCTGTTCGGCCCCGGCGCGTGGGGCGAGAGCGATGCGACCGGCCTCGCCGAGCGGATCGACACGGTCGGCGAGGAGATCCTCACCCGGCTGTCGCCGCTCGTCACGCGCGCATACGAATGACGCCCGAGGCGTGAGCCCCGGGCGTCTCGTGACAGCTGTCGCCGGTCAGTCCGCGTCGATGAGACGGGCGGTCTCGTCGTGCCAGGTGGTGGCGACGGCGCGCAACTTCTGCTCGTACTTGCGGCCGTGGTGGGCGCAGAACAGCATCTCGGTGCCGTTGACCTCAGCGGCGATGTAGGCCTGTGCGCCGCACGAGTCGCAACGGTCCATGGCGGTGAGGCGGTACTCGACGGCCTCGCGCTCAGTCGTAGCGTTCATCTCGGTGCCTCCTCGGGTATCGGTGGTCGATGCTCAATACAACCACGGTGCACCTGTGCGCATGCCCGGCTGACGGCGTGTTTCGCTGGCGGCGTACCGGATCGTGACCAACCGGCGTCGCCGGGGGAGTGTCGGCGGGGTCGATGTCGCCACGCGGAATAGAATCAGACATCATGACCGCCGAGTATTCCGCCCATCATCTCCAGGTGCTCGAAGGGCTCGAAGCGGTCCGCAAGCGCCCCGGCATGTACATCGGGTCGAACGGCTCGCCCGGCCTCATGCACTGCCTCTGGGAGATCATCGACAACTCCGTCGACGAGGCGGTCGCCGGCAACGGCGCGAAGATCGACATCGTGCTGCACGACGACGGCAGCGTCGAGGTTCGCGACCGCGGACGCGGCGTGCCCGTCGACGTCGAGCCGCGCACCGGGCTCACCGGTGTCGAGGTCGTCTACACCAAGCTGCACGCCGGCGGGAAGTTCGGCGGCGGCTCCTACGCCGCATCCGGCGGCCTGCACGGCGTGGGCGCCTCGGTCGTGAACGCCCTGTCGGAGCGCCTCGACGTCGAGGTCGACCGCGGCGGCAAGACCTACGCCATGTCGTTCCACCGCGGCGAGCCCGGCATCTTCGCCGACAAGGGCGAGCCGCGACCCGACTCGCCGTTCACGCCGTTCGAGAAGAGCAGCGAGCTGCGCGTCATCGGCAAGGTCGCCAAGGGTGTCACCGGCACCCGGGTGCGCTACTGGGCCGACCGGCAGATCTTCACCAAGGACGCCGCGTTCCAGCTCGGCGAGCTCGAGACGCGCGCGCGTCAGACCGCGTTCCTCGTGCCCGGCCTCGAGCTCGTCATCCGCGACGAGCGCGCCACGTCCGAAGCGGCATCCGATCCGTCGGCCGACGGCGCCGCGCCCGCAGGCCCGAAGGAGACGTCGTTCCGGTTCGACGGCGGCATCTCGGAGTTCGTCGAGTACCTCGCCACGGATGCTCCGGTCACCGACACCTGGCGACTGCAGGGCAGCGGCACCTTCACCGAGACCGTGCCCGTGCTGCAGCCCGACGGGCATATGCGGGCCACCGAGGTGGAGCGCGAGTGCGCGGTCGACATCGCGCTGCGCTGGGGCACCGGCTACGACACGACGACGCGATCGTTCGTGAACATCATCGCCACGCCCAAGGGCGGCACGCACCAGCAGGGCTTCGAGCAGGAGCTGCTGAAGACGCTGCGCGGTCAGGTCGAGCAGAACGCCCGGCGGCTGAAGGTCGGCAACGACAAGCTCGAGAAGGACGACGTGCTCGCCGGGCTCACCGCGGTGCTCAACGTCACCGTGCCGGAGCCGCAGTTCGAGGGTCAGACCAAAGAGGTGCTCGGCACCCCCGCCGTGCGCTCCATCGTCGCGAAGGTGGTGCGGCAGGAGCTCGGTCAGCGCTTCACCTCGACCAAACGCGACGACAAGAACCAGGCGTCGATGCTGCTCGACAAGGTCGTCTCCGAGATGAAGGCCCGCGTCTCGGCGCGCGCCCACAAGGAGACCCAGCGCCGCAAGAACGCGCTCGAGTCGTCGTCGCTGCCCGCCAAGCTCGTCGACTGCCGCTCGAACGACGTGACGCACAGTGAACTGTTCATCGTCGAGGGCGACTCGGCCCTCGGCACCGCGAAGAACGCCCGCAACAGCGAATACCAGGCGCTGCTGCCCATCCGCGGCAAGATCCTCAACGTGCAGAAGGCGTCCGTGAGCGACATGCTCTCGAACACCGAGTGCGCGTCGATCATCCAGGTCATCGGTGCCGGCTCCGGCCGCTCCTTCGACCTCTCGGCCGCCCGCTACGGCAAGGTGATCCTGATGAGCGACGCCGACGTCGACGGCGCGCATATCCGCACCCTGCTGCTCACGCTGTTCTACCGCTACATGCGCCCGCTCATCGAGGACGGCCGGGTGTTCGCCGCCGTGCCGCCGCTGCACCGCGTGATCGTCATGAACCCCGGTTCGAAGCCGAACGAGACCATCTACACGTACAGCGAGCAGGAGCTGCACGCGCTGCTGGCGAAGCTGCGCAAGCAGAACAAGCGCTGGCACGAGCCGATCCAGCGCTACAAGGGTCTCGGCGAGATGGATGCCGAGCAGCTCGCCACCACCACGATGGACCGCTCCGGCCGTCTGCTGCGCCGGGTGCGCATGGAGGATGCCGAGGCCGCCGGCCGCGTGTTCGAGCTGCTGATGGGCAACGAGGTCGCGCCGCGTCGCGAGTTCATCGTCGAGTCGGCCGACCGGCTCTCCCGCGAGGCCATCGACGCGTAGCACGGCGGGCGGGTTTCCGCACGCGACCAGCGAGGTCGGATGCGGCGGCTCAGGCTCCCAGCGCGGTGCCGACCGAGCCGATCACGGCGTCGAGCGGCTGCCCCGAGGCATCCCGCTTCGCACCGGCGGCAGGCAGCGTGCGGGCGGCGCCGTCGGTGCCGACCGCGCGGAGCTCGGCGGGGCCCGCCCACGCCAGGCGCAGACGGTCCTCGCCCTTGAGCAGGCTGTGCGCACGCACCCCGCCGGTCGCGCGGCCCTTGCCGGGGAACTCGGCGAACGACGACACCTTCGCGCGGCCGGCATCCGTCCCGGCGATGACGCCGTCGGCGCCCGAGACGGTGACCACCACGGCATCCGCCGGGTCGGAGACGACGGTGAACGCGATCACCTCGGCGCCCGCGCCGAGCTTCATGCCGGCCATGCCGCCGGCCGGTGCGCCCTGCGGGCGCACCGCCGAGGCGGCGAAGTGCAGCAGCTGCGCATCCGACGTGACGAACACCAGTTCGGCGTCGTCGGGCGCGGAGGCCGCGCCCACCACGGTGTCGCCCGGCTTCATGCCGATGATCTCGAGCTCAGGGCGCACGGCCAGCGCCGAGGGCACGATGCGCTTGACCACACCCGAGCGGGTGCCCATGGCCAGCGGGGTGTCGTCGTCGAAGCGGATCAGCGACACGATGCGCTCGCTCTTGTCGAGCAGCCCGACGTAGTCGCGCAGCGCCACACCGGCGGCGAGATGCACGGATGCCGGGGGCATCGACGGCAGATCCACCGGCGAGAAGCGCAGCACGCGCCCTGCCGAGGTGACCGCGCCGATCTCGGCGCGTGCGGTCGTCGCCAGAGTCGCGAGGACGGCGTCGTGCTTGCTGCGGCGCGAGGCGACTGTGAGCTCCTGCCCCTCGGCGAGATCGACACGCGCGGCACGGCCGGTGGTCGAGAGCACGACGAGGGTGGGGGAGTCGGCGATCTGCAGGTCGGCGGCGCCCTTCGTGGCGCGCGGCTTCGGGGGCGCGGCGTTCAGCAGCATCGTGCGCCGCGGGGTGCCGTACGCCTCGGCGGCGGCATCCAGCTCGCGGATGACCTGCGCGCGCAGCAGCGCATCGCTGCCCAGCAGCTCCTTCAGCTCGGCGATCTCTGCGAGCAGCTTGTCGCGCTCGGCCTCGAGCTCGATGCGCGAGAACTTCGTCAGGCGGCGCAGCCGCAGCTCGAGGATGTACTCGGCCTGCGCGTCGGACAGGTCGAACACCGCGCGCAGGCGGGAGCGCGCGGCCTCGGCGTCATCGGAGGAGCGGATGACCTGGATGACCTCGTCGATGTCGAGGATCGCGATGAGCAGACCCTCGACGAGGTGCAGGCGCTCCTCGCGTCGCGCGAGGCGGAACCGGCTGCGGCGCGTGATGACCTCGAGGCGGTGCCGCACGTACACCGACAGCAGCTCCTTGAGCCCCAGGGTGCGCGGCTGCCCGTCGACGAGGGCGACGTTGTTGATGCTGAAGGAGTCCTCGAGCGGGGTGAGCCGGTACAGCTGCTCGAGCACCGCATTCGGATCGAAGCCGGTCTTGATGCCGATCTGCACCCGCAGACCGTGATTGCGATCGGTGAGGTCGGTGACGTCGCTGATGCCCTGCAGCTTCTTCGCCTGCACGGCATCCCGGATCTTCTCGATCAGCCGCTCGGGGCCGATCGTGTACGGCAGCTCGGTGACGACGATGCCGGTGCGCCGCGGGCCGAGCGGCTCGATCGACACCTTGCCGCGCACCTTCAGGGCGCCGCGGCCGGTCGCGTAGGCGTCCTTGACGCCGTCGAGGCCCATCAGGATGCCGCCGGAGGGGAAGTCCGGTCCCGGCACGAACTCCATGAGCTCTTCCGTGGTGGCATCCGGATTCTCGAGCAGGTGCGAGGCGGCCGCGACGACCTCGATGAGGTTGTGCGGCGCCATGCTCGTCGCCATGCCGACGGCGATGCCGCTCGCGCCGTTGACGAGCAGGTTCGGGAAGGCGGCGGGCAGCACGGACGGCTGCTGGAACTGGCCGTCGTAGTTCGGGATGAAGTCGACGACGTCCTCATCGAGGCCCTCGGTCATCGCGATCGACGGCGGTGCCAGACGCGCCTCGGTGTAGCGGGATGCGGCGGGGCCGTCATCGAGCGAGCCGAAATTGCCGTGCCCGTCGACCAGCGGCACCCGCAGCGAGAAGTCCTGGGCGAGACGCACCAGCGCGTCGTAGATCGCCGAGTCGCCGTGCGGGTGCAGCTTTCCCATCACCTCGCCCACGACGCGGGCGCTCTTCACATGGCCGCGCTCGGGACGGAGGCCCATCTCGGCCATCTGGAACAGGATGCGCCGCTGCACGGGCTTGAGTCCGTCGCGCGCGTCGGGCAGCGCCCGCGAGTAGATCACCGAGTAGGCGTACTCGAGGAAGGACCCCTGCATCTCCTCGGAGAGATCGATGTCCTGGATGTTCTCCTGGACGGGCTCGGACGAATCGGTACGCGGCATGGACTTCCTGCGGGGCGCTCGGGACGGGCTCGCATCGACGCTCACGCGTCGGGCGTCGGGATGCCTGTGAAAGACTGACCCGGATGTCACTCATGCTACCGTCCAGCACCGACACGACGCGGAGCATCGCCGGGGTGGCGCCACAGCTGCTCGCGGCCCTGCGCGGCACGGGTGAGGCGCTTCCGCCGGCACGCTCGGTCGTGCTCGTCGTCGTGGACGGGCTCGGCGCGCTGCCGTTGCGCGCGCACGCGGGGCACGCCCGCACGCTGTCGGCGGCGATGGCGAAGAAGGACGTGCTCGGCGCCACCTTCCCGACCACCACGGCGGCCGCGCTGACGACGCTCCTCACCGGCGTCGCCCCCGGCACGCACGGCCTGGTCGGCTACCGGGTGCGCGACCCCCAGCAGGACGTGCTGGTCAATCAGCTCTCCGATTGGGACCGCTTCGGCATCGACCCCGAGCAGTGGCAGCCGGCGCCCACGATCTTCGAGCAGGTGTCGGCGCTGGGGCACCGTACGTTCGTCGTCGGCATGCCCGCCTACGCGGGGAGCGGCTTCAGCCGAGCGACTCTGCGCGGCGCCGAGTTCCGCTCGGGCACCTCGGCGGCCGATCGGGTCGCCCTGGCCTGGGAGCTCGCCGACACCCACGATGGCGCGCTGGTGTACTGCTACCTCCCCGAGGTCGACAAGGCGGGGCACAAGCACGGGATCGACTCGCCCGAGTGGGTCGCCGCCCTCGAGGACATCGACGCCGCGCTATCGCTGCGCATCCCGGACGGCGTCGGTGTCATCGTCACCGCCGATCACGGCATGATCGACGTGCCGCCGCACTGCCAGCTCGTGCTCGACCCGACGGACGGTTGGCTCGACGGCGTGCGGCACCTCGGCGGCGAGCCTCGGATGCTGCACGTCTACCTCGAGCCCGACGCCGACCTGCCCGGCATCCTCGCCCGGTGGCGTCGCGACCTCGAGGGCTTCGCCGACGTGGTCAGCCGCACCGAGGCGATCGACGCCGGTCTGTTCGGCGCCGGGGTGACGGATGCCGCGCGCGAGCGCATCGGAGACATGCTCGCGATCGCGCGATCGAACGTCGCGCTCTACGACGGAGGTGACGCGACGCACCACGGCCGCAACATGGTCGGCCAGCACGGCGCGCTCACCCCGGAGGAGTGGCGGGTGCCGTTCATCCGGCTGGGCGCCTTCCGGCGCTGATCACTCGTCTGTGCGCGCCCCGAAAACGATCTCGTCCCAGGACGGCATGGCGTTGCGGCGCTTGCGGCGTCCGCCGGCCTCGGCAGGCTCCGCGCGCGGCGTGTGCTCCGGCTCGGGGTCGACGTCCTCGACCTCGGCGGCGTCGAACAGTGCGATGGGGGAGTCGTCCTCGTCGTCCTCGAACAGCGGCGCCGTCTCGCGCTGACCGCGCCGGCGGCGCAGCGCCTCCAGCAGATCGGCGGTCTCTGCGCTGGTCTGCGTCTGCTCGGGGGCGCGGCGCGCCGCGGCATCCTGCACCGCCGCGGAGGCGCGATCCGTCGTCTGCGGAGTGGACTCGTCCTCCTCCGGCTGCGGCAGCAGGCGGGGGCCGAACGCTCCGGAGTCGAAGCGGCTGTCGTCCTTGTAGGGCGAGACGCGCTCAGCATCCACGGCGCGCAGTCTCGGGATGAGCCCATCGGGGAGAGAGCCCTGACGGGAGAGCTGGGTCGCGTCGCCGTTCGCGGGGGTCAGGGTGCTGCGTCGGGGGTCGAACGTCCAGCGGGCGTCGTGAGCGACCTCGTTCGCGGTGAACTCCAGCTTGACCGTCCAGCCCGACTCGTCCTTCCAGCTCGCCCAGCGCTCGTCACTCGCCTCCAGATCGGCGAGCTTGGCGCGGATGGCGGTGCCGAACGTGGGCTGCGCGTCGGGCTCGACCTCGCTGCCGATGAGCACCGGCACCGCGAGCGCCTGACCCACGATGTGCTCGCGCTCCGCGAGCACCGGCCCTTCGAAGCGGGCGACGTCGGCCTCGCTCACACCCAGCAGCGCCGCGACCTCGGATGCCGAGAGTCCGGCGCGGATGTGCGCCTGGATGTCGCGCGGGCTCGCGGCCAGACGGGTGGCCGCGGGCTCTGCCTCACGGGTCGCTCGACGCAGCTCGCGGTGCAGCACGTCGTCGATGGGAAGCGCGAAGCGCTGCCCGGACTCCGTGGCGAGGACGAGGACCCCCGCTTCTGTTCCGACGATGGTGACGTTTTCCATGCGAATGCCCCTCTGGATGGGTGTGCGTTCATGGTGTCATGCGCACCCCTGGGCGGCCGGGAATACCCTGGGCGTGCCGCGAGTTTCCTCCTTGGCGTCCTGCGGCATTTGCGAAATGCTCGCGGGTCGTGCAAACTATGGCCGCCGCTCACCCGAAAGCGGCGCTTCCCCCAAGCCACCACTCGCACCACGGAAGTGGAGATTCACCACATGGCAACCGACTACGACGCCCCCCGAAAGAGCGAAGACGACTCCGAGTCGATCGAAGCCCTGAAGGAGCGTGTGCCGAACACCCAGTCCGGCTCCGGCGACGTCGAGGACTCCGACAACCCCACCGGTTTCGAGCTCCCCGGTGCCGACCTGTCCGACGTGGAGCTCGACGTCGTCGTGCTCCCCGCGCAACAGGACGAGTTCACCTGCATGAGCTGCTTCCTGGTGAAGCACCGCTCGCAGCTCGACCACGAGGGCCCCGACGGTCCCATCTGCAAGGAATGCGCCACCTGAGACGCATCCCGTGATGTCCGCGCCCCGGCCTCGGCCGGGGCGCGTTCTGCATCCGGGGTCGGCGTCGGACGGGGTCAGTCCTTCGCGGCGTGGGCGGTGCGGATCGCCGCGGCCAGTCGGTCGGGCGTGCGTGTCGAGATCGTCCAGCTGCGTGCCGGGTCGGCGGGGTCGGTGATCGGCACGATCACCACGCCGTCGATGCCGCCACGGATGAGGTGCCAGCCGTCGCGGGCGATGTCGCGGGTGCGGCGCTCGTGCGCCTCCTCGCCGGAGAACTCCTCGGGCTTGCCCAGCCACCCGGCGTCGATGTGCGCACGCCCGGCGTGCAGCGTGGTGCCGCTCACGCGCACGAGCGGCGAGGCGAGGATGCTGAGCGCCACCAGCAACAGCGACACCACCGCTCCGACGATGAGCGAGACTGTCGCGCCGAGCGGCACGAACACCAGCGAGGCCATCGGTCCCAGCAGGGCGATGATGACGAGCATCCACAGGCTCGGGGTCAGTCGTTCGCGGTAGATCTCCCGCGCGTCGCGGTCGGTGTTCTGCATTAGCCTCATGGGGTGACTCATTCCGTTGCCGTCCCCATTATCGCCGCCACCGTGCCGCACTACGCGCATCCCGGTGACGCCGGCGCCGACCTCGTCGCCACCGAGGCGGTCCGGCTGGAGCCGGGGGAGCGGGCCCTGGTCGGCACCGGGGTGCGCATCGCACTGCCCGAGGGTTACGCCGCGTTCGTCGTGCCCCGCAGCGGCCTCGCCGCCAAGCACGGCATCACCGTGGTCAACTCGCCCGGCACCGTCGACGCGGGCTATCGGGGCGAGATCAAGGTGTGCCTGCTGAACACCGACAGCAAGCACGCGTACGATGTGGCGGTCGGCGATCGGATCGCGCAGGTGATCCTCATGCCCGTCGTCCAGGCTCGCTTCGAGCCGGTCGACGAGCTCCCGGACAGCGTCCGCGGAGACGGCGGATTCGGGTCGACCGGATACACCCAGGGAAAGAGCGAATGACTGAAGAGATCGAACCCACGCTGAAGTCGGCACCCGCCGACCGTGCAACGGCGGGACCGTTCGACGACGCCGAGGCGAACCCCGTCCGGCCGTACATCGACCTCGGCGGCATCAAGGTGCTGCCGCGCGAGGGTCTGAACCTGCGCCTCGAGGTCGAGGAGCAGACCAAGCGGATCGTCGCGGTCGGGCTCGACTACGCCGCATCCTCGCTGCAGGTGCAGCCCTTCGCGGCACCCCGCACGCGGGGCCTGTGGGACGAGACGCGCGTGCAGCTGCGCGACCAGATCCGCGCCCAGGGCGGCCGGGTCGAGGAGCGCGAGGGCCCGCTCGGCAAGGAGCTGCTCGCCGAGGTGCCCGCGACCGCCGCCGAGGGCTCCGGCATGCGCCTCGCACGCTTCATCGGCGTCGACGGCCCTCGGTGGTTCCTGCGCGGCGTGATCGGCGGAGAGGCGGCATCCGACCCCGCTGCAGCGGAGCAGGTCGAGGACCTCTTCCGGTCGCTGGTCGTCGTCCGCGGCGGATCGCCCATGCCTCCGCGCGATCTCATCCCGCTGAAGATGCCCTCCACGCCGGGAACGGCGTGACCGACGACGCGGCTGCACGCGGCCGCGAGGATGCCTCGGCATCCGATCCTGCGCAGCTCGCGCCCGAGACACCGGCCTTCGAACCGTCCGCCGCCGACCTGATCGGCGCGGCGCTCGGCGGCGCCGCGCGCCGCGCGGGGCTCGACCCGGATGCCGGCGGAAGCACGCAGCACGTGGTATGGAAGGCGATGGGCGGCTGGCGCGGTGTGCTGGAGTCGGTGTTGCCCAGTCTTGCCTTCGTCGTTCTGTTCACCCTGCGGCCCGAGCCGCTGATCCTCTCGCTCGGCGTCTCGGTCGGACTCGCCGCCGTGTTCACCGCGGTGCGCCTGGCGCAGAAGTCGCCGCCGTCGGCGGCGATCGGCGGTCTCGTCGCGGCGGCCGCGGCCGCGGCACTCGCGCTGTTCACCGGACGCGGCGCCGACAACTTCGTGCCCGGTCTGATCACGAACGCCGTCTACGGCACCGCGATGATCGTCTCGGCGCTGGTCGGCTGGTCGCTGATCGGCCTCGCCGCCGGGTTCCTCATGGGGGAGGGCACCGCGTGGCGCGCCGATCGCCGCAAGCGGCGGGCGTTCTTCTGGCTCGGCATCGCCTGGGGTGCGCTGTTCCTCGCGCGGCTCGCCGTGCAGCTGCCGCTGTATCTCACCGATCAGGTGACCCTGCTCGGCACGCTCAAGCTCGTCATGGGGCTGCCGCTGTTCGCCCCGATGATCGCCGTCACCTGGCTGGTGGCACGGGCGCTGTACACGCGCTCGAAATGAGTCGGAGGGCGTTCGCCGTCTGCTAGATTTATCTCGACATCAAGATAAATTTCAGGCTTTCGCCGAAGGTCGTCGCGTCGCAGACTGGTAAGGCACACCTTGCTAGCCGCGGACCTTCGTCGGCGAGCAAGATGGAACCGCCTGTGGCTTCCATCCGAGCAGAAGGAGACGGATTCGTGTCCACCGTGAACAGCTTCGGTGCCAAGAGCACCCTGACGGTCGGCAGCACCGACTACGAGATCTTCAGGATCGACACGGTCCCCGGCTTCGACAAGCTGCCGTTCAGCCTGAAGGTGCTCCTCGAGAACCTGCTTCGCACCGAGGACGGCGCGAACGTCACCAAGGCGCAGATCGAGGCGCTCGGCTCGTGGGATGCCACCGCCGACCCCAACACCGAGATCCAGTTCTCGCCGGCCCGCGTGGTCATGCAGGACTTCACCGGCGTGCCCTGCATCGTCGACCTCGCCACCATGCGCGAAGCCGTCACCGCCCTCGGCGGCGACCCCAACAAGATCAACCCGCTCTCGCCCGCCGAGATGGTCATCGACCACTCGGTGATCGCCGACCTGTTCGGCACCGAGAACGCCCTCGAGCGGAACGTCGAGATCGAGTACGAGCGCAACGGCGAGCGCTACCAGTTCCTGCGCTGGGGCCAGACCGCGTTCAACGACTTCAAGGTCGTCCCCCCTGGCACCGGCATCGTGCACCAGGTCAACATCGAGCACCTCGCCAAGGTCATCTACGACCGCACCAACGGCGGCGTGCTGCAGGCCTACCCCGACACCTGCGTCGGCACCGACTCGCACACCACGATGGTCAACGGTCTGGGCGTGCTCGGCTGGGGCGTCGGCGGCATCGAGGCCGAGGCCGCGATGCTCGGTCAGCCCGTCTCGATGCTCATCCCGCGCGTCGTCGGCTTCAAGCTCACCGGTGAGATCCCGGCCGGCGTGACCGCGACCGACGTCGTGCTCACGATCACCGACATGCTGCGCAAGCACGGCGTCGTCGGCAAGTTCGTCGAGTTCTACGGCGCCGGCGTGGCATCCGTGCCGCTCGCCAACCGCGCCACCATCGGCAACATGTCGCCGGAGTTCGGCTCGACGGCTGCGATCTTCCCGATCGACGACGTCACGACCGAGTACCTGCGTCTCACCGGCCGCGACGAGCAGGCCATCGCCCTCGTCGAGCAGTACGCGAAGCTGCAGGGCCTGTGGCACGACCCGGCCAACGAGCCGGTGTTCAGCGAGTACATGGAGCTCGACCTCGGCACCGTGGTGCCCTCGATCGCCGGCCCCAAGCGCCCGCAGGACCGCATCCTCCTGTCCGAGGCGAAGTCGCAGTTCGAGCAGGACATCGTGAACTACGCCGAGCCGTCCACCTCGGACTCGCTCGTCGACCTCGAGTCGAAGCACTCCTTCCCGGCATCCGACCCCGGCGCCGGCCCCGGCGACGAGGACCACGACACCCGCCCCGTGCACATCTCGAGCGGCGTCAACGGCACCTCCAAGCCCGTCCCCGTGACCACCCCCGACGGCGAGAGCTACATCCTCGACCACGGTGCGGTCACCCTGGCTGCCATCACGTCGTGCACGAACACCTCGAACCCGTCGGTCATGATCGCCGCCGGCCTGCTCGCCCGCAAGGCGCGTGAGAAGGGCCTCAAGCAGAAGCCGTGGGTGAAGACCACGCTCGGCCCAGGCTCGAAGGTCGTCACCGACTACTACGAGAAGTCCGGCCTGGACAAGGACCTCGAGGGTCTCGGCTTCTACACCGTCGGCTACGGCTGCACGATCTGCATCGGCAACTCCGGTCCGCTGATCGACGAGGTCTCGACCGCCGTCAACGAGCACGACCTCGCCGTTACCGCGGTGCTCTCGGGCAACCGCAACTTCGAGGGTCGCATCAGCCCCGACGTGAAGATGAACTACCTCGCCTCGCCGCCGCTCGTGGTGGCGTACGCGCTGGCAGGGTCCATGCACTTCGACTTCGAGACCGATGCGCTCGGTCAGGATGCCGACGGCAACGACGTGTTCCTCAAGGACATCTGGCCCGCACCGGCCGAGATCCAGGACATCATCGACTCGTCGATCTCGCGTGAGCAGTTCATCAAGCAGTACGCCACCGTCTTCGACGGCGACGAGCGCTGGACGAGCCTGCCGACCCCGACCGGTCCGGTCTTCGAGTGGGACGAGGACTCCACGTACGTCCGCAAGGCTCCGTACTTCGACGGCATGTCGATGGACCTCACCCCTGTGACCGACATCACGGGTGCCCGCGTCATGGCGACGCTCGGCGACTCGGTCACCACCGACCACATCAGCCCGGCCGGAAACATCAAGATCGGCACCCCGGCGGCGAAGTACCTCGAGGAGCACGGTGTGCGCCAGAAGGACTTCAACTCGTTCGGATCGCGCCGTGGAAACCACGAGGTGATGATCCGCGGCACGTTCGCGAACATCCGCCTGAAGAACCAGCTCGTGCGCGCCGTCAACGACGGTGCGGAGGTCGAGGGCGGCTTCACCCGCGACTTCACCAAGGCGGATGCTCCGCAGTCGTACATCTTCGACGCCTGCATGAACTACCAGGCCGCGGGCACCCCGCTGGTCGTGTTCGGCGGCAAGGAGTACGGCTCCGGCTCGTCGCGCGACTGGGCAGCGAAGGGCACCAGCCTGCTGGGCGTGAAGGCCGTCATCACCGAGAGCTTCGAGCGCATCCACCGCTCGAACCTGATCGGCATGGGCGTCGTCCCGCTGCAGTTCCCCGCCGGCGAGAGCTGGGAGTCGCTGGGCCTCGACGGCACCGAGATCGTCTCGATCACCGGTCTCGAGGAGCTCAACAACGGCACTACGCCCAAGACCGTCCGCGTCACCGCCGAGCCGAGCGAGCACTCGCCCGAGGGCAAGCAGACGATCGAGTTCGACGCTGTCGTCCGCATCGACACCCCCGGTGAGGCCGACTACTACCGCAACGGCGGCATCCTGCAGTACGTGCTGCGTTCGCTGGTCTGATCACGATCCGAAGGGCTCGGATGCTGCGGCATCCGAGCCCTTCGGCGTCTGCGCACACCGTCCACCCATACCCCGAGCGCTAGACTTGAGCAGGTTCGCACGGCATATGCCGCGCACGTCGTCAAGTCGCGGAGGAGCGCCCATGCCGATCCTGCCGAGCATCACCGGCCCTCGAGACCTCGACCGACTCTCACCCGCTCAGCTCACCGAGCTGGCGGCCGAGATCCGGTCCTTCCTGGTCGAGAACGTCGCCCGCACGGGCGGGCATCTCGGGCCGAACCTCGGCGTCGTCGAGCTGACAATCGCGCTGCATCGGGTGTTCTCGTCGCCCGATGACCCGTTCATCTTCGACACCGGCCACCAGTCGTACGTGCACAAGCTGCTCACCGGCCGACAGGACTTCTCGCAGCTGCGCTCGCGCGGCGGCCTGGCCGGCTATCCGCAGCGCAGCGAGAGCACGCACGACGTCGTCGAGTCCTCGCACGCATCGAGCTCGCTCAGCTGGGCCGACGGCGTCTCGCGGGCGCTCACCGCCACCGGGCGCGCCGACCGGCACGTGATCGCCGTGGTCGGCGACGGCGCCCTCACCGGCGGCATGACGTGGGAGGCGCTGAACAACATCAGCGACGACAACGACCGCAACCTCGTGATCGTCGTGAACGACAACGGCCGCTCCTACGCGCCCACGATCGGCGGCATGTCGCGGTACCTGAACCGGGTGCGCACGGCGGGTGCCTACCGCGAGATGCACCGCAAGTCCGACCGGCTGTTCCGGGCCTTCGGCCCGTTCGGCCGGGCGCTGTTCCGCGGTGTGCGCGGCGGCACCCACGGGTTCCTGTCCCGGTTCACGAACAACGCGGCGCTGTATTCCAATCTCGACATCAAGTACCTCGGTCCGGTCGACGGGCACGACATCCCCGCCCTCCTCGAGACTCTGCAGCTCGCCAAGGACTACGGCGCACCGGTGATCGTGCACGCCATCACCGAGAAGGGCCGCGGCTACCAGCCGGCGCTCGACGATCAGGCAGACCAGTTCCATGCTGTCGGACGCATAGACCCGAAGACGGGCGGCGCGCTGTCGACCTCGTCCGGTCGCGCCTGGACCGACGTGTTCGCCGACGCACTTGTCGATGTCGGCGCTCGTCACGACGATGTCATCGCCATGACCGCGGCGATGCTGCGCCCCACCGGCCTGGCGCCGTTCGCCGAGCGCTTCCCCTCCCGCGTGTACGACGTGGGCATCGCGGAGCAGCACGCCGTGGCCTCGGCAGCCGGGCTGGCGTTCGGTGGACTGCATCCGGTCGTCGCGATCTACGCCACGTTCATGAACCGCGCCTTCGACCAGGTGCTCATGGATGTCGCGCTGCATCGCGCCGGCGTCACCTTCGTGCTCGACCGTGCCGGTGTCACCGGCCCCGACGGCCCGAGTCACCACGGCATCTGGGATCTTGCGATGCTGCAGCTCGTGCCCGGCATCCGCATCGCCGCCCCGCGCGACGCCGCACGCCTCACCGAGGTGCTCGAGGAGGCTGTGCAGGTCGACGACGCGCCCACCGTGATCCGCTACCCGAAGGGTGCGGTGCCCGACGAGATCCCCGCCGTCGAGCGGCTGGGTGACGGGGTGGACGTGCTCTCGCGCGACGACTCCGAGGACGTGCTGCTGGTCGGCATCGGACCGTTCGCCACGCTCGCGCTCGACGTCGCTGCGCGCCTGCGCGCGCAGGGGATCGGCGCGACCGTGATCGACCCGCGCTGGGCGATCCCCGTGCAGCCGTCCGTGGTCGAGCTCGCCGCGAAGCACCGACTCGTGATCACGCTCGAGGACGGCATCCGCGTCGGCGGCATCGGCACCCGGGTGCGTCAGGTGCTGCGCGAGGCGGGCATCGACACAGCCGTGGACGAGCTGGGCGTGCCCGACGAGTTCATCGATCACGCGACCCGCGAGGAGATCCTCGAGGACGCCGGGCTCACCGCCGCGAAGATCGCGCACGACGTCGTCGCGCAGGTGCTCGGCCGGCGGGTGCCGTTCGCGCGCCAGTCGGGGGAGACCGGCGCGATCGAGCTGCCGCTGCACGAGCGCCACTGAGTCACGACACCTCCGACGCACTGCGTCACCGGCTTGACGTTATTCCACAATCTGTCACACTGTAACGGATGACTACGGTGAGCGACGGGGCTCTCGGATCCCCGAAGAGACAGTACGACGAGGACGTCGTGATCATCGGATCGGGCTTCGGCGGCTCCGTCGCGGCCCTCCGCCTCAGCGAGAAGGGCTACCGCGTCCGGGTGATCGAGGCGGGGCGCCGCTTCGAGGACGACGACTTCGCGAAGACCTCCTGGGACGTGCGCCGCTACCTGTGGGCGCCACTGCTCGGCTGCTTCGGCGTGCAGCGCATCCACCGGCTGCCGCACGTCATGATCCTCGCCGGCGCCGGCGTGGGCGGCGGTTCGCTCAACTACGCCAACACCCTGTACGAGCCCGGTGACGCGTTCTTCGCCGATCCGCAGTGGCCGACGGGCCACCCGTGGCAGCAGGAGCTCGGCCCGCACTACGCCACCGCCCGCCGGATGCTGGGCGTCGTCGAGCACTACCCCCATACCGGGCCCGTCGAGCGCATCATGGCGGGCGCAGCCGCCGATCTCGGCGTCGCCGACACCTTCCGGCACGCCCCCGTCGGTGTGTTCCTCGGCATGCCGGGCAAGACCGTGCCCGACCCGTTCTTCGACGGCGAGGGTCCCGCGCGCACCGGCTGCACGCTGTGCGGCAACTGCATGGTCGGATGCCGGGTGGGCGCGAAGAACACCCTCATGAAGAACTACCTCGCCCTCGCGGAGCGCCGCGGCGCGGTGATCGAACCGCTGCGCACGGTCACCGAGGTGCGGGAGGATCCGCGCGGCGGATACCTCGTGACCACCGAGCGCAGCGGCGCCTGGGTGCGCCGTGAGCGTCGCACCATCCGCGCCGAGCAGGTGGTGCTCGCCGGCGGCACCTGGGGCACGCAGCAGCTGCTGCACCGCATGAAGGCGTCCGGCGCGCTGCCGCGACTCTCGGATGCTCTGGGCAGGCTCACCCGCACGAACTCCGAGGCGCTGGACGGCGCCATCGCCACGCGGGTGCCGGAGGACGCCGGGTTCGCGCACGGTGTCGCGATCACCACCTCGTTCCACGTCGACGAGCGCACCCACGTCGAGAACGTGCGCTATGGGCCCGGCTCGAACCTCATGGGCGCCCTCGCCACGGTGCTGGTGCCGGGGGAGCGGCCGCTGCTCGTCCGGCTCGGCACCCTGATCGGCCGTGTGCTGCGGCATCCGGTGCGGGAGTGGCGTCTCGGCACCCTGCGGCGGTGGAGCGAGCGCGGCATCATCGCCCTCGTCATGCAGACCGCAGACAACTCGCTCACGCTCTCGCTGCGCCGGCGCTTCGGCCGGGACGTGCTCACGAGCGCGCAGGGACACGGCGAGCCCAACCCGCCGTACCTGCCGCAGGCGCATCGCGCGACCCGGGCGATGGCCGCCCGGATCGAGGCCGAGACGGGAGTTCCTGCCGAGGCGCGCGGATCCTGGCCGGAGGTGTTCGGCATCCCTATGACCGCGCACTTCCTCGGTGGCGCCGTGATCGGCGGGTCACCGGATGCCGGTGTGCTCGACCCCTACCACCGAGTGTGGGGGCATCCCGGCCTGCACGTCGTCGACGGCTCCGCCGTGCCCGCGAACCCAGGCGTGAACCCGTCGCTGACCATCACGGCTCTCGCCGAGCGCGCCCTCTCGCACTGGCCGGCACGCGGGGAGCAGGACGCCCGCCCGGCGCAGGAAGAGCTCAGTTGAGCGCGTGCAGCGCCGCGATGGCCTCGGGCGCGCGGTCGGTGTCGCGCAGCGCGCCCGCCAGCAGGTAGCCCTCTGTCAGAGCATCGCCGGTGATCATCACCCGCACCACCTCGACGCCGCAGGTGCGGCGCACCTCCTCGGCGCAGGCCGTCAGCACCCGGGTGTTGATCTCGTCGTTGTGCGGCAGCTCGTCGCCGTCGAGCAGACGGATCATGTCGCGCAGCGCCGCCCCGACCATGTTCGAGGCGCGCTCCTCTACGTTCACGACGTCGAGTTCGAACACTCTCAGATCGTGCCCGGTCGGTATCGACCGCCATTCGAAGGACGCGTGCACACGATGCTGATGGCCGTTCAGGCCTGTCATCTCGCGGGCCGGCAGATCGGTCGCACGGCAGCGCACGTCGATGAGCTTGTACCAGTAGAACAGCGGGAAGGCCCCGTGCGAGCCTGGATGCAACACGACGACCTCGCCGATCGCTCCGCCGACGGCGCCGCGACGCCGCGGCGGACGGTTGCGGATGATCGGCTTCCCGTTGCGCGTGCGGATCGCCGCCCAGCCCTCGTCGACCGTGACGACGAACAGCTTCAGCAGCGCGGGCACCACGAGCAGGATGGTGAGGATCGCAGTGCCCGTCTTCAGCAGACTGGACACCCCCTTGCCGCTCAGCATCGTCAAGAGCATGTCCATGTGACCACTGTGCCCGCTGCGGCGGCATCCGAAAGCCGAAACCAGCCGTCGCGGCGCCCTGTTCACCCGCTGTTCGCCCGGCGTTCCGCGGCGGGCCCGCACACAGAAACGGGCGGGAGGGCTTTCGCCCTCCCGCCCGTCTGCGTCTCGATCAGCGGTTCTCGATGCCGCGGATCGGGGGGTGATGGAACGTGTCGCCGAAGACGCGCTCCGAGGCGCCCTCGCGGTCGAGGTACGGTGATGCGCCGCCGTCGATGAACGGCCAGCCGGCGCCGAGGATGAGGCACAGGTCGATGTCCTCGACCTCGGGCACCACGCCCTCATCGAGCATGATCCGGATCTCCTGCGCGAGGCCGTCCTGCACGCGCGCGAGGATCGTCTCGGCGGATGCCGGAGTCTGGCCGACGTGACCCTTGAGCGTCTTCTCGGCGGCCTTCGTCCAGCCGGTCACCCGGCCGCCCTTGTCCTTCTCGACGACGGCATCGAGCTCGGCCAGCGCGTGGAAGTTCTCGTTGGCGTAGAACCGCTCGGGGAACGCGTGCACCATGGTGTCCTGCACGTGCGCGGCCACCTTCCAGCCGACCAGGTCGATGAGCTGGAACGGACCCATCGGCAGGCCGAGCGGCGCGAACGCCTTCTCGACCTCGACCACCGGCGTGCCCTCGTACACGGCGCGAGCAGCCTCGCCCATGACCTTCGCGAGCAGACGGTTCACCACGAAGCCGGGGGCGTCGGCGGTGAGCACCGCGTTCTTGCCCAGGCCCTTGGCGACCACGAACGCGGTCGAGAGTGCGGCATCCGTCGTGTGCGGCGTCTTCACGATCTCGATCAGCGGCATCACCGCGACCGGGTTGAAGAAGTGGAAGCCGACCAGACGCTCGGGGTGGGCGAGCTTCGAGCCGATCTCCTCGACCGACAGCGACGAGGTGTTGGTCGCCAGGATCGCGTCCTCGGCGACGATCTTCTCGATCTCGCCGAAGACGGTCTGCTTGACGCCGACCTCCTCGAAGACGGCTTCGATCACGAAGTCGCAGTCCGCGTACTGGGTCTTGTCGGTCGTGCCGGTCACGAGACCGCGCAGCTTGTTGGCGGTGTCGGCGTCGAGCCGGCCCTTCGCCTCGAGCTTGCCGATCTCGTCGTGGATGTACGCCACGCCCTTGTCGACGCGCGCCTGGTCGAGGTCGGTGATGAGCACCGGAACCTGGAGCTTGCGCACGAACAGCAGCGCGAACTGGCTGGCCATGAGGCCGGCGCCGATGATGCCGACCTTGGTCACCTTCTTCGCGAGCGTCTTGTCAGGAGCCCCGACAGGGCGCTTCGCACGCTTCTGCACGAGGTCGAAGGCGTACATCGACGCGGCGAACTGGTCGCCCGTGACGAGGTCGGCGAGCGCCTCGTCTTCGCGGGCGAAGCCCTCGGCCTTGGTGCCGCTCTTCGCCTTGTCGAGCAGGTCGAGGGCGACGTACGGCGAGCGCGGAACGGTGCCGATCTTCGACTCGAGCATGCCGCGCGCCATCTTGATGGCGATCGGCCACTTGGTGAGGCGCTCGATCTTGCCGGGCTCGTTCCTGCGCTCGACCTTCTTGCCGCCGAGCACGGCATCGGCCCAGCGCAGCGAGTTCTCGAGGAAGTTCGCCGCGGGGAAGATCGCGTCCATCAGACCCAGCTCGAAGGCCTGCTGCGGCTTGAGCATGCGGTTCTGCTTCAGCGGGTTCGAGATGACGACCTCGAGGGCGTTCTCGATGCCGATGAGGTTGGGCACCAGGTACGCGCCGCCCCAGCCGGGAATGATGCCGAGGAACACCTCGGGCAGCGCGAGAGCGGCTGCCGATGCGTCGACGGTGCGGTAGGTGGAGTTCAGGGCGATCTCCATGCCGCCGCCGAGCGCGAGACCGTTCACGAAGGCGAAGGAGGGCACCCCCAGCTCGCTCAGCGAGCCGAGCACCTTGTGTCCGAGCTGTGCGATGAGGCGCGCGTTGTCGCGGGACCCGACCCGGCTGATGTCGGAGAGGTCGGCGCCGGCGGCGAGGATGTACTGCTTGCCGGTGATGCCTACCGCCTGGATCTCACCCGCGGTCGCACGGGCCTTGAGGCCCGCGAGGGTCTCGCCGAGCTCGGTGAGCGTGGCGGGGCCGAGCGTGTTCGGCCGGGTGTGGTCGCGCCCGTTGTCGAGCGTGATGAGGGCGAGCACCTTGCCGGAGGGCAGGCGCACGTCGCGCACGGGGGAGTGCGTGACGACCTCGCCCTCGGTGAGCGCCTGGATCGGGGAGAAGTCGATGCTGTCGTAGTTCGTCATTCCTGCGCTCACTTCCGCTTCTTGCCGTCGAAGAACGGGTTCTCCCAGATGACGGACCCGCCCTGCCCGAGTCCGACGCACATGGCCGTGAGGCCGTAGCGCACGTCGGGACGCTCGGCGAACTGCGCGGCGAGCTGGATCATCAGGCGCACGCCGGATGCCGCGAGCGGGTGGCCGAGGGCGATCGCGCCGCCCCACTGGTTGACCCGCGGGTCGTCGTCGGCGATGCCGAAGTGGTCGAGCAGCGAGATCACCTGGATGGCGAACGCCTCGTTGAGCTCGAACAGGCCGATGTCGTCGATCGTGAGACCGGCCTTCTTCAGCGCCTTCTCTGTGGAGGGGATCGGGCCGATGCCCATGATCTCCGGCTGCACGCCGGCGAACGCGAACGAGACCATGCGCATCTTCGGGGTGAGGCCGAACTCCTTCACCGCGCCGCCGCCGGCCAGCAGCGACATGGTCGCGCCGTCGGTCAGGGGCGAGGAGGTGCCTGCGGTGACGCGGCCGTGCGGACGGAACGGCGTCTTCAGTGCGGCGAGGTCCTCCATGGTGGTCTGCGGGCGGCGACCCTCGTCCTCGGTGGCGAGACCCCAGGCGCCGTCGGCGCCCTTGATCGCGACGGGCACCAGGTCGGGCTGGATCTTGCCGGCGTCGTAGGCCGCCTGCACCTTGTGCTGGCTGAGCATGCCGAACCGGTCGGAGCGCTCCTTGGTAAGGTGCGGGAAGCGGTCGAAGATGCGCTCCGCCGTCACGCCCATGTTCAGCGCACCGGGGTCGACCATCTTCTCCGCGACGAAGCGCGGGTTCGGGTCGGCGTTGCCGCCGATCGGGTGGTGCCCCATGTGCTCGACACCGCCGGCGAGGGCGAAGTCGTACATGCCGATGCCGATCGACGCGCTCATCGTGGTGACGCTCGTCATCGCGCCGGCGCACATCCGCTCGACCGCGAGGCCCGGCACGGTCTGCGGGAGACCGGCGAGGATCGCGACCGATCGCCCCAGGGTCAGCCCCTGGTCGCCGGTCTGCGAGGTCGCGGCGATCGCGACATCGTCGATCCGGTCCGCAGGAACGGCCGCGTTGCGCTCCATCAGGCCGATGGTCGCCTTGACAGCGAGGTCATCCGCGCGGGTGTTCCAGTACATGCCCTTCTCGCCGGCGCGCCCGAAAGGTGTGCGCACTCCATCGACGAAGAAGACGTCCGAGATCTCGGCCACTCTGCCTCCATAGGTTGGTATGCCATCAGCCTAGGAGGGCCCTTCGGGGCCGGGGAGAATCGGTTGGGTCGAACCTACGAAGTCGGCTCCGCGGCATCCGAGACCGATTGCGGAGCATCTACAAAGGCATCCACGATCTTCTGTGCAGTCTGCGCAATCTGCCAGGGGCGGGCGCCGAGCGCCCCGAGCGCTTCCGAGACCGCGTCGACGGTCAGCGCCGGCGGCTCCCAGGCGAGACGGCGCAGGAACTCCGGGGTGAGCAGATTCTCGGTGGGCATGTGCAGCCCCTCGGCGATCTGCTCGACCACCGGACGGGCGGCCTTCAGTCGCAGATCTGCGTCCGGGTTGCGGTCCGCCCAGGCGCGCGGCGGCGGGAGCGTGTCGCTCGGCACCCGCTCGCGCGGCAGCTGCTCGCTCTCGCGCCCCCGCACGATGGCCTGCCACCAGCGGTCGAGCTGACTGCGGCTCGCGCGACCGGTGAACTCCTTGAGCCCTGCCAGCGCCTGCTTGCTCTGCGGCGCGGCCAGCAGGGCGGCGACGAGCGCCCGATCGGGCACCAGACGGCCGGGGGAGACGTCGATCTCCTGCGCGTACTCCTCGCGCGCCGTCCACAGCTCGCGGGCGACGGCAAGGTTGCGCGCCCCGCGCAGCTTGTGCAGACCGCTCAGCCGACGCCACGGCTCCTCGCGCGGCGGCTTGGGCTGGCGCTCCAGCGTCGCGGCGAACTCCTCTGCGGCGATCGCCGTCTTGCCCGCCTCCTCGAGCTCCCGCGCGATCACGTCGCGCACGTCGATGAGGTGCAGCACATCGAGAGCCGCGTACTCCAGCCAGGAGTCCGGCAGCGGACGGGTCGACCAGTCGGCGGCGGAGTGCTCCTTCGCCAGGGTGATCTCGAGCGTGCGCTCCACGACTGCGGCCAGCCCCACGCGCTCCTGCCCGAGCAGTCGGGAGGCGAGCTCGGTGTCGAAGATGGTGCGCGGCAGCAGACCCAGCTCGCGCAGCGACGGCAGATCCTGGCTGGCGGCGTGGAAGACCCACTCCTCGTCGCCGATGGCCTGCTGCAGGGCGGAGAAGTCCTCTATGGCCGGCGGATCGAAGAGGAACACGCCGGCATCCCTGCGGAACACCTGCACGAGATAAGCGCGCTGCGAGTACCGGAAGCCGGACGCCCGCTCGACGTCGACGGCGACGGGACCGGTGCCTTCGGCGAGCGCTCGACAGGCTGCCTCGAACTCCGTGCGGTCATCGATCACGGAGTATTCAGCCACGTCCGCCCTTTCTCGCGCCGAACACGGCGACATCCTCTGAGCCGGGCGGCAGGCCCGCCAGCATCCCGACCAACTCAGCCCATGCTTCCACATGAGGGCGGATCGGGCCCTCCGGGGTCCAGGACGCGCGCAGCTCGATCTGCGCGCCGTCGCCTTCGGCGGCGAGGCCGCCGAAGCCCTTCGAGAGCATCTTGGTGGAGGTGCCGGATGCCGAGTGGTATACCGCATCGCGCGACTCCAGCGCGTCCACGAGCCACGACCACGCGACATCGGCGAGCAGCGGATCCGTGCCGATCTCGGGCTCCAGCGGCGCCTGCGCGAACGCGACGATCCGCCACGGTCCGTCCCACGCGCTCGGCTCCTCGGGATCGTGCAGGAGCACGAACCTCCCCGTGCCGTACGCGGAGTCGCCGTCGTCGTCCGGACGCACGTCCGCGGCGAGCGCGATGGAGAACGGCGCGAGCCCGGACGGAGACGGGATCTCTCGCACCGCGATATCGGTGCGGAACCGGGTCTCTCGCAGCTCAGCGGCGACCCTCTCGAAGAGGGTGGCGGCGTCCGGGTGTGCGCTCACGTGGACAGGCTAGAGTCAGGAGGCGATGAAGAGTCTCAGGCACGCCGTAGCCTTGGCCGTCCCCGCCGTGCTCGCCGCCGGCGCCGCAGCCGCCTTCGCGGTGTTCGCGACCGCCCGTCGTGTCGTCACCCCGGTGGCGCGACGCAACGACACTCAGATCCTGAAGGTCGACACCGGTGCGCAGACGATCGAGCTGTCGCGCACGCCCGACACGGAGCTGCCCGGCCGCTACGGGCTGTTCACGACCGGCACCTACGGCTACGTCAAGCTCGGCGCGGTGCTGAGCGCCGACCGCGCGAGCGTGCGCCGCAAGCTGCTCACCCAGATCGAGCCCGGCGCCCAGGTCGACCGCGATGCGGCGTTCAGCGGCTGGTACTACACGAGCCCCGGCGAGCTGCACCTGCCGTGGGAGAGCGTGCTGATCGGGTCGCCGGCCGGGCCCTGCCCGGCATGGCTGTTCCCCGCGGAGTCGTCCACGTGGGTGATCCAGGTGCACGGCCGCGGCGCCACCCGCTCCGAGTGCCTGCGCGCCGTCCCGGTCTTCCACGCTCTGGGGCTGCCCACGCTCGTCGTGTCGTACCGCAACGACGGCGAGGCGCCGCGCTCGCGCGGCGGTCGCTACGCGCTCGGCGCCTCCGAATGGCGCGATGTGGATGCCGCGGTGTCGTACGCGCTGCGCCACGGCGCGGAGCGCGTCGTGCTGATGGGCTGGTCGATGGGCGGCGCGCTCGTACTGCAGACCGCCGTCTCGTCGGGGCACCGCGATCGCATCGCGGCGCTCGTGCTCGACAGCCCGGTCGTCGACTGGCGCACCGTGCTGCGCTTCCAGGCCCGCGAGGCGGGGCTGCGCGATCCGCTGCCCGAGCTCGCGATGACCGCGCTGTCGTCCCCTCTTACCGCACGACTCAGCGGGGCCGAGGAGGCGATCTCGTTCGACAGCCTCGACATGGTGGCGAGAGCCAGTGAGCTGTCGGCGCCGATCCTCATCCTGCACAGCGACGACGACGGCTTCGTGCCGGCCGACGCCTCGCACGCCCTGGCCGAGGCGCGCCCCGACATCGTGGCGATGCCGCCGTTCCACGGCGCGCGCCACACCAAGCTGTGGAACCAGGATCAGACCGGCTGGACGGCGGCGATCACCGACTGGATGAAGGCGCACGGCCTTGCCGCGAAACAGAGCTGAGAAGCGGCGCTGAAGGTCAGCGCTTGGCGGCGACCTGACGCTTGACGCGCATCAGCATCCCGGTCATCCCGGCGATCCGCAACGGCGAGACAGCCCTGGTCAGGCCGATGCTCTGCGGGTAGTCCGCGGGGATCGCGAGGACCTCGTCCGCATGCAGCCCCGTGATGCCCTGCACGAGGATGCTCGCGAAACCGCGGGTCGTCGGCGCCTCCGGCGGAGCGGTGGCGTGCATCGTGACGACGTCGTCGATCACCTCGACGTGGATGTACACCGGCGACTGGCACTCTGCGACCCGCTCGTACATCTCCGGGTGGCTCGCGACCTCATCCGACACCGCGGGCAGCTCGTTCGAGAACTCCAGCAGCAGCTGGAGTCGCTCGCTCTCGGGCAGGTCGAGGAACTCGTCGCGGATCTCGGCGAGGGTGTCTGGCACGTGCGTCTCGGTCATCCGTGCCATTGTCACACGGTCAGAGTGCGCCGGGCTCGGTGCCCGTGACGATCGGAACGCGCACCGCGCTGCCCCATTCGGTCCACGAGCCGTCGTAGTTGCGCACGTCGGCGTGGCCGAGCAGGTGCCTGAGCACGAACCAGGTGTGGCTGGAGCGCTCACCGATCCGGCAGTAGGCGACGACCGCGTCGCCCTCGCGGATGCCGGCGCCGTCGCGGTAGATCGCCTCGAGTTCCGCGCGGGGGCGGAACCCGCCATCCTCGGCGACGGCCTTGCCCCACGGCACGCTCTGCGCGGTGGGGATGTGGCCGGCGCGCAGAGCGCCCTCCTCGGGGTAGGCGGGGGCGGAGGTGCGCTCACCGCTGTACTCCTCGGGGGAGCGCACGTCGATCAGCGGACCGGAGCCGATGAAGCTCAGCACGTCGTCCTTGTACGCGCGCAGCACGCTGTCGTCGCGCTCGACCACCGGGTAGTCGGTGGCGGCGCGCTGCGGTGCCGCGGTGGTGAGCTCGCGGCCCTCGGAGATCCAGCGGTCGCGGCCGCCGTCGAGCAGGCGCACGTCCTCGTGGCCGAACAGCGAGAACACCCACAGCGCGTACGCGGCCCACCAGTTGTTCTTGTCGCCGTAGAGGACGACCGTGTCGTCACGGGAGATGCCCTTGCGGCTGAGCAACGCGGCGAATCCCTCGCCGTCGACGTAGTCGCGAACGACCGGGTCGTTGAGCTCGGTGTGCCAGTCGACCTTCACGGCGCCGGGGATGTGCCCTGTCTCGTAGAGCAGCACGTCCTCGTCGGACTCCACGACGACCACGCCGGGGGTGTCGAGGTGCGCGGCCAGCCACTCGGTGGTCACGAGGCGGCCGGGTTCGGCGTACTCGGCGAACTTGGCGGACGACGTGTCGAACTCGACGGTCACGGTTGCTCCTCATGGTTCAGGGCTCGGTGGTTCAGGTGCGCTCCGACGGGCGCGGAGTGCGGGGGAGGACGGCGTAATGTTGAGCCGTCCCCTACGACCATAGAACGCCGCGGATGCCGCCGCATCCGAAGTGTCAGACTTCGACACAGGAACCCGATGACCTCGCAGATCAGCACCGGAACCGTGCACCTCACCGCACGCACGCCCGTCGTCACAGGACCCGAGATGCTGGCGAGTCTGGTTCCGCCGCCGCAGTTCGACGAGGCGACGTTCGACAGCTACCGCGCCGACCCCGAGTACCCCTCGCAGGAGGAGGCGAAGGCGACGCTGCAGCGCTTCGCCGGCGGCGCGGAGACGGTCAAGCGGGGCGGCTTCTTCCGCCGTGCTCCGAAGGAGGAGCCCGTCAGGCCCGGCGTCTACCTCGACGGCGGCTTCGGCGTCGGCAAGACCCACCTGCTGGCCTCGGTGTACCACGCGCTGCCCGCCCGTCGAAAGTACTTCGGCTCGTTCATCGAGTACACCGCCCTCGTCGGTGCGCTGGGCTACAAGAACACGGTCGACCTGCTGCGCGGCGCCGATCTGCTCTGCATCGACGAGTTCGAGCTCGACGACCCGGGCGACACCATGGTGATGACCAGGCTGCTCGGCGAACTCGTCGCCTCGGGCACCAAGCTCGCGGCCACCTCGAACACCCCGCCGAACGCGCTGGGCGAGGGCCGCTTCGCCGCGCAGGACTTCCTGCGCGAGATCCACGCGATGTCCGACAGCTTCCGGACGCTGCGCATCGACGGCATCGACTACCGTCAGCGCGCGATCGACGGGCACGCGATCGTGCTCGACGACGACGCCTACGCGCAGGCGGTCGAGACGGCCGCGCGGTCGGGTGCGGCATCCGACGACGAGTTCTCGGACGTCATCCGTCATCTTGCGCAGGTGCATCCCTCGCGCTACATCCGTCTCATCGACGGCGTGAACCTCGTGGGTCTGCGCGACGTGCGCGTGCTCACCGACCAGTCCGAGGCGCTGCGGTTCGTCGCGTTCGTCGACCGGGTGTACGACGCGCAGATCCCGATCGCCGCGACCGGGGTGTCGCTGGATGCCGTCTTCGCAGACGAGATGCTCGCGGGCGGCTACCGCAAGAAGTATCTGCGCGCGATCTCGCGTCTGAACGCGCTCACTCACTCGCTGCCTGCCGCGTAACACGCTGTTCACACAAGCGGGCATCGCGTAACAGCCCGGCAACATCCGGCGCGATCGCCCGAAACGCGCGAACCTCACACTGGGGACACAAATTCCCGAAAGAAGAGGTTCCACTATGGATGCCGCAGGCAACATCTCCTGGGTGATCACCGCCACAGCCCTCGTCCTGTTGATGACGCCCGGTGTGGCGTTCTTCTACGGCGGGCTCGTGAAGGCGAAGAGCGTCATCAGCATGATGATGATGAGTTTCGGTGCGATCGGTCTGATCGCCGTGCTCTGGATCCTCTACGGCTTCGCGATGAGCGCCGTCGACTCGCCCACCCAGTTCGCAGGCAACCCGTTCGCCGACTTCGGTCTCGCCGAGTCCGGCACCGAGCCCGGCGCGAACGTCGCGCTGCTGTCGGTCGGCTACGGCGCCACCTTCGCGATCATCACCGTCGCCCTGATCTCGGGCGCGATCGCCGACCGCGCCAAGTTCGGTCCCTGGCTGATCTACGTGGGCGTGTTCGGCACGCTCGGCTACTTCCCGATCGCCGCCTGGGTGTGGGGTGGCGGCTGGATCATGAACCTCGGCACGTGGCTGTTCGGTGAGGACAGCGGCATCGCCGTGATCGACTACGCCGGCGGCACCGCCGTGCACATCAACGCGGGCGCCGCAGCCCTGGCCCTCGCCATCGTGCTCGGAAAGCGCATCGGCTTCCAGAAGGGCATCCAGAAGCCGCACAACGTGCCCCTGACCCTGCTGGGCGCCGCGCTGCTGTGGTTCGGATGGTTCGGCTTCAACGCCGGTGCGGTGTGGCTGTCGGAGGACATGGCGGGCGCCGGTCTGATCGCGATCAACACCCTGGGCGCGGCCGCCGCCGGCATCCTGGGCTGGATCCTCATCGAGAAGATCAAGGACGGCAAGCCGACCTCGATCGGAGCCGTATCGGGTCTCGTCGCGGGTCTCGTCGCCATCACCCCCGCCTGCGCCAACCTGACCCCTGGTTGGGCCGTGCTGCTCGGCGCCCTCGCCGGTGTGGCCTGCGCGCTGGCCGTCGAGCTGAAGTACCGTCTCGGCTTCGACGACTCGCTCGACGTGGTCGGCCTGCACCTCGTCGGCGGTCTGCTCGGCACCGTGTACCTCGGCTTCTTCGCCACCGGCCAGGGCCTGTTCGTCGGCGGTGACCTGCGACTGCTGGCCGTACAGGTGATCGCAGCGCTCGGCGTGATGATCTACTCGTTCGTCGCGTCGCTCGTGATCGGCATCGCGATCGAGAAGACGATCGGCTTCCGAGTGAACAGCGAGGAGGAGATCGCCGGCGTCGACCAGGTCGTGCACGGCGAGGCGGGCTACGCGCTCGTCGAGTGAGAGCAGCCGGTTAGGGTGGGCAGGTGAGTTCGACGAAGAGCATCCTGGCCACCCTCACCGGCATCCTCACGCGGATGCTGGCGAAGGAGGACCCGAAGAACCCCTCTCGCCCGCGACGCCCTGATGCGGTACTGCGGCCCGAGGGCCGGCCTGACGGCCGGTCGGCGGGCCGTTCCGCGCGTGACGAGGACGAGGCGACGGCCGGACGGATGCGGGGCTCCGAGACGGTCCAGGTGGACCCGGAGCGCGTGCGAGACGTGGCGGTCGGCTATTCGCCCTCGCGCAACGACGCCCCCGATTCCGGTGAGGTCATCTGGACGTGGGTGCCCTACGAGGAGAACGACGGTCGAGGCAAGGACCGCCCGGTGCTCGTGATCGGACGTCACACTGACGACCGCGTGTACGCGGTGCGCATGACGAGCAAGTCGCACGACGGCGACCGCGACTACCTGTCGATCGGCTCCGGCGGGTGGGATTCGCAGGGGCGCGAGTCGTGGGTCGACATCGAGCAGCTGTACAGCGTGCACCACGACGGGATGCGCCGCGAGGCGGCCGTGCTGGACGCCGGCCGCTACGGGCGTGTGGCGGAGGCGCTGATCCGCCGGTACGGGTGGGCTCGGGCCTGACGACGCTGCGCTGAGAGCATCCGATCCGTTCGGGGGAGCACTCCGAACAACCTTCAGCCGCACCCGCGGCGGTACTGAAGGAGGAATCATGCGCTTCATCCCCACCAAGGTCCACGGCATCCTCGACTGCCTGGTCGGCATCGCGCTGATCGCGGCGCCGTGGCTGTTCGGCTTCTCATCGATCGGCGGAGCCGCCGTGATCATCCCGATCGTGCTCGGCATCGGGCTGATCGTGTACAGCCTGTTCACGAAGTACGAATGGGGCCCGTTCGGCGTCATCCCGATGCCCGTGCACCTCGTCTTCGATGTCGTCGCCAGCGCCTTCCTCGCGCTCTCGCCCTGGCTGTTCGGCTTCGCCGAAGAGGCGGCGAACGTCTGGCTGCCGCACGTCGCGGTCGGCGTCGTCGTCATCATCGTCGTGCTGCTGTCGAAGCCGACACCCGAGACGGTGCGCGGCACCGCGCGCGCCTGAGCACCGTTCGATGCGCCGCTGGGGCGAGCAGCCCCGGCGGCGCATCGGCTTCAGCCGATTACGCTGTCCAGCGCGGCGTCGACCGTCCGGTGCTCGAAGGTGAAGCCGCTCGCCAGCAGCACATCCGGGGTGACGGCCGCGTCGCTGAGCAGCAGGGAGTCGGCAGCGGCACGGCTGAGGGCCAGGCGGAGCGCCCATGCCGGTGCGGGCAGGAGGAAAGGTCGATGCAGCCGTCGGGCGAGGGCGTATCCGATGTCGCGAGCGGTCGCCGTGAGCGGGCCGGTGAGGTTCACCGGTCCGTGCAGGTCGGAGTCGATGACGTGCCTGATCGCGCGCACCTCGTCGGTGAGTGAGATCCATGGCCAGTGCTGAGTTCCGCGGCCGAGGGGGCCGCCGAGCCCGAGCCGGGTGAGCGCGATCATCGGTCTCAGCACGGCGCGCGGATGCAGCACAGGCGCCGTCCTCAGCAGAGCGACGCGCGTGACCTCCGCGGCGGCGAGCGCCTCCTGCTCCCACCGCACGCAGAGCTCGGCGAGGAAGGTGCGCCCCGGTCCGGACGTCTCGTCGAGCTGCTCTCCGGGGCGATCGCCGTAGAAGCCCACAGCCGAGGCGGAGATCAGCGGCGGCGCATCCGCGCCCAGGTGTGCGAGCGCCTCGGCGAGCGTCCGCGTGGGGCGCAGCCGCGAACGCACCAGCTCCTCGCGATAGCGGGCGCCCCAGGGCAGGCGCCCGATGCTCGCCCCGTTGAGATTCACGACGGCCGTGGCACCGGAGAGCACCTCCGGGGCGAGGGCCGCCTCATCGAGCCAGCGCACCTCGCCCGGCGCACGCGGCGGTCGGCGCACCAGACGGACCACCTCGACGCCATCCGCCTCCAGGGCACCGGCCAGCGTGCGTCCAATGAGCCCGCTGGCGCCCGCGATCACGATCTTCGGCATCCGTCCTCCCGTGCCTCAGTGTGTCACGCAGGTCAGCGCGTGCGGCGCGGAGTGCTCGTGCTCCAGAGCGCCCAGGCGATCAGGACGGGCTGGAGGAAGAGACGAGCGAATCTCCTGCTGTCGGAATCGAGGCCCGGTGCCGACCACCCACGACGCCACTGCTGGATATTGCCAGGGAAGACCGCGACGAAGAACGCCGCTGTCGCCCAGCCGACCCGGGCCCTCTCCCTCGGCAACATCAGGAGGCCGCTCGCCAGCGCGAGCTCTGCCGAGCCGGAGGCGATGATGATCCCGCTCTCATCCAGCCCGGTCGCCTTCTTCGCCCATTCGGGGATCAGCCCTCGGAACCCGCGTGTGTGCGTGAAGTGAAGCGTGCCCATGGCCGCCAGACCGAGCGCGAGCGCCCATCGTGCGATGTGTCGGGTCATCCGCCCACGCTACCTCGCGCCCGCAGCGCGTCGCTGAGCGGCATCCGAGACGAGAGAAGGCTCCTCGGGAAACCGAGGAGCCTTCTGCTGGTGGGCGATGCCGGACTCGAACCGACGACCTCTTCCGTGTGAAGGAAGCGCGCTACCAACTGCGCCAATCGCCCATCTGGAGTTGTGTCGTGCACGTGGGCACAGATCAAGAGCATACCGGATGCCGGGGCGCGCTCTGACACCGGGGCACGGGCCGGGCGTGGCGGGGGAGAAGCGGATGCCGATGACACGCCCGGCGGCGGGGGCTGGTTTGGCGATGCGCTGATCCTGGGCTAATGTATTTCAAGTGCCCGGGACGCCGGGAAGACAACAAAATATGCGGATGTAGCGCAGTTGGTAGCGCATCACCTTGCCAAGGTGAGGGTCGCGAGTTCGAGTCTCGTCATCCGCTCGAGTGCAGGAGCCCCCTTCCGGGGGTTTCCGCATGTGGGTAACGAATCCACCTCGCGGTGGCGTGGCCGAGTGGCTAGGCACCGGCCTGCAAAGCCGTTTACACGGGTTCGAATCCCGTCGCCACCTCTCTGCACAACTGAATAGCCTTCTAGGCGCGATTGGCGCAGCGGTAGCGCGCTTCCCTGACACGGAAGAGGTCACTGGTTCGATCCCAGTATCGCGCACAGACGAGAACCCCGGTTCATCCGGGGTTTTTGCGTTTTCGGCCTGATCCGGCACGGAGAGTAGACTCGACGCATGGAATTCGAGTCGACCCGTGCTGTGACCGTCGTCACCCGTGTCGTCACGCGAACGCCGGGCGCCTGAGCGGGCTGGGCGCCGTGCGCCCGAAGCTGAGTCGACCTTCCATCGTCTATCTGGAGAACCCCCGTGTCAGACAACGCCCAGTCGTCGCCCGAGAAGCGCGACGGCTTCGCCCTGTTCACCGACCGCTCCGTCATCGCCATGCAGGTGAACGGCGTGCTCAAGGACCTCGCCGCGACGGTCGCCGAGACCGACGTCGTCGAGCCGGTCACCATCGACAGCCCGCTCGGGCTCGACATCCTGCGCCACTCCACGGCGCATGTGCTCGCGCAGGCGGTGCAGCGCATCCGCCCGCAGTCGAACCTCGGCATCGGCCCTTTCATCACCGACGGCTTCTACTACGACTTCGGTGTCGACGAGCCGTTCACCCCCGAGGACCTCAAGGCCATCTCGAAGGAGATGCAGCGCATCATCCGCGACGGGCAGCGCTTCGTGCGCCGGGTCGTCACCGAGGACGAGGCGCGGGCCGAGCTCGCGCACGAGCCGTTCAAGCTCGAGCTCATCGACCTCGCCGGCGGCCCCGGCTCGGGTGCGGATGCCGCTGAGGGAGCATCCGTCGAGGTGGGCGCAGGCGAGCTGACCATCTACGACAACGTCACCAAGGACGGCGAGGTCGCGTGGAAGGACCTCTGCCGCGGCCCGCACGTGCCCAACACGCGCATGCTCGCAGGCGGCTGGGACCTCACCCGCGTCGCCGCCGCCTACTGGCGCGGCAGCGAGAAGAACCCGCAGCTGCAGCGCATCTACGGCACCGCGTGGCCCAGCAAGGACGAGCTGCGCGCCTACCAGGAGCGCCTCGCGGAGGCCGAGCGCCGCGATCACCGCAAGCTCGGCGTCGAGATGGACCTGTTCTCGTTCCCCGACGAGATCGGCTCGGGACTGGCGGTGTTCCACCCCAAGGGCGGCATCATCCGCTACGAGATCGAGGAGAACCTGCGTCGGCACCTGCTGCGCAACGGCTACGACGTGGTGAACAGCCCGCACATCACCAAGAAGGATCTGTTCCAGACCTCGGGCCACCTGCAGACCTACGCCGATGGCATGTTCCCGCCGATGCACCTGGACGAGGTTGTCGACGAGGACGGCAACGTCACCCGCCAGGGCCAGGATTACTACCTGAAGCCGATGAACTGCCCGTTCCACAACCTGATCTTCCGGGCGCGTGGACGCAGCTACCGCGAACTCCCGCTGCGGCTCGCGGAGTTCGGCACCGTCTACCGCTATGAGAAGAGCGGCACGCTCTCGGGTCTCACCCGCGTGCGCGGCCTCACCCAGGACGACGCGCACATCTACGTCGCCCAGGACCAGGTGCGCGAGGAGCTCGCCACCAACCTCAACCTCGTGCTCGAGCTGCTGCGCGACTACGGCCTGAACGACTTCTACCTCGAGCTGTCGACCAACGAGGAGGGCAACCCGAAGTTCCTCGGCGAGCCCGAGCAGTGGACCACCGCTATCGAGACGCTCCGCGAGGTCGCCCTCGAGTCGGGGCTGGAGCTCGTCGCCGACCCGGGCGGCGCGGCGTTCTACGGTCCGAAGATCTCGGTGCAGGCGCGGGATGCGATCGGTCGCACCTGGCAGATGTCGACCATCCAGCTCGACTTCAACCAGCCCGAGCGCTTCGAGCTGGAGTACACCGGACCCGACGGGCAGAAGCACCGCCCGGTGATGATCCACCGCGCGCTGCTCGGCTCGGTGGAGCGGTTCTTCGCGATCCTGCTCGAGCACTACGCCGGCGACTTCCCGCTCTGGCTCGCACCCGCGCAGGTCGTCGGCGTGCCCGTCGCCGAGGAGTACGCGCCCTACCTCGACGAGGTCGTCGCGCAGCTGCGCGATGCCGGCATCCGTGCCGAGGTCGACCACTCCGACGACCGGATGCAGAAGAAGATCCGCAATCACACCACCGCCAAGGTGCCGCTGCTGCTCATCGCCGGTGAGCAGGACCGCGCCGCCGGCACCGTGTCGTTCCGCTTCCGCGACGGCTCGCAGGAGAACGGCGTGTCGATCGCGACCGCGATCGACCGCATCCGCTCGGCCGTCGCCGCGCACGTGCGCGTGCAGACCGCGGAGGACCTGGCATGACGTCCGCGCACGACGGCCGGGTGGATGCCGAGGACGGCAGCCACCTGGCCGGTGTGCCGGACGAGTTCCAGCGGCTGTGGACTCCGCACCGCATGGCGTACATCAACGCCGGCCCGGAGCCGCTGCGCGAGGAGTGCCCGTTCTGCGAGGCGCCGAAGCATCCCGACGCCGAGCGGCTCATCGTCGCGCGCGGCGAGACGGCCTACGTGCTGCTGAACCTCTTCCCGTACAACTCCGGGCACCTGCTGGTGTGCCCGTATCGCCACATCGCGACCTACGATCAGGCGACGCCCGAGGAGGTCGCCGAGATCGGCGCGCTCACCCAGATCGGGATGCGGGTGCTGCGCGAGGTGTCGCGCTGCGACGGCTTCAACCTGGGCATGAACCAGGGCGCCGTCGCCGGCGCCGGCGTCGACGCGCACCTGCACCAGCACATCGTGCCTCGCTGGTCGTCGGACGCGAACTTCTTCCCGATCATCGCGAAGACCAAGGCGCTGCCGCAGCTGCTCGGCGAGGTGCGCGAGACCGTCGCGAACGCCTGGCCGGCCCCCTAGACGGGTCCTGGGTCCGTCAGCGCACCTGGCGAGCGGTGAACTGCATGCGCGGGTGCGCGTAGAACTCCTGCGACTCGATCAGCTGCAGCTCACGCTCACCCGAGTCGAGGGTGCGCTGCAGCAGGTCGAACACGCTCGACACGGTGCGCTCCAGTGCCACCTTGGCGTCACCGGTCTCGACGTAGTGCGCCGTGAACAGCGCCGCCGTCACATCGCCGGAGCCGTTGGCCTTCATCGGCAGGTGCGGCGTCGCGACCAGCCAGGCGCCCTTCGCGTCGGCGGCGAGCATCTCGATGGTGCCTTCCTCGCGGTCGGGGCGCTCCACCGAGGTGACGAGAACAGTCGACGGGCCCATCGCCATCGCGGCATCCACCGAGGCGAGCGTCGACTCGAGCGTGTCGGGGGAGGTGTTCGTCAGATACCCGAGCTCGAACTGGTTCGGGGTGATGATGTCGGCCACCGGCACCACGCGGTCACGCAGCAGTTCGGGGATCGCCGGGGCCACGAAGCATCCGGACTTCGCGTTGCCCATCACCGGATCGCAGGCGTACACGGCATCCGGGTTGGCGGCCTTCACCCGTGCGACAGCGTCGATGATCACATCGCCGATGCCCTCGCCGCCCTGATAGCCGCTGAGCACCGCGTCGATCTGTCCGAAGACACCGCGCTCCTCGATGCCGGTGACGACCTCGCGCACGTCGCCCGGGTCGATCATCGGTCCGCGCCATGCGCCGTAGCCGGTGTGGTTCGAGAAGTTCACCGTGTACACCGGCAGCACCTCGACGCCGATGCGCTGCAGCGGGAAGACGGCGGCCGAGTTGCCGACGTGGCCGTGCGCGACGGCCGACTGGATCGAGAGGATCTTCATCCTGCCATCCTCTCACCCGCTCCGGCGGCTACTGCGCGGAGGCCGCCAGGTCATCGACCAGCCGCGCGGCGTCGGCCGCATCGAGGTCGTGCACGGTGAGACGCAGGCACGACGAGGCGGGCGCCGCGTCGTCGAGGCGGAACTCGTCGCCCGTCCGCGCCAGCCAGCCGCGGCGCATGAGACGCTCCGCCGCCACCCGCGCCGGCACATCGAGCTGCACCCACAGACTCAGCCCCTCCGACGACACGGTGCGGACGCCGCGTGCGGCGAGGGCGGCCGCGAAGGCCGCGTTGCGGCCCGCATAGTGCGCGCCCGCATGCTCGATCTGCGCGCGCACCCCCGGATCGGTGAGCTGCGCGTGGGCGAGCCGCTGCAGCAGGTGGCTGACCCACGTCGTGCCGGGGCTGAGGCGCATCGCGAGCCGCTCGGCCGTGGTCGGATCGGTCGCCGCGAGGGCGAGGCACATGTCGGGGCCGAGGAACTTCGACACCGAGCGGATCAGCGCGTAACGACGGTGTTCGGGGCCGATCAGCGAGGCGTACGGGTGCGTCGAGAGCAGCGAGAAGTGGTCGTCTTCGATGATGAGCACGTACGGATGCTCGGCGAGCACGTCGCGCAGCGCGGCGGCCCGTGCGGGGGAGAGGCTCACCCCGGTCGGGTTCTGGGCCCTCGGTGTGCTGATGATCGCCCGCACCCCGGCATCCAGCGCCGCGCGCAGCCCGTCGACCGTCATGCCCTCCTCATCGACCGGAACGGGCACGGCGCGGTAGCCGCCGAGACGGACGGTGTGGATGCTGGCGAGGAAGCACGGGTCCTCCAGAGCCACCGCGTCGTCGCGCATGAGTGCCTGCGCGAGCAGTCGCTCCACGGCGTCGACAGCGCCGCTGGTCACCGAGATGCGCAGATCCTCGCGGGGGAGGTCGGCGAGCATCCACTCCCGCGCCCACTCCTCGAGCCCCCGGTCGATCACCGGCTCGCCGTACAGCACGGGGCGACCGACGATGCGGCCCAATGCCCCTGTCGGGTCGGGGATGAGGCGCGGATCGGGATTGCCGGAGCCGATGTCGTGCAACACGGTGTCGGCAGCGACCCCCTCCCGGGCGATGTTGTCGGAGCCCGCGATCAGGGTGCCGGCGCGCCCGCGCGAGATCACGAGCCCGGCCTGGGCGAGCTGACGGTAGGCGGCGACGGCTGTGTTGCGGTTCACGCCGAGGATGCCGGCGAGCTCGCGCACCGGTGGCAGCGCGTCGCCCGCGCGCAGCATCCCGCGCTCGCGCAGGGAGCGCACGCTGTCGGCGATCTCGGCGGCCGTCGTCCCGGTGATCTGCGTGTCCATCGCCTCGATTCTAGGGTGCTATCTTTTGACATAGGCCAAACCAATCTTTGTCACAAGAGGAGTGACCATGTCTTCGACCGAGCAGACCCCGTCCACCGGCTCGCAGCGAGTGAAGCGCGGACTCGCCGAGATGCTCAAGGGCGGCGTCATCATGGATGTCGTCACCGCCGACCAGGCGAAGATCGCCGAGGACGCCGGCGCCGTCGCCGTCATGGCGCTCGAGCGGGTGCCCGCCGACATCCGTGCGCAGGGCGGCGTCTCGCGCATGAGCGACCCCGACATGATCGACAGCATCATCTCCTCGGTCTCCATCCCCGTGATGGCCAAGGCCCGCATCGGCCACTTCGTCGAGGCGCAGGTGCTGCAGGAGCTCGGTGTCGACTACATCGACGAGTCCGAGGTGCTCTCACCCGCCGACTACGTCAACCACATCGACAAGTGGCCCTTCACCGTGCCCTTCGTCTGCGGCGCGACCCACCTCGGCGAAGCGCTGCGCCGCATCACCGAGGGCGCGGCGATGATCCGCTCCAAGGGCGAGGCCGGCACCGGCGACGTCTCCGAGGCGATGAAGCACATCCGCAAGATCCGCGGCGAGATCGCCGCCCTCGGCGCGCTGTCGAAGGACGAGCTGTACGTCGCCGCCAAGGAGCTGCAGGCGCCCTACGAGCTCGTCGCCGAGATCGCCGAGACCGGAAAGCTGCCGGTCGTGCTGTTCGTCGCCGGTGGCGTCGCGACCCCCGCGGATGCCGCCATGATGATGCAGCTCGGAGCCGACGGCGTGTTCGTCGGCTCTGGCATCTTCAAGTCGGGCGACCCCGCCGCCCGGGCCAAGGCCATCGTGAAGGCCACCACCTTCTACGACGACGCGAAGGTCATCGCCGAAGTGTCCCGCGGACTCGGCGAGGCCATGGTCGGCATCAACGTCTCCGACCTGCCCGCCCCGCACCGTCTCGCCGAGCGCGGCTGGTGACCACCCGGGTCGGCGTTCTCGCGCTGCAGGGCGACGTGCGCGAGCACGCCGCCCTGCTCGAGGGGCTTGGCGCCGAGGCCGTGCTCGTCCGCCGGCCGGAGGAACTCGCGACCGTCGGCGGCCTCGTGATCCCCGGCGGCGAGTCGACCACCATCGACAAGCTGTCACGCATCTTCGGACTGCGTGAGCCGATCCAGCGCGCTGTCCGCGAGGGGATGCCGGTGCTCGGCACCTGCGCCGGACTGATCCTGCTGGCCGACACCGTGCTGGACGCGATCGAGGGGCAGCAGACGTTCGGCGGCCTGGACGTCGTCGTGCGCCGCAACGCCTTCGGGCGGCAGACGGAATCCTTCGAGGCGGACCTCGACGTGCCGGAGCTCGGCGACGAACCCGTGCACGCCGCCTTCATCCGCGGCCCGGTGGTGGAATCGGTCGGCGTGGCCGCGACGGCGCTGGCGTCTCTGCCGGACGGCCGCGTGGTGGCGGTCGAGCAGGGCGCGCTTCTGGGACTCAGCTTCCACCCCGAGATCTCGGGCGAGACACGCTTCCACGAGCGCTTCCTCGCGCACGCGGCGGCGTGGAGCGGCTCCCGCCACAGCGACAGTCTCGCTATTCGTTAGAATGGACGACGCCCTGGAGGCGACTCCGGGCTGACGAGACGAGCGGAGACATATGTCCGGGCATTCCAAGTGGGCGACGACCAAGCACAAGAAGGCGGTCATCGACGCGCGCCGTGCGAAGTCGTGGGCCAAGCTCATCAAGAACATCGAGGTCGCCGCGAAGCTCGGCGGAGCCGACCAGGCCGGCAACCCCACGCTCTTCGACGCCGTCCTCAAGGCGAAGAAGACCTCGGTCCCGAAGGACAACATCGACCGTGCCATCAAGCGCGGCGCCGGCATCGGCGGCGAGGCCGTCGAGTACTCCTCGATCATGTACGAGGGCTACGGACCGAACGGCGTGGCGCTGATGATCGAGTGTCTGACCGACAACAAGAACCGCGCCGCGGCCGAGGTGCGCACCGCGCTGAGCCGCAACGGCGGCACCCTCGCCGACCCGGGTTCGGTGGCCTACAACTTCACCCGCAAGGGCGTCATCGTCGTCGGCTCCGAGGGCACCACCGAGGATGACGTGATGATGGCCGCTCTCGAGGCGGGCGCTGAGGAGATCGAGGATCACGCCGAGGGCTTCCAGGTCATCACCGATGCCAGCGACCTCGTTCCGGTGCGCACGGCACTGCAGGAGGCCGGGATCGACTACAACTCGGCCGATGTCGAGTTCGTGCCGAACCTGAAGGTCGAGATCGACGCCGACACCGCGCGCAAGATCTTCCGCCTCATCGACGCGCTCGAGGACAGCGACGACGTGCAGAACGTCTTCAGCAACTTCGACCTCAGTGCCGAGGTGCAGGCCGAGCTCGAGAACGACGACGACGAGTAACCCGCGATCGCACGTTCGCGAGAGCCCCGGGCGCGCCTGCGTCCGGGGCTCTTTCGCGCCTCGTAGCCTGAGAAGGTGAGCTCTCTGCGCGTGCTGGGCATCGACCCCGGTCTGACCCGCTGCGGCGTCGGCATCGTCGACGTCGACCGGGCGCGACGCGCCACGCTCGTGCACGTCGACGTCGTGCGCACCCCCGCGGATGCCGACCTCTCGGTGCGGCTCGCCGGGGTCGCCGCCGGCATCCGCGCGGCCATCGAGGAGCACCGACCGGATGCCGTCGCCGTGGAGCGCGTGTTCGCGCAGCAGAACCGGCAGACGGTGATGGGCACGGCCCAGGCATCCGGCGTGGCCCTGCTGATCGCCGCCGAGGCAGGTCTGCCCGCCGCCACGCACACGCCGAGCGAGGTGAAGGCGGCCGTCACCGGCTACGGCTCGGCCGACAAGCGGCAGGTGCAGGCGATGATCGCCCGCATCCTGCGCCTGGACGCCCCGCCTCAGCCCGCGGATGCTGCGGATGCTCTCGCGATCGCGCTCTGCCACGCCTGGCGACGCGACGGCGCGACGCCGGGTGCCGCGGGCGCGCTGACGCCCGCGCAGCAGGCGTGGGCCCAGGCGGAGCGTGTCGCTCGAACATATGTCCGATCCGCTCGATAGGGTGGAGGCATGATCTCCTCCCTGCGCGGCACGGTGCTGCACGCGGCATCCGACCATGTCGTCATCGAGACCGGCGGTGTCGGGTTCTCGGTGGCCGTGCCGGCCGACGTGGCGCACACCGCGGTGGTGGGGGAGCAGCTGCGGCTGCACACCAGTCTCATCGTCCGTGAGGACGCGCTGTCGCTGTACGGCTTCGGCGACCGCGATGAGCTCGAGATCTTCGGTCAGCTGCTCAGCGTGACCGGTGTCGGGCCGAAGTCCGCGCTCGGTGTGCTGTCGCATCTGACGGTCGACCAGATCGCGGAGGCGGTCACAGCGGAGGACGACGCGCCGTTCCGTCGGGTGTCCGGCATCGGACCGAAGACCGCCAAGCTCATCGTCGTGCAGCTCGCAGGCAAGGTGCAGCCGCGTGTCGCGAGCACGTCGATCGGCGCACCCGTGTCGGCGGTCACCGATCAGGTCACCGCCGCCCTCGTCGGGCTCGGCTGGTCCGAGAAGGTCGCGGCCGAGGCCGCTGCGCAGACGGCGGAGGACGCCACCGACGCGGAGCGCGAATCCGTGCCGGCGCTGCTGCGCCGCACCCTCGCCGCGATGGGCCCGGGAGGCAAGCGTGGCTGACGAACTGCACGACCCGCGCGACGCCGCCGAGGCGATCGACGAGACCGAGCTCGCCATCGAGGGCGCGCTGCGCCCCACCAGCCTGGGGGAGTTCGTCGGCCAGCCCAAGGTGCGCGGCCAGCTGCAGCTGCTGCTGGATGCCGCACGCATGCAGGAGCGCCCGTCCGACCACATCCTGCTCGCCGGCCCTCCGGGCCTCGGCAAGACCACCCTCGCGATGATCGTCGCGCACGAGAGCGGGCGTCCGCTGCGGCTCTCCAGCGGCCCGGCGATCCAGCACGCCGGCGACCTCGCCGCGCTGCTGTCGAGCCTCACCCCCGGCGAGGTGCTGTTCATCGACGAGATCCACCGCATGGCGCGCTCCGCCGAGGAGATGCTGTACCTCGCGATGGAGGACTTCCGCATCGACATCATGGTCGGCAAGGGCGCCGGCGCCACCAGCATCCCGCTCGATCTCGCCCCGTTCACCCTCGTCGGCGCGACCACCCGGTCGGGGCTGCTGCCCAACCCGCTGCGCGACCGGTTCGGATTCACCGGGCACCTCGAGTTCTACGACGAAGGCGACCTCGAGAAGGTCGTGTCGCGCTCGGCATCCGTGCTCGGCGTCGAGCTGCCTGCGGACTCGCTCAGCGAGATCGCGCGGCGCTCCCGCGGCACCCCTCGCATCGCCAACCGGCTGCTGCGCCGCGTGCGCGACTACGCGCTCGTGCACGGTGCGGGGCGCTCCGCCTCCATCGGCGACGTGCGCGCCGCCCTCGACCTGTACGACGTCGACGCGATCGGCCTCGACCGTCTCGACCGTGCCGTGCTCGACGCTCTGGTGCGCCGATTCCGCGGTGGCCCGGTCGGGCTCAGCACCCTCGCGGTCGCCGTCGGCGAAGAGGCCGAGACCGTCGAGAGCGTCGTCGAGCCGTACCTCGTGCGCATCGGATTCCTCGGCCGCACGCCGCGCGGACGGATCGCCATGCCCGAGGCGTACGCGCACCTGGGCATCGTCCACCCCGACGGGGCGGCATTGTTCGATGACCTATAATCGCTGAAGCCTCCCTGAACTTCGCGCGCTCATCGGCGTGCGCACCCGCGAAAGGTCTCCTCTCATGGACCCCATGTCCCTCATGCTCTTCGGTCTGCTGGCCGTGATGCTCGTCTTCATGTTCGTGAACACCCGCAAGCGTCAGCGGCAGATGAAGGCCGAGCAGGAGGAGAAGGCCACCAAGACCGTCCCCGGCGCCAAGGTGCTGCTGCAGGGCGGCCTGTACGGCACGGTCGTCGAGTACGACCCGCAGGACCTCGACAAGCCGGCACGCATCGAGCTGGCACCCGGGGCGGTCGTCGAGGTGCACAGCCAGGCGATCCTCCGCATCGTCGAGCCCACCGTCCCCGCCGAGGATGCCGTCGTCGACGCGTCCGACGAGGTGAGCGTCGACGAGATGCCCGACCCGAACCGCATCGAGACCCCGGAAGAGACCCGCGCGCGCCTCGAGCGCAACGGCGACGCCAACTGAGGCTCTGACCTCCACACACTCGCGGAAAGCGGAACTACGTGGCTTCATCATCTCCGACTCGCCATGCATGGCGGGTCCTCCTCGGCCTGCTCCTCGTCACGGCCGCGCTGTTCGGCATCAACGCCGTCGGCGTGTACGGGTTCCAGAAGAGCTCGTGGGCGCCTGAGCTCGCACTCGACCTGCAGGGCGGCACGCAGATCATCCTGAGCGCGCAGACCGAGGACGGCTCCGATCCGACGCAGGAGCAGCTCGATCAGGCCGCCGCGATCATCCGTCAGCGTGTGGACGCCTCGGGCGTCGCCGAGGCCGACATCACTACCGAAGGCGGCCGGAACATCGTCGTGCAGATGCCCGGCGCGGTCGACCAGGAGACCCGCGACCGCATCAACGCGAGCGCGAAGCTCGAGTTCCGCGCCGTGCTGCTGGCCACTGCGCCGGCGAACTCCGTGATCGGCGACGACGGCAAGGAGACCCCGTATCCGTCGCCGGCCGCGACGCTGAACGCCACGCCGACTGCGAAGCCGACCGACGGCTCCGACCCGAACTGGGTCACCGACAAGCTGCAGGCCGAGTTGCTCGCGTACGACTGCAACGCCGAGACCGACTCGAACGCGCCGGCCGACGAACCGCTGATCGCCTGCGAGCAGAACGGCTCGGCGAAGTACCTCCTCGGCCCGATGGAACTCGACGGCACCGTCATCAACGACGCCACCGCCGGTCGCGACCAGACCTCGGGTGCGTGGACGGTCAACCTCGTGCTCGACGGGCACGGCACCGAGGTCTTCGGCAAGATCAGCCAGCGTCTGAACGCCAACCGTCTCGCCGGCCTCAGCCCCCGCGACCAGTTCGCGTTCGTGCTCGACGGCAAGGTCATCTCCGCCCCGGTCATGCAGGCCGCGATCCTGAACGGCAAGCCGAGCATCTCGGGCAACTTCGATCAGGAGAGCTCCAAGGCCCTCGCCGACCAGCTGCGCTACGGCGCCCTGCCGCTCAGCTTCAACGTCGAGAGCTCCGACACGATCTCGGCGACGCTCGGCTCGCAGCAGCTCCAGATCGGCCTCATCGCCGGTCTCATCGGTCTGGGGCTCGTGGCGGTGTACTCGCTGCTCAGCTACCGCGCCCTCGGCTGGGTGATCATCGCGTCGATCGGCGTGATGGGCATCCTGACGTACATCATCGTCTGCATCCTCGCCTGGCGCATGGGCTTCCGCCTGTCGCTGGCCGGTGTGGCAGGTCTGATCGTGTCGATCGGATTCACGGCCGACTCGTTCATCGTGTACTTCGAGCGCATCCGAGACGAGCTGCGCGACGGCAAGTCGATCACCGCGGCCGTCGAGGACGGCTGGGGTCGCGCGAAGCGGACGATCTACATCTCGAAGTCCATCAACGTGCTCGCCGCGGTCGTGCTGTACATCCTCGCCGATGCGACGGTGAAGGGCTTCGCGTTCACGCTGGGTCTCACGACCCTGATCGACGTGTTCATCTTCGTGATCTTCACGCACCCGGTCATGCAGCTGCTCGCCCGCACCCGCTTCTTCGGCGGCGGGCACCGACTGTCGGGCCTCGACCCCGAGGCCCTCGGCGCTGTGTACCGCGGCCGGTCGCAGTTCCGCGAGGCGCAGACCGGGTCGCAGGGCAAGGCCGCGCGCAACCGTGCGGCCCGGGGTGAGGCGGAGCGCCGCCAGACCATCGCCGAGCGCAAGCGCGCCGAGGCACTCGCCGCCCAGGGATCCAAGGATGCCGGAAAGGACTCCGACGCCTGATGTTCTCCTTCAACGAGTTCGGCAACAAGCTCTACACCGGGAAGCTCTCCTTCCCGTTCGTCGCCCGTCGGCGGCTGTGGTTCATCATCGCGATCGCCCTCGTGGTCGGCTCGGTGCTGGTGCCGCTGATCCGTCCGATCCAGTTCTCGATCGAGTTCACCGGCGGATCGCAGTTCACCGTGCAGGCGCCGCAGTCGACCGACCAGGCGCTCGCGACCGAGGCCGTGCAGTCGGTCGTCCCCGACGCCGCCACCAAGGTGGTCGTCGTCGGCGGCACGGACGTGCGCGTGCAGACCGACCAGATGACGGCATCCGACACGCAGGCGGTCACCGAGGCCCTCGCGAAGGCCTACGGGGTGGATGCCGCGGAGGTCGCCAACTCCTTCATCGGACCCGCCTGGGGTGAGAATGTCACGCGCCAGTCGCTCTGGGGCCTCGCGATCTTCCTCGCGCTGACCTTCCTCATCCTCGCGATCTACTTCCGCACCTGGAAGATGTCGGCGGCCGCGATCCTCGGTCTGCTCGACGTGCTCGTGATCACCGTGGGCGTCTACGGCCTGGCCGGCTTCGAGATCTCGCCCGCGGCGGTGATCGGATTCCTCACGATCCTCGCGTACTCGCTGTACGACACCACGGTCGTGTTCGACAAGATCCGCGAGAACACCACTGAGGACGGCGATCAGACGACGCGCACCTTCGGCGAGTCGGTGAACCTCGCGGTGAACCAGACTCTGGTGCGCTCGATCAACACGTCGATCGTGGCCGCGCTGCCGGTCGGTGCCATCCTCTTCATCGGCGCCTTCTGGCTCGGTGCGGAGACGCTCACCGACATCTCGCTGTCGATCTTCGTCGGCATCATCGTCGCCACCTACTCGACGCTGTTCGTCGCGGCGCCGCTTTACTCGCTGTTCCGCGAGAAGGAGCCGGCGATCGCCGAGCGCGACGCTCGCGTGCTCGAGGCTCGCGAGCGCGCCGCCGTCGAGGCCTGATCCGCGCGGGGTCGGAGAGACCCGACCCCGCGTAGGATGATCTGATCTGGACACGGGAGCAGTGATGGCGGATTCGCAGACCACTTCGCAGGGTTCGAGCCTGCGTCGGCTGGTGCCGCGCATCTTCTCGCGCGCGCCCAGGGTCAACGATCTCGACAACCTCATCCGCACGGTGCGGGCCAACCACCCGCGCGGCGACCTGCCTGTCATCGAGCGTGCGTACGCCGTCGCCCGTGAGAAGCACTCCGGTCAGGTCCGTCAGAGCGGCGAGCCGTACATCACGCATCCGCTCGCGGTCGCGCAGATCCTCGCCGAACTCGGCCTCGGCCCGCGCGCGATCGCTGCGGCACTGCTGCACGACACCGTCGAGGACACCGGCTACGCCCTCGCCGAGCTGACCGCGGAGTTCGGCGACGAGGTCGCCATGCTCGTCGACGGCGTCACCAAGCTCGACAAGGTCAAGTACGGCGAGAGCGCGCAGGCCGAGACCGTCCGCAAGATGATCGTCGCGATGTCGAAGGACATCCGCGTGCTGCTCATCAAGCTGGCCGACCGGCTGCACAACGCGCGCACCTGGGGCTTCGTGCCGCCCGAGAAGGCGGCGAAGAAGGCCAAGGAGACGCTCGAGATCTACGCGCCTCTCGCGCACCGGCTCGGCATCCAGACCATCAAGTCGGAGCTCGAGGACCTCTCGTTCGCGGTGCTGCATCCGAAGATCTACGCCGAGATCAACAGCCTGATCGCCCAGCGCACCCCGCAGCGCGAGAAGTACCTGCAGCAGGTCATCGAGGCGATCGACGCGGACCTTCGCGAGCTGCGCATCCGCGGCAAGGTCGTCGGCCGGCCGAAGCAGCTGTACTCGGTGTACCAGAAGATGGTCGTGCGGGGTCGTGAGTTCGACGACATCTACGACCTCATCGGCATCCGCGTGCTGGTGAACTCGGTGCGCGACTGCTACGCCGTGCTCGGCGCCATCCACGCCCGCTGGACCCCGCTGCCCGGCCGCTTCAAGGACTACATCGCCACCCCCAAGTTCAACCTGTACCAGTCGCTGCACACCACGGTGATCGGGCCGAGCGGTCGCACGGTCGAGATCCAGATCCGCACCAACGAGATGCACCAGCAGGCGGAGTTCGGTGTCGCCGCGCACTGGATGTACAAGGAGCGGATGAACGGCGGCAAGGTCGACGGCCGCGCCAGCGACGCCGACATGGCCTGGCTCGCGCACATCTCGGACTGGCAGGCCGAGACCGCCGATCCGAGCGAGTTCCTCGACTCGCTGCGCTTCGAGATCGGGGCGAAGGAGGTCTACGTCTTCACCCCGAAGGGGCGGGTCGTCGGGCTCCCGTCCGGTGCGACGCCGGTCGACTTCGCCTACGCGGTGCACACCGAGATCGGTCACCGCACGATGGGGGCCAAGGTCAACGGCCGACTGGTGCCGCTGGAGACCGAGCTGAAGAGCGGCGACGTCGTCGAGGTGTTCACCTCGAAGAACCCGGATGCTGGTCCCAGCCAGGACTGGCTGACCTTCGTCAAGAGCACGCGTGCACGCAACAAGATCCGCGGCTGGTTCACGAAGGAGCGCCGCGAGGAGGCCATCGAGCAGGGCAAGGAGGCCATCGCCCGCGCGATGCGCAAGCAGAACCTGCCGCTGCAGCGCCTCATGAGCCAGGAGTCGTTCTCGGAGGTCGCGCAGCAGCTGCGCTACGAGGACGTCTCTGCCCTGTACGCCGCGGTCGGCGAAGGGCACGTCTCGACGCAGTCCGTGCTCGAGAAGGTCACCGCACTGGTCTCCGTCGAGGAGGACACCAGCACCGGTGCGATCGAGCTGCCGGGGCGGGCTCCGGCCCGCGAGGCGCGTACGGGCGACTCCGGCATCCTGGTGCGCGGCGCCGCCGACATCCTCGTCAAGCTCGCCCGCTGCTGCACGCCCGTCCCGGGCGATCCGATCGTCGGCTTCGTCACGCGGGGGAGCGGCGTGTCCGTGCACCGCACCGACTGCGTGAACGTGAAGGCGCTGGGCGATGACCGCGAGCGCTTCGTCGAGGTGGAGTGGGCGCCGACCACCAAGAGCGTGTTCCGGGTGCAGATCCAGGTCGAGGCACTCGACCGCTCCGGGCTGCTCTCCGACGTCACCCGAGTGCTCAGCGAGCACCACGTGAACATCCTCTCGGCGACCGTCTCGACGACCAACGAGCGCCTCGCGCTCAGCCGCTTCGTGTTCGAGATGGGCGATGCCGTGCACCTCGACCGCGTGCTGAACGCGGTGCGGCGCATCGACGCCGTCTACGACGTCTACCGCGTCACGACGTCCTGATCCGTCGCAGGGTCTCGATCGCGGCGCGCCGGCCCGGCCGACGCGGCATCCGCTCGAGCCGCTCCTGCAGTGACTCGCCGAGCCCCGCACTCACCTGCAGCAGCCCCCGCAGCCAGCCCTCCGCGGCCGCATCGGCTCCGACCCAGAACAGCAGGTCGGTCGCGGCGGCGAGTTCGGTCGCGACCGGCACGCCCGCGATCGTCAGAAGGTCGTCCTCGTCGATCCTGCCCTCGTGGTACGCGACGTTGCCGGGCAGTGCTGGTCGGAACCGTCGGATGCTGCTGCGCCGCACGTGATGCACCACGGGAGGCCCATCGCCGGCCCCGTGCACCCACGCCGCGGTCGGACCGCAGGCGGCCGTGCGGGCGGGCACGATCGTGCGCAGGCCTGCCGCCCTCATCTCGGCGCTCTCGACCGTGTCGGCGGGCGCGAAGCACTCGCCGACCTCGACGACGTGCCCGTCCAGTCGCGCGGCGCCGAGCTCGGCGAGCGTCAGCCGATCACCGGGCAGGTAGCAGAGGGCGGGATGCACGCCAAACAGTATGAGCCGTGCCGCCCGAGGACGGGCGCGCACGGCTCACGACTGTGGATAACGTCGGCGGCGTCGCTCAGCCGCCCAGGGCGCTGAGCCAGGCGCGGCGCGCGGCCAGGGCCTCGGTCGCCTCTTTGACGGCCTTCGCGTTCCCGGCCTTCTCGGCCGCGGCCAGCTCGGCCTCGAGCTTCTCGATCGCCTCGACGAGCTGCGAGCTCATGTCGTTGGCGCGTGCCTTGGTCTCGGGATTGTTCTTCTTCCAGTCGACCTCTTCGCGGGCCTTGAGCGCCTGCTCGATCGACCGCATCCGATCGTCCAGCGCACGCTCCTTCTCGCGGGGGAAGATGCGACCCACCTCGTCCCACTGCCGCTGGATGCGGGTCAGCAGGGCGCGGGCGCTCTTGAGGTTCGACTCGTCGGCGACGGCCTTGGCCTCGACGAGCAGCGCCTCGCGGGCCTCGATGCGGGGAGCGGACTCGGCCTCCTCGGCGGCGGACTGCTCGGCGCGCGCGGCATACAGCGCGTCACCGGCGGCCTTGAACTTCGCCCACAGCGCGTCGTCGGCCTTGCGACCGGCGCGACCGGCGGCCTTCCACTCGTCGAGCAGCGTGCGGTACGCGGGGATGCCGTCGACACCGCGCGGGGCGAGCGCCTCGGCGCGCTCGACCAGACGCGACTTCACGTCGCGGGCGGCGCGGTGCACGTCGTCGAGATCGGAGAAGAACGCGCGGCGCGCCTTGTCGACCGTGGATCGGGCGTCGCGGAATCGCTTCCAGAGCTGCTGTGCGGCTCCCTTGGGAAGGCGCGGTCCGTTCTGCTGGTGCGCCTGCCAGGCGTCGAACAGCTCGGTCATCTCGGAGGTGACCTGCTTCCACTGCACCTTCTCGAGGTCGCGGGCGGCGATCGCCTCGGCCTTCTCGACGATGCCGGTGCGCTCGGCGATCGCGGCGTCGAGCGCCTCCTTCGCGGCGGCGGCCTCCTCCGCGGTGGCCTCCGACAGCGAGTCGATCAGCGTCTGCACGCGCTCGCGCAGGCCGGCGAGGTCGCCGACGGCGGCGGCATCCGTCACCTCGGTGAGGAGGTGGTTCGCCTGCTTGGTGAGATCGGATGCCGAGGCGCCGCCACCCTGCGCGCGGGTCTCGAGGGTGCCGAGCTTGATCGCGAGGTCGTCGTACTTGCGGGCGAAGTAGGCCAGGGCCTCCTCGTGCGTGCCGTCGGGGTACTGGCCGACCGGACGCCAGGTCTCGCCCTCGCGCACCTCGACGGTGCCGTCTTCGGCGACGCGGCCCCATTCCGCGGCATCCGAAGCGATCGGCGCGGCGGGCACGACGGGCGCTGCCGGAGCCGCGGCCTTGCGCGGCATCGGCGTGCGCGGAGGCATCGGCACGGGCGGTGTCGGCACGGGCGGGGTGGGCTTGGGGGCGTTGTCGTCTGCAGACACGGTGTTCTCCTTGCGCGGCTGTCCGCGGGAGTGGGAAAGGACGACGACCAGCCTAGTCATTCCCCCGCCGGCTGTGGGACTACTGGTCTGGCGTCTGCGTGGGCACGGGCGTCGGCGAGTCGAGCGACGGGTTGGTCAGCGTGGGCGTCGGCGTGGGGCTTTCCGGCGATGGCGACTCGGATGCCGGTGCCGTCGGCGACGGGCTCGGCGCGGGCGCGGTGACCTGGGCGTGCAGCGTCTGACTGACGACGGCTCCGATCACGATGAGCGCGCCGACGACCACGGCGATGATCGTGTCGCGGCGGCGTCGACGGATCTGCCGCTGGTGCCACTCGGTGCGCGCCGCATACAGCCGCGCGCGCTCGGTCTGCGTCTTCGCGCGCTGCCGGGATCCGCCTGCCGCCATCGTCGTCCCTCCTGTGCGGTCCTTCGAGATGACCGCACCCCGCGAAGCCTACCGGCTCACATCATCGTTACCCGTTTGTGAGCAGATCGTTCGCTGCGGGAAACACGAGCCGGACGATTCGCGAAACACGATCTGCGTAGCTTCGGTGAGACCCAGACCCCGAGGCGAGGACCGAACATGACAGCACAGAGCTCCCCACCGACGCGGATCGTCGTCATCGGCGCGGGCATGGTCGCGCACCGATTCGTGGAGAGCATGCTCAGCCGTGCCGAGGCCGCGGTCGCGATCACCGTGCTCGGCGAGGAGCCGCGCGCGCCGTACGACCGAGTGGGACTCACCAGCTTCTTCGACGGCGTGTCGCCTGCGGAGCTGACGCTCGATCAGAGCGTCTTCGACGACACGCGGGTCACCCTGCGCACCGGCGACCCGGTGAAGAGCATCGACCGGCGCGCACGACGCGTGATCACCGCGGCGCGGCGCGTGGTCGAATACGACACGCTCGTGCTCGCGACCGGTTCCTACGCGGCCAGGGTCGCGGTGGACGGTGCGGGACTGCCGGGATGCTTCGTGTACCGCACGATGGACGACGTGCAGGCGCTGCACCGATTCGTCGCCGAACGCGGCGCGGAACTGGGGCGGCCGCTCGTCGGCACGGTGGTCGGCGGCGGACTGCTCGGTCTCGAGGCGGCGGGCGCCCTGCAGGGTCTCGGCGTCTCATGCACGGTCGTGCAGTCCTCCGACCGGCTGATGTCCGCTCAGCTCGACGCGGCAGGCGGTGAGGTGCTCGGCCGCCTGATCACGCAGCGCGGCGTCGCGGTGCGGACTCGGGCGCGCACGGTGCGCATCGACGAGGGCGCTTCGGGGGCGGTTGCAGCCCTGCAGTTCGAGGACGGCGCATACGAGCAGACCGACCTCGTCGTGTTCACGGTCGGCGTCCGCGCACGCGACGAGCTCGCCCGAGAGGCAGGGCTGAAGATCGACCCCTGGGGCGGCGTGGTGATCGACGATCGCTGCGTCACCAGCGACCCGCGGATCCTCGCGATCGGCGAGGTCGCCAATCACGGCGGCAGGACCGTGGGCCTGGTGGCGCCGGGGTATGCCATGGCCGAAGTCGCCGCCAGCGTCATACTGGGCGCGGACGCGGTCTTCGCAGGATTCGACGAGTCGGCCAAGCTGAAGCTCTCGGGAGTCGAGGTCGCGAGCTTCGGTGACGCGATGGGCACCACGCCGGACTGCCTGGACGTGGTGTACGCGGATCCGGTCGCCGGCATCTACAAGAAGCTCGTCCTCTCGGACGACGCGCGCACGCTCATCGGCGGGATCCTCGTCGGCGACGCCTCGGCGTACGGGGCGCTTCGGCCACTGGTCGGGGCGCCGCTCGGCGCCGATCCCGCCGCGTACCTGCTGCCCGAGGGCGGTGTCGAGACGCCGACCGGCGCGCTGCCGGATTCCGCCATCGTGTGCTCGTGTTCGAACGTGAGCGCCGGCCGCATCCGCGCCGCGGTGCACGAGGAGGGATGCACGGACGCTGCGGCGGTCAAGGCGTGCACGAAGGCCGGTGCGACCTGCGGCTCCTGCGTGCTGATGGTCAAGAAGATCGTCACGGGAGAGCTCGAGCGTCTCGGCAGACCGACCTCGCACGCACTGTGCGAGCACTTCGACCTCTCCCGCCGAGAGCTCTTCGATGCCGTGCGGGTCTCGGGTCTCACGACGTTCAGCACGATCATCGCGAGGTTCGGCAGAGGCCGCGGCTGTGACATCTGCAAGCCGGCGCTGGCGAGCATCCTCGCCTCGCTCGTCGGATCTCACGTCCTCGACGACGGCAACGCGACGCTGCAGGACACGAACGATCACGTCATGGCCAACATGCAGAAGGACGGCAGCTACTCCGTGGTGCCGCGCATGCCTGGCGGCGAGGTGACCCCTGCCGGCCTCGTGGCCATCGGCGGGATCGCCGAGGACTACGGGCTGTACACAAAGATCACCGGTGGGCAGCGCATCGACATGTTCGGCGCTCGTCTCGAACAGCTGCCCGAGATCTGGCAGCGGCTCGTGGATGCCGGTTTCGAATCCGGCCACGCCTACGGGAAGTCGCTGCGCACGGTGAAGTCGTGCGTCGGTTCGACCTGGTGCCGTTACGGCGTGCTCGATGCGGTGGGCATGGCGGTGCGTCTCGAGCTGCGCTATCGGGGGCTACGTGCGCCGCACAAGCTCAAGCTCGGCGTCTCGGGGTGCGCTCGCGAGTGCGCCGAGGCACGTGGCAAGGATGTCGGCGTGATCGCCACCGAGAACGGCTGGAACCTGTACGTCGGTGGCAACGGCGGATTCTCGCCGCGACACGCCCAGCTGCTGGCATCCGACCTCGATGACGACGCGCTGATCCGAGCCATCGACCGGTTCTTCATCTACTACATCCGCACCGCCGACCGGCTGCAGCGCACCGCACCGTGGTGCGAGGAGATCGAGGGCGGGATGGACGGCCTGCGGGCGGTGATCTTCGACGACAGCCTCGGCATCTGCGCCGATCTCGACGCCGCCATGGCCGTGCACGTGGAGCGCTACGAGGACGAGTGGGCCGCGACGCTCCGCGACCCCGTGAAGCTGCAGCGCTTCCAGTCCTTCGTCAACGCGCCGCAGACGCCTGACCCGTCGCTCGCGTACGTCGCCGAACGCGGCCAGGTTCGCCCCGCCACCGTCGCGGAGAGATCCGAGGGCGCCGTGCGCATCGCCGGCACGACGCTGGAGGTGCGCCGATGACCGCGATCACGGTCGGCGAGTCGCTGACCAGGGTGTGTTCGATCCATGACCTCGAGGTCGAGCGCGGCCGCGCCGCGCTGTTCGGCAGCACGCAGGTCGCGCTCTTCCTGCTGACAGACGGCACCGTGCACGCGGTGTCGAATCTCGATCCCTACAGCGGGTCGAACGTGATCTCGCGCGGGATCGTCGGAACCCGTGGTGACACTGCGACCATCGCGTCTCCCATGCACAAGCAGGTGTTCGACCTGCGCACCGGCGTCTGCATCGACACGCAGGGCCGCGCCGCGCAGAACCTGCGCGTCTGGCACGTCGTGCTGCACGACGACGCGGTGCACATCGACCTGGAGGAGGAACGATGACGCTCATGCTCGGAGTCTCGCTGGCCGGCCGCGACGTGCTGCTCGTCGGGGGAGGGGCGGTCACCGCCCGCAGGATGCAGAGGTTCCTCGACGAGGGGGCCGTCGTGCGCATCGTCGCACCGGAACTGCATCCGACCACCGCGGCGCTGGTCACGGAGCACGCGCTGACCTGGCAGCGTCGCCCCTTTCGGGACGCCGATCTGACCGGCGTCTGGCTCGTGCACGTGGCGACCGGGGACCCGCACGCCGACCGTGGGGTCGTCGCGCTCTGCGAGCGGCGGCGGGTGCTGTGCATCGACGCCGGCGACGGTGCCCACGGCTCGGTGAGGATGACCGCGCAGGTGGATGCCGGGGGCATCGCGATCGGCGTGGTCAGCACGCACGGCGTCGACCCCCGTCGGTCGATAGCGATCCGCGACGCGATCGGCGATCTGCTCGCCGACGGACGGCTGCCGCTGCGGCGCCGCAGGACCGGTGGCCAGGGGCGCGTCGACCTGGTCGGGGGCGGACCCGGTCCGGCCGACCTGATGACGGTGCGGGGCCGCCGGCTCATCGCCGAGGCGGACGTCGTGGTGACCGACCGCCTCGGCCCCGTCGCGCCGACGGTGCGGGAGATCGCTCCGGAGGCGCTGCTGATCGACGTCGGCAAGCGACCCGGTCATCACCCCACACCGCAGGACGAGATCAACCGCATCCTCGTCGAGCACGCCCTCGCCGGGCGCCGTGTCGTGCGCCTCAAGGGCGGGGACCCCTTCGTCTTCGGGCGGGGCGGAGAGGAGATGCGCGCCTGCCTCGGCGCCGGCGTCGCGGTCGAGGTGACCCCGGGGCCGAGCAGCGCCATCGCCGTTCCCCAGGCCGCCGGCATCCCGGTCACGCATCGCGGCACAGCTGCGGCGTTCCACGTCGCGAACGGACAGGGAGATCTCGCGTCGAGCACGCTCGCCGCGATGGCGGACCCTGACGTGACCACCATCGTGCTCATGGGCGTTGCTGCTCTGCCACGGCTGGTGGAGACCGCCCTGCGGTACGGCATCGCGCCCGACCTGCCGGTGGCGTTCGTCGAGAACGGGCACACGCCGCGTCAGCGCGCCACCCGCACCATCCTCGGCGAGGCGGTGCGCGACGCCGAGCGGATGGGTCTGAGCAACCCCGCGGTGATCGTCTTCGGCGACGTCACCCGCGCCGATCTGCTCCTGCCCGAGGCGGTCGCCTCTGAAGCGGCCATCTCGTGACGCCTGGCGGACCACCGCATCCGACCCTCACCGGCTGCACGATCGTCATCGCCGCCGATCGACGCTCAGGAGATCTCGCGGCGGCGCTGCAGCGCCGAGGAGCGCAGGTGCAGACGGCGCCGGCGCTGAGCATCCTGCCCGCCCTCGATGACGAGCTGCTGCTCGCACGCTCGCGAGAGCTGATCGCCCATCCGCCCGACATCGTCGTCGTGACGACGGGCGTGGGGTTGCGCGGCTGGATGGATGCCGCCCACGAAGGTGGCCTCCACGATCAGCTTACGGCCGCACTGCGCGGCGCCCGGTTCGTCGCCCGCGGGCCGAAGGCGCACGGTGCGATCCAGCAGGCCGGATTCTCTGCCGACTGGGTGGCGGAATCCGAGACCTCGGCGGAGGTCGCGGAATACCTCGTCGCGGACGGCGTCGGGGGGTTGCGCATCGCGGTGCAGCACCATGGGGCGGGATCCGACGGACTTGACGAGATGCTCCAGCGGCACGGCGCCGACGTCGTGCCGCTCACGGTGTACCGCTGGGGGCCGCCGCCGGACCCGGAGATCGTGCGGCGCGCGGTGCATCAGGCCGGATGCGGGGCGGTGGATGCTGTGCTGTTCACCTCGGCTCCCGGTGCCGCTGAGTGGATGCGGGTCGCCGCAGACGAGGGGGCGCTCCCCGCCATCGCCGCCCGCGCGCGCAGCGGACGCCTGCTCATCGCCGCGGTCGGACCGATCACGGCGGCGCCGCTGCGCGCCGCCGGCCTGGAGGTGCGCCTCGCAGCGCGCGGCCGACTGGGATCGCTGGTGCGGTGCGTGCTCGAGCACTTCGCGGGCGAAGGAGTGCCGCTGGCCACGACGACCGCCGGGACGCTCCAGGTGCGCAGCGGCGGAGCCCTGCTCGACGGGCGCTTCCTGCCTCTCTCACCGGTCTCGGCGGGGATTCTGGGTGCTCTGCTGGACGCCGACGGTCGGGTGCTCTCCCGTGAGGACCTCGCACGCTCCCTGCCGCGGAGCGGCGGGCGTGCGCACGCGGTCGAGATGGCCGTCGCCCGACTGCGCGAGGCGCTCGACACGGCCGACGTCGTGCAGACCGTCGTCAAGCGCGGCTACCGCCTGATCGTGGAGGAGATGTCATGACAACCCTGATCGCGTGTTCGCACGGCACGGATTCGCCCGCGGGTCAATCGACCATCGCCCGGATGGTCGGCATGGTGCGCGCGGGACTGCCCGGCACCCGGGTGGTGCAGGCGTTCGTCGACGTGGAGACGCCGACGGTCGCCGAGGTCGTCGCCCACGAGAGCCGGCGCGACGACGTCGTCGTGGTGCCGCTGCTGCTCTCGGCCGGGTTCCACACCGCGGTCGACATCGCGGCGGCGGTGGACGCTCACCCGCGCGCCCGTCAGGCGGCGCCGCTCGGCACCCACCCGCTGGTCGCGCATGTCCTCGCCACGCGTCTGAGAGCGGCCGTGCGCGGCAGCTGGCGCAGCGGGGACCGTGTGGTGCTCGCTGCCGCCGGATCGAGCAACCCTGCGGCTGTCGAGGACGTCGATGCTGCGGCCGATCGGCTGCGCGAGCTGATCCCCGCGCCCGTGGCCGTTGGCTATGCCTCGGCCATTCAGCCGCGGATCGCGGACGCCGTGGCAGCATCCCGCTCACGCGGTGCGCAACGCGTCATCGCCGCGAGCCACGTGCTCGCGCCCGGGTACTTCGCCGGTCTGGTGCACAAGGCCGGCGCCGATCTCGTCTCGGCGCCCCTCGGCGCCGATCCGCGCATGGCCCAGGTCGTCATCGATCGCTTCCGCGCTGCCTGACAGGTGTGCCCGCCACGGCGCACCGCGCCGTGAGTGCGGAACAGGGGGACGCGAGCTGTCGCTCGCGTCCCCCTCGCTGTGGGTGAGCGCCTCGTCAGACGCCGACCGGCTCGCGAACCGGCACCTCGACGCGTGCCGGCACGGCCGCTGCGCGGGAGCGGGCGCCCGTGCGGGTACGTGCGTCCGAGCGGGTGCGGGTACGGCCGTGCGTGAAGTACAGCGGAAGCCCGACGAACAGCAGGCCGCCGACCAGGTTGCCGACGACGGTGGGGATCTCGTTCCAGATCAGCTAGTCCCACAGGGTGAAGTCGGCGCCAAGCAGCAGTCCGGAGGGGAACAGGAACATGTTCACGATCGAGTGCTCGAAGCCCATGTAGAAGAACAGCATGATCGGCAGCCACATCGCCAGTATCTTGCCCACGATGTTGTCGGACGCCATGGCCAGCACGACGCCCGTCGACACGAGCCAGTTGCACAGCACTCCGCGGATGAAGAGCGTCAGCATGCCCGCGGCGCCGTGATCGGCGTATCCGACGGTGCGGCCGTGCCCGATCTCGCCGATGGCGTGACCGACCGCGTTCGGCTCGGTGGAGAAGCCATAGGTGAAGTAGATGGCCATGAGCACGGCGACGGTGACGGCGCCGCCGAGATTGCCGAGGAAGACGAGACCCCAGTTGCGCAGCATCGCCCGCACCGTGGCCCCGGGGCGACGAGCCATCACCGCAAGCGGGCCGAGCGTGAACACCCCGGTGAGCAGGTCGTAGCCGAACAGGTACAGGATGACGAAGCCGACGGGGAACAGCACGGCGCCCAGCAGCGGGGCGCCTGTCTGCGTCGACACGGTGACGGCGAATGCGGCGCCCATCGTGAGCATCGCGGCGCCCATGAAGGCGCGGATGAGGGTGTCACGGGTGGACAGCTGCATCTTCGCCGCTCCGGCGTCCACCATTCGGCTGACGAGTTCGGCGGGCTTGACGTAGGACACGGGAACCTCCTGTCACGGGGAGCCCGACGGGCTCGCTCGACATCAGCGTCCCTGCATCCCGTTTCGAGGGATGATGCGATGCGTTACCGGCTGGGAACGAAATGCTCACGTCGGCCGCTGCGCGGTGTGAGCGCGGTGGATCGTCTGTCCGTCACGCGCATTAGCCTGGGTGCATGACCTCCGCCGCGTCCCTGATGTCGGGACAGACCCCGCTCGCCGTGCGCATGCGGCCGGTGTCTCTCGACGAGGTCGCGGGCCAGCAGCACCTGCTGCGCGCGGGTTCGCCCATCGTCGCCCTCGCCGATCCGGATGCGGCGGCCCCCGGCGCGGTGTCGATCATCCTCTGGGGGCCGCCCGGCACGGGCAAGACGACCCTCGCGCAGGCGATCGCTCGCTCGTCGGGGCGTCGCTTCGTCGAGCTCTCGGCGATCACCGCGGGCGTGAAGGACGTCCGCGAGGTCATGCAGGAGGCGATCACCCAGCGCGACCTGTACGGCCAGACCACGATCCTCTTCCTCGACGAGATCCACCGCTTCACGAAGGCTCAGCAGGATGCGCTGCTGCCTGGTGTCGAGAACGGCTGGGTCATCCTCATCGCGGCGACGACCGAGAACCCGTCGTTCTCGGTGATCTCTCCGCTGCTGTCGCGTTCGCTGCTGCTCACCCTGCAGCCGCTCACCGACGACGACATCGGCGTGCTCCTCGACCGCGCTGTGACCGACGCCCGCGGGCTGGCCGGCGCGGTGAGCGTCGCCGACGACGCCCGCGCTGCACTCATCCGGCTCGCCTCCGGTGACGCCCGGCGCGCGCTCACCGGGCTCGAGGCCGCCGCCGCGGTCGCGCTCTCGCGCGGAGACGACGCCGAGGTCACGGCAGACGACGTCGCCCAGGCGGTCGACCGGGCGCTGCTGCGCTACGACCGGCAGGGCGACGAGCACTACGACGTCATCAGCGCGTTCATCAAGTCGATCCGCGGGTCCGATCCGGATGCCGCGGTGCACTACCTCGCCCGCATGATCGAGGCGGGGGAGGACCCCCGCTTCATCGCCCGCCGACTGGTGATCTCGGCGGCGGAGGACATCGGTCTCGCCGACCCGCAGGCGCTCGTCATCGCGACGGCCGCAGCGGATGCGGTGGCGTTCATCGGCATGCCCGAGGGGCGCATCCCGCTGGCCGAGGCGACCGTGTACCTCGCGACCACCGCGAAGTCGAATGCCGCCTACCTCGCGATCGACAAGGCGATCGCCGACGTGCGCGCCGGCGGCTTCGGCCGCGTGCCGCTGCATCTGCGCGACGCGCACTATCCGGGGGCGAAGCGCCTCGGCCACGGCAAGGGCTACCGCTACCCTCACGACAGCGACGCCGGGGTGCTGCCCCAGCAGTACCTGCCCGACGAGCTCGACGGGCGCCGCTACTACGAGCCCAAGCAGCTCGGCGCCGAGCGCGATGTGGCCGCACGCCTCGAGCGCATCCGCCGCATCCTCGGCGACCGGTGACCCGGCGACCCGTACGACAGCGGGGCGTCTGATACGATGGATCGGCTCGAAACCGTGTTTTCGGGCATCTCTCCATTCCTGCACCACCTATCGCTGCGCCCCGGCGTGCGCTGCGATCGGGAGGGACGGAGGCGATACGCCCGCGAGCCGTGAAAGACACGGCCGCGTCATGGAAGGAATGCTTCGTGGTCACGAAGTCCCAGGACCGCCGCAAGGTCCGTCTCAGCCGCGCGCTGGGCATCCCGCTCACCCCGAAGGCCGCCCGCTACCTCGAGAAGCGTCCCTACGCTCCCGGTGAGCACGGCCGCACCAAGCGCAAGGCCGACAGCGACTACGCCGTCCGTCTGCGCGAGAAGCAGCGTCTGCGCGAGCAGTACGGCATCCGCGAGAAGCAGCTGCGCATCGCGTTCAACGAGGCCCGCCGCAAGGACGGCCTGACCGGTGAGAACCTCGTCGAGCTGCTCGAGATGCGTCTCGACGCCCTCGTGCTGCGTGCCGGCTTCGCCCGCACCACCGCGCAGGCCCGCCAGCTGGTCGTGCACCGTCACATCATGGTCGACGGTCAGCTCGTCGACCGCCCGTCGTTCCGCGTGAAGCCGGGTCAGCTCATCCACGTCAAGCCCAAGAGCGAGGGCACCGAGCCCTTCCAGGTGGCAGCAGCCGGCGGTCACGCCGAGGTCCTGCCCCCGGTTCCGGGTTACCTCGAGGTCGAGCTCGACAAGCTGCAGGCCCGCCTGGTCCGTCGTCCGAAGCGCGTCGAGGTCCCCGTGACCTGCGAGGTGCAGCTGGTCGTCGAGTACTACGCGGCTCGCTGATATCAGCATCCCGGGTCCGCAAGGACTCAGGCGGGAGGCGTCGGGGAACACCCGGCGCCTCTCGTCGTCTCCGCCCCTGATTCGCCTACGATGGAGAGACCGCGCCCCCGCGGGAGACGAGGATGACGACATGAAAAACGTGCTGTGGTTCCTGATCGGTGTGATCGGCGGGTTCGTCGCCGCGCACTTCATGAACAAGGATCCCCGCGGGCAGGAGCTCCTCGCGGACGTCGACGCGCGGATCTCGGAGTTCACCGCGATCCTGGGCGACGCGTATCGGCAGCAGGAAGCCCGCCTCACCGATCCCGCGGACGACTGACCACCGCCTTTTTCCCCGGCGCCCGCGCATCCGCGGCCGCCCGCTTACGCAAGGACATCTGAGAGCACTATGAGAACTGCGGAGATCGCGCAGCGCTACCTCGACTACTTCGAGAAGAACGACCACGCCATCGTCCCGTCGGCGTCCCTGGTCAGCGACGACCCGTCGCTGCTGTTCACGGTCGCAGGCATGGTGCCTATGATCCCGTACCTCACCGGAGTGGTCCCCGCGCCGCATCCCCGCATCGCCGACCTGCAGAAGTGCATCCGCACCAACGACATCGAAGAGGTCGGCCGCACCGCACGACACGGCACCTTCTTCCAGATGCTGGGCAACTGGTCGTTCGGCGACTACTTCAAGGAAGGCGCGATCCGCTATGCGTGGGAGCTGCTGACCTCCTCCGAGTCCGACGGCGGACTCGGCTTCGACGAGAAGGACCTCTGGGTCACCGTCTACGAGACCGACGATGAGGCCGAGGCCATCTGGCGCGACATCATCGGGCTCAAGCCCGAGCGCATCCAGCGTCTGGGTCGTGCGGACAACTACTGGAACACCGGGCAGCCCGGTCCCGGTGGCCCCGACTCCGAGATCTTCTTCGACCGCGGCCCTGCCTACGGCAGGGACGGCGGCCCCGCCGCCGACGACTCGCGGTTCCTGGAGATCTGGAACCTCGTGTTCATGCAGGACTTCATCGAGAACATCCGCGGCAAGACCGAGTTCGATATCGTCGGCGAGCTGCCGCAGAAGAACATCGACACCGGCATGGGCCTCGAGCGCGTCGCCTTCCTCAAGCAGGGCGTCGAGAACATGTACGAGACCGACCAGGTGCGTCCGGTGCTCGACCGCGCCGTCGAGCTCTCCGGCCGCCGCTACGGCGCCGTGCACGAGGACGACGTGCGCTTCCGCGTGATCGCCGACCACGTGCGCTCCTCGCTCATGCTGCTCTCCGACGGCGTGCGCCCCTCGAACGAGGGTCGCGGGTACATCCTGCGCCGCCTCATGCGCCGCACCGTGCGCGCCATGCGTCTGCTCGGCGTCGACGAGCCCAGCTTCCCCGAGCTGTTCGCCGCCTCGCGCGACGCCATGAAGTCGTCCTACCCCGAGCTCGAGCGCGACTGGGCGACCCTGTCCGGTGCGGCCTTCGCCGAGGAGGAGACCTTCCGTCGCACCCTCACGCAAGGCTCGACCATCCTCGATCTCGCGCTCGACGAGACGAAGAAGGCCGGCGGCTCGACCCTGAGCGGACCCGAGGCGTTCCTGCTGCACGACACCTACGGCTTCCCGATCGACCTCACCCTCGAGGTCGCCGAGGAGGCCGGGCTCGCCGTCGACCGCGCCGCCTTCGACTCGCTCATGCAGGAGCAGCGCGACCGCGCCAAGGCCGACGCCCGCAACCGCAAGCGTCAGCTCGCCGACGTGTCGGTGTACCGCGAGTTCCGCGCGCTCGGCGAGACCGGGTTCGCCGGCTACACCGACCTGCAGACCGAGTCCCGCGTGCTCGGGATCATCGTCGACGGCGCGCCCGTGCAGGCCGCGTCAGAGGGTCAGGTCGCCGAGGTGATCCTCGCCGAGACCACCCTGTACGCCGAGTCCGGCGGTCAGGTGGCCGACAAGGGCAGCATCGTGGGCACGGGCTTCGAGCTCGACGTGCTCGACGTGCAGCGCCCCGTGCCCGGGCTGATCAGCCACACCGTGCTCGTGTCGTCGGGGTCGGTCGCGCTCGATGACCGTGCCACGACCGTGGTGGATGCCGCGAACCGCCGGGCCGCCCGTCAGGCGCACTCGGCGACCCACCTCGTGCACGCCGCGCTGCGCGACACGCTGGGACCCACCGCGACGCAGGCCGGTTCGCTGAACCGCGCCGGCTACATGCGCTTCGACTTCTCGTGGTCGCAGCCGCTGTCGACCGAGACGCGCTCCGAGATCGAGGACATCACCAACCGCGCCGTGCAGGACGCCCTCGAGGTGACCACCCGCATCGTCTCGCTCGACGAGGCGAAGGAGGCCGGTGCCATGGCGCTGTTCGGCGAGAAGTACGGCGACGTCGTGCGCATGGTCGACATCGGCGGCCCGTGGTCGCGTGAGCTGTGCGCAGGCACGCACGTGGCGTCGAGCTCGGAGATCGGACTGGTCAGCGTCGTGGGCGAGTCGTCGGTCGGCGCCTCGAACCGCCGCATCGAGGCTCTCGTCGGTCAGGACGCCTTCCGCGAGCTGGCCGCTGAGCGCACTGTGGTCTCGCAGCTGACGGCCGCGCTGAAGACGCCGCGCGATCAGCTGTCGGCCCGCATCGAGGAGCTGCAGGCCAGCCTGAAGGCTGCCGAGAAGCGCATCTCGCAGTTCGAGGCCAAGGAGCGCGAGGGTCGCGTGCCCGCGCTGGCCGAGGCCGCGCAGCAGGTCGGCTCGTACCGCGTCGCCGCGTCGACGCTCGGCGAGGTCGGCTCGGCCGACGACGTCCGCACCCTCGCGCTGAGCGTGCGTGAGCGTCTCGGCGCGGATGCTGCGGTCGTCGCCTTCGGCGGTGTCGTCAGTGGCCGTCCGATCGTCGTTATCGCGACCAACGAGGCCGCCCGTGCCGCCGGAGCGAAGGCGGGTGCGCTGGTGCGCGTCGCCGCCGGCGTGCTCGGCGGTGGCGGTGGCGGCAAGGACGACGTCGCGCAGGGCGGCGGCACCGATGCCTCGGCGCTGGACGCCGCGCTGGCCGCCGTCGTCGCGGAGCTCTCGGCCGCGTGAGCGGGTTCCGCCGCGGCATCCGGCTCGGGATCGATGTCGGCAAGGCGCGCGTGGGCGTGTCGCGCTGCGATCCCGACGGGATGCTCGCGGTGCCCGTGGAGACCGTGCCGCGCTCGGAGACCTCGGTGGAGCGCATCGCCGAGCTCGTCGCCGAGTGGGAGCCGCTCGAGCTCGTCGTGGGGCTCCCGGTGAACATGCGCGGCGAGGAGACCCTGTCGACCACGGATGCGCGGGAGTTCGCGACGGCGCTCGCACGACGCACCGGCGTCGGCGTGCGCCTCGTGGACGAGCGCCTCAGCACGGTCACCGCGCACGCGGCGCTGCGGTCTTCGGGCAGATCTCAGAAGAACTCTCGTAGCATTGTCGACCAGGTGGCGGCCGTGGTGCTCCTGCAGCACGCGATCGACACCGAGAAGAGCACCGGGAACCCCGCCGGTGCGGCGATCGACCTCGATGAGGAGCCCCCTTCCGATGTCTGACCCGGACGACTCGCAGCGCGAGGGCCTCGGCGACCTTTTCGACAACCTGCCCACGGCATCCTCACCGCTGCCCGACAGTGCACCGCGTGAGGAGCCGGCCCCCGGTTCCCGGCGGGCCATGCGCGAAGCACGGGCAGCCGCCGGGGATGGTCGCGCGCAGCCGGATGCCGACGCCGACGCTGACGCGCCCGAGACGGTCGCACCCGCGCCTGCCGAGCCTGTCCAGGCCGTTCCCGCGCAGCCTGCGGATGCTGCCGGGGGAGAGCACGACCCGCACTCGCTCGACGCGCTGTTCGCCGCGGAGAAGCACCATGACGCGCCGAAGAAGAAGCGCGGTCGCGGCTGCCTGACCGCCGTCATCGTCGTGCTCGTGATCATCGGCGGCATCGCCGCCGGTGGCGCCTGGGTCTACAACACCTACCAGGACAAGATCAACGAGCTGATGGGCTGGGGCGAGCCGAAGGACTACGAGGCCGGCCAGGCCACCGGCGAGGCGCTCGTCACCATCAAGTCCGGCGACACCGGCTCTCCGGTGTCGACCGCGCTCTTCCAGGCGGGCGTCACCAAGACCGACCGGGTCTTCTACGACTACCTCCTCAAGGAGAACCCTTCCGTCACGTTCTACCCCGGCGTGTACACGCTGCAGAAGAAGATGACCGCGGCGGCCGCGCTCAAGGCGCTCGAGGACCCCGCGAACCGTATGGAGAACACCGTGCGCGTGCCCGAGGGGAGCACGGTCGAATCCGTGCTGCCGCGCATCGTCGACGGGGTCGGCGTGCCGCTCGAGGAGCTGCAGGCCGCGGTCAACGATCCGAAGGTCTACGGTGTGCAGGCCGATCGCCTGGACGGCTGGCTGTTCCCCGCGGTGTACACCTTCGATCCGGGCGCAGACGCGAAGGCGATCATCCAGCGCATGGTCGATCGCACCCGCGAGTCGCTGCAGAAGGCCGGAGTGCCCGACGCCGACGTGCAGCGCGTGCTGACGATCGCCTCGATCATCGAGCGCGAGGGGCGCACGCCCGACTTCGCCAAGGTGTCGCGGGTGATCGAGAACCGGATCGATCAGGGCATGAAGCTGCAGATGGACTCCACCGCGCAGTACGGCTACGGCGAGCTGCATGCGGGCAAGGCGAGCACCTCCAAAGAGGCGCAGAACGACCCGAACGAGTGGAACACGTACTACATCACGGGTCTGCCCAAGACGCCCATCGCGAACCCCAGCGACGCTGCGATCGACGCGGCCATGCACCCCGCCGACGGTCCGTGGCTCTACTTCGTCACGATCAACATGACCACGGGCGAGACGCAGTTCTCGGCGACGTACGAAGAGCACCAGCAGGGCATCGCCAAGTGGCACGAGTGGTGCCGGGCGAACCCCGACAAGGGCTGCTGAGGTGACCGGCCGCACCCGGCTGGCAGTGTGGGGCGACCCCATCGGCCACAGCCGCTCACCGGCGCTGCACAGCGCCGCCTACGCGCGCCTCGGGTTGGACTGGCAGTACCACCGCCGCCGGGTGGACGACGGCGAGTTCGTCGAGACGCTGGCCTCGCTCGACGGCACCTGGCGCGGACTTTCGCTCACGATGCCGCTGAAGGAGGTCGCGCACGCGGCCGCCGACACCCGCGACGCGCACGCTGAGCTCACCGGCGCGGTGAACACGCTGCTGCTGGGTGAGACGACCCGCGGCTTCAACACCGACGTCGGCGGCATCGTCGACGCATTCCGCCATGCCGGCATGCCCGCCCTGGAGAGCGTGCGCGTTCTCGGTGCGGGTGCCACGGCGGCATCCGCTCTCGTCGCCGCGCACGACCTCGGCGCACGTCGCGCCGAGGTGCGCGCGCGCCGTCCGGAGGCGGGCGCGCGGCTCGTCGAGATCGGCGCGCAGCTCGGCATCCCGGTGCTCGTGCGTCCCTTCGACGCACCCGCGGATGCTGTCGACGCGACCGTCGCGACGCTGCCCAGCGGCACCGTGCTCGATCCGCAGATCGCCGCGCCCTTCGCCGACACCGGCGGAGTGCTGTTCGAAGCTGCCTACGCCCCCTGGCCGTCGGCCCTCGCCGCCGGATGGACGTCCGATCACGTCATCTCCGGCTTCGAGATGCTGCTCTATCAGGCCGTTCGGCAGATCCGCATCTTCCTGCACGGCGCGCAGGACGAGCGGCTGCCTGATGAGGACGTCATCGTGGCCGTCATGCGGTCGGCGGCCATGGAAGACTAGAGCCATGCTCCGCGTGCTCACGGCCGGCGAATCGCACGGCCCCGAACTCATCGCTGTCGTGGAGGGACTTCCCTCCGGCGTCACCGTCACCTCCGAGGCCATCCAGGCCGACCTGCAGCGACGCAAGCTCGGGTACGGCCGCGGCTCGCGGATGAAGTTCGAGCAGGACGAGCTCACCATCTCCGGCGGTGTGCGCCACGGCAAGAGCCTGGGCAGCCCGATCGCCCTGCGCATCGGCAACACCGAGTGGCCGAAGTGGACCGAGGTCATGAACCCGGCGCCGACCGAGCTCACCGAGAAGTCTCGAGGCCGCGGCGCCGCGCTCACCCGTCCGCGCCCCGGGCACGCCGACCTCGTCGGCATGCAGAAGTACGACTTCGACGAGGCGCGGCCGATCCTCGAGCGCGCGAGCGCCCGTGAGACCGCAGCCCGTGTGGCTCTCGGCGCCGTCGCGCGCGCGTTCCTGTCGGAACTCGGCATCCGTCTGGTCAGCCACACCCTCTCGATCGGTCCCGTGCAGGTGCCCGAGGGCTCCGCGCTGCCCACGCCCGACGACGTCGCCGCCCTGGATGCCGACCCGCTCCGCTGCTTCGACGAAGCGACCTCCGCCGCGATGGTCGCCGAGGTCGACGACGCCCGCAAGGAGGGCGACACCCTCGGCGGCATCGTCGAGGTGCTCGCCTACGGCCTGCCGCCTGGCGTCGGATCGCACGTGCACTGGGACCGCCGCCTCGACGGCCGTCTCGCGCAGGCGCTGATGAGCATCCAGGCCATCAAGGGCGTCGAGGTCGGCGACGGCTTCGAGACCACCCGTCGCCGCGGCTCCGCCGCGCACGACGAGCTGTTTGCCGCAGAGCAGGGCATCACCCGATCCTCCGACCGGGCCGGCGGTATCGAGGGCGGCATGAGCACCGGAACGGTGCTGCGCGTGCGCGCAGGCATGAAACCGATCGCCACCGTGCCCCGTGCGCTGCGCACGGTCGACGTCGCCTCCGGCGACGCGGCCACCGCGCACCATCAGCGCTCCGACGTGTGCGCCGTGCCTGCGGCCGGTGTCGTGGCCGAGGCGATGGTCGCGATCGAGTTGGCGAATTCCGTGCTCGAGAAGTTCGGCGGCGACAGCATCCGCGAGACACGCCGCAACCTCGAGTCGTACCTGGCTGCGATCCCCGAGGCGCTGCGCACATCGCCCGCATCCGAGGCGGCGCTGCTCGCCCATGATGAGCTCTCCTGACGCCGCCTCGACGGATCGTCCGCTGACGCTCGTGCTCGTGGGGCCGATGGCCGCGGGCAAGACCAGCATCGGTCGGAGGGCGGCGAAGCTGCTGGGGGTGCCGTTCATCGACACCGACAAGCGGATCGTCGCCGAGCACGGGCCCATCCCCGAGATCTTCGCCTCACTCGGCGAGGCGCACTTCCGCGAGCTGGAGCGGGCGGCCGTCGCGGAGGCGATCACGGCGGGCGGGGTCGTCTCGCTCGGCGGGGGAGCGGTAACGGATGCCGGCACCCGCGCCCTGCTGCGGGCGCAGCCCGTCGCCTATCTGACAGTCACGCCGGCGGCCGTCGCCGACCGCATCCGCGGCGCCGGCCGACCGCTGCTCGCCGGCGAAGAGGACCCGGTGCAGCGCTGGCTCACCATCTTCGAGCAGCGCCGCGGCTGGTACGAGGAGGTCGCCGACCTGACCGTCGACACCTCCCGCCGCCCGATGCGCACCCTGGCGGAGGAGATCTCCGCATGGAGGAAGGAACAGCAATGACCACGACGACCATCAGCGTGAGCGGTCAGACCCCGTACGACATCGTCGTGGGGCGCGGGATCCTCGATCAGGTCTCGGCCGCACTCGACCCGGCGGTGCGCAAGGTGCTGGTCGTGCACCCGCCGACCCTCGGCAATCGTGCCGCGGAGCTGCGGGAGCGGCTCATGGCCGACGGCGGACGCGAGGTGCTGCTCGCCGAGATCCCGGATGCCGAGGCGGGCAAGCGCATCGAGGTCGCCGCATTCTGCTGGCAGGTCATGGGGCAGGCCGACTTCACCCGCACCGACGCGGTCGTCGGGTACGGCGGCGGTGCGGTCACCGACGTGGCGGGCTTCGTCGCCGCGACCTGGCTGCGCGGCGTGCAGGTCGTGCAGGTGCCCACCACGGTGCTGGGACTCGTGGATGCCGCAGTAGGTGGAAAGACCGGCGTCAACACCGCCGAGGGCAAGAACATGGTCGGCGCGTTCTGGGCGCCGCGCGCCGTGATCGGCGACCTCGACGAGCTGGGCAGCCTGAGCGCCAACGAGGCGACCGCCGGCTACGCCGAGGTCGTGAAGGCCGGGTTCATCTGGGCCCCGGAGATCCTCGACATCATCGAGGCCGACCCGCAGCGTGCGATCGACACGACCACCGACGAGTTTCGTCGCACGATCGAGCTCGCGATCGACATGAAGGCGAAGGTCGTCTCGGACGACTTCCGTGAGGCGGGGCTCCGCGAGATCCTCAACTACGGGCACACCCTCGGCCACGCGATCGAGCACGCAGAGCGCTACCAGTGGCGCCACGGCGCGGCGATCTCGATCGGCATGATGTACGCCGCCGAGCTGTCCCGCCTCGCCGGACGCCTCTCGGATGCCGGTGCCGACCGGCACCGCTCGGTGCTCGAGTCGCTCGGCCTGCCGATCACCTACCGGGCCGGCGCCTGGCAGCAGCTGCTGGCCACCATGCAGCGCGACAAGAAGGCGCGGGGCGGGATGCTGCGCTTCATCCTGCTCGACGACATCGCCAAGCCGACGGTCGTGCAGGCCCCCGACGAGTCGCTCATGTTCGCCGCGTATCAGGAGGTCGCCGGCTGATACAGTCCGGTCATGCGCTACGGGGCACGACAGGCGGTGACAGCGTCCAGCGGGAGGCTGCCCGGCGGCGTGCTGCTGGGCGCGGTGGTGCTGGGCTGCGTGCTGCTCACCGGATGCTCCGGCGCGACGGATGACGAGGGCGGCTTCGGGCTGCCCGTGCTGTCCACGGATGCGGCGCACGAGGCGCTGACCGCCGCGGGCATGGAGTCCGCAGCGCTGCATGGTGTGCTCTCCGTGCAGCAGGACGGCTGCTTCACCTGGGCGGGCGCGGGCGAAGCGGACGGCGCCTGGATCGTCTGGCCGGAGTCCGCGCAGGCCGACCCCGAGGACGGCGCGCGGGTGCGACTCGACGGGGGAGCTGCGGTGGGCGATGGCTCCTCGCTGACCGCCCGTGCGGGACTGGTCAGCCTCGACGACCTGCCCGACGGCGCGAACCCCGACGGCTACTTCGGGTCCTTCGGAGGATTCTGCGGTGCTGATGAACGCGGGGTGCTCGTGCTCCTCGATGTCGCAGGGAGCTGACCCGGCCGAACCCGCTGATAGTGTGCGGATGTGCCTGACTCCCGCCGCCTGCTGCTCGTGAACGGACCGAACCTCAACCTGCTCGGCACCCGCGAGCCCGAGGTGTACGGCACGGCCACGCTCGCCGACGTCGAGCGGATCACCGCCGATGCCGCCGCCGCGCTCGGCTACGAGACCAGGGCTGTGCAGAGCAACCACGAGGGCGTGTTGATCGACGCGATCCACGCCGCGCGCGCCGACTGCGCCGGGATCGTCATCAACCCCGGCGGGCTCACGCACACGTCCGTGGCGCTGCGCGATGCGCTCACCGGCGTCGCACTGCCGTTCGCCGAGGTGCACATCTCCGACGTGTACGCCCGGGAGGAGTTCCGCCACTTCTCCTACCTGCACGACGTCGCCGCGGTGCGCGTGATCGGCCAGGGCGTCGACGGCTACGCGGACGCGGTGCAGGAGCTCATAGCCGTCCTCGGCCGCTCGTCACGGTGATCGACTCGCGGGACTGTCACGAGGCGGTCCCGGCGCAGCACAACGGCACGGCGGTGCTGCTGCTCGCGGGCTCGAGCGGTCGCGTGGAGAGTGCGCGGGCGGATCTGCTGGCCGCGTCCGGCGCACACGTGCGCGCGATCCGGTGGTTCGGCGGGGTGGGTCAGCGACCTGTGCCGCATGAGGTGCCCCTGGAGCTCTTCACAGAGCAGATCGATCTGCTGCGCCGCTCGAACGACCGTGTCATATTCTTCGGCACGTCGTTCGGTGCTGAAGCCGCCCTCGCCACCGCCAGCAGGTATCCGGTCGACGGCGTGATCGCCGTGGCCCCGACGTCGGTGGTCTGGGAGGGCGTCGACGGAGAGAGTCGGTCATCGCACTGGACCTTCGGGGGTGCGCCGGTTCCGTACGTGCCGTTCGATCGGGGTTGGGTGCCCGACAACGATCCGCCGGCGTACCGGTCGCTGTACGAGCGCAGTGTGCTGCGAGACCTTGCGGTCAGCGAGGCGGTGCGGATCCGCGTGGAGCACATCGCCGCCGACGTGCTGCTGATCGCCGGAGGAGACGACCAGGTCTGGTCGAGCGTCCTCTTCGCCGACGAGATCGAGCGGGTGAGGTCACTTCACGAGCTGACGACGACGGTGGTGAGTCACCCGCGGGCGGGTCATCGCCTGCTGCTCCCCGGAGAGGAGCCGGTCGCCGGGGGAGCAGCCATGCGGCGAGGCGGGTCGCCGCAGGCGGATGCCGAATTGGGAGCACGCGGCTGGAACGAGGTTCTGCGTCTACTGAGCCCCGCACGCTGAACGCTGACGGTCGTGCGCGGAACCGCTCGCGCGACCCGTCAGCCGAAGACGTCGGACGAGCGGTTTCGGCGGATGAGGTTGTGGTGGGGGTTTTCGGCGGGCACGCAATCGGCGTGTCGCAGGTAGTTCGGAATGTGATCGGTCGCTTGCCGGAAACGATCGATTTCGGCGCGTAAGTGCCCAAATGGCCGGCCGCAAGCTCTCTAGGACCCGGGGTCGTCGTTTGAGGTGTTGGCTAGCCTCGCTGAATTTCTTCTTCCAACTCATTCCGGTTGAGTCGAGTTGGTGAGAACTGCCGAATGTCAACGAGTGCGGGCCGACGCTCAGGGTCGATCTTGTCGTTCAACCAAGCGACGGTATCTGCGGTCGTCTCGTCGATCGCGGCGAACAGCGCAGACACGAGGATGTCGTTAGCACCTCCAATCCAGACCGTCTCGCCACCGCTGTCGCCGGGAACAACGACTACGACGTTCGAGTGCTCGCATGCGTCGAGGCATCGCGAAACCAGAACTCGAGTTCTATTGTCGGCCGCAGCGCGGATCGTACGGAGTTGCCGAGCATGGTCGAACCCCGGATGTTTCTGCTTGCTACCGCAGTCGCCGCCGCGACACACGGCGACGACATTGCTCTCGTCATCGATCGTCGGCTCAGCCTTGCGCCGTCGTTTACCAGCCATCACCACCACCTTCCGTCCCTCATTCTATGCAATAATCTGCGTATGGATGCAGATACGCAGATTTGTGGTCGCTTGCCGGAGAGCCCATTTGTGGAGCTCGCTGTCGAGGTGTTTGCGATGCTGTCCGACGCGACACGGGTACGGCTGATTCTGGCTCTCAAAGAAAACGGAGAGCTCTCCGTGAACCACCTCGCGGACATCGTCGACAAATCGCCCGCGGCGGTGTCGCAGCACCTCGCGAAGCTTCGACTGGGACGTATGGTCAGCACCCGCCAGGACGGCACGCGGGTGTTCTACCGTCTCACTGATGAGCACGCGAGCACCCTCGTCGCTGAAGCCATCCACCAAGCTGAGCACGCGCTCGGCGTGAACCCCTACCACCACCGCGTCGCAGGTGAACAGTGAGCACCGCGCACGACGGTGATCGCAACAATCATCACGCGCCCTCACACGACCACGACCACGGTGCTCACGGCCACAATCATGAGCACCGTGGTGGGGTGGTCGGGTTCTTGAAAGAGCTGTTCGTTCCCCACACGCACGATGCGGCCGATTCGGTCGACGACGCGCTGGAAGCGAGCGCGCAAGGAATCCGTGCGCTGAAGATCAGCCTGTGGGTGCTGCTCGCAACGACCGTCCTGCAGTTCGTCGTCGTCTTGTTCAGCAGCTCGGTCGCCTTGCTCGCAGACACGGTGCACAACTTCTCCGACGCGTTGACAGCTGTCCCTCTCTGGGTGGCATTTAGCCTCGGACGGAGAGCGGCCACGCGACGTTATCCCTACGGGTTCGGTCGGGCAGAGGATCTCGCCGGATTGTTCATCGTCATCGTCGTCGCCCTGTCCGCGGTGGTCGCCGCCTGGCAGTCCATCGACCGGATCATCAACCCGCAACCGATCGAGAACCTGGGATGGGTGATCGCCGCCGGGGTCATCGGATTTCTCGGCAACGAAGCGGTCGCGATCTACCGCATCCGTGTGGGCCGCCGCATCGGATCCGCCGCCCTCGTCGCGGATGGTGTCCACGCGCGCACCGACGGCTTCACCTCGCTGGCCGTCGTGTTCGGTGCCCTCGGCGTCATGGCCGGATTCCCCCTCGCGGACCCGATCGTTGGACTCATCATCTCCGTCGCCATCACCGTGCTGCTCATTGGAACGGTTCGCAGCATTGGCCGCCGCATGATGGACGGCATTGAGCCTGACCTGGTAGATCGTGCCGAGCACGCCCTCGAGCACACCCCCGGAATCCGCGGCATTCAAGAGGTCCGCCTGCGGTGGGTGGGACACCGCCTCCATGGCGACGCACTCATCATCGTTGACGACATGCCCCTGCACGAGGTGGATCCCCTCATCACGGAAGCACAGCACCAAGTGAAGGCACACCTGCACAACGTGGACGTCTTCCACGTCCGCGCCTCCCGTCACGAGGAGCCACCTAACGAACCGGCACCGCCCGCGTAGAGTGCCACAGTGACCCTGGCTCCCGAAGGACTCATGAACACACTGCCCGCAAGCATCCCCAGCCCCGACCCGGGCTGGGCCAGCTTCACCCTCGGCCCGTTCACGGTCCACACCTACGCCCTCTGTATCATCGCCGGCATCCTCGTTGCGGCGTTCATCACCGACCGGCGACTCCGAAAGCGCGGCGTACCTCCCTGGACCGTCATCGACATCGTCATCTGGGCGATCCCGCTCGGCATCATCGCCGCCCGGTTCTATCACGTGCTCACCCACGTGGGGGACTACTTCTACCCCGGCGCGAACCTCTGGAACGTGTTCGCCATCTGGGACGGCGGCAACGCCATCTACGGATCCCTCATCGGCGGCGCCATCGGTGCCTACATTGGCTGCCGACGGACCGGCGTCGGATTCTGGGTCTTCGCCGATGCCCTCGCCCCCGCGCTTCTCGTCGCGCAAGCCATCGGCCGGCTCGGCAACTACTTCAACCAGGAACTCTTCGGCCTGCCCACCACGCTCCCCTGGGGGCTGGAAATCCTCCCCACCGCCCCCATGTTCCCCGACAGTCTCCCCGCCGGCACTCTCTTTCATCCGCTGTTCCTCTACGAGATGATCTGGAACCTCGCCGGAGCAGCTCTCATCGTCCTCCTCGAGCGTCGATTCACGCTCGGCTGGGGACGCAGCCTCGCGATCTACTTCATCTGGTACGGCATCGGCCGCAGCGGCCTCGAAGCCATCCGCATCGACCCCACCAGCGACGCGCCCCTCGGCATCCCCGCAAACATCTGGGCATCGTTTGTCGTCGTCCTGCTTGGCGTGACGCTGTTCATCATTCAGACCATCCGACATCGCAATTCCGACGCCACGCCTCACACCAGCGCCGCGCCCGAAGCCACCGCGGCCGAGTGCGGTCGTTCGGGAATAGATAGGCACTGGTTGAGTTAGATACCCCCAGGGGGTATCTCTTGTGAAGATGAACGGCTACACCGACAACAAGACGGATCTGTGCAAGCGATTGAGTCGGGTCGAGGGTCAGGTGCGAGGTATCGCGCGGATGGTCGATGAGGACAAGTACTGCATCGACATCCTGACGCAGGTCGCTGCCGCCACGAAGGCTCTTGAAACTGTGGTGTTGTCGCTCCTCGGGGACCATCTGAGCCATTGCGTCGCCCAGGCAAGCGCGGAAGGTGGCGAGGTTGCCGCGGAGAAGGTCCGCGAAGCAAACGACGCCATCGCTCGCCTGGTCCGTTCATAACCACCCGTCAAACCACTTGGGAGAAACTCACCATGACTCACCGCATCGAACTCGGACTGAAAGACGCGAACGCTGGTTGCACGTGCTGCGCCGCCCCATCCAACACCGAAGCATCCTCTCCCGTCACGACCCCAGTCTCTGAGGGCATCCTTGTCACCGGCATGACGTGCTCACACTGCGTGTCGAGCGTCAGTGAGGAACTGAGCGCCCTAGACGGTGTTGCATCCGTCACCGTCGACCTGAACACCGGCGGCTCGTCCCGAGTGACGATCCACAGCGCAGCCCCCGTCGATCCCGCTGCCGTGAAGACTGCGGTCGAAGAGGCCGGCTACAGCCTCGCGACCGGTCACGCCTGACCCACTATCCGTCCGCGCCCGGCTCATCCCCGGGCGCATCCGAGCAAGGGTTTCCGATGAGCCAGCACGACGAACACACCCATCACACTGGACACGAGAATCACGGCGGTGCGCCGACAGTGCAGCATGACCACGCGGCGATGAGCCACGCTCACGGCGCTCCTCAAGAACACGCCGGTCACGGCGGTCACGAGGGCCACGCCGACCACGCCGGCCACGGCGATCACGTGGGCCAGTTCCGGCGATTGTTCTGGATCATGCTGATCCTCGCGGTCCCTGTTGTCGGGTTCTCGATGATGTTCTCGATGCTGCTCGGGTACCCGCTGCCAGAGGCCGCCTGGATCGGGTGGGTATCCCCAGTTCTCGGGACGGTCATGTACGTGTGGGGTGGTGCCCCGTTCCTCACCGGCGCGGTGAGCGAGCTGCGTGCCCGCAAGCCCGGAATGATGCTGCTGATCGCCCTGGCGATCACTGTGGCGTTCCTCGCATCCTGGGGCGCGAGCCTCGGGCTGCTGCATCACGAGCTGGACTTCTGGTGGGAGCTGGCGCTGCTGATCGTGATCATGCTGCTCGGTCATTGGATAGAAATGCGTTCGCTCGCACAGACCACCTCGGCACTGGACTCGCTGGCTGCGTTGCTGCCCGACGAGGCGGAGAAGATCGAGGGAGATACGACCGTGACGGTCGCCCCGTCTGATCTGCAGGTGGGTGATGTCGTGGTGGTGCGCCCGGGTGGGCGGGTGCCCGCGGACGGGAGGATCGTGCAGGGCTCGGCCAGCATGGACGAGTCGATGATCACCGGCGAATCCCGCCCCGTGCGCCGCAGCGACGGTGACCAGGTCATCGCCGGCACCGTAGCAACCGATTCCGGTGTGCGGGTGGAAATCACCGCCATCGGCGAGGACACTGCGCTTGCGGGGATCCAGAAGCTGGTGACGGAGGCACAGAGTTCATCCTCGCGGGCTCAGCGGCTCGCTGATAAGGCTGCGGGATGGCTGTTCTGGTTTGCGCTCGGCGCTGCCGCGATCACGGCGATCGTCTGGACGGTCGTCGGACTGCCCGATGCTGCGGTGATCCGCACGATCACCGTGCTGGTGATCGCCTGCCCGCACGCCCTCGGCCTGGCTATCCCGCTCGTCGTGTCGATCGCCACGGAACGGGCCGCGCGTGGGGGCGTTCTGATCAAGGATCGTCTCGCGCTGGAGAGCATGCGCACCGTCGATACCGTCCTGTTCGACAAGACCGGCACGCTCACCAAGGGCACTCCCGCTGTGACCGCGATCGACCCCGTCTCCGGAACCGACCCTGATCGGTTGCTGGCGTGGGCGGCGGCCGCGGAAGCCGACTCCGAGCACCCGCTCGCTCGCGCGATCGTGAACGCGGCGAAGGAGAAGACTCTCACGGTCCCTTCCTCGTCCGACTTCGAATCTTCCCCGGCGGTTGGGGTGCGTGCACGTGTCGATGGACGCATCGTGCAGGTCGGTGGCCCGTACATGCTCGAGCAGGAGCATGCCTCCGAGCTGCCGGTCGCCGACGAATGGCGCGATGAGGGGGCGATCATCCTTCACGTGCTCGTCGACGGTCAGGTCGCCGGTGCGCTGCGCTTGGCGGATGAGATCCGCTCGGAGTCGCATCACGCAGTCGAAGCCCTCCACGAACGCGGCCTGCAGGTGGTCATGATCACCGGTGACGCCGACGCGGTAGCCGCCTCCGTCGCGAGCGAACTCAGCATCGACCGCTACTTCGCCGGTGTCCGACCGGAGGACAAGGCCTCGAAGGTGAAAGCGCTTCAGGGAGAAGGCCGCAAGGTCGCGATGGTCGGAGACGGTGTCAACGATGCCCCCGCACTCGCGCAGGCCGACGTCGGTATCGCCATCGGCGCCGGGACGGATGTCGCGATCGCCTCCGCGGGCGTCATTCTCGCCAGCGACGACCCGCGGTCGGTGCTGGCGGTGATCGAGCTGTCGCGGGCCAGCTACCGGAAGATGAAGCAGAACCTCTGGTGGGCCGCCGGCTACAACCTGCTCTCCGTCCCCCTCGCGGCCGGCGTGCTCGCCCCCATCGGGTTCGTGTTGCCCATGTCGGTGGGTGCGCTGCTGATGTCTCTGTCGACCATCGTGGTCGCCCTCAATGCACAGTTGCTGCGCCGCCTGGATCTGCGCCCGGACGCGGTGACGGGCACGTAGCCGAGAATCAGTCAGGTCACCCGAAGAGGCGCATAGTCCGCGGTGTTAGCATCCTGAGCAGGATGGAGGATCCACGCATGCACGTCGCGTTTCGCAGCGCACGCCCGCAGCTGTCGCTGCGCGCGCTGTTGATGCTCGGTGCGGCCACACTCATGGTCATCGTCGGGCTGCTGGCCATGCACACCTTCACCGCCGAACCAGCAGGGCACGGCTCACCAGGGCTCACCCACTCAACATCCTCAGCAGGCGACGAGCACGTCACTGACGTGATGGGCAGCCCCGACAGCGCGGACACCGCCTGCGATGGGCCCTGTCACGTAAGCACCGGGACCGGCCAGGGCCACAACGACATGCTGGCGGCGTGCGTGCTCGCGCTGCTCGCTGGTCTCCTGCTGCTGCTTCCTCCGACGCTGGTCCACGGTCGCGGCCTGCCCCTCCACCGCGTGACGATCCCGGTTAGGTGGGATGCGACCTGTGTCCTTCCGCGGGCTCCTTCGCTCACGTTCCTTTCGATAAGTCGCACCTGAGTAGTCGCCGCCGATCCGAGCGGTCGGTTTCGCGGCGCCCCCTGGCGCCGTTACTTGCGCAACCCTCATACGACTTATCGAAGGAACAATTATGAACAAGAAGATCCCCCTCGCTGTCAGTACCGGCATCCTGACACTCGCGCTGGCGCTCAGCGGCTGCGCGGACAACAGCACCGCACCGTCCAGCGAGACCACCTCCCCGTCGCAGTCGTCGTCGGCCTCACAGGCGACTGAGGCGGATGAGATGTTCGTCACGATGATGATCCCGCATCACCAGCAGGCCATCGAGATGTCCGACATCCTGCTCGCCAAGGACGGCGTCGACGCACGCGTGGTCGAGCTCGCCGAACAGATCAAAGCAGCGCAGGGTCCCGAAATCGACAAGATGCTTGGATGGCTCGAAGACTGGGGCGTGGACTACGCCCCTGACTCCATGGGCGGTATGGACCATGGGTCAATGGGCGGTGACGACAGCATGATGTCGGAAGAAGACATGACCCTGCTGGAGAACGCAGATGCCGCCGAGGCCAGCCGTCTGTTCCTCGAACAGATGATCGTGCACCACGAAGGTGCCGTCGACATGGCGCAGACCGCCCTTGACGAGGCGCAGAACCCGGACGTCCTCGACCTCGCACAGCAGGTGATCGACGATCAGACCGCAGAGATCGCCGCAATGCAGGAACTGCTGGAACAGCTCTAGGACCCGGGCGGGCCGAGAAAACGTTCGGCCCGCCCTCACCTGCCACCTCTTTGCCACGCCCTCGACATCCATTACATGTCGGTGCGCTCCTGCCGCGCGCGCCGCGAAGTCAGGCCGTCCCGCGGCCGCCATCGGAAGCCTTCATGAAACGCTCACTCCTTCTCGCCACTGCCACGGTGACCGCCCTCGCCGTCATCGCCACCGGCTGCACCGCAACACCGCTCGGAAACCCCGACTCGGCACCCCGCATCGACCACATCCACGGCATCGCCGAAGACCCACGTGGCGATGACCTGTTCATCGCCACGCACAACGGCATCTTCACCCTCGACCCCGGCGGGAAGATCTCCGGCCCGATCGGCGGACACGATTTCGACGCCATGGGGTTCACCGCCTGGAAAGACACGCTGTTCGCGTCCGGACACCCCGGGGAAGACACCCCGCCTGAACTGGGAGCCCCGAACCTCGGCATCATCCGCAGCGACGACTACGGGAACTCCTGGTCCCCGATCGCCCTCAACGGGACCACCGACTTCCACGTCCTGACCGCAGGACCCGACGGCGTCCTGTACGGCGTCCCTTCCAGTCAAGTGAACCTGCTCACCAGCACCGACGAGGGAAGCACCTGGACAGAGCGGGCACCCCTCGGTGCCGCTGATCTCGCCGCCACCGAATCCGGCGTATACGCCGCAGCCGAACAAGGCCTCCTCCTCAGCACCGACGGCGGCAACACTTTCACCCCCGTCGACGCGGCCCCTGTCCTGTACGCCCTGGAGGCGCGCGCGGATGGCAGCCTTGTCGGCGTGGGTACGGACGGCGTCCTGTGGTCACAAGACGAGAACGGTGCCTGGCAGAAGTTGGAATCACTGCACGGCGCCGTCCAAGCCCTCACCGCCATCGACGAGCGCATCATCCTCGTCGATGACCGCGGCATCGTCGGGATCACCCCAGACGGCACGACCGTCCTCAGCCCCGCCCAATAGGAGGCGGATACTGACAAAGCCCCGCACTCAAAGACATCTCATGGACGAACCCAAGAACCCATTGCGGAACCCCACCTTCTTCATCATCGTCGCGACGATCGCCGTCGCCCTCCTCGCCACCGTCAGCTTCCTCACGATCGGAGCGATCTTCCAATGACCCGCGCCGGAACCCACCCGCTCGATCCTGTGCGAACGCATCGACGCCTCGTTCGCCTCGGGTACGTGCTCCTGGCCACGGGCCCGGTCCTCGCACTCGCGCACCTGCTGAGCGACACGCAATCGACCGATGCGGCCTGGTGGACCTACACAGTCGCCAGCTACGACATCGCGCTGATCATCGTCATGGCTGCCGTGGCATTGATCCTGCGAGATCCCCCGCCTGCGGGAACGGATCAACGAGACACTGCGCCCTGAGCGTTGAGGCCGCATCGCGGTTGGGGCTACCATGCCCTCCCGGGGTATTCAACGGGGTGCAGCAGGCGACACCGCGATCGTAGTTTGAGAGCTCCAGGACGACGAGAGGATTCGATCATGACTGTCGCAGCAGAAATGCTCCGCACCTATCCGAAGGACCTCGGCCAGGTCGACCAGAAGGCGCTCGTGGACTGTATCGAGGCCTGCATGGAATGCGGCCAATCGTGCACCGCATGCGCGGATGCGTGCCTGAGCGAGGAGATGGTCTCAGAGCTCACGAAGTGCATCCGCACGAACCTGGACTGCGCCGACCTCTGCGACACCACCGCGCGCATCCTATCCCGACACACCGGCTACGACTCCAACCTCACCCGGGCAGCCCTGGAAGCGTGCCGCACCGCGTGCGCGAGCTGCGCCGACGAGTGCGAGAAGCACACCATGCACGAACACTGCACCGTGTGTGCCGCGGCCTGCTGGCGATGCGAAGACGCGTGCGCCACACTCCTCGCAACCCTCTGAACCGGACGCTCGTCAACCGCGCGACGCGCAACCAATCCAGACGAACAGGTGAATCACATGTCACAGGACGCCCATGAAGGAAGCGAACGACAGGCAAAGGACAAGAAGCACGGCTCGCTGAAGATGTACCTGCGTTTCGCGGCGATGATCCTCACCGGCATGGTCGTGATGTACTGGACGATGTTCGCCGGAGTGTGGGAATGGGGACACATCCGCTTCAGCGAGAGCCGCGTATTCATGGCCCTCACCATGGGCGGCGCCATGGGCCTCGTCATGCTCGCCTGGATGCTGAACATGTACAAGAACACCAAAGCGAACATCGCCGTCGTCATCGTCAGCGTCCTCCTGCTCGGAGGCGGCGTCGCGCTCGACCGTAGCCAGATCACCGTCGACGACACCGCATACATGCGGGCCATGATTCCCCACCACTCCCTTGCGATCACCAGATCTGAACGAGCGCAGATTCAGGACATCCGGGTCTGCGAGCTCGCCGTCGGAATCAGCGAAGCTCAGCGGCGAGAGATCCTAGAAATGGACTGGCTGATCGACGATATTGAACGCAACGGACTCGCCACGACACCCGAGGACGCGCAGAACCGGCCCGTTCCCGACTTCGACCGGGCTGCCGACCGTGAATGCGCCGACGACGAGTAGCGATGCCCGGGCGCGGCCCAGATGTCTGCGACGAGATAGTCACCAAGGTCCGCTGAAAGTCCCCACCGAATGAGTTTCGGAGAGTCATTGCGGCAGCTCGCCGTAAGACTCTAACCGAATCAGTCAGAAATGATGGGTTGCGCGACACCTGCCGTCGCCGTTCGCGAACGGACTGCGTGTGTCTCCGCGAGATCAGCCGGAAACCCTTGCCGTTTGGTGGTTATGACGAACGTTTGTGGCAGGCCTTCCGAGCCTTAGTTCTGGACCGCGCCGAAAACGATCGTTTCCGGCAGCGGCACTCAGGCGGCGTCCACCGCGCGCGCTCAGAACGGCGGCGGCGCGGTGCTCTCGAAACCGGTCGGCGAGATGACCTGGACGGTGCGGTCCGGTCTGGTCCGGTAGACGAGTCTCGTGCGATGCCGGTGGGTGTGGTCGCGGGGGCACAGCGGTCGCAGCTGCGAGAGATCGGTGGTGCCACCGCGCGCCCAGGGACGGTCGTGGTCGAGGTCCGCGTCCACCGCGAGGCGGGTGCATCCGTCGCGGGAGCAGGTGCCGTGATGCAGGATCAGCCAGTCTCGCTGGGCCCTGGTCGGGCGGTAGGTGCGGCGGTCCATGTCGACGACGACGCCCTTGACGGGATCGGTGATCACCCGCTGAAACGCGCGCGCGTCGAGGAACAGTTGCTTGGCTGTGATGGGGTCGATCGTGTCGCCGCCGACGATCGAGGCCTGTTCCACGGGAACCGGTTCGCCGGCGAGGAGCTGCACCGGCACGGTGACGAACACCTTGGTCTTGACCGCCGTCTCGGTTCCCACGCCGCGCAGCCAGGCGCTGAACAGATCCGTGCGGATCTGGTCGCGGGTGCGCTCTTCGCGCTTGTCCTTCTGGGTGTGCTTGGCTGTGGCGTTGAGACGACGCATCACTGCGACCGCCTCGTGGGTCGGCATCAGCGCCGTGATCCAGGACATCCCGTCGCCGGCGGTGGAGCGGGCGACCTTCCGGTCGGCCATCGCGCGGGTATGGCGGCGCGCCGCGGAATCGCCGGTGATGCGGTCGACGAGCTTCTTCGCCTTCTGCCGAAGCGACGCACTCGAGCAGGTGAGGACCCAGTCGTGAGCAGCCTTGTCCAGCTGGGCGAGTGCTCTGGCCTCGGTATCCCGGATCTTCTGGGGCGCATCCACAGGGGAGGCCAGCGGGGCTGCGGCGCCGACGACCACACCGACGCTGTACACGGATGCGAAGCCGTCCTTGGCGCGCTGCCACAGCAGAGGAAGATGACGGCGCGCCGTCTCTGCGATGGAGGTCAGTTCACGTACGCGCTCCTGCGTGATCCGCAGTCGCAGGGAGAGTTCGAGCACGACGGCGCGCTCCGCCATCTCCGCATCCGCGTCGATCGTGTAGATCTCCGGATGCCGGCGGGCGTACTCCACCGCTTCCGTCAGACGCTCGGCCTGACGGGCCGCGTACCGATTCGCGTCGTGGTCGGAACACATCACGTCGTCGAGCAGGACGCCGAGGACATCGCCCGCGGTCTGCGGGACGCTACCGGTCTCCTCGTCGACGATCACTAGACCAGTGTAGAACAAAGGTTCGAACATTGCAAGCGTCCGGACCCTTGAAACGGGCCGAACTGCGGCATCCCGTAGAATCGACTGTCGGGCTCGCGCGCGCAGCGCGACGACCGGCTCCTTTATCCCGACACGAACGGAACCCCATGGCATCCACCGCAGACATCAAGAACGGCGTCGTCATCAAGATCGACGGACAGCTCTGGAGCGTCGTGGAGTTCCAGCACGTCAAGCCGGGCAAGGGCGGCGCCTTCGTGCGCACCAAGCTCAAGAACGTCGTGACGGGCAAGACGGTCGACAAGACCTACAACGCGGGCACGAAGATCGAGATCGAGAACGTCGACCGCCGCGACTTCACCTACCTGTACACCGATGGCGACAGCTTCGTCTTCATGGACCAGGAGGACTACGACCAGATCAACGTCCCGTCCGCCACGGTCGGCGACGCCGCGCACTTCATGCTCGAGAACCAGCAGGTGCAGATCGCCCTCAACAACGGCAACCCGCTGTACATCGAGCTTCCGGCGTCCGTCGTGCTCGAGGTGACCTACACCGAGCCGGGCCTGCAGGGCGACCGCTCCTCGGCCGGCACCAAGCCCGCCACCCTCGAGACCGGCTACGAGATCCAGGTTCCGCTGTTCCTCGAGCAGGGCACCAAGGTCAAGGTCGACACCCGCACGGGCGACTACCTCGGCCGGGTCAACGACTGACCTTGAGCGCACGCACCAAGGCGCGCAAGCGCGCCCTCGACATCCTCTTCTCCGCCGACGTCCGCGGGGAGGAGGTGTCGGTCGTGCTCGCCGCCGCCGCCAAGCGCGCTGCGAACGAGCCCTCCCGTGAAGCCTCCTGGCTGTATGCCCGCGACATCGTCGACGGCATCATCGATCACCGCGACGAGATCGACGAGCAGATCACCACGCACAGCCGGGACTGGAAGATCGAGCGGATGCCCGCGGTCGACCGCGCCCTGCTGCGCATCGGCACCTGGGAGATCCTCTTCAACGAAGAGGTTCCCACGGCCGTTGCGATCGACGAGGCCGTCGAGCTCGCCAAGGAGCTCTCCACCGAGGACTCCGGCGCCTTCGTGCACGGTGTGCTCGCCCGCATCGACCGCGCCAACTGAGCGCGCGCGGAGCGTTGTCCGACCCTGACGGCAGGATGCCGGAATGAGCGTCCCGCGTCCCAGTCCGCAGCAGCTGCGGATGCTGGCCGGCGACGGCGGCTACCAGCGCGGGCTCGACTACGCCCGGCAGGGTCGCGTGCAGCGCACGTCGTGGGATGCCGCGACCGAGACGCTGATCGGTGAGGTCTACGGCGGCGCCGCGGCGCCGTACCGCTGCCGCGTGCAGTTCCGCGGCGGCGCGATCATCGCCAGCGCCTGCACCTGCCCGGTGCAGCGCGCCTGCAAGCACGTGGTCGCCGCGATGCTCGCCGCTCAGCAGACCGCTGCTGCGGAGCCCGCGGCATCCGCCCGCCCGCACGTCCCCGCCTGGCGCACCCTCGTACCCGCCGCGCCCGCACGACGACAGCAGGCCGCACCGCTCGCCCTCGGGCTCGAGGTGCGGGTGAAGCCCGCCCGCACCGTCGACCGCTGGGGCGCGGCCCTGGCGCACACCGCGACCCCGCGTGAGCTGGTGCGCGAACAGGGCGAGGTGCTGATCGCCGTGCGGCCGTTCACCCGCAGCGAATCGACCGGCCGGTGGGTGCAGGGCGACGCGCACTGGGACTCCCTGCGGCGCGCGGGGGATCGGTACGCACCCGAGCAGGCGCGCTGGTTCGTCGACTTCCTCGCGATCGCGCGTGACTCGCTGCTCTCCGGCACCGCGAGCGAGTGGATCCTGCTCGACCGCGTCGAATCGCCGCTGCTGTGGCAGCACCTGGCCGCACTGCCCGGGCTCGGCATCCCGCTGATCGCCGCGCAGAAGCATACCCGTGTGCGACTCGCCCGCGCTGCCACGGCGGGGCTGCGGATCGAACCGGACGACGACGGCGGGCTGCTCGTGAGCGCCGACGTGCGCATCGACGACGAGCCGGCGCCCGCGCAGAGTCTGCGCACGATCGGACGAACCGGCCTCTACCGCTGGGAGGTGATCGGCTCCGAGATCGAGGTGATCCTCGCGCCGGCACCGCTCGCGCCCGCCGTGCACGCCGCGATCGCCGCCGCCGAGCCCATCGGGGTGCTCGCGTCGGAACGCGAGGCCTTCCTCGCCGAGGCGTACCCGCTGATCGCCCGCCAGGCGACCGTCACGGCTCCCGCCGGACTCGACCTGCCTGCGCCGCTCGTGCCCAGGCCGGTGCTGCGGGTCACGTTCGGCCGTTCGGATCGGATCGACTACCGCTTCGAATGGCGCTACGCCGGACACGGCACGGTCGAGCTGACCGCGATGCATCGCGCCTCGATGGCGCAGCTCTTCCGCGACGCGGATGCCGAGACCCGCGAGCGTCGCGCCCTCGAAGCGCTCTGGGCGTCCGCGACGCCTCAGCCGTTCCTCGAACGCGGCACCCTGCACGGGGTGGATGCCGCCGAGTGGGCGGACCGCGTACTGCCCGTGTTCGAAGAGGCTGATGTCGACGTCGTCATCACCGGACGGCGCAAGCAGTACCGCGAACTCAGCGGCACGCCCGAGATCACCGTGTCGACCGTGGAATCCACCGACCCGGACTGGTTCGACCTCGGCATCATCGTCACGATCGACGGCAAGTCGATCCCGTTCACCCCGCTGTTCAAGGCTCTCAGCATGCGCCGCACGAAGCTGCTGCTCATCGACGGCAGCTACCTGTCACTCGCGCATCCCGCCCTGCAGGCGCTGCGCGAGCTCATCGACGAGGCCGCCGAGCTCGCCGAGTGGGACACCGGCCCCCGCATCAGTCGGCATCAGACGGCGCTGTGGGCCGATTTCGAAGACCTCGCCGACCAGTCCGAGCCGGCGGTCAGCTGGCGCGCCCTTGCCGAAGGACTGCGCGACGTGGACTCCGTGCCGCCGAGCCCGGTCCCCGCGGGCCTGAACGCACAGCTGCGGCCATATCAGAAGCAGGGCTTCGACTGGCTCGCGTTCCTCTGGCAGCACGGGCTGGGCGGCATCCTCGCCGACGACATGGGTCTCGGCAAGACGCTGCAGCTGCTGTCGCTCATGGTGCACGCGCGCGAGCAGGGCGAGCAGCATCCGTTCCTCGTCGTCGCCCCCACCTCGGTGCTCGGCACCTGGCGCAGCGAAGCGGCGCGCTTCGCACCCGGCCTTCGCGTCGTCGTGATCGAGGGCACCTCGGCCCGACGGGACGCGCGCATCGCGGATGCCGCAGCATCGGCCGACATCGTCGTCACCTCGTACACGCTGCTGCGCCTGGACGAGAGCGAGTACGCCGACGTCGAGTGGGCGGGCGTCGTGCTCGACGAGGCGCAGTTCGCGAAGAACTCGGCCACCAAGGTGCACAAGGCGATCGCCGCGCTGCGCGCCCGGGTGAAGATCGCCGTCACCGGAACGCCGCTCGAGAACAGCCTCACCGACCTGCGCGCGCTGTTCGCCCTCACCGCTCCAGGCCTGTTCCCCTCGGCACGACGCTTCCGCGAGGAATACGTGCAGCCGATCGAACAGGGCAAGGTGCCCGAGAACGAGGAGGGCGGCGAGTACCGGCAGCGCCGGCTGGAGCGGCTGCGCCGCCGCATCCGCCCGCTCATGCTGCGCCGCACGAAGGACCTCGTCGCCGCCGACCTGCCCGAGAAGCAGGTGCAGGAGGTGTTCGTCGAGCTCAGCCCCGCGCACCGCGCCCGCTACGACGCCGTGCTGCAGCGCGAGCGGCAGAAGCTGCTCGGGCTGCTCGCCGACCTCGACCGCAACCGCTTCATCGTGTTCCGCTCGCTGACCATGCTGCGGATGCTGGCGCTGTCGCCGCAGCTGATCGACGAGAACGACACCGCGATCGGCTCGAGCAAGCTGGACGTGCTGATAGAGCACATCCAGGAGTTGCGGGCCGAAGGGCACCGCGCGCTCGTGTTCAGCCAGTTCACGTCGTTCCTCGACCTCGCAGCGACCCGACTCGAAGCCGAGGGCATCGCCTACGCACACCTGGACGGCTCGACAAGGCGGCGCACCGAGGTCATCGATGACTTCCGCGGCGGCGAGCAGCCGGTGTTCCTCATCAGCCTCAAGGCGGGTGGATTCGGACTCACGCTCACCGAGGCCGACTACGTGTTCCTGCTCGACCCGTGGTGGAACCCCGCGGCCGAGGCGCAGGCGATCGACCGCACGCACCGCATCGGTCAGACCAGCCGGGTGTTCGTCTACCGGCTGATCGCCTCGGGCACCATCGAGGAGAAGGTGCTCGCCCTGCAGCAGCGCAAGGCGCGGCTGTTCACCGCCGTGATGGACGACGAGGCGATGTTCTCGCAGGCGCTCACCGCCGACGACATCCGCGGACTGTTGGAGAGCTGAGCCGCGATCCGGTTATCCCCGGCGGCGCACCCCGGCGCCACAGCATCCGCTCGGTAGAATCGAGGCTGCTCACAGCAGGAGGAGAGACATGCGGATCACGGGACTCGGCCACGCCGGGATGTTCATCGAGACACGCGGCGGCAACATCATCTGCGACCCCGTGCTCGGCCCGTCGTTCTTCGGCTCGTGGTTCCCGTTCCCCGACAACCGAGGCCTCGACTGGGAGCGCCTCGGCCGTGAGGCCGACTTCCTTTACATCTCGCACCGGCACCGCGACCACTTCGACCCCCGGCTGCTCGAGCGGTACATCCGCAAGGACATCGAGGTGCTGCTGCCCGAGTACCCCACCGATGACCTCGAGCAGGACATCCGGGCGCTCGGGTACACGAACATCACCTACGCACCCGCCGGCGAGATCATCGAACGCGGCGGGACGAAGATCATGATCACGCCGCTGCGGGCCCCCAGCGACGGTCCCATCGGCGACTCCTCGCTCAGCGTCGACGACGGCACCGCGTCGATCCTGAACCAGAACGACTCGCACCCGCTCGACCTCGAGAGGCTGCTCGCGTTCGGCAAGCCTGAGGCGTACTTCACCCAGGTGTCCGGCGCGATCTGGTGGCCGATGGTCTACGACCTGCCGCTGGATGCCAAGCAGAACTTCGCGAAGCTCAAGCGCGAGGCCCAGAACAAGCGCGCGATGTACTACATCGAGAAGGTCGACGCCCCGCACGTGTTCCCGATGGCGGGGCCGCCGATGTTCCTGCGCGACGACCTGTTCGACTTCAACGGCACCGGCCGCAACGGCGAGTCGATCTTCACCGACCAGAAGGAGTTCCTCGCCCATCTGAAGGAGCAGGCGCCGCGGTACGACGGGCAGCTGTTCGTGCCCGGCACGGTCGTCGAGATGAACCACGGCGAGATGACCGTGACGCAGTCGCTCTACACGGATGCCGAGATCGCCCACATCTTCGATGAGAAGTGGGACTACCTCGAGGAGCAGCGGGCCTCGCGCCAGCAGGAGATCCGCGATGAGGAGGCCTCGCGCGCCGAGATCATCCCGCCGGCCGAGATGCTCGAGGCGATCAAGGCGTGGTGGGAGCCGCTGCTGAAGAAGTCGCGCACCATCCGCCTCGGGGTCGGCGGGCACGTGCGCTTCCGCATCGGCGAGCTCGACATGGTCGTCGACTTCCCGCGGGCCAAGGTGCGCGAGTACGCGGGAGAGGAGTGCATCTACTGGTACACGATCCCCGCAGACCTGGTCTCGACCAACATCCGCGACCGCGAGATCGACTGGTCGAACTCGATCTTCCTATCGATGCAGTTCTCGGTGGGCCGCAGCGGCAAGTTCAACGAGTTCCTCACCACGTTCCTGAAGTGCCTCTCGGTCGACCGCATCGAGTACGTCGAGAACTGGTATCAGGAGCAGACCGACCAGACCGAGGATGCCGAGATCGGCGACTGGGTCGTGCAGCGACGCTGCCCGCACCTGCGCGCCGACCTGACCCGCACGGGCAGGATCGACGAGGGCGGCGTGCTGACCTGCAGCATGCACGATTGGAAGTGGGACCTGAAGACCGGTCGCTGCCTGTCGACCAGCGGTCACCCCATCCGCGCCCAGAAGGTCGACGACGTCACCGACGAGGCGCTGCGCCTCGGCGCCTGACGGCATCCGCCCTGCCTGTGACAGGAGAACGCCCGAGCGCAGGCGATTCCCGCGGGTATTCTCCTGCGCTCAGCAGTTCACCTGTTCTCGGACGCCGGATGCCGGCCGACATGTGGGCGGCAGGTGTCCGGCGACTCGCTAGACTGGAGGCATCACCACCTTTAACCCCGTCCAGAGAGGCGGAGAAGGGACGTGGCCCGTGTCTGCACGCACTGTGCTGCAGGAAGCCGATATCACGCGCGCTCTGACGCGCATCGCCCATGAGATCCTCGAATCCAACCGCGGCGCCGACGGGCTCGTCCTGCTCGGCATCCCGACGCGCGGCGTCACCCTCGCGGAGCGCCTCGGACCGATCATCGAGTCGATCTCGCAGCAGCCGATCGCGGTCGGATCGCTCGACGTCACGCTGTTCCGCGACGATCTCGCGCAGCATCCGACCCGCGCGCCCAAGCGCACCGACATCCCGGAGGGTGGCATCGACGGCAAGACCGTCGTGCTGGTCGACGACGTGCTCTTCTCCGGCCGCAGCATCCGCGCCGCACTCGACGCGCTCGGCTCCATCGGCCGCCCGTCGGTCGTGCGCCTCGCGATCCTCGTCGACCGCGGCCACCGCGAGCTGCCGATCCGCCCCGACTTCGTCGGCAAGAACATCCCCTCGGCACGCTCCGAGCGCGTCAACGTGCGCCTGCACGAACTCGACGGCACCGATGAGGTGACGATCGAAGCATGAGGCACCTGCTCGACACCCGCACCCTCGACCACGCCACGGCCGTCCGAGTCCTCGACGTCGCCGAGGACATGGCCGACACCCAGTCGCGTCAGGTCAAGAAGCTGCCGACCCTGCTCGGCAAGACCGTCGTGAACCTCTTCTTCGAGGACTCCACCCGCACCCGCATCTCGTTCGAGGCGGCGGCCAAGCGCCTCTCGGCCGACGTCATCAACTTCGCAGCGAAGGGCTCCAGCGTCTCGAAGGGCGAGAGCCTGAAGGACACCGCGCAGACCCTGCAGGCGATGGGGGCGGATGCCGTCGTGGTGCGCCACTCGGCATCCGGAGCCCCGCAGACCCTCGCCACCAGCGGCTGGATCTCGGCCGGCGTCGTGAACGCCGGAGACGGCACGCACGAGCATCCCACGCAGGCGCTGCTCGACGCCTTCACGATCCGCAAGCGCCGCTACGGCGCCGACAGCCGCGGCAAGGACCTCAGCGGCCTGCGCGTCGTCATCGTCGGCGACGTGCTGCACTCGCGTGTCGCCCGCTCCAACGTCTGGCTGCTCAGCACCCTGGGCGCCGAGGTCACGCTCGTCACCCCGCCGACGCTCGTGCCGCAGAACGTCAGCCAGTGGCCCGTGCGTGTGCTCTTCGACCTCGAGCAGGCCCTCGCCGAGGGACCGGATGCGGTGATGATGCTGCGCATCCAGGCCGAGCGAATGCACGCCGCCTACTTCCCGAACGAGCGGGAGTACACCCGGCTGTGGGGCCTCGACGCGCTGCGCGTCGAGCGCCTGCCCGAACAGACCATCATCATGCATCCCGGTCCCATGAACCGGGGGCTCGAGATCTCCACCGAAGCCGCCGACTCGCCGCGTTCGACCGTGCTCGAGCAGGTCGCCAACGGGGTCTCGGTGCGCATGGCCGTGCTCTACCTGCTGCTGGCGGGGGAGCGAGACGCAAGAGAGGGAGTGCAGTGAGCGAGAACCTCGTCATCACCGGTGCACGATCCACCGCAGGCGACGCGATCGACCTGGTCATCGAGAACGGCGTCATCGCCGAGATCGGCACCGGACTCAGCCGATCCGGCGCACGCGTGATCGACGCCGACGGGCTGCTGGCGCTGCCCGGCCTCGTCGACCTGCACACCCACCTGCGCGAACCGGGCTTCGAAGCATCCGAGACGGTGCTCACCGGCACCCGCGCCGCCGCCGCCGGCGGCTACACCGCCGTGTTCGCGATGCCGAATACCTCGCCCGTCGCCGACACCGCCGGCGTCGTCGAGCAGGAGCTCGCGCTCGGCGAGGCCGCACGCTACGCCACCGTTCAGCCCATCGGCGCCGTCACCGTCGGGCAGAAGGGCGAGCGTCTCGCCGAGCTCGGTGCGATGGCGGCATCCCGCGCCCGCGTGCGCGTGTTCAGCGACGATGGCTTCTGCGTGTGGGACCCGCTGATCATGCGCCGCGCACTCGAGTATGTGAAGTCCTTCGGTGGAGTGATCGCCCAGCACGCGCAGGACCCTCGCCTCACCGAGGGCGCGCAGATGAACGAGGGCGCCGTGTCGGCCGAGCTGGGACTCACCGGCTGGCCGGCGGTCGCCGAGGAGTCGATCATCGCCCGCGACGTGCTGCTCGCCGAGCATGTCGGCTCCCGGCTGCACGTCTGCCACCTGTCCACCGCCGGCTCGGTCGACATCATCCGGTGGGCGAAGAAGCGTGGGATCGACGTGACCGCCGAGGTCACCCCGCACCACCTGCTGCTCACCGACGACCTCGTGCGCGGCTACGACGCGCGTTACAAGGTCAACCCGCCGCTGCGCCGCGAGGAGGACGTGCTCGCCGTGCGAGAGGGCCTCGCCGACGGCACGATCGACATCGTCGCCACCGACCACGCCCCGCATCCCTCCGAGAACAAGGCGTGCGAATGGCAGGCCGCCGCGAACGGCATGGTCGGGCTCGAGAGCGCCCTGCGCGTCGTGCAGCAGTCGATGGTCGACACCGGCCTGCTCGACTGGGCGGGCGTCGCCCGTGTCATGAGCACCACGCCCGCCCGCATCGGAAGCCTCGCCGGCTTCGGCAGCCTCGAGGTCGGCGCCCCCGCGCACGTCACCCTGTACGACCCGAGCGTGCAGGGCGTGTTCACCGAGGCCGACCTGCACGGCCGCAGTGCCAACTCGCCCTACCTCGGGCGCGAGCTCCCCGGTCGCGTGCAGTGGACCATCCACGGCGGCACGGTCACCGTCGAGGACGGCGCCCCCGTGGAGTCGCTGGCATGACACGCGAGATCGCAGGACTCATCATGGGCGCCGTCGCGGTGCTCGTGCTGCTCGCGATGCTGTTCGCCTGGCGACGACGACTCCGACGCGACTCCGGACTGCACGCGCCGCTCGGCGTGCCCGAGCACGCCGAGGTCACCGGCCGGCATGGGATGCTGTACGTCGCCACCACCCGGCACGACCAGCCGCTGGAGCGACTCACCCTGTCGCCCCTCGCGTACCGGGCCCGCGGCGAGCTCGTGCTCACCGACCGCGGCGTCGCCCTCAGCCTCGACGGCGCGCCGACCGTCTTCCTCGCCTCCACGCGACTGGTGTCGGCCGACACCGCCACCAACGCGATGAACCGCGTCGTCGAGCCGAACGGGCTCGTACGCCTGGTGTGGCTCGAACCCTCCGGCGTCCTCGTCGACTCCTTCCTGCGGCTCACCTCCGGCGAGCCGCATCAGATCCTCCCCGCGCTCGAGCGACTCTGCTCCGCCCCTGAGAACGGAACCCCCGCATGAACACCACGCCGTCCCCCTCCCGCTCCCTGCCGCAGCCCGCGGTGCTCGTCCTCGAGGACGGCACCCGCCACCGCGGCCGCGCCTACGGCGCCCTGGGCACGACGCTCGGCGAGGTCGTCTTCGCCACCGGCATGTCCGGCTACCAGGAGACCCTCACCGACCCCTCCTACGCCGGTCAGATCGTGCTGCAGACCGCACCGCACATCGGCAACACCGGCATGAACGACGAAGACCCCGAGTCGCGCCGTATCTGGGTCGCCGGGTACATCGTGCGCGACCCCTCGCGCGTTGTCTCGAACTGGCGGGCGAACACGTCCCTCGACGCCACGCTGGAGAGCGACGGCATCGTCGGCATCAGCGGTATCGACACCCGCGCGGTCACCCGCCACATCCGCTCCGCCGGCTCGATGCGCGGCGGCATCTTCTCCGGACCCGACGCGGCGCTCGACGCCGATGAGCAGCTGCGCATCGTCACCGAGGCCCCGCGGATGGCCGGGCAGAACCTCTCCGCCCAGGTCTCCGTCGAGGTCGCCACGGTGACCCCCGCGGTCGGCGAGCGGATCGGCAACCTCGCCGTGCTCGACCTCGGCGTCAAGCAGGCCACCCTCGACAACCTCGCCGCCCGCGGCTTCGAGGTGCACGTGCTGCCGCAGACCGCGAGCATGGACGACATCCGCGCGATCGACCCCGTCGCGGTGTTCTACTCCAACGGACCCGGCGACCCCGCAGCATCCGACGGTCACGTCGCGCTGCTGCGCGAGGTGCTCGACGCGAAGCTGCCGTTCTTCGGCATCTGCTTCGGCAACCAGCTGCTCGGCCGCGCCCTCGGGCTCGGCACCTACAAGCTGCCGTTCGGACACCGCGGCATCAACCAGCCCGTGCTCGACAAGGACACCGGCCGCGTCGAGATCACCGCCCACAACCACGGTTTCGCCGTGGACGCCCCGCTCGACGAGCCGTTCGACAGCCCCGCCGGGTACGGCCGGGTCGAGGTCAGCCACATCGGCCTGAACGACCGCGTCGTCGAGGGGCTACGGGCCCTCGACATCCCCGCGTTCTCGGTGCAGTACCACCCCGAGGCGGCCGCAGGGCCGCACGACGCGAACTACCTCTTCGACCGATTCCGTGACGTCGTCACCGCCCACCTCGCACAGAAGGACGCCCAGTAATGCCCAAGCGCGACGACATCCGCTCCGTTCTCGTCATCGGCTCCGGGCCGATCGTCATCGGCCAGGCCTGCGAGTTCGACTACTCCGGTACCCAGGCCTGCCGCGTGTTGCGCGAGGAGGGCGTGCGCGTCATCCTCGTCAACTCCAACCCGGCGACGATCATGACCGACCCCGACTTCGCCGACGCGACGTACATCGAGCCGATCACCCCCGAGGTGATCGAGACGATCATCGCCAAGGAGAAGCCGGATGCCATCCTGCCCACCCTGGGCGGACAGACCGCGCTGAACGCGGCGATGGCGCTGCACGCGCAGGGCATCCTCGACAAGTACGGCGTCGAGCTGATCGGCGCGAAGGTCGAGGCGATCCAGAAGGGCGAGGACCGCCAGATCTTCAAGGAGCTCGTCATCGAGGCGGGGGCCGATGTCGCGGCATCCGTCATCTGCCACTCGATGGACGAGCTGCTCGCGGGCGCCGAGAAGCTCGGCTACCCGCTGGTCGTGCGCCCCAGCTTCACGATGGGCGGGCTCGGGTCGGGCTTCGCCTATGACGAGGCGGACCTGCGCCGCATCGGCGGCGCCGGCCTTCACGACTCGCCGACCAGCGAGGTGCTGCTCGAGGAGTCGATCCTCGGCTGGAAGGAGTATGAGCTCGAGCTCATGCGCGACACGGCCGACAACACGGTCGTGGTCTGCTCGATCGAGAACGTCGACCCGGTCGGCGTGCACACCGGCGACTCGATCACGGTCGCCCCGGCGCTCACGCTGACCGACCGCGAGTACCAGAAGCTGCGCGACATCGGCATCGACATCATCCGCGCCGTGGGCGTCGACACCGGCGGCTGCAACATCCAGTTCGCGGTCAACCCCGAGAACGGGCGCATCATCGTCATCGAGATGAACCCGCGCGTCTCGCGCTCCTCGGCGCTCGCCTCCAAGGCCACCGGCTTCCCGATCGCGAAGCTCGCCGCCAAGCTCGCACTCGGCTACCGGCTCGATGAGATCCCGAACGACATCACCGGGGTGACGCCTGCCAGCTTCGAGCCCACGCTCGACTACGTCGTCGTGAAGGTGCCGCGCTTCGCGTTCGAGAAGTTCCCCGCCGCGGATGCGACCCTCACCACCACCATGAAGTCGGTCGGCGAGGCGATGGCGATCGGCCGCAACTATGCCACGGCGCTGCAGAAAGCGTTGCGTTCGCTCGAGAAGCGCGGTTCGAGCTTCCACTGGGGTGAGGAGAGCCGCTCGGTCGACGAGCTGCTCGAGATCGCGAAGACCCCGACCGACGGCCGAATCGTCACGCTGCAGCAGGCGCTGCGCAAGGGCGCGACGATCGAGCAGGCCTTCGACGCGACCGCGATCGACCCCTGGTTCCTCGACCAGATCGTGCTGATCAACGAGGTCGCCGAGACGGTGCGCGCGGCCGGCGAGCTCGACGCCGAGGTGATCCGCTACGCCAAGGAGCATGGCTTCTCGGATGCGCAGATCGCCCAGCTGCGCGGTCTCGATGAGGACGAGGTCAGCGGCATCCGCCACGGACTCGGCCTCCGCCCGGTGTACAAGACCGTCGACACCTGCGCCGGCGAGTTCCCGGCCCTCACGCCCTATCACTACTCGAGCTACGACAGCGAGACCGAGGTCGCGCCCTCGGAGCGCACCAAGATCGTCATCATCGGCTCGGGCCCGAACCGCATCGGCCAGGGCGTCGAGTTCGACTACTCGTGCGTGCACGCGTCCTTCGCACTGTCGGACGCCGGGTACGAGACGGTCATGGTCAACTGCAACCCCGAGACCGTGTCGACCGACTACGACACCTCCGACCGGCTGTACTTCGAGCCGCTCACGCTGGAGGACGTGCTCGAGGTGCTGCACGCCGAGGCGCAGAGCGGCACGATCCTCGGCGTGGTCTGCCAGCTGGGCGGGCAGACGCCGCTCGGTCTCGCGAAGGGCATCGAGGCCGCCGGATACACCGTGCTCGGCACCAGCCCGGAGGCGATCGATCTCGCCGAGGAGCGCGAGCTGTTCTCGCGTCTGCTCGACGACGCCGGGCTCGTCGCGCCGCGCAGCGGCACGGCGATCGATGTCGAGGGCGCCGTGCGCATCGCCGAGGAGATCGGCTACCCGGTGCTCGTGCGCCCCAGCTTCGTCCTCGGCGGCCGCGGCATGGAGATCGTGTACAGCACCGACGCGCTGCGCGACTACTTCGTGCGCACGGCGGGTGAGGTCATCATCGAGCAGGGCAAGCCCCTGCTCGTGGATCGCTTCCTCGACGACGCGATCGAGCTCGACGTGGACGCCCTGTACGACGGCACCGACCTGTTCATCGGCGGCGTCATGGAGCACCTCGAGGAGGCCGGCATCCACTCCGGTGACTCGAGCTGCACCCTGCCGCCGGTATCGCTCGGGCGCACCGATGTCGATCGGGTCCGGGAGGCGACTCTCGCGATCGCCGAGGGCGTGGGAGTGCGCGGCCTGCTGAACGTGCAGTTCGCGATCAGCGCGGGCGTGCTCTACGTCATCGAGGCGAACCCGCGGGCCAGCCGCACCGTGCCGTTCGTGTCGAAGGCACTCGGCATCCCGATGGCCAAGGCGGCGAGCCGCATCATGGCGGGCGCGACGATCGCGGAGCTGCGCGCCGAGGGCATGCTGCCCGAGCAGGACGGCTCGCGGGTGCCGCTGGACGCGCCGGTGGCCGTCAAGGAGGCCGTGCTGCCGTTCAAGCGGTTCCGCACCGCCGATGGTCAGACCGTCGACTCGGTGCTCGGCCCCGAGATGCGCTCGACAGGCGAGGTCATGGGCATCGACAAGGACTTCCCGACCGCGTTCGCGAAGAGCCAGGCCGCCGCCTACGGCGGGATGCCGACCTCGGGCACCGTGTTCATCTCGGTGGCGGATGCCGACAAGCGCGCGGTGATCCTGCCGGCTCACCGCCTGCAGCAGCTCGGCTTCACGCTCGTCGCCACCGAGGGGACGGCGGAGATCCTGCGCCGCAACGGCATCGACGTGTCGCTGGTGTCGAAGTTCAGCGAGACCCGCGAGTCGGGCGAGAAGAACATCGTCGACCTGATCAACGACGGCGAGATCGACATGATCGTGAACACGCCGAGCGGGGGCGCTGCGCGCGCCGACGGGTACGAGATCCGCGCCGCGGCCGTCGCCGCCGACAAAGCGCTGTTCACGACCATCGCCACGCTCGGCGCCGCGGTGAGCGGCATGGATGCGGCCGGCACCGGGTTCGCCGTCCGCAGCCTGCAGGAGTACGAACTCGACCGGAGGGCTGCGGTATGACAGCAGGGTTCGGAGTGCGGCTGCGCGCCGCGATGGACGCATACGGTCCGCTCTGCGTCGGCATCGACCCCCACGCAGCACTGCTGGAGCAGTGGGGCCTCGGGCAGGACGCCGAGGGCGCACGCGCGTTCGGCCTCGCCGTGGTCGAGGCCACAGCGGGCCGCGCCGGGATCGTGAAGCCGCAGGTGGCGTTCTTCGAGCGGTTCGGCTCGCGCGGCTTCGCCGCACTCGAGGACGTGCAGGCCGCTGCCCGCGCGGCGGGGATCATCGTGCTCGCCGACGCGAAGCGCGGCGACATCGGCTCGACCATGGCCGGGTACGCGGATGCCTGGCTGGGTGCAGGGTCGCCGCTCGAGGCGGATGCCGTGACGATCAGCCCCTACCTCGGGCCCGAGTCGCTGCGCGAGACGATCACGACGGCCGTGAAGGCGGGCAAGGGCGTGTTCGTGCTGGCCGCCACCAGCAACCCCGAGGCACCCGCGCTGCAGACCGCCCGCACCGTCGACGTGGCCTCCACTGACGATCAGACCGTGGCCCAGCGAGTGGCGCGCGACGTCACCTGGGCGAACGGCTCCGCCGCCTTCGACGGCGCCCTCGGACCGGTCGGACTCGTCATCGGTGCGACGGTCGACCTGCATGACGCGGGGCTGGACGACGGCGTGCTCACGAGCACCCCCATCCTGGCCCCCGGATTCGGCGTGCAGGGCGCCACCCCCGAGGATCTCGTGCCCCGGTTCGGCGCGGTCGCCCGCAACGTTCTCGCCAGCGAGAGCCGCAGCATCCTCAGCGCCGGGCCCGCCCGGATCGCGGATACGATCGAAGAACGTGCCGCGCGCTATCGGGAGGTTCTGGGTGGCTGAAACACGGGTTGTGCCCGATGTCGATCGGGTGGCCGCCGCCCAGCGGGCCCTGCAGCGTCGGCGTGCCCGCGCCGCGCTCAAGCGCGACCTCACCACCCGCGTCGTCTCGCCGCAGGACATCGTCCGGCGCGCGACCAGCGATCACGATTCGGATGCCGCCACCATGCGCGTCACCGACTTCCTGATGGCACTGCCGGCGATCGGCGCCGGCAAGCGCGACCGCATCCTCGAGGAGCTCGCGATCTCACCGGTCAAGCGTCTCGGCGGGCTCGGCGTGCGCCAGCTCGCCGCGCTGAGCACGTGGCTCGATCAGCGCTTCCCGCAGCCCGCCCCGCGGGCCGGCCGCAGCCGACTGCTCGTGCTCGCCGGACCCACCGCGGTCGGCAAGGGCACCGTCGCCGCGCACATCCGCGCACAGCATCCCGAGATCCACCTCTCCGTGTCGGCGACCACGAGGGCACCGCGCCCGGGCGAGATCGAAGGGGTGCACTACTACTTCGTCGACGACGCCGAGTTCGACCGGCTCATCGCCGAGGACCAGCTGCTCGAGTACGCGGTGGTGCACAACAGGCATCGCTACGGCACGCCGCGCGGGCCGGTCGACGCGGCACTGGCGGCCGGGCGCACCGTGCTGCTCGAGATCGACCTGCAGGGCGCGCGCCAGGTGCGCGCCGCCGAGCCGTCCGCCACCCTCGTGTTCCTGCTGCCGCCGTCCTGGGATGAACTGGTGCAGCGGCTGGTCGGACGCGGCACCGAGGATGCCGAGGAGCGGACCCGCCGGCTGCGCACCGCGCGCACCGAACTGGCGGCCCAGAACGAGTTCGATTACCGGGTCGTGAACGCCGACGTCGCCGAAGCAGCCCGCGAGGTCGTAGAATTGTCTTCTGTCGTGGCTCGCTGAGCGTTCTCGCGCGCCCGCACACCGACTTCGCGACGATCCCGTCGCCTGATCAGGAGGTCCACCCATGGCCGGAACCAACCAGGGCATCATCGATCCGCCGATCGACAACCTGCTCGAGCGCGTCGACAACAAGTACGAGCTCGTGATCTACGCAGCCAAGCGCGCTCGTCAGATCAACGACTACTACTCGGACCTGCACGAGGGCAACCTCTTCGACAACGTCGGACCGCTGGTGGACTCGTCCGTCGAGGACAAGCCGCTCACCATCGCGCTGCACGAGATCAACGAAGACAAGCTTCGCATCCGTCACGCCGAGTGACACCCGCACCGTGAGCCGCCGACGTCCGACACCGGATGTCGGCGGCTTCCTGCACACTGGCGTCGAGCCCACCGGCTCAGCCCGAACCCCACCGTTGGAGCACCGATGAGCGCGCTGCGCCTGTTCACGTCCGAGTCCGTCACCGAGGGCCACCCCGACAAGATCTGCGACCAGATCTCGGACAGCATCCTCGACGGCCTGCTCGCCGTCGACCGCGGCTCCCGCGTCGCCGTCGAGACGCTCGTCACGACCGGCCTCGTGCACGTCGCGGGTGAGATCCGCACCGAGGGCTACGTCGACATCCCCACGATCGTGCGCGATGTCGTGAACGGCATCGGCTACACCTCCAGCGACACCGGCTTCGACGGCTCGTCCTGCGGTGTGAGCGTCTCGGTGGGGGAGCAGTCCGGCGACATCGCGCACGGCGTCGACCAGGCTCAGGAGCACCGCGACGGCGGGTCGACCGACCCGCGCGACGAGCTCGGCGCCGGCGACCAGGGCATCATGTTCGGCTTCGCCACCAACGAGACCCCCCAGCTCATGCCGATGGCGGCATGGACGGCGCACCGCATCGCCGAGCGGCTCACCGAGGTGCGCCGCTCGGGCGAGCTCGCGTTCCTGCGCCCCGACGGCAAGACCCAGGTCACGCTCGGCTACGACGGCTTCACGCCCAAGACGGTGGATGCCGTCGTGCTCTCCACGCAGCACCACCCCGACGTCTCGCAGGAGGAGCTGAAGGCGCTCGTGCGCGAGAAGGTCATCGACCCGGTGCTCGCGCAGACCGGTCTCGACCTCGCCGACGATCTGAAGTACTACATCAACCCGGCGGGCCCCTTCGTCACCGGTGGACCCAAGGGCGACGCCGGCCTCACCGGCCGCAAGATCATCATCGACACCTACGGCGGTGCGGCCCGTCACGGCGGCGGGGCGTTCAGCGGAAAGGACCCGTCGAAGGTCGACCGCTCCGGCGCCTACGCCATGCGCTGGGTCGCGAAGAACGTCGTCGCCGCGGGCCTCGCCGACCGCGCAGAGGTGCAGGTCGCCTACGCGATCGGCGTCGCGCGCCCCGTCGGGCTGTACGTCGAGACCTTCGGCACCGGCCGGGTGAGCGACGAGGTCATCACCGACGCCATCACGAAGGTGTTCGACCTGCGCCCGCAGGCGATCATCGAGGAACTCGACCTGCTGCGTCCGATCTATGCGCAGACCGCCGCCTACGGCCACTTCGGCCGCGAGCTGCCCGACTTCACCTGGGAGCGCACCGACCGCGCGGAGGACCTGCGCCGCGTCGCCGGGCTCTGAGGCGGCCGTGGCCGCCGTCGCTGTGACGCCGCCGGTCGAGGGGCGCCGCATCGCGCGGGTGCTCATCGACTCGCCGCTGCCGCAGCTCGACCGGCTGTTCGACTACGCCCTGCCCGAGGAGCTGGGCGAGGTGCCCTGCGGGGTGCGCATCAGAGCACCGCTTCGCACGGCCGGCCGGGTGATCGACGGCTTCGTCGTCGCGGTCGACGTGGAGCCGGATGCGGCACGGACGCTCTCCGAGGTCGAGAGCGTGGTGTCCTCGGTGCCGGTCCTGCCGGATCGCCTGTATCGTCTGGCTCGGCGCACCGCAGACCGCGCGGCGGGCTCGGCATCCGACATCCTGCGTCTGGTGATCCCGAAGCGGCAGGTGCGCGTCGAGAAGGCCTGGAAGGCGATCACCGAGGTGCCGCGGCCGGATGAGCAGAAGGTCGACGAGGCGAGGGAGCTGCTCGCCGGATACGGCGGGCTCATCGAGCTGCTGGAGGCCTCCGGTCGGGCCGCGATCGAGGCGGCGCCCGCCCTGCACGACGATCTGCCGCAGTGGACCGGGCTGCTCGCGGCCGCCGCGGCGGTGCAGCTCGACGCCGGCCGCTCCAGCGTGCTCGTGGTGCCCGACTACCGCGACCAGGAGCTGCTGCTCGCCGCGCTGGAGCGGATGCTGCCTGCGGACGCGATCGTGCGGCTGGATGCACGCCAGGGCAACCCCGACCGCTACCGTGCATTCCTGCGCACGCTCGAGGATGCGCCGTGCGTTGTCGTCGGCAACCGCTCCGCGGTGTACTCCCCGGTGCAGGCCGGTCTCGTCGCCCTCTGGGACGACGGCGATCCGCTGCTCGACGAGCCCCTCGCCCCGTACGTGCACGCCCGCGACGCCGCGTTGCTGCGGCAGGAGGACGAAGGCAGCGCCCTGCTGCTGGTCGGGCACACCCGCAGCACCGAGGCGGAGCGGCTCGTGCAGCACGGTTGGCTCACCGAGATCACCGCGACCCGTCGCCGCACCCCGCGAGTGCTGCTGAGCACCCCGCAGGAGCTCGAGCACACCACCCAGCGGGTGCCGTCCAGCGCATTCGCCGCTGCCAGGGCCGCCGCGGGGGAGGGCCCGGTGCTCGTGCAGGTCGCCCGGCCCGGGTTCGCCCCGTCGCTGGTGTGCGCGCAGTGCCGCACCCCGGCGCGCTGCGCGCACTGCGGCGGGCCCCTGGGTGCCCGGCGGCGCGGAGCTGTTCCGGTGTGCGGCTGGTGCGGTCGCGCGGCGAACTCGTGGCACTGCGGAGAGTGCTCCTCGACGCAGGTGCGCCTGGCATCGTCGGGCACGGAGCGCACCGCCGACGAGCTCGGCCGCGCGTTCCCCGGAGTGCGGGTGATCGTCTCGGACGGCGCACACCCGATCACCCGCGTCGACGCCAAGCCGGCGCTCGTCGTGGCGACCCGCGGTGCGGAGCCGCTCGCGGACGGCGGCTACCGGGCGGTGATCCTGCTCGACGGCGCACGGATGCTGCAGGCCCCCGAGCTGCGCATCGGCGAATCCTGTCTGCGCTGGTGGTCCAACGCCGCCGCCCTCGCCGCGCCCGACGCCCCGGTGCATCTCGTAGGCGTGAACGGACCGGTCGCGAGGGCCCTGGCCACCTGGACGCAGCCCGCCTACGCCCGCAGCGAGCTCGAGGCGCGGGCACCGCTGCACATGCCGCCGACCGCGCGGGTCGCGCAGGTCGACGGCCTGCCGGCATCCGTGCGCCGCGCTCTCGATGCGCTCGCCCCGCTCGGCATCACGGGCGCCGCGATCCTCGGCCCCGTCCCTCTCGACGACGGCGACGGCCGGGTGCGCGCCCTGGTGCGCTTCGGGTACGCGCAGGGCGCCGCGGTCGCGGGGGCGCTGCGCGCCGTGGTCGTGGCGGATGCCGCGCAGAGCCGCCGCGGCAAGGGCAGAGCCCGGGTTTCGCTGAGCTTGCACCTCGATATCCTCGAACCAGAGATCTGAACAGAGCCCCGATCTACCCCATCCTGACCAACCGGAGAACCTTCATGCGCCTCGTCTTCGCCGGCACCCCCGCCGTCGCGGTGCCCACCCTGCGCAGCCTCGCCGCCGAGCACGAGATCGTCGCCGTGGTCACGCGCCCCGACGCCCCGCTGGGACGCAAGCGCGTGCTCACCCCATCGCCGGTCGCGGCGGCCGCGGAGGAGCTCGGTCTGCCCGTGATCAAGGCAGCCAGGCTCGACGACGAGGCGACAGCGCAGATCACCGCGCTGCACGCGGAACTCGGCGTCATCGTCGCCTACGGCGGTCTCGTCCGCGAACCGCTGCTGTCCGCCCCGACGCACGGCTGGATCAACCTGCATTTCTCGCTGCTTCCGCGCTGGCGGGGCGCCGCACCGGTGCAGCGGGCGCTGATCGCCGGCGACGACGAGATCGGCGTCGCCGTGTTCCAGCTCGTCCCGGCGCTCGACGCCGGTGACGTCTTCGCGATGCACACCGTCGACATCGACCCGCTCGCGACCGCGGATGCCGTGCTCGACATGCTCGCGGTCGACGGTGCGGCGCTCACCCGCGACGTGGTCGCGGGCATCGCCGCGGGCACGGCCGTGGCCGTGCCGCAGCAGGGCGAGCCGACCCTCGCCCCGAAGCTCGGCCTGCCAGACGGCCTGCTCGACTGGGGCGCGCCGCTGACCGAGGTCTTCGCTCGCTTCCGCGGTGTGACTCCGGAGCCCGGCGCGCACACGACCGTCGCCGGTGACCGGCTGAAGATCCTCGCCGCCGCGCCGGCCGCGGACGAGGAGCCGCTCGCTCCGGGCCACGTGCGGGCCATCCGCTCGGCGCTGCTGGTCGGCACCGCGACCGCACCGCTCGCGGTGACCCGCGTGCAGCCGGCCGGGAAGGGCGCCATGGCTGCGACGGACTGGTGGCGCGGGCTCCGCGACACCGCAGGGATCGTGCTCGGCGACGCGACGGCGACCGATGACGCGACAGGGGAGGCCCGGTGATGAGCGCACGACCCGCCCCGCGCGCCCGCGGCATCCAGCCTGCCCGCTGGGTCGCCTATGACGTCATCCACGCGGTCTCGACCTCCGACGCCTACGCCAACCTGCTGCTGCCAGGACTCATCGACGACGCCGGGCTCAGCCCGCAGGATGCCGCTCTGGCCACCGAGCTCGCCTACGGCACGCTGCGCCGCCGCGGCACCTACGACGCTGTCATCGCCTCCGCCGCCGGACGCCCGCTCGACCGCATCGACCCGGTCGTGCTCGACGCGCTCCGGCTCGGGGCACATCAGCTGCTCGCCACGCGTGTCGCCCCGCACGCCGCCGTCAACGAGTCGGTCAATCTCGTCGCGGCCGAGGCCGGTCGCGGAGCATCCGGGTTCGCGAACGCGGTGCTGCGGCGCATCGGTCGAGACGACGCAGCGACCTGGCAGCAGCGCGTCGAAGACGCCGCCCGCTCCGACGACGAGCGCCTCGCCCTGCGCACCGCGCACCCGGTGTGGGTGATCCGCGCGCTCCGTCGCTCCCTCGCTGCCGAAGGCCGCGAAGAGGAGCTCGACGCGCTGCTCGAGGCCGACAACGCCTCACCCGAGGTGACCCTCGCAGCTCTCCCCGGCCTCGCCGAACGAGGTGAGCCTGCGAGGCCCTACGCGCCGACCGCGTTCGGCTCACCTGGCGGCGACCCGCGCAGCATCATCTCGCAGGGCGGTGGCGCCGTGCGCGTGCAGGACGAGGGCTCGCAGCTGGTGGCGCTCGCTCTCGCGGCGGCCGCGCCCATGCGCGTGGGGGAGCGCTGGCTCGACCTATGCGCGGGCCCGGGCGGAAAGACCGCTCTGCTCGCGGCGCTGGCGCACCGCGACGGCGCTGACCTCGAGGCCAATGAGGTCGTCCCGGCACGTGCCGGCCTGGTACGCAGCGCCGTGCGCCCGCTGCCGATCGACGTCCCCGTGCACGAGGAGGACGGCCGGGCGTTCACGGCGCAGCATCCGTCGTCCTTCGACCGCATCCTCGTCGACGCACCCTGCACCGGCCTCGGCGCGCTGCGCCGACGGCCCGAGGCGCGCTGGCGCAAGACGCCCGCCGACGTCGCCGAGCTCGTCGAACTGCAGACGCAGCTGCTCGACGGTGCGGTCGACGCCCTCGCACCCGGCGGCATCGTCGCCTACGTCACCTGCTCGCCGCACCTCGCCGAGACGAGCGGCATCGTCGAGGACGTCCTGCGCCGTCGCGACGACCTCACCGAGCTCGACGCGAAGGCGGTGGTGCGCTCCGTCGCGCAGACCCCGATCGATCTCGCCGGCGACGGCGGGCGCGTGCAGCTCTGGCCGCACCGTCACGGCACCGACGCCATGTTCCTCACCCTGCTGCAGCGCAGCCCGAAGGAAGGATGACCCGTGAGCACGCCACAACTGCCCGAGGCTCCCCGCATCAACCCCAGCATCCTCGCCGCCGACTTCGTGAACATGCAGCGCGACCTCGCGCGCATCGCGACCGCCGACTTCGCGCACGTCGACGTGATGGACAACCACTTCGTGCCGAACCTCACCTTCGGCCCGCAGATGGTCGAGCGCATCCAGGCGACCAGCCCGATCCCGCTCGACGTGCACCTGATGATCACGGATCCCGACCGCTGGGCCCCCGGCTACGCCGAACTGGGCGCCGCGAGCGTGACCTTCCACCTCGAGGCCGCCGCCGACCCCGTGGCGCTGGCCCGCCGGCTGCGCGACATCGGCGCCCGCGCCGGCGTCGCGATCAAGCCCGGCACGGCGGGGGAGTCGCTGTACGACATCCTCGACGAGTTCGATCAGATCCTCGTGATGACCGTCGAGCCGGGCTTCGGCGGGCAGGGCTTCATGCCCGAGACCATGCCGAAGCTGCGGGCGCTGCGCGCCGAGGCACGTCGGCGCGGCTCGAACGTGTGGCTGCAGGTCGACGGCGGCATCTCGGATGCCACGATCGCACAGGCCGCCGAGGCCGGCGCCGACACGTTCGTAGCAGGCTCCGCGGTGTACGGGGCCGACGACGTCGCCGCCGCCGTCACCCGGCTCCGCGACTGCGCGCGAGCGGCTAGCCTGGATTCGTGAAGACTTTCGACGAGCTGTTCGCCGAGCTGCAGAACACCGCGCAGACCAGACCCGAAGGGTCCGGCACCGTGGCGCAGCTGGACCGCGGCGTGCACGCCATCGGGAAGAAGATCGTCGAAGAGGCCGCCGAGGTGTGGATGGCCGCCGAGTACGAGAGCGCCGAGAATGCCGCCGAGGAGATCTCGCAGCTGCTCTACCACCTGCAGGTCATGATGCTCGCCAAGGGGCTGAGCCTGGAGGACGTCTACCGACATCTGTGAGCGACCCTCGCCTCCCAGACCGTTCGATCCGAAAGACCTCCATGCTGCGCATCGCCGTTCCGAACAAGGGCTCGCTCTCCGAGACCGCCGCCGAGATGCTCGCGGAGGCCGGCTACGCCGGTCGCCGTGACGCCAAGACCCTGCACGTCATCGACGCCGACAACGACGTCGAGTTCTTCTACCTGCGCCCCCGCGACATCGCCACCTACGTCGCCTCCGGTGCGCTGGATGTCGGCATCACCGGCCGCGACCTGCTCATCGACGTGCGTCAGGACGACGCGCGCGAGATCGAGCAGCTCGGCTTCGCCCGATCGACCTTCCGCTTCGCGGGCCCTCCCGGCCGTTTCAGCTCCGTCGAGGACCTCGCCGGTGTGCGGGTCGCCTCGGCCTATCCCGGTCTGGTCGACGACTTCCTGCGCACGCACGGCGTGGAGGCCGAGCTCGTGCCCCTCGACGGCGCGGTGGAGTCGGCTGTGCGGCTCGGTGTGGCCGATGTCATCGCCGATGTCGTCGAGACCGGCACCACGCTGCGACAGGCGGGGCTGGAGATCTTCGGTCCGGTGATCATCGAGTCCGAAGCCGTGCTCATCAGCCGCCCCGGAGACCCCGAGGGCACCGACAAGCTGCTGCGCCGACTGCGCGGTGTCATGGTCGCCCGCCAGTACGTGCTGCTCGACTACGACCTGCCCGCGCACCTCGTCGACGCGGCCGTGAAGATCTCTCCGGGCCGCGAGTCCGCGACGATCTCGCCGCTGCGCGACCCGGAGTGGGTGGCCGTGCGCGTGATGATCCCCCGTCGTGGCATGAACCGCGTGATGGACGAGCTGTACGAGCTCGGCGCCAGGGCGATCCTCGTCAGCGCCATCCACGCGGCGAGGCTCTGATGACTCTCGCCGCACGCGTCATCCCGTGCCTCGACGTCTCGGCCGGCCGGGTCGTCAAGGGCGTGAACTTCCAGGACCTGCGCGACATGGGCGACCCCGTCGAGCTCGCCGCGCACTACGCCGCGCAGGGCGCCGACGAGATCACCTTCCTCGACGTCACCGCCACCGTGGATGCCAGGGCGACCACCTATGAGGTCGTGCAGCGCACCGCCGAGCAGGTCTTCGTGCCGCTGACGGTCGGCGGGGGAGTGCGCAGCGTCGACGACGTCGCGCGACTGCTGTCGGTCGGCGCCGACAAGATCGGCGTGAACTCCGCCGCCATCGCACGCCCCGCCCTGATCGACGAGATCGCCGACCGGTTCGGCGCGCAGGTGCTCGTGCTCTCGCTCGACGTGAAGCGCGCCGCCGGCACCCACTCGGGCTTCGTGGTCACCACGCACGGCGGCCGCACCGAGACGACGCTCGATGCCCTGGACTGGGCGCGGGAGGCGATCGAGCGCGGTGCCGGTGAGCTGCTGGTGAACTCGATCGACGCCGACGGCACGAAGGACGGCTTCGACCTCGAGCTCGTCCGCCTCATGCGCGAGGTGTCGTCGGTCCCGGTGATCGCCTCGGGCGGCGCGGGGGAGACCGCGCACTTCCCGCCGGCGATCCAGGCGGGGGCGGATGCCGTGCTCGCCGCGAGCGTGTTCCACTCCGGGCAGCTCACCGTCGGCGACGTCAAGCACGCTCTCCGCGACGCGGGGGTGGTGGTGCGATGAGCGCCATCGAGGACGACATCGCCCGGGTGGCGTGGAACTCCGACGGCCTCGCGCCCGTCGTCGTGCAGCAGCACGACACGCGCGAGGTGCTGATGCTCGCGTGGATGGATGCTGAGGCGCTGCGCCGCACGCTCACCGGCGGCCGCGCCGTGTACTGGTCGCGCTCCCGTCAGGAGTACTGGCGCAAGGGCGACACCTCCGGCAACACCCAGCGGGTGCACGCCGTCTCGGTCGACTGCGACGGCGACACGATCCTGCTGCAGGTCGACCAGCACGGCCCCGCCTGCCACACCGGCACGCGCACCTGCTTCGACGGCCGTACGCTGACGCTGACGACGGTCGAGGACTGATGGGCGTCATGCGCCGCGCACGCAGCATGTCCGTGCTCGGATTTCTGCTCGCGGGCGGCATCGGCATCATCTCGTCCACTCAGACCTGGCTGACCGTGCAGCGCGCGGATGCCGGAGAGCCGCTGCTCGTCGCCGGAGCGGATGCCGTGGCGCTGCTCGCGCCCCTCTCGCTCGCCCTGCTCGCGCTCGGCGCCGCGCTGGCGATCGTCGGCGTCGTGCTGCGATACGTCTTCGCGGTGCTCGGCATCGGCGCGGCCGTCGTGCTCGCCCTCGCCACGATCCCGCTGCTGGCCGACCCGCCGCTCTCGGCCGTCTCGGCCGCGGTGACCGAGGCGACCGGCATTGCCGGGTCGCAGGCGATCGGCGACATCGTGGCGGAGATCACGCCGTCTGCGTGGCCCACGGTCGCGCTGCTGTGCTGGATCTTGCTGCTCGCGGCATCCGTCTTCATCCTCGTGACCGCACGCCGCTGGCGTGCCGGCGGGCGGCGCTACCGCGCCGGCTCGAACACGCACGCGCACACCGCGGGCCCCCTGGACCCGGTCGACTCCTGGGACGAGCTGTCTCACGGCACCGATCCGACGGACTGACCCCGATAGACTGAAGAACACATTGAGCTCGCTGGAGGAGAACATGGCCAACCCGATCGCCGACCCCGGACACGGACACTCGCCTGCTGCCTGGACGGCCGTTGTGATCATGCTGTTCGGCTTCACCCTGGGCACCGTCTTCTTCTGCCTCGATCTGCCTGTCGGTGTCTGGGTCTCGGCCGCGATCATCCTGATCGGTGCGATCTCCGGCTGGGTGCTCGCGAAGGCCGGCTGGGGAGTGAAGGGCCCCAAGTACTCGCCGAAGGCGCACTGATGGTCCTCGCCGACCTGACGGCCGGCGCTGTGGAGGACGCGAAGCGTCGGGAGATCGCCCGTCCGCTCGCGGCAGTGGAGCGCGACGCGCTCGCACGCCCCGCCGCACGCGACGCTCTCGCCGCCCTCGCCCCCGCCGACCGGGTGAAGATCATCGCCGAGGTCAAGCGGGCGAGCCCCTCACGCGGTGCTCTGGCAGACATCCCCGACCCCGCCCTGCAGGCGTCGCTGTACGAGCAGGGCGGTGCGTCCGCGATCAGCGTCCTCACGGAGGAGCGCCGCTTCGGCGGCAGCCTCGCCGACCTCGAGGCCGTCACCGCACGGGTCTCGCTCCCGGTGCTGCGCAAGGACTTCATCGCCACGCCGTACCAGGTGTTCGAGGCGCGTGCCGCCGGGGCGGACCTGGCTCTGCTGATCGTCGCCGGTCTCGAGCAGCGCGTGCTCACCGAGCTGCACGAGCTCATCCTGCAGCTCGGCATGACCCCGCTGATCGAGACGCACTCTGCTGAGGAGCTCGAGGTCGCGATCGACCTGGGTGCCAGCCTCATCGGCGTGAACGCCCGCAACCTGAAGACCCTCGAGCTCGACCGCGACCTGTTCGCACGGCTCTCCGACCGCATCCCCGACAGCGCGATCCGCGTCGCCGAATCCGCGGTGCTCGCACCGGAGGATGTGCGCCGCTACCGCGACGCAGGCGCCGACGTCGTGCTCATCGGTGAGGCACTGGTCACCGGCGACCCCGTCAGCACGCTGAACGCCTTTCTCGAGGCGGGGTCGACGCCGGTGCGCCGAGGAAAGGAATCCACGTGAGCCTGCGCGATCAGCACGGACCGTTCTTCGGCGAGTTCGGCGGCCGCTATATGCCGGAGTCGCTCATCGCCGCGATCGACGAGCTCACCGTCGCGTACGAGCAGGCCATCGCCGACCCGGAGTTCCGCTCCGAGCTGGCCACGCTGCTGCACTCCTACGCCGGCCGTCCCTCGCCGATCACCGAGGTCGCACGCTTCGCCGAGCACGCCGGCGGTGCCCGCGTGTTCCTCAAGCGCGAGGACCTCAACCACACCGGCTCGCACAAGATCAACAACGTGCTCGGCCAGGCACTGCTCACCAAGCGCCTCGGCAAGACCAGGGTGATCGCCGAGACGGGCGCCGGCCAGCACGGTGTCGCCACCGCGACCGCCGCCGCGCTGTTCGGCCTCGACTGCACGATCTACATGGGTGAGGTCGACACCGAGCGCCAGGCGCTGAACGTCGCCCGCATGCGTCTGCTCGGCGCCGAGGTCGTGGCCGTCACCACCGGGTCGCGCACCCTCAAGGACGCCATCAACGACGCGTACCGCGACTGGGTCGCCACGGTCGATACCACCAACTACATCTTCGGCACCGCGGCGGGCCCGCACCCGTTCCCGGCGATGGTGCGCGACTTCCAGAAGATCATCGGCGAGGAGGCCCGCGAGCAGCTGCTCGCCGAGGCCGGCCGGCTTCCGGATGCCGTGATCGCCTGCGTCGGCGGGGGATCCAATGCGATCGGCATGTTCGACGCGTTCCTCGACGACGAGAGCGTCAAGCTCTACGGCGTCGAGGCGGCCGGCGACGGCGTGGACACGCCGAAGCACGCGGCATCGATCGAACGCGGCCGCCCCGGGGTGCTGCACGGCGCGAAGACCTATGTGCTGCAGGACGAAGACGGGCAGACCGTCGAATCGCACTCCATCTCGGCCGGTCTCGACTATCCGGGCGTCGGGCCCGAGCACGCCTGGCTCGCCGACATCGGCCGTGCCGCCTACATCCCGGCGACCGACGACGAGGCGATGCAGGCGCTGCGCCTGCTGAGCCGCACCGAGGGCATCATCCCCGCCATCGAGTCCGCGCACGCCCTCGCCGGCGCGCTGCGGATCGGCCAGGAGCTCGGCCCGGACGGCATCATCGCTGTGTGCCTGTCGGGCCGCGGCGACAAGGACATGGACACCGCCGCGCGGTACTTCGACCTGTACGACGAGGAGAGCGCGTCATGAGCCGCGTCGAGGCTGCGATCGCCCGCGCCCACTCCGAGGGCAGGGGCGCGTTCGTCGGCTACCTGCCGGTCGGCTACCCCGACCTCGAGACGAGCATCCAGGCGGCGATCACGCTCGCCCGCAACGGCGTCGACATCATCGAGCTCGGCCCGCCGTACTCCGACCCGGTCATGGACGGCGCGATCATCCAGGAGGCCACCCAGCACGCGCTGGCGAACGGCTTCAAGATGCGCGACCTGTTCACCGCGGTGCAGGCGATCACCGCCGAGGTCGACGTGCCCGTCGTCGTGATGACGTACTGGAACCCGGTCATGCAGTACGGCGTCGACCGCTACGCGGACGACCTGCTCGCCGCCGGCGGGGCAGGACTGATCACCCCCGACATCACGCCGGAGGCGGCCGGGGAGTGGATCGCGGCCAGTGAGCGCACCGGCCTCGACCGCATCTTCCTCGCCGCGCCCACATCGACCGATGAGCGTCTCGACCTCGTGATGTCGTCGTCGACCGGCTTCGTGTACACCGTCTCGACCATGGGCATCACCGGTGAGCGAGCCGAGCTCGACCGTGCCGCCCGCACGCTCGTCGAGCGGATGCGCGCCCGCGGCTCCGTGCGCGCCTGCGTCGGCATCGGCATCTCCACCGCCGAGCAGATCGCCGGTGTGATCGACTACGCCGACGGCGCGATCGTCGGCACTGCGCTCGTCCGGGCGCTCCGCGACGGGGGCCTCGAGCGCCTCGCCGAAACCACCCGCGCCCTCGCCGGCGGCACGCCGTCGGCGCGATTCGACACAGGAAACTAGACTCACACTCATGTCCCTCGCGCTTCACAGCCTGATCTCGGGCGTGCCCGCCAGCATCCCGAGCCCGCCGGTCAGCTACATCGACCTCGGGCCGCTCCGCATCCACTTCTACGCACTGTGCATCATCGCCGGCATCATCGCCGCCGTGCTGATCACCAACCACCGCCTCACCAAGCGCGGCGCCGAGAAGTGGGTCGTGATCGACATCGCGATCCTGGCCGTGCCGATCGCGATCATCGGCGCGCGGATCTTCCACGTGCTCACCCACCCGAACTTCTACTTCGGACCGGGCAAGAACACCTGGAATCCCTTCGAGCCCGGCTCGGTGTGGGCGATCTGGGAGGGCGGCATCGCCATCTTCGGCGCGCTGCTCGGCGGCGCGCTCGGCGCGTGGCTCGGATGCCGCTGGACCGGCATCCGGTTCTGGACCTTCGCCGACGCACTCGCCCCCGGCCTGCTGCTCGCGCAGGCCATGGGCCGCTTCGGCAACTGGTTCAACCATGAGCTGTTCGGTCTGCCGACCGACCTGCCCTGGGGCCTCGAGATCGAGTCCGACAATCCTGCCTTCCCGGCCGGTCTCGCCGAGGGCACCCTGTTCCACCCCACCTTCCTGTACGAGGTGATCTGGAACGGACTCGGCGTGCTCGTGCTGCTCTGGCTCGGCCGCAAGCTGTACTTCCAGTGGGGCCGCCTGTTCGCGATCTACCTCATCTGGTACAGCGCGGGCCGCATCGTCTGGGAGTCGATCCGCATCGACCCGAGCGAGGTGCTCTTCGGGCTGCGCAGCAACGTCTGGGCCGCGATCATCGGCGTCGTCGTCGGCATCGTGATCCTCATCGTGCAGACCCGCCGCCACCTCGGCGTCGAGCCGTCGCCGTACGTCACAGGACGCCGACCCGAGAACGACGATGTAGAATCGCAGGACAATCCCAGCGACTACGTCGACGTGAGCGAGCCTCCGACCGACCAGGTCGCCGCAGGAGCACCAGCCACAAGCATCGCTCCCTCCACCGAGAACGGCACCCGATAAGCCGCTCTCGCGAGAGAGAACCCCCACACTGAACGAGCGGGCCAACGTCGTCCCCCGGGTTCATCGAGATCTGAGGACGGTGACTGGTGTACTTCCAGCCTCCCTACGGCGCCTCCGGCGCCTACCCCCCGAAGCAGGGGATGTACAACCCCGCCCACGAGAAGGATGCCTGCGGCCTGGCCATGGTCGCGACGCTCCGCGGGGAACCCGGCCATGACATCATCGCGCTGGCGCTCGAAGCGCTGCGCAACCTGGAGCACCGCGGTGCGATCGGCTCTGACGCCGGCACCGGTGACGGCGCAGGCATCCTCACCCAGATGCCGGATGCCTTCCTCCGGGCGGTGACGGCATTCGACCTCCCGCCCGCCGGTCAGTACGCCGCCGGCCTGGCGTTCCTCCCTCGGGAGTCGAGCGCCCGCCGCGAGCAGAAGGCCGGCATCGAGCGCATCGCCGCGGAAGAGGGCCTCACGGTGCTCGGCTGGCGCGTGGTGCCCACCGCTAACGAGAACCTCGGCAAGCTCGCCGACGAGGCCCGCCCGGCGTTCGAGCAGCTGTTCGTCTCGCGCCCCGCACACCACCCCGCCACGTCAGCGCTCGCGCTCGACCGCGTCGCCTACCGCCTGCGCAAGCGGGCCGGCCACGAGCTGGGCGCCTACTTCGTGTCGCTGTCTGCACGCACCCTCGGCTACAAGGGCATGGTCACCACCCTGCAGCTGGAGCCGTTCTACCCCGACCTGCAGGACGAGCGCTTCGCCTCCGAGCTGGCCGTCGTGCACTCGCGCTACTCGACCAACACGTTCCCGTCGTGGCCGCTCGCGCAGCCGCTGCGCATGCTCGCGCACAACGGCGAGATCAACACCGTCGGCGGCAACCGCAACTGGATGCGCGCCCGCCAGTCGCAGCTCGCCTCCGAGCTGCTCGGCGACATCCGCCCGCTGCTGCCGATCTGCACCCCGGGTGCGAGCGACTCCGCCTCGTTCGACGAGGTGCTCGAGCTGCTCACCCTCACCGGACGCAGCCTGCCGCACGCGGTCATGATGATGGTGCCGGAGGCGTGGGAGAAGCAGCCCGACCTCGACGAGGACCTGCGCGCCTTCTACGAGTACCACTCGAACCAGATGGAGCCGTGGGACGGCCCGGCCGCGCTGATCTTCACCGACGGCACGCAGGTCGGCGCCACGCTCGACCGCAACGGCCTCCGCCCCGGCCGCTGGACCGAGACGACCGACGGACTGGTCGTCATCGGCAGCGAGACGGGTGTGCTGGAGTTCGAGCCCGAGCGCATCAAGCGTCGCGGTCGCCTGCAGCCCGGCCGCATGTTCCTCGTCGACACGGCCCTCGGCCGCATCGTCGAGGACGAGGAGATCAAGCGCGATCTCGCCACCATGCACCCGTGGCGGGAATGGCTGGATGCCGGCGCCGTGCGCCTGGCTGACCTGCCCGAGCGCGAGCACATCGTGCACCCCGCGGCATCCATCACCCGCCGCCAGCGCACCTTCGGCTACACCGAGGAGGAAGTGCGCATCCTCCTCACCCCGATGGGGCAGAACGGCGCCGAGCCTCTCGGCGCGATGGGCAGCGACACTCCCATCGCGGTGCTCAGCGAGCGCCCGCGACTGCTGTTCGACTACTTCGTGCAGCAGTTCGCCCAGGTCACCAACCCGCCGCTGGACGCCATCCGCGAAGAGGTGGTCACCAGCCTGCGCCTCGGCCTCGGCCCTGAGCGCAACCTGCTGGAGTGGGGTGCCGAGCACGCCCGCACCGTGACTCTCGACTTCCCGGTTATCGACAACGACGAGCTCGCGAAGATCCGCCACATCGACAAGGCGCTCCCCGGCCGCTCCAGCGCGACGATCCGCGGACTGTACCACTTCGACGCCGGCGCGCACACGATGCAGGACCGCCTCACCGAGATGTGCGCCGAGGTGGATGCCGCGATCGAGCGCGGCGCCGAGCTGATCATCCTCTCGGATCGCGACTCGAACAAGGACCTCGTGCCGATCCCGTCGCTGCTCATGGTGGCGGCCGTGCATCATCACCTGATCCGCAACGAGAACCGCATGAAGGTCGGTCTGATCGTCGAGGCCGGTGACGTGCGCGAAGTGCACCACGTCGCGACCCTGATCGGCTACGGCGCCTCCGCGGTGAACCCGTACCTGGCGATGGAGACCGTCGAGCACCTGGTGCGCACCGGCTACATCACCGGCATCGAGCCTGAGAAGGCCGTCCGCAACCTGATCTACGCGCTCGGCAAGGGCGTGCTGAAGATCATGTCGAAGATGGGCATCTCGACCGTGTCGTCATACGCGGGCGCCCAGGTGTTCGAGGCCGTCGGCCTCAGCCAGGAATTCGTGGACGCCTACTTCACCGGCACCGAGACGAAGCTCGGCGGCATCGGCATCGAAGACGTCTTCGCCGAAAACCAGGCGCGTCACGACTTCGCCTACCCCGAGGATGCTGCGGCTCGCGCCCACGAGCGCCTGTGGACGGGTGGCGAGTACCAGTGGCGCCGTGACGGCTCGCCGCATCTGTTCAACCCCGATACCGTCTTCCGGCTGCAGCACTCCACGCGCACGCGCCGCTACGACATCTTCCGCGAGTACACCAAGCTCGTCGACGACCAGGCGCGCGAGCTGAAGACCCTCCGCGGTCTGTTCGAGCTGCGCACGGGGGAGCGGCCTCCGGTGCCGATCGACGAGGTCGAGCCGGTCAGCGCCATCGTGAAGCGTTTCTCGACCGGTGCGATGAGCTACGGCTCGATCTCGAAGGAGGCGCACGAGACGCTCGCGATCGCGATGAACCGTCTCGGCGCGAAGTCGAACACCGGTGAGGGCGGGGAGGACCCCGACCGTCTCGTCGACCCCGAGCGGCGCAGCGCGATCAAGCAGGTCGCGTCCGGCCGCTTCGGGGTGACGAGCCAGTACCTCACCGAGGCGGACGACCTGCAGGTCAAGCTCGCGCAGGGCGCCAAGCCCGGCGAGGGCGGGCAGCTGCCGCCGCAGAAGGTCTACCCGTGGGTGGCGCGCACGCGTCACGCGACCCCCGGCGTCGGACTCATCTCGCCGCCGCCGCACCACGACATCTACTCGATCGAAGACCTCAAGCAGCTGATCTTCGACCTCAAGCGCGCCAACCCGAAGGCCCGCGTGCACACCAAGCTGGTGAGCCAGTCGGGCATCGGCGCAGTGGCCGCGGGTGTGGCGAAGGCGCTCAGCGACGTCGTGCTCGTGTCGGGCCATGACGGCGGCACGGGCGCGAGCCCGCTGAACTCGCTGAAGCACGCCGGCACCCCGTGGGAGCTCGGTCTCGCCGAGACGCAGCAGACGCTCATGCTCAACGGCATGCGCGACCGCGTCGTGGTGCAGGTCGACGGTCAGCTCAAGACCGGCCGCGACGTCATCATCGGTGCGCTTCTCGGGGCCGAGGAGTTCGGCTTCGCGACTGCTCCGCTCGTGGTCAGCGGCTGCATCATGATGCGCGTCTGCCACCTCGACACCTGCCCGGTGGGCGTCGCGACCCAGAACCCGGTGCTGCGCGAGCGCTTCACCGGCAAGCCGGAGTTCGTCGTGAACTTCATGGAGTTCATCGCCGAGGAGGTGCGCGAGCTGCTCGCCGAGCTCGGCTACCGCTCGCTCGACGAGATCATCGGTCACGTCGAGCTGCTGCGCACGGATGCCGCGGTGCGGCACTGGAAGGCCGACGGCCTCGACCTCGCTCCGATCCTGGAGGGCCCGGTGTTCCCGGCAGGGGAGCCGCGCCGCAGCGGACGCGAGCAGGACCACGAGCTCGACAGCCACTTCGACACGACGCTCATCGAGATGGCCGCGGAGGCGCTGGAGAGCGGTGCGCCGACCGTCATCGAGCTGCCGATTCGCAACACGGAGCGCGCAGTCGGCACGATGCTCGGCTATCACGTGACCACCCGCCACGGCGCGGACGGTCTCGCCCGCGGCACGATCGACATCACGCTGCGCGGCACCGCAGGGCAGTCGCTCGGCGCGTTCATGCCCTCCGGCATCTCGCTGCACCTCGAGGGTGACGCGAACGACTACGTGGGCAAGGGGCTCTCGGGCGGTGACATCACCATCCGCCCCGACCGTGCCGCCGCGTTCGAGCCGCACCGCAACGTGATCGCAGGCAACGTGATCGGATACGGCGCGACCTCGGGCACCATGTTCATCTCGGGTGTCGTGGGGGAGCGGTTCCTGGTGCGCAACTCCGGGGCGACCGCGGTCGTCGAGGGTGTGGGCGACCACGCCCTGGAGTACATGACCGGCGGCACGGCGGTGATCCTCGGCAGCACCGGACGCAACCTCGGAGCCGGCATGTCGGGCGGTGTCGCTTACGTGCGCGGCCTCGGGTCGTCCCATGTCAACGCCGAGGCGCTGGCCAGCGGCGAGCTCGAGCTCGGACCGCTCGACCGGGCCGATGTCGAGGTGCTGCGCAGCCTGCTCGTCGAGCATGTCGAGCGCACCGCGTCACCGCTGGCGACCGAGATCCTCGACGACTTCGACAACGCTCGCAACGAATTCACCAAGGTGCTGCCGCGCGACTTCGCGGCCGTCCGCACCATGCGCCAGGAGGCGGAGGCCGCGGGCATCGACCCCGACGGCGACGTCGTCTGGAACCGGATCCTGGAGGTGACCGGTGGCTGACCCCAAGGGCTTTCTGAAGACCACGGAGCGCGAGCTCCCCGCACGCCGCCCCGTCCCGGTGCGGATCATGGACTGGAAAGAGGTGTACGAGCCCGGTGACCGTGCCGTGCTCAAGCGCCAGGCCGGTCGCTGCATGGACTGCGGTGTGCCGTTCTGCCACTCGGGCTGCCCGCTGGGCAACCTCATCCCGGAGTGGAACGACCTGACCTGGCGGGACGAGGGCCGTGCGGCGATCGACCGGCTGCACGCGACCAACAACTTCCCGGAGTTCACCGGGCGGCTGTGCCCCGCACCCTGCGAGAGCGCCTGCGTGCTCGGCATCAACCAGCCGGCGGTCACGATCAAGCAGATCGAGGTGTCGATCATCGATGAGGCGTACGCCCGTGGCTGGGTGGAGCCCCAGCCGCCCGAGCGCCTGAGCGGCAAGACCGTCGCCGTCGTCGGCTCCGGCCCTGCCGGGCTCGCCGCCGCGCAGCAGCTCACCCGCGCCGGCCACACGGTGGTCGTGTACGAGCGTGACGACCGCATCGGCGGTCTGCTGCGCTACGGCATCCCGGACTTCAAGATGGAGAAGCGCCAGCTCGAGACCCGCCTGCGTCAGATGCAGGACGAGGGCACTCGATTCCGCGCCGGCGTCGAGATCGGCGTCGACCTCGGCTGGGACGAGCTGCGCGCCCGCTACGACGCCGTGCTGCTCGCCACCGGATCGACGGTGCCGCGCGACCTGGCCATCCCGGGACGCGACCTGCCCGGCGTGCACTTCGCGATGGAGTACCTCGTCGAGTCGAACAAGGCCGTCGCGGGGGATGCTGTCGCCGACCAGATCACTGCGGACGGCAAGCACGTCGTCGTCATCGGCGGCGGCGACACCGGCGCCGACTGCATCGGCACCGCGCACCGTCAGGGCGCGCTCAGCGTCACGAACCTCGCGATCGGCCGCCAGCCGGGCGAGGAACGCAGCGAGAGCCAGCCCTGGCCCACCATGCCGACGCTGTTCGAGGTGCAGTCCGCGCACGAGGAGGGCGGTGAGCGCCACTACCTGGCGTCCACCGTCGAGTTCCTCGCGGATGCCGCTGGCGCCGTGCGCGCCGTGCGCGTCGCCGAGACCGAGTTCGTCGACGGACGCCGAGTGCCCAAGAGCGGCACCGAGCGGGAGATCCCCGCCGACCTCGTCCTCATCGCGATGGGCTTCACCGGGCCCGAGACCGAATCGTTCGGCGGCGACACGCAGCCCGCGATCACGGGCCGCGGCGTGTTCCAGCGCGACGCCGACTACGCCACCTCCGAGCGCGGGGTGTTCGTGGCGGGCGACGCCGGCCGCGGACAGTCCCTCATCGTGTGGGCGATCGCCGAGGGCCGCGCCGCGGCATCCGCGATCGACCGCCACCTGATGGGCTCGACGGTGCTGCCCGCACCCGTGGCCCCGACGGATGTCGCACTCAGCGTCCAGCCCGCGTAGGCTGAGCGCGGCAGCGTCGCCGATTCCCTATCCCCCCTCTGACACTGGAGATGCCGTTGAGACGCGCGAAAATCGTGGCCACGCTCGGACCCGCAACCTCGACCTATGACACGGTCCGTGCCCTGATCGAGGCGGGTGTCGACGTCGCTCGACTGAACCTCAGCCACGGCGACTACTCGGTGCACGAGGCGAACTACGCCAACGTGCGTCGTGCCGCCGAGGACACCGGCCGCCCCGTCGCGGTGCTCGTCGACCTGCAGGGACCGAAGATCCGTCTCGGCCGCTTCGAGGACGGCCCCTACGAGCTGGCCGCCGGCGACATCTTCAAGATCACCACCGAGGACATCATCGGCAACCGCGAGATCTGCGGCACGACCTTCAAGGGCCTGCCGCAGGACGTCAAGCCGGGTGACTTCCTTCTGATCGACGACGGCAAGGTGCGTGTCGAGGTCGTCGAGACCGACGGCACCGTCGTGACGACGCGCGTCATCGTCGCCGGTGCCGTCTCGAACAACAAGGGCATCAACCTGCCCGGTGTGGCCGTGAACGTGCCCGCGCTGAGCGAGAAGGACGAGGAGGACCTGCGCTGGGGTCTGCGCACCGGCGCCGACCTCATCGCCCTGTCGTTCGTCCGCAACGCGGCGGACGTCACGCGGGTGCACGAGATCATGGCGGAGGAGGGCGTGCGCGTCCCCGTCATCGCCAAGGTCGAGAAGCCGCAGGCGGTGGATGCTCTCGAGGAGATCGTCGACGCGTTCGACGGCATCATGGTCGCCCGCGGCGACCTGGGCGTCGAGCTGCCGCTCGAGGCCGTCCCGATCGTGCAGAAGCGCGCGGTCGAGCTCGCGCGCCGCATGGCGAAGCCCGTCATCGTGGCGACGCAGATGCTCGAGTCGATGATCGCGAGCCCGGTGCCCACGCGTGCGGAGACCTCGGACGTCGCGAACGCGGTGCTCGACGGCGCCGACGCCGTGATGCTGTCGGGCGAGACGAGCGTCGGCGAGTATCCCGTGGTTGTCGTGCAGACCATGGCGCGCATCATCGAGTCGACCGAAGAGCACGGTCTCGAGCGCATCCAGCCGCTGACGACCAAGCCCCGCACCCAGGGCGGCGCGATCACCCTGGCAGCCCTCGAGGTCGCCGAGTTCGTCGAGGCGAAGTACCTCTGCGTGTTCACCCAGTCGGGTGACTCGGCCCGCCGCCTGTCGCGGCTGCGCTCGCGCATCCCGATGATCGCGTTCACGCCCGAGCCCGGCATCCGTCGTCGCATGGCGCTGACCTGGGGCATCCGCTCCACCCTCGTGGACGCCGTGCAGCACACCGACCTCATGTACCACCAGGTCGACGAGTACCTGCTCGGCAAGGGCCTCGCGAAGGAGGGCGACAAGGTCGTGGTGATCTCGGGTTCCCCTCCTGGGATCATCGGCTCCACGAACGACATCCGCGTGCACAAGGTCGGGGATGCGGTCAACGGAGCAGCACCGATCTACAAGACCGGCGCGTAACAGCGGCTGGAGAGGGCGAGCCCGCGGGCTCGCCCTCTCTCGTGCGCTAAAGTCGATCCGGGCCGGCGTGGCGGAATGGCAGACGCGGAGCACTCAAAATGCTTTGTCCGAGAGGACGTGTGGGTTCGAGTCCCACCGCCGGCACACACCTGAACCAGAGCTTGTCCCCGATAGGATGGATCCGTGACCGAAGAGCAGCTTGAGCAGCCCGTGGCATCCGCACCCCGACGCGTCGTCGTCGCCGAGGACGAGTCGCTGATCCGCCTCGACATCGTCGAGATCCTGCGCGACAACGGGTTCGACGTGGTCGGCGAGGCCGGCGACGGCGAGACCGCCGTCGCACTCGCGACCGAACTCCGCCCCGACCTCGTGGTCATGGACGTCAAGATGCCGCAGCTTGACGGCATCAGCGCGGCCGAGAAGCTGCACAAGAACAACATCGCTCCCGTCGTGCTGCTGACAGCGTTCAGCCAGAAGGAGCTCGTGGAGCGCGCCAGCGAGGCCGGCGCCCTGGCCTATGTCGTGAAGCCCTTCACTCCGAACGACCTGCTGCCCGCGATCGAGATCGCGCTGGCCCGCCACGAGCAGATCATCACCCTCGAGGCCGAGGTCGCCGACATGGTCGAGCGCTTCGAGACCCGCAAGCTCGTCGACCGCGCCAAGGGTCTGCTGAACGAGAAGATGGGTCTCAGCGAGCCCGAGGCGTTCCGCTGGATCCAGAAGGCGTCGATGGACCGCCGCCTCACCATGCAGGACGTCGCGAAGGCGATCATCGAGCAGCTGGCCCCGAAGAAGTCCTGACGCCCGCGCTCAGCCACATCGTCTCAAGGACGTGCTCCGCTCAGGCGGGCACGTGATTTCGACTCGCTCCGCTCGCTCAATCCACCGCCTTGATCATGTTGGTGATGCGGATGGTCGAGCAGCGCCGGCCCTGATCGTCGGTCACGACGATCTCGTGCACCATCACGCTGCGTCCGAGGTGGATCGGCGTGCACACGCCCGTGACGATCCCCGAGGTGGCGGAGCGAGTGTGCGTCGCGTTGATGTCGACACCGACGGCGAGCTTGCCGGGGCCGGCGGCGAGGTTCGAGGCCATCGACCCGAGCGACTCGCCGAGCACAACATAGGCGCCGCCGTGCAGCAGGCCGACCGGCTGGGTGTTGCCCTCCACGGGCATCGTCGCGACGCTGCGTTCGATCGAGAACTCGGTGAACTCGATGCCCATCTTCTCTGCCAGAGCGCCCATTCCGCGCTGCGTCGCCCACTCCAGGCCGGTCATCTGGGTCTCGGTCACGGGTCCTCCTCGGCGGGTGTCGGCCGTCCTCGTTAGGCTGTCAGAGTGACGGACTCCGCAAAGCCTACCCTCATGGTCGTCGACGGCCATTCGCTCGCGTATCGGGCGTTCTTCGCCCTCCCGGTCGACAACTTCACCACCAGGGACAACCAGCACACGAACGCCATCTACGGTTTCCTGTCGATGTTCGTGAACCTGATCAAGGCCGAGAAGCCGACGCACCTCGCCGTCGCTTTCGACACCTCGCGGCACTCGTTCCGCACCGACGTGTACACCGAGTACAAGGCGAACCGCTCCGAGACGCCGCAGGAGTTCCGCGGTCAGATCCCGCTGCTGCAGGAGTGCCTCGCCGCGATGTCGGTCACGGTGCTCACGAAGGAGGGCATCGAGGCCGACGACATCCTCGCGACCCTCGCCGCGCAGGGCTCCGCGCAGGGCTACGACGTGCTCGTCGTCTCGGGTGACCGCGACACCATCCAGCTCGTGAACGACGACGTCACCCTGCTGTATCCGTCCGTGCAGGGGGTGTCGCAGCTGAAGCGCTACGACCCCGCCACGGTGATGGAGCGCTACGGCGTGCGTCCCGAGCAGTACCCCGACATCGCCGCCCTCGTCGGCGAGACGAGCGACAACCTGCCCGGCGTGCCCAAGGTGGGCGAGAAGACCGCGGTGAAGTGGCTGACCCAGTTCGGCACGCTCGACGAGCTGCTCGAGCGCTCGGGGGAGATCAAGGGGGTCGTCGGCGGGAACCTGCGCGACCACATCGACGACGTGCGCCGCAACCGTCAGTTGAACCGCCTGCTGACCGACGTCGAGCTTCCGGTGGGGCCCGCCGACATCGCCGTCGCCCCGATCGACGCGCAGGCCGTGCGCGACATCTTCGCGCGTCTCGAGTTCCGCACCCTGCTGCCGCGCGTGTTCGAGGCGGTCGGCGCCGAGGACGACGGGGGAGAGGAGCAGGCCGTCGCCGAGATGCCGGCTCCCACCCAGTCGGATGCCGCGACCCTGGCCACCTGGGCCGCAGGTCACGACGGCCCGCTCGGCGTCAGCATCTCCACCTCCGGCGGCGCGGCTGTGCGCATCGGTGTCGCCGACGCGACCACGCTGCACGAGTGCGACTGGAACGACGAGGCAGCCGCGCAGCTGCGCGGCTGGCTCGAGTCGGACGCACCGAAGGTCATGCACGACGCGAAGCCGCAGGTGAAGGCGCTGCTCGCCGCGGGCGTGCGCCTCGGGGGACTCGCTGACGACACCCTTCTCGGCGGCTGGCTGATGCGCCCCAGCTTCCCCGACAAGACGCTGGGCAACCTCGTCGAGCGCTATCTGGGCGAGAAGCTGCCCGAGGCCGACCCCACGCAGCTCGTCCCGGAGCACGAGGGCGCGACCCCCGCGCAGGAGGCCTGGTTCACCCTGCGCACGGCCGACGCGCTGCGCGAGGCGATGCCGGAGGGCGTCGTGAAGGTGCTCACCGACATCGAGCTGCCCACGCTGATGACCCTCGCCGACATGGAGGTCGCGGGTGTCGCGGTCTCCCACGCGGTGCTGTCGGAGTTCTCAGGTGAGCTGGGCGCGCGCGCCGAGGCGATCGCGCAGGACGCCTACGCCACGATCGGCCGCGAGGTGAACCTCGGCTCGCCGAAGCAGCTGCAGGAGGTGCTCTTCGAGGAGCTGCAGCTGCCGAAGACACGCAAGACGAAGACCGGGTACTCCACGGATGCCGCGTCGCTCGCCGACATCCAGGAGAAGAGCCCGCATCCGTTCCTCGAGCAGCTGTCTCAGCACCGCGAGGCGACCAAGCTGCGACAGATCATCGAGTCGCTCGACAGCGCGATCAAGGATGACCACCGCGTCCACACCACCTACGTGCAGACCGGCAGCCAGACGGGCCGACTGTCGAGCACCGACCCGAACCTGCAGAACATCCCCGTCCGCACCGAGGAGTCGCGCCGCATCCGCAGCGCCTTCGAGGTGGGCGAGGGCTACGAGACTCTGCTGACCGCGGACTACTCGCAGATCGAGATGCGCATCATGGCGCACCTCTCCGGCGACGCCGGGCTCATCGAGGCCTTCAACTCGGGTGAGGATCTGCATCGCTTCGTCGGCGCGCGCGTGTTCGGCGTCGAGCCCGAAGAGGTCACCTCGGCCATGCGCACCAAGGTCAAGGCGATGTCGTACGGTCTCGTCTACGGGCTCAGCGCCTTCGGCCTGTCGAAGCAGCTGCGCATCGAGCAGTCCGAGGCGAAGCAGCTCATGCTCGAGTACTTCGCCCGCTTCGGCGCGGTGCGCGACTACCTGCGCGCTTCGGTCATGAAGGCCAAGGAGGACGGCTACACCGAGACGATCTTCGGCCGTCGTCGTCCGTTCCCGGACCTGTCCAGCCCGAACCGCGTGCTGCGCGAGAACGCCGAGCGTGCCGCTCTCAACGCGCCCATCCAGGGCAGTGCGGCCGACATCATGAAGATCGCGCTGTTCCGCATCCACGACGACCTGCTGACCGCCGGGCACACCTCTCGGGTGCTGCTGCAGATCCACGACGAGCTCGTCGTCGAGGTCGCTCCGGGAGAGTGGGACGCGGTGGAGCAGATCGTGCGCGAGCGCATGGCGGGCGCAGCCGAGCTGACGGTGCCGCTCGACGTGCAGGTCGGCCGCGGAAGGGACTGGAACGAGGCCGCGCACTAGGCTCGTGCGCATGACATCTGAACCCCGCACCCCGTCCGCGATCGACCAGGTCGCCGAACGATGGGTCGACATGCAGGTCGAGCTCTCACCCGTGCTCGCCACGTACATCGGACGCAACGAGGCGAACGGTCGGCTCGACGACGTGAGCCCGGAGGGACATGACCGAGCCGTGGCCGCCGCCCGCGCCGCGCTGGCGGAGCTCGACGCACTCGAGCCCGTCGACACGATCGACGAGGTCACCAAGCGCGATCTCTCCGCCGAGCTTCGCCTGCAGAGCGAGCTGCACGACGCGCGCTGGCACCTGCGCGACCTGAACGTGATCGCCTCGGCCCCACAGGACTTCCGCCAGGCGTTCGACCTCATGCCCACGGCCACGGCCGACGACTGGGCAGTGATCGCGGAGAGGCTCTCGGCCCTTCCCGACGCGCTCAAGGGCTACGTGGAGACGCTGCGGGAGGGCGTCCGCGAGGGTGTCGTCCCTGCCCGCCGTCAGGTCACCGAGGTGGCGACGCAGGTGGCGCGCTACAGCGCGGATGACGGCTTCTTCGCCCACTTCATCGCCACGGCGGCGCCCGCCGAGGGGCAGCTGCCGGCATCCCTCGCCCGCGATCTCGCCGACCGTGCCGGTGCCGCGCGGCTCGCCTACGACGAGCTGCGCAGCTTCCTCACCACCGAGCTCGCGCCGGTCGCGGGGGAGCAGGATGCGGTGGGGCGAGAGCTGTACGCGCTGAACTCGCGCCGGTTCCTCGGCGCCACGATCGACCTGGACGAGACGTACGAGTGGGGCCGCGAGGAGCTCGCCCGCATGATCGCCGAGCAGGAATCGATCGCGAACGAGATCCTGCCCGGAGCGTCGGTCGAGGAGGCCGTCGCGCACCTCGAGGCCGATCCGTCGCGCAAGCTGCACGGCACCGAGGCGCTGCAGCGCTGGATGCAGGAGACCAGCGACCGTGCGATCGCCGAGCTGGGGGCGAGCCACTTCGACATTCCCGAGCAGATCCGCGAGCTGGAGTGCATGATCGCCCCCACGCAGGAGGGCGGCATCTACTACACGGGCCCGACGGACGACTTCTCCCGTCCCGGCCGGATGTGGTGGTCGGTGCCGGAGGGCGTCACCGAGTTCGACACCTGGCGCGAGCTGACCACCGTGTACCACGAGGGCGTTCCCGGGCATCACCTGCAGATCGCGCAGGCCACCTTCAACCGTGCCGAGCTGAACACCTGGCGCCGCGTGCTGGCGGGCACCTCGGGGCACGCCGAGGGCTGGGCGCTGTACGCCGAACGGCTCATGCAGGAGCTCGGCTACCTCGACGACCCGGCCGACCGGCTCGGCATGCTCGATGGCCAGCGCATGCGCGCCCTGCGCGTCGTGCTCGACATCGGCGTGCACCTGGGCAAGCCGCGCCTCGCCGGCGACGGCGTGTGGGATCACGACTACGCACTCGACCTGATGCGCCAGAACGTCAACATGCCCGACGAGTTCCGTCAGTTCGAGGTGAACCGCTACCTCGGCTGGCCGGGACAAGCACCCTCCTACAAGGTCGGACAGCGCATCTGGGAAAGCGTGCGCGACGCCGTGCGCGAGCGTGAGGGCGATGCCTTCTCGTTCAAGGAGTTCCACAAGCGCGCCCTCGACATCGGCGGCGTCGGCCTCGACACGCTGCGCGCGGTCTTCGAGGTCTGACCCGCGACCACGCTCGGCAGCGCGGCCCGCGCCTCTACGATGAGAGGATGCCGGAACCCGCGCTGCCGAGCCGTTCGTCGCTCGCCGCCCGCCTCGATGCCCTGCCGTTCACGCGGCCGCACCTGCGGGTGCTCACCGGCTCCGGCGTCGGCTGGGCGCTCGACGCGATGGACGTCGGACTCATCTCGTTCATCATCGCCGCGCTCGCGCAGCAGTGGGCGCTGACCCCGATCGAAACCGGGTGGATCGCATCGATCGGCTTCGTCGGCATGGCTCTGGGTGCGGGGCTCGGCGGCCTGCTGGCCGACCGGCTCGGACGTCGACAGGTGTTCGCACTGACCCTGCTCGTCTACGGACTCGCCACCGGTGCCAGCGCGCTCGTCGGCGGCATCGCGACGCTGCTGGTGCTGCGCTTCTTCGTCGGTCTCGGCCTGGGCGCCGAACTGCCGGTGGCGTCGACCTACGTCAGCGAGTTCGCCCCAGCCGCGATCCGCGGCCGACTCATCGTCATCCTGGAGGCATTCTGGGCTGTCGGGTGGACGGCCGCCGCGCTGATCGGCTACTTCGTGATCCCGACATCCGACGACGGCTGGCGCTGGGCCTTCGCCCTCGGGGCGATCCCCGCCGTCTACGCGCTGATCGTGCGCTGGGGACTGCCCGAATCGCCGCGCTGGCTCGCCACGCGCGGGCGGCTCGCCGAGGCCGAGCGTATCGTCGCCGATCTCGAGACCGCCGCGGATCTGCGCCGTCGCCCTGCGCCGCGCACGGTACCGCAGCCGGCGTCATCGCTCGCCGACTCCGCCGCCGCACGGGTACGGACGCTGTGGTCGGCCGAGTTCCGCCTGCGCACCGCCAGCCTGTGGCTGGTGTGGTTCTGCGTCAACTTCGCGTACTACGGGGCGTTCATCTGGATCCCGACGATCCTCTTCACCGCCGGCTACGACCTGGTGCGCTCGTTCGGGTTCACCCTGCTGATCACGCTCGCCCAGCTCCCGGGGTACGCCGTCGCCGCGTGGCTCATCGAGGTGTGGGGCCGGCGACTGACGCTGTCGGTGTTCCTCGCCGGCTCGGTCGTGTCGGCGCTGCTGTTCGGCACAGCCGGGGATCCGGGCGCGATCATCGCCTCAGGCATGGCGCTCTCGTTCTTCAACCTCGGCGCGTGGGGTGCGCTGTACGCGGTCACTCCCGAGATCTACCCGACCTCCCTGCGCGCGACCGGAGCCGGCTGGGCGGCAGGTATCGGACGGATCGCGTCGATCATCGCGCCGCTCATCGTGCCCGTGCTGCTCGCCGCCGGGGGAGCGGGGCTCGCCTTCACCGTCTTCGCGGTGTTCTTCGTCGTCGCGGCCGTGGCAGCCTGGGGTCTCGTCGACCGTCGCGGCGTCACGCTCGACGATCGCTGAGCGCTCGTCCTCGCGGGCTCCTCGTCACCCGCGCCTCCCGCCCGTCACGCGGCCCTAGGCTGGGAGCATGGCGGCAGTGCGTTTCGTGGCGATCGGAGACTCGTTCACCGAGGGCGTCGGCGACGAGCTGCCCGACGGCTCCGTGCGCGGGTGGGCCGACATCGCCGCGCAGGGCTGGGCGGATGCCGCTCAGGAGCCGATCCAGTACGCGAACCTCGCGATCCGCGGCAAGCTCGCCTGGCCGATCGTCGAGCAGCAGCTCGAGCCCGCCCTCGCGCTGAAGCCCACGCACCTGTCGTTCAACGGCGGCGGCAACGACATGCTGCGGCCCAACTCCGACATCGAGCACATCGCCGACGCGTTCAGCCGCGTGCTGCGCCGCTGCGACGAGGAGGGCGTGCGGCTGATGGTGCTGTCGGGCGCGAACCCGAGTGCGCGACTGCCGATGGGCAAGCTGGTACAGCGCCGCGGCGATGAGCTGTCTGATGCCGTGATGCGCCGCATCCAGGAGCGTCCCGACGTCATCCGCGCACTGAACTGGCCGGACTCCGAGCTGTCCGCGCCGCAGTTCTGGTCGCACGACCGGCTGCACATGAACGCGCACGGCCATCACCGCGTCGCGGCGCGGGTGCTGCAGCAGCTCGGCTTCGAGCCGCCGGAGGACTGGTGGTCGCCCACCGAGCATCCGCCGCTCGGACCGGCCGGACTCGCGTACTACCGGCAGTTCGTCGGACCCTGGGTGCACCGCCGTGTGACTCGCACCTCCTCGGGCGACGGACGCACAGCGAAGTTCGCCGCGTGGGTCGAGCGGACCCCGCAGTGACCGGCCTCGGCTCGCGTCGGCTGCCCCGACGCATCCTGCAGCTGTGCATCGGGGTGTTCCTGTACGGCATCGGCATCGCGTTCATCGTGCGCGGTGCGATCGGCGCCGCCCCGTGGGACGTGCTGACGCAGGGCATCTCGTTCCACGTGCCGCTGAGCTTCGGCGTCATCACCATCATCGTCAGCGCGGTTGTGCTGCTGCTGTGGATCCCGATCCGGCAGCGCCCCGGCGCGGGCACCATCGTGAACGCGCTGTTCGTCGGACCCTCGGCCGATCTCGGCTTCCTCGTGATCCCGCGCACCGACCAGCTGTGGCTCCAGGTGCTGTTCTTCGCAATCGGGCTGACGGTGCTCGCCGCGGCAACCGGGTTGTACATCGGGGCGCACTTCGGACCGGGGCCGCGCGACGGGCTGATGACCGGGCTGCATCAGCGCACCGGGTGGCCGATCTGGGCGGTGCGCACCGCGCTCGAAGTGACCGTGGTCGCCGTCGGATGGGCACTGGGCGGCAACGTCGGTGTCGGCACCGTCGCCTTCGCTCTGCTCGTCGGGCCGATGTGCCAGTACTTCATGCGCATCTTCGCCGTGCGCATCGGGGGCGGAGAAGAGCAGAGCGCGAGCCGGCGCGACGACCCTGTGGTGGGCTGATCGGCGTGGACCTCTGGGAGATGCGGACGATCCCCGCAGGCAGCGTCACTCTGCACGACGCACGGCGCAAGCAGCACCGCACCGTGCAGCTTGAGACGTTCGAGATCGGCGTGTACGCGGTCACCGAGGAGCAGCTCGCCGAGGTTCTCGGCATCGCCGCGCAGCATCCGCGCCGCCCTGCCCGCGACCTCAGCTGGCTGCGGGCTATCCGATTCTGCAATGCGGCATCCGAGTGGGAGGGACTCGACCCGGCGTACACCTTCGACGGCGAGGACGTGACCTGGCACGTCGACAGTGACGGGTACCGCCTGCCCACCGAGGCCGAGTGGGAGTACGCGTGCCGAGCAGGATCGACCGGCCCGCACTACGGCCCGCTCGCCGAGATCGCGTGGACGGCCGTCGACGGCACCTCCGCCCCGCAGGACGTCGGGATGCGGATGCCGAACCTGCACGGTCTGTTCGACACGCTCGGCAACGTGTGGGAGTGGTGCTGGGACCTGCTCGATCCCGAGCGCTACGACGACTACCGCGTGTTCCGCGGCGGCGGGTTCGCCGATGACGCCTGGAGCGTGCGCGCCTCGGTACGCCGCGGAGGAGCACCGAGGATGCACCACGACGACGTCGGCATGCGGCTCGCCCGCGGCGGCTTCGACACGCAGGATGCCGCGCAGGGATGGTCCGCGCAGGCGGACGTCGAACGCGGCGGACGCGGGGGAGCGCATCCGCTCGGCTGGACGCCGCGGCGCTGAGTGCCGTTCGTTCAGCGGCGGCGCTCGGGGTCGAGTCCCATCCGGATGCGGGTGCGCTTGCGCTCGATGACGATGAACGTCGCGCCCAGCAGCCATAGCGGCACCTGGGTGAGGAAAGCGAGGCGGAACGCATCGAGCGAGTAGGTCGCCGGAGTGCCCGCGCCCTGCAGATCGAGGGTGAGTCCGATCAGGAAGATCGCTATCAGGGCGGCGAGGAATCCGCCGGCGTTGGTGAGCCCTGTGGCGGTGCTCAGTCGGTGCGCCGGGTTGTGGGTGCGGGCGTGGTCGAAGGCGATCATCGATGCAGGACCGCCGGCGGCGAGGGCGACGACGAGCAGGATCAGCAGCCACAGCGGCGCCGGTCCCGGCCAGGCCGCGACGACCACCCACGCGATGAGCTGGATCGCGACGGTCGGCAGCACGAGCGCCAGCGAACGTCGGGTCGGGATGCGGCGGGAGAGCTCGCCGAGCATCGGCCCGAACACCATGCCGGCGACGACGAACAGCGACAGCACGCCCGCAGCCGCGCCGGTCGAGAGTCCCTCACCGGCGGTGAGGAACGGCATGCCCCACAGCAGCACGAATGCGGTGCCGGCGAACGGGGTGGTGAAGTGCGACCAGAATGCGAGCCGGGTGCCGGGGTGCGCCCACGCGGCGCGGATGCCGACGCCGGTGTCGATCGCCGAGGTGACCACTCGCACCACACCGGTCTCAGTGTTGACCGTGACGTCTGCCTCGCGCTCGGCAGGACGGTTGCGGATCAGCAGCCACACGAGGATGGCGAACAGGATGCCGAGGCCGGCGATGCTGCCGAAGGTGATCGTCCACGTGGTCGCGTGCAGCAGCGCCGCGACGGGCACGAGAGCGATGAGCTGACCGAGCTGCCCGAGCTGTCCGGTGAGTTGCATCATCATCGGACCGCGCTGAGCGGGGAACCAGGTCGCCACAAGGCGCAGCACCGCGGGGAAGACGGCGGCGTCGCCGGCGCCGAGCAGCACGCGCGCGAGCAGGGCGATCCCGATGCTGGGGGAGAGGGCCATCACGAGCTGCCCGAGCGCCATGAGCACCATGCCGATGGCCATGATCGGACGCGACCCGTAGCGGTCCAGCAGTACGCCGATGGGGATCTGCATCCCGCCGTAGACGGCGAGCTGCACCACGGCGAAGAGCGAGAGCGTCGCGGCATCCGCGTGGAACCGCTCCGCGGCATCCACTCCGACGGCGCTCAGTGAGGCGCGGTTGGCGATCGCGAGGGTGTAGGCGGCGACGGCGACGGCCCAGATCAGCCAGGCGCGCCATCCCGGCTCGGAGCGGAACAGGGGAGTGGTCGTCACTCATCCAGGCTAGTGGCCGTGCGGATGCTCGTGACACGGCAGCCCCGGCACGGCAGACTCGGGACATGGACTCTGCGCCGTGGGTGCTGCACGTCGACATGGATCAGTTCATCGCGGCGGTGGAGGTGCTGCGCCGACCCGAGCTCGCCGGGACGCCGGTGATCGTGGGCGGCAGCGGCGATCCGACGGAGCGCGCGGTGGTGTCGACGGCGTCTTACGAGGCGCGCGCGTACGGCATCGGCTCGGGGATGCCGCTGAAGATCGCTGCGCGGAAGGCACCGGAGAACGCCGTATTCCTGCCCGTCGACCATGCGGCGTACGAGGCCGCGTCCGCCGAGGTGATGGCAGCCCTGCGGACGCTGCCGGGCGTCGTGCTGGAGGTGCTCGGGTGGGACGAGTGCTTCCTCGGCGTGACGACCGACGCCCCCGAGGCGGTGGCGCGAGCGGCGCAGGATGCTGTGCTCGCCGCGACCCGGCTGCACTGCTCCGTCGGCATCGGCGACAACCGGGTGCGCGCGAAGATGGCGACCGGGTTCGGCAAGCCGGCAGGCGTCTTCCGGCTCACCGAGGCCAACTGGTTCGAGGTGATGGGGGAGCGGCCCACCCGGGAGCTCTGGGGTGTCGGAACGCGGATCCAGAAGCGCCTCGCGGAGCACGGCATCCGCACCGTGCAGGAGCTCGCGGATGCCGCCCAGGAGGAGCTCGTGGCCGAGTTCGGGCCGAAGATGGGCGTCTGGTACCACGGACTCGGTCGGGGGATCGGCCCGGCGGAGGTCGACGACACACCGTGGGTCGCACGCAGCCACAGCCGTGAGACCACGTTTCAGACGAATCTCACGACGGCGGCGGAGGTGGATGCCGCAATCCGCGACCTCGCGGGGCAGGCATTCGACGACTGCGCGGCGGAGGGGAGAGCGATCGTGCGCGTGCACCTGAAGGTGCGCTACGCGCCGTTCGACACCAGGACCATGGGCCGCAAGCTGCGCGAGCCGACGCGTGATCGAGAGGTCTTCGTCGACGCGGCGCTGGCGCTGGCCGGCGCGCTCGACGCCGACCGAGAGGTGCGCCTGCTCGGCGTCCGCGCCGAGATGACCATGCCGGAGGACGGGGATGCCGTGGAGCGGACGCCGGTGCGGGGGCGTGTCTGAGGGCGCACGTTCCTGACATGATCTGACATAATGTGCATTATCGGTGTTATCCCATGTTCCGTACGCACGGTCAGATCAGCACCAGCCGTCCGTCGATCACAACCAGGCGCGCAGCGCCGCCGGGTACAGCGGAACGTCGACGTCGGCGTCCTGGAACGGACGCCACACGACCGGGGCGGTCGAGCCGTCGATCTCGGTCAGGATGCCGCCCTCCGGGCCGAGCTCAGGCACCAGACGCCCGGTGTACAGCGCAACGAGCTCATGCCCGATCTCACCGTTGTAGGTGAAGATGTTCTCGACGACGGCCAGGTGCTCGAGGTCCTCGATGCGCGCGCCGAGCTCCTCGTCGACCTCGCGGATCACCGCCTCGCGATGCGTCTCGCCCAGCTCGACGCTGCCGCCGACCAGGCGATGGAAGCCGTCGGGGTTCTCGGTCGACGGCGCGTTCACGCTCACGAGATGGTGCGTGCCGGCGGCGTTCCGTGCGATGATCATGGCCTTCACGCGGATGTACGATCGATCGACTGTCACCGCATCACTCTGGTCGAGCGTCAGGCTCCGGACGCCGCGCCACGCGGGTCCACCCGATGATCGGTCGTGTCGGGCTCGGCGCGTGCGACGTCGGCGATCAATTCCTCCGGACGCGGAGCGATGGTCTCGTCGTCCTCGATCTCGGGGATGCTCGCCTCGCCCGGCAGCGGGATGTGATGCTCCCCCGGCATCCGTTCGCTCTTACCCACGGCATCCTCCCTCGGTCAGCCACAGCGTAGAGCCGTTCGGATGCGGCCACCAGGCGCATCTGCAGTTCACACGCCGACGTACTCAGCCAGGTGCTCACCCGTCAGAGTCGACTTGGCTTCCACGAGCTCCGCGGGCGTGCCCTCGAACACGACGCGACCGCCGTCGTGGCCCGCGCCGGGCCCGATGTCGATGATCCAGTCGGCGTGCGCCATCACGGCCTGGTGGTGCTCGATGACGATCACGGTCTTGCCGCCGTCGACCAGGCGGTCCAGCAGGCCGAGGATCTGCTGCACATCCGCGAGGTGGAGGCCGGTGGTGGGTTCGTCGAGCACGTAGACGTCGCCCTTCTCCCCCATCTGGATCGCCAGCTTGAGCCGCTGACGCTCGCCGCCCGAGAGCGTCGACAGCGGCTGCCCGATCGACAGGTAGCCGAGCCCGACATCCTCCATGCGACCGAGGATCGCGGCAGCGGCGGGGATCTTCGACTCCCCCGTCGAGAAGAACTCGCGCGCCTGCGACACCGGCAGGTCGAGGACCTCGGTGATGTCCAGCCCGGCGAGCTTGTACTCCAGCACCGCCGCCTGGAAGCGCTTGCCGCCGCAGTCCTCGCAGGGCGTCTCGATCGTGTCCATGAAGCCGAGCTCGGTGATGATCACGCCGGCGCCCTTGCACGTCGGGCATGCGCCTTCGGAGTTGGCGCTGAACAGCGCAGGCTTCACACCGTTGACCTTCGCGAAGGCCTTGCGGATCGGCTCCAGCATCCCTGTGTAGGTCGCCGGGTTGCTGCGCCGCGATCCCTTGATCGCGCTCTGGTCGATCGAGACCACACCCTCCCGCGGCGAGACGGAGCCGTGGATCAGCGAGCTCTTCCCCGAGCCCGCGACCCCGGTCACCACAGTCAGCACGCCCGTCGGGATGTCTACGTCAACGTCCTGCAGGTTGTTGGCGGATGCTCCGCGCACCTCGATCGCGCCTGCCGCCGAGCGCACGTCGGCCTTGAGCGTCGCACGGTCGTCCAGGTGCCGCCCGGTGAGGGTGCCGCTGGACCGCAGGCCGTCGACGGTGCCTTCGAAGCAGATCTCGCCGCCCTTGCTGCCGGCACCAGGACCGAGATCGACCACATGGTCGGCGATCACGATCGTCTCGGGCTTGTGCTCGACGACGAGCACGGTGTTGCCCTTGTCACGCAGCTCCTTCAGCAGCCCGTTCATGCGCTGGATGTCATGCGGATGCAGCCCGATCGTCGGCTCGTCGAATACATACGTGACGTCGGTGAGCGAGGAGCCGAGGTGGCGGAGCAGCTTGATCCGCTGCGCCTCTCCCCCGCTGAGCGTGCCCGAAGGGCGATCGAGGCTCAGGTAGCCGAGACCCAGGGTCACGAAAGCGTCGAGGTTCGCGCTGAGCGCCTTCAGCAGCGGGCCGGCGCCGGCGAGATCGAGCCCGCGCACCCACGCGGCGAGGTCCGTCACCTGCATCCGGCAGGCATCCGCGATGCTGACGCCCTCGATCTTCGACGACCGTGCACCCTCGGTCAGGCGGGTGCCGTCGCACTCCGGGCACGCGGCGAACGTGGCGACCTGCTCGACGAAGCGTCGGATGTGCGGCTGCAGCGCCTCGATGTCCTTCGACAGCATCGACTTCGTGATCTTCGGGATCAGACCCTCATAGGTCATGTTGATGCCCGAGATCTTCACCTTGGTGACCTCGCCGTAGAGGAAGAGGTGCCGCTGCTTCTCGGTGAAGTCCTTGATCGGCTTGTCGGCGGGATAGAAGCCCGACTGCGAGAAGCCCTTCACCATCCAGCCGTCCGGCGTGTAGCCGGGCACCATGATCGCGCCCTCGTCGAGCGACTTCGACTCGTCGACGATCTGGGCGAGGTCGAGATCCGAGACCGCTCCCCTGCCCTCGCAGCGCGGGCACATGCCGCCGAGGTAGATCGCGTCCTTCACGATCTTCTTCTCGCCGCCGGGGCCGGTCATCACCCCGCTCGCCTTCTGGGTGGGGATGTTGAACGAGAACGCGGTGGGCCCGCCGATGTACGGCTCGCCGAGCCGAGAGAAAAGGATGCGCAGCATCGCGTTCGCGTCGGTCACGGTGCCGACGGTCGAACGGGGGTTGGCGCCGAGCCGCTCCTGATCGACGATGATCGCGGTCGTCAGCCCCTCGAGCAGGTCGACATCGGGGCGCGGCACCGAAGGCATGAAGCCCTGCACGAACGCACTATAGGTCTCGTCGATCATGCGGCGGGATTCGGCCGCGATGGTGTCGAAGACGAGCGAGCTCTTGCCCGAGCCCGAGACGCCGGTGAACACGGTGAGGCGACGCTTGGGCAGCGCGACGGTGACGTCCTTCAGATTGTTCTCGCGCGCGCCCTCGACGCGGATGGCGTCGTGGACGTCGGCCGGATGCTGTGCGGGCACGAAAGACCTCCTGTGAACGGATCGCTGCGGGGAAGACATTACCGCGCCCTGGCGCTAGTCTGAGCGCGACAGAACAGAGAAAGAGGCACGCCATGACAGACTTGCTCGCTGACACCCGAGGCTTCTTCCGCTCGGTTCGCATCTTCCTGGCGGTCTCGGGCGCGCTCGCGCTCATCGCCGGACTCGTCCTGCTCATCTGGCCGGCCAAGTCGGCGGTGATCGTCACCGGCATCGTCGCGTCGTACCTCATCGTCGCCGGACTCGTGTATCTGGGTCTCGGCTTCTTCTCCGGGCGCGGCGGCGGCTGGGCCCGCGTCGGGCACATCGTGCTCGGTCTGCTGTACATCGTGGCCGGTGTGATCGCGTTCGCGAACCTGCCGGCGGCCACGGTGACGCTCGCGGTCGTCGTCGCCGTGTTCATCGGCATCAGCTGGATCGTCGACGGCTTCGTCTCGCTGAGCCTGCTCGGCGCCGATGCCACCAAGGTGTGGACGCTGATCTATGCCGTGATCGGCATCGTCGCCGGCGTCATCGTGCTGTTCTCGCCGTTGTACGCCGCCGCAGCGCTGTGGATCTTGCTCGGCGTCTCGCTGGTCGCCCTCGGGATCATGCAGCTCGTGCGCGCGTTCACGCTGAAGAAGGATGCCGAGCAGCTGACGCCGCAGATCGACGCCGCGCTCTGAAGACGCACGAAGAGAGGGCGCCCGTCGCGACTGCGATGGGCGCCCTCTGCGTCTGTGTCACTCGGCGATGAAGTCCGAGGTGTCGCCGATCAGTCGGGTGTTGTCCGCAGGCACCGGGTCGACAGCGGCCTGTGCGACCTCGGCTGCGAACTCCGACACGTTGTAGAGCTTGCCGGCCGACTCGCGGCGTCCGGCGATGGCACCGGGGTTGGCGCGCTCGAGCAGCGTGGCGGTGATGGTGCCCTCGATCATGTCGCCCGAGACGACCGTGAAGCCGATGCCCTTCTCGGCAAGACCGGGGATGAGCTCGCGCAGCGCGTCCTCACCGGCGCGCTTGGACTTCGCGACCGGCTCGTACTCGGGCATGGTCGGGGTGGTGCGGATGAAGTGCGCCTGGTGGCTGGTGACGAAGACGACTCGCGAGTCGTCGCCCAGCAGCGGCTCCGCTGCCTTCAGCACGCCGACCTGCGCATCGCGGTTGAGCTTCAGCGCGTAGTCCTCCGCCATGCCGGACTCCATGCCGCCGGAGGCGTTCAGCACGAGGATGTCGAGTCGACCGAATTCCTCGCGCACGGCGTCGAACATGGCGTCGACGGATGCCGGATCGGTGAGGTCCGCGCCGACGACGAGCGCGCGCACACCCAGCTCACGCAGCTGTGTCGCCAGCTTCTCGGCGCGCGGGGCCTTGTTGCGGAAGTTGATGACGACGTCCGCGCCGGCCTCGGCGAAGTAGCGGACGGTGTCGGCGCCGATGCCACGGGACGAGCCGGTGACGAGCGCCACCTTGCCCTGGAGCGATCCGGCGGGAAGAACCTGGGTCATTGCTGACTCCTCGTGATGCGCGGGAAATCGCCTCGTTCGGCGACACCCCAGCCTATAACGGCGCCCGGTCCCGCGACCGGGGATGGCACGCGTGGTAGGTTGACCGCAGGAGGGGCGCATGGACGATTTCACGACTTTCATAGAGGTCGTCGAGCAGTGGGCGTGGATCGGCTGGCTGGTGCTGATCGCCCTGTTCCTCGTGATCGAGATGCTCACGCTCGACTTCACGTTCCTGATGCTCTCGCTCGGCAGCGTCGCGGGTCTGATCACCGATCTCGTCGGCCTGCCGCTGTGGGCGCAGGTCATCATCGCCGCCGCGGCGGCGGCCGCGTTCATCCTCTTCCTGCGACCTCCCCTTCTGCATCGACTGCGGCGCGGCGAGGACCCGACGAAGTCAAATGTCGATGCGCTCATCGATCTGCGCGGCACCGCTCTGCTCGACATCACGCAGATCACGGGACAGGTGAAGCTCAGCAACGGCGACACGTGGACCGCGCGCAGCGTCGACGGCACCCCCATCGCGCGGGGCACCCGCATCGCCGTCTCCGAGATCCAGGGCGCAACCGCGCTCGTCCGCCCCGTCGCCGAATAGGAGCACCTCCGATGGACGACTCGTTCATTCCCGCCGCGATCGCGTGGATCCTCGCGATCGCGGTCATCATCTTCGTGCTGGTCACCCTGGCGCGCTCGATCCGCATCATCCCGCAGGCCACCGCCGGGATCGTGGAGCGGCTGGGCCGGTACCACAAGACCCTCTCCCCCGGTCTGAACCTGCTGGTGCCGTTCATCGACCGGCTCCGCCCGCTCATCGACATGCGCGAGCAGGTCGTGTCGTTCCCCCCGCAGCCGGTGATCACCGAGGACAACCTGGTCGTCTCGATCGACACGGTCGTCTACTTCCAGGTGACGGATGCGCGGGCGGCGACCTATGAGATCGCCAACTACCTCGGTGCTGTCGAGCAGCTGACCACGACCACCCTGCGCAACGTGGTCGGCGGTCTGAACCTCGAGGAGGCGCTGACCAGCCGTGACGAGATCAACGGCCAGCTGCGTGTCGTGCTCGACGAGGCGACCGGCAAGTGGGGCATCCGCGTGTCCCGTGTCGAGCTGAAGGCGATCGACCCGCCCGTCTCCATCCAGGACTCGATGGAGAAGCAGATGCGCGCCGAGCGTGACCGCCGTGCCGCGATCCTCACCGCCGAGGGCTCCAAGCAGTCGCAGATCCTCGAGGCGGAGGGTCAGCGTCAGGCCGCGATCCTCAAGGCCGAGGGTGACAAGCAGGCCGCTGTGCTGCGCGCCCAGGGTGAGGCCGAGGCGATCCAGAACGTCTTCACCGCGATCCACCAGGGTCAGCCCGACGACAAGCTGCTCGCCTACCAGTACCTGCAGATGCTTCCGAAGATCAGCGAGAGCGAGTCGAGCAAGCTGTGGATCATCCCCAGCGAGCTCACCGAGGCGCTCAAGGGCATCGGCAGCGCGTTCACCCCGCGTCCAGGATCGGCTCCCGCCGACGCCCCGCGCGCCGAGTGACGCACCCGTACTTCGCCGGCACGCGGCATCCGCGTGTCCTGGCGCATCGTGGGCTGGTCCCCGCGTCCGCAGATGCGGCGTGGGTGTGGGAGAACTCGGCGGCGGCGTTCGCGGCGGCGCACGCCGCCGGCGCCGAGTACATCGAGACGGACTGCCAGGTCACCGCCGACGGCGATGTGGTGCTCTTCCACGACGACACCTTGCAGCGGCTCGTGGGCGATCCCCGCTCGGTCTCCGAGGTGCGCACCGCCGAGCTGCGGACGCTCTTCGAGGACCACGGCGGACTGCTCACCGTCGCGGAGGCGCTCGATGCGTTCCCCGACATCCGGTTCAACATGGACGTGAAGACGGATGCCGCGGCCGAGCCGATCGGCGCTCTCGTGGCCGCGCATACGGAACGGGTGCTGCTGACGAGCTTCTCCGACCGCCGACGCCGCGCAGCGGTCGCGGCAACGATGAGCGCCGGCGCGGCGCTTCGCCCGGCGACCTCGGGCGGTCAGAGCATCATCCTCGCCGTCCGCGCGGCCTCCGCCGTTGGTCTCTCCCCCACCCGGATGCTGGCGGAGGTCGACGCGCTGCAGATCCCCGAGCGGCACTCCGGCATCCGCGTGGTGACTCCCGCGCTGCTCCGCGCCGCGCACGCGCACGACGTCGAGGTGCACGTGTGGACCGTGAACGAACCGGCCGACATGCGCCGCCTCGTCGACGCGGGTGTCAACGGGGTCGTGAGCGACCGCGCCGACCTCGCGCTGCGCACTCTCTCGCAGGGCTGAGATCGCCCGCGAGCAGCGCTGGAAAGCGCTGCCCCTGGGATTCCACTGTGAAAACCTCCGCGTTCTCGCCGGTGTGGATGATCCGCACAGCCGAGACCGTTATACCTGACGGCGACGAGAGGACCACACAATGGCAGATCGCAGCCTTCGCGGCATCCGACTGGGTGCCCAGAGCCTTCAGAGTGAAGAGGGCGTCGTGTTCATGGAGCGCCGCGCCACCAGCTACAAGTGTGCGGCATGCGGACACGACACCACCCTGATGTTCGCGGCCGACGCCGAGCCCCCGCAGACCTGGGAGTGCCGCGCCTGCGGTGCCGAGGCAGTGCTGCAGGTCGACGGCGAGTCGGTCAAGCTCGACGAGACCGACGAGAAGGCCGCACGCTCCCACTGGGACATGCTGCTCGAGCGCCGCAGCCGCGCCGAGCTCGAGGAGCTCCTCGAGGAGCGCCTCGCCTACATCCGGGCCCGCCGCGGCGCCGGTGAGGACCCGACCCGCGAGCGCATCGGCGCCTGATTCACGGTCGCCGGCGCGAGAGCATCCCGGCGACCACCAGCTCGACCGGCCCGCCGATTCCGAGGAGTAGCTGGATCCAGGGCCCCAGCACCACCCCCGCCGTGAGGCCGGAGCGCAGTTCGACATCCTCGAGCAGCGCCCCGGCCTCATCTGCGTCCAGGCTGGCGACGGTCGAGCCGTCGGGGCGGATGATCTGGCTCGTGCCCACCGTCGACACGTTGACGACGCTGCGGCCGGTCTCGATCGCGCGCATGCGGGCGAACGCGAGCTGCTGCAGGTTCTCGTCGGTGCCGCGGAAGTCGGCGTTGTTGGTCTGGAACACGAGCACCTGCGCGCCGCCCTCGACGCCCTCGCGGATCACCTCGTCGTAGATCACGTCGAAGCAGATCGCCAGCCCGACGCCGACGTCGCCGACGTGCACGAGCGGCGGATTCGAGCCCGCGGTGTACTCGCGGCTGAGCAGGCCGACGAGGTCAGGGGCGAGCGCGTAGAAGAAGTCGCGGTCGGGCACGTACTCGCCGAACGGTACCGGATGCCGCTTGTCGTGCAGCTGCTCGCTCGCGCCCTCGGGAGTCCACAGGAACGATGTGTTGAAGATGTCCTTCCCGCGTTCGGTCGCGGTGTTCGCCAGCAGCGGGGCATCCACCCGTGCCGCGATGCGGGTGAGCCGTCGCGCGGTGTTCTCGTCCTGGAACGGGTCGTAGTCGACCCCGCCCTCCGGCCAGACGAGCAGATCGACGTCCTCGCCGATGAGCGGCTCGGTGGCTTCGGTCTGCGCCTGGATGACGCCGTAGGGCTCCCGGTCGTCGAAGAACCCGGTGGTGCCGTTGCCCTGCACCGCCGCGATGCGCATGCTTCCGGCGGCGGCGGTCGGGAACAGCGGGGTCAGCAGCAGCACGAGCACGGCGACCACCGGGGCGACCAGCGCGGCGGGGCGCCGCCACGCACGCGCACGCACCAGCTCGATCACCAGGGCCACGGCCGTCACCATGAGGAAGCTCAGGCCGCTCACGCCCAGCCAGGATGCGACGGATGCCGCAGGGCTCTCGGACTGCGTCATCCCCAGCCGCGCCCAGGGGAAGCCGCCGTAGGGCCAGTTGCCGATGAACAGCTCCTGCAGAGTCCACAGCGCACCGACCACGACGGGCAGCACGACGAGGCGCGCCCGCGGCCAGGCACGCGGAACCCACCGGTACGCCAGCGCGATCGGCACGAGCGCGACCGAGGTGAGCGCCGCCTCGACGATCGACAGCGCGAGCCACGGCACCGCGCCCAGGTATCGGGTCGCCCACAGCACGAGCAGCGGATAGAACACGGCGCCGTACAGGGCCGCGACGAGGATCGCTCCGCCGATGCGGCGCCCGTCGAGAGCGAGCAGCAGCAGTGCGACGGCCACGAAGGCGAGCGGCCAGATCCCGGTCGCCGGGAACGACAGGTTCATCAGCACGCCGGCGAAGACGGCGCAGAGTCCGGCCGCCCAGAGCGGCAGGGTGCGGCGTGGCGCCGCAGTGTCTTCCGGGCTCGACGAGGAGTCGGGATCGGTCGGCATCCGTTCAGACCCCCGAGTAGGCGACGATGCCGCGTCGCACGGCGTCCAGCGCGCGCCGCGCGGTGCGGGCGAGCTCGTCGTCCTCCGACACGATCGACAGCTGATCGAGCAGGTCGATGGTCTGCTTGGTCCACCGCACGAAGTCACCCGCTGCCATGTCGGCGTCGATCAGCACGCGATCCAGCGACCCGCCCCGCGCCCAGGAGTGCATCGCCGCGGCGAGGCCGGGTGCGAGCGGCTCGGTGCGCGGCAGCGCGTGCTCGTCCTCGAGCTCGTCGAGATCGGCCCACAGACGCATCGTGGCGTCGTAGGCGATGCGGAACGCACCGCGGGGCAGGCCCCGCTCCCCCGCGTTCTGCTCGTCGCGGCGCGGCTCGTAGACCAGGCAGCTCGCCATCGCCGCCAGTGAGGGAGCGTCGAGGTTGCGCCACAGCCGTTCGCGGAGGGCTTCGGCCACGAGCAGGTCTCGCTCTCCGTAGATGCGACGCATCGTGCGCCCGGCATCCGTCAGCTCGAGGTCGTCTCCGGAGCCGTCGAGGTACCCGACGATCTGCAGCACGTCGATGACCCGGTCGAAGATGCGCGCGACCGTGCCGGTGCGCTTCTCGATCTGCGCGCGGATGCGGTCGGTGTCGCGCTTCAGGCTGAAGTAGCGCTCCGCCCAGCGGGCATGCGCCTCCCGGTCGGGGCAGCGGTGGCAGGCGTGCCGCTGCATCCGGGTGCGCAGCTGCTGGATCTTCTTCATCCGCTTGTCACGCGCAGCGCGAGGGCCGGCGTCGCGGCGGTTCTTCTTCTCGAGGTCGCTGAGCTCACGGCGGATCGCCGCGTAGTCGAGGAAGTCGCCGTGCTCGCAGTGCATCGCGGTGAGGTAGCCGGTCAGGGACTCCTCGGCGTCGCGCACCTTGCGGGCGAGGCCGACGACGGCACGGTCGGCCTGGAACTGGGCGAACGACGACTCCAGGATCTCGCGCGCTCGTGCCCGCCCGAACCGGTCGATGAGGTTCACCGCCATGTTGTACGTCGGGCGGAAGCTCGAGTTCAGCGGGTAGGTGCGCCGGGAAGCGAGCGCGGCGACGGCCTGCGGGTCCATGCCCTCGGTCCACTGCACGACGGCGTGGCCCTCGACGTCGATCCCCCGGCGACCGGCGCGGCCGGTGAGCTGGGTGTACTCCCCCGAGGTGATCGCGACGCGCGCTTCGCCGTTGAACTTCTCCATCTTCTCGAGCACCACGGTGCGGGCCGGCATGTTGATGCCGAGCGCGAGAGTCTCGGTGGCGAAGACGGCCTTCACGAGCTTGCGCTGGAAGAGCTCCTCGACGACCTCCTTGAAGATCGGCAGCAGACCAGCGTGATGCGCGGCGACGCCGCGCTCGAGGTTGTCGCGCCACTCCCAGAACCCCAGCACGTCGAGGTCCTCATCGAGCAGGGCTCCGGTGCGCTCCGAGACGACAGCACGGATCTCGTCGCGCTCCTCGGGCGTCGTCAGACGGATGCCGGCCCTGCGCACCTGCTGCACGGCGGCGTCGCAGCCCACCCGGCTGAAGATGAAGAAGATCGCGGGCAGCAGGTTGGAGCGCTCGAGCAGCCGCACGACCTCGGGCCGGTCCATCCGCTCGATGCGGCGGGTGTTGGCCGCGCGCACCGGGCGCCGTCCGCCGCGCGGTGGACGCTTGGCCTCGCGGCCGGCGTGCCGGTCGCTGCGGTAGGACTGCGCGCGGCTGTTGCTCTCGTAGCGGGAGCCGGTGAACGAGCGGATGCGGAACAGCTCCTGGTTCACCTGGGCGGTGGCGATTCCGGCGCGGTCGTCGAACAGCGGCAGCAGGTCGTCGCGCACGAGCACGTGCTGCTCGAGCGGCACAGGACGGGTTTCCGAGACGATCACGTCGGTGTCGCCGCGGACGGTGTCGAGCCAGTCGCCGAACTCCTCGGCGTTCGAGACGGTGGCGCTCAGCGCGACGAGGCGCACATCGTGCGCGAGGTGCAGGATGACCTCTTCCCATACCGGGCCGCGGAACCGGTCGGCGAGGTAGTGCACCTCGTCCATGACGACGTAGCGCAGGCTGCGCAGAGCATCCGATTCCGCGTACAGCATGTTGCGGAGGACTTCGGTGGTCATCACCACGATGCGAGCGTTGCCGTTGATGTTCGTGTCGCCGGTGAGCAGGCCCACCTGGTCGGCGCCGTAGACGTCGACGAGCTCGCGGAACTTCTGGTTCGACAGCGCCTTCATGGGCGTCGTGTAGAACGCCTTGTCGTTCGGGGTCTGCATCGCCAGGTGGATGGCGAACTCGCCGACGATCGTCTTGCCCGCGCCGGTCGGGGCGGCGACGAGCACGCTGCGCCCGCGCTCCAGGGCCTGGCAGGCGTCGATCTGGAAGGGGTCGAGGGCGAAGCGCTGGCGTGCGGCGAACTCCTGGGTCTGCGGATGGTGCGAGGCGGCCTGCGCGGCCGCGTAGCGCTCGGCAGGCGAGCTCATGCGGTCGCGATGCCGTCGGGATCGAGTCCCGCGGCGATCCGCTGCTTGCGCTTGCGGCGGTCGAAGAAGACAGACAGCAGGGCCGCCGCGAAGTAGAGCACGATGAGGATGCCGCCCAGCATCAGCATCGAGAAGATGTCGGCCGCGGGAGTCGCGATCGCGGCGAACAGCGCAGACACGAGGATGGCGATGCGCCAGCCCTTGATCATCGCCATGCCGGTGATCACGCCCGCCATGTTCAGCGCCACCATGAACACCGGAAGCACGAACGAGATGCCGATCACGGTGATGAACTTCAGGATGAAGTCGTAGTACTGCTTCGAGTCGAAGTAGTTGACGCCGCCCTCGGGCACGAAGTTCGACATCACCTCGATGACGTGCGGGGCGACGACCACCGCGACGTACGCGCCGCCGAAGAACAGCGGGATCGCGGCGCCGACGAACGCGATCGTGTACTTGATCTCCTTGCGGGTGAGCCCGGGCATGATGAACGCCCAGATCTGCCAGAGCCAGACAGGAGCTGACAGCAGCAGGCCGATCGAGAAGGCCATCCGCAGACGAAGGTCGAAGCCTGAGGAGACTCCGGTGAAGACGAGCTTGGCGTAGTCGGTGCCGTGGAGGTCATCGAGGATCCGGATCGGCTCCGTGATGTACCAGATCACCGGATCGGTGATGATGAACGCGATCACCATGCCGACCGCGAGTCCGATCACCGCGATGATCAGACGTCGACGCGCCTCCCGCAGGTGCTCGCCGAGCGACATCCGTCGGTCGCGGCTCCCCTCGGACGGCGCGTCGACGTTCAGTTCCGTCACGGCCTATGAGGCGCGCGGCGGCGTGTCCTGATCAGCAGGACGCTCGACCGTGGGTGCTGCGGATGCCGTGGTGCCGGTCGACGACGCGTCGGCGGCGGGAGCCTCCGGAGTCGCGTCGTCTTCCTTCATGGCCTTCATCTCGCCCTTGAAGACGCGAGCGGACTGTCCCAGGCTCTTCGCCAGCGCCGGCAGCTTCGCCGCGCCGAAGAGAAGGAGGATGATGATCAGGATGATCCACAGATGTGGTCCTGCGAAGAGATTGCCCATGGATTTACTCCTCTGATGGGTCGGATGCGGTTCAGTCTACCTACACATCGGATGCTTCGGAGGCACCGTAGAGGGCCAGTCCGGCCAGCGCCCATTCCCGGGTCGCCGTGCGTCCGACACCCGGATCGAGCACCTCGAGCGCTCCCCCGAATCTGCCCGCGATCCGCTTGATTCCGCGAGGATCGGCCATCCGCAGGCGGAGCGTGATCGTGCCGTCGGCACGCTCGACCTCCTCGCGGGCGAAGCCGCCGAGCAACGGTGCGAGCCGCTCCGGCATCCGCACGGTCACCTCGCCCGCGGTCGCATCCTGTCCGAACGCCTCGGGCACGGCGACGTCGCGGTGCGTGATCGCGATGTCGGTGAGCTGCGGGTCGCTGACCCGGTCGAGGTGGAAGGTGCGCATGGCCTGCCGCAGGTGGCACCAGCCCTGCAGGTACCACTGACCGTTCGTGATGAGGATCTGCATCGGGTCGACCGTGCGAGTGGTCGGCTCGGCATCCGGCGCCTGGTAGGTGAAGCACACCGCAACGCCCTCGTGCAGGGCGCGGGAGACCGCGGACTGCACCTCCCCGACCGCGCCGGGGGCGACGACCAGGTCGGGCGGAGCGTCCGCGGAGCCGCGCGAGAGCTTCGCGATGAGACCTGCGACCAGACCCGACTCGGAGACCGCGGGCACCGCGGCGACCATCTGCAGCCCGGCGAGCAGCGCCGCCGCCTCGCGCGCGGTGAAGCGCGGCACGCGACGCAGCGCGACGTCGTTGGTGATCTCGATCACATCGTGCTCGTCGAGCAGGTCCCAGTCGATGTCGAACATCTCCTGCGGCAGCTGCCAGTACCCGGAATCGCCGGGCAGGCCGATCACGGTCAGCTTCTCGACCATCCCGCGCATCTCGGCGGGGGTGACGTCGAAGTCGGCGGCGGCCTCGTCGAGCGTGACCTGCCCTCGTTCGATCAGGTACGGCACGAGCGTGAGGTACAGCCGCACCCGGTCGGCGGCGAGAAGAGGCTGCGTGCGGCTCATGAGGCGCTCCCCTGTGTCGACGGCTGTTCGGCGTTGCGGACGGCGATCGCGCGAAGACGCTCGATCACGGCATCCCTCAGGTCGGCCGGTTCGACGACGCGCACCTCGGGTCCGTACGACGCGAGCTCGTCGGCGAAGATGTGCCGGTCGACGTAGTGCACGCGGATTCCCTGCACCGCGGGGCTCGACTTGCGGCCGAGTCGCAGGGCGGCCTCGGTGCCTGGCGTCACCTCGAGCAGCGCCTGCTGCGAGGCCGACACTGCTTCGAGACCGGCGAGGGCCCGCTCGGCGGCTCCGTCGCGCAGCGCGGCGTCGAACGTCTGCCCCGTCACCTTCACGTCGCTCACGATCCGACTGAGCAGGAAGGTGCGCTCTCCGTCGGCATCCAGATCGTGGCCGTACACATGCCAGCGCGCCTCGTACTCGACGAGGGCGAGCGGGCGGATGCGGCGACGCGTGGGCGCGGCATCCCCCGGCTTGAGGTACTCGAACACGACGACACGGCTGCGGTCGATGCCGCCCTGCAGGGCGGGGAACGCCTCGTCGCGCGCGGTGATGCGCGGGGCGAAGCCGATGATCTGCTCGTCGCCGTCGATCCCGAGCGCACGGATCTTGCGTACCCCCGACTGCGCGTCGGCCGACACCGACTCGCTGCTCCACACGCTGCCGGCCAGGCGCAGCACGGCCAGCTCGGCATCCGTGAACTCGATGTCGGCCGGCAGGTCGTATTCCGCGAGCGGGATCCGGTACCGCGCCTCGCGCAGATCCTGCGGATCGGTCGGGTCGCCGATCGTCTCGATCGGCACGCCGAGGGCCCGCAGCTCGTCCTTGTCGCGCTCGAACATCTTCTCGAGCGCATCCGTCTTCGCACCCGCCTCGGCACGCTGCCGGTAGCCGGAGACGCTGTCGAGGATCTGCTGCTTGGTGAGGCCGATCTGCGTCGCCATCAGCGCCACGACGAGATTCGTCAGGCGCTCCTCGGCCGGGATGCGGGCTGCGGTCATCCCTGTGTCAGTCCCTCCGGGATGACGCCGAGGATGTCGACGACGTACGCGGTCGCGTCGGAGCCCTCTCCCGGCACCACGACAAGCAACTGCGAGCCGACCGTGGCCTTCTTCACGGCTGCGGCGACGTCCTCGGGGAGGCTCGTCAGGTCGGACGACACGGCGTCGCCCCAGTTCGACGAGGAGACCGTGCGATCGGCCCAGCCGACGGCGGTGAAGTTGAACAGCGGGGTGAGGTCGCCGACCTTCTGACCCTCACCGGCGATGAGCGTCTGCGCGACGGCCTTCTTCGGCGCGGCGCCGTCGGGGATGATGATGCCCGGGCGGCCGTCAGCGGCGCGCACCACGGTGGGAAGGCCTCGGGCGTCGTTGAAGACATCGCGGCCCTCGGCCTTCGGGTACAGCACGTCGAGCACGTCGAAGACGCCGACGAGGCTGTCGCCCTGGGCGAGACCGATCTGGTCGGCGGCGCCCTCCGGGAGGCTGGATGCGGGGATCGCGGCGACGATGCGGCTGCCGGCGGTCGCGCAGTCGAGCACGGTGCCGACATCCTTCAGCTGCTGCGACAGCGTCGCAGGGCTCCAGAGCCCCGGACCCGTCTGCAGCACCTGACCAGAGGTGCCGTCGTACAGCGACAGCGTGACGATCGCGCTCTGCGAGTCGTCCCGCACGGCACGGCCGTCGCCGCGGATGACGTCGGTGTAGCTGACCTTCGCGCTGCGCACCGGACGCTCGAGCGTGAGCTTCGCCGATCCGAGGTCGCCGGAGACATCGACGGACGATGCCAGTGCGGCCGAATCGCCGCGGGCGCCGCAGCCGGCGGCATCCGCTCCTGGCGTGGCCGTGCAGCCGGTCAGCGCCAGAGCGGCGAGGGCGAGAGCGGAGAAGGCAGCGGTCGTTTTACGCACGCGCCCCAGTCTATTCGGATGCCTGCTCACCCTCGCGCGACGCGGCGGCGACGCGGGCGCCGGATGCCGCCTTCTGCGCCTCGCGCACGCGCTTGCGCAGGTTCTTGTCGGTGATCTCCCTGTCTCCGACGGCGCCGGGGGTCCACAGCTCGACATCCTCATCGCCGTAGCTCGACTTGGAGGCACGTCGGCGCACCTCGGGCGGGATCGCCCCGGGCGCGAGGCGGCGGGCGGTCAGCAGGAAGCCGGTGTGCGCCACCATCCGGTGGTCGGGGCGCACCGCGAGTCCCTCCACGTGCCAGCCGCGCACCATGGTCTCGGAGGCATCCGGGTCGGTGAACAGGCCGGTACCGCGGATGTATTCGGCGACGCGCGAGAGCTGCGTCGCGGTGGCGATGTAGCAGATGACGACGCCGCCCGGCGTGAGCGCGTCGGCGACGACATCCATGCATTCCCACGGTGCGAGCATGTCGAGCACCACCCGGTCGACCGTGCCCGGCTCGAACTGCACGGGCAGCTGCTCGGCGAGGTCACCGACGACGACATCCCAGGTCGCGGGGGTCTCGCCGAAGAACGTCTCGACGTTCGCCCTGGCGACCTCGGCGAAGTCCTCACGGCGCTCGAACGACACCAGCCGCCCGTCGTCGCCGATGGCACGCAGCAGCGCGAGCGACAGCGCGCCGGAGCCGACGCCGGCCTCGACGACCGTCGCCCCGGGGAAGATGTCGGCCTGCATGACGATCTGCGCGGCGTCCTTCGGGTAGACGATCGCGGCGCCGCGCGGCATCGACATCGCGAAGTCGCGCAGCAGCGGGCGCAGCGCCAGGTAGTCGTGGCCCGCGCTGTTCGTCGCCACCGAGCCGTCGGGCTGCCCGATGAGATCCGCGTGACGCAGCACGCCGTGATGCGTGTGCAGCTCGCCGTCGGCGCGCAGCGTGATGGTGTGCAGGCGCCCCTTGGGGCCGGTCAGCTGGACGCGATCGCCTTCGCGGAAGGGCCCGCTCGGTCGTGCCGTGCTCATCGTGCGACTCCCGTCGTGATGCGCTCGTGCAGAGCGCGAAGATCATCTGTGCCGCGGCCCTCGAGCGTCGGCCACAGCTCGTGCGCCCCCGCATCGTCGAGCGCGACGATGTGCGGCACGCCGAGTGTGACCGCGCCGGACGCCATGCCGGCGGCGACGCCGGTGAACGAGTCCTCGATGACGACGGCGTCGACGATGTCGATGCCGAGCTGCTCGGCCGCCTGCAGGTACGGGTCGGGGTTCGGCTTGGGTCGACGTGCGTCGTCGCCTGCGACGACGAGATCGAACGCCTCGAAGTCGATGAGGTCGACGACATCCATGGCCATGCGACGCAGCGACATCGTCACCAGCGCCGTTGGCACCCCGTGCTGCCGCAGATCGGCGAGCATCTCACGTGCGCCCGGTCGGAAGGGCACGCCCTCGGTGCGCAGGCGCAATGCGACGCGGTCGGTGAGGTGGTCGACGATCTCCTGCGCCTCCATCTCGACGCCGCGTCCCTGCAGGATGCCGGCGCTGTCGAGCAGTCCCTTGCCGACCAGCTGCAGGGCATCCTCGTGGCTCCAGGTGCCGCCGAACGACGCGATGAGCTCGGTCTCGGCCTGCATCCAATAGAGCTCGGTGTCGACGACGGTACCGTCCATGTCCCACAGGACTGCGCTGGGTCTGATCACCGAACCCATGCTAGCCGCCGCGAGTGACAGCGCCCCGCGCGGCTCCAGAAGCTAGCCTGGTGGGATACCTCCGCACCGAACCGGAAGGAGAGCGGTGGACGTTCTCGGCTCCCGCATCATCGTCGCCGCGTTCGACGGCTGGAACGACGCCGGCGAGGCCGCAAGCGGCGCCATCGCCGCGCTGCGCGACTCTCGCGACTACACGCGCGTGCACAGCGTCGACCCGGAACTGTACTTCGACTACCAGTACACGCGCCCGTCGAGCCGGATGGATGCGAACGGGCGCCGCGAGCTGCACTGGCCGGAGGCGACGCTGTGGCGGCCGACCGCCCCGACGGGAGGTACCGAGCTGTGGCTGCTCACCGGCTCGGAACCGGCGCGCGCGTGGCAGGCGTTCGCCAACGAGTTCATCGACGTCGCCCTGCGCGATGACATCACCGGCTTCGTGACGCTCGGCGCGATGCTCTCGGATGTGCCGCACACCCGCCCGATCTCCGTGTTCGCAACGAGCCAGAACGAGCGGCTCCGCGAAGCGCATGGGCTCGAGAAGTCCACCTACGAGGGTCCCGTCGGCATCCTCAGCGTCTTCGACCACTTCGCCGACCGCGTCGACATCCCCACCGCGAGCCTGTGGGCGAGCGTGCCGCACTACGTGGCGACCGCTGCGCCGTCGCCCAAGGCGACGCTCGCGCTGCTCGACCGGCTCGAGGAGCTCACCGGCGTGGGGCCCGAGCGCGAGCACCTGCGCACCGAGGCGGCCGCCTGGGAAGCATCGATCGACGCGGCAGCGGCGGATGACGAGGACATGACGGAGTACATCCGCCAGCTCGAGCGCACGCGTGACACCTGGGACTCCCCCGATGCCTCCGGGGATGCGATCGCGCAGGCCTTCGAGCGCTACCTGCGCCGCCGCGGCGACGGACCCGACAAGCGCTGACGGGTCAGGCCGCGATGACTCCGGTCGACAGCAGCACGATCAGCGCGACGCCGAGCAGCACCCGGTAGATCACGAACGGCAGGAAGCTGCGCTTCGAGATCCAGCTCATGAAGAACGCGATCACGCCGAGCGCGACGACGAACGCGATGCCGGTGGCGGCGAACGTCTCGGGCAGCGAGAAGTGCTGGTTCGGATCGTCCCAGTGCTTGAACAGCTGGTAGAAGCCGCTGCCGAACACGGCGGGGATGGCGAGCAGGAACGCGTAGCGCGCCGCCGCCGCCCGCTCGTAGCCGAGGAACAGTCCCATCGTGATCGTGCCGCCGGAGCGGGACACACCCGGAACCAGGGCGAGCGCCTGCGCGAATCCATAGGCGATGCCGTGCGGGTAGGTGAGGTCGTTCAGCTTGCGGCGCTTCGCACCCACGTAGTCGGCGATGCCGAGCAGCAGCCCGAAGCCGATCAGCATGATCGCGACCAGCCAGAGCGAGCGCAGCACAGTCTCGATCTTGTCCTGGAAGATCAGGCCCAGCACGACGATCGGGATGCTGCCGAGGATGATCAGCCAGCCCATCCGGGCATCAGGGTCGTTGCGCGGTACGCGGCCGACGAGCGAGCGGAACCACTGCCCGATGATGCGCACGATGTCGCGCCAGAAGAACACCACCACGGCCGCCTCGGTGCCGATCTGGGTGATCGCGGTGAACGCGGCCCCCGGGTCCTCGCCCGACGGCAGGAACGTGCCGAGGATGCGCAGGTGGGCGCTGGACGAGATGGGCAGGAACTCGGTGAGTCCCTGCACGATGCCGAGGATGAGGGCTTCGAGCAGGTTCATGCGTCGCTTTCTCGCAGGTGCGTGGGCGGGGCGGACGGATGCCGGTCAGCAGACCCGCAGCAGATCGGCCAGCACGCGCTGACCGAAGACAAGCGATTCTACGGGGACGCGCTCGTCCACTCCGTGGAACATCCCTGTGAAGTCGAGATCCGCGGGCAGCCGCAGCGGCGCGAAGCCGTAGCCGGTGATGCCGATCGACGCGAGCGCCTTGTTGTCGGTGCCCGCCCCGAGCAGGTACGGGATCACCGGCACACCAGGGTCGTGCCGGCCGAGGACTGCCACCATGTGGTCGACCAGATCGCCCTCGAACGGCGTCTCCATGCCGATATCGCGGACGACGGTCTGGATCTCGATGTCGTCGCCGACGATGCGCTGCAGTTCGGCGAGCACGTCGTCCTCGGTGCCGGGGATGACGCGCACGTCGATGAGGGCTTCGGCCGTCTCGGGGATGACGTTGTGCTTGTAGCCCGCGGTCAGCCCGGTCGGGTTGGCCGTGGTGCGGAAGGTGGAGCGCAGGAACGCCTCCGCGGGGCCGGCGGCGACGGCAAGGGCATCCGGGTCGTCGACGGGGCGCCCTGTCAGCGATGCAAGGCCGTCGAGCAGTGCGCGGGTCGTCGGGGTGAGCCGGATCGGCCAGCGGGTCGCGCCGATGCGCGCGACCGCCTCGGCGAGGCGGGTGATGGCGTTGTCCTCGTGATAGCGGCTGCCATGGCCGGCACGGCCCTTGGCGACGAGACGCAGCCACAGCAGCGCCTTCTCCCCCACCTGCAGCAGATATGCGCGACGCTCGTCGACGGTGATCGAGTAGCCGCCGACCTCGCTGATCGCCTCGGTGGCCCCGGCGAACCAGTCGGGCCGGTCGTGCACGACGAGGGCCGAGCCCTCGACGCCGCCGTTCTCCTCGTCGGCGAAGAAGGCGAGGATGAGATCGCGCTCGGGCTGTTCGCCCGCACGCAGCAGGTCGCCCACCGCGGTGAGGATCATGGCGTTCATGTTCTTCATGTCGACCGCGCCGCGGCCCCACAGCATCCCGTCGCGCACGACGCCCTCGAACGGATCGACGCTCCAGTCCTCGGCCATCGCCGGGACGACGTCGAGGTGCCCGTGCACGACCAGCGCGGGGCGGTCGGGGTTGCGACCGGGGACGCGGGCCATGACGTTCGTGCGCCGCGGGATCGGTTCGTAGTACTCGGGGCGCAGTCCGAGCCGCTCCAGGTGCGCACCGACGTACTCGGCGGCCTCACGCTCGCCGTTGGCCTTGCCGCCGCCCCAGTTCGAGGTGTCGATGCGGATCAGGTCGCGGGCGATCTCGACGACCTCGGGCAGCGGCGAATCGGTCATGACCCCAGGCTATCGAAGCGGCGTGCCACGCCCGGGGGTCGCGTCGGTTCGAGACCCCCATCGGAGCGTGCTAGAGTCATTCTTCGGTCGGCAACGACTTTTCATCACCTGCGCGGGTGGCGGAATAGGTAGACGCGCTAGCTTGAGGTGCTAGTGCCCGCATAGGGCGTGGGGGTTCAAGTCCCCCCTCGCGCACAAAACGAAACAGACCCCGGTCCGGAGGATCGGGGTCTGTTTCGTTTGCGTGGCGAGGGTGGCGCCAGCTCATTCTGTCAGCGTGCGTCGCGCACCAGGATGCGCCAGCGCTCCGGACCCCGGTCCAGGTAGGTGGTGCGGTAGCCGGCGCCGTGCTTGTCCCGCAACTGAGTGAGCAGAGGCTGCGGGTCGTGCGTGGCCGCGATGACCAGCCCGGCTCCCGGCCGCAGCGACTCGATCGCGCCGAAGATCGCCGCATGGCGGACGACATGCGGGATGGTCTGCACGTCCAGTTCAGGCAGCTCCTCATCGGGCGCGCCGCAGGCGCAACCCGGGGATGGCATCTGGTTCTCGGCGACGGAGCGTGAGCGATGAATCTCGATGTGTCCCATGACCACAACTTTATTACAATTGATCCCGTGGTTAATCGCGAGGCGTCAGATTCCGCTGCATCCGCTCCCCCGCCGCGGCGGACGACGGCGGGCCGCCGGCACTCCAGCACCCGCGAGCGGGTGCTGCGCACGATCGAACTGCGGCACGGTGCGACTTCCGTGGAGCTCGCGGAGGCGACCGAACTGCACGAGAACACCGTGCGCGGGCACCTCGATCAGCTGCGCCGCGACGGCCACGTCCGTCGCGAGCCTGCGCCCCGGGTCGGCCGCGGGCGCCCCGCCTGGCGCTGGGTCGCCGTCGCCCCCGAAGAGGCGAGTCCGTACGCGGGGCTCGCTGCCGCCCTCGCTGACGCACTGAGCACCCATCTGCCCGATCCGGCAGCGCGGGCACGTGAGGCGGGTGTGGCATGGGGTCGCCGCCTGGGCGCCGAGCGCGCCGGGCGCGCCGTGGGCGCTGCAAGGTCGATGGTGACCGATGTGATGCGCGAGCAGGGCTTCGCCCCCGAGGACGACGGAGTCACGATCCTGCTGCACCGCTGTCCGCTCCTGGCCGCGGCGGCGCAGCGCACCGATGTGGTGTGCGCGGTGCACGAGGGGCTCATCGAGGGGATCGCCCGCACCAGCGACGCGGCCGCCGAGAGCAGTCTCTCCCCGTTCGCCGTGGACGGAGCCTGCGCTCTGCACCTGCGGAACGCATCGTGAGCGCCGCCGGCGCGCGCCCGGCGACGTGGCGACTGGCGTGGCTGCTGCCGGCGGGTCTCGCCCTGCTGGCAGGACTGGACGCCGGGTTGTTGCTGATCGGAATGCCTGCCCCGGTCTCGACCGAACGCCTCCCCGAGGTGCACGGGATGCTGCTGGTGCTCGGCTTCGTCGGTACGCTGATCGCCCTCGAACGCGCGTCCGCCCTGGCGCGCTGGTACGGATTCCTCATCCCAGCGACGCTCGGTCTCGGCGGCATCCTGCTGCTCGTCCCGGCCGTCCCCCTGGTCGCGGCGAAGAGCGTGCTCGTCGTCGGGACCGCCGCATTCGTGCTGCTGTATGTGCCGCTGTGGCGCCGACAGTACGACGCGGCACTCCTGACGCAGCTGCTGGCAGCCGCGCTCGCCCTCGCCGGCGCGGTGATCTGGCTGACGCAGGACGACATGTCGCGGGTGATCCCCTGGATGATCGGCTTCGTCGTGCTGACGATCGCCGCGGAGCGGGTCGAACTGGCGCGCATCACGATGGGTGCCGCCGCGGGCTTCCGCCTGCTGCTGCATGCGTGGGCGGTCACGGCCGCCCTGGTCACGGGGCTGGCTCTCCCCCACGTCGGGGCCATCGCGCTCGGCGTCGCGCTGCTGTCGCTGACCGGATGGCTCCTGCTGCACGATGTCGCCCGCCACACGATCCGCGCGCGATCGGTGACCCGGTACATGGCCGCCTGCATCCTCGCCGGCTACGTGTGGCTCGCGGTGGCCGGCGTCGTGCTGCTGTTCGGCGCGCCCGCCGGTCAGCACGCATATGACGCCCTGATCCACGCCGTGTTCCTGGGGTACACGTTCTCGATGATCATGGCGCACGCGACGACGATCCTTCCCGCCGTGCTGCGCATCTCACTCCCCTACCGCGCGGCGTTCTGGGTGCCTGCAGCACTGCTGCAGGTGGCTCTCGTGGCGCGCATCTGGCTCGGTGACGGCCTCGGGATGCCGGCCGCCTGGCGGATCGGCGGGGTGCTCGGCGTCGCCGCGCTACTGCTGTTCGCTGCGACCGCCCTGGCCAGTGCTCTGCTCGGCCGGGCACAGTCCCCCGCACCCTCCGTTTCCCCTGCCCGATCGATCGGATCACGATGACCTTGCTGACCGGCCGCCGCTCCGATGCCGCGCCCGCACGCGGCTTCTGGGCGATGCGCGACATCCCGACCGTGCTGTGGCTCGTGCTGGCAGCCCTTGCGACCGTGGTGCACCGCGGCATCCCCATGCCGCGCTGGCTGATTCTGCACCTGCTGCTGCTCGGCGCTGTCACGCACGCCATCCTGGTGTGGAGCCAGTACTTCTCCTACGCGCTGCTGAGGGGTCGCGCGACCCGTCAGGAACGACGAATGCAGAGCTTCCGTCTGCTTCTCGCCAACGTCGGTGCGGCGCTCGTGATCGTCGGCGTGCCCACGGGGATCTGGGGCCTGGTCCTGGCCGGTGCCACCTCGCTGATCGTCTCGGTGGCGTGGCACGCCGCGAACCTGATCCGTCGCATGCGCTCGGCGCTTCCCGGCCGATTCGGCGGCACGCTGCGGTTCTACATCGCCGCCGCCGTGCTGCTGGTGGTCGGAGCCGGGCTGGGTGCGTGGCTGGCGCGCGGACACGACCACGGCGAAAGCCTGGTGCTCGCACACGCGCTGATCAACGTGCTCGGCTGGATCGGCCTGACAGTCGCCGGCACGGTGGTGACGCTGTGGCCGACGATTCTGAGAACACGTGCCGACGCGCAGGCGGCGGTGGGCGCGGCGCGTGCGCTGCCGCTGATGGCGGTCGGCGTGCTGGTGGCGGCCGGCGGCGCGGCGCTCTCACTCGCGGTCGTCCTCGCGGTCGGGCTGCTCGCGTACCTTGTCGGCCTCGTGGTCATCGGGGTGTCGCTCGCGCGCGCTGCCCGTCAAGCGCCCCCGCACACGTTCGCGGCCCTGTCGGTGGCCGCGGCGCTGCTGTGGTGGGCCGGAATCGTCGCGCTGCTGCTGGTCGGTTCGGGGACCACGGCGCTGACCGGCCGGAGTTTCGCGGGGGTCGCCGCGCTGCTCGGACAGGTGGTGCCGTTCCTCGCGGCGGGCTTCGCCGCGCAGGTGCTGGTCGGTGCCCTGAGCTACCTGGTGCCCGTGGTGCTCGGCGGTGGCCCCACGCCGGTGCGCATCGGCACGGCGGAGTTCGATCGGCTGGGTGCACTGCGGGTGTCGACGGCGAACGCGGCGCTGCTGGTCTGCGCGCTGCCCGTATCGAGTCTGATGAGGGTGATCGCCTCGGTGCTCTACCTCGCGGCGATGGCGTCGTTCCTGGTGGTGGTGGCGGCGGCGATGCGCGCGCAGCGGCGAGCGAAGGCGACGGGGGCAACGCTCGACGGTGCGCACCGCGGCCCGATCGTGCCTGAGGGCGTGCGTCCTCCAGGACGACGCGCGGGGCAGGCTGTCGCGGGGATGCTCGCGGTCGTGCTCGCGACCGTGGTCGGTGCGGCCGTGGATCCGGCCGGACTGGGCTGGTCGGCCGCCCCGACGGGCGCGGCGGATGCTCCGGTCCAGACCGTGAAGGTCGAAGCAGCCGACATGCGATTCACGCCCGACCGCATCGACGTGCCCGCCGGCACACGCCTCGTGATCGAACTGACCAACGCGGATGCGGCGCAGACGCATGACCTGGTCTTCGCGAACGGGATCGCCGGTCGCCGCCTGGCGCCCGGCGAATCGCAGACGATCGACGTCGGCGTGATCACCGCCGATCTCGACGGCTGGTGCTCCATCGTCGGGCATCGGCAGATGGGCATGACGATGCAGATCGTCGCGGTGGGCGCGGAGGACGCGGATGCCGGGCATGCGCATGGCGACTCTTCGTCCGGCACTGAGCATCCGGCATCCGGAGCCATCGACCTCTCGGCCGAACCCGGGGCGGACTTCCAGCCGTACGATGCGGCGCTGCCGCCCCTTCCCGACGTCACAGGCCCACAGACGCATCGTCGCACGCTCACCATCCGCGACCTCGACCGGGAGGTCGCCCCGGGGGTCACGCAGACGCTGTGGACCTACGAAGGCACCGCTCCCGGTCCGGTGCTGCACGGCCGCGTCGGCGACACCTTCGAGATCACGCTCGTCAACGACGCGTCGATGGGCCATTCGATCGACTTCCACGCCGGGGAGCTGGCGCCGGATCAGCCGATGCGAACGATCGCGCCCGGCGAGAGCCTCACCTATACGCTCACTGCCACCAGGGCGGGCATCTGGATGTACCACTGCTCGACGATGCCGATGTCGGCGCACATCGCCAACGGCATGTACGGCGCCGTGGTGATCGAGCCCGACGCGCTGCCGACCGTGGACCGCAGCTACGTGCTGGTTCAGGGTGAGTATTACCTCGGCGACCACGACGGCGGCGAGGTGGACGTCGACAGGGTCGCCACCGGGGATCCGGACCTGGTGACCTTCAATGGGTACGCGAATCAGTACGACCACGCTCCGCTCACCGCTCGCGTCGGTGAGCGGGTGCGGATATGGGTGCTCGACGCCGGGATCGAGCGCCCCTCGAGCTTCCACGTGGTGGGCGCACAGTTCGACACGGTGTGGTCGGAGGGCCGATATCTCATCAAGCGGACGGCAGGGTCGGGGTCCCAGGCACTCGGGCTGCTGCCCGCTCAGGGCGGGTTCGTCGAGCTGTCCTTCCCGGAGTCGGGAACCTACCCGTTCGTCTCGCATCTCATGCGCGACGCCGAGCGGGGCGCGCACGGACTGTTCGAGGCGCGCTGACGCACCCTCAGACCGCCTCGACGCCGAAGATCAGACCGAGCAGATAGGTGATGGCTGCGGCTCCGAAGCCGATCGCCAGCTGGCGCAGAGCACGGCGCAACGGCGGTCCGCCCGACAGGATGCCGACCATCGCGCCGGTGCTCAGCAGCGCGACTCCGACGAGCACCAGGGCGAGGACGATCGCCGACGTTCCGCTGAGTCCGAAGATCCACGGCAGCACCGGCACGATCGCACCCGAGGCGAACAGCAGGAAGCTCGAGATCGCCGCTGTCCAATCGCTGCCGACGATGTCGTGGTCGTGGGACGCGTGGATGCCGACCGGTCCGGTTGCGGTGCGCCGCGCACCGGCGTGCGCGGCGGTCAGCACCCGCTGGGCGCGCGCCAGCGCCTCCGTCTCGTCGACCCCGCGCGCGCGGTAGACCAGGGCGAGCTCGTTGGCGTCGATGTCGAGGTCGGCGGCCGTGGCATCCGCGTCGTTGTTGGCCTCCGTCGCGGCGAGCAGCTCGCGCTGGGAGCGCACCGAGACGAACTCTCCCGCCCCCATCGACAGCGCGCCGGCGAGCAGCCCGGCGACACCGCTGAACAGCACGAACGAGGGCGCCACGCCCGTCGCACCGATGCCGAGCACCAGGGCGAGGTTCGACACCAACCCGTCGTTGGCGCCGAACACCGCGGCACGGAACGAACCCGACAGCCGCCGCCGGCCCCGCGCCGCGAGCCCGCGCACCACCTCGTGGTGCACCTTCTCGTCGGCGCGCATGGCGGGAGTGGCGTACTGCTCCGCGTCGTAGGGCGAGCGTGCCTCGGCGCTCTGCGCGAGCGCGAGGGTGAAGATCGACCCGAAGCGCCCTGCCATCCAACCCAGCATCCGGGAGCGCAGGCCCGCGCGCGGCAGTCGCGCGGGCTCGCCGCCGAGCAGCTGCAGCCAGTGCTGCTCGTGCCGGCTCTCGGCCTCGGCCAGCGACAGCAGGATCTCGCGCTCCTCCCCCTGGCGACGTGCGGCGAGGCGTGAGTAGACGGCGCCTTCGGCGCGCTCCTCCACGAGGTAGCGCGCCCACCGGCGCCGGTCGGCGGCCGTGGGCGATGCGGGTGCGGGCGATGCGGGCGCGGTCATGCAGCCTCCGTGCTCGAATGGGGACACTTCACGCTATCGAGCGCGCAGCCGCTGACCGCCGTCGAGAGCAGGATTGCCAGGATTTCGGGAATCCGAACCTCAGCTGCGCACGCGCTTGCGGAGCACCTCGATGCGCGACTGCAGCTGGGTCACCGTCGCCTGCGCGACGGCCGGTCCGCCGCAGACGCGACGAAGCTCGGCGTGCACAGCGCCGTGCGGTTCGCCGCTCTGGCGTGCGTACAGTCCGACCAAGCTGTTCAGCAGCTGGCGCTGCTCGCGCAGCGTGCGATGCAGCGGCGCCGGCAGCGTGCTGGTCTGCTCGGGCGGCGTCGTGGCCTCACGCGCCTCCCGCAGCCGGGACTGACGCGCCTGGCGCTGCATGAGCAGGTCGTGCACGTGCTCCGGCTCGAGCAGCCCAGGCAGGCCGATGAACTCCTCCTCCTCGGGGGTGCCGGGCTCGGCGAGATGACCGAACTCCTTGCCCTCGAACACCACCCGGTCGAAGTGCGCGAGCGACGAGATCGCCTGATAGCTGAACTCCTGCGTCAGTGCGTCGGACGCGTCCTCCTCGCGGTTTGCATCATCGATCAGGGAGTCGTCGAGGCCGTCCTCGTCCTTCGACTGCCGGTCGAGAGCGTGGTCGCGCTGGCGCTCCATCTCGTTCGCCAGCGTCATCAGCACCGGCACGTTCGGCAGGAACACACTGGCGGCCTCACCGCGACGCCGCGCCCGCACGAAGCGCCCGATCGCCTGCGCGAAGAACAGCGGCGTCGACGACGACGTGGCGTACACGCCGACCGCGAGGCGCGGCACGTCGACGCCCTCCGACACCATGCGCACTGCGACCATCCAGCGGCGGTCGTTCGCGCTGAACTTCTCGATGCGCTCGGATGCCGTGGCGTCGTCCGACAGCACGACCGTGGGCTGCTCCCCCGTCAGGCTGTGCAGGATCTTCGCGTACGCCCTCGCGACCGTCTGGTCGGTCGCGAGCACCAGCCCACCGGCATCCGGAACGTGCTGGCGGATCTCGGTGAGGCGGCGATCCGCGGCCGACAGCACCGCCGGCATCCACTCCCCCTCCGGGTCGAGCGCCGTGCGCCACGCCTGGGAGGTGACGTCCTTCGTGTTGTCCTGCCCGAGATGCGCCTCGAGCTCGTCACCCGCGCTCGTGCGCCAGCGCATCTTGCCGGCGTACATGTGGAAGAGCACCGGACGCACGACGCCGTCGGCGAGGGCGCGCCCGTAGCCGTAGCGGTAGTCGGTGCTCGAGACGCGCGCTCCGGACTCGTCTGGCAGGTACTCCACGAACGGGATCGGCGCGGTGTCGCTGCGGAACGGCGTACCCGAGAGCAGCAGCCGCCGCTTCGCCGGGCCGTACGCGTCGCGGATGGCGTCGCCCCAGCTCAGCGCGTCACCGCCGTGATGCACCTCGTCGAGGATGACGAGCGTCTTCGCGTCTTCGGTGAGGTGGCGATGAACGCTCGACTTGGCCGCCACCTGCGCATAGGTCACGACGACTCCGTGATAGTGCCGCGCTGGGGCCCAGTGGCTGTTGCGGAAGCGCGGGTCGAGGCGGATGTGCACGCGCGCCGCGGCATCCGCCCACTGCGTCTTCAGATGCTCGGTGGGCGCCACCACGATCACGCGATTCACCTCGCCGGCACGCAGCAGCTCGACCGCGAGCGTGAGCGCGAAGGTGGTCTTGCCTGCGCCGGGCGTCGCCGCGACGAGGAAGTCGCGCTTGTCGGCCGAGAAGTACTCGTCGAGCGCCTCCTGCTGCCACGCCCTCAGCTTGCTCGCGGTACCCCAAGGGGCGCGCTGAGGGAAGGACGGAGAGAGCATCGCATCAACGATAATCCAGGCGGCGGACGTCGGATGAGCGCCGGGCTCGCAGCACGCGGGTAGGCTCTCATGCGGCGCACCGGCGACACCGATCGTGCCGGTCTGGAGGAGAAGCGATGGTCGACCACGAGACGTCCCGCACACCGTACATCCCCAACGACGGTCCCCACCCGTGGCGCCGGTTCGTGGCGGTCGGAGACTCGTTCACCGAGGGCATCGGCGACCCCGACCCCGCCGTGCCGGGTGGGCACCGCGGCTGGGCGGACCGCGTGGCCGAGGTGCTCGCGCAGGACGTCGACGACTTCGCGTACGCGAACCTCGCGGTGCGCGGCAAGCTGATCGCCCAGATCGTGCGGGACCAGATCGAACCGGCCGTCGCGCTCAAGCCCGACCTCATCTCGATCTGCGCCGGCGGCAACGACGTGATCCGTCCGCGCACCGACCCCGACGAGATCGCCGTGCAGCTCGACGACGCCGTGTCGCGACTCGCCTCCACCGGCGCCGCGATCGTGCTGTTCACCGGCATCGACACCGGCTTCACACCTGTGTTCCGCGCGTTCCGCGGCAAGGTCGCGATCTACAACGAGAACGTGCGCGCGATCGCCGACCGCCACGACTGCATCGTCGCCGATCAGTGGGCGCTCAAGGTCGTGCAGGATGCTCGCTTCTTCGACGATGACCGGCTGCACTACAACGCGCTCGGACACCACGAGGTCGCCCGCATGGTGCTGCGTGCGCTGAACGTGCCCAACGATCTGCAGGCGATGCAGCCCGACCCGGTGCCGATGCGCAGCTGGCGCGAGGCCAGGGCCGACGACATCGGCTGGGCGCGTGAGCACCTGGTGCCCTGGGTGCTGCGCCGGCTGCGCCACCAGTCGTCGGGAGATCACATCGAGGCCAAGCGCCCCGACGCCATGCCGTGGGTGCTGCGCGACGGCGACTCCTGAGCACATCGCGGCTGATCGCGATCAGCCGCGGGTCATCGCCCACAGCGCAACGGCCGCCGCGGAGGCGACGTTGAGCGAGTCGACGCCGCCCGCCATCGGGATCGTCACCACGGTGTCGGCCGCACCGAGAGCGGCGCTGGTGAGCCCGTCGCCCTCGGTGCCCATCATCAGCGCCACCCGCTCCGGGCGCGCAGCCGCGTAGGCGTCGAGCGGAACCGCATCATCGGCGAGGGCCATCGCGGCGAGCTCGAAGCCGTGTGCGTGCAGCCGGCCCGCAGCATCGGTCCACTCGCCGATCCGCGTCCACGGCACCTGGAACACCGTGCCCATGCTCACCCGCACGCTGCGCCGGTACAGCGGGTCGGCGCAGCGCGGACTGACCAGCACCGCATCCGCCCCCAGCGCCGCGGCCGCGCGGAACGCGGCGCCGACGTTGGTGTGGTCGGAGACGTCCTCCAGCACGAGCACCAGACGCGCGTCGCGCACCACCTCGTCGAGCGGCGGCTCCACGGGGCGATGCATCGCGGCCATCGGTCCGCGGTGGATCGCGAACCCGGTCACCGCCTCGGCGAGCTCCTGCCCGACCACGTACACCGGCACATCGTGGTCGCCGAGCGCCTCGGCGACCACATCCGTCCACTTCTCCTGGGTGAGCACCGAGCGCGGCCGATGACCGGCAGCCACCGCGCGCGCGATGACCTTCGCCGATTCGGCCATGTACAGCCCGCCCTCGGGCTCATGGATGCGGCGCAGCGCGACATCCGTGAGCGAGCGGTAATCGTCCAGACGCCGGTCGGCCGGGTCGTCGATGGGCATGAGCTGCATGCCACCACTCTTCCAGGCCCCGGGCAAGCACGCGTCGCGCGGGCATAGTCTGGGTGCGTGCAGGCGACCGACCCCACCGATGACAGCGGCGAGAGCGCGCGGGTGAGTGCAAAGGTCGCGCAGGCGACGGAGCTGCTGTTCGGACGCCGCATCGCGGTGCTGACCGGTGCCGGCATCTCGACCGACTCCGGCATCCCCGCCTATCGCGGCGCCGGCGCCCGCACTCGGGCGAACCCGATGACCATCCAGACCTACCTCGCCGACGAGTCCGCCCGGCGCCGCTATTGGCTCGGCGGCCACCTCGGCTGGCGGGCGTTCGCGCCCCCGGAGCCGAACCCCGGGCACCTCGCCCTGGCGCGCCTGGAGCGTGCCGGCATCGTCAGTGGCGTCGTCACGCAGAACGTCGACGGTCTGCACCTGCGCGCCGGGAGCGCACGGGTCGTCGAACTGCACGGCACCATGCACCGCACGCTGTGCCTGCACTGCGGCCAGGTGCTCGACCGCCGGGCTGTCGCCGAGCGGCTCGAGGAGCTGAATCCCTGGGTCACGCTGCCCGAGCGGATCGAGCTCAACCCCGACGGCGACGTCACCCCCGAGAGCACCGAGGGGTTCGTCATCCCGGGCTGCACCGTGTGCGAGGGGATGCTCAAGCCCGAGGTCGTGTTCTTCGGCGAGTTCGTGCCCGCAGGTCGATTCCGCGCGGCCGAATCGCTGCTGCACACGGCCGATGCGCTGCTCGTGGCGGGCACGTCTCTGGCGGTGAACTCGGGGGTGCGCATCATCGAGCGGGCGCGGCGCCGCGGCATCCCGATCGTGATCGTCAACCACGAGCCGACCCGTGCCGACGGGTGGGCGGATGCCGTGATCGCGGGCGGCACCAGCCCCGTGCTCGAGACGCTCGCGGCGGGGCTGCTCAGCTCGTAGCGGCTAGGGTCGAAGGGTGACTTTGCTGACCCTCGTGCGCCATGGCCAGACCGACTGGAACCTGGATCGACGCATCCAGGGGTCCACCGACATTCCGCTGAACGACACGGGGCGGGCGGATGCTCGCGCCGCAGCCGCCGCACTCGCCGAACTCCGACCCGACGCGATCTACGCCAGCCCGCTGGTGCGCGCGCACGAGACCGCACGCATCATCGCCGGCGAGCTGGGGCTCGCCGATCCCGCCCTCACCCGCGGACTGCGCGAACGCGAGTTCGGCGAGGGCGAGGGGATGCTCGTCGCCGACTATCTGACCCAGTACGGCGACTGGCAGGCCGAGGTTCCCGGTGCGGAGACACTCGCGCAGGTGCGCGATCGCGCGCTCGACTCGCTCGAGCGGATCGTGCACGCCTCGCGCCGCCGCTCGGCTCCGCAAGCCGAGTCGCTCGTGGTGGTCAGCCACGGCGGCGTCATCCGCGCACTGCTCATGCACGTCTCGGGTGGCACCCTGCCGCGCGAAGGCGATGTGCTGCGCAACGGCTCCGTGCACCGCTTCGTCGCCGAGCGCGGCACGCTGCGGCTGCTCGACGAAGTGCCCGCCCCGGCCTGAGCCGTGCCCTTCGACGGGCTCAGGGACGCATTTCGGAAAGCTCAGACGCGCGCGAGGATCGCGCGCGCGTGCCGCAGCACCGGTTCGTCGACCATGCGGCCGTCGAAGCGGAACACGCCCCGCTCCCCCTCAGCCGCGACGAGCACGGCGCGCGCCCACTCGACGGTGACGGCATCCGGCCGGTAGGCCTCGCGGATCGTCGCGACCTGCTTCGGGTGGATGCAGGCGGTGGCGCGGAACCCGGATGCCACGGCATCCGCCGCCTCCTCCGCGAGACCCGCCAGATCGTCGATGTCAAGATGCACGGCGTCGATCGCGGCCCTGCCGTGCGCGACGGCCGCGAGCAGCACGCTTGCGCGGGCGTGCCGGGCCACATCGCGATAGCGTCCGTCCGCCGTGCGGCTGGACAATCCGCCGAGCGAGGCCACGAGGTCCTCGGCGCCCCACATCAGCGCGGCCGTGCGCGGGTGCGCGGCGAGCTCGCCCGCACGGTGCACGCCGCGCGCGGTCTCGCACAGCGCGATCAGCGCGTACGACTCGTCGAAGGCGTCGAACGCCGCCGGGTCCTCGGCCTTGGCGACCATGACGGTGCGGAACGGCGTGCGCGCCACCGCCGCGAGATCGGCCGCGAACTCGGCAGAAGCCGGGTCGTTGACCCGCACGATCACCCGTGCCGGGTCGAGGTCGGCCGCGACGATGTTCTCACGCGCCTGCGCCTTCGCCTGCGCCAGCACGGCATCCTCGAGGTCGAGGATCACGGCATCCGCCTTCGCAAGCGCCCCGGTGAAGCGCTCCGGCCTGTCGGCCGGGCAGAACAGCAGGGCTGGTCCCATCTCGAAGTTCATGACTCCTCCGTCGGCAGGCAGCGCACGAGCACCGTGCGGGTGGCGGTGGCGACGACGGTGCCGTCCTGATTGCGGCCGGTGTGCGCGATGGTGCAGACGCCCTGGCCAGGCCGGGACGACGACAGTCGCTTCTCGGTGATCACGCTCTCGGTGTACAGGGTGTCGCCGTGGAACAGCGGATGCGGAAAGGCGATCTCGCCGAGTCCGAGCTGCGCCACGAGCGTGCCCTGCGTGAGCTGGGCCACGGAAGCACCCACCATGGTCGACAGCGTCCACATGGAGTTCATCAGCCGCTGACCGAACGGCTGCTGGCCGTCGGCGAAGGCCGCATCGAGGTGCAGCGCCTGCGTGTTCATGGTGAGGGTGGTGAACAGCACGTTGTCGGCCTCGGTCGCGGTGCGACCAGGCCGGTGCAGGTAGCGCGCGCCGACCTCGAACTCCTCGAAGTACAGGCCCCGCTGGACGATGTCCGTCATGCTCGCATCTCCTCCCGTCCGACCCTAGCCCGCGAGGCCGAGCGCGCGGGAGATCACCAGCAGCTGCACCTCGGTGGTGCCCTCGCCGATCTCGAGGATCTTCGAGTCCCGGTAGTGCCGCGCGACCGGGTACTCGTTCATGAAGCCGTTGCCGCCGAAGATCTGGGTCGCGTCGCGGGCGTTGTCCATCGCGGCTTCTCCCGCGACGAGCTTGGCGATCGCGGCTGCTTCGGCGAACGGCTTGCCGGCCCCGTGCAGTCGCGCCGCGTGATGCCAGGCGAGACGCGCGGTGTGCACGCGGGCTCGCATGCGGGCGAGCGTGAACTGGGCGTTCTGCCTGGTGCTCAGCGCAGAGCCGAAGACAGTGCGCTTCTGCGCGTAGTCGACGGCGGCCTCCAGGCATCCCTCCGCAGCACCCGTGGCGAGAGCGGCGATCGCGATGCGGCCCTCGTCGAGGATGCTGAGGAAGTTGCGGAAGCCCTGCCCCCGCGCTCCCACGAGGTTCTCGGCCGGCACACGAACGCCCTGGAAGGTCAGCGGGTGGGTGTCGGAGGCGTTCCAGCCGACCTTGTCGTAGGCCGGTTCGACCGTGAAGCCCGGGGTGCCGTTCGGCACGATGATGGTGGAGATCTCCTTGCGGCCATCGCTCTCACTCGTCACCGCGGTGACCGTCACGAACCGGGTGATGTCGGTGCCGGAGTTCGTGATGAACTGCTTCGTGCCGTCGATCACCCACTCGTCGCCGTCCAGGCGCGCCGTGGTGCGGGTGGCGCCGGCGTCGCTTCCCGCTTCGGGCTCGGTGAGGCCGAAGCCGGCGAGCTGCTCGCCCGCGAGAAGGGACGGCAGGTACTCCGCCTTCTGCTCCTCGGTGCCGAAGCGATGGATCGGCATGGCGCCGAGGCTGACACCGGCTTCGAGGGTGATCGCGAGCGACTGGTCGACGCGGGCGATGCCCTCGATCGCGAGTCCCAGGGCGAAGTAGTCACCGCCCTGCCCGCCGTGATCCTCGGGGAAGGGCAGACCGAACAGGCCCATCTCGCCCATCTGGCGCACGACGTCGAGGTTCAGGGTGTGCGTGCGGTCGGCCTCGTAGGCCTGCGGCGCGACGACCTGCTCTGCGAAGTCGCGCACCATCGCGGCGAGCTCGCGCTCCTCGTCGTTCAGTTCATAGCTCATGCTGTCTCCTCTTCGCTCACGCGGGCGACCGGCTGGTCGCGCCGCACCTGGTCGCCGACCGCGACCAGCAGGTGCACCGTGCCGTCATGCGGCGCGAGCACCGGATGCTCCATCTTCATCGCCTCGATCGAGACGAGCGGGTCGCCTTCGCGCACGGTGTCGCCGTCGGCCACGTGCACCGCGACGACTGAGCCGGGCATAGGTGCCCGCCCCTCGGGTTCGCGCGGACGCATGCTGCGCTCCTGCTCGGCGAGACGTCGCTGCAGCAGCATCCGCCTGGTGAGCGGGCGCAGCCGCAGGGTCACGCCGTCCTCGAATGCCCAGACGGCACCGTCGGCATCCGGCATCGCCGCGACGCCCTGCAAGCAGGCCGCCGGTGCCTCGACAGCGACGTCGTCATCCGTGAGGAAGAGCGTGCGCGACGGCGGTTGCGCGGCGCCGATCCGCCAGCCGGGCTTCTCGTGCCAGAGATCGGCGACACCGGTGCGGGCGGGGCCGGTCACGGAGTGCGCCGCCGCGGCGAGCATGGACTCCGTCGGGCGTGCGGCGGGGAACGGCAGCATCGTCTCGATGAGTCCGGTGTCGAGGTCGCCCGAGACGACACGCTCGTCACGGCAGAGCGCCCGCAGGAAGGCGATGTTGGTCTCGACGCCGAGCACCACCGTCCGCGCGAGCGCGGCATCCAGGCGGCGCAGTGCCGTCGCGCGATCGGGTCCGAACGCGATGACCTTCGCGATCATCGGGTCGTAGAACCCGGTCACCTCCGAACCCGTCTCGACCGCGGCATCCACCCGCACGCCGCGCGGGGCGTCGAACAGCAGCACACGGCCGGTGGAGGGCAGGAACCCGCGCTCCGGCGACTCGGCGTACACGCGCGCCTCCACGGCGTGTCCGCGCACCTCGGGCGGCTCCGGCAGCGTGCCGCCCGCCGCCACCTGCAGCTGCAGGGCGACGAGGTCGAGTCGGGTGACCTCCTCGGTCACGGGATGCTCGACCTGCAGGCGGGTGTTCATCTCGATGAAGAAGATGTCGTCGACCGAGTCGGCCTCGACGAGGAACTCGACGGTGCCGGCGCCGACATAGTCCACGCTCTGCGCGGCGGCGACGGCGGCATCCAGCAGGCGCTGGCGCACGGCATCCGGAAGGTGCGCGGCCGGGGCCTCCTCGATCACCTTCTGGTGGCGGCGCTGCAGGGTGCACTCGCGCTCGCCGAGCGCGATCACGGTGCCGTGCGTGTCGCCGAACACCTGCACCTCGATGTGACGCGGGCGCTGCACGAGGCGCTCGAGCACCATAGCGTCGTCGCCGAAGGCCGCCATGGCCACCCGCCGCGCGGTGGCCAGCGCCGGGGCCAGCTCATCGCCGGAGCGGACGACTTCCATGCCCTTGCCTCCGCCACCCGCGCTGGGCTTGACCAGCAGCGGGTAGCCGACCTCGTCGGCGCGGGAGCGGATCTCGGCGTCGTCCATCCCTGCGGCGTTGAATCCGGGCACCACCGGCACCCCGTGCTGCGACACGTGATCACGGGCACGCGCCTTGTCGCCCATGATCTCCAGTGCCCGAACGTGCGGGCCGATGAAGACGATGCCGGACCGCTCGCAGGCCTGCGCGAGCGCGACGCTCTCGGAGAGGAAGCCGTACCCGGGGTGGATGGCCTGTGCCCCGCTGCGGCGCGCGGCCTCGATGATCGTGTCGACCCGCAGATACGAATCGGCGGCGGCGGAGCCGCCGATCCAGACGGCGTCGTCGGCCTCGCGCACGTGCGGAGCGTCGGCATCCGCGTCGCTGTAGACCGCGACGCTGCGGATGCCGAGATCGCGCAGGGTGCGGATGATGCGACGTGCGATCTCGCCGCGGTTGGCGACGAGGACGGTGTCGAACCCTTCGACGGGCTCAGGGACCCAATTGTTCATGGCGATCACATCCGGAAGAGCCCGAAGCGCGGGGTGGGAAGCGGGGTGCGCGAGACGACGTCGAGCGCGAGGCCGAGCAGATCGCGCGTCTGCTCGGGGTCGACGATGCCGTCGTCCCAGAGCCGGGCAGTGGCGTAGTACGGCTCGCCCTGCGCCTCGTACTGCTCGCGGATGGGCGCCTCGAAGGCGGTGCGCTCCTCGGCGGACCAGCTGTCCCCCGAGGCTGTCAGCTGATCCTCCTTGACGGTGGCGAGAACGGATGCCGCCTGCGGGCCGCCCATGACGGAGATGCGGCTGGCCGGCCAGCTCCACAGGAAGCGCGGCGAGTACGCCCGCCCGCACATGGAGTAGTTGCCGGCGCCGAACGAGCCGCCGATGATCACCGTGAGCTTGGGCACGCGGGTGGTGGCGACGGCGGTCACCATCTTGGCGCCGTCCTTCGCGATGCCGCCGGCCTCGGCGTCGCGGCCGACCATGAACCCGGTGATGTTCTGCAGGAACATCAGCGGGATGCCGCGCTGATCGCACAGTTCGATGAAATGCGCGCCCTTCTGCGCGGACTCGCTGAACAGCACGCCGTTGTTCGCGACGATCCCGACCGGGTGCCCGTGCAGCACTGCGAAGCCGGTCACGAGCGTGGTGCCGTACTCGGGCTTGAACTCGGTGAAGCTGTCCGCGTCGACGAGCCGGTCGATGACCTCGTGCACGTCGTACGCCGCGTTGACGTCCACCGGCACGACGTCGTACAGGCTGCCGCTCTGCGCCGGCGGGCGTGAGGTGACGACATCCCAGGCGGGGGCGGCGGGCTTCGGGAGGGTCGCGACGATGTCGCGCAGGATCTCGAGCGCATGCTCGTCGTCTTCGGCGAGATGGTCGACGACACCGGAGCGGCGCGCGTGCAGCTCTCCCCCGCCGAGCTCTTCAGCGGTGACGACCTCGCCGATCGCGGCCTTCACGAGCGGCGGGCCGCCGAGGAAGATCGTGCCCTGATTGCGCACGATCACGGTCTCATCGCTCATCGCGGGCACGTACGCGCCGCCGGCGGTGCAGGAGCCGAGCACCGCGGCCAGCTGCGGGATGCCCTCGGCCGACATGCGCGCCTGATTGAAGAAGATGCGACCGAAGTGGTCGCGATCCGGGAAGACCTCGTCCTGCTTGGGCAGGAACGCGCCGCCGGAGTCGACCAGGTACAGGCAGGGCAGCCGGTTCTCGAGGGCGATCTCCTGCGCGCGGAGGTGCTTCTTCACCGTCAGCGGGAAGTACGTGCCGCCCTTCACGGTCGGGTCGTTGCAGACGATCATGACGTGGCGGCCGTGCACGAGGCCGATGCCCGCGATCACACCGGCCGCCGGAGCCTCTCCCCCGTACAGCCCGTGAGCCGCGAGCGGCGCGATCTCGATGAACGGGCTGCCCTCGTCGAGCAGGCGCGTCACGCGGTCGCGGGGCAGCAGCTTGCCGCGGGCCACATGGCGTTCCCGTGACCGTTCCGGGCCGCCCTGCGCTGTGCGGGCGAGCTGCTCGCGCAGCTCTTCGGCGAGCATCCGCTGGTCAGCAGGCATCGTGCGTCCTCCTCGACTCACTTCAGGGCTGGTGGAGAACCACCATCTCGGTTAGTGTTCATTAACCCGGTAATTCAGGTTAGCGAGGATTAACCGAAATGACAACGACTGTCACCGCGCGCGATCGTGCCAAGGCCGAGCGCACCGATGCGATCCTCGCCGCCGCAGCCCAGCTCTTCGCCGCCCGCGGGTACCCCGGGGTGAGTCTCGAGGAGATCGGTGCCGCCGTCGGCATCTCCGGACCCGCGGTCTACCGTCACTTCGCGGGCAAGCACGCGCTGCTCGACGCCCTGCTCATCGGCGTGTCCGAGCGACTCGTCGCCGGCGGCGAACGCGAGGCGTCCCGTGCGTCGGATCCGCTCGAGCGGATGCGCGCGCTCGTGGTGTTCCACGTCGACTTCGCGCTCGGAAACGCCGCTGTCATCCGCGTGCAGGATCGGGATCTCGTGCACCTCTCGCCCGAAGCGCAAGCCGAGGTGCGGCGCCTGCAGCGCGCGTACATCGAGCTGTGGATGGAGACGCTCAGCGGCATCCGCGCCGATGACCGCGACGAGCTGCGGTTGCGCGTGCAGGCCTGCTTCGGGCTCATCAACTCGACCCCGCACAGCACCAGGTCCGCGCTGCGCTCCCGCGCACAGACCGCAAAGCTGCTGACCGAGATGGCTCTCTCCGCGCTGCTCGCGGAGGGATGAGACAGGTGCCGGCACGGTCACCGTGCCGGCACCCACCGCATCAGTAGAGCATCGCGCGTCCCGGCTGCTCGAGGATGTCGGCGACGTCCTTGAGGAATCGCGCCCCCTGCGCGCCGTCGACGAGTCGGTGGTCGAACGACAGGCTCAGCGTCATGACCTGACGCAGGGCGATCTGACCCTCGTGCTCCCAGGGCTGACGGCGCACCGCACCGACGGCGAGGATGCCGGACTGCCCCGGGGGGAGGATCGGCGTGCCCGCGTCGATGCCGAACACCCCGATGTTCGTGATCGAGAAGGTGCCGCCCGCGAGATCCGCCGGGCTAGTCTTGCCCGATCGGGCCGTCGCCGTGAGCTGTGCGAGGGCGTCAGCGAGACCGGTGAGCGAGAGCCGCTCGGCATCGCGGATGTTCGGCACGATCAGACCGCGCTCGGTGGCGGCCGCGATGCCGAGATCGACGTAGTGGTTCTCGATGATCTCACCGGCGGGTTCGTCCCACGTGGCGTTCAGCGAAGGGTTGCGGCCGAGCGCGAGGCACACGGCCTTCGCGATGATCACCAGCGGGCCGATGCGGTGCTCGGCGAGGGTCTTGTCGGCACGCAGCCGCTCGATGAGCTCCATCGTCGCCGTGACGTCGACGGTGTGGAAGGTCGTGACGTGCGGTGCGGTGAACGCGCTCTGCACCATCGCCTGCGCGGTGTGCTTGCGCACGCCGCGGACGGGGATGCGGGTCTGGCTGCGCTCCCCCATCGAGGCGACGGCCGCGGGTGTCTGGCGCGACGGGGCGTCGACGGATGCTGCAGCCACGGCGCCTGTGCGCTCGGCGTACTCGTCGACGTCGGCACGGGTAATCACCCGGTCGCCGACCGAGGCGGCGACGAGCACGAGATCGACGCCGAGGCGCTTGGCGTGCGCGCGCACCGGCGGGGTCGAGCGGGGTCGCTCCCCCAGTGCGGGCTCGGCAGCAGCGGCCGGCAGCACGTCGTGCGGGGCGGCCTCGAGCACCGCGGCATCCGCCGTGCTCATCGTCGGGGCCGCACCACGTCGTGCGCGACGGACCGGGCGTGCGCCCGACGCTGGCGCCGCGCCGTAGCCGACGAGGTTGGGCTGCGCCTTCTCCTCCGATGCCGACTCCGTCTGCGGTGTCGCGGCGGGCTCTGCGCCAGCGACGTCGAACGCGATCAGCGGCGACCCGACGGCGACGGTCTCGCCCGCCTCCGCGTGCAGGCTCGCGACCGTGCCCTCATACGGCGAGGGCAGCTCGACGACAGCCTTCGCGGTCTCGACCTCGGCGAGGGTCTGGTTCAGCGCGACGCTGTCGCCGGGGGCGACGAGCCACTGCACGACCTCGGCCTCGGTGAGCCCCTCGCCGAGGTCGGGAAGTCGGAACTCCGTGATCATCGCTGCGCTCCCGTCGCGTCGTTCGCCCCGCTGAGGCTGTTCGGGCTGTCCATCACCCTGTCGACCGCGTCGAGGATGCGGTCGAGATCGGGCAGGTGGTGCTTCTCGAGCTTCGCGGGCGGATAGGGGATGTCGTGGCCGGTGACGCGCACTGGGGCGGCCTCGAGGTACTCGAAGCAGTGCTCGGTGATGCTCGCGATGACCTCGGCGGCCACGCCCGCCTCACGCGAGGCCTCGTGGGCGACGACCACGCGACCGGTGCGGCGCACGGCCGCCGTGACGGTGTCGTAGTCCACCGGGGAGATCGAGCGCAGATCGATCACCTCGAGCGAGAGCCCCTCGTCGGCGGCGGCCTCGGCGGCATCCATCGCGGTGCCCACCATGGCGCCGTAGGTGATGATCGTCGCGTCCGCGCCCTGGCGCACGACGCGGGCGAGCCCCATCGGGGCGGCATCCGCGAGCGGTGCGTCGAGATCGACCTCGCCCTTGTGGTGGTACAGGCGCTTCGGTTCGAAGAAGATCACCGGGTCGTCGCTGGCGATCGCCTGGCGAAGGCAGCGGTAGGCGTCCTCGGGGTTCGAGACGGCGATCACACGCAGACCGGCGGTGTGCACGAAGTACGCCTCGGGCGACTCGGAGTGGTGCTCGGCCGCGCCGATGCCGCCCGCCCAGGGCACCCGGATCGTGATGGGCATCTTCACCCGCCCCTGCGTGCGGTAATGCAGCTTGGCGACCTGCGAGACGATCTGGTCGAACGCCGGGTAGATGAACCCGTCGAACTGGATCTCGATCACCGGCCGGTACCCGCGGAACGCGAGGCCGACGGCGGTGCCGACGATGCCGGACTCGGCGAGCGGGGTGTCGATCACGCGTTGCGCGCCGAACTCGCTCTTCAGCCCGTCGGTGATGCGGAACACGCCGCCGAGCGTGCCGATGTCCTCACCGAGCAGCACCACCTTGTCGTCGTCGACCATGGCCTGACGCAGGCCGGCGTTCAGGGCCTTGCCCAGAGTCATCTGCACCATCTCACGCCTCCTCGAAGGTCGCGAGGTAGGCGGCGTATTCGGCGCGCTCGCGCTCCAGGCCGGTGTGCGGCTCGGCGTAGACGCCGTCGAAGACGGCGAGCGGCGGGCGGGTCACCATGCCGAGGCACGCGGCGCGCATCTCCCGCGCGACACGATCGGCCTCGGCCTGCACGGCATCCTGGTGCTCCTCGGTGAACTCGCCGCCGGCGCGCAGGTACGCCTCCAGGCGAGTGATCGGGTCGCGGCGACGCCACTGCTCGAGCTCGGCGTCCTCCCGGTAGCGCTTGGGGTCGTCGGCCGTGGTGTGCGGACCCATCCGGTAGGTGACGAGCTCGAGGTAGGCGGGACCCTTGCCCGAGCGCGCGTGCTCGAGAGCCCAGCGCATGGCGGCGAGGCAGGCGACGACGTCGTTGCCGTCGACGCGCATGCTCGGGATGCCGAAGCCGGGCGCACGGCCCGCCAGTGGGTACTGCGACTGCAGCCCGACCGGCTCGGAGATCGCCCAGTGGTTGTTCTGGCAGATGAAGACCACCGGCGCGCGGAACGAGGACGCGAACACCATCGCCTCGTTCACATCGCCCTGGCTGGTCGCGCCGTCACCGAAGTAGGTGACCGCGACCTCGTCCGCACGGTCGTGGGCGATGCCCATCGCGTAGCCGACGGCGTGCAGGGTCTGCGCGCCGATGATGATCTGCAGCGGCGCCATGCGCAGCCGCTCGGGGTCGTAGGCCGCGCCGTCCTCGCCGCGCCACATGCGCACGTAGTCGCCGGGCTCGGCCCCGCGCACGTGCATCACGCCGGTCTCGCGGTAGCTGGGGAAGACGAAGTCCTGCGGGGCGAGGGCGCGAGCGGTGCCGATCTGCGCGGCCTCCTGCCCGTTGCAGGGAGCCCACAGGCCCAGCTGGCCCTGGCGCTGCAGGGCGACGCCCTCGGCGTCGATGCGACGCAGCACGACCATGTCGCGATGCAGGTCGCGCAGCAGCTGCGGGTCGAGGTCTGCGACGTGGGCGTCCAGCTGCGGATTCGGCTGCCGAGTGCCGTCAGGAGCGATGATGCGCTCGGTGAGCTCGAGATCGTGTTCGGTGTCGACGATCGGGGTGTTGTTCGGTGACATCTGCGTCCTCCTGACGTGATGGCCTTCGTGGGGCGTACACGGTTCCGACGGCTTCGTCGGCCTACCTGAAGGGTACGTCTGCATGACACCTCGCTCAAGCATCTGCGCCGCCGTTGAGCATGTTGCGAAGACGGCATCCATCAGACCCTGCTAGCGTGTGGCACTATGCCCACGCTCGACCGCATCGATCTCGAACTGCTCACCGCACTCTCCGAAGACCCGCGCACGACGGTCGTCTCCCTCGCCGAGCGCCTGCGGCTGTCGCGCAACACGATCCAGGCACGGATGAGCCGGCTCGAGCAGACCGGCGTCTTCCAGTCCTACGAGCGCGCGTTCTCGACCGAGGTGCTCGGCTTCCCCCTGCAGGCGTTCGTGAGCATCGGCGTGCGGCAGACCGAGCTGCCGCGGATCATCGCCGAGCTGTCACGCGTGCCCGAGGTGGTGCAGGCGCACGGGCTGAGCGGATCGATCGATCTGCTGGCCAGGGTCGCCTGCCGCGATGCGCGTCATCTGTTCGACACCGACGCGCGCATCCTGTCGATCGAGGGTGTGGAGCGCACCGAGACGTCGCTGGCGATGGGCGAGGTGATCCCGTTCCGGGTCGCCGGGCTCATCGGGCTGGCGCGACGGGAATCCTGAGGAAGCGACGGATCGCGCCGGCCGCCTCGGCCGGCGTCTCGTAATGGACGAGGTGGCCCACGTCGGCGATCTCGACGAGCTCCGCGTCGCGGAACATCGTCGCCAGGCGGCGCTCCGCCTCGATGGGCGTGATGTCGTCGCGCTGGGCCGCGATGAGCAGCGTCGGCACGTCGATCACCCCGGCGAACGCGCGCACGTCGTGCGAGACGCTCGTCACGAAGGCGTCGTGCAGCACGTCGCGATCCGCGAAGCGCGAGAAGTACGTGTCGTGCTGGTCGTGGATGAAGCGGCGCAGGGCGGGATCGCCGGTCTTCGCCATGGTCACGCTCATCACGCGGACGATGAGCGGATGCCGCAGCAGAGCCGTCCCGGTCCGTTCGGGAAGCCGCGCACCGAGCGTGTAATACAGCACGGCGAGGCGGGTGAGCACGCCCTTCGGTCCCTCCAGCGCCGGCGCGCCGATCGGGTTGATCAGCACGAGACGCGGGGTCTGCAGTCCGCCGGCCACCGCGGCCGAGGCGACGATCGATCCGAAGGAGTGGCCGAGGATGACCGCGCCCGGAGCGACGGTGCGGGCGAACTCGGTCAGCCACCCGGCGTACAGGGAGAGGTCGTGCTCTCGCCCGGGAACGGGTGCGGTCTCGCCGAAACCGGGCAGGTCGGGTGAGATCACCCGGACACCAGGAAGGAACGCGATCACCGGCTCGAGACCGTGGTGCTCACCGCGGAAGCCGTGCACGGCGATGATCGTCGGCACATCGGCGTCGTCGGGTCCGTAGACCCAGTAGGCGGTCGTCCCTCCGGCGATGCGCGCCTCACGACGGACCACGGGGATCTCGCCGAGACGGGCGGCATACGGGGAGGCGGCGGGCATGATCCGAGTCTACGGGCGTCGCCGCCCCGAGGAATGTCGGAGGGGGTCCTTACCTTCGAATCAGGACGGAGACACCATGCACACCCTGACCGAGACGCTCCCCACGATCCCCTGGCCCACACCCGCGCTGCGCGCGCCCGCAGAGCACCTCGAGCGCGCCGCAGATCACCTCTGGCGGGTCATCGATGCGCGCGGCGGCATCCGCGGGCATCTGCGCGTGGTGGCCGACCCGCTCGGCATCCGCTACCGCGCGGAGCGACTGCACCTCGCCTCGGGATGCTTCCAGCTCGTGGGCGAGTTCTGGGATGCGGATGACGCGGTCGCGGCGCTGCGGAACTAGACCTGATCGGTGGATGGTGCCCCCTGCAGGATTCGAACCTGCGACCAACGGATTAGAAAGCCGATGCTCTTCCTCTGAGCTAAGGAGGCGACCCCTCCAGATTACCGTGCCCTGCCCCACCGATAGGATCGACCCCATGGTTTCCGCCGCAGAGAACGACAGGCTGGTCTGGATCGATTGCGAGATGACGGGTCTCGACCTCGCGGTCGACGAACTCGTGGAGATCGCCGTCGTCATCACCGATTTCGAGTTGCGCCCCGTCGACCCCGGGTTCCAGGTCGTCATCAAGCCGAGCGACGCGGCACTCGCGAACATGGGCGAGTTCGTCACGCAGATGCACACCACGTCGGGGCTGATCGAGGAGATCCCCCAGGGTCTCCCCCTCGCCGAGGCAGAGGCTCAGACGCTCGCGTACATCAGGCGCTTCGTGCCGCTCGAGCGCAAGGCGCCGCTCGCCGGCAACACCATCGGCACCGACCGGATGTTCCTCGCCAAGTACATGCCGCAGATCGACCAGTACCTGCACTACCGCAACGTCGACGTGTCGAGCGTCAAGGAGCTCTCCCGCCGCTGGTATCCGCGCGTGTTCTTCCAGGCTCCGGCCAAAGATGGCGGGCACCGCGCCCTGGCCGACATCCTCGAATCCATCCGCGAGCTGCAGTACTACCGCGAGGCGGTCTTCGTCGCCGAGCCCGGTCCGTCGTCCGACGCGGCGCGCGACATCGCCAGCCGCACCGTGTCAGAGTTCGCCTCGAACATGTAATAGACTTATCGAGTTGCCTGCTCCGCAGGAGACATGGTGGGTATAGCTCAGCTGGTAGAGCACCGCGTTGTGGTCGCGGGGGTCGCGGGTTCAAGCCCCGTTACTCACCCCAAATGGGAGAGGTTCAGACCCTCGACAAGAGTCACCACTCTTTGTCCGGGTTGAACCTCTCCCTTCTTTTTCGCTTCAGCCGCCCAGTTCAGGGCGTTCATCTGCTCCTCCGTGTCGCAGAGTGAACCGAAGGGCCGCTCGTACTCGACCCGCACATCCCCGTCTTCCTCGATGAAGATCCGATGGAAAAACGCCTGGTTTCACAGCCGCCGGTTCGCGTCATCGGCGCGTTGGTACACACTGACGATGTTGGCGAGCAACCCGAGCGAGCCATCGAGGTTCGATCGGGCTGATGCATACTCGTCGTGATGTGCCTCAAGCCGGTGCTGAATGTCACCGATCTGGTTCGAGATGCGATCTTGTTCCTGCTTCAACAGGTCGATCGGAACCGCCCCCGCGTAGTGGGCTTGCAACAGCTTCATTCGCTCGTCATCGAGACGGTCGCGCTCGCTCGTCAGCCGCGAAAGCTCTTTCGTCTCGTTCGCCATGAGCAGATCGAAGTCGGCGTGGATCTTGATCGCAGAGGCGCATCACGCGGCAGTTGCGCAGATGGTTGCGTAAATGGAGCGAGAGGTTGCATTCACTCGAACCGGTGCAAGCGAAGGCAACGGTGCGGTTGCGCAAGTGGAGGTGCGCGGCGTGATCGCAACCGCCTACGACCATTACGATTCACGCGCGGGCGATCCGCACTTGCACACGCACGTGGTGATCAGCAACAAAGTGCAGACCGTGCTCGACAACAAATGGCGGTCGCTCGATAGCAGGCCGATGCATGCCGCGACGGTAGCGATCTCAGAGCTGCATGAGGCCGTGTTTGCGGATCATCTGACCCGAGTGCTCGGCGTCGAGTGGGAGCTGCGAGCGATGGGCCGCAACCGCAACCCAGGCTGGGCTATCAGTTGAGCGTGAACAAATGCTCCGCAATCAGTTCTCTACACTCGGTGTGAAATCTGCACGGTGACGTAGCGGCTGTCGGGCCGCGCGGAAACGTGTCACACTCCGGTAAGCGCGCAGGGCACGTAGTGCGGAGAGGATCGCGACAAGATCTACGATTTCTTGGAGCAGCGCGCCTGCTACCGCCGGGAGGTGCCCGAACGCTGCCACCAGCATGAGCCCGACCGAGATGATGATGCCCATCCAGATTGACTGCAGTGCGATCTTCACCGTCTTGTGCGATACCTGCACCACATCAGCCACGCGCGACACGTCGTCGGAGGTGATCACGGCGGATGCTGACTCGCTTGCCGCGGTTGCCCCGCGGCCTGCCATCGCGATCCCGACATCGGCAGCAGCAAGCACCGGAGCGTCATTGATGCCATCGCCCACCATCATCACGGGCCGAGGCCGCAATGCAACCACGATGTCCACCTTGCTCTGTGGTGTTGTTTCGGCGTGCACCGTGGTGATGCCGGCATCGGCGGCGATTGATTCCGCAGTCGGAGCGACGTCGCCGGTCACCATCACGATCCGTTCCACACCGGCTTCGCGGAGGCGGACGATCGTCTCGGCAGCGTGGGAGCGAAGCGGGTCGGAGAGCACGATGACACCGGCGAAATCACTGTCAACCGACACATACACCGCCGTTTCCCCAGCCGAGAGCGGAGTGCGCTCGAACACACCAGCGACTTCTTCGATGAATGCCGGTTTCCCAACCCGCACCACGCTGCCGTCGGCGAGCGTCGCCTGCACACCGTTCGTAGCGATCTCCTCAGCGGCCGTTACCTGGGGCAACTGCAGCTGCCTTTCCACGGCGTGGGCGACGATCCGCCCGGCGAATACGTGCACCGAATACTGTTCGGCAGCAGCGGCGAGCCGGAGTGTCTCATCTGCAGAGCGGGCGATCGGGCGGATCTCGACCACATCTGGTCTGCCCTGCGTGAGGGTTCCGGTCTTATCAAATGCAGCCGAACGCACACGGGCAAGCACCTCTAACGTGCCACCGTCTTTAATGATCACGTTCAACTTTGCCGCGGAACTCATACCGCCCATGAACGCTACCGGTGCGGCGATCAACAACGGGCACGGGGTGGCCACGACGAGCACCTCCGCGAATCGCACCGGATCTCCGCTGAGGTACCAGGCGAGACCCGCGATGAGCAACGACACGATTGTGAAGGGCACCGCATAGCGGTCGGCGAGCCGCACCATTGGTGCCCGAGATTCCACCGCTCCCTCAACGAGGCGCACGATCGACGCGTAGTGCGAGTCGTGTGCGGCTTTGTCCGCGCGCATCGTGAACGTTTCAGTGCTGTTTATCGTGCCCGAGAGCAGCGCGTCACCGGACTGGTATGTGACGGGGAGCGGTTCGCCGGTGACCGAGGATTCGTCGATGACTGCTCGCGCCGAGATGAGGGTGCCATCTACGGGTAGCACTTCGGTGGATCGCACCAGGAGTTCGTCCCCGATCACCACATCTGCGATGGGAATGCGTTCCACCTCACCGGTATGCGGGTCCACACGCTGCGCGTAGACCGGTGCCCGATTCAGCAAGGTGTCGAGTTCGCGGCTCGCCCGGCGCGCAGCGAGTGCTTCGAGCGCCTCGCCGCCGGTCAGCATCAGCGCGATGATGAGACCCGCCACATACTCACCAACCGCAAGGGTCGCGATCATCGCGATCACTGCGAGAATGTCGAGCCCCCAGTGCCCGCTCATCAGATCGCGCACCATACCAACGGCAGTGACGAAGATCACAACCCCGATGACAATGTATGCGACCACCGCGAGGGGCAGAGCCTGCCTGAGAGCCCACAGGGTTACACCGGTAGCTAGGCCGATCACGACGAAGATCATGAGCGGCCTGCTACGCAGAAACTGCAGCACCTCACGCATGGGTCGCCGCTTCGTGCCGCGCTCAAACTGAGGAACTGCCATTACCCTACGAATCCTTCTTCTTCACAAATTTGTTGAGAGCGCGCTCAATGCGTCGACGTCGGTGATCGTGACCTTGCCCCGGGGTGCTTGTGCGATCACGCCCGAGTCGCTGAGATGGCGCAGCTGCCGACTCAACGATTCCGGGGTCGTGTCCAGCAATGAGGCAATATCCTTCTTCGCCAATGGCAGCACGACCTCCGGGTGAATCCCTGATACATGCCGCGTGGGCAAAGCCAGCAGATAGCTTGCGAGTCTGGAGGTGACATCTCCCGAGATGACAGAGGCCAATCGCGCTTCGGTCTCTCCCAGCCGCCGGCTGACACTCTCCAGCATTCGCAACCCGATACTCGGGTGCTTCTCCACGAGGCGACCGAGATCAGCATGGTGGAACACGCACAATTGTGCTGGTTCGAGTGCGGTCGCTTCATGGTCAGGGCGGACACCGCTGAGAAACGCTGACTCTCCGATGAAATCCCCGGCGCCGAGCACCCGAATGATCTGCTCATGCCCGTCGGGGCTCGTTCGCGAGATTTTGACTCGGCCGGTATGCACCACCATCAGTTGCGAAATGTTCGAGCCTGCCGAGTACACTCGTTCAGTGCGATCGAGCAGTGTTGGACGTGCCACGCGTGCGACCTCGAGCTGCTGTTCGTGCGTGAGCCCGAGAAAGAGCGGAACCCGTGCCACGCAGAGTTCTTCGGAGCGAGCTGTGTCCACGGTTGGTAACGGCATAAACATAGGCCCCCTCTCCCTCACTAGTATGGCAACACGCGATATTCCGTGAGCCGTATGAGTTACGGCAGAGTGAACCACAGCAAGCGAATACTCTGAATGCTACGCGTTCGGGCGCATATGTTGGAGTGGCCTCAGATTCGTGCGGCCCTTGCCGTGTTCCTCATTCGGATGTCATTCGCTCAGTTCGCGTGCGGAGGGGTATCTTCACCTGCGGCCTCGGCGGCGCCTGCCAGTTCCTTGGTGGTATGCTCTGCATCGACCGCGTGCTCGGGTGGTGAATACACCGTGTAGAGCACCAACGGTTCGTCACCGGTGTTGCGGAAGTTGTGGCGTGTGCCTGCGGGAACGGCACACAGATCGCCGGCATCGACCGCGTGGGTGTGACCGTCGAGGTCGGCTTCTCCGGTACCGGAAACGAAGCTCAGCAGCTGGTCGGTGGTCTCGTGCACCTCGTCACCGATTTCTCCTCCCACCGGAACCGTCATTGCCACGAGCTGGGAGTGCTTTCCGGTCCAGAGCACCTTTCGGAAGCTCGCGTTCTCCTTCGCAATGTCCGCGATGATGAACAGCTACCCAACCCCGACCGTCCGGGAAGCCGGGGCTGGGAGGTGGTTCTCAGGCATGGCGGTGGGTCAGGGACGGCGTCGCCCCCTGCACAGGAGGGAGCGCAGAGTCTCGGCATTCGCGTAGCCGACCCGTAGCGCGATCTCGGCGGAGGTGAGGTCCGTGGTTGCTGACGAGACGACCGCGCCCCGCCAAGCCGTCGGACCCGACCACCTCGACACCCGTACCACGGAGATCTGCGCCGGGGCAAGGTTTGTGAACAGTCCGCGCAGGGACCCCAAGCACTCGGGCTCGGACTTCGGTCCGGGCCCGAGCTCGTTTCGCGGCAGCTGCCGCCCGGCCCTGCCGCGCTCGCTAGCATCGAAGCATGTCCTCTCCCGTCAGCCCCGCCTCCCCCGACCAGGATCAGCCTGCGTCCGACGGGATGCAGATGGATGCCGAGGCCTTCGAAGCCCTGGTGATCGACGAGCTCGACCGGCTGCCCGATGACATGGTCGACGGGCTCGAGAACGTGGTGTTCGTCGTGGAGGACGAGGCCGAGGGCGGTGAGGACCTCTTCGGCCTCTACGAGGGCCTCGCGCTGACCGAGCGCGGCCAGTACGGGCTCGCCGAGCTGCCGGATCGCATCATCGTCTACCGCAACGCGCATCTGGCCGCGTGCGAGACCGAGGACGAGCTGCGCGACGAGGTGCACACGACGCTCGTGCACGAGATCGCGCACTTCTACGGCATCGACGACGAGAAGCTGCACGAGCTGGGGTGGGCATGAGCACACCCGCCTCCTCCCCCGTGCTCGATGAGCAGCTCACCGCGGCGCCGATGGTGCCGTGGCAGCTCGTCGTGTGGGACGACCCCGTCAACCTGATGAGCTACGTGACGCGCGTCTTCCGCACCTACTTCGGCTTCACCGAGGAACACGCCACCCGCCTCATGCTCGCCGTGCACCATGACGGTCACGCGGTCGTGGCCAGCGGCCCGCGCGAGACCATGGAGGCACACGCGCACGCGATGCACGACTACGGACTGTGGGCGACGGTGCGGAAGGCCGGCGAGTGAGCGCGGATGTGATCGTCCGTCTCGCGGGCATCGAGGCGCAGAACCTCATCGTGCTCATCGACGAACTCGTCGAGGTCGTCGATGCCGAGGGCGCAGACGCTGACCCCGGCGTGGCGCGGCTCACCCCTGACGCGTACCCCGACGACGCGCAGGCATCCGCAGAGTTCGAGCAGGCGACCAGGGCGACGCTGATCGACCGGCGACGCGCGGATGCGCGCATCGTGCGGCGGACGCTCGAGCCGATCGCCGACCTCGCGGATGCCGAGGATGCCCCGCTGCGCGAGCATCGGCTCACCCTCGACGATGAGCAGACGGATGCCTGGATGCGCACTCTCGCGGCGATGCGGCTCGTCGTCGCGACGCGCGTCGGCATAACAGATGCTGACGAGCACGACGTAGACGACCCCGCGTTCCACGTGTACGACTGGCTCGGCTACCGCCTGGAGCTGCTCGTGCGCGCCGCAGACGAGCGCGACCTGTCCCGCTAGGGCGGCGGCGCTGCCGTCAAGGGACGTCGACGCGGATGTCGGCGAGCTCCTGCGGCCGATCGTCGCGGATGTGCGCGTCCTCCTGCGCGGCCCACATGTCCCAGTGCGCGCGGAAGCCGTCGCCGTCCCGGTCCAGTGCGCGCCGTTTGCGGGTCGCGGCGGGCCCGTCGACCCAGACTGCCACGTCGGCGAGCCGGGCGGATGCCGCGGTCAGCGCGCCGCATCCCTCCACGATGAGACCGAGCGCCGGATCCACTGCATGCGCTTCGGCCGGTGCGTGCTGCTCCCAGTCCCAGCGATTCCAGGTGCCGATAAGCCCGCGGCCGTGCGGTCGGAGGATGCTCTCCCTCGCGGTCTCCGCTCCGCTAGCGAGCCCGTCCCACCCGGGATACAGCGAGTCCAGCGCGACGAGCTGCGGCCGACCGCGCAGCGGCCACGCACGGACGAGACGCGCCGCGAGGCTGCTCTTGCCGGCGCCGCTGCGCCCGTCGATGAGGACCACCGGGTTGGCGGCGGCGACGGCGACGATCGCGGCCGAGATGCGCTCGACGGCGTCGGTCAGGGTCGCGCCGAACGGGTCGCTACTTCTTGAGGGCACGGATGACACGGCTGAGGGCGCGACCGGCGACCCAGACGAACGGCACGGCCACCGCCAGCAGCGTGATCAGGTTCGGCTCGAAGCGCACACCCTCCTCCCGCCGCACGTACACGCCCACGGGGATCGACACACCGCCACCACCGCCGCCGTCGGACTCCGCCGAGGTGCCGGCACCGAAGCCGTACCAGACGAGGGCCACGGGCGTGATGCTGACGCCGTCGACGTCCCGCTGCTCGCCGTAGGTGCTCTTCACACCGAGGGCTGCGGACTGCTGTGCGAGTTCGAGTGCGAGGTTCGGCATGCTCCCACGCTAGTGGAGACCGGGCCCCTCGTCACGCTCGCCTTCGCCGAGCGGTCGCTGCGGGGCGCCGCGTCCCTGCCCGCGGCCGAGGTGACGCGCTCGGGTCACGGTGCCGATGCCGAAGCGCGCTCGCGCGTCGTCGAGCATCCCCTCCAGTCGCCGTCTGTCGGCGTCGTCATCCCATAGCGCGAGCATCCCCGTGCCCGCGGCGCGCAGCTTCTCGGCGCGCACGCCGACGAGTCGCACCGGGTCGCGACGGCCGATCTGCTCGAAGAGGGCGACCGCCGTGTCGCCGATGCGCTGACCGACGTCGGTGGACTCGGTCAGCGAGACGGTGCGGCTGAGGGTGGTGAAGTCGGCGAAGCGGATCTTGATCGCCACGGCGCCGGCCTGCCATCCAGAAGAGCGCAGGCGGGCTCCGACCCGGTCCGCCAGCCGCAGCAGCTCGGACCGCAGCAGCTCTGGCTCATCGATGTCGCGCTCGAACGTCTCCTCATGCCCGACGCTCTTCTCGACCCGGCCGGTCTCGACCTCGCGCGGGTCCTCACCACGCGCGAGCTGTTGCAGTCGGAGGCTGAGCGCGGGCCCGACGGCCCGCTCCAGCGCATCGGCGGGCGACTCCCTGACGTCACGGATGGTGCGGATGCCGCGCCGCAGCAGCGCCTCCGCAGCCTTCGGCCCGACGCCCCACATGGCCCCCGCGGGCCGCGGGTCCAGGAACTCCTGGGTGCGCGCTGCGGGCACGAACAGCATCCCGTCCGGCTTGGAGATCGTCGAGGCCATCTTCGCGACGTGCTTGGTCGCCGCGACGCCGACGCTGCAGGTGATGCCCACCTCGGACTGCACACGCCGGCGCAGCAGCGTCGCGATCTCGCCCGGGCTCCCCCACAGTCGGCGCACCCCGCGCACGTCGAGGAACGCCTCATCGATCGAGAGCGGCTCGACGAGCGGGGTGATGCTCTCGAAGATCGTCATCACCTGCTGCGACACCGCCTGGTAGCGGGTGAAGTCCGGCGGCACCACGCGCGCCGTCGGGCACAGTCGCAGCGCCTGCGACACGGGCATCGCGCTGCGCACGCCGTACCTTCGCGCCTCGTAGGACGCGCTGGAGACGACGGAGCGGCCGTCCGGGGCGCCGATGATGAGCGGCAGCCCGCGCAGCGACGGGTCGTGCAGCACCTCGACCGACGCGTAGAACGCATCCATGTCGACATGCAGGATGCGGGTGCCGCTGTCGTCCGCGCCCTCGGGCGAGACGATGCGTCCCGATCCGTCACCGCGTCCCATGCCTCCATTCTCGCGGAGGCATGGGACATCGGTGGCTCACTGCGCTGCGCGCTCCAGGATCAGTTCGCGCACGCGCGCGGCATCCGCCTGGCCCTTCATGGCCTTCATGACCGCACCGATCACGGCGCCGGCGGCCTGGACCTTGCCGTCCTTGATCTTCGCGAGCACGTCGGGCTGGGCCGCGAGGGCCTCGTCGATCGCAGCGATCAGCGCGCCGTCGTCGGAGACGACCGCGAGACCGCGCGCGTCGACGACCTGCTGCGGCGTGCCCTCGCCGGCGATGACGCCCTCGAGCACCTGGCGGGCGAGCTTGTCGGTCAGGGTCCCGGCGTCGACCAGGCCCTGCAGCGCGGCGACGTCAGCCGGGGTGATGAGCTCGGCGGCGTCGCGCTCCTGTGCGTTCGCGATGCGGCTGATCTCGCTCATCCACCACTTGCGTGCCGTGGCCGGGGTGGCGCCGGCGGCGATGGTGGCCTCGACCTCGTCGAGCAGCCCGGCGTTGACGACGCCCTGGAACTCGATGTCAGCGAAGCCCCAGTCGGCCTTCAGGCGGCGACGGCGCGCCACCGGCTGCTCGGGCAGCGCTGCGCGCAGCTCCTCCACGAGTTCCCGGGCCGGCTGCACGGGCAGCAGGTCAGGCTCCGGGAAGTAGCGGTAGTCGTCGGCATCCGACTTCGGGCGTCCCGGCGAGGTGGTGCCGGTGTCCTCGTGCCAGTGCCGCGTCTCCTGGGTGATGCTGCCGCCGTCGGCGAGGATCTGAGCCTGACGCTGGATCTCGTAGCGCACGGCGCGCTCGACCGAGCGCATCGAGTTGACGTTCTTGGTCTCGGTGCGGGTGCCGAGCTTCTCCTGGCCGCGCGGGCGCAGCGAGACGTTCGCGTCGCAGCGCAGGTTGCCGCGCTCCAGGCGCGCCTCCGAGATGCCGAGGCCGCGGACGATGTCGCGGATCGCGGCGACGTAGGCCTTCGCGATCTCGGGCGCACGGTGCTCGGCACCGAAGATCGGCTTGGTGACGATCTCGACGAGCGGCACCCCGGCGCGGTTGTAGTCGACCAGCGAGTACTCCGCGCCCTGGATGCGGCCGGTGGCGCCGCCCATGTGGGTGAGCTTGCCGGCGTCCTCCTCCATGTGGGCGCGCTCGATCGGGATGGTCACGAGCGTGCCGTCCTCGAGCTCGACCTCGACCGAGCCCTCGTAGGCGATCGGCTCGTCGTACTGCGAGATCTGGTAGTTCTTGCCCAGGTCGGGGTAGAAGTAGTTCTTGCGCGCGAAGCGGCTCGACTCGGCGATCGAGCATCCGAGGGCGAGACCAAGGCTGATCGACGAGCGCACCGCTGTGGCGTTCACGACCGGCAGCGATCCGGGAAGGCCCAGGTCGACCGCGGCGATGAGCGTGTTCGGCTCGGCGCCGTGGAACTCCTCGTTCGCGGGGTTCGGGGCATCCGAGAACATCTTCGTGCGGGTGTTCAGCTCGACGTGCACCTCGAACCCGAGCACCGGCTCGAACAGCTCCAGCGCCTTGTCGTAGTCCATCAGCTTTGCGGTGGCCATCAGCGGTTCCCTCCCTCGAGCACGGGTGCCCTGTCGAGCAGCGGTGCTCCCCACGAGTCGACGAGCGCGGCCTCGAGGGCCGCCCCGACCCGGTACAGGCGGGCGTCCTCGCGAGCGGGTGCGAGGAACTGGATGCCGACGGGCAGGCCGTCCTCGGCCGCGAGGCCGGAGGGGATCGAGATCCCGGGCACGCCGGCGAGGTTCGCCGGGATGGTGGTGAGGTCGTTCAGGTACATCTGCAGCGGGTCGTCGATCTTCTCGCCGATCTTGAACGCGGTGGTCGGCGCCGACGGCGTCGCGATGACGTCGACCTGCGCGAACGCGGCATCGAAGTCGCGCTGGATGAGCGTGCGCACCTTCTGGGCGCTGCCGTAGTACGCGTCGTAGTAGCCGGCCGAGAGGGCGTAGGTGCCCAGGATGATGCGGCGCTTGACCTCGGGTCCGAAGCCCGCCTCGCGCGTGGCGGACATGACGTCCTCCACGGTCGGGGTGCCGTCGGGGGTGACCCGCAGACCGAAGCGCACCGAGTCGAACTTCGCCAGGTTGCTGGACGCCTCGGCGGGCAGGATCAGGTAGTACGCGGCGACGCCGTACTCGAAGTGCGGGGCCGAGATCTCGACGATCTCGGCGCCCTGTGCCTCCATGAGCGCGAGCGACTCGCGGAAGGATGCCGCGACCCCGGTCTGGAAGCCAGAGTCGGGCAGCTCCTTGATGACGCCGACCTTCAGTCCCTTCAGCACCTGGCCGGACGCACCCTCGCGGGCGGCAGCGGCGAAGGAGGGCCACTGCTCGTCGAGCGAGGTGGAGTCCTTCGGGTCGTGCCCGCCGATGACATCGTGCAGCAGACCGGCGTCGAGCACGGTGCGGGTCACGGGCCCGACCTGGTCGAGGCTTGAGGCCAGTGCGATGGCGCCGTAGCGGCTCACCCCGCCGTAGGTCGGCTTGATGCCGACGGTGCCGGTGACGTGCGCGGGCTGACGGATCGATCCGCCGGTGTCGGAGCCGAGGGCGAGCGGCGCCTCGAAGGCGGCGACGGCCGCGGCCGATCCACCGCCGGATCCGCCGGGGATGCGGTCGAAGTCCCACGGGTTGCGGGTGGGTCCGTACGCGGAGTGCTCGGTCGAGGAGCCCATCGCGAACTCGTCCATGTTGGTCTTGCCGAGCGCGATGAGACCGGCGGCGCGCGAGCGCGCCACCACGGTCGCGTCGAAGGGCGACATGTACCCCTCGAGGATCTTCGATCCGCTGGTGGAGGGCTGGTCGGTGGTGACCAGCACGTCCTTGATGGCCAGCGGCACGCCGGCGATCGGACCGAACTGCTCGCCGGCGGCACGGCGCGCGTCGATCTCGCGGGCGGCATCCAGGGCGTGCTCGTTGACGTGCAGGAAGGCGTGCACGTCGCCGTCGACGGCGGCGATGCGGTCCAGGTGGGCCTGGGTGGCCTCCACGCTGGAGATCTCGCCGGCGGCGAGCTTCTCGCCCAGCTCGGCGGCGGTCAGGCGGATGATGTCGCTCACTGTTCTTCTCCGAGGATCGCGGTGACCCGGAAGCGGCCGTCGGCGGCATCCGGTGCGTTCTGCAGCACCTGCTCGGGGGTGAGCGTCTGTCCGACCTCGTCGGGACGGAAGACGTTGCTCAGCGGGATCGGGTGGCTGGTGGCGGCGACGTCGGGGGTCGCCACCTCCGAGACCTTCGCGATGTTGTCGACGATGGCGTCGAGCTGACCGGTCAGCTGAGACACCTCGTCATCGGTGAGCTTTATGCGCGCGAGCACGCCCAGATGGCGCACGAGGTCGGGGGTGATTTCAGACACCACCCCAGTCTACGAGAGCCGACCGCAGCCGCCGTGCGGGCGGGGTTCTAAGCTGGACGCGTGACGACGTTCGTTCCTCCCCGTCCGTGGACCGCCAGCTACGCGGAAGGCGTGCCCGAGGACCTCGGTCCCGTCTCCGGCTCGCTGGTCGACATCGTGGCGGCATCCGCCCGCGACTATCCGGATGCTCCGGCGCTGCAGTTCTTCGGTCGCGAGACGACCTACCGGCAGATGCAGGACGCGATCGATCGCGCCGCCGCCGGTCTGCGCGATCTCGGCGTGCGGGCGGGCGATCCGGTGGCCATCGTGCTGCCGAACTGCCCGCAGCACATCATCGCGTTCTACGCGGTGCTGCGCCTCGGCGCCGTCGTCGTCGAGCACAACCCGCTTTACACGCCGCGCGAGCTGCGCAAGCAGTTCGAGGACCACGGCGCGAAGCACGCGATCGTGTGGAGCAAGGTCGTCGATACCGTGCAGGACTTCCCCTCCGACCTGGCCGTGGCGAGCCTGATCTCGGTCGATGTGACCCAGGCGATGCCGTTCCTCACGCGTCTCGCCCTGCGGCTGCCGATCGCGAAGGCCCGCGAGGCCCGCGACGCCCTGACCACCCGAGTGCGCGGTGCGATCAGCTGGGACTCGCTGGTCGGCTCCGACCCGCTGCCGGCCTCGCACCCGTTCCCGCAGACCGATGACCTCGCGATCATCCAATACACCTCCGGCACGACCGGCACGCCGAAGGGCGCGGCGCTGACGCACCGCAACCTGCTCGCCAACGCGGCGCAGGCGCAGGCGTGGGTGCCGTCGATCACGCGCGGCGACGGATGCGTCGTGTACGCCGTGCTGCCGATGTTCCACGCCTACGGGCTCACTCTCTGCCTGACCTTCGCGATGTCGATGGGCGCGCGGCTGGTGTTGTTTCCCAAGTTCGACCCGGGCCTGGTGCTCGAGGTCATGAAGAAGCACCCGGCGACGTTCCTGCCGCTGGTGCCCCCGATCGCCGAGCGTCTGCTGTCTGCGGCGAAGGCGAAGGGCGTGCCGCTCACCGGCACAGAGGTCGCGATCTCGGGGGCGATGGCCCTGTCGCACGATCTCGTGGTGCCGTTCGAGGAGTCGTCCGGCGGATTCCTGGTCGAGGGCTACGGGCTCAGCGAGTGCTCCCCCGTGCTGATGGCGAACCCGGTCGCCGACAACCGGGTCGCCGGCACCGTCGGCCTGCCGCTGCCCGGTACCGAATGCCGCGTGGTCGACCCCGAGAATCCCACCGAGGATGTGCCGGCCGGCAGCCCTGGCGAGCTGGTGGTCCGCGGACCGCAGGTGTTCTCGGGCTACTACGGCAAGCCCGAGGAGACCGAGGCGGCGTTCACGGACGGATGGTTCCGCACCGGCGACATCGTCACCATCGACGACGCAGGCTTCGTGCGGATCGTGGACCGCATCAAGGAGCTCATCATCACCGGCGGCTTCAACGTCGCCCCGACAGAGGTCGAGGGCGCCCTGCGCCAGCATCCGGATGTCGTGGATGCCGCGGTGGTGGGCCTGCCCAGCGACCACTCCGGCGAGGAGGTCGTCGCCGCGATCGTCGTCGACGGCGACCGAGAGGTCGACGTCGAGGCGATCCGCGAGTACGTGCGTGGCGTGCTGACCCCCTACAAGGTGCCGCGGCGCATCTTCGTAGTCGACGAGCTGCCGAAGTCGCTGATCGGCAAGGTGCTGCGTCGTCAGGTCAAGGAGCGGCTGCTCGCGCTCACCTCGGGCGCCTGATCTCCTGCATCCGTACAGCCGCAGGCACTATCGTGGGCAGGTGACTGCTGACGATCTCACCCCCGCCGACCAGGCCGCACCCTCCGAGACCGAGGAGCCCACGACCCCCGGCTTCGAGGACCTCGGCATCACCGGGCCGGTGCTGAAGGCCATCCGCGACCTCGGCTACGAGTCGCCCTCGCCCATCCAGGCGGCGACGATCCCTCTTCTGCTGCAGGGCCGCGATGTGCTGGGCACCGCGCAGACCGGAACGGGCAAGACCGCGGCCTTCGCGCTGCCGGTGCTCGAGAACCTCGACCTCACGCAGAAGACTCCGCAGGCGCTCGTGCTCGCCCCGACCCGCGAACTGGCGCTGCAGGTGTGCGAGGCGTTCGAGGCGTACGCGGCGCGCATGAAGGACGTGCGGGTGCTGCCCGTCTACGGCGGTCAGGGCTACGGCGTGCAGCTGTCGGCGCTGCGCCGCGGCGTGCACATCGTCGTCGGCACCCCCGGTCGCATCATGGATCACCAGGCCAAGGGCACCCTCGATCTGTCGGAGCTGAAGTACCTCGTGCTCGACGAGGCCGACGAGATGCTGAAGATGGGCTTCGCCGAGGACGTCGAGCAGATTCTCGCGCAGACCCCGTCCGACAAGCAGGTCGCGCTGTTCTCGGCGACCATGCCCGCGACCATCCGCCGTCTCGCCCAGCAGTACCTGAACGTGCCCGAAGAGGTGTCGATCAAGGCGAAGACGACCACCAACCAGAACATCACCCAGCGCTACCTGGTGGTGTCGTACGCGCAGAAGGTGGACGCGCTCACCCGCATCCTCGAGGTCGAGAACTTCGACGGCATGATCGTGTTCGTCCGCACGAAGAACGAGACCGAGACGCTCGCCGAGAAGCTGCGCGCCCGCGGCTATTCCGCGGCGGCGATCAACGGTGACGTGCCGCAGGTGCAGCGCGAGCGCAGCGTCAACCAGCTCAAGGACGGCAAGCTCGACATCCTCGTCGCGACCGACGTCGCCGCGCGCGGTCTCGACGTGGAGCGCATCAGCCACGTCGTGAACTTCGACATCCCCACCGACACCGAGTCGTACGTGCACCGCATCGGCCGCACCGGCCGCGCGGGTCGCACGGGTGACGCAATCAGCTTCATCACCCCGCGCGAGCGCTACCTGCTGAAGCACATCGAGAAGGCCACGCGTCAGCAGCCGACCCAGATGCAGCTGCCCACCACCGAAGACGTCAACACCACGCGCCTCGCGCGATTCGACGACGCGATCACCGCCGCGCTGCAGGAGAGCGGGCGCATCGAGGGCTTCCGCGACATCATCGCCCACTACGTGCGCAACCACGACGTGCCGGAGGCGGATGTCGCCGCCGCGCTGGCAGTGGTCGCCCAGGGCGACACACCGCTGCTGCTCGACCCGGAGCGCGACGAGCTCTCTCGGGCCGTCGAGCGCGACAACCGTCCGCCGCGCGAGCGTCAGGACCGCCCCGATCGGGCTCCGCGCGAGCGCCGCGGGCGCGGCGACTACACGCCGTACCGCATCGAGGTCGGACGTCGACACCGTGTCGAGCCGCGTCAGATCGTCGGCGCGCTGGCCAACGAGGGCGGTCTCGGCCGCGACGACTTCGGAGCGATCGCCATCAAGCCCGACTTCTCGATCGTCGAGCTGCCGGTGAACCTCGACCCGTCGGTGCTCGAGAAGCTGCGCGACACCCGCATCTCGGGGCGTCTCATCGAGATCACGCCCGATCGCGGTGTGCCGAACCGCCGCGCGCCGCGTGACGGCGACCGGGGTGGCGACCGCGGTGGCCGTTCCGGTGGTTACGAGCGTCGCGAGCGTCCTGCGCGCGACGACCGCGCGTCGCGTGACGAAAAGCCGTATCGCAAGCCGCGCCACAAGGGCTGACCTCAGTTCAAGGGCCGCCCACTCCCGCGAGAATCGCCCTGCCGGGTGACAATGCTGCTGTCAGCGCAATTGTCGCGCGGCAGGGCAAATCTCGGGGCTCAATCGAGCGCGCTCGGCCCCTCGGTGACGAGGACACGGAACTGCGCGGCGTCCAGGATGCGGATGCCGAGCTCCTCGGCCTTCGCGAGCTTGGAGCCTGCACCGGGGCCTGCGGCGACGAAGTCGGTCTTCTTGGAGACGCTGGATGCCGCCTTGCCGCCGGCCTGGATGATCGCCTCCTGCGCGCCCTCGCGGGTATAGCCGTCGAGCGATCCGGTGGCGACCACGGTGAGTCCCTCGAGTACGCCGCCCGCGGCGACCGCGGCACCGGGACCGGGATGCCCCGGGGTGGCCCACTGCACTCCGGCATCAGTCCACTGCTGAACGATGTCCTGGTGCCAATCGACCTCGAACCAGTCCCGCAGCGAGTCGGCGATGATCCCGCCGACGCCCTCGACCGCGGCGAGCTCTTCGCGGGATGCCGCGCGGATCGCGTCCAGCGATCCGAACCACTGCGCCAGCGCCCGGGCGGCGACCGGACCGACGTGGCGGATGTTCAGCGAGACCAGCAGGCGCCACAGCTCCTTGGTCTTGGCCTTCTCGAGCTCGGCGAGCAGCTTCAGCGCCTGTGATGACGGCTGCGCAGCCGTGATCCCCTGCTTCTTCTCGGCCGCCGACGGGTTGCGACGGAACGGCGCGCGGGTCTTCACGACCCCGTCGTCGTCCTCCTTCGGCAGGCCGGTCTCGGAGTCTCGGACGACGACCTCGATCGGGACGATCTGCTCGAGTGTGAGGTCGAACAGCCCGGCCTCCGTCACGAGCGGCGGCTCGGCGGGGCTGCTGGGCTGGGTGAGCGCCGCCGCAGTGACCTCGCCGAGCGCCTCGACGTCGAGGGCACCGCGCGAACCGATGTGCTCCACGCGCCCGCGCACCTGCGCCGGGCAGGACCGCGCGTTCGGGCAGCGCAGGTCGATGTCGCCCTCTTTCATGGGGCGCAGCGGCGTGCCGCACTCGGGGCAGCGCTCGGGCATCACGAACTCGCGCTCGCTGCCGTCGCGGCGCTCGACCACCGGTCCGAGCACCTCCGGGATCACATCGCCCGCCTTGCGCAGCACCACGGTGTCGCCGATGAGCACGCCCTTGGCCTTCACGACGTCCTTGTTGTGCAGGGTCGCCTGACGCACCACCGAGCCCGCGACGTGCGCCGGTGCCATGACCGCGTACGGCGTCGCCCGCCCAGTGCGGCCCACCGAAACGACGATGTCGAGCAGCGTGGTCTGCACCTCCTCGGGCGGGTACTTGTAGGCGATCGCCCAGCGCGGCGCGCGGCTGGTCATGCCCAGCTCGTCGTGCAGCGCGAGCTCGTCGACCTTCACGACGATGCCGTCGAGCTCGTGCTCGATGTCGTGTCGGTGCTCGCCGAAGTGCTCGACGAACGCGACGACCTTGTCGATGCCGTGGCAGACCTTCAGGTGGGGGCTCGTGGGCAGTCCCCAGCCGCTGAGCAGCTCGTAGACCTCGCTCTGCGCGGCGACGGGCGGGTCGGGCCAGGCGCCGATCCCGTGCACGTACAGCGAGAGCGAGTCGACGCGCAGCAGCCCGGCCTCGAGCTCGAGGCCCTCCTTCTTGTCGAGCTGCTGGCGCAGCCCGCCGCTGGCCGCGTTGCGCGGGTTCGCGAACGACGGGAATCGGCGCGCGGCGGCGGCCTTCGCCTTCTCCTCGTCGAACGGCTTCTTCGCGCCCGTACGGGCCTCCCAGCGCGCCAGCGCATCCGCGTAGGCGCGGTCGCGGAAGTCGGCCTGCGCGGCGTTCAGCCGCTCGAACGCGGCGACGGGGATGAACACCTCGCCGCGCACCTCGACGATGGCCGGGTGCCCCTCACCGCTCAGCCGTTCGGGGATGTCGGCGAGGCGCAGGGCGTTCTCGGTGACGATCTCGCCCACGCGCCCGTCGCCGCGGGTCGCGGCCGAGGTGAGCACGCCGTGCTCGTAGCGCAGGTTGATCGCCAGTCCGTCGATCTTCAGCTCGGTGAGCCACGCGACCTCGCGGCCTGCGGCCGCCTGCGTCTTCGCGGCCCACTCGCGCAGCTCGTCGATGGAGAAGACGTTGTCGAGACTCAGCATCCGCTCGGCATGCTCGATCGTGTCGAGACCGGTGGCCTCGGCGGCGCCGACCATCTGCGTCGGCGAATCCTGCCCCTGCAGCTCGGGATGCAGCCGCTCGAGCTCCTCAAGCCGGTGCATCCAGCCGTCATAGGTGGCGTCGTCGACGAGCGAGGTGTCGCGCCCGTAGTAGGCGTCCTTCGCCTCGAGGATGCGGGTGGTCAGCCCCTCGGCTTCGAGGCGGGCGTCTTCCAGCGAGATGTTCTCCGGCACCCCGCAAGTCTACGAGCGGGAGCCGACATCCCTGCGGCGATCAGTCCTCGGCGATCAGGCGTCGACCGGGACGGCCGAGACTGTGCGATCGATCGTGAACTGGCCGAGCACGCGGGTGCCGACGTAGATCACCGCGCTCTGCCCCGGCGCGACGCCGTTCAGCGGCTCCTCCGGCACGACCCGCACGCCGTCGTCGCTCAGGTACGCATGTGCGGGCACGGGGTCGGCATGCGCGCGGATCTGCACCTCGCAGGCGAAGTCGGATGCCGCGGGCGCAGCACCCGCCCAGGAGTGCCGCTCCCCCGAGATCTCGGCGATCGCGAGCGCCTCCTTCGGCCCGACCACCACGGTGTTCGTGACCGGGCGCACCTCGAGCACGAAGCGCGGCTTGCCGTCGGCGGCGGGCACGCCGAGGCGCAGCCCGCGCCGCTGGCCGACCGTGAACGCGTGGGCGCCGTCGTGCTCTCCGACGACGGCACCGTTGCGGTCGACGATCTCGCCCTGCTCGGCGCCGACCTTCTCGGCCAGCCAGCCGCGGGTGTCGCCGTCGGGGATGAAGCAGATGTCGTGGCTGTCGGGCTTCTGCGCGACGCTGATCCCGCGCTCGGCGGCCTCGGCGCGCACGATCGCCTTCGACGGCGTGGAGCCCAGCGGGAAGTACGTGTGCGCGATCTGCTCGGCGTTCAGCACGCCCAGCACGTAGGACTGATCCTTCGCGGCATCCGACGCGCGGTGCAGCTCGAGACCGTCGGCGCCGTCGACGAGCGTCGCGTAATGGCCGGTGCACACCGCGTCGAAGCCGAGCTCGATCGCTCGCTCGAGCAGGGCTGCGAACTTGATCTTCTCGTTGCAGCGCAGGCACGGGTTCGGGGTGCGGCCGGCCTTGTACTCCGAAATGAAGTCGTCGATCACGTCGTCGCGGAAGCGCTCCGAGAAGTCCCACACGTAGAAGGGAATGCCGAGCAGATCGGCGGTGCGACGGGCGTCGAGCGCGTCCTCGATCGTGCAGCATCCGCGGCTGCCGGTGCGCAGGGTGCCGCCGGCGCGGGAGAGGGCGAGGTGCACGCCGACCACGTCGTGGCCGGCCTCGACGGCGCGCGCAGCGGCCACCGCGGAGTCGACTCCCCCGCTCATCGCCGCCAGAACACGCATGGTCTCAAGTGTACGAGCGCCCGGCTGACAGCGGGCCGGATCAGCGGGAGGCGCGCGCGTACGCGTCGGCGATCGCCGCGAGCACCGCGTCGACGTCGGCATCGGTGGAGGTGCGTCCGAGCGTGAAGCGCAGCGCACTGCGCGCGTCCTGCTCGCTGCGGCCCATCGCCATGACGACGTGCGAGGGCTCCGCCACGCCTGCCTGGCACGCCGACCCGGTGGATGCCGCGATGCCGGCCATGTCGAGCAGGAACAGCAGGCTCTCCCCCACCGCCCCGGGGAAAAGCAGGTGCGCATTGCCGGGAAGCCGCCGCACCGGGTCGCCGAGCAGCTCGGCCTGCGGCACGACCTGGCGGATGCCGTCGATCAGCCGATCGCGGAGCGCGCTCAGCCGCACGGCCTCGTCCTCGCGTTCGGCTTCGGATGCTGTCAGCGCGGCCGCCAGGGCTGCGGCGCCCGGCACGTCCTGCGTGCCGGCGCGCAGACCGCGCTGCTGGGCACCGCCGTGCAGCAGCGGCGCCATCCGCGCGCTGCGCGCCACGACCAGCGCACCCGTGCCCACGGGGGCGCCGATCTTGTGCCCGGCGATGCTCAGCGCGACGAGTCCGGTCGCAGCCGGGGCGTCGCCGCGCAGCATCCGGAACGACAGCGGCACGTGACCGCACGCCGCCACCGCGTCGAGATGCAGCGGCACTCCCGCGGCGGATGCCGCTCGCGCCAGCGCGTCGGCGTCGTTGATCGTGCCGGTCTCGTTGTTCGCGACGAGGGCGGTCGCCACCGCGGCGCCGGGCAGAGCCGCGGTGAAGGCAGCGAGGTCGATGCGCGACGCGGCGTCGACCGGCACGGCCCGCACCGCCGCACCCCCGGTGTGCAGCGCCGCGACGGTGTCCATCGTGGCGTGATGCTCGGCATCCGGCAGCACGATCGCGTCGGCATCGGCATCCCGCGACATCCACAGCCCGCGGAGCGCCGTGTTGATCGCCTCTGTGCCGCCCGAGGTCAGCACCACCTCGATCGGATCGCAGCCGAGCATCTGGGCGATCTGCTCGCGCGACTCCTCCAGCAGTCGTCGCGCATCCTGCCCGGCGCCGTGCGTCGATGACGCGTTGCCGACCACTTCGCTCGCCGCGACCCATGCCTCTCGCGCCTCGGGTCGCAGCGGCGAGGAAGCCGCATGGTCGAGGTAGAAGCGCATCCGCCCATTCTCGCATCCGCCGTATCGGACGGGACCGGGGCTCAAAGCTCGCGGCACGCAGATTCACCGCAGGGACCCTGCCGCGTTTAGGCTGTTCGTCATGCCCGCGCCCACCACGCCGCCCCTCGGGGGCACCGCCCTCGACGACCTCGGCGTACGCCTGCACGACGGAGGTGCGACGCTGCGCGTGTGGTCGCAGAACGCCTCGTCGATCGAGCTCGTCGTGTTCGACGCCGACGACCTCGACTGGGAGACCGCACAGGTGCCGCTCGAGCGCCGCGCCGGCGGCGTGTGGGAGGTCACCACCGAGCTGCTGCAGCCCGGCACCCGCTACGCGCTGCGCGTCGACGGCCCGCACGGCCCCGGACACGTGTTCAACCCGGAAACCCTGCTGCTCGACCCATACGCACGCGGTCTCGCCCAGGGCGAGGGGTACGAGGAGTGGCGCTCGGTCGTCATCGAGGACGGCTTCGACTGGGGCGGCGTGCCCAAGCCGAACACCCCGCTGGATCGCACCGTGATCTACGAGGGCCACATCAAAGGCCTCACCAAGCGTCACCCCGATGTCACGCCTGCGCTGCACGGCACGTACGCGGGTCTCGCGCATCCGGCGATGATCGAGTACTTCCGCTCGATCGGCGTGACCGCGGTCGAACTGCTGCCCGTGCAGGCGTTCATGACCGAGCCGCGCCTGCTCGAACGGGGACTCACGAACTACTGGGGCTACAACACCCTGAGCTTCTTCACGCCGCACACCGCCTACGCGAGCGAGGCGGCGCGCAAGGGCGGCCCCGAGGCGGTGCTCGCCGAGTTCAAGGGCATGGTCAAGCTGCTGCACGAGGCGGGGATCGAGGTCATCCTCGACGTGGTGTACAACCACACCAGCGAGGAGGGCATCGGCGGACCGCGCTCGAGCTTCCGCGGCATCGACAACGCCTCCTATTACCGGCAGACCCCTGACGGCACGTACATCGACACCACGGGCGTCGGCAATACCGTGAACACCGCCACCGACGCCGCCGCACGCCTCGTGCTGGACTCGCTGCGCTACTGGGCGACCGAGATGCAGATCGACGGGTTCCGCTTCGACCTGGCCGCCGCGCTCGGCCGCGACAGCGGTCACGAGTTCGACCCCGAGCATCCGCTGCTCACCGCGATCCGCGAGGATCCCGCACTGCAGGATGTGAAGATCATTGCCGAGCCGTGGGATGTCGGCCTCGGCGGCTGGCAGACCGGCAACTTCCCGGCGGGCTGGAGCGAGTGGAACGACCGCTACCGCGACCGGGTGCGCAACTTCTGGCTCAGCGACATCGATTACGCGCGACGCGCGTCGGCGCCGGTGGGCATCGGCGGCTTCGCGAACCGGCTCGCCGGATCCGCGAACACCTACAGCGAAGAGCGCGGCCCGCTCGCGAGCATCAACTTCGTCACCGCCCACGACGGCTTCACCCTGCACGACCTCGTCGCCTACGACGTCAAGCACAACGAGGCCAACGGCGAGGACAACCGCGACGGCGCCGACATGAACCGCTCGTTCAACCACGGCATCGAGGGCCCCACCGACGACGCGACGATCCTCGCCGTCCGCCGCAAGGCGATGCGCAACCTGCTCGGAACACTGCTGCTCTCCGCCGGCATCCCGATGCTCACCGCCGGCGACGAGTTCGGACGCACCCAGCGGGGCAACAACAACGCCTACTGCCAGGACTCCGCGCTCACCTGGCTGAACTGGGAGCACGAGCAGTGGCAGCGAGACCTCACCGCGCACGTCGCCCTGCTCACCCGCCTGCGAGCCGAGAACCGCGCCCTGCGCCCCGCCGCCTACGCCCGGCTGGGCGAGCATGTGCCGGAGGCCTCCGAGATGGACTGGTTCGGCCAGGACGGCGAGACCATAGAGATCGAGCAGTGGAACGATCCCCGCAACCGCACGCTGCAGTACGTCGCGGCCAGCGTTCCCGAGAACGGCGCTACGAACCGCATCCTGCTGATCGTGCACGGCACCGAGGCTCCGGTCGACGTGCGCCTGCCCGACTCGATCGAGGGGGCCACCGCGTTCGTGTCGCTGTGGTCGAGCGCCGACGAGGTGCCGAGCGACGAGAATCGTCGCTTCGCCCCCGGCGAGGTGCTGCCCGTCGCCGGCACGTCCATGCGCCTCTTCCGGGTGGAATGACGGCCGGCGACCGCCCGTTCCGCGCACCTGCGACGCACCGGGTCGAGTGGGCGTGACGGTCTGTGCCGTGAGCGGTACATTCAAGGTGTGGCTGCACGCACCGCTCTCGAACCCGCAGGGCTGAGAAGCCCCGCCAGGATTCCTCTGCGCCCCGCCGCCGAGACGCCGGCGAGAGGGGGTGCTCGTGCGGGCCGCATCCCGCTGTTCGCCCCCGAGCCGCATGTGCCGCAGGGCTACCCCGCGAAGGCGTTCGCCGGCGAGGTCGTGCCGTTCCGGGTGGTGTCGTTCCGCGAGGGCCACGACCGCATCGGCGTGCACCTGCGCCTGACGGCGCCAGACGGCACCGAGACGCTGCACCGGATGACGCCGCTCGCCGACGGCACCGACCGCTGGCAGGTCGAGGTGGCGATCGACGTGACCGGCACGTGGACGTACCGCTTCGAGGCGTACGCCGACGAGTACGCGACCTGGGCGCACGCGTCGGAGGTCAAGGCCGAGGCCGGCGTCGACATCGAGGTGATGAGCGCGCTGGGTGTGCGTCTGCTCACGTCGGCGGCCGCCGAGAAGGACCGCCCGGCCAAAGAGCGGACGCTGTTGCGCGCGGCCGCGAAGCGGCTCGCGAAGCCGGATGCCGCGGTGCTCGCGGCCGTGTCGACGGATGCCGCTGTCGCGACCGCGCTGTACACGCGACCCATCGAGGGCGTCGGCACGAGCACCGCTGCTCTGCCGCTGACCGTCGAGCGCACCCGTGCGGGCGTGGGCGCCTGGTACGAGTTCTTCCCCCGCTCCGAGGGCGCCGTGCGCCGCAAGGACGGCACGGTCAAGAGCGGCACGTTCCGCTCCGCGACGAAGCGTCTTCCCGGCGTCGCGGGGATGGGCTTCGACGTGGTCTACCTCGTTCCCGTGCATCCGATCGGCGAGACCAACCGCAAGGGGCGCAACAACACGCTCACCACCGAGCCCGGCGATCCCGGCTCGCCGTACGCGATCGGCTCCCCCGACGGCGGCCACGACGCGATCCACCCCGACCTCGGCACGGAGAAGGACTTCCGTGCCTTCGTGCGCGCCGCCGCCAAGGAAGGGCTCGAGGTCGCCCTCGACCTCGCCCTGCAGGCTTCCCCCGACCACCCGTGGGTGCAGCAGCATCCGGAATGGTTCACGACCCTGCCCGACGGCACGATCGCCTACGCCGAGAACCCGCCGAAGAAGTACCAGGACATCTACCCGCTGAACTTCGACGACGACCCGGAGGGCATCTACGCCGAGATGCTGCGCGTCGTGATGCACTGGGTGCGCCTCGGCGTGAAGATCTTCCGCGTCGACAATCCGCACACCAAGCCGCTGCAGTTCTGGGAGTGGCTGATCGCCGAGGTGAACGCGCAGGATCCCGACGTGATCTTCCTCGCCGAGGCGTTCACGCGCCCGGCTGTCATGCGCGCGCTCGCCGCGGTCGGGTTCCAGCAGAGCTACTCCTACTTCACCTGGCGCAACACCAAGGCCGAGCTCGAGGAGTTCCTCAGCAGCGTCGCGCACGAGACCAGCGACTACATGCGCCCGAACCTGTTCGTGAACACCCACGACATCCTCACCGAGTACCTGCAGTTCGGCGGTCGGGCGGCGTACCGCATCCGGGCATGCATCGCGGCAACAGCCGCCCCCGTGTGGGGCGTGTACGCCGGGTACGAGCTCATCGAGAACGTCGCGCGCCCCGGCTCCGAAGAGAACATCGACAACGAGAAGTACGAGTACAAGTTCCGCGACTGGGACGGCGCCGAGCAGCGCGGCGAATCGCTCGCTCCCCTGCTGCGCCGCCTGAACGAGATCCGTGACGCGCACCCTGCGCTGCGCCAGCTGCGCAACATCTCGTTCCACTGGAGCGACGACGATGCGGTGCTGGTGTACTCCAAGCATCTGGATGCCGCGTTCACCGGCACCGGCCGTGCGGACACCCTCATCATCGTCGCCAACGTCGACCCGCACTCCGTCCGCGAGACGACGGTGCACCTCGACACCCGCGTGTGGGGCGTGGAGCCGGGTGACGACTTCGAGGTCGAGGATCTGCTCACCGGGGCGGTCTGGACCTGGCGCGACCACAACTACGTGCGACTCGACGCGTTCGCCGAGCCGGTGCACATCCTGAGGGTGAAGGAGCGATCATGAGCTACATCGAGGACGTCACGGCATCACAGGACTGGATCGGCGTGGCCGAGGGCGCGCATCATGACCCGCACTCCGTGCTCGGGGCGCATCCCGAGACGGATGCCGTCGGCCGCACGAGTACGACGCTCCGTGTTCGTCGACCGCTGGCGCGCAGCGTGGAGGCCGTGTTCGAGGACGGCACCCGGCTGGAGTTCACGCACACGGCGCACGGCATCTGGGAGGCGCGCCACGACGGTCCCCCCGTCGCGTACCGCGTCGCAACCGCGTACGAGGGCGGCGGCGAGACGCTGCTCGGCGACCCATACCGTCACCTCAGCGCCGTGGGCGAGATCGACCTGCACCTGATCGGCGAGGGCCGCCACGAGCGGCTCTGGGAGGTGCTCGGCGCGCATCCGCGCTCGCTCGACGGCGACACCGGCGTCGACTTCGCCGTGTGGGCGCCGAACGCCGAGGCCGTGCGCGTGGTGGGCGACTTCAACGAATGGAACGGCGAGGGCCACCCGATGCGCTCCATGGGCGCGAGCGGCGTGTGGGAGCTGTTCGTGCCAGACGTGCAGGTCGGCGCGCGCTACAAGTACGAGATCCGCGGACGTGACGGGGTGTGGCGGCTGAAGGCCGATCCGATGGCGCAGCAGGCGGAGGTTCCGCCGGCGACCGCCTCGATCGTGACGCTGAGCGCCTACCGCTGGAACGACGGCGCCTGGCTGACGCGCCGCGCGGCGACGCACGCGGTCGCCCAGCCGATGTCGGTGTACGAGGTGCACCTCGGGTCGTGGCGCGGCGGGCTCGGCTACCGGGAGGCGGCGGAGCCGCTGATCGCGCACGTGCACGAGACCGGGTTCACGCACGTGGAGTTCCTGCCGCTGGCCGAGCATCCGTTCGGCGGCTCCTGGGGCTATCAGGTCAGCGGGTACTACGCCGCGACCAGCCGCTACGGCACGCCCGACGACCTGCGCTATCTGATCGACCGACTGCACCAGGCCGGCATCGGCGTGATCATGGACTGGGTGCCGGGGCACTTCCCCAAGGATGCCTTCGCGCTGGCCCGCTTCGACGGGCAGGCGCTGTACGAGCATCCGGATCCGCGGCGTGGCGAGCATCAGGACTGGGGCACGCTGATCTTCGACTACGGCCGAAACGAGGTGCGCAACTTCCTCGTCGCGAACGCCCTGTTCTGGCTGCGCGAATTCCACGTCGACGGGCTTCGCGTCGACGCGGTCGCCTCGATGCTGTACCTGGACTACTCGCGGCAGGACGGCGAGTGGGAGCCGAACGTGCACGGCGGGCGCGAGAACCTCGAGGCGATCCGCTTCCTGCAGGAGGTGAACGCCACCGCCTACCGGCTGCACAAGGGCATCGTGATGATCGCAGAGGAGTCCACCGCCTTCCCGGGGGTGACCGCCCCCACCGACCACGCCGGGCTCGGCTTCGGGTTCAAGTGGAACATGGGCTGGATGAACGATTCGCTCGAGTACATGAAGCGCGACCCCGTGCACCGCTCGCACCACGAGGGCGAGATCACGTTCTCGTTCGTGTACGCCTTCGGTGAGAACTACATGCTGCCGATCAGCCACGACGAGGTCGTGCACGGCAAGGGCAGCCTGATGACGCGGATGCCGGGTGATCACCACCACAAGCTCGCGAACGTGCGCGCGTACCTGGGGTTCATGTGGGGCCACCCGGGAAAGAAGCTGCTGTTCATGGGGCAGGAGTTCGGCCAGATCGGCGAGTGGTCGGTGGATCGCGAGCTTGACTGGTGGCTGCGCGATCAGCCCACGCACGCCCAGCTGCAGTCGTTCGTAGCCGCCATGAACGGCGTCTACCGTGCGCAGGCGCCGCTGTGGGAGCGCGATGACGACGGCTCGTCGCTGTCGCGTCTCGGCGCGCCCTCGTGGGATCCGAACGTCGTCGCGTTCGAGCGCCGTGACGCGCATGGCGGGCGCCTCGTCGTCATCTCCAACTTCGCGGGGTTCACGCACACCGGCTACCGGCTCACGATGCCCGCCGAGGGCACGTGGCAGGAGGTGCTGAACACGGATGCCGCGGAGTACGGCGGCACCGGCACAGGCAACTACGGCATGATCACCGCGCACCCCGAGGGCGATGAGGGTCCCTCGATCGCGACGGTCACGCTGCCTGCGCTGACGACTCTGTGGTTCCGGCATCAGCCGGATCCGCACGCGCCGACGCCCAGTCAGTACTGACGCGAGGGCGGGGTCGGGCGGCTCTCAGACGAGCCGCCCGACCCGGTGCTCAGAAGAGCAGCGAGGCGAGGCGGGTGCGCGCGTTCGCGACGCGGGGGTCGGATGCTCCGACCAGGTCGAACAGTTCGACGAGACGCTCGCGCACCGGGACGCGCTGGTCGGCCGGCAGGGCGGCGAACAGGTCGAGCAGGCGACCGAACGCGTCGTCGACGTGTCCGCCGGCGAGGTCGAGATCGGCGACGCGCAACTGCGCCGTGACGTCCTGCGGCGCGGCGGCGGCCTCCTCGCGGGACTGCTGCAGGTCGAGACCCTGCACCCGATCGAGGAGGCGCACCTGGCCGAGTCCGGCCTTCGCATCCTCGTCTCGGGGGTTCTCGGCCAGCGCCTTCTCGTACGCGGTCACCGCGCGGGCGTAGTCGCCCGCCTCGATCGCGGCGAAGGCCTCGGCGTGCAGCGGCGGCAGCGGCGCCTCCTGCGGCTCCTCGTCGTTCGCACCGGCGTCGCTCGTCGGCACGGATCCGGTGACGCCGTTCTGCGCGGCGACCTCGAGCAGCCGCGCGAACACCTCGCGCACCTGCGCCTCGGGCACGGCGCCGGTGAACATCGGCACCGGCTGGCCGCCGATCAGGGCGACCACCATCGGGATCGATTCGGCGCGGAAAGCCTGTGCGATCTGCGGGTTGGCGTCGACGTCCACCTTCGCGAGCACCACGCGTCCGGCGAGCCCGCGGGTGACCTTCTCGATCACCGGGCTCAGTTGCTTGCACGGCCCGCACCATTCGGCCCACAGGTCGACCACGACCGGCACGCTGCGCGACAGCTCGACGATCTGGCCGAACGTGGCGTCGGTCACGTCGACGACGACGTCCATCGGCGCGCCCTCGGCAGCACCAGCGGTCTGCGGCTGCCCCGGTGCGGGCGGCTGCGGGCGGTTGCGCAGAGTCGAGAGGTCGACGGCGCCGCGGAGCGCGGCCGCAGAGATATCGGTCACTTGATCACCTTCGCACTGAGACGGTCCTGGTGGTACGCGAGCAGACGGATCTGCTCGTTGGAGCCCTGGGCGGGCACCGCGAAGTACAGCTGCATGCCGTAGGTCTCGACGACGCCCTTCGCCGACTCGGTGACACCGGTCAGCGCCTTGGCCTCGACGTTGTCCCCGAAGCGGATCACGGCGTCGCTGCTGGTGGGCGTGACCGTCTGGGTGTCGACGACGTTCACGACCACGATCGCGCCGCTGTCGAGTGTCGCCATCGAGATCGGCGCCGCGTCGGTCGCGGTCATGTCGAAGCTGGCCTTGGAGGTCTTCGAGGCTCCCTTGTCGGCGAGACCCTTCACGACCGCGGCGCGGCTGTCGCGCACCTCACCGGCGAGCTTCTCGGCCACCGGGTCGAAGCTGCCCGCGAACTCGCTCTTGTCTCCGGAGTCGACGAGGTCGGCGAACGCGTCGGCGAGCTCGGCAGGCGGCAGCGAGAGGAACGGCGACTCGGCCGGCACGCGCGTGGTGCCGAGCCAATCGGGTGCCACGTTGGGGAACTCCGCCGACGCCCGCATCTCGGCGATGTCGGCGACGGTGTAGTTCGACCACGGGTCGCTCTGCGTCATGGTGAACATGACGGGCGCGAGCGTGTCGTCGCCGTCGGCCACCGTGAGCACGAGAACGGAGCGCGGCCAGCTGTCGGTCGCCTCGGGCAGCAGGATGCTGACCTTGTCTCGCGGCGAGGCGACGCCCGACTCCCGGTCGGCGATCTTGGTGCGCAGCGTGTAGTCGGTGCGGCGGGCCTCGAGGGCGGCACCCGTCAGACGGGTGGCGGCGAGGTCGATGTCGAGGTCGGCATCCGCCTTCTGGATCGTCGCGACGAACTCCGAGACGATCCGGTCGGCCTGCTTCTGCCCGACCGCCGGCGGCTTCTGGTTCTCGGGTGCGACGACGCTCGGCGAGGGGCTCGGCGACGGGGAGTCCGCGGCGAACTGCGGCCAGGAGTCCGCAGAGCATCCGGTGGCGAGCACGGCGGTCAGTGCCAGCGCGGGCAGCGCGATGCCGAAGCGCCGCAACGCGGTGCGCTCGCTGCGCCCGGATGCCGCATCCGTGCCGTTCTGCTCGTCGGCGGCCGCGCCGTCTTCTGCGGTCGTGTCCTGGGCCGTGGCGCCCTGCGCGATCGCGTCGCGCTCGGGCGCGGCGGGAAGACTGATCGGCTCGGTGGGCGGCAGCGGGCCGGGGCCCTTGCGGCGGGGACCGCGACCGCGGCGCTGGTAGCGGATCGCGAGCACGTAGAGCACGAGACCGGCGGCGAGCATCACCGCTCCGGCCGCGATCAGCGGGCCGGCGAGCGGAGTGCGCGTGTCGAGCTTCCACGACACGAGGATGTCGCTGGGCGCCGCCTCGACGCCGTCGCGCGCGATCAGCACGCTGTTGCCCTCGGTCAGCTGCAGGGGGGCGACGAGCGAGTCTTCCTCGCTGAAGGAGTCAAGCCACAGGTCGGAGCCGCGCGGATCGCGACCCGACGTGGCGGCGCCGTCCTCACCGGGGGTGACCGCATCGACGTGCGTGGTCTTCGGCTTGCCGCCCTCGGTCAGCGAGACCGCGTTGTAGGCGGTGTCCGACAGCCACGCCTGCATGTCGGCCGTGCGGCCGTAGGCGACGAAGTTCTCACCCTTGCCGCGCACCAGCAGGGTCTGCAGTCCGGAGTGGGCGCGGAGCACGTCGGCGTCGACGAGCACATACGGCTCCGGCTGGTCGACGCTCAACTCCATCCGCTGCTCGGATGGGCCCATGAAGATGGTTCGCTGAGCGATTCCGGCTCCGATGAGAACCGTGGCCAGCACGAAGGCCACGACGGCCCAGACGAAACGCACGAATCAACTCCTTACGTGACCTCGGCATCCGCCGATGGTCTCCGCTCGACGTTCCAGCGTATCGAAACCACCTGAGCATTGCCCACGAGCGGCGCGCGCGGGCGGATGCGGCACGTCGCACGGGCGCCGGCCCCACGGGCAATTAGGCTTGCAGCCATCCGACCGGGAGACCCATGAAGATCCACAACCCCTTCCGCACCGCCCTCGTGGCGACGCTCGGCGTCGGCCTGGGGATCGTGCTCCTCACCAGCGCGCAGACGCTGTCGACGGTCATCCTCTACATCGGCACGGCACTGTTCCTCAGCCTCGGCCTCGACCCGATGGTCTCGTTCCTCGAGCGGCGCGGTCTTCCCCGCTGGGCAGCAGTGCTGGCGACGATCGTCGCGGTGCTCGGCGTGTTCGTCGTGATCATCCTCATCGTGCTCCCGGTCGTCGTCGATCAGGTCTCGCAACTGGTGAAGCAGATCACGGTCCTCGTCGTGAACGGCGAGGCGACCGTGCAGAACTTCAAGGACTGGATGACCGACACCTTCCCGAACCTCCAGGTTGATGCGGTGTTCGCGTACGTCACCGACTGGATGGCCGGCGAGGACTGGGCGCGCACCGTCACCGAGTGGAGCGGTTCGATCGGTCAGGGCGTTCTCGTGGTCGGAGGCGCGGTGCTCGCCGGCGTGTTCGGCGCGTTGATCGTGCTCGTGCTGACGATCTACTTCACCGCATCCACCCCGTCGCTCAAGAGCGCCGTCTACCAGCTGGTGCCGGCCTCGAAGCGCGAGCGCTTCATCGACATCGCCGATCAGATCACCGACTCGGTCGGCCACTACGTGATGGGCCAGGTGACGCTCGGCGTCATCAACGGCGTGCTCAGCGCGATCTTCCTGTCGATCATCGGCGCCCCGTTCACCGCGGTGCTCGCCGTGATCGCGTTCTTCTTCTCGCTGATCCCGCTGGTGGGCACGCTGACCGGCTCGACGATCATCGTGCTGGCCTGCCTCCTTCCCGGGGTCGGCTCACCGGGCACGGCCCTCGCCGCGGCGATCTACTACCTGATCTACATGCAGGTCGAGGCGTACTTCATCGCCCCGCGCATCATGAGCCGCGCGGTCGCGGTGCCCGGGGCCGTCGTCGTGATCGCGGCTCTCGCAGGCGGCGCGCTCCTCGGCCTGCTCGGGGCGCTCATCGCGATCCCGGTGGCCGCAAGCATCCTGATCATCTACCGTCAGGTGATCATTCCTCGCATGAACGAGCGCTGAGCACGAGTCCGGCGCAGGCCGCCGGACGTCAGGCGATGCGCCAGCAGTGGCTGTGCCAGTGCCGGCGGGCTGCGAGGTCGGCCGCCTCGCCGAGCACGCCGTCGGCGCGCCAGGCGACGAGGTGCGGCGTGCCGACGGCGATCACTCCCCTGCATCCGGGGCAGACGTACTCCTTCACGGCCTGCAGCGCCGAGACGGGCTGCACGGTCCACTCACGGCCACGCCTGGTCTCGGAGCGCTTCCAGCCCGCGAGCAGACGATCGAACGACTCGTCGGCGGCGCTGTTCGATTCAGGCCGCCGCCTGCGTCCCTGCCGTCGGCTCACCACCAGTGGTTGCGCGACCAGAACGCGTACGCGGATGCCCAGCTGCCGTAGCGGCCGACCGCATAGCTGTTGCCCCAGCGGAGGTTGTCGACGGGGTTGTAGCCGTTCCCCGGCACCTTGCTGCACGGCAGCGCCTGCACGAGCCCGCACGCGCCGGAGGATCGGTTGGTCGCGTTCGGATTCCAGCCGCTCTCGCGCGAGACGATGTAGTCGACGTACGCCCAGTCGCTCTGTGCGATGCCGGCAGCCGACATCCACTGCTCCTTGGAGCCGCCACCGGTGTACTTGGGGATGGCGGCGCCCCCACCGCTGCTCTTGCGCGCCGAGGCGGTCTCAGGCTTCGGCGCGGGCTTCGGCTTCGGCTTCGGCTTGACGTACACCTCGTACGCGCCACGCGCGATCAGCGCCTCATCGGAGCCCTCGACCGTGACCGTGATGTTCTGCGTGTCGGCGGCGGCCAGCGAGAACGCGGTGACGGGGGCGTCGGCGGCGGCGGAACCGGCCGTGGCCATGCCCGTCGGGGCGATCATCGCAGCGGAGAAGCCGATGACGGCGAGTCCTGCGACGACGGCACTTGCTCGACGGCGCATGGGCTTCTTCGTCTTCGAACCCACCGCCGCAGGGCGCGGCGAAGCGGAGTTCGGTTCGTAGTCGGGAGTCACGATGGGCATCAGCCTACACAGAGGTCCCTGAAACATCCATGAGAATCACCGCACGGCGAGCATGACCTCGACGGTCGCGTCGAGCAGAGCATCCACCTGCTCCTCGCGATACCCGCCGCGCTGCATGCGGAACGCGGCCGTGCGCACCTGCTCCACCGTGAGCTCCTCGCCGTCGCGCAGATAGGCCGCGACCCGGTCGGCGACATGGTCGACCTCGTCGATGCGGTAGCCGAAGGTGAGCAGACCCGTGTGGGCGAAACGATGCCGGGCAGGACGTCCGAGGTGATCGAGGATGACCTGAGCATCCTCGCGGGCGCGGGCGACCCAGGCGTCGACGCCGACTTCGCGGACGGCGCGCTCGCGCGCGCGGGCGGCGAAGGCGTCCTCGACGCGCCCCAGGGCCGCATCCACGTCCTCGACCTCGTACCCGCCGTGCACGAGCGGGAAGGAGGCCATCCGCACGTCCTGGGCGGAGAAGTCGTCCCGGCCGTCCTCGAACGACCCTCTGGCCGATTCGAGGAAGGTGTCGACTGCCGCGCGGTGGTAGCCCTTGCGGCGCCCACTGACGAGCGGGAACGCCGGAGGCCGCTCCGCGCGAGCCCCGGTGTCGACGTCGGTCATGTGATCACCGTCAACGGGGCGAACAGGAACGAGAGGGCGAGTGCCGGGATCGTCGAGGGCAGGATGCTGTCCAGTCGGTCGAGCAGCCCACCGTGGCCGGGGAGCCAGGAGCTCATGTCCTTGATGCCGAGGTCGCGCTTGAGCATGGATTCGCCGAGATCGCCGAGCGTGGCCGACAGCAGGATCGTGATGCCGAGCACCAGACCGCACCACCAGGGCAGCTGCAGCAGGAACATCGCGAGCAGCACACCGGCGACCAGCGAGCCGAGCACCGCTCCCCCGAAGCCTTCCCAGGTCTTCTTGGGGCTGATGCGCGGCGCCATCGGATGCTTGCCGAAGGCCAATCCCGAGGCGTACGCCGCGGTGTCTGCGACGACGGCGACGACGATGAACGACAGCACCCACCACTCGCCGTGCTCGCGGCTGAGCAGCATCAGCGCAACCGACGTGAGGAACGGCACGTACACCTGGACGAAGGCGCCCACCGTGACGTCGGCGAGCACGGCGCCGTAGGTGCGGCCGTCCTTGGCGATCATCTGGGCCACCATGCGCCAGACCGCGACGAACGCGGTGGCGGCGAACAGCACCACCCAGCTCAGCCAGAGCGCGCCGAAGTAGCCGGTGAGCACGACCACGAAAGCCGCGATGAGCTGCGGCACGACGTCGACGCGGCGGCCGCCAGCCCTCAGCGCACGGCTGAGCTCGTACGTGCCCAGCAGTGCGACGGCGACGGCGATCGGGATGAACAGCTCTTTGATGAACAGCAGCGAGGCGAGCAGCACGCCGCCGAAGGCGACGCCGATGAGGATCGCCACGAGCAGATCGCGACCGGTGCGCTGCTTGATGCGCTCGTTGGCCTGCTCGAACTGGCCACGAGCATGCGACACGTGGTCCTCGAACTCGCCCCGCGCAGCACGCCACTGATCGCGGATCGCGCTGTGGTCGGCAGTGCCGAGGCGACCGGAAGCACGCTGCGCGTCCGCCGCATCAGCCGGGGCGGCCGAGCCGACCGCCGGGATGCCGCGCACGGGCGTGTCGTCGTCCTCCGGGTCGCGGGGGGTGCCCGCGGTCGGGGTGTTCGCGGGCCCGTCGCTCGCGGCGGTGGCGCCGCCTGCGGCTTCCTCCGCGTTCGGACGCGCCTGCGCATCGCCCGCCCTGGCCTCACGCCGGGTCAGCGGGCGATCCTCGCCGTCGCTGCTCTCGCCAGACATGCGGCTCAGACCTCGAGGAGCTCTGCCTCTTTGCGCTTCAGCGCATCATCGATGAGGTCCACGTGCTGGCGGGTCAGAGCGTCGAGCTCCTTCTCGCCGCGCGCGATCTCGTCCTCGCCGATGTCTGCCTTCAGTGCATCCAGCTCGTCCTTCGACTTGCGACGGATGCCGCGCACGTGCACCTTCGCGTCCTCGCCCTTGGAGCGCACGAGCTTGACGTACTCCTTGCGGCGCTCCTCGGTGAGCTCGGGCATGGTGACGCGGATGACGTTGCCGTCGTTGCTGGGGTTGGCGCCCAGGTTCGGCATGTCGCGGATCGCCTGCTCGATCGCCTTCAGCGCCGACTTGTCGTACGGCGTGATGAGCAGCGAGCGCGCCTCGGGGTTCGCCATGGAGGCGAGCTGCGCCAGCGGGGTCGGCGAGCCGTAGTAGTCGACGAGCACCTTCTGGAAGAGCTGCGGGTTCGCGCGGCCGGTGCGGACCGTGGCGAAGTCCTCCTTGGCGGCTTCGACCGCGCGCGTCATGCGTGCAGTGGTTTCAGCGAGGACATCCGCGATCACGGGGTCTCCTTACGTCAGGGGTTTCGGAAATTCTATCGGTCGACACCTGTCGCGCAGGTGAGCGACAGGGCGATCAGGCGGTGACGAGCGTGCCGATCGCCTCGCCCAGCAGGGCGCGGGTCACGTTGCCGGCCGGCTCCATGCCGAACACGCGCATGTCCATGTTGTTGTCCATGCAGAGGCTGAACGCGGTCGAGTCGACCACGCGGAGTCCGCGCTGCAGCGCGTCACGGTAGGTGACCCGCTCGATGCGCTCGGCGTTGGCGTCCTTGTTCGGGTCGGCCGTGTAGATCGCGTCGACGCCGTTCTTGGCGACGAGCACCTCGTGCGCACCGATCTCGAGCGCGCGCTGTGCGGCGACCGTGTCGGTGGAGAAGTAGGGCAGTCCGGCGCCGGCGCCGAAGATCACGACGCGGCCTTTCTCCATGTGACGCTCGGCACGCAGGGGGATGTAGGGCTCGGCGACCTGGGTCATCGAGATCGCCGACTGCACGCGGGTGGGGGCGCCTGCCTGCTCGAGGAAGTCCTGCAGGGCGAGGGCGTTCATGACGGTTCCCAGCATGCCCATGTAGTCGGCGCGGCCGCGGTCCATGCCGCGCTGGCTGAGCTCGGCTCCGCGGAAGAAGTTACCGCCGCCGACGACGATCGCGATCTCGACGCTGTCGACCGCTGCGGCGATGTCACGCGCGATCTGGCTGACGACGTCGGGGTTGACACCCAGCTGGCCACCGCCGAATGCCTCGCCGGAGAGCTTGAGCAGGACGCGACGGCGTCCGGTGCGTTCGGTCATGGGAATCCTCTCGTCCCGATTCAAGATAGTGCCTTCCGGGCATGAAGAAGGGGGTTCGGATCGTGTGATCCGAACCCCCTCGTGGTCGTTACGCGCCGACCTTGAAGCGCGCGAAGTCGGTCACGGCGATGCCGGCGTCCTTCGCGACCTGGCCGACGGACAGCTTGTTGTCCTTGGCGTAGTCCTGCTCGAGAAGCGCGACCTGCTTGAAGAACGCGGCCACGCGGCCCTCGACGATCTTCGGCAGGGCGGCCTCGGGCTTGCCCTCGTTGCGGGAGATCTCGGTCACGATCTCGCGCTCCTTCTCGACCTCGGCGGCCGGGACGTCCTCACGGGTGAGGTACGAGGGGTTCGCGAACGAGATGTGCTGGGCGATGCTGCGCGCGGTCTCGGCGTCGGAGCCGGTGTAGGCCACGACGACGCCGATCTGCGGCGGCAGGTCCTTGCTGGTGCGGTGCAGGTACACCGAGAGGGACTCGCCCTTGACGGTGCGCACGCGACGCAGCTCGACCTTCTCGCCGATGATCGCAGCCTCGTCCGAGATGAGCTGCTCGACGGTCTGCTCACCGGTCGACGCGGCCAGAGCGGCCTCGACCGAGTCAGCGGCGACGGCCGCGGCCGCGTCGGCGACCTTCTCGGCCAGCGCGATGAAGCGCTCGTTCTTCGCGACGAAGTCGGTCTCGCAGGCGAGCTCGATCAGCGTCACGCCGCCGTCCTGCTCACGAGCGACGACGAGGCCCTCGCTGGTGGAGCGGTCCGCGCGCTTCGCGTTGCCCTTGGCGCCCTTCAGGCGCAGGATCTCGGTCGCCTTCGCGACGTCGCCGTCAGCCTCCTCGAGCGCCTTCTTGGTGTCGACCATTCCGGTGCCGAGCTGCTCACGCAGCGCCTTGATGTCAGCAATGGTGAAGTTGGCCATGTGTGGTGGCTCCTTGCTTCGTATGTGTGCGTGTGTGCGGATGACTTACTTGGCGTCGGCCTCAGCCTCGACCGCGGCGTCTGCCTCGGCCGGAGCCTCAGCGGTCTCCTCAGCCGGGGTCTCGACGGTCGCCTCGGCCGCGGGGGCCTCCTCGGCTGCCGCCTCGGTGCCCTGCTCGAGAAGCTCCTTCTCCCACTCGGCGAGCGGCTCAGCGTCGCCCGACTCGGGGTTGTGCTTCTGCTGCAGGCCCTCGGCCGCGGCGTCGGCGATGATGCGGGTCAGCAGCGAGACCGAGCGGATCGCGTCGTCGTTGCCGGGGATCGGGTACTGGAAGTCGTCCGGGTCGGCGTTGGTGTCGAGGATGCCGATCACGGGGATGCCGAGCTTCTTGGCCTCGTCGATGGCGAGGTGCTCGCGCTTGGCGTCGACGACCCACAGGGCCGAGGGGGTCTTCGCGAGGTTGCGGATGCCGCCGAGCGACTTGTGCAGCTTGTCGAGCTCGCGCTTCTTGAGCAGCAGCTCCTTCTTGGTGAAGCCCGAAGCGGAGGGGTTCTCGTAGTCGAGCTCCTCGAGCTCCTTCATGCGGGCGAGACGCTTCGCGATGGTGGAGAAGTTGGTGAGGAGTCCACCGAGCCAGCGCTGGTTGACGTAGGGCTGACCGACGCGAGCGGCCTGCTCGGCGAGGATCTCCTGCGCCTGCTTCTTGGTGCCGACGAAGAGGATGGTGCCGCCGCGGGCGACGGTCTCCTTGACGAAGTCGTAGGCCTTGTCGATGTACGACAGCGACTGCTGCAGGTCGATGATGTGGATGCCGGAGCGCTCGGTGAGGATGAAGCGCTTCACCTTCGGGTTCCAGCGACGGGTCTGGTGTCCGAAGTGCACGCCGCTGTCGAGCAGCTGGCGGATGGTGACCACAGCCATGGTCGTCTCCTGATTCTGGCGCTCGCACGCCGTTGAGGTTGATTCGCCGGTCGGATGACCGGCAGTCCTGGTGCCCGGCGCACACCCGCCCTCTGTGCAGAGGGACCTGTGGGAGTGGATGCCGCGGCTTCTGTCCTGAGGACTTCAGCCGCTGTGGGCACGCGTAGTCACCTCGGAGTCGAGGTGCATCGTCCAGTGTACAGGACGCGCCCTGCCTTCGGTGTGCACGATCGCCCTGCACAGACGGGAGATCTCGAGGAGTTCTCCCCCGTGCCCGGGATGCGGCATCCGCCCCGTCTCGGAGCGGTGCGAGCATCGTCGGATGCTTCGCCTCGCACCCCTCCGTGTCGTCGGTCGCAGCATCGGCGACCGTATCGGCCGCGTCGTGGCCGCGGCGCTCGTCGCGGCTCTGCTCGCCGGTGCGCCCGCGGCGGCGGCGGACGCGCCGGGGGTGCCGTGGACCTGGCCGGTCGCGGGCGACCGGACGGTGGTCGCCCCGTTCCGCGCGCCCGCGCACGACTACGGCCCCGGACACCGCGGCATGGACGTCGCCGCGCCGCCCGGCAGCGAGGTGCGCGCGCCCGCCGCCGGCGTCGTGGCGTTCCGCGGTGTCGTGGTGGACCGGCCGCTCCTCACGATCGATCACGGCGGCGGGTACGTCACGACGTTCGAGCCGGTGGAGTCGAGCCTCTCCCCCGGCGACGCCGTCGAGGCGGGCCAGCTGATCGGCACCGTGGTCGTGGGTGGTCATGCCGCGCGGGGAACGCTGCACGTCGGGGTGCGCAGCGATGACGTCTACGTGAACCCGCGGCCGTTCTTCGGCGCGGTGCCGCGTGCGGTGCTGCTGCCGTGCTGCGAATGAGCGCGTCACGCGCGCGGGTGGGCGAGCCGGTAGGTCTGCACGAGCCGTTCGGATGATACGTGTGTGTAGATCTGGGTGGTGCCGAGGCTGGCGTGCCCGAGGATCTCCTGCACGGCGCGCAGGTCGGCTCCACCGTCGAGCAGATGGGTGGCCGCAGAGTGGCGCAGCGCGTGCGGCCCGACGGTCTCGGCTCCGATCACGGGGGCGAGCACGCGTGCGACGAGCGCGTAGACGGTGCGAGGGCCGATCCGCGCGCCGCGCACGCCGAGCAGCAGCGCGGGCGTGCTGTTCTCGCTGCGCGCCGCCAGCACGCTGCGGCCTCGGACAAGCCAGGCGCCGACCGCGTCTGCGGCGGGCGCGCCGAACGGCACGACCCGCTCTTTCGAGCCCTTGCCGAGCACGCGCACGGTGCGACGGTGTAGGTCGAGATCGTCGACGTCGATGCCGCAGAGCTCGGAGACGCGCATGCCTGACCCGTACAGGAGCTCGAGGATGGCGTGGTCGCGGAGGTGGACGGGATCGCCCTCCTCCGCCAGTCGCCGTTGATCGTCGAGCAGCTCCCGCATGCCGTTCTGCGAGGCGACGACGGGCAGGGTCTTGGACCGTTTGGGGGTCGCGAGACGCAGGCTCGGGTCGGCGGGGATGAGCTCTGCTTCGTGCGCCCACCCGAAGAAGGAGCGGGCGGCGGCCGCACGGCGCGCCAGGGTGGAGCGGGCGTCGCCGCGCTGGGTGGCTCGCCACAGCCAGTCACGGAGCATCTCGAGGTCGACATCCCGCAGCTCAGCGTCCTCGACCACGGTGCCGAGATCGGCGAGGTCGGAGCGATAGGCGCGCACGGTCGCCGGCGACAGCCGTCGCACCTGTTCCAGGTGCGAGACGAAGGATGTCACCGCCGCCGCGTAGCGCATGCCTCCAGCATGCCGGGCGCGACGTGGTGTGCGGGGCGTGCCGCGCCGGTGGGCCGGGCGCGTGATCAGCTGCCTCGGCGCCAGCCGAGCTCGGTCTGCTCGACGGTGCCGTCGAGCGACAGCGTCCCGAGGAGGGCGCGAACACGGTCGAGAGAGAGCCCGCTGCGTCGCGCGAGCTCCGCCGCGTCGACGGCAACCCGATCGCTCAGCGCGTCGAGCAGGCGACCGCGGTCGGGGTCCGGCGGGACGACGGATGCCGCGTCATCCGGCACCTCGCCCCAGAGCTCACGCACCTCGGCGGCGTTCGTGACGCACACCGCGTCGTATTCGCGCAGCAGACGGTGACAGCCCGCCGAGGCCGCCGAAGTGACCGGACCGGGCACCGCCCCGAGCGGTCGACCGAGACTGGCGGCATGACCGGCGGTGTTCAGCGACCCGCTGCGCCACCCCGCCTCGACCACGACGGTCGCGTGCCCCGCCGCTGCGATGAGCCTGTTGCGCTGCAGAAACCTCCACTTGGTGGGTGCGCCGCCGCACGGCACCTCGCTGATCACGGCGCCGCCGGTGCGAATGCGGTCGAACAGCTGCTGATGGCCGATCGGGTATGCCCGGTCGACGCCTCCGGCGAGGAAGGCGACGGTCGTGCCGCCGGCGCCGAGCGCTGCACGATGCGCGGCCCCATCGATGCCGTACGCGCCACCGGACACCACGACGGCCCCGGAGGCCGCGAGGTCGCCGGCGAGTTCGGCGGCCACGCTCTCGCCGTAGGCGGTGGCGGCGCGTGCGCCGACGATCGCGACGGCGACCGCATCCGCGAGCACCGCGGGGTCACCGCGTGTCCACAGCACGACGGGCGCGTGCGCGCCCAGATCGTCGAGCGCGCTCGGCCACTCCGGGTCGCCGGGGAGCAGCATCCGTCCGCCGACATCTCGGCAGCCGTGCAGCGCGTCGACGATGGCCGCCGGCCGCGCCCGTGGCAGCCAGCGCCGTCGCGCCTCGGCCATCGCCCGCGGGTCGCCCTGCACGGGCAGGAGCGCGGTGTCGGAGAAAGCGAGCCGCAGCGCTTCCGCCGGGCCGCACGCCGCGATCAGCGCCCCGGCGACACCGTCTCCCGGCTCCACGAGCACCGACCAGGCGGCGCGTGCCGCCACCTCGATCGGATCGGCGTCGGGGCGCAGCAGAGCAGCCGCCCGGCGCACCTCTTCCGTGTCGATAACCGCGGGAATCGTCGTCGCCGTCATGCCAGCAGTCCCTTCTTGAGAAACAGCGCGCGGCCGAGCTCGTCGCCCCCGGGAATCGAGAGTCCGCCCAGATCGGCCATGGTCCACGCGAGCCGCAGCACGCGGTCATAGGCGCGCAGCGTGAGCTGCCCGCGCTCCAGCGCGCGGTCCAGCGGCGCGCGCACGGGCGGCGGCAGCCGCATGGCGCCCTGGCGCAGCCGCGCGCCGGGAGCCTCCCCGTTCAGCTGCCAGGGCGCGCCGCTCCACCGCTCCGCTGCCGTCCGGCGCGCAACGATCACCCGCTCGCGCGCCATCGCCGAGGTCACCTCGGAGCGCGCCCCCGATGTCGCCCGCGAAGCCGCGACCCGCGCCACCTGCAGGTCGATGTCGATCCGATCGCGCAACGGCCCCGACAGCCGCCCCGCGTATCGGCGGATCGCCATCGGCGGGCAGGTGCACTCCGCACCGCGCACCCCGTAATTGCCGCACGGGCAGGGATTCATCGCCAGGATCAGCTGGAAGCGTGCGGGGAAGCTCGCCGAGAATCCCGCCCGGCTCACTTCTATGCGACCCGACTCCAGCGGCTGCCGCAGCGCGTCGAGGGCGACCCGCTGGAACTCCGGCGTCTCGTCGAGGAACAGCACACCGCGATGCGCACGCACGATCGCTCCAGGACGGGCGACACGTGAACCGCCGCCGACCAGGGCGGCCGACGACGCGCTGTGATGCGGCGCCTCGAACGGCGGCAGCGTGTCGAGCCTCGTGACCGGCTCGCCCGACAGCGAACGGATCGCGGCGACCTCGAGCGCCTGCTCGTCGTCGAGCGGAGGCAGGATGCCGGGAAGCCGGCGCGCGAGCATGGTCTTTCCCGCTCCGGGCGGCCCGCTCATCATCAGATGATGTCCGCCCGCAGCGGCGACGATGAGCGCGTCCACGGCTTCGTCCTGGCCGATCACATCGCTCAGGTCGAGCGTCTCCCCCGTGCGGGATTCCGCCTGTGGGCCGAGCACCGGCTCCACATCGTCGACCGCGATCTCGGCGCCGTGCGCGGCCGCCACCTCGGCGAGCGACGCTGCCGTGCGCACGTCGATCCCCGGTACGAGGGCGGCTTCGGCGCCGTTCGCGTGCGGCACAATCACGCGCTCGAACCCGGCCCGCGCCGCGGCGTACACGGCGGGAAGCACGCCGGCCACGGGACGCAGTCGCCCGTCGAGGCCGAGTTCGCCGATGTGCACGGTGCTGCGGATCGCCCGCACAGGCAGCGACCCGCCGGCCGCGAGCGTGGCCAGTGCGATGCTGAGGTCGAACCCCGACCCGTGCTTCGGCAGACTCGCCGGTGAGAGGTTGACCGTCAGTCGCCGTCGCGGCACCTCGAACCCGGCGTTCGCGCAGGCGTTGTGCACGCGCTGCACCGCCTCACCGAGCGACTTGTCCGGCAGCCCGATGATCTTGAAGTCCGGTGTCTGGTTCGACAGATCCGCTTCGACCTCGACCATGTGCCCGTCGACGCCGGTGAGAGCGACCGCCCAGGTGCGCGCGGTGCTCATCGCAGATCCTCGAGGTGCTCGAGCCTGGCTGTCGCAGCATCCGCCCCGATAAGCCCGACCGCCTCGATCCGCACGTCACGGCGACGCGCCTGCTCCGGATGCTCCTGCACCCACGCGAAGGCGAGCCGCCACAGGCGACGCCGCTTGCGCTCGTCGATCGCCTCGAACGGGTGCCCGAAGCGCTCGGAACGGCGCGTCTTGACCTCGACGAAGCACAGGGTGCCGTCGCGGTGCGCGACGATGTCGATCTCGCCCTGCGAGCACCGCCAGTTGCGGTCGAGAATCGCGTAGCCGTGAGCGGTGAGATGCTCGACCGCACGCTGCTCCCCCGCCCGTCCGAAGTCGTCTTTCGCTGCCATGCCGACAGCCTGCGGCAGGCCGCGGTCAACGAACGGCGCGGATCACAGCCGGTGTGGAGAACTCGCGCAGACCCGGATCTGTGCAGAGCGAACGAAGGCGCGCCCTGCCGTCAGCGTCACTTGCCGTCGAGGGACAGCTCGTCGGGCAGCTCGAACTCGCGGCGCTGCAGCTCCTCGACGTTGACATCCTTGAAGGTCAGCACGCGCACGGCCTTGACGAAGCGATCGGCGCGGTAGATGTCCCACACCCACACGTCGTTCATCGAGATCTCGAAGTAGAAGTCGTGCTCGGTGTCGCGCCGCACGACGTTGACCTCGTTGGCCAGGTAGAAGCGGCGCTCTGTCTCGACGACGTACTGGAACTGCGAGACCACATCGCGGTACTCACGGAACAGCGCGAGTTCGAGCTCGCGGTCGTATTCGTCGAAGTCCTCATCCATGGTGACTCCATCCTATGAGCACCCGGCGAACTTCAGAAAAGGGTCGGCGCGTCCGCGATCGCCCACGACGCGCGGTGGAACGGCGAGAGCCCGACCTCCCTGATCGCCTGACGATGCTCGGGGCTCGCATAGCCCTTGTTGCGGTCCCATTGGTAGATCGGATGCTCGTCGTGCAGCGAGGCCATGAGCGTGTCACGAGCGACCTTGGCGATCACCGACGCCGCCGACACCGACGCGCAGTCGCGGTCGGCCTTGATCACCGGCCGCACCCGCAGCGGCTCGGGGTGCACGCGCGAGACATAGTCATGATTGCCGTCGAGGATGACAAGGGTGCGCTCGAGCGTCGCGCCCGCATCGACGACGGCCTGGACGGCACGGGATGCCGCGAGTCCGAGCGCCCGCATGATACCCACCTCGTCGACCTCCTCGGAAGAGGCCCAGCCCACCGAGGAGTGCTGCACCCAGGCGGCGGCGCGCTCGGCCATCGCGGGACGTCGCAGCTCGGTGATGAGCTTGGAGTCGCGCAGACCGTCCGGCACCCGACGCCGCGCCCCGGCGGCATCCATCACCGCGGCGCCCACCGCGACGGGGCCCGCCAGCGCTCCCCTGCCGACCTCGTCCAGCGCGATGATGAGGTCGTAATCCTTGAGCAGCGACCGCTCGAGGGTGAGCCGTGGGGCGACGACGGTCACTCGTCCTCCGGCACGTCCCGATACACGGCGTCGTGCGTGTCGATCAGGCCGAACCGGTCCAGCGGCCAGGTCGTGAGGAAGGCGCGTCCGACGGCGTTCTCCAGCGGCACGAAGCCCTTGCCGGGCAGCTCCTGGTGGGCACGGGAGTCCTGCGAGCGGTCACGGTTGTCACCCATGACCCAGATCGCCCCTTCGGGCACGGTCACGTCGAAATCGGTGTTCGAGGCGGCGGTGTCGCCCTCAGGCAGGTTGAGGTAGGTCAGCTCGTCGATCGGGGCGCCGTTGACGGTGATCTGCCCGAGCGCGTTGCAGCAGACGACGTGGTCGCCCGGCATGCCGATGATGCGCTTGACCAGGTGATCCTGCGAGTCGGTCGCCGAGATGCCGACGAGCGTGAGCACCCAGTCGATCGCCTCGACCAGCGGCTGACGTGCGGGCGTCTGCGGCGCTGCGGGCAGCCAGCCGCCGGGGTCCTGGAACACGACGACGTCGCCACGCTCGTAGCCCGCCCAGCGCGGGGTGAGCTCGTCGACGAGGATGCGGTCGTTCACGAGCAGCGTGCGCTCCATGGAACCCGAGGGGATGTAGAACGAGCGCACCACGAACGACTTCACCACGAACGACACCAGCGCGGCGATGAGGATGATCACCAGCACGTCACGCAGGAACACCAGGAAGCTGCGCTGCCGCTTCGGGTGCGAGGCGTGTTCAGCGGCTTCGGTGGTCATCAGCATCCTGTCGGTCGAGCGAGCCGCGCACGACGGCAGTTACCAGATTCGCACATCCCGCTGAGAACGGAGAAACCCCGGCACACCGTGGTGTGTCGGGGTCTCTCGGGAGTGTGCGGAGAGTCAGTTCTCGCGCTTCTCCTTGATCTTCGCCTTCTTGCCGCGCAGGTTGCGCAGGTAGTACAGCTTGGCGCGGCGCACGTCACCGCGGGTGACGACCTCGATGTGGTCGATCACCGGCGAGTGCACCGGGAAGGTGCGCTCGACGCCCACCTGGAAGCTGATCTTGCGCACGGTGAAGGTCTCACGGACGCCGTCGCCCTGACGGGCGATGACGACACCCTGGAAGACCTGGATGCGCGAGCGGGAACCCTCGGTGATGTTGACGTGCACCTTGACGGTGTCACCGGGGTTGAAGACAGGGATGTCGGAACGGAGCGAAGCCGCGTCGACGGCGTCGAGGATCTGCATGATCGTCTCTCTCTGCACTCGCCACAGGTCGGATGCATGATTCAAAGGAACAAGTAGGGTGTGTGCCGAACGGCGCGCAAGGCGTCCGCGGGCTCCCCTGAGGCAGAGCCTGTTCGCGGCACAAGCATCCATTCTGCCATGAAGCGAGCCGCCGCACCAAAAGCGCCGGTCGCGCGACCGGGTCAGTCGCGCGAGTGCAGTTCCTCGACGACGATGACGTCCGGTCCGCCGGTCCTCTCGCCGCTCGTCGCGGACGACCTGGTCGACCAGGTGATGGTCTCGCGGATGCGGGCGCCGCTGCCACGCGCCTCATTCCAGAGCTGCCAGAACTGCAGCCAGATGAGACCGATGCCGACGATGATGGCGCCGGTGAGCAGCCACCCGAACGCCCCGTCGATGAAGAAGCCGGTGGCGATCGTCAGTCCGTGCCACAGGGTGAATCCGCCGACGTCCCACCACGAGAGGGCGCGCTCAGCGCGCACGGAGGGGCGCGAGCGGGTGAGCAGCGTGAGCAGCAGCTGACCGAGGAACACCGCGGGCATCGCCATCAGCAGCACCCAGAGCAGACCCCAGCCGTTCTGGCCGAAGATGGCCCAGCCGACGAGCATCCACAACGGCAGGACGAACGCCGCCGGCAGCAGCCAGCGGAAGAACCCCTCGCGCAGTCTCATCCTCCGATCGTACGTCGGGCACGGGGCGGACGGGCGGGTGTTCGCTGTCAGCTTGCCGTCGCCGCCACCACTCACGGCCGCCACTCACGAGAGCATCGGGGAGAATGGATGCTGACGAGAGGACTTCCCCGAATGATCGAACTGCGCACGCCCGCCGAGATCGAAGAGATGCGCGCCGCCGGCCGCTTCGTCGCCGAGACCCTGGCGACCCTGCGGGACGAGACCAAGGTCGGAACGAACCTGCTCTCGATCGACCGCAAGGCGCACGACCTGATCCGCAAGGCGGGCGCCGAGTCGTGCTACATCGACTACGCTCCCTCCTTCGGCAACGGCCCGTTCGGCAAGGTGATCTGCACCTCGGTGAACGACGCCGTGCTGCACGGCCTCCCGCACGACTACGTGCTGCGCGACGGCGACCTGGTGTCGCTGGACTTCGCGGTCTCTGTGGACGGCTGGGTGGCCGACTCAGCGGTCTCCTTCGTCGTCGGCACGCCGCGCGATGAGGACCTGCGACTGATCGACACGACCGAGCGCGCGCTGGAAGCGGCGATCGAGGCCGCCGTGATCGGCAACCGGATCGGCGACATCTCGGCATCCATCGCCGCTGTCGCCCAGGGCGAGGGCTACTCGATCAACACCGACTTCGGCGGCCACGGCGTCGGCCGCATCATGCACGGCGACCCGCACGTGCCGAACTGGGGTCGCCCCGGTCGGGGCTTCCCGTTGCGCGCCGGCCTCGTCTTCGCCCTGGAGCCGTGGTTCCTCGCCACGACCGACGAGCTCATCACCGACCCCGACGGGTGGACGCTGCGCAGCGCAGACGGCTCGCGCGGAGCGCACGCCGAGCACACCGTCGCGGTCACCGAGGACGGCCCGATCATTCTCACCGACCGCTCCTTCCTCGGCGTCGACTGAGTTCGATGCCGGCGGTCAGTCGGCGCGATAGACGTACACGTCGGTGATCTGCGGAAGGTCGAGCACATCGCGCCCGGCCGTCGCCGGGTCGGCGTCGAGGATGGCCTCCAGCTCGCGCAGCATGCGGGCACGTTCGGCATCGGATGCCGCGAGGAACGAGCTGACCGTGAGCCAGCGCGAGAGGTAGTCGGCGCGGGTGATCCGCTCCTCCCACGGGATCTGCACGAAGCGCGGCTCCCCGAACCCGGGCAGCCGCTGGGCGCTCTCCGCCGAGGCGGTCAGACCCTGCTCGAGCTGCGGGTGCGCGACGCGTGTGCACGCCCGGTCCCACGCGCACGACGGGTCGGAGTGGTTCCACAGCAGTCCCAGCGTGCCGCCCGGCACCAGCACGCGACGGATCTCCGCGCAGGCGGGATCGCGGTCGAACCAGTGGAACGCCTGCGCGACCGTGACGACGTCGACGGAGTTGTCGGGGACCGGGATCTCCTCGGCGGTGCCGATGTATGCCTCCACATCGGGCAGCTTGGCGCGCAGCACCGCGAGCATCTGCTCCGATGGCTCGACCGCGATCACGCGATCCGCGCGCGGCACGAGCCGCTCGGTGAACTTGCCCGTGCCCGCGCCGAGGTCGAGGGCGGTCTGCACAGCCACGGGGAGCACGGCATCTGCCGCCTCCTCCGGGAATCCGGGTCGGAAGCGGTCGTAGTCCTCCCCCGCGTTCAGGAACGACTTCGCGAGCGTGTGATCAGCCATGATCCCACGCTAACCGCTGGTCAGTCCGCGAGCAGATCGGGACGGCGCGTGCGGGTGCGCTCGAGCTGCTGCTCGCGACGCCACTGCGCGATCGCGCCATGGTTGCCGCTCAGCAGGATCGGCGGCACTTCACGCTCACGCCACACCGAGGGCTTGGTGTACGACGGGTATTCGAGCAGGCCGTCCTCATGCGATTCCTCGACGAGGCTCTCGGGGTTGCCGACCACGCCGGGGATCAGTCGTCCGATGGCCTCGATCATCGCCATCACAGCGACCTCGCCGCCGTTGAGCACGTAGTCTCCCAGGCTGATCAGCCGCACCTCGCCGAGCGAGGCGGCGTACTCGAAGACGCGCTCGTCGATGCCCTCGTAGCGGCCGCAGCCGAAGATGAGGTGCTCACGGTCCGCGAGCTCGCGAGCCGTCGCCTGGGTGAAGACCTCACCGGCGGGCGAGGGGAAGATGATGGTCGGCTTCGCGCCCGCGGACGCACTCGGGGAGGCCTCCGCGAGGGCGTCGAGCGCGAGGGCCCACGGCTCGGGTTTCATGACCATGCCCGCTCCCCCGCCGTACGGGGTGTCGTCGACGGTGCGGTGCCGGTCGAAGGTCCAGTCGCGCAGGTCGTGCACGTTCAGGTCGAGGATGCCGGCGCTCTGCGCCTTGCCGAGCAGCGACAGCGTCAGCCCGTCGAAGTACGACGGGAAGATCGAGACGACGTCGACGCGCATGGGTCGATGCTAGCGAGCGGTCAGGCCGATGCGGCGGGAGTGTCACCCGCGGCATCCGTCGTCTCGGTCTCGTCCCCGGCGGCGAGGTCCTCGAAGAGACCGGCGGGCGGGGTGATGACGATGCGGCCGGCGGCCGGGTCGACCGTGGGCACGAAGGCCTGCACGAACGGCACCATGACCTCGCTGTCGCCGGTCGCGACGACGAGCAGGTCCTGCGCGGGCATGTGCTCGACGCGCGCGAGGCGGCCCACCACCACGTCATCGCGCACGACGTCGAGGCCGACGAGCTGGTGGTCGTACCAGGCGTCGTCCTCGGGCTCGTCGTCCTGGTCGATCCAGAGGATCGCGCGCACGAGGGTCTCGGCCGCGTTGCGGTCGTCGACGCCGTCGAAGAAGACGACGGAGCTGCCGTTCATGACCCGGTACTCGCGTACCGTGAGGGTCTTGCCGTGCCAGGTCGAGGCCTCGGGCACCTGCAGCGTGAACTCGGCGCCCGGTACGAAGCGACGCTCCGGATTGTCGGTGTACAGCTCCAGCTTGAGGGCGCCCTTGAGGCCGTGCGCCTTGAGGAGGCGGCCGACGCGCAGCTGGTTTCGCTCAGCGGCCACGTCAGTCGTCCGCGACGTCGACGCGGACTCGACGGCCGTCGGCGAGTGCGGAGATGAGCGTCCGCAGCGCCTTGGCTGTGCGGCCGCCGCGCCCGATCACGCGACCACGGTCATCCGGGTGCACGTGCACCTCGAGCAGGTCGCCACGGGGCGACGCGGATGCGGTGATGCGGACATCGTCCGGGTGATCCACGATCCCCTTGACGACGTGTTCGAGCGCGGCGGCGAGCACGACGGATTACTCCGCGTCGGTCGCAGCCTCAGCTGCGTCCTCGGCGGGAGCGTCGGCAGGAGCCTCCTCAGCGGGAGCCTCCTCCTTCTTCTCAGCCTTCGGCTTGATGACCGACTTCTTGGCGGAGTCGACCTCGAACGCGGCCTTCGGCTCGGCGGTCTTCAGGGTGGACTTGGCGTCCTTGTCACCCTTGAACTTGCCCCAGTCGCCGGTGATCTTCAGCAGCGCGGTGACCTGCTCGGTCGGCTGGGCGCCGACGGACAGCCAGTACTGCGCACGCTCGGAGTCGACCTCGATGAACGAGGGCTCCTCGGTGGGGTGGTACTTGCCGATCTCCTCGATCACGCGACCATCGCGCTTGGTGCGCGAGTCGGCGACGACGATG
>Ga0182737_1000046_pt1:0-265000 | contig 266190 bp, 245 predicted proteins | sample eDN5th30CBELigOP_FD_128878 | JGI IMG/M metagenome (GOLD analysis project Ga0182737, IMG submission 128878) | Enriched Organic Plus compost microbial communities from Emeryville, California, USA - eDNA 5th pass 30_C BE-Lig OP (version 2) (version 2) ... | reverse complement strand
GCGACCGTTCGCGGCGAGAACCGTGTGGCATCACCGCGTCGGTGAAGGGGTCTCTAGGCCCCACCCTCTGAGTCGTCAAACACTTTTTGCAATTTTATTTCAGATTATGTTCGCTCCTCCCCGCTAGAGCGGAACCCATGCTACAGGACCCTATGGAAGAAACGGCGGAAAAGCTGGCCTCACGCGATGCCGACGCGGCCCATGACGGCTTCGGCGAGAAGGTGCGCAGCGCCATATTCTGGCGGTCGGGCGGGCAGATCGTGACCCAGATCCTCAGCTGGGCCTCGACGCTGGCGGTCATCCGAATCCTCGATCCGGCCGATTACGGCCTCTTCGCGATGACCCAGGTCGTGCTGAATTTCATGATGTTTCTCAATGGCTACGGGCTCATCAGCGCGCTCGTGCAGTCCGAATCGATTGATTCGCACAAGCTGCGCCAGGCGTTCGGCCTGATGATTCTCCTCAACGGGCTGCTCGCCGCCGGCCAGCTGATTCTCGCGCCGGTGGCGGCGGACTATTATCGCCAGCCCATGGTGGCCGACCTGCTGCGCGCGCAGGCGCTCATCTATCTCTCCACCCCCTTCATCTCGCTGCCTGAGGTGCTGATGGGCCGCAGGCTGGATTTCAAGCGGCCCGCCTTCGTCAATCTGGTCGCGGGGATCGTGGCGGCGGGCATGGCAATCGGGGGGGCGCTCGCCGGCTGGGGCGTGTGGACGCTCATCTGGGCGCCGATCGCCGGCTTCTGGGTGAAGGCTGTCGGCTATCTTCTCGCCACCCGCTTCTTCGTGTGGCCGAGCTTCGATTTCCGGGGCGCCGGCTCGATGATCGCTTTCGCCATGTCGCTGCTCGGCTCGCAGCTCTTCTTCCTCATCCAGAGCCAGGCGGACGTGTTCATCGGCGGGCGCGTGCTCGATCCGCACATGCTCGGCCTCTATGCCGAGGCACTGTTCCTCACGCAGATCTTCGTCTCCAAGTTCATTCCGCCGCTCAACGATGTCGCCTTCCCCGCCTATTCGCGCATGCAGGCGGATCGCAGCCGGGTGGCATGGTCCTTCGCGCGGGCGGTGCGGCTGCTGATGCTGGTCGCCTGCCCGCTCTATCTGGGCATGGCGGCGACCGCCGCACCGCTGGTCGAGACGCTGTTCGGCCCGAAATGGCTCGCCATGGCGCCCTTCGTGCAGGTGCTGGCGCTCGCCATGCCCTTCCTGGCACTGCAGGTGATGTTCCCGACGCTGTGCAACGCGATGGGCCGCCCCGGCCTCTCCGCGCGAATCGCGATGATCGGCGCGCTCATCATGCCGGCGGCCTTCCTCGTCGGCATCCGCTACGGCGCGATCGGCCTCGCGACCGCCTGGCTCGTCGCCTATCCGGTCTTCGCGCTGGTCACCGCGCATCTGGCGGGGCGGCTCGTCGGCCTCTCGCTGCGCACGCTCGCCGGCGCCGTGGCGCCGGGCTTCGTCTCCGCCGCGGCGATGGCGCTGGTGGTGCTCGGCGTCGACCATCTCCTGCCGCCGCTCCCCGCGCCGCTTCGGCTTGCCTTGCTCGTCGCGGTGGGCGGGGCAAGCTTCGTCGGCCTGCTGGCGCTCGTCTCGCGCGAGACGATTCGCGATCTCTTCGCGCTGGTGATTCGCCGCCGGGCACCGGCCGATTCGCCGGCTTAGAGTCTGATGCGCCTATCGGCGCATGGCGACATTCGCCCTTTCGCGAATGCCCAAACACGCTCTCAGGCGCTCTGAATGTAGCTGCGCATCGCCTCGGCTTCCGATTCGATCTTGTCGATCCGGCTCTTCACCAGATCGCCGATGCTGACGAAGCCGACCATCCGCCCCTCCTCCACGATGGGGAGGTGGCGCAGGCGCCGCCGCGTCATCAGCGACAGGGCGGAGAGGATCGGCATATTGGGATCGATCGTCACCGCCGGCGCGGTCATCACCGCGCCGACCGGCCGGTCCAGCAGCGCCGCGCCTTCGCGGGCGAGCCCATAAACCAGATCGCGCTCGGAGAAGATGCCCAGCACAGCGCCATCCTCGACCACCGGCACGCAGCCGATCCGCCGCTCCGCGAGCAGCGCAACCACCCGCGAGACGGGATCGTCGCGCCGGGCCTGGATGATCGTGTGACCTTCGCCAACAAATGCCTTGACCGTCATCTCATTCTCCGCCGTGTGCGCGGCCGTCTTGCCGGATTCCTGCGGGGGAGACCGGCGAGCGGTCGCTGTCGGGGAGAGTATGCGCCCGCCGGCGCGCGTCGTCAAAGCCTGTTGATCGGCCGAGAGGCTCCCCATATGGCGGGCGCGATGACCTCCGGCCCTGGCCTCGACGACAAGACGCAGGCAGATTTCGCCTGGGCGCGCTTCCGCCGCATCCTGTGGGGCATGGGCGCGGCCTCGCTCGCCATGTCGCTCGCCGTCGTAGCGTTCCTGTGGTGGACTAGCGGGCCGCTGCCCTGGCTGTTCGTCGCTTTCGTGATCTTCGGCGTGTTCGCGACCATGATGCTGGCCGCGCTGCTGATGGGCCTCATGTTCCTGTCGAGCGGAACGGGCCATGACGAGCAGGTGGTCGATCCGGTCAGCGAGCAGGTGCTCGCCGATCTGGAGGACGACTGAGCGGCGGAGGCGCGGCGCCCGCTCGGTTCGCGCTGCCCCTCATGCCGTCCGCATTGAGCCTGTCGAAGGGCCATCCTTCTTCGCGGCATAGGCGGAAGGAAAAGGACGGCCCTTCGACAAGCTCAGGGCGAACGGACAGAGTCTGACGAGACCCGCTGAACCGGCTCGGACAGGCCGAACCGCCTCCAGCCCTTATTCAGCCGCTTCCGGCTGGCGCGGGCGACGGGTGCGGCGCGGCTTGGCCGGCGGCGCATCTTCGGCGACGCTCGCGGCATCGGCTGCTTCGTCCCCGGACGCATCGACCACAGCCGGACGCGCGATCGACGGCGGCAGGCCGGGCAGGCTGATCTCGCCTTCGTCCCCGCCGTCATTGTCGTTGGCGTCGTCATTGGCGATGTTGCGGCTGCGCGGACGCTCGGCGCGGGGCTTCTGCTCGCTGCGCTCCCGGCGCGCGGGACGCTCGGCGCGCTCCGCCCGCTCGCGGCGCGGCGCCTGCTCCTCCGCCTCCTCGGCGGCGTCGGTCTCGACCGGCTCGTCGCCGTCGTCGCCATTGTCCTGATCCGCGTCCTCATGACGGCGGAAGCGGGCCTGCTGCTCTTCCTGGCGCACGCGATTGTCGGCGAGCACGCGGAAATAATGATCGGCGAACTGCAGATAATATTCCGCGTTCACCCGATCGCCGGCCATCTGCGCGTCGCGCGCCATGTTGCGATATTTCTCAAGGAGCTGGGCCGCATTGCCCCGTGCGCGACTGTCGATCCGGTTCCCGGAATCCCCGCCGCCACGATTGCCGCCGCCATTCTGGCGCGGATTGTTCCGGCCGCGACGGCGACCGGCCTGACGATTGTTGATCAAAGGTTCGTCCCTATGCTCTCGACTAAAACCCGGCGTCCCCGTTACGAAAGGCCCAAGCCCGTATGTCTCAACGTCGGCCGAGCGGAATGCTCCCGCTCGCGCCCCGCGCTTCGGCTAACGGCTCCACTTCAGAACACCGCCAAAACTGTGGGAACAGGCCGCTCATCTCACGCCAAGCATGCGGACGACATCGGCCTTGCACCTGCGAGATAGTCGCTCCGGCCCGCCAAACCAAGAGAAAATCGCATGGGGAGGTTAAAAAATCCACCTCCCGGAACGGGACGGCGGGACGGCGCTCCGAATCACTCCCCCGTGACCACCAGCGCCCGCGCCCGCCCCGCCAGATCGCGGCGCAGCGCCACATCGAAGCCCGCGGCGCGGAACAGCGCGCCCGCGCTCTCGCCCTGATCGAAGCCGATCTCGAACAGGGCGACCCCGCCGGGCGCGAGGAACAGCCCTACCTGCCGGGCCAGAAGGCGATAGGCATCGAGCCCGTCCGGACCGCCGAACAGCGCGCTCGCCGGCTCATGCGCGCGCACGTCCGGGGGCAGCATGGCATCGTCGCTTATATAGGGCGGATTGCACAGGATGAGGTCGAACTGCCCGCTCAGCCCCGCGCCCCAGTCGCCGATGCGGAACTCGGCGCGTTCGGCCATGTCGCAGCGCTCGGCATTGTCGCGCGCCACCGCCACCGCGCCCTCGGACAGGTCGACGCCGATGCCGCTCGCCGCGCGCCACACGTCCAGCGCCGCCAGCAGCAGCGCGCCCGATCCGGTGCCGAGATCGAGGATGCGCCGCGGCGGCTCGCGATCCTCGAAATGGTCCATCGCCGCCTCGATCAGCGTCTCGCTGTCCGGACGCGGCACCAGCACGTCGCGCGTCACCCGCAGCGAGAGCGTCCAGAAGTCGCGCTGGCCGGTGATGTAGGCGATCGGCTCATGCGCCAGCCGGCGCAGCAGCAGCAGGTCCGCATCCTCGGGAACGTCCAGGCGCGGCATGGAGAGGATCATCGCCTCGCGGCTCAGGCCGGCGGCATGGGCGGCGAGCAGCTCGGCGTCGAGGCGGGGCGTGTCGCTCACCGCCTGCAGCCGCTCGGCTGCCATGCGCAGCCATGTCTCCAGCGGGCCGGGTTCGCGCCGCCGGGGCGGTGGGGCCGGCCTGTCCTCGGGCGTGGCCTTGCGCGTCACGCCGCCCTCATCACGCGGCCATGTCGAGCTGCGCCAGCCGCTCGGCCTCGTCCTGCGCGATCAGCGCCGCGATGATCTCGTCCAGCCCCGGCCCTTCCAGGATCTCGGGCAGGCGGTGCAGCGTCAGGTTGATGCGGTGATCGGTCACCCGCCCCTGCGGGAAATTATAGGTGCGGATACGCTCGGAGCGGTCGCCCGAGCCGACCATCGCCCGCCGTGCGCCGGCCTGCTCGCTCTGCGCCCGCTCGCGCTCCGCCTCGTAGAGCCGGGCGCGCAGCACCTTGAGTGCCTTGGCCTTGTTCTTGTGCTGCGATTTCTCGTCCTGCTGCGTCACCACGATGCCCGTGGGCAGGTGCGTGATGCGCACGGCCGAATCGGTCGTGTTCACATGCTGCCCGCCCGCGCCGGACGAGCGATAGACGTCGATGCGCAGGTCGGTCGCCTCGTTGATCTGCACGTCCACCTCCTCGGCCTCGGGCAGCACCGCGACCGTCGCCGCCGAGGTGTGGATGCGTCCGCCGCTCTCGGTGACGGGCACGCGCTGCACGCGATGCACCCCGCTCTCGAACTTGAACCGCGCGAACACGCCCGCGCCGCTCACGCTGGCGATCACTTCCTTGAACCCGCCCGCCTCGGACGCGCTGGCCGAGATGATCTCGACCCGCCAGCCCCGGCTCTCCGCATAGCGCTGATACATGCGCAGGAGGTCGCCGGCGAACAGCGCCGCCTCGTCGCCGCCCGTGCCGGCGCGGATCTCCAGCATGGCGGCGCGCTCATCGGCCGCGTCCCGGGGCAGCAGCGCCACCGCGAGCGCATGCTCCGCCTGCGGCAGCCGCGCGCGCACGCTCTCCATCTCCTCCTGCGCCATCGCCTTCATCTCGGGATCGGCGAGCATCGCCTCCAGCCCGGCCAGCTCCGCGCGCAAACCCTCGACCTCACCCGCCGCCTTCGCGACCGGTTCCAACTCGGCATAATCCTTGGAAAGCCGCACGAACGCCTCGGGCGCCAGGTCCGGCCGCGCCATCTGCGCCTGCACCTCCGCCTGCCGCCGAAGGATCGCGGCGATCCGGTCGGGGGAGATGGTGGTCATCCGTCGAACGCCGGCGCGTTTCCGAGCATACTGATCGTTCCATCCGCCTTTACTTTGATGCCGTCAGGCGAGACACCTACCGCCGCTGCAAAACAGAATGTTCTGATTTCCTCAAAAATGTCCGAGCCGGGTGTTGAGGCTGCGGCAAAAGTCAATTGTTCGCCCGAGCGGAGATTCTTGACCTCAAGCTCCTTCCGCGACCATCGCTCCCTGTCGACCATGATCGCGAGCGTTGCACCTTGCGCGTTGGCGCGCTGGAGACGCTTCTTCAGATTGCCCTTGAAGGCCATGTCGGTCCGCACATTGCAGCGTCGCAACTCGGAAGCGACTTCCATAGCGGCCGCTTCCGCGTCCGCATTGACGGGCATCACGGAAACTGAGCCCCACAAATCTTTATCATGTCCCGCGTCCAGCAGCATCGCCAGCCGCTCGATCCCTGCCGCCCAGCCCACGGCCGGCGTATGCGGCCCGCCTAGCGTCTCAATGAGCCCGTCATAGCGCCCGCCGCCCAGCACCGTGCCCTGCGCGCCGAGCCGGTCGGTGACGAACTCGAAGGCGGTGTGGCGATAATAGTCCAGCCCGCGCACCAGCCGGGCATTGCGCTCCCAGGCGACGCCCGCCGCCCTGAGGCCGTCCGTCACTTTCTCGAAGAAGGCCCGCGCCTCGTCGGTCAGATAGGCGTCGATATCCGGCGCGCCGGCCACCACCGCCTTGTCGCCCTCGTCCTTGCTGTCGAGGATGCGCAGCGGGTTCTTCTCCAGCCGCTCGACGCTCTCCTTGCTGAGCCGGCCGCGATGCGCCTCGAAATGCGCCACCAGCGCCGCGCGCCACGCCTCGCGGCTGTCGGCGTCGCCCAGCGTGTTGAGCGTCAGCGTCACGCCCTCGGCGATGCCCAGTTCCTTGAGGAGCTGGTCGGCGAAGATCAACAGCTCGGCGTCCGCCAGCGGCTCGGCGGCGCCGATGATCTCGGCGTCGAGCTGGTGGAACTGGCGGTAGCGCCCCTTCTGCGGCCGCTCGTAGCGGAACAGCGGGCCATGCGTCGCTACCTTGAGCGGCGCATATTGCTGCCAGCCCTCGGTGATGTAGGCGCGGGCGATGCCGGCGGTGAACTCCGGCCGCAGCGTGAGCGAATCCCCGCCGCGATCCTCGAACGTATACATCTCCTTGGAGACCACGTCCGTCGTCTCGCCCAGCGAGCGGGAGAAGACCGTGGTCGCCTCGAATACCGGCACCTCGATCCGCTTGAAGCCATAGAGCCTGCGCACCCGCTCGAACGTCTCGACCACATGGGCGAAGCGGTCCGCCGTCTCGCCCAGCATGTCCTGGGTGCCGCGAATGGGATTGGGTGTCTGGATCCTGGCCATGGGGTGCGCCTCTAGCGGGAATCGGCCGGCAAGGGAACAGCGTTGCGGGTCCGCCATGTTCCGGATATGTTCGCCCCATCAGCAGGGAGACTCACCCATGACCGACCACCTCGAAGGCGGCTGCCAGTGCGGCGACTTGCGTTATCGCGTGCAGGGCGAGCCCAGCTATGTGGCGCTGTGCCATTGCGCGGACTGCCGCAAATCGTCCGGCGCGCCGGTCGTCGCCTGGGCGGCGTTCCCGGAAGACCGGTTTGCCATGGTGAAAGGCGAAGCGCAGGGCTTCAACAGCTCGGGCGCCGCCTGGCGCTATTTCTGCCCGCGCTGCGGCACCGGCCTCTATTATCGCAATGCGGAGGTGCTGCCGGGCTTGGTGGACATCCAGTCCGCTACGCTGGACGACCCCGCCGCCCTGCCCCCGCAGATCCATGTGCAGACCGCCGAGCGGATCGGCTGGATGGACAGCATGGGGGCGCTGGCCCAGTTCGCGCGCTATCCTTCGCGAGAATGAAATCCTTGTCTTACCTCCGTTCTTCGCCCTCTACTCCGCCGCTTCCAGGAAACGGTCGTCGATCGAGGCCTCCGCTTCCCAGCTCTTGAGCTCGGGCAGCACCTTCTCTGCGAAGAGCCGGATATTCTTCATCGCCTCGGCCTGCGGCATGCCGCCGAAATGGAGGTGCGGGAAAAAGCCCTGCGGCTTGTAGATCTGCTTCAGCTCCCACATCCTGTCGAGGATCATCTGCGGCGTGCCGGTGACGACGCCCTTGGCGAAATTCTCGACATAGGGCTCGATCTCGTCGGGCTGGAGCACCATCTTCTCATAGCTCTCATAGCCCTTCATGGCCGCGAAGGTGCCCGGCTTGTCGAGGCTGTAGTTGCGCACCGCCGCGCGCATCGTGTGGGCGAGATATTTGCGGCCCTGTTCCTCGGCATGGTCGGCGCTCTCGTCGATATAATAGTTGCCGCTCACCATCGGCGGGGGCGGCGTGCTGCCGTCGCCATGCACCTGCGCCCAGATCTCGGCATATTTGTCCGGCGGCGTCTCCTGGCCGCGCTGGGGCAGCATCAGCACCATGTTGCCGAAGCGCAGCCGCGCGGCGGTGTGCATGGAGGTGCCGGAGAGCGAGCCGCAGAATTTCCGTCCCTCGAAGCTGCGCAGCGGACGCGGGCGCAGTTCGCGGCGCGGCTGCTTGATATGCTTGCCCTCGCCCCCGATGATGCCGGTCTCGATCGCCGGGATGACAAGGTCGAGGATCTCGCCGTAAAGCTCGCGCGATTTGGTCTGGTCGATGCGCAGCCCCTCGAACTCGTGCGGGGCGAGCCCGTTGCCGAAGCCCAGGATCGCCCGCCCGCGCGAGAGGATGTCGAGATTGATGATGCTCTCGGCCAGCCGCACGGGATCGTGCCAGGGCACGATGATGACCTGCGTGCCGAGCTTGATCCGCTTCGTCCGCCCCGCAATGTAGGTGAGCAGCTGGAGCGGATCGTTGGACATGGAATAGTCCGAGAAATGATGCTCGGTCATCCACACCGAATCGAAGCCCAGTTCCTCGGCGAGGACGAGATTTTCGACCTCCTCCTGGATGAACCGGACATCGGGATAATCATCGCCGCGCTGATGCGCGAAGCCGCTCGCCAGGCCGACATGCATGCGCTCTCTCCTCTCGCTCGCGTCCACACGGCCGGCTTTGCGCCATGCGCCTGCGATGGACATTGTCATCATAGCGCGGGACGGCGGCGCTACAAGCGGAACCCGTGGGCGGCAAAGGGGACGGCGTGAAAGGCTCTGAAGGTTCTGGTGAAAACGGAAAAAGTCGTATCCTGGCATGAGGGGACGAGTAGGGGGATGCGGGAGCGGAGCGCGGGCAATGCCATGAGGACATGCTGGCATGATCGCGGGCCTGTAGGACAGGGCTGAAGGACTTTCCGTCGTCATGCCTGCGAAGGGGGGACAGGCGCAGCGGATGCAGCGTCGGCATGCCCACCCCCGTCCCCCACCGGCTTGCGGGAGGGGGCGCGGCGCCGCGTTCACCATTCATCGCATATCGCACAGCACTGGACGCCCGCGCTCGGGCTCGCCATGAAGGGCGCCATTCCCCGATCAGGAGTGTTCCCCATGCGCGTCACGCAGCCCGTCTTGATGTCCCTGCCCCTTCTCGCGCTGGCCATCGGCCAGGCTGCGCCGGCCCAGCAGCCGCCCGCCGAGCGATCCGCGCCGAGTGCGCTGCCGATCGTGCGCACCGTGCCCGCGCCGCGCGACGTGGCGTGGCCGCGCGAGGCCATCAAGCTGGAGATCGACGCCACCGACACGCAGCGCCGCATCATCCAGGTGCGCGAGACGATCCCCGCGGGCGCCGGCCCGCTCACGCTGCTGCTGCCCGAATGGCTGCCGGGCCATCACGCCCCGCGCGGCGCGATCGACAAGATCGCCGGCATTAGCTTCACCACGGCGGACGGCCGGCCCGTCACATGGACGCGCGACCCGCTCGACGTCTTCGCCTTCCACATTTCCGTGCCGGAGGGGGCAGACGCCATCGTCGCCAACTTCCAGTTCCTCGCGCCGACCGCGCCCAATCAGGGCCGCATCGTGATGACCGACACGCTGCTCAACCTGCAATGGAACAGCGTCTCGCTCTATCCCGCCGGCTATTATACGCGCCGCATCCCCATCGAACCCAAGGTCACCCTGCCCGAGGGCTGGTCGACCGCCGGCGCGGTGCGCGGCCGCCAGTCCGGCAATGTCGTGACCTTCGAGCAGACCGACTATGAGACGCTGGTCGATTCGCCCATTTATGCCGGCGAGCACCGCCGCCGCATCTCGCTCTCGCCGCAGGTGGACCTGCAGGTCTTCGCCGACGACCCGGCCGAACTCAACGCCACGCCCGAACAGGTGGAGAAGCTGCGCGCGCTGGTCGCCCAGGCCACCAGCCTGTTCGGCGCGCAGCATTATGACCATTATGACCTGCTCCTCTCCATCTCGGACACGCTGGGCGGCATCGGCCTGGAACATCACCGCTCCAGCGAGAATGGCGTGAAGCCGGGCTATTTCACCCAGTGGGACAAGCTCATCAGCCGCGACCTGCTGGCGCATGAATATACCCATAGCTGGAACGGCAAATATCGCCGCTCCGACATCCTTTGGACGCCGGACTTCGCGACGCCGATGCAGGGCGAGCTGCTGTGGGTCTATGAGGGCCAGACCCAGTTCTGGGGCTATATCCTCGCCGCCCGTTCCGGCCTGTTCAGCAAGGCCGAGGCACTGGACGCGCTGGCCGCCATCGCCGCGCGGCTGGACCTCGCCAAGGGCCGCAGCTGGCGCCCGGTGGTGGACACGACCGAGGACCCGATCATCTCCGCGCGCCGCCCCAAGGCCTGGCCGAGCTGGCAGCGCTCCGAGGATTATTACAATGAAGGCCTGATGGTCTGGCTGGAGGCGAGCGCCATCATCACGCGCGAGAGCGGCGGCACGAAGAGCCTCGACGATTTCGCCCGCGCCTTCTTCGGCATGAACGACGGCGACTGGGGCGTGCTCACCTACAACCGGCAGGACGTGATCGACACGCTGGGTCAGGTGCAGCCCTATGACTGGGCCGGCTTCTTCCGCCAGCGGATCGACGAACCGACGCAGGAGGTCACCAAGGCCGGCTTCACGCTGGGCGGCTACAAGCTCGTCTATGGCGACACGCCCAACGCGCTGGTGAAGGCCAGCGAGGCGGCCAACAAGACGATCGACCAGAGCTTCGGCGCCGGCCTCGTCGTCGATCAGTCGGGCGACGTCCAGACCGTGATCTGGGACAGCGCCGCCTTCCGCGCCGGCCTCACCAACGGCGCGAAGATCGTCGCGGTCAACGAGACCGAATATTCGCCCGAGCTGCTGCGCGCCGCCCTCGCCGCGACGGGGGACGGGCATCATCCGGTCGCATTGCTCGTCAGGCAGGCCAAGCGCTACCGCACGATCACTCTCGATTATTCGGGCGGCATCCGCTATCCGCGCCTGCAAAAGGACGGAGAGGGTGAATCGAGTCTCGACCGGCTGCTGGCGCCTCGCGCGACCGGCGGACCGGGCGCCTGACCTCTTGTTGCGAACCTCTTATTGCGAGAGTGAGTCCTTTCATGAATATCGAACGCATTGCCGTCGGCGAGAATCCGCCGGAAAGCCTCAACGTCATCATCGAGGTGCCCACCGGCGGCGAACCGGTCAAATATGAATTCGACAAGGACTCGGGGGCGCTGTTCGTCGATCGCATCCTGCACACGCCGATGCGCTATCCGGCCAATTACGGCTTCGTGCCGCACACCCTCTCGCCGGACGGCGACCCGCTCGACGCGCTGGTCGTGGCGCGCTCGCCCTTCATCCCCGGCTGCGTGGTGCGCGCCCGGCCGATCGCCGTGCTGAACCTCGAGGACGAGCATGGCGGCGACGAGAAGCTGATCTGCGTGCCCGACGACAAGACCTTCCCTTATTATTCCAACGTCACGGAGAAGGAGGGCCTGCCCGATATCGTGTTCGCGCAGATCGAGCATTTCTTCACCCACTACAAGGATCTGGAAGCCGAGAAGTGGGTCCGCATCGGCACCTGGGGCAACGCCGCCGAGGCGCGCCAAATCACGCTGGAGGCCATCGAGCGCTACCAGCAGGCCAAGGGCAAGAAGAGCGCGGCGTGAGGCCGCGGGGGCTTCGCGATAAGCGGAGCCCCCGTCCTCTTCCGGTTGGGCAGCGGCCGCCCCCCCGGGCTGCGCTGGCCCCTGAACACTCCTAAACCAAACCCGTTCGTCCTGAGCCTGTCGAAGGGCTGTTCTTCTCTCTTTTCAACGCCGGAGAAGAAAAGGAGAGCCCTTCGACAGGCTCAGGGCGAACGGACTTTGCTGTGGCCATCAGCGAAACCTGTGCTCCTGCGAAAGCAGGAGCACAGGGCGAAAAGGCACTGCTCATGCGCCAGTGCTCCTGCTTTCGCAGGAGCACTGGCTGGTCTGGTAATCAATTCCGCACGCCCTTCCCCGGGCGCGCCTCCCCTCATCCTCGGAAATCCCCCGCATAGGCGATCTCCTCCAGCGGCTTGCGGCCGCTCGGGACCTCGCGCGCGCGCAGGGCTTCGGGCAGTTCGGCCGGATCGCCCATGCGGCCGATGGCGATGGCGCATTCCACCCGGAAGCTGTCCGGCACCTGGAGCGACACCGCCGCCTGCTCATAATCCACGCCGGCCATGCCGTGGCTGTGATAGCCCAGCATGCTCGCCTGCACCGCCAGCATCCCCCAGGCCGCGCCCGCATCGAAGCTGTGCGTGTAGCTCGGCTTCTCGCCCATCACCTTTTCGGAGAGGACATAGAGCAGCACGGAGGCATGCTTCGCCCAATCCTGGTTGAACGGCACCAGCAGGGACAGGAACCGCTCCCAATTGGCATCGCCGCGATGCGCATAGAGGAAGCGCCAGGGCTGGTAGTTGGAGGCCGAGGGCGCCCAGCGGGCCGCGTCCAGGATCGTCGCCAGATCGGCCGGCGGCATCGCCGAGCGGTCGAAGGCGCGCGGCGACCAGCGGTCGAGGAAGAGCGAATCGAGCTGGGTATGGGTGGTGCGCGTCGTCATGATGGCGGGTCCCTGTGCTGGCTGCGATGAAGCGCCGCGCGATGACGCGGGCGCAGTCACCCTTCCGATACAGGCGAAGACCCGGCCGCGGCAATGGGGATGGAGGAGCGCCGCGCCGCCCCCGTCAGTGCGAGAGCAGGATCGGCACGCCCACCTTGGCGAGCAGCGTGCGGGTCGTGCCGCCGAACAGCTGCTCGCGCAGGCGGCCATGGCCGTAGCAGCCCATCACGCCCCAGCTCGCGCCGCCGGCGCCGAGCGTCTCGAGCAGTTGCGCGCCGACATCGGCCTGCCTGGGCAGCCGCCGGCTCGTCGCCTTGCAGCCGTGCCGGTCCAGATAGACGGCGACCTCGTCGGGATCGGCGGCGCCCTCCTCCTCGCCGATGGTGACGATCTGCACGTCCGAGGCGAGCCGCAGCAGCAGGACGGCGGCGCGCACCGCCGCGTCCGCGGGACCGGACCCGTCCCAGGCGACCAGCGCGGGACCGGTGAGGTCGAGCGACGTCTGCCCGGTGGGCACCAGCAGGATCGGCGCGGAGGTGAGCGCCGCCAGCCGCGCCGCCACGGCGCCGGTCTCGGCCAGCTCGCCCAGCCCCTGCTTGCCGACGACGATGAGGTCGACGAGCCGGGCGCTCCCGGCGATCGCCCCGTCCGAGCCGCTGGTCACGCGCGCCCATTCATAGCTCACGCCTTCCCGTGCGAGGCGCGCTTCCAGCCGCTCGACATTGGCGTCCTCGCGCTCGCGCTCCTCGGCCAGCAGGATGCCGCCGCCCCCGCCCAGGCCGAATCCGTCCGCCACCACCGGCGCCATCAGCACGTCCAGGCACAGGAGATGCCCGTTCACGGTGCGGACCATGTCCAGCGCGCATTGCAGCCGCGCCTCCTGCCCCGCATCGTCATGAATGAGAACCATCACCGTCTTCATGGCCGTCTCCTCTGCATGCGCGACTCGATTGGGATCATGGTTATAATACCCATGGCCGAGGCGCCGTTCCTTGACGCCCGTCAAGGGTGCCCGCGCGATTCGGCCCCTGCCTGCGCAAGCAGGCGCGATTCGGCCTTGCCTGCGCCCGCCCCCGCGACTATAGCGCCGCGCTTCCATGCCTCATGGAAAGCATCGGGACGGGCCGGCCGGTTAGGGCTGCCGTGTCCGTCCGCAATCGTCCGCGACGCGATTCCTTATCGCGCCGCGCCAAGGACAAGGAGACGAAAATGCCCAAGCTCAAGACCAAGAGCGGTGTGAAGAAGCGCTTCAAGTTCACCGCCACCGGCAAGGTCAAGCATGGTGTCGCCGGCAAGCGTCACCGCCTGATCAGCCACAATGCGAAATATATCCGCCAGAATCGCGGCACCGAAGTGCTGTCGGACGCGGACGTTGCCCATGTGCGCCTCTGGGCGCCCTATGGCCTCAAGTAAGGAGTAGGGACACATGGCACGCGTCAAGAGGGGTGTTACCACCCGCGCCAAGCACAACCGCATCCTGGATCAGGCGAAGGGCTATTATGGCCGTCGCAAGAACACGATCCGCATCGCCCGCCAGGCGGTCGAGAAGGCCGGCCAGTACGCCTATCGCGACCGCAAGGTTAAGAAGCGGACCTTCCGCGGTCTGTGGATCCAGCGCATCAACGCCGGCGTGCGCGCCGAGGGCCTGACCTACAGCCAGTTCATGCACGGCCTCAAGCTGGCCGGCGTCGAGCTGGACCGCAAGGTGCTCGCCGACATCGCGATGCACGAGATCGACGTGTTCAAGGGCATCGTCGCCCAGGCCAAGGCTGCGCTTCCCGCCGCCTGAATCGCCGATCACGCGTAATGATGAAGGAAGCGCCGGGCTCAGCTCGGCGCTTTTTTCGTTCGACTCCCCGGCGACTCGTCCCGAAAGCCTGATGGGTCCATTTGCAGATTTTGTGCGCCGCGACGTAAATGCTCCGTGCGGGTGGAGTTTTTTTCGTGGGAGCGATTCTCGTCATGAGGACAATCATCCTGGGGATTGCCGCACTGGTGGTCCTGCCATCGGTCGCGCAAGCCACCACAACCATCGCCGACCGGGACATCACGGTCAGCTCCGGGCCGCAGACGGCCTATGGCAAGGGCGACACCTTCGCCGAGCGGGCGGCTTTCTGGTCGCGCTATGCCGACACGCGCGGCGCCGCATCAGAGGCGATCGACGCGTCGGGCAGCAACGCCGCGCCGCCGGAGATCGGCTGGGATCATGTCGTTCCGGGCGTCGAGGGCAAGCTGCCGGGGCTCATCATCGACATACCGGCCACGGCCATGCCCGAGCCTCAGGTCTGGGCCATGATGGTCATGGGCCTGGCGCTGGTGGGCGGCGTCCTGCGCCGCAGCGCGCGGACCGTCAGCTTCGCCTGATCGGCGGGATGGAACAGGAAAGGGCGCCGGACAGGTTTCCGGCGCCCTTTCCTGTGCCTTGGCGCCTGACGGCACCGGGGATGCCGCGCTCCGGCTTCACCCTTCGCATTCCCGCAAAGACAAGGCCTCTGCAAAACATCCGTTCTTGCGCCAGCTCGCAGAGGATTCGCCTTTGCGGGAATGACGAGGGATAGGGGGCGGACGCCGCCCTCTCCCTCGCCTCCTTCATCATGCCACAATGTCATGCTCTGGGGTGCTCCGAAAGGACAGCCGCATCATGGCCCTGCAGACCTGGTGGCTCTACGCCACCGCCGTCTTCCTCATCTCCGCCACGCCGGGGCCGAACATGCTCCATGTGATGGCGCGTTCGGTGGAAGTGGGCGCGCGCCGCAGCCTCATCGCCATGGCGGGCCTGATGAGCGCGGTGCTGCTCTGCCTGCTCGCCTCCGTGGCGGGGCTGGGCGCGCTGCTCAAGGCGATGCCGCATCTGTTCGACGCCTTGCGCATCGCCGGCGCGGCCTATCTCCTCTATCTCGGCTATCGCGCCTGGACGAGCCCGGTCGCGGCGAGCGGCGTGACGTCCGACATGCCGGCCATGCCGCGGATGCGCGCCATGTCGGCGCTCGCCCTCTATCGCGCGGGCCTGCTCACCGGCCTCTCCAATCCCAAGCTCATCATCTTCGCCGCCGCCTTCTTCCCGCAGTTCATCGATCCGCGCGCCGCCTTCGCGCCGCAGCTCGCCATCCTGCTCGTCACCTTCGCGGCGATCGAGGGCTTCTGGTATGGCGTCTATGCGCTCGGCGGGCTGCGGCTGGCGCGCTGGCTGGGGCCGGCGCACCGGCAGCGGCTGTTCAACCGCGCCACCGGCGGTCTCTTCATGCTGTTCGGCGGCCTGCTGATGGCACGCTCCGCCTGACGCGCGGCCTTTTCGTCCGCCCCATTTTCCGCTAGCGGGCGCCCATGAGCGAGATCCCATCCCTTCAGGCCGGCCTCGTCGCCGACATCGCGGCCGCCGACACACTCGAAGCCGTCGAGGCGCTGCGCGTCGGCGCGCTGGGCAAGAGCGGCGTCGTCACCGGCCTGCTCAAGACGCTGGGCGCGATGACGCCCGAGGAACGGCAAGGCAAGGGGCCGGAGATCCATGGCCTGCGCGAGGCGGTGACCGGCGCCATCGCCGCCCGCAAGGCCGCGCTGGAGCAGGCGGCGCTGGACGCCCGCCTCGCCGCCGAGCGCATCGACATGACGCTGCCGGCCGACCTGCCGCCGCAGGGCAGCGTGCATCCGGTGAGCCAGGTGATGGACGAGCTGACCGAGATTTTCGCGGACATGGGCTTCTCCGTCGCGACCGGCCCGGAGATCGAGGACGACTGGCGCAACTTCACCGCGCTCAACATCCCCGAGACGCATCCGGCACGGGCGATGCACGACACTTTCTATTTCGGCGAGGATGCGCGCGCGACCGGCGGCAATGGCGAGAGCGCGGCGATGCTGCTGCGCACCCACACCTCGCCGGTGCAGATCCGCACCATGATGAGCGAGGCCCCGCCCATCCGCATCATCGCGCCCGGCCGCGTCTACCGCTCGGACAGCGACGCGACGCACACGCCGATGTTCCACCAGATCGAGGGGCTGGTCATCGACAAGGGCATCCATCTCGGCCATCTCAAATGGACGCTGGAGACCTTCCTCAAGGCCTATTTCGAGCGCGAGGACATCGTGCTGCGCCTGCGCCCCAGCTACTTCCCCTTCACCGAACCCTCGGTGGAGGTGGATGTGGGCTACACGCTGGAGAAAGGCCAGCGCGTGATCGGTGGCAGCGGCGACGCCGACAATGGCGGCTGGATGGAGGTGCTGGGCAGCGGCATGGTCCACCCGGCGGTGATCCGCAATTGCGGGCTGGACCCCGCGGAATGGCAGGGCTTCGCCTTCGGCACCGGCGTCGACCGACTGGCCATGCTCAAATATGGCATGAACGACCTGCGCGCCTTCTTCGACGGCGACCTGCGCTGGCTGCGGCATTACGGTTTCTCGGCGCTGGATGTGCCGACGCTGAGCGGAGGAGTCGGCGCATGAAATTCACCCTCTCCTGGCTCAAGGAGCATCTCGACACGCAGGCCTCGCTCGACGAGATATTGCGCGCGCTCACCGATATCGGCCTGGAGGTCGAGGGCGTGGAGAATCCCGCCGAAAAGCTCGCCGGCTTCACCATCGCCAAGGTGCTGACCGCCGCGCCCCATCCGCAAGCCGACAAGCTGCAAGTGCTGAGCGTCGATGCGGGCGACGGCCCCATGCAGGTGGTGTGCGGCGCGCCCAATGCCCGCGCCGGCCTCGTCGGCGTGTTCGGCCGGCCCGGCGCGACCGTGCCCGCCAATGGCATGGTGCTGCGCGTCGCCGCGATCCGGGGCGTCGAATCGAATGGCATGATGTGCTCCACCCGCGAGCTGGAGCTGGGCGACGACCATGAAGGCATCATCGAGCTGGCCGAAGATGCGCCGGTCGGCGCCGCCTTCGCGCGGTGGTCCGGTCTCGACGATCCGGTGATCGACGTCTCCATCACCCCCAACCGGCAGGACTGCATGGGCGTGCGCGGCATCGCGCGCGACCTCGCCGCCAGGGGGCTGGGCACGCTGCGGCCGCTGGCGGAGGTCTATCGCGCCGAGGCGCTGGCGCCGGTCCCCGGCACCGATCCGGCGCCGGCCGTGCGCACCGACGATCCGGAGGGCTGCCCCGCCTTCTATGCGCAGGCCGTCTCGGGCGTCACCAATGGCGCCTCGCCCGCATGGATGAGCGGCAAGCTCAAGGCGATCGGCCAGAAGCCCATCTCCATGCTGGTCGACATCACCAATTTCGTCTCGGTCGATCTCGGCCGGCCGCTGCATGTCTATGACCGCGCCAAGCTCAGCGGCTCGCTGGTGGCGCGCCGCGCGAAGGACGGCGAGCAGATCCTCGCGCTCAACGGCAAGACCTACACGCTGGACGAGAGCATGACGGTGATCGCCGACGATGCCGCCGTGCATGACATCGGCGGCGTGATGGGCGGCGAGCATTCGGGCGTGTCGGACGCCACCACGGACGTGCTCATCGAATGCGCCTGGTTCACGCCCGAGCATATCGCGCGCACCGGCCAGACGCTCGGCCTCACCTCGGACGCGCGCCAGCGCTTCGAGCGCGGCGTCGATCCCGCCTTCCTCGACGAGGGGCTGGCCATCGCGACCAAATTGGTGCTGGAGCATTGCGGCGGCACGGCAAGCGCCATCACCCGCGCCGGCACCCCGCCGACCGCGCCCCACGTCGTCACCGGCTACCGGCCGGACATGGTCGCCGAACTGGGCGCCATGACCGTCGCGCCCGAGCGGCAGCGCGCCATCCTCGAATCGCTCGGCTTCGCCATCGAGGCCGGCGAGAGCTGGAGGGTCACCGCGCCCACATGGCGCCGCGACATCCAGGGCACAGCCGACATCGTGGAAGAGGTCGTCCGCATCGAGGGGCTGGACAAGGTGCCCTCCGTGCCGCTGCCCCGCGCGCCCGGCGTCGCCCGGCCGACCGCCACGCCGCTCCAGAAGATGGAGCGCAAGCTGCGCCGCACCGCCGCCGCGCAGGGCTATGCCGAGGCGATCAACTGGTCCTTCATCTCGGAGGCCGAGGCCGCGCCCTTCGGCGGCGGCGACTGGACGCTGGCGAACCCGATCAGCGAGGACATGAAGGTGATGCGCCCGACGCTGCTCGCGGGCCTGCTCTCCGCCGCGCGGCGCAATGCCGATCGCGGCGCCGGCGCCATCCGCCTGTTCGAGCTGGGCCGCCGCTATTTCCGGGCCGAGGACGGCAGCAGCGCCGAGCATCCTACGCTCGGCCTCGTCATGGCCGGCGAGAAGCGGCCGCGCGGCTGGCAGGCCGGCAAGGCGCAGCCCTTCGGCGCGTTCGACGCCAAGGCGGACGTGCTGGCCCTGCTGGAGGCCGCCGGCGCGCCGGTCGCGCGGCTGCAGGTGATGGGCGAGGCGGGCGAGGCCTATCATCCCGGCCAGTCCGCCACGCTGCGGCTCGGCCCCAAAGCCGTGCTCGCGGCGTGCGGCGTGCTGCACCCGCGCCTCGCCCGCGCCTTCGATCTCGACGGCGTCGTGGTTGCGGCCGAGATCTTCCTCGACGCCATCCCGCAGCCGCGCAAGGCCGGCTTCATGCGCGCGCCCTATGCGCCGCCCGCGCTCCAGCCGGTGACGCGCGACTTCGCCTTCCTGGTGCCCGAAGCGCTGGAAGCCGATGCGCTCGTCCGCGCGGTGCGCGGCGCGGACAAAGCGGCGATCGTGGAGGCTCGCCTGTTCGACATGTTCGTGGGCCAGGGCGTGCCGGAAGGGCAGAAGAGCCTGGCGGTGGAAGTCACGCTCCAGCCGGGCGAGAAGAGCTTCACCGACGCCGACCTCAAGGCCATCGCCGATCGCATCGTCGCCGCGGCGGCGAAGCAAGGGGCGAGCCTGCGGGGCTGAGGGTCGGTCACAAGAACCCGTGCTCCTGCGCAGGCAGGAGCCCAGGGCGCATGAGCACTCCATAGCCGCCCTGGGCTCCTGCTTTCGCAGGAGTACTGCTATCGATAAATCCTACTCCCGCTCCGCCACATGGATCGCGCAGCCGCGCGTGGCCGCCACGCCGCGGATATAGCCGCGCCGCGCCAGCCCGGCATTCATCGCCGCCAGCCGCCGCCGGTCGGCCGAGGCCGCGCCGGAGACCTCGCGCACCAGCCCGCGGAACGGGATCAGCGAATTGACCAGCATCTCTCCGCCCGCCGCCGCGAGCTGGCCCGCCCGGTTCTCATTGACCTGCGCATTGGTGTCGAAGTCCGGCCCCAGCGCCTCGTCCAGCCGGGCATGCTCCTCGCGCAGCCAGCCGCAGCTCGCCCGGCGCGGCAGGGCATAAGGCTGGGCGACCGCATCCACCAGCACGGGCGGGATTTCCTTCTTGGCGATGCCGATGTCGCGCGCGGGCTGCACGGCGATGTCCCCGGCGCGATCCAGCGTATCGTCGCCGTCCCGTTCATCCTGCTTGCTTGCATTGTCCTGCTGCTGCGCCCGCGCCGGGCCAGCCATGCCCGCCAGCAGCAGGCCGCTCAGCATGGCCATGGCCGGCATCAGAGACCGAAAGAGGGTGCGCTTCATCCCCTGCCTTTCCCGTTGCGGGCACCCGCAGTTCGGCGCCCGGTCATATGATACAACATGCGAGCGCCCCGTCCGATCCCCCGCGCTCATCGCGCCGCCGTGCGCACATCGATCGGGCAATTGCGCGCCACGGCGAGGCCGCGAATATAACCGCGCCGCGCCAGCCCGGCATTCACCGCCGCCAGCCGCCGGCGTTCGGCCGGGGCCGCGCCGGAAATTTCGCGCACCAGCCCGCGGAACGGGATCAGCGAATTGACCACCATCTCCCCGCCGGCCAGCGCCAGCCGCTCGACCTTGTCCTCATCCTCCTCCACATCGGCGTCGAAATCCGGTCCCAGCGCCTGATCCAGCCGCGCCAGTTCATAGTTGAACCAGGGGCAGCTCTGCTGCGGCAGCGACGCATAGGGGTCCGCCACGGCCTCCTGCAGCACCTGCGGGATGCGCTTCTTGGTGATGCCGACGTCGCGCACGGGCTGCGTCGCGATCCGGCCGGCACGGTCCAGCGTATCGTCATCGTCGCGATGTGACGCGACCTGCTCCTGCGCCTCGCCCTCATCGTCCGGCTCCGCCGCTGCGGCGGCGAGCGGAACCAGCGCCACGGCAAGCGCCGCGAGGCCGGCGAGCGCGGTCGGAGACATAAGGCATCGCGCGGGCAACTTGCGGTCCATCCCAACCCTTTTCTATAGGAAGCGCCGACTCGACAGCGCCAGCCAGCCTAGCACATATGCGGCGGCGCCGACCCCTCATGACAGGCCAGCGACTTGACCATAACCTCCCGCCGCACCTTCGCGATCATTTCCCACCCGGACGCGGGCAAGACCACGCTCACCGAGAAGCTGCTGCTCGCCGGCGGCGCCATCCATCTCGCCGGCGAGGTGAAGGCGCGCGGGGCCAACCGGCGCGCCCGTTCGGACTGGATGAAGATCGAGCAGCAGCGCGGCATCTCGGTCACTTCCTCGGTGATGACCTTCGAGCGGGACGGGGTGACCTTCAACCTGCTCGACACGCCGGGCCACGAGGATTTCTCGGAGGACACCTATCGCACCCTCACCGCCGTCGATTCGGCGGTGATGGTGATCGACGCGGCCAAGGGCATCGAGCCGCAGACCCGCAAGCTGTTCGAGGTCTGCCGCCTGCGCTCGGTGCCGATCATCACCTTCATCAACAAGGTGGACCGCGAGGGCCGCGCGCCCTTCGCCCTGCTCGACGAGGTGGCTGATGCGCTGGCGCTGGATGTGTGCCCGATGAGCTGGCCGGTCGGCATGGGCGGCCAGTTCGAGGGCATCTATGATTTCGCGAGCGACCGCCTGATGCAGCCCTCCGGCCCCAGCAAGGACTATGAAGGCGGCGCGCACCAGTTCACCGGGCTCGACGATCCCGCGCTGGCGGAGCATCTCTCGGCGGAGGGCCTCGCCCTGCTGCATGAGGAAGCCGAGCTGGCGCAGGCCGGCTACGCGCCCTTCGACCTCGCCGCCTATCGCCATGGCGATCTGACGCCGGTCTATTTCGGCTCGGCGCTCAAGCGCTTCGGCGTGGCCGAGCTGATCGACGCGCTGGCCATTCATGCGCCGCCGCCCCGCCCGCAGCCGGCCGAGCCGGCCCCGGTGGAGCCCGAGCGCGGCGACGTCACCGGCTTCATCTTCAAAGTGCAGGCGAACATGGACCCGCAGCACCGCGACCGCATCGCCTTCATGCGGCTCTGCTCGGGGCGCTTCAGGCGCGGCATGAAGCTCACCCCTTCGGGCACCGGCAAGCCGATCGCGGTCCATTCGCCCATCCTCTTCTTCGCGCAGGACCGCGAGATCGCCGACGAGGCTTTCCCGGGCGACATCATCGGCATCCCCAATCACGGCACGCTGCGGGTGGGCGACAGCCTTTCCGAGAAGGCGGACGTGCGCTTCACGGGCCTCCCCAATTTCGCGCCGGAAATCCTGCGCCGCATCGCCCTCAAGGACCCGACCAAGACCAAGCAGCTGCGCAAGGCGCTGGACGACCTCTCCGAGGAAGGCGTGATCCAGGTCTTCTATCCCGAGATCGGCAGCCAGTGGATCATCGGCGTGGTCGGCCAGCTCCAGCTCGACGTGCTGATCTCGCGCTTGGAGGCGGAATATAAGGTGGCGGCCGTGCTGGAGCCGGCCCCCTTCGACACCGCCCGCTGGCTCTCCGGCGAGGCGCGCCTGCTGGAGGATTTCACCGGCATCAACCGCGCCTCCATGGCGAGGGACCGCGACGGCAACCCCGTCTTCCTCGCCCGCTCCGCCTGGGATGTGAACTACCAGTCCGAGCGCAATCCGGACATCGCCTTCAGCGCGACGAAGGAGCGGTAGGGGGGCGGGGCCTGCCCGGCACCATCCCGCGAGAGTGGGATTTTTGGGCTAGAGCCTGTCCGGATAAGACAGAGCCAGTGCTCCTGCGAAAGCAGGAGCCCAGGGCGGTAGCCAACTGCCTGTGCGCCCTGGGCTCCTGCCTTCGCAGGAGCACAAGTTGGCGCTTGTCATCCCGGTTGAGCGCGCATGAAAGGAGACCCGCTTCCTCGTGCCGCTCAGCCCGCCTCGCTCGTCACCAGCTTGAGGTCGCCCGCGACCGGGCCGCCCATATGGTTCATCCGCCCGTCCACCTGGCCGCCGGTGGCGATGCTGATCGTCTCATAGGTCACGTCGCCGGTGATGCGCGCCGTCGCCTCGACGGTGAGCTGCCCGGCGGTGATCGAGCCTTCGATCAGACCGCCGATGCGCGCGCTCTTGGCGGTGACATGGCCCTTGATGGCACTGTCCGGCCCCTGCACCAGCGCGGCGCAGGCGAGGTCACCCTCGATCCGGCCGTCGATATGGAGGTCGATGCTCGCTTCGACATTGCCGGTGATGGTCACATCCCCGCCGATGATCGAGAAGGGCGTGTTCCTAGCCCCGGTGGCCGCCGGTGGCGATCCGCCTTTTTGCGAGTTGCTGGATTTCGAGAACATCCTCACGGGCCTCCAGGAAGGGGCGCGGATTGACCGCCGCGCCATTGACGCGCACTTCGAAATGCAGATGCGTGCCGGTGGAGCGGCCCGTCGAGCCCATGCGGGCGATCGCCTCGCCGCGCCGGACCTGCTGGCCCGCGCGCACGCCATAGCCGGAGAGATGCGCATAGCGGGTCATGATGCCCCGGCCATGCTCGACCTCGACCACATTGCCATAGCCCGAGCGCGGCCCGACATAGCTCACCTTGCCGCCGGCGGCGGCGAGGATCGGCTGGCCGTAGCGGCCGGGGAAATCCATGCCGGAATGATAGGCGAGCTGGCCGTTGAACGGATCGCGCCGATAGCCGTAGGAACTGGTCTCCATCGGCGCGTCGGTGGGCCGGGCGGACGGGATGGCGGCGAGCGTCGCTTCCATCGCGCCCAGGCGGCCGAGCAGCAGCGCCAGCGCGCGCAGCTCCGGATCGGCGGCAATGGCGGAGGCCGCCGGGATGAAGGGACCGCCCTGCCCGCGCGGCGCGGCGCCGAGCTGGGCGGGATTGAGGCCGAAACTGCGGATCGCCTGCTCGACGCGCGCCAGACGCGCCTGCGCGGCGGCCGTAAGCTGATCTTCCAGCCCTGCCTGACGGCGGCGCAGCGCTTCCAGCCGATCGAGGTCGGACGCAGCGTCGCTCAACGGCTTGCCCGCCGTCTCGGCCTTGGCCTGCGCCGGCCCGACGACCGCATGTCCCGAAGGCGCCGGGCCGAGGCTGGCGTTCATCATGTCCGTGATGGCGCGCTGCCGCGCCTCGATGTCCGCGGCGATCGTGTCGACCGAGCGCTCATAGGCCTGCACGTCCGCCTCGCGCGAGGAAACCGCCGCCCGATCGCGGGCCAGCATGGCGCGCTCGACGACGAGTCCGGCCTGGCTCCACAGCATGGCCAGCGTGCCCGCCGCCCAGAGCAGCAGCACCAGCGCCGCGATACTCATCGCGGCGAGCTGAATCCGCGTCGTAATCCGCAGGAAACGGACCTTGCCGCCCGTGCGCAGGAAGACCTCGCGCTCCGGGGCGAGCTGCCGCAGATATGAAAGCGCCCCAACGGGACGTGTCTTGGGAGATGCCACCCGAGTGCTCGTTATTATTTATGTCAGAAACGTTGCGGGCGCGGCTACCAGATGACTCGACATGCGACGAATCGAGTCCCCCCAAGGCGCGATGAACGGGGGGAGTAGCGCGACGAGTCGTGGAACCCGGGACAGGGTGACCACGATGTTCCGTCTTGGTTCCCACCGGGCGGCCCGTCGCGGCCGGACTCCGAGTCGCGCCCGCCAACCGCCAATTTCTCCCCTGCGAAGCCCTGAAATGCACCAAAGCGCGACGGTCCGACAGGGACCGCGCGCGCAGGCGTTGCCATGCTCCCCACGCCTCGCTATAGGCCGGGCCTCGCCGCGCGGTCGCCACCACCCCGCCCGGCGTCGGAGACGTGGGTGAGTGGCTGAAACCAGCGGTTTGCTAAACCGTCGTGCCCTGAATGGGGTACCCCGGGTTCGAATCCCGGCGTCTCCGCCAACTCCCGGAAAAACTGCGAAATCTGACCCGCGCCGCCGCTTTCGCGCGCCGTGGCCGGCGGCGACGCGCGTGCATTGAGCGTCCGGGGAGCGTCCGGGCGGAACCTTTCGCTCCTTCGGGCGCTGATTTCTTCCATAGGGAGAATGACATGCTCGGAAAAATTCTAGGCTCGGCCATTGGCGCCAAAATCGACCGCAAGGATGGAGACAGCGGGACCAAGGGCGCGCTGGTTGGATGGTTCGCCCCCGGCATGGTCAAGGGCGTGGCAAAGATCGGCGCGCTGGCCGCGGTCGGTTTCGGGGTCGTGTCCCTGGTGAAGCGCGCCAAAAAGCAGGACACCGCCGATGGCGGATGAGGAGGAGCATCTTTCCAGCACCGAGGCCCGCGCCGGCACGGGACCGCGCGCCATGCGCTACGTGTTGGGCCTGTCGCTCGCGCTGGTCATCATCGCCTTCGCGATCATCCTGCTCATCGGCTTCCGATAGGCGGCCCAACCTCAGCGCAACTGCCGCTTCTCCAGCTTGCGGGCCAGGGTGCGGCGGTGCATGCCCAGGCGCCGCGCGGATTCGGAGATGTTGAAGCCGGTCTCCACCAGCACCTGATGGATATGCTCCCATTCCACCGTCTTGATCGAGCTGTGGCGGCCGTCGAGCGGCACGGAGGCGTCGCCGGCCTCGCGGCCGAAGGCGGCCTCGATGTCGTCGGTGTTGGAAGGCTTGGCGAGATAATAGTCGGCGCCGAGCTTGATCGCTTCCACTGCCGTGGCGATGCTGGCGAAGCCGGTGAGCACCACGATCTTCATGGTCGCATCCTGCGCGCGCAGCGTCTGCACGCAGGCGAGGCCCGAGGCGCCGCCCAGCTTGAGATCGACCACCGCGAAGCCGGGCCGGTGCGCCCCGAGCAGCGCCGCCAGCTCGGCCGGGCTCGCCGCCACCAGCACGCCGTAGCCCCGCCGCTCGAACGAGCGCCGCAGCGTGCGGGCGAAGGCGACGTCGTCCTCGACGATGACGAGCAGGCGTTCGGGGGTCTTCATGCGCTTCCTCCGCCAGCCGCCGGCCGATAGGCGAGCGCGTCGATCGGCAGGCGGATGCGCACGCAGGCGCCGCCCTCCGCCCGGTTCGCAGCAATGGCGTCGCCGCCCAGCTTGCGCACCACATTGACCAGCAGGAAGAGGCCGAGTCCCCGCCCCGGCGCGGCCTTGGTCGAGCGATAGGGCTGGCCGAAGGCGGCGAGCATGTCCGGCGGGAAGCCGGGGCCGCGATCCGCCACCTCGATAACCAGCCGGTCGTCCTCGAGCACGGCGGACAGGCGGATCCAGTCGGGCGAGACGTCCGCCGCATTGTCGATCACATTGGCGATCACCTGGCGCAGTGCCGGATCGGAGACGATGCGCAGGTCCGCGCCGGTGCGGTCGTCGAAATGGAAGGCGTCGGCGCGGTGGATCGCCCGCGCGTCCGTCACCAGCCCGTCGAGGAAGGCGCGGATCGTCGTCACGCGCGGCGCTTCCCCGCGCGCCTCGCCGGCCGACATGAGGATGCCGCTGACGATCGCCTTGCAGCGCTGCACGGCCGCTTCCATGTCTGCCAGGTCCTCCTGCAATTCGCGGTCCTTCGCCAGCGCGGGCATGCGCCGCCAGTCGCCCACCAGCACGGAGAGCGAAGCGAGCGGCGTGCCCAGCTCATGCGCCGCGCCGGAGGCGAGCAGGCCCATGCGCACGATATGGTCCTCCTCCGCCGCGCGCTGGCGGGCGGCGGCGAGCGCGGCGTCGCGCGCGCGCAGGTTGCGCGCCATGCGGGTGACGAAGGCGACCAGCAGCACGGCGATGAGCGCGAAGCTGACGAGGCTGCCGTGCAGATAGAGGGCGAAGGGGGCCTGCCGATAGGGATCGGGCAGGTCCAGCGGCTGGGCATGGACCGCGACGACGCCGAGCGCCAGCAGCGCCGCCGCCATCACCGCCCAGGCCGAGGCGGGGCGCAGCAGCAGCGCGCCGATCACCACCTGCAGCAGGAAGAGCGAGGCGAAGGGATTGGCGAGGCCGCCGCTCTGGTGGAGCTGCCAGGCCAGCGCCGCCACGTCGACCAGCAGCGCCACGGTCAGCTCGGCATTGGTGACGGCGGTGCGGCGGCGCAGCAGCGGCAGGCTGGCGAGGTTGATCGCCACCAGCAGCGCGGGGACGATGAGCAGCGAGAGCAGCGGGATGCCGATGCCCATGAGGGCATAGACGACCGCGATGGTGATGAGCTGGCCCCCGGCCGCCATCCAGCGCAGCTGGATGAGCAGCAGCATGTTGCGCCGGCCGGCATCCATGACGGCAACGCTCATGCCGGCGCGTCCCGGCGCAGGGCGCGCCACGCCGCCCAGCCGCAGAGGCCGGCCAGCGCGAACCAGGTCAGCGCATAGATGAGGTGATTGTCCGCAAAGCGCACCACCGTCAGTCCTCCGATCGGCTGGCCGGGGCCTTCGATGCCCCGATCCGCGTCGATGAAATAGGGCGCCGCGCGGCCCAGCCCCCGCGCCCCCGATATGGCGGCGACGTCGCGCGAATACCAGCGCCCGGCGGCCGGATCGTTGTGGCGCAGGAAGGCCCCGCCCGGCTCGGTGACGCGCAGCAGGCCGGTGACGCCCACCGTCCCCGCCGGCAGCGGCGCGATACGACTGGCGGCGTCCTGCGCCACGAAGCCGCGATTGACGAGCAGGACGAACCCGCCGGTGTCGAGCGGCGTCAGCACCCAATAGCCGCCGCCCCGCTCGGTCACGGCCTGCACCAGCGTGTCGCGCCCGGCGATAAACCGGCCATTCGCCCGCACGCGGCGATAGGAGTCCCGCTCGGCGGTGATGGCGGGCCAGTCCGCCGGGCCGGGCGCGGCAACGGGCGCGGCATGGATGCGCGCGTCCACGGCGGCGATCAGCGCGTGCTTCCAGGCGCGGCGCTCGACCTGCCAGACGCCGAGCGCCAGGAAGATCGCCACCCAGACCAGCGCGAAACCGCCCAGAGCCGCTCGCCTGGCCCGTCCCGGCCCGCGAGCGGCGGGCGTCACGGCAGCTGGCTCATGCCGTGCGCGGCCGGCATCATGTTGGTGTTGAGATGATACATGACCCACAGCGAGCCGGCCATGGTGATGACGATCACGATGAGCGCGAAGATCAGCGCGGTCATGGTCCAGCCGCCTTCCGACTTGCCGTTCATGTGCAGGAAGAAGATGATGTGGACGATCATCTGCACCGCCGCCAGCGCGAGGATGATCGCCGCCGTCGTGCCGTCCGGCAGCGGCCGTGTCATCACCAGCCAGAAGGGGACGGCGGTGAGGACGACCGACAGCAGGAAGCCGATGACATAGTCGCGCAGCGTGCCGTGCGGCTCGTCATGCGCGTGGGCATCGCCATGGGCGTGATCGTGGCTCATCGCAGCATCCCCATGAGATAGACGAAGGTGAAGACGCCGATCCAGATGACGTCGAGGAAGTGCCAGAACAGGCTGAGACACATGAGGCGGCGGCGGTTGGCGGGGATGAAGCCGCGGCGCGCCACCTGCACCATCAGCGTCACCAGCCAGACGATGCCGAAGGTGACGTGCAGGCCGTGCGTGCCGACCAGCGTGAAAAAGGCGGAGAGGAAGGCGCTGCGCTGCGGCGTCGCGCCGATCTCGATCAGATGGTGGAACTCGTAGAGCTCGATGGCGAGGAAGGCGGCACCGAACAATCCTGTCACGCCCAGCCACAGCAGGGTCTGGCCCATGTTGCGCCGCTGCGTCGCCAGCATGGCGAAGCCATAGGTGATGGACGAGAAGAGCAGCATGCTGGTGTTGAGCGCCACCAGCGGCAGCTCGAACAGGTCGCGCGGCCCCGGCCCCGCCGCATAATTGCCGCCGAGCACGGCATAGGTGGCGAAGAGGATCGCGAAGATGAGGCAGTCGCTCATCAGGTAGATCCAGAAGCCCAGCATGGTGCTGTGCCCCTCGGGATGAGCATGCTCCTCCAGCTCGTAGAAGGCCGGGGCCTCCTCGCGGGCCTGCGCGTGCGCGGGGGCCGTTGCGGTTGCAGTCGTGCTCATCGTCCTCAGGCTCCCGCCGCCGCCAGCTGGCGCGTGCGCTCGGCTTCGGTCCGCGCCACCGTCTCGGCGGGAATGTCGAAATCGCGCTTGTAGTTGAAGGTGTGGCCGATCGCGGTGACGATCAGGCCCGCGAAGCTCAGCCCCGCCAGCCACCAGATGTGCCAGACCAGCGCGAAGCCCATCACCAGGCTGATGCCGGCCAGGATGATGCCGGCGCCGGTGTTGCTCGGCATGTGGATCGGCCGGAAGCCCTCCAGCGGCCGCGCGATGCCGCGCTGCTTCATCTCCCACCAGCTGTCCTGCGTGTGGATGACCGGCGTGAAGGCGAAATTATACTCCGGCGGCGGCGAGCTGGTCGCCCATTCGAGCGTGCGGCCGTGCCAGGGGTCGCCGGTCGTGTCGCGCAGCTCCTCACGCTTCCAGATGCTGACCGCGAACTGGATCAGCATGGCCGCGATGCCCACCGCGATCACCGCCGCGCCGATGCCGGCGACGACGAACCAGATCTGCAGCGAGGGATCGTCGAACACCCGCATCCGCCGCGTCACGCCCATGAGGCCGAGGATGTAGAGCGGCATGAAGGCGAGCCAGAAGCCGACCACCCAGCACCAGAAGCTCACCTTGCCCCAGAAGGGATCGAGCCGGAAGCCGAACGCCTTGGGCCACCAGTAGTTGATCGCCGCGAACAGGCCGAACAGCACGCCGCCGATGATGACATTGTGGAAATGCGCCACCAGGAACAGCGAGTTGTGCAGCACGAAGTCCGCCGGCGGCACGGCGAGCAGCACGCCGGTCAGCCCGCCGACCACGAAGGTGAGCATGAAGGCGACCGTCCACATCATCGGCAGCTCGAAGCGGATGCGGCCATGATACATGGTGAACAGCCAGTTGAAGAGCTTGGCGCCGGTGGGGATGGAGATGACCATCGTGGTGATGCCGAAGAAGCTGTTGACGCTGGCGCCCGATCCCATGGTGAAGAAGTGGTGCAGCCACACCAGATAGGAGAGGATGGTGATGCACACCGTCGCATAGACCATGGAGGTGTAGCCGAAGAGCCGCTTGCCCGAGAAGGTGGAGGTGACTTCCGAGAACACGCCGAACAGCGGCAGGATGAGGATGTAGACCTCCGGATGCCCCCAGATCCAGATGAGGTTCACATACATCATCGGGTTGCCGCCGAAGTCGTTCGTGAAGAAGTTGGTGTCGACGTAGCGGTCGAGGCTGAGCAGCGCGAGCACGGCGGTCAGCACCGGGAAGCTGGCGACGATCAGCACGTTGGTGCACAGGCTCGTCCAGGTGAAGACCGGCATCTTCATGAGGTTCATGCCCGGCGCGCGCATCTTGAGGATGGTGACGATGAGATTGATGCCGGAGAGCGTCGTCCCCACGCCCGCGATCTGGAGCGACCATATATAATAATCGACGCCCACGTCCGGACTGTAGGCGAGGCCCGAGAGCGGCGGATAGGCAAGCCAGCCGGTGCGCGCGAACTCGCCGACGAACAGCGAGATCATGCACAGCACCGCGCCCGCCGTGGTCATCCAGAAGCTGAAATTGTTGAGGAAGGGGAAGGAGACGTCGCGCGCGCCGATCTGGAGGGGCACCACATAGTTCATGAGGCCGGTGACGAACGGCATCGCCACGAAGAAGATCATGATGACGCCGTGCGCCGTGAAGATCTGGTCGTAATGGTCGGCCGGGAGATAGCCTTCCGATCCGCCGACAGCCATCGCCTGCTGGAGGCGCATCATGATCGCGTCGGAAAAGCCGCGCAGGAACATGACGAGGCCCAGCACCATATACATGATGCCGATCTTCTTGTGGTCCACGCTGGTGAACCACTCGGTCCAGAGGGGACCCCAGAGGCGGTATTTCGTGATGACGGCGAGCAGCGCGATGCCGCCCAGCGCCACCGCCGCGAAGGTGGCGACGAGGATCGGCTCGTGCAGCGGCAGCGCGTCGAGCGAGAGGCGGCCGAGCAGGAGGCTGGTTTCCGGGGGCGAGGCGGGAGTCATGACAGGCAGGCCTTCATCATCAGGACGCAGGGAGTGCCGACGGGGCGGCATCCTCGGAAGCGACGCGCAGCCGCGCGGTCCGTTCGGGCGAGCGCAGGCCGGCGCCCATGAGCGGCGCGGGATCGACGAGCTGCGCGACCGCCGGGCGCTCCGGGCTGGGCAGCGCGCAGCCGGCGACCACATAGCGGCGGGCGGCGTCCGCGCCGGTGCCGCGCGCGGCATATTTGTCGTAGCTCAGCTCGCGGACATTGCGCACGCCGAGCAGGCCCATGCCGCCCTGCGCATCGACCCGCATCATCTCGTGCATGCACATCTTGTCCGGCTCGACGCAGAAATTGACGATGGCGGCGAACAGCTGCGGCTCGACCGCGCCATAATAGCGCACCGGCGCCTTCTCGCTCGGCCGCTCGAGCGCCAGATAGGCGGCGCGGTCCAGCCGCGCCCTGTCGCCATGCGCCCGCGCGACCCATTCGCCGAAGCCCTTCTCGTCCAGTCCGCGCACACGGAAGCGCATATTGGAGAAGCCCGCGCCACTGTAATTGGCCGAAAAGCCCTCGAAATCGCCGGGCTTGTTGAGCACAGCGTGGAGTGTCGTCTCCATCCCGGGCATGGCATAGATCTGGCCCGCCATCGCCGGGATGTAGAAGCTGTTCATCACCGATGAGGCGGAGATGCGGAAGCGCACCGGCCGGTCGACCGGCACGGCCAGCTCATTGACGCTCGCCACGCCCTGCTCGGGATAGATGAACAGCCATTTCCAGTCGAGCGCCACCACCTCCACGTCCAGCGGCCGGTGCGCCGCCTGCACGGGCTGGCCGCGCTCGATGCGGGCGAGCGGGCGATAGGGATCGAGCAGGTGCGTGCTCACCCAGGTCAGCGCGCCCAGGCAGATGATGATCATCAGCGGCGCGGCCCAGATCAGCAGTTCGAGCTGGGTCGAATGATCCCAGTCCGGTTCATAGCGCGCCGCCTTGTTGCTCGCCCGGTAGCGCCAGGCGAACAGCGCGGTGAGCGCCATGACCGGCAGGATGACGACGAGCATGAGGCCGGTGGAGATCATCACCAGCATGCCCTGCTGGCGGGCCACGTCCCCGGCGGGGTCCAGCACGACCATCCCGCAGCCGCCGAGCAGGGGGAGGGCCATCAGGGGCGCGTGCGACAGGACTCGCCGCTTGAAAGGCTTGCGGTGCGACATGAGGCCGCGACTATCCTCCCGTGCCTGGCGGCAACATAGGACATTTTGTCCAATGCCCATGCGCGACAGGAACGATCAGAGGAACACCCTGCCGCGCAAGGCGTTCCTCCTTTAACATGGCCGATCGAGGAGTCCGAGTCGCCATGACGTCCGCTACCACCTCCGCCCCCGTCACCGCAGAGCGCGACGCGCGCGCCCTGCATGAGGACGGCCACCGCATCGCCCCCGGCGAGATCGCCATCGGCGTCATCATCGGGCGCACGTCCGAATTCTTCGATTTCTTCGTCTATGCCATTGCCTCGGTGCTGGTCTTCCCGCAGCTCGTCTTCCCCTGGACGGACGCGCTGACCGGCACGCTCTATTCCTTCGCGATCTTCGCGCTCGCCTTCGTCGCCCGCCCCGTCGGCACCCTGTTCTTCTCCGCGCTCGACCGGGCCTATGGGCGGGGCGCCAAGCTCACCGTCGCGCTGTTCCTGCTCGGCGGATCGACAGCGGCCATCGCCTTCCTGCCCGGCTATGCGACGCTCGGCATGGGCTCGGCGCTGCTGCTCATGCTGTTCCGCATGGGGCAGGGCTTCGCGCTTGGCGGCAGCTGGGACGGCCTTTCCTCGCTGCTCGCGATGAACGCGCCCGAGAACAAGCGCGGCTGGTATGCGATGGTGCCGCAGCTCGGCGCGCCGCTTGGCCTCATCGTGGCGAGCCTGCTGTTCATGTTCCTCATCGCCATGCTGCCGGCGCAGGATTTCCTGGACTGGGGCTGGCGCTATCCCTTCTTCGTCGCCTTCGCCATCAACGTGGTGGCGCTGTTCGCGCGGCTGCGCATCGTGGTGACGCCCGAATATGCCGAGCTGTTCGAGCAGCGCTCGCTTGAGCCGGCCTCGCTCGCCAGCACCGTGCGCTCGGAATGGCGGACGATCCTGATGGGCGCCTTCGCGCCGCTCGCCAGCTTCGCCATGTTCCACATGGTGACGGTGTTCCCGCTCTCCTGGGTGTTCCTGTTCACGCCGGACAGCCCGCTGCGCTTCCTCCTCATCGAGGCGGTCGCGGCGCTGCTCGGCGTGGGCGCCATCGTCGCGTCCGGGGTGCTGGCCGACCGGCTGGGCCGGCGCCGCGTGCTCGGCTTCACCGCCGCAGCCATCGCCATCTTCAGCGGCTTCGCGCCGCAGCTGCTCGATGCGGGCGAGACGGGCGAGGCGGTGTTCATGCTGCTCGGCTTCGTGCTGCTCGGCCTCTCCTTCGGCCAGTCCTCGGGCGCCCTCTCGTCGAGCTTCGCGCCGCGCCACCGCTATACCGGCTCGGCGCTGACCTCGGACCTCGCCTGGCTGTTCGGCGCCGGCTTCGCGCCGCTGGTGGCGCTGCTGCTCTCCAGCAGCTTCGGCCTCATCGCCGCCGGCGCCTATCTGCTCTCCGGCGCCATCGGCACGCTGGTCGCGCTGTGGCTGAACGCGGAGCTGGGCCGCGCCATCGAGTAATCGAATCGGCCAGGGGGATTCCATGTCGCCGCGACTCGCCCTACCTAGGGCGTTCGCATGACACGGGCACGGCTCATCCTTCTCAACGCGGCGGTGGGGCCGCTCGACTATCGCGTGCCGCACGGCATGACGGTGGTGCCGGGGCAGATCGTCGTCGCCCCGCTCGGCCCGCGGCCGATGGTGGGCGTGGTGTGGGAAGCCGAGCGCCTGCCCGACGTGCCGAGCGTGGGCGACAACCGCCTGCGTCCGCTCATGGGCCTGCTCGACGCGCCCCCCCTGCCCGCGCCGCTGCGCCGGCTGATCGAGTGGACGGCGGACTATTATATCGCCCCGCTCGCCGCCGTGCTGCGCATGGCGCTCGCCTCCATGTCGGCGCTGGAAGGCGGCAAGACCGTCGTCGAATATCGCGCCGGGCCGGGCGTGCCGGACCGCATGACGCCGCAGCGCGCGCAGGCGCTGGAGCGAATCGGCGAACGGCAGGGGCTGGTGCGCGAGCTGGCGGCGATCGGCGGCGTCTCGGACGCGGTCATTCGCGGCCTCGTCAAGCAGGGCGCGCTGGAGGCGGTGGAGGTCTCGACCGACCTGCCCTTCGCCGCGCCCGATCCCGATCATGTCCGCCTGACGCTGAGCGATGCGCAACAGGCCGCCGCCGGCCGGCTGGTCGGGCATGTGCGGGATGAGCGCTTCCAGGCGGTGCTGCTCGACGGCGTCACCGGATCGGGCAAGACCGAGGTCTATTTCGAGGCGATCGCGCAGGCGCTGCGGCAGGATCGGCAGGCGCTGGTGCTGCTGCCCGAGATCGCCCTGACCGAGCCCTTCCTGGAGCGGTTCGAGGCGCGCTTCGGCTGCCTGCCGGTCGCCTGGCATTCGGGTCTGCGCCAGTCCGAGCGGCGGCGGGCGTGGCGCGCCATCTCGCGCGGCGATGCGCAGGTGGTGGTCGGCGCGCGCTCGGCGCTGTTCCTGCCCTATCCCGCGCTCGGCCTCATCGTGGTGGACGAGGCGCACGAGACCAGCTTCAAGCAGGAGGAAGGCGTGCGCTACCATGCGCGCGACGTGGCGGTGATGCGCGGGCTGATGGAAGGCTGCCCGGTCGTGCTCGCCTCCGCCACGCCGGCGATCGAATCGCGCCATCAGGCCGAGCTGGGCCGCTATGAGGAGATCAAGCTGCCCTCGCGCTATGGCGGCGCGCACCTGCCCGAGATCGTCGGCATCGACCTGACGCGCGATCCGCCCGACCGGGGCCGCTGGCTCGCCCCGCCGCTGGTCGCCGCGATGCGCGAGACGCTGGAGCGCAGCGAGCAGGCGCTGCTCTTCCTCAACCGGCGCGGCTATGCGCCGCTGACCCTGTGCCGCCATTGCGGCTATCGCTTCCAGTGCCCCAACTGCACCGCCTGGATGGTGGAGCATCGGCTGACCCGCCGCCTCGCCTGCCACCATTGCGGGCACAGCGTGCCGACGCCCGAGACCTGCCCGGAATGCCATGAGACGGATGCGCTGGTCGCCTGCGGGCCGGGCGTGGAGCGGATCGCGGACGAGGTGAAGGCACTGTTCCCGGAGGCGCGCACGGCCATCGTCACCTCCGACACGCTCTGGTCGCCGGCGCGGGCGGCCGCCTTCGTGCGGGATGTGGCGGGCGGCGCGGTGGATATCATCGTGGGCACGCAGCTCGTCACCAAGGGCTATCATTTTCCCGAGCTGACGCTGGTCGGCGTGGTCGATGCCGATCTGGGGCTGGATGGCGGCGACCTGCGCGCGGCCGAGCGGACCTATCAGCAGATCGTGCAGGTCTCCGGCCGGGCCGGGCGCGGCGAGAAGCCGGGGCGGGTGTTCATCCAGACGCGCCAGCCCGAGGCGCCGGTGATCCATGCGCTGCTGGAGGGCGACGAGGCCGCCTTCTACGGCGCCGAGACCGCCGCCCGGCGCAGCGCCAACGCGCCGCCCTTCGGCCGCTTCGCCGCGATCATCGTGAGCGATACCGATGCGGCGCTGGCCCGCCAGACCGCCCAGCGCATCGGCGAGGCCGCCCCGCGCGAGGCTGGCTTCGACGTCTACGGCCCGGCGGAGGCGCCACTGGCGGTGCTGCGCGGCCGCCACCGCTACAGGCTGCTGGTGCATGCGCGCCGCGCGGTCGACCTGCAGGATATCGTGCGGGGGTGGCTGGCACGCATCGACTGGAAGGCGTCGACGCGCGTGGGTGTGGATGTGGACCCCTACAGCTTCGTGTGAGCGGGTCCGCCCGTTCAAAACTCCGCAACGAGCGCAAAGCCTGATATCATCATGCAGAAATCCCGCATTCGCGGGATGATGATGGTCTCGAACTCGAAGGAAGGATGCAGCCGCCCGGATGCGGGTGGGGGGTGATACCGGGCGGCTGCACGATCGTGACAGGACTGGCCTGTCACGTCGTTCCGATTGCGCAACGCTTCAGGTCGTAATTGGTTTCCAGCTTGCCGCACGCGGCGCGCCGGAGGCCTTGCGGGCCATAGCGGCTTCCCGAACCGGCCGCACCGGCGCTGCGACGGGCGCTGGCTTGGACGCGGCCACCGGTTCCGGCTCCACCGCGAGCGGCGCCGGCACATGCCCATGCTCGAGGATGAAGGCCGCGCGACGGATGCGGTTGCGGCGCGAGAGGAAGGGATTCTCCGCCGAGGGCGGCGCGGCCGCCATCGCCTCGAGCTGATTGGCCTGATCGCTGGCGTGACGCGGCGTGAGCGTGACGGACGTCGCCGGGGCGGGCGGCTCGAAGGCCACGCTGGCGGGCGAAGCGGCGGCCACCGGCGCGGGGGCCATGGCGGCGTCCTGCGTCAGCGCGATATCGCGGGCTTCCTCGCGGCGGTCACGACGGCGCAGGGCGAGGAAAGCGCCTGCGCCCAGGACGAGGATCGCCCCGCCGGTGCCCAGCACCCACAGCGCCCGGTCATCCGACATCGCAGCCTCTGCCGGGGCCGGCGGGACCTCCGCCACCGTCAACGGAGCCGGTTCGGCGAGGGGCTGTTCCATCACGGGCGCGGCAGCCGGTGCTTCCGTGCGGGCTTCCACCGGCGCGGGCGGGGCCGCCTCGGCGCGTTCAGCCGGTTGGGCAGGCGCTTGGGCGCGCGGGGTCTCGCGCGCCGGGCGAGCCTCGGCCGCGCGGCGCGGGGCGGGCCCGGCCGCTTCGACCGGTGCCGGCGCGGCCTCGGGCAAGCGGGGCGCCTCGATCCGGGGCGCCACCGTCGGCGCGGCGGGCGCCGGGGGCGGCGGCGTCACTGTCATGGGCGGCAGCGTCGCAGCCTGACCTGGCAGGACCGGCGCCACGACCGTCGGCGCAGGCGTCTGCCCGGCGGGCGGCGTCGAGGCGACCGGCGTCTCGGGCAGGGTCGGCGCGGCGACCTGCGCCACCACCGGGGTTGCGGAAAGCGCCATGGCCGCGGCAAGCGCGGCGAGCGCGGGGCGATCGAGATAGCTGTATCTGGTCATAGCCCCAGAAGAACCCGTGACGCGGGGCCGGGGTTGCTGCGACGGGCCGGTCTTTACGGCCGTTCGTTCGATTCAAACGATCAGTCGCGTCCGACTCGGCGGCCCGATTCGCGGGCGAGAAGCGATTTTTTTCGTTCCAGACCATAGGCATAGCCGCCAAGCCCGCCGTCGCTCCGCACGACGCGATGGCAGGGGATCAGCACGGCGAGGTTATTGCCCCCGCAAGCGGAGCCGGCGGCGCGCACCGCGCCGGGCTTCCCGGCGGCCGCCGCGATCTGCGCATAGGAGCGCGTCTCGCCCGGCGGGATCGCCCGCAGCGCCGCCCACACCGCCTGCTGGAAGGCCGTGCCCGCCACATCGACCGGCAGCTGCACGGCACGCGCCGGATCGTCGACCAGCGCCACCACGTCCGCCACCAGCCGTGCGAACGCCGCGTCGCCCGGTCGGATCTCCGCCCTGGGGAAGCGCGCGCGCAGGGCCGCCTCGTCCTCGTCGAAGGCGATGCGGCACAGGCCCTTGTCCGTGGCCGCCACCAGCAGCGGGCCGAGCGAGCTGTGCGCGACCGCATGGCGGATGACCGCGCCCGCCCCGCCGTCGCGCCAGGCGCTCGGGCTCATGCCCAGCCGCGCCTGCGCATCGGCATAGGCGCGACTGGGCGCCTCATAGCCGGCATCGTAGATGGCGTCGGTCACGCGTTCGGTCTGCGCCAGCGCGTCGCCCAGCCGGCGGGCACGCAGGGCGCGGGCATAGGCGGCGGGCGAGACGCCGACATCGCGCGTGAACAGGCGCTGGAAATGATGCGGCGCATAACCGACCGCCGCGGCAAGCGCCGCCAGCGCGGGCGCGGTCTCGCTCTGCTCCAGGATCGCGAGCGCCCGGTCGATGGCGGTGCGGTCGCGCCCGACCTCGTCCGGCCGGCAGCGCTTGCAGGGACGGTAGCCGGCGGCCCGCGCCGCTCCGCCATCCGTCATCAGCTCGATATTCTCGCGGCGCGGCCGGCGCGCAGGGCAGCTCGGCTTGCAATAGATGCGCGTCGTTCGCACGGCCACGACGAAGCGGCCGTCCATGCGGCGGTCGCGCGCGTCGAACGCCGCCAGCGCGGCCTCCTCGCTCAGATTGCGCAGGGCGGAACCCATGATGTCAAATCCTGTCGATCCGCGCGGCGAAGCAGCCATGCGCGGCGTTATGGGCATGGATGTAGGCAATCTCTCCACGCGCGAACAGGGTACGGATGCCCGCATCGGCCTCGCCCGGCGCGGCGAGCTGCGCATGGGCCAGCATGCCGTGCCGGTCGAACCCGCGCAGCGAGAGGGTACGGCCGGCGAAGACTGGCGGCGGCGCGTCCACATGGATCGCGCTCGCCCCGGCCGCCTCGCGCACATAGATGGCATAGGCCGTGCGGAAGGGCGTGGCGACGTCATGGCTCACATGGTGGAGCAGGATCAGTGTCTCGCCCTCCTGCGCATCGACCAGCCCGACGCGGCATGGGAAACCCCGATTCGCGCTCGCCGTCACGCGCACGGCACGGCGCGCGGCCAGGGCGGCGGCGTCCATCCCGAACAGCGGCCGGAACGGCGCCAGAGGCAGGCCGGCGATCCGGTAGCTCATCTCTCATGTCTCCTCGTGCAATCGGGGCGACCATCGCAGAGAGCGGCGGCGGCGGCTTCCCATCGCTTGCGGTCAAACGGCGCGTCCGCGAAAATCCTCCCGTCGAAGGGCGTGCCGGAAAGCCTTGCCCAAATGCGATGAAATCAGGGCGCCCGCGAAAGCAGGAGCCCAGGGCGCGTGGGTCGTTCGCGACCGCCCCGGGCTCCTGCTTTCGCGGGAGCACAACATGGTTCAAACTTGATCGGAAAAACCCTAAGAGTCGCCGCATGACCCCGCGCCCGATCGGATCGCTCCGCCGCCTCGCCCTGCTGCTCCTGCTGCCGCTGCTGCTTCTGGCCCGACCCGGCGCGGCGCTGGCCGATGCGCAGGACATCGCTGCCGCCTCGCGCAGCGTGGTGCGCGTGGCGCTGGCCGCGACGGACGGGCAGAGCGCCTATTTCGTGGGCCATGGCAGCGGCGTGGTGGTGGCGCCCGGCCGCGTGCTCACCAATGCCCATGTGGTCGAGCTGGTGCGCAGCGAGCCGAACATCGTCATCGGCATCATCCCCTCGCAGGGCGCGCGCAGCTATAGCGGGCGGATCGTCGCCTATTCGCCGGGCAACGACCTCGCCCTCATCGCCTTCGACGGCGCGGACCTGCCGGTCGCCACCTTCTATTCCGGCGCGCCGGTCGACGGCGAGCAGGTGACGGCGATCGGCTATCCCGGCGCGGTCGACCGCGCGCAGGGCATGAGCCTGCAGGACATCGTCCGGCCGATGAGCCCGGTGCGCACATCCGGCACTGTCTCGGGCGGTCGGGCCTCCAAGCAGTTCGACACGGTGCTGCACACCGCGCCCATGGCAACCGGCAACAGCGGCGGCCCGCTGGTCGACAGCTGCGGGCGCGTGCTCGGCATCAACAGCTTCGGCTCGCTCTCGGACGGCAATGACGCCGAATATGGCTTCGCCGTGTCCAATCGGGAGATCGCCGGTTTCCTGCGCCAGGCGGGTGTGCAGGTGCAGCGCTCGGGCGAGGCATGCCGCTCCATGGCGGAGATCGAGGCGGCGCAGCGCATCGCGGACGAGCGCAGCCAGGCGGATGCGGCGCGGCGCGCGGAGGAACGGATGGTGGCGGAACGCGAGCGCACCTTCGCGGCGCGACTGGAGACGCAACAGGGCATCATCGCCCGCCGCGAGAACATGATGGCGCTGGCCGCGCTGCTGCTGGTGCTGGGCGGTATCGCGGGCGGCGCGGCGCTGCTCGCCCATGAGCAGGGCGAGGCGCGGCAGGCGCGCATCCGCGGCGGCATCGGCGCGGCGCTGCTCGCCGGCGCGCTGCTCGCCTTCCTGCTCCGCCCAGGCTTCGACAGCGGCGCGCCCGCCCCGGCGCCGGCGGATAACGGCGCACAGGCGGAGGGGGCCGCACCGCAGGCGGCCGCGGGCGTCGGCGACAATATCTGCCGCCTGAACGCCGATGTGAGCCGCGTCACCGTCTCGGACACCAGCGACGTGCCGTTCAGCTGGTCGGCCGAGGGCTGCCTCAACGGCCAGACCCAGTTCGTGCAGACCGACGGGCGCTGGCGCCGCATCCTCGTCCCCAGCGACGAGGCGTCGATCTCGGTGCGCAGCTTCGATCCGGCGAACGGCCGCTACCGGGCGGACAAATATCTGGTCGACGTGCAGGCCGCCGAGAAGGCGCGCGAGCTGCGCCACAATCTGCAATGGGCCGGCTGCACCAAGGATCCCAAGCTGCTCGCCCAGCTCACCCGCATGCAGGCCGATATCGGCGCCATGCTCACCACCCAGCCCAACGAGCGGCTGGTCTATCAATGCGAGCGGCGCGGGGGCAGCTAGGGTGATTTCGAGGCAGGCGGCATCCACCTGCCGGCTCGGAAATCAAGGCAACCGAAGGAAAAGCTGGACGCGTCCCGGCTCTTCAGACCGCTTCCCGCACATTCACCCGCAGCGCGTTGAACTCGCCGTGCAGCTCGGCGATCTGGTCGGCAATGACGTCCGCCGTGTCACGCAGGGTGCGCGCCGCGTCGACCAGCTGCACCGAGCCGGCGCGCGTATCTTCCGCCGCGTCGGTGATCTCGCGGATCTCGCTGCGCGTGTCGGCGATGGACCCGGCCATGCGCCGCCCCGCTTCCTCCTGCGATCCGGCGAGCGCCTCCACCGCATCGGCCTGCCGGCCCACGCCCATGGCCAGCTCCTCGACCCGCGAAGCGCTGTCGAGGAAATTGCCGGCGGTCCGCCCCACGCGCTGGAGCTGCTCGGCGATCTCGCCCGCCGTGCGCGTCGAATCGATCGCCAGCACCTTGATCTCGCGCGCCACGACCGCGAAGCCGAGGCCCGCCGCGCCCGATCGGTGCGCCTCGATATTGGCGTTGACGGACAGGAGGTTGGTCTGCCCGGCGATCCGCCGGATGAGGTCGAGCGCCTGCGCCATGCCGTCCACCAGCTCCGACAGGAGTTGAGCCTGGGAGCGGTTGTGCACGGACTGGTCGATGACGTCGCGCCCGTGCATCCGCGCCGTGGCGGCGCTGCGGCGCATGTCGGCGACGAGGCGGAGCAGGCCGAGACTCTCCTGCTGCACGACATCCACGCGCCGCGCGGTCGCCGAGACATTGTGCGCGACGACGTCTGCCCGGTCGCGCAGCTGCGCCGAGGCCGCCGCCAGCGTGGTCGCCATGTCGCGCATCCCCTGCGATGCGGTGGAGAGCGCCGCAACGAGCTGCGCCAGCACGGTGTCGAACCGGGCGAAATTGGCGTCCATCAGCTGCGCGCGCATCTGCGCGGCGCGCGTCTCGGCAAGCTCGCGCTGGCGCAGCGCGTCCTCGATGCGGCCTTGCTCGCGGCGGATCGCCTCGGCGCTGCGCTCGCTGTCCTGCGCCTGCGCCAGGGCGCGGGCGATCGCCCCCACCTCGTCGGCCCGCTCGACGCCCGGCACGGGCACAGGCTCGCCGTCGCCCGTGCGTGCGCGGCGCAGATGCTCCGCGATGGCCGTGAGCGGCTGGACGATGCGGGCCTCGCCGCGCCGCGCGACCAGCACGCCGCCGATCGCCGCGCCGAGAGAGATGGCGATCAGCAGCAGCTCCGCACCGGAATTCACCCAGCGCAGCACCCGCCGATCATGATCGGCGGTGGTCCGCAAACCCTCGATCGCCTGATCGATGCCGCCGAGCAGCGGATCGACCCCGCCATAAAAAGGTCCGGACAGGAAAAAGTCGAGCCCGTCCCGATCCTGACGGTCGAGCAGGGTCTGCAGGCGGGCCAGCGCGGCATCGGCGGCGGGGCGGGCAGGCGCGACAGCGCCGGCAATGTCCGGCGCGGAGCGGTCCAGCGCGGCCCAGTCCGCCCTGAGCGCGCCGCGGATATCCTGGAGCGCGGTCGCGCCGCCGGTCGCATCGATGGTACCGACCCGCACCTTGTCCGCGATCGTCCAGCCCGTCCGATAGGCGACCGTGATGGCCTGCAGTTCGCTCATCGACGCGATTCGCGCATCGACGAGCCGCGCGGTGATGATCCGATTCGTCGAGAGCGCCGCCAGCTGGCCCGCGATGAGCAGGCACAACAGCGCGCCCGCCGCGATCAGCAATCGCCGGAGCTGGCGCGAAATGGAGCGGTCGCGCGGCTGGATGTCGGATATCCGAAAGGCCGCTGGCCATCGGGGAAGGGCAGGCATCGCAGGTCCGTCTCTCATCTGCGGCTCCGGAGGAGCGCGTTCGGCCTCGCGCCGTAGTGAAGAAGCCATTGACGAAATATTACCTCGCCACAAAATTGCATGTAAAATCAGTGACATAAAACTGTCACAAATCGCCGGAGCCGAGCAGCGCCCGGCCGGCATCGCCGTGGATGGCGCGGGGCGCCGGCTCGCTCCGCGGCCCGTGCTTTCGGATCGGAATTCCGGGGATGGACGAGGCGAGGGATGCCCGGCGACCGCGGCCCGCCTCGCGGCTTGCATCCCGGTGCGACCCCTGCTAACCGCCGGCCCGTGTCGAAGGGGGCGGTAACACGCCTCCTCTTTTATGGCACCATTCAAATCGGCTTTGAGGGAAACGGGGCGCGTGGAGACTTCCAGCGGTATTCAGGCCAGTCTGGCGGGGCGTTATGCTCTTGCGCTGTTCGAGCTGGCGCGGGACGGCAAAGCGCTCGATTCGGTCGCGGCGAGCCTGGCCACGCTCAAGGCAGCGCTGGCCGAATCGGCCGATCTGCGCGCGCTCACCGGCAGCCCGGTGATCGGGCGCGAGACGGCCGCCAAGGCGATCGCGGCGGTGGCGGCGAGCCTGGGCGTCGATTCGCTCACGACGCGGACGCTCGGCGTGCTGGCCCACAACCGGCGCCTCTCGCAGCTGCCGAACGTCATCCGCGCCTTCGAGACGCTGCTTTCCGCCCACAAGGGCGAGACGCGCGCCGCGGTGACCTCCGCCTTCCCGCTCACCAAGACGCAGCAGACCGCGCTGGCGAAACAGCTCAAGGCGCGCACGGGCCGCGACACGGCCCTCGATCTCACCGTCGATCCCGCGATCATGGGCGGCCTCATCGTCAAGATGGGCAGCCAGATGATCGATTCCTCGCTCCGTACCCGTCTGAACAAGCTCGCGCAGGCCATGCGGGGCTGAACGCCCGCGACATGGTTCCGATGAAAGGCTGAACATGGATATCAACGCCGCAGAAATCTCCAAGGTCATCAAGGACCAGATCGCCAGCTTCGGCACCGAGGCCGAGGTGAGCGAAGTCGGAACCGTGCTGAGCGTGGGCGACGGAATCGCCCGCATCCACGGCCTCGACAATGTCCAGGCCGGCGAGATGGTCGAGTTCGCCAACGGCGTGCAGGGCATGGCCCTCAATCTGGAGGCCGACAATGTCGGCGTCGTGATCTTCGGCTCGGACGCCGAGATCAAGGAAGGCGATGTCGTCAAGCGCACCGGCACCATCGTGGACGTGCCCGTCGGCAAGGGCCTGCTCGGCCGCGTGGTCGACGGCCTCGGCAACCCGATCGACGGCAAGGGTCCGATCGTCTCGGATCAGCGCAGCCGCGTCGAGGTGAAGGCGCCGGGCATCATCCCGCGCAAGTCGGTGAACGAGCCGGTGCAGACCGGCCTCAAGGCGATCGACGCGCTGGTGCCGATCGGCCGTGGCCAGCGCGAGCTCATCATCGGCGACCGCCAGACCGGCAAGACCGCCGTCGCCATCGACACCTTCATCAACCAGAAGGGGCCGAACGCGGGCGATGACGAGAGCAAGAAGCTCTACTGCATCTATGTCGCCGTCGGCCAGAAGCGCTCCACCGTGGCGCAGATCGTCCGCCAGCTCGAAGAGAATGGCGCGATGGAATACAGCATCGTCATCGCCGCCACCGCCTCCGAGCCGGCGCCGCTGCAGTTCCTCGCGCCTTATACCGGCGCGGCCATGGGCGAATATTTCCGCGACAACGGCATGCACGCCGTGATCGTCTATGACGACCTCTCCAAGCAGGCCGTCGCCTATCGCCAGATGTCGCTGCTGCTGCGCCGCCCGCCGGGCCGCGAGGCCTATCCGGGCGACGTCTTCTATCTCCACAGCCGCCTGCTCGAGCGCGCCGCGAAGATGAACGACGCCAATGGCAACGGCTCGCTCACCGCGCTGCCGATCATCGAGACGCAGGCCGGCGACGTGTCCGCCTACATCCCGACCAACGTGATTTCGATCACCGACGGCCAGATCTTCCTCGAGACGAACCTGTTCTATCAGGGCATCCGTCCGGCCATCAACGTCGGCCTCTCGGTGTCGCGCGTCGGCTCCGCCGCGCAGACCAAGGCGATGAAGAAGGTGTCCGGCTCGATCAAGCTGGAGCTGGCCCAGTATCGCGAAATGGCGGCCTTCGCCCAGTTCGGCTCGGACCTCGACGCCTCGACGCAGAAGCTGCTCAACCGCGGCGCGCGCCTCACCGAGCTGCTCAAGCAGGCGCAGTTCAGCCCGCTGCCCTTCGAGGAGCAGACGCTGTCGATCTTCGCCGGCACCAACGGCTATCTCGACGTGCTGCCGGTCGGCGACGTGGTCCGCTACGAGGCGGCGATGCTGGCGCATTTCCGCAGCCATCATGCCGACCTGCTGGCGACGATCCGCGACACGCGCGACTTCGGCGACGAGGTGAAGGGCAAGGTCAAGGACGCGCTCGACGCGTTCGGGAAGACCTTCGCCTGAGCTGAACGATGCTGACGACCCACGCCCTCCTTGCCTGGACGATCATGGCGATCGGCCTGGTGCTGCTCCCGGGACCGGACACCATGCTGGTGGCCGGCCACGCGGCGCGGCGCGGGCTGCGGGCGGGCATGGCGGCGATCGGCGGCATCCAGCTCGGCGGCCTGTTCTATATGGCGCTGTGCGGCTTCGGCTTCCTTTCGGTGCTGAACGCCGTGCCGGGCCTGTTCATGGCAGTGAAGATCACCGGCGCGCTCTATCTGGCCTGGCTCGGCATCGGCCTGCTGCGCGGCGCGCTCCGCCCCGCGCAGGCTGCGGCCGAGGCGGGCCGGCTGGGGGGATCGCCCTTCAACCAGGGATTCCTGAGCACTGTGCTCAATCCCAAGGTGGCGATCTTCTTCCTCGCAGCGCTGCCGCAGTTCGTCGGCACCGGGCCGCAGGCGCCCTGGCAGGGCATGCTGCTCATCGCCATCGTCTATGGCCTCGGCTTCGTCTGGTGCGCGGCACTGGCGGCACTGGCGGCCCGTGCCGGCGCCCGCGTGGGCCGCAGCGGCGCGATGCGGTGGTTCGAGGGCGCGATGGGCGCCGGATTTGTTGGACTTGCGGGCCGCCTGGCCCTTGCTCGGAACATATGAGAAATGGCTAGCCTCAAGGAACTCAAGGGCCGGATCGCCTCGGTCAAATCGACCCAGAAGATCACCAAGGCCAAGCAGATGGTCGCGGCGGCCAAGCTGCGCAAGGCGCAGGCGGCGGCCGAGGCCGCGCGCCCCTATGCGCAGCGTCTGGAAGGCGTGGTCGCCAGCCTCGCCGCCAAGGTGACCGGCGACAGCGCCCCGCGCCTGCTCGCGGGCACCGGCAAGGATCAGGTGCATCTGCTGGTCGTCGCGAACGGCGACAAGGGCCTCTCCGGCGCGTTCAACGCCAATATCGTGAAGGCCGCCGTCGCGAAGGCGCGCGAGCTGATCGCGCAGGGCAAGACGGTGAAATTCTACCTCGTCGGCCGCAAGGGCCGCGCGGTGATCGCCCGCACCTTCCCCGGCCTGATCGCCGCTCAATATGACACGACGGCGGTGCGCACGCCGGGCTTCGACGAGGCGAGCGCCGTCGCCCACGACATTTCCGACCGCTTCTTCGCGGGCGAGTTCGATGTGGCGCATCTCTTCTATTCCGCGTTCAAATCGGCGCTGGCGCAGATCCCGACGGAGCAGCAGATCATCCCGGTCGCCGTGCCGGCCGATGCGCCCGCCGCCTCGGGCGCGGCGGTGGAATATGAGCCGGACGAGGAATCCATCCTCGCCGACCTCTTGCCGCGCAACATCACCATCCAGCTCTTCAAGGCGCTGCTGGAGAATATGGCCAGCGAGCAGGGCGCTTCGATGACCGCGATGGACAATGCGACGCGCAATGCGGGCGATCTCATCAATCGCCTGACCATCGAATATAACCGCAGCCGCCAGGCGGCGATCACCACCGAGCTGGTGGAGATCATCTCGGGCGCGGAGGCGCTGTAAGTTTTTGGACATGCCGTCACCCCGGCGCAGGCCGGGGTCCAGACAGGGCGGCGCAGACATGGATTCCGGCCTGCGCCGGAATGACGGATTGAGAAGGCAAGGAACGAACCGATGGCAGCTACCAACAATGTCGGCAAGATCAGCCAGGTGATCGGCGCCGTCGTCGACGTGATCTTCGAGGATCGTCTCCCGGCGATTCTCTCGGCGCTCGAGACGGACAATAACGGCCAGCGGCTCGTGCTCGAAGTGGCGCAGCATCTGGGCGAGAACACCGTGCGCACCATCGCCATGGACTCGACCGACGGCCTCACCCGCGGCCAGGACGTGACCGATACCGGCGCGCAGATCAGCGTGCCGGTCGGCCCGATGACGCTCGGCCGCATCCTCAACGTGGTCGGCGAGCCGATCGACGAGCGCGGCCCGGTGGGCGCCGCGACCACCGCGCCGATCCACGCCAAGGCCCCGGATTTCGTCGACCAGGCGACCGAGACCAGCATCCTCGTCACCGGCATCAAGGTGATCGACCTGCTCGCGCCCTATGCCAAGGGCGGCAAGATCGGCCTGTTCGGCGGCGCCGGCGTGGGCAAGACCGTGCTCATCCAGGAGCTCATCAACAACATCGCCAAGGGCCATGGCGGCACCTCCGTGTTCGCCGGCGTCGGCGAGCGGACCCGCGAGGGCAACGACCTCTATCACGAGTTCCTGGACGCGGGCGTCATCGCCAAGGATGCGGACGGCAACCCGACGCCGGAGGGCTCCAAGGTGGCGCTGGTGTTCGGCCAGATGAACGAGCCGCCGGGCGCCCGCGCCCGCGTCGCGCTCTCGGGTCTGACCATCGCCGAATATTTCCGCGACCAGGAAGGGCAGGACGTGCTCTTCTTCGTCGACAACATCTTCCGTTTCACCCAGGCGGGCTCGGAAGTGTCCGCGCTGCTCGGCCGCATCCCCTCGGCCGTGGGCTACCAGCCGACGCTGGCCACGGACATGGGCGCGCTGCAGGAGCGCATCACCTCCACCAACAAGGGCTCGATCACCTCGGTGCAGGCCATTTACGTGCCCGCAGACGACCTCACCGACCCGGCGCCGGCCACGTCCTTCGCGCACCTCGACGCGACGACCGTGCTAAACCGCGCCATCTCGGAGCTGGGCATCTACCCGGCGGTCGACCCGCTCGACTCCACCAGCCGCGTGCTGACCCCGGCCGTCGTCGGCCAGGAGCACTACGACACGGCGCGCCGCGTGCAGGAGACGCTGCAGAAGTACAAGTCGCTGCAGGACATCATCGCGATCCTGGGCATGGACGAGCTGTCCGAGGAGGACAAGCTCACCGTCGCCCGCGCCCGCAAGATCCAGCGCTTCCTCTCGCAGCCCTTCCACGTGGCCGAGGTCTTCACCGGCATCGCCGGCAAGTTCGTGCAGATCGAGGACACGGTGAAGAGCTTCAAGGCGGTGGTCGACGGCGAGTATGACCATCTGCCCGAGGCCGCCTTCTACATGGTCGGCGGCATCGACGAGGCCATCGAGAAGGGCAAGAAGCTGGCCGCCGAGGCGGCGTAAGGCCTGGCCCCCTCCCGCTTGCGGGAGCGGTTTGGGGGTGGGCCTGGCCCGCACCCATGAGAACAGCGCCGGGCCTGTGATGCCGCTGGCCCGGCGAACCCACCCCCGGCCCCTCCCGCAGACGGGAGGGGGGAGAGTTGAACATGGCCCTGCATTTCGAACTGGTGACTCCCGAACGCCTTGTCCTGTCCGAGGACGTCCACATGGTCGTCGTGCCCGGCACGGAAGGCGAGTTCGGCGTGCTGGAAGGCCACGCGCCCTTCATGTCCACCGTCAAGGACGGCGCGCTGAAGGTCTATGCCAGCGCGGGCAGCGAACCGCGCGTGATCCCGGTCGAAGGCGGCTTCGCGGAAGTGAGCGAGGCAGGGCTTACGGTGCTGGCCGAGCGGGCTGGGTGAAGCTACACGATATAGGGTGCGTCTCGCTGGGCCAGATGGCTTACGGCAAATAAACCATTCCATGCCTACGGACGCGTTCCGGAGGCTTCATGCATTTTCTGATCGATGATCTTCAAGGGCTGATACTTGGCGTCCTTGCGATGGTGCCATTGTGGCTGCTCCCTGGCTTCGGCCTGGCCCGGTTGGCGGCTGTGGCAGGGTTCTCACCGGCAAGGGATCGAGACGGGGCCGTTTGGGCCATCCTGTTTGCAGTAATCCTGTTGCCCGCACTTGATGCGTTGCTGGTTCGCGCATTCGGATTGGCGCCGGCCATCGGCCTGCATCTGCTTCTGGCGGTCGCAGGCGCACAGGGCGCTACTTATGCGCTACGCCAGGTTGCTCGCCCTTTCTATGCCATGGCGTTCCTATGGTTCCTTGTTTGCGCCTTTGTCTATGTCGACGTGGATCTGAATGACAGGCTGAACCAGAGCCTGATCATTCTGGATCTGGTGAAGCATAGTGCCGTTATCACCAGCATCAGCCATTATGGGCTTCCGCTGGTGGATCCATTTGTCGCTCGATCAGGGCCGGCGGGCTATTATCACTATTATTATCTTGTCGGCGCCATGGTCGACCGTGTGGGCGGCGGGTGCATCGATGGGCGGATGGCCTTTGCCGCCTCCGCCTTCTGGACCGGCATTGCCTTGCCCATAGCGTTGTGGTGGACGGCGAAAGCGATCGGCCTCGTTCACGATGGCAGATCCATCCGGTTTCTCGGTCTGTCCATCGCAGCCTGTTTCATCATGGGGCTCGATTTGCCGGCCATGCTTGCCAAGCTTTCTGTCGGTGCGCCGTTTGAAGGGCAAGCCGACTGGTGGGGCGAGGAAATCGGCTTCGGGATGATTGCTACCCAATGGGTGCCCCATCATCTGTCGGCCTGCATGGCGACGATCATCTCCGCCATTCTCATGCAGCATGCGGTCGATACAGAGGGGCGCGAGCGCATAGCGTCGGCCGTGGCGGCGGGTGTCGCACTGGCGAGCGTTGCCGGTTTATCGATCTGGGTCGCGCTCGGCGCCATGCCGATTCTCGGCTTCTGGGTACTGACCGCTCAAGGTCACATGTTGCAGCGCATCGCGATCATAGCGGCAGCGGGTGCCCTTGCCATGGTTCTGTTCGCGCCTCAGGCAATCGACATTCTGTACGGAAGAGCGGATGAAGGCTTTCCGCTCGGTCTCTGGATTCGCCCGTTCGCGCGTCTCATCTGGTATTCGCCATCGGCCAATTTCGTTATCAACGCCTCGTTGCTGCCATTCGGCTGGCTGCTCCAGTTCGGGATATTCGCGCTGGGGACCGGGGCGTTCCTTGCGCGTTCCACGCTTCGCGAGCTTCGCAGGACTCCACTGGGCTGGTTCATGATCGTCAGCTTCGTTGTAGGGCTTCTGCTGGCGAGCTTCGTCCGCTCCATCATCATCAACAATGATTTCGGCTGGCGCGTCGCCTGGTTTGTACAATGGCCAGCGATGATCTGGACGATTGCCATTCTACAGGACGCGTCGAGCCTGCGCACCCTGAGGCCGATCTGGTTGATATGCTTGGTGATCGGCCTTGCCGGCACGGCATGGAATCTCGCGGGCTTTCGATGGCTTCGCCCACCGCTGCTCGCGACATCCTGGCCCTTTATCAATGCCGACTCCAGCCTATCGCTTGCTCGGCGTAAAGCCTATGCTTGGGCACGGCGCACGCTGCCGCCCGACGCCGTGATCCAGCATAATCCTGCTGCGCATCGCCGAGCCTTCGATTTCGGTCTCTATGACATGCATCGGGTCTGGGTGGCCGATAGAGAGGCCAATCTCTTCGGCGCCAGTCGACAGATGGTCGGGCAGCGGCTGAAGGCGATCGCACCGGTTTTCGATCCCACTATCCCTTTCCCGATCATGGCGCGGCGTTTCGTCACCAAAGCTATCGATTATCTGGTCATTTCGGATGAGGATCCTGTCTGGGCATTCCGACGGGATCGCTTCGGTCCATGCATCTATGAGAATAATCGGGTTTGCATCGTCTCCACAAAATTTCTTTTGGAGAATACGAAATGAACAAAATAATAATGCTAATATTATATTATTTATCTTCAATATTTCTCGGATTATTATTGTTTACCGCATTGATGTCTACAGAATTATTTTCAATAATTGACATTATATTCTATAGAGGAATTATATTAGCGATTATTGCGGGGTTGCTTCTGGCATGTGCCAATATGGTGGCTATGCGTCGATGGCGCGCATGGCTGGATGGCCCGACAGCGCTTGCGGCTACCTCACTGTCCCTGTCGTTCAATCTCTGCTTCTTGGTGATCGTGCCTGTAACCATCGATCGATCCATTTCAGTTTTTCTGCTGGCACGCATCGAACAGGCAGGCCCTCAAGGCTTGTCCAGAGCGAACGCCAGCAGACTATTCGTCCGCGATTATGTGGATGGCATGGATCAGATCGGCCGCCGTTTCGATGAGCAGCTCAAGACAGGCAATATCCAGTTCCATAATGGCCGGGCAGTCATTTCCCCGCAGGGGCAACGCTTTCTTGCCCTGGCGCGTATGGTCTCGAACCTGATGCATACGGACCCCCGCTTCCTTGCGGTTGAAGATACAGAGCGCGCCATGCTCGATCAGCCACCACCGACCCGTCAGCAATAGACCGTTCAACATTTCTCAAGCCTTGCGATCTAGGGTCAGCGCGCAACGACCTCTGCAACGCTAAGTGACCGGGCTTCGAGCAGTATATGAGCGCATTTGGACGCAAGAACGGAATGAGCGGCAAGCCATCCTTCGGGGTGGCGCGGCCGATGCATGCACCTAGCGGCCTGATGCAGGCCGCGCCGTCCGCGCCTGGCGCGTCGCAGTTTCCGCCGTTGCCCGAGGCGCTGGTGCCGACGGGCATGATGCCGGCGGGGACGCCCACCCTCGATCGCCACGCCGACGCCCTCACCCGCCTCAACGAGCGCATGAACGCCGATCACAGCGCCGGGGAGCAGGCGCAGGGGTTCGAGGCGAGTGTCCACAAGATCAAGGAGCAGGTGCTGCCGCGCCTGCTGGAGCGTGTCGATCCGGAAGCGGCGGCGACGCTCACCAAGGATGAGCTGGCCGAGGAGTTCCGGCCGATCATCATGGAGGTGCTGGCCGAGCTGAAGCTCACGCTCAACCGGCGCGAGCAGTTCGCGCTGGAGAAGGTGCTGGTCGACGAGCTGCTGGGCTTCGGGCCGCTGGAGGAGCTGCTCTCGGACCCGGACGTCAGCGACATCATGGTCAACGGCCCCGAGCAGACCTACATAGAGAAGAAGGGCAAGCTCCAGCTCGCCCAGATCCATTTCCGCGACGAGGAGCATCTCTTCCAGATCGCCCAGCGCATCGTGAACCAGGTCGGCCGCCGCGTCGACCAGACCACGCCGCTGGCCGACGCCCGCCTGCCGGACGGCAGCCGCGTCAACGTGATCGTGCCGCCGCTCTCATTGCGTGGCACGGCCATCTCGATCCGCAAATTCTCCGCCAAGCCGATCACGCTGGACATGATGGCGCGGGGCGGCTCCATGTCCGAGAAGATGGCGACAGCGCTCAAGATCGCGGGCGCCTGCCGCTTCAACGTCGTCATCTCAGGCGGCACCGGCTCGGGCAAGACGACCATGCTCAACGCCCTCTCCAAGATGATCGACCCGGGCGAGCGCGTGCTCACCATCGAGGACGCGGCGGAGCTTCGCCTGCAGCAGCCGCACTGGCTGCCGCTGGAGACGCGTCCGGCGAACCTCGAGGGCCAGGGCCAGATCACCATCGGCGACCTCGTCAAGAACGCGCTGCGCATGCGGCCGGACCGGATCATCCTGGGCGAGATCCGCGGCGCCGAGTGTTTCGACCTGCTCGCCGCCATGAACACGGGCCATGACGGCTCCATGTGCACGCTGCACTCCAACAGCCCGCGCGAGTGCCTGGGCCGCATGGAGAACATGATCCTGATGGGCGACATCAAGATCCCCAAGGAAGCCATCTCCAAGCAGATCGCCGACTCGGTGGACCTGATCGTGCAGGTGAAGCGCCTGCGCGACGGCTCGCGCCGCGTCACCAACATCACCGAGGTGATCGGCATGGAAGGCGAGGTGATCGTCACCCAGGAGCTGTTCAAGTTCGAATATCTGGAGGAGGATGCTGACGGCAGGATCGTCGGCGAATATCGCTCCATGGGCCTGCGCCCCTACACGTTGGACAAGGCGCGGCAGTTCGGGTTCGATCAGGCGCTGCTCGACGCCTGCCTTTGAGGATGCGTCATGGGGCGGTGGGCGCGCGCTTATCGCAACCGCTCTGCATGCGAGCGTAGCTTGAGTGCGGTCTGAGTGTCCGCACGGGCAATTCATAGCAGTTGTGAGCGCCTCAACCCCCTCCCCTGAAGGGGAGGGGCTGGGGGTGGGGTCTTCCCCAGCAGCGCCGCGCTTAATCGCAAGCCCCCACCCTAACCGCTTCCCTGAAGGGGAGGGGCTATTGCTTCGCTCCAACGCCCCATGCCTTGCGCGCGTAACGGGCTTGCGACATGCTGCCCCCTCGCGAAAGCAAGGAGAGAGCCTCATGTCCCCCGTCCGATCCCGCGCGCTGCTGGCCGGCGCCGTTCTGCTGGCCGCCGCGGCCCTCCCGATGAGCGCACAGGCGCAGGCGGATGTCGCCGCCGCGCCGGCCGGCGCCATTCCGGCGGACATCGCCCAGGCCGTCGCCGCCGCGACGCGCGCGCCCGACAATGTCCGGCGCGACCGCTATCGGCATCCGGCCGAGACGCTGGCCTTCTTCGGCGTCACCGGCGGACAGACCGTGCTCGAATATTTCCCCGCCGGCGGCTGGTATCTGGAGATACTGGCGCCGCTCGCCGCGCAAGGCGGCGGCACCTATATCGCGGCGCAGCCCGCCGGGCGCTACCGGGAGCAGACGCAGGCCAAGATCCAGTCCAATACGGCGCTCTACAGCGGCGCGAAGCTGGTCGACTGGCCGGCGGGCGAGGCGGTGCCGGGCGATTCGGTGGACACGGTGCTGACCTTCCGCAACGTGCACAACATGGTGATGGGCGACAGCGCCGCCGCCACCTTCGCCGAGTTCTTCCGCGTGCTGAAGCCGGGCGGCGTGCTGGGCGTGGTGGACCATCGCCTGCCCGAGGACCGCGACAGCGCGCTGGAGCGCAGCAGCGGCTATCTCAAGGTCTCGACGGTGCGGCGACTGGCCGAGGAGGCCGGCTTCGTGCTGGACGCCAGCGCGGAGATCAACGCCAATCCCAAAGACAGCGCCGACTGGTCGAAGGGCGTCTGGACCCTGCCGCCCACCCTGACCGAGGGCGACACCAATCGCGAGCAATATCTGGCGGTCGGCGAGAGCGACCGGATGACGCTGCGTTTCCGCAAGCCCGCCGGCTAGGCTGTATCGACATTCAGGTTTCTGGATTGGTTGGCCGCCTCGCCACCCCTATTCTTCATCATGCTGAACATGTTTCAGCATGACGTGGTTTTGAAGATTCGGCGCTGAATATCGATACGGCCTGGAGGCGCCGTTCGCTCGCCTGGAACCTTGCGCCTGCGGGAGCAGGCCCCTGCCCGGTCAATGCAACCGCGCGGCTTCCCGGGCCTGCCTTGTTTACACGGGAGCCCATCGTCGGATGGGGTCCCGCTGTATCGGCATCCGACACCGGGTTTACGAAACCGCCTTGCCTCTCCGGCACCAGCAAGCCGGTGCGGACCGCGATATCTGCGGGAGGCGCGATCCGTGACAATCGCTCACCGGCGGATCACCTTCGCCCGCCTCCGCGCTGATCGCAACGGCTGCACCCGCCGCCAGCGACCGGCAAAGAAAAAGGGCGGCCCGCTGTACGCGGACCGCCCCATTCTCTTGTTGCCGTGACGCGATCAGGCGAAGCTGACGGCCGTCTTGCGGCGACGCATGGAACCGCCGACGAAGGCGAAGCCACCGATCATCATGAGCCACGTGCTGGGCTCCGGAACCGCAGCCGTCGGAACGAGCAGGCTGTTGATCCAGTCGGCATGCAGCCACACGGGCACATAGCCGCTGAACTCGCCATAGCTGCTGTTCAGATTGCCATCCACGTCACCCCAGGAGGTGCCGAAGGTCAGGCCATAGGAATTGACCGACGCCACCTGGCCGTTGATGAACGAGCCGCCGCCCGAGTCGCCGCCGGCCACGCCGACTTCGCCCTCACCGGTGCCCAGGCCGCAGAAGGTCGTGCCCGGAAGACCGCCGAAATCGCTGGCCTGCGTGATACGGCAGGACGCGTCATTGGCGGCAAGGCCATTGTCGAAATCCGAGATGTACGAATATTCGATCTGCGAGAAGGGCTCGCCCAGAATGTCCGACCAGGTCGTGCCGAACAGGTCGTCGCCGAGGGCGAAGTCATAGTTGTTCGTGCCCTGACGGAACCAGCCCAGACGGTTCGGGTTGGCGGTGTTCACGCCAACCTGACCACCGATCGACGAGGTCGAGCCATAGCCGGTGACGGTCATCTGCTGGCCGGTCAGATCACCGGTATACAGCTGATAGGATTCGGCGAAAACCGGCGCGGCCTGCGAGAGACGGACCAGCGCGATGTCGTTCTGATCGATCACATCGCCGGTATATTGCGAGTTCACGAAGATGCCGTTGGACTGAACCGTCGTGTAGCCCGGGCCGCCATAGTAGAACTGCACATCCGGACCGCTGCCCGGATTACGGAAGAACACGGTGACCGCGTCGTCCGCATAGTCGGGCGTGCCGCCACCGCTGCTGACGCAGTGACCGGCGGTGAGGATGGTCATGCGATCGGCAAGCAGCGTGCCGGAGCAGACGAAGCCGCCCATCAGCAGGCCGACGGTGCCAGAGAAAGCCGGCATCGAGCCGGTGTTGATCGTCTCGCCATGGCCGGCGTTGGTCGGGCCAGTGCCGACCAGCATGCTCTGCGCCGTCCAGTTCAGATTGCCGTAGCTGCCCGACTGAACCTGGCCGCCCGTGACGGCCTGGGCCGGCGCGAACGCCAGCGGCAGGGCCATCGCCGCAGAGGCCGCCAGAACGCGGCCTACAAACTTCATGCTCATAAAACCTCCCACTCAATGTCCCACGATGGCAGCGGAGTCGCTGTCATCATGTGCGGATGGTGCCTGTGGGTGGCGGTCCTCGTCAAGAGCTCGTTAATACAGTATTCACCCTTTTTCGAAAAATTCGTCTGCTGGAAACATTATGTCCCAGTAAGGCACGATTTTCGATCCGGGAGAAACACCGGACACGAAAACGGGCGCCGCTCCCCGCGACGCCCGCTTTTCCAACGAATTTTACGGCCCGGCTTGCGGCTCAGGCGGCGAGCTTCCGCAGCACATAAGGCAGGATGCCGCCGTTGAGGAAATAATCCAGCTCGTTCACCGTATCGATGCGGCAGAGCGCCGGGAAGGTGAAGGCGCTGCCGTCGGCGCGCCGGCCTTCCACCGTCACCATCTGGCGCGGCTTGAGCTGCGCCACGCCGTGGATGGTGAAGCTCTCGTCGCCGGTGAGGCCCAGCGTCTCGCGGTTGACGCCATCCGCGAACTGCAGCGGCAGCACGCCCATGCCGACGAGGTTGGAGCGGTGGATGCGCTCGAAGCTCTCGGCGATCACCGCGCGCACGCCGAGCAGGCGCGTGCCCTTGGCCGCCCAGTCGCGCGAGGAGCCGGTGCCATATTCCTTGCCGGCGATGACGACCAGCGGCGTGCCCTCGCCCGCGAACTTCATCGCCGCGTCGTAGATCGGCATCACCTCGCCCTGGTAGCGGGTCATGCCGCCCTCGACGCCGTCCAGCATCTGATTCTTGATGCGGATATTGGCGAAGGTGCCCCGCATCATCACTTCATGATGGCCGCGGCGCGAGCCGTAGCTGTTGAAATCGGCGGGGGCGACCTGCCGCTCCTGCAGCCAGATGCCGGCGGGGCTGGAGGCCTTGATGGAGCCGGCGGGCGAGATGTGGTCGGTGGTGATCGAATCGCCGAAGATGGCGAGCGGCCTGGCCTCGATGATGTCGGCGACCGGCGCCGGCGTCATCTCCATGCCCTCGAAATAGGGCGGGTTGGCGACATAGGTGGAGCCGGCGCGCCAGCTGTAGGTGTCCGATCCGGTCACGTCGATCGCCTGCCAGCGCGCGTCGCCGGTGAAGACGGCGGCGTAGCGGGTCTGGAACATGTCGCGGGTCAGCGCGCCGTCCATCACCGAGCGCACCTCGTCATTGGTCGGCCAGATATCCTTGAGGAACACGTCCTCCCCATCCTTGCCGGTGCCGATCGGCGTCGCGACGAAATCCTGCGTCACCGTGCCCTTGAGCGCATAGGCGACGACCAGCGGCGGCGAGGCGAGGAAGTTCGCCCGCACGTCCGGCGAGACGCGGCCCTCGAAATTGCGGTTGCCCGAGAGGACCGAGGCGGCGACGATGTCGTTGCCGTTGATCGCGCGGCTGATCGGCTCGGCCAGCGGGCCGCTGTTGCCGATGCAGGTGGTGCAGCCATAGCCGACCAGGTTGAAGCCGATTGCGTCCAGATCCGCCTGCAGGCCGGACTTCTCCAGATAGTCGGTGACGACCTGGCTGCCCGGCGCGAGGCTGGTCTTGACCCAGGGCTTGGGCTTCAGGCCCTTCTCCGCCGCCTTGCGGGCGACGAGGCCGGCGGCGATCAGCACCGAGGGATTGGAGGTGTTGGTGCAGCTGGTGATGGCGGCGATCACCACGTCGCCGTCGCCGATGTCATGGTCACGGCCCTCGACGGGCACGCGCACGGCGGCCGCCTTCTTGTAGACCGTCTCCAGATCGGTGTTGAACACATCATCCACCTTGTCGAGCACGACCTTGTCCTGCGGCCGCTTGGGGCCGGCGAGGCTGGGCAGCACCGTGCCCATGTCCAGCTCCAGCGTGTCGGTGAAGATCGGATCGGCGGCGCCGGCATCGTGCCAGAAGCCCTGCGTCTTCGCATAGGCCTCGACCATCGCGATCTGGTCTTCGTCGCGGCCGGTCAGGCGCATATAGTCGAGCGTCTTGCCGTCGATCGGGAAGAAACCGCAGGTGGCGCCATATTCCGGCGCCATGTTGGCGATGGTGGCGCGGTCGGCGAGGCTGAGTGCGCTGACGCCGGGGCCGAAGAACTCGACGAAGCGGCCGACCACGCCCTTGGCGCGCAGCATCTGCGTGACGGTGAGCACCAGGTCGGTGGCGGTGATGCCCTCGCCCAGCGCGCCGGTCAGCTTGAAGCCGACCACCTCGGGGATGAGCATGGAGACCGGCTGGCCAAGCATCGCCGCCTCGGCCTCGATGCCGCCCACGCCCCAGCCCAGCACGCCGAGGCCATTGACCATGGTCGTGTGGCTGTCCGTGCCGACGCAGGTGTCCGGATAGGCGACGGTCTCGCCATTGGCGTCCACGCTGGTCCACACCGCCTGCGCGATATGCTCCAGATTGACCTGGTGGCAGATGCCGGTGCCCGGCGGCACCACCTTGAAATTGTCGAGGCTCTTGCTGCCCCATTTGAGGAAGTCGTAGCGCTCGGCATTGCGCTGATATTCCAGCTCGACATTGTCCTCGAAGGCGCGCGGCGTGCCGAACTCGTCGACCATCACCGAGTGGTCGATGACCAGATGCACCGGCACCTGCGGGTTGATCTTGGCCGCGTCCGCGCCGAGCGCGTTCATCGCGTCGCGCATGGCGGCGAGGTCCACGACGCAGGGCACGCCGGTGAAATCCTGCATCAGCACGCGCGCGGGGCGATACTGGATCTCGTTGTCGGACGCGACCGGGTTCTTCTGCCAGTCGATGATCGCCTTCACATCGTCGGTGGTGACGGTGACGCCGTCCTCGAAGCGCAGCATATTCTCCAGCAGCACCTTCATCGAGAAGGGCAGGCGCGAGACGTCGCCATAGGCCTCGGCCGCCTTGGCCAGCGAATAATAGCCGTAGCGCTTGCCACCCACGTCCAGCGTGTCACGCGTGCCTAGCGTATCCTGTCCGATCGCGGTCATGGGTCCGAATCTCCTCAATGGTCTGTTGCGGCGCTCGGCTGGGGATGGGCGAGCGATCGGCGCGGGGGCATGGGGCCGCTCCGCGCGATCCGCCCGTTCCCGGCGCGCGCGGGCCGCCTCCCGGCCGCGCATGCCGCTGTCCGACGACAGGGCCATAGCGCTTCGCGGGCGGGTGTCAACGCTCGCGGACGGATGCAGGCCGCAATGCCGGCCGGACGATGGCGCCGGTCTCCGGCCATGGCAGTTCCATCCGAAACGGATGAAATGGCGCCTTCAGGACGGGCTTGGCCCGCGCTTCCTCCGAATCGGAACAAAAGGGGTTCAAATTGGAGTTCGAATCGCGCATAACTGGAACAAACGCGGTACGTTAAGGGGACGAGCCATGCTGCGAGAGACATGCACGACATCGGGCGGGATCGAAGGCGGATACGCCCATGGGGAAGGGGCGGCCCTGTCACCGCCGCTGGAGCGGATCGGGGTGGATATCCGGCCTACCCTCCTGCTGGCGGGCGAGGCCGCGCGGACGGGCGTGCTGGCGCGATGGGCCGGGCGCGCCGGCCTGCGCGTCCTCGGCGCCGTGGCGCCGGCCCAGCTGCCCGGCCGGCTGGCGCAGGTGGCGATGGTCGACCTCGTCCTGCTGGACCTGCGCGACGCCGATCCCGGCGCCGAACCGGACCAGGCGCAGGCGCGCGCGATCGCCATGCGGCAGGGCCTGTGCGCCACACGGCTGGCCGTCATCACCGACCTTGCCGGGCTGGACCGGGCGATGGCGCAGATGGAGGCGCCGGGCGTCGAGTTCCTGTGCGATCCGGCGGACAGCGACATCGTCACGCTGCTGGTGATGGCCGGCCTCGCGCCGGCGCGCGGCGGTCCGGCGCACTTGCACGACTCGACGCGCGAGAGCGAGGCGGCACGGATCGAGCGGCTGAGCGAGGAAGTGCGGCGCCTTGCCGTCACCATCGAGCGGCTCGCCGGCCCCGGCCTGATGAGCGACGAGAGCGCCAGCGTCATGGCGCCGCGCAGCGCCTATCGTGCCCCGCAGGCCTTGGAGGCGCTGGTGTCCGTCCCGCCCGCGCCGGCCGGCGCCATCCCGCCCGCCCGTGCGCGAACCGCGGCGAGCAGCGGGAGCGCCCAGCCCCTCACCCATGCCGATGTGCGCGCGATCATCCGCGCCCGGCGCATGCGCGATCATTTCCTGCCGGCGGACCTGTTCGCCGATCCGGCCTGGGACATGATGCTCGATCTGCTGGCCGCGCACCTTTCCGGTCAGCGCGTGTCGGTCTCCAGCCTGTGCATCGCCTCGGCCGTGCCGCCGACCACGGCGCTGCGCTGGATCCGCCAGCTCACCGACCGCGCCGTCTTCGCGCGTATCGACGATCCGGCCGACGGGCGGCGCGTGTTCATCGAGCTGACCGACGACGCCGCGCGCGCCCTCACCGCCTGGGCGCAGGCCGTGCGGGGCAGCGGCGGCCTGCTCGCGCCCGGCCGCTGAAGGCGCGCGCGCAACACGCGCCCGCCCCGCCGGCTTGACCGGGCGGGGATCGCACCGATATGGGAGCCCATCATCGGTCCGCGGCCGCCGTCCGGCGGCACTGCCCCGGGGGCGATTAGCTCAGCTGGTAGAGCGTCTCGTTTACACCGAGAATGTCGGCGGTTCGAGCCCGTCATCGCCCACCATATCCTCGTCCGTCCGGCTGTCCCCGGCGACACCCGATCCGCTATGGGCAAAGGGCCGTTCCCTGCTATCCTGCACCCATGAGAGCCAAGCAAGACAAGCAAGAGCCGTGTGACGCGATGGCACAAGCGGTTCGCCGGTTCACCATCGAGGCCGGCCTGATGATGAGCGCGCAGACCCTGATTCTGATGGCGCTGATCCTGGCCGTGAAGATGTGAAAGGGAGGGAATATGCGCAGGCATCTCAGCCGGTGGATGCCAGCATCATGGCGATCGGCGGCAATATGCAGGTCGCCTTGAAGGTCCGCATCGAGGACGTCGACGAATTCGGGATGGGACCAAATCGGGATGGTCTGCCGCGTCAAGGGCATGACGGGCGTATGGAGCGAGCCTCGGTTGCGGCCATGGGCTTGTGTGCCGCATCTCTCATTTCTGTGAAGCGGCCGGCGATTTGGGACCTGGCAAGAGCCATCGCGCTATCCCGGGCGCCGTCACGCAAGCGCTTCGAGCATGCGCGCCGGAGAATATGGGCGTCGCCAGCGCCCCTCCCCCTCCCAAACCCTCGCCATGGCCACGCGCAAAGACGTGCAATGCCCTCGCCGCTGCTATCCGCCATGCTTCAGGCGCGCATAAAGCTCGCGGCCGGTGCGCATGGCGTCGTGCGTGTCGGCATCATCGGGCGGCTGGAGAGCGTCCACGGCGACGAAGTTCGTGGCCAGCGCCGCGATACGGGCTTGCCGCGGCTGCCAGGAAATGGGCGGCCCGGCGGCTATCCATGACGGGATGCCGTCCCTGAACAGACTCGTGTCGAGATAGAATGCCGCGCCGCCCAGGCCCTCGGCTCTGCCGCCCTGCTCGGCGGTATAGGCGCGGGCGAACGCGAAATTGGCCTGGAGCTGAGGCACGACGTCGTTCACGCGCCGATAGGTCCGCACCGCTTTCAGCGCGTCCTGCTTCGTCAGCGTGCCGGCGGCCAGATCCTCTATGGTCCGGGCCAGCGTCTCATGCTGGTCGAGCAGGCCGCGATTGCTTCCCCTCGCGCGCAGCCCGGCGGCGACCACGGCGCGCAGGCCATAGCCGCCCAGCGCCCGGTCGGCCTCGTTTGCCGCTTCGAAAAGGGCATGGCTCCGTTCGATGAACGGCCAGACGCGATCCCGCCGCGTGAGGCCGATATCGCGATAGGCGACCGCGCCGTCATTGATGACCAGCGTCGGGAATGTGCTGCGGCTGAACCGCGCCACCACGTCCTGAAAGGCGCGCAGCCGGGCGATGGCCTGACGGGCGCTCGGGCAGGAGGGATCGAAGCTGGCGGCGTTCAGCATCGAGCCATAGCCGAGCAGGTCGATCCAGCAGGCGATCGACACGATGACCGGGGAAGCGACCGTCCGATCCTGCGCCATGGCCACGCCCCTTCTTCCTCCGCAAAGGCGCCCGCCGCCCCGCCTCACCTTCGAGAACGCGGGAACGGCCAGCCGTCAAGAGCGGAGCGGTCAGGCCGGAAGCAGAAGGAGGCCAGTGTGCATCGCCCGTTCGAAGCCCCGGAATGAACAGCCTGATCTCGCCATTCGATCCAGCCTACAGCGGCAACCCGGCATAATTCTCCGCGATGCTGGTCTGCGCGGCGGTGCTGGAGCCGATATAGTCCAGCTCGGCCACCTGCATCGCCCGCTCGAAGGGGCCGTCCTCCGGGAAGCGGTGCATCAGCCGGGTGAGCGACCAGGAGAAGCGCTCCGCCTTCCACACACGGGCCAGCGCGCGGTCGGAATAAGCGGGAATCGCATCGGCATCGTTGCGGCGGAACCAGGCGGTGAGCGCATCGGCCGCATAATATACGTCGCTGGCGGCGAGGTTCAGGCCCTTGGCGCCGGTGGGCGGCACGATATGGGCCGCGTCGCCGCACAGCATCAGGCTGCCATGGCGCATCGGCGCGAAGACATAGGAGCGCAGCGGCGCGATCGACTTCTCGATCGATGGTCCGCGCACGATATGCGCGGCGGCGTCCGGACCCAGGCGGATCGCCAGCTCGTCCCAGATGCGGTCGTCCGGCCAGTCCTCCACCTGCTCGGTGAGCGGCACGTCCACATAATAGCGGCTGCGCGTGGTGCTGCGCTGGGAGGCCAGCGCGAAGCCGCGCTCGTGATTGGCGTAGATCAGCTCATGGTTGCAGGGCGGCACGTCCGCCAGGATGCCGAGCCAGCCGAACGGATAGACACGCTCATAGCCGCGCCCCACCCCGGCGGGGATCGCCTTGCGGCTGGGTCCGTGGAAGCCGTCGCAGCCCACGATAATGCGCGCGTCCACCCGCTGCGGCGCGCCGTCCTTCACATAGGTGACGTAAGGCGCATCGCTCTCGATGTCGTGCAGCGCCACCTCGCCCGCCTCGTAGACCACCTCCAGCCCGCGCCCGGCGCTGGCCTCCATGAGGTCGCGGGTCAGCTCGGTCTGGCCGTAGACGACCACATGGCGACCGGTGAGCGCGGCGATGTCGATGCGGATCAGCCGCTCGCCGTCGGCGAGGTTGAAGCCGTCATGCACCAGCCCCTCGGCCCTGAGCCGCGCGTCCAGCCCCAGCCGCGCCATCAGGTCGACCGTGCCCTGCTCCAGCACGCCGGCGCGGATGCGGCCCAGCACATAGTCCGGGCTCTGGCGCTCCAGCACGATGCAGTCGACGCCCTCCGCGCGCAGCAGATGGCCGAGCAGCAACCCGGCCGGCCCGGCGCCGATGATGCAGACCTGCCGCATGTCTCTCTCCTTCGCCATCTGGATATCCACCCTTCAATCGCGCGGGCGGATGCGGTTGGGAAGGGACAGTCCGGACATTCGCTGGTATTTTCCGGACATGCGACCGACCGACTCGACCGTGCCGATCTATGGCCTTTATGGTGACGACATCCACGCGTGGCAGGAGGATTTCTTCCATTGCGAGACGATCGCGGCGCGCAGCGGACGGCATGGCTGGGAGATTTCGCCCCATGTCCATGCCGGGCTGGCGCAGATGCTGTTCCTCGCCAGCGGGCAGGTGGCGTGGCGGCTGGAGGCGGAGACGCGCAGCCTCGCCGGCCCGGTGCTCATCGGCGTGCCGCGCGGCGTCACCCACGGCTTCCGCTTCTCCAGCGACGTGGTCGGCTTCGTCGTCACCCTGTCGCAGGACTTCATCGACAGCCTCAACCGCGAGGATGCGCTGCGGCGGCAACTGCTGGCGCCGGCCTGCCACCGGCCGGCCGACGCGCTGGTCGAGCGGCTGCTCGCGCTCGGCCGGCAGCTCGTCGAGGCCGAGCAGGACCGCTTCGATCCGGACGTCCACCGGCTCCACCGCGCGCTGGCCGAGGCATGGCTGCGCACCGCCATCCAGCCGGGCCTCGATCCGGCCGACCGGCACGGGCCGATCGCGCGGCGCTTCCAGGCGCTGGTCGAGACCGGCTATCGCGAGCATCGCCCGGTCGGCGACTATGCGGCGCGGCTGCACTGCACCGCGCGCACCCTCTCGCGCCATGTCGAGGCGGCGTTCGGCATGACGCCGCTGCAGTTCATCAACCGCCGGCTGCTGTTCGAGGCGCGGCGGCGACTGCGCTTCTCCGACGCGAGCTGCAGCGAGATCGCGGCCGAGCTGGGCTTCCAGGACCCCTCCTATTTCGCGCGCTTCTACCGGCGGATGACGGGCCGCGCACCCAGCGCCGAGCGCGCGCGGGACGCGTGACGCAAGTGCATCACGCGCTGGTCTGGGCGTCACCCGCCCCGCCGAGCGAGCGGGTCTCCCAGATCGCCACGATCACCAGCACCAGCGCAGCGCCCAGCCCCAGCACATAGCCGTCATGGATGGGAAGGAGTGCCAGCGCCGCCAGCAGGCCAAATCCCACCAGATGGCTGAAGGGCATGTTGCGCCATGTCGCGCGCTTGAAGGCGATATTGCCGAGCAGGAACAGCGCCACGCCGCCGATCGTCGTCGCCCAGGCGGCGGCGGTGATATGGCCGGCGGGATGGGCGAGCAGCATCTCGTCGCTTGCCGCGCTGACGATGATACCGGCGACGATCGGGATCGGCGCATAGGTGTAGGCGAGGCGCGCCACCCGGCCGGGATCGTCATGATGGGCAATCATGTGCCCGGCCCGCTGCGCGCCGATGTTGAAATAAAGCCACCACATGGCCACCGAGCTCAGGAAGGCGCTGGCGAAGGCGAGCAGCGCCGGCACCGTCCATGGCATCTCCGCCATGGTCGCGCCGGTGATGAGGATCGATTCGCCCAGCGCGATGATGATGAACAGGCCGCTGCGCTCGGCCATGTGACCACCCTCCACATCCCAGTCGGCCGTGCTGGAGCGGCCCAGCCCGGGCACGGGGAACCGCGCAGACGGCCCGGTATATTCGATGGCGAGGCCGAGCGCCCACAGGCCCAGCCGCGCGAGCCCATCCGCGAGCCCGCCCGCGATCCAGAACAGGGCGGAGACGCTCAGCCACAGGGTGATGCGGACGAAATTGCGGAACCCCGCCGGATTGTGCCGCCGCATGACGACCACCATGTAAAGCGAGCGGCCGACCTGCATCGTCACATAGGCGATGGCGAAGATGAGGCCACCGGCGCCCCATGCCGTGGGGATGCTCATGGAGAGCACCAGCCCGCAGGCCATCAGCGCGAACAGCAGCAGGCGGACGCGCCAGCGCTCGGGATCGAGCCAGTTAGTGACCCAGCAGGTGAAAATCCACACCCACCAGACGGCGAGGAAGAGCAGCAGCGTCTCGACTGCGCCCAGCAGGCTGGGATGGGCGATCAGCGTGTGGGAAAGCTGAGTGATGGCGAAGACGAAGACGAGGTCGAAAAACAGCTCGACTGTGCCGACCTTCGCTTCCTCCCCGGTTCGCGTGCGCAGCAATCCCGTCATAGGCCATTTCCTGTCGTGCACATGGCATGGCTAGGGCGCAGCGGCGCGTCGCGCAACACATGCCTTACGCCCGGCCGCGCGCGGCGCTATAGGCCCGGCAACGACGCCTCACGAGCCAGGAGCCACATCTCATGAAATTCTTCGTCGACACCGCCGACACCGCCGAGATCCGGGAGCTGGCCGCGACCGGCCTGCTCGACGGCGTGACCACCAATCCCAGCCTCATCCACAAGTCCGGCCGCAAGTTCCTGGAAGTGGTGGAGGAGATTTGCGGGCTGGTCGACGGGCCGGTCTCGGCCGAGGTGGTCGCGCTCGACCATGAGACGATGATGAAGGAAGCCGCCGTGCTGCGGAAGATCGCCGACAATGTGGCGGTCAAGGTGCCGCTCACCATCGACGGGCTCAAGACCTGCAAGGCGCTCACCGAGGATGGCGCCATGGTCAATGTGACGCTCTGCTTCTCGGCCAACCAGGCGCTGCTCGCCGCCAAGGCCGGCGCCACCTTCATCTCGCCCTTCGTCGGCCGGCATGACGACAATGGCTTCGACGGCACCAGGCTGATCGAGGACATCCGCATCATCTACGACAATTACGGCTTCTCGACCGAGATCCTCGCCGCCTCGCTGCGTCACCCCATCCATGTGCTGGAATGCGCCAAGATCGGCGCCGACGTCATCACGGCGCCGCCCGCCGTCATCAAGGCGCTGTTCAACCATGTGCTGACCGACAAGGGCCTCGCCGCCTTCGAGGCGGACTGGGCGAAGACCGGGCAGTCGATCCTGTAAAAATCCTCCCCCACACGGGGAAGCGGGACCGCCGCAAGCGGTGGAGGGGCGGGCACAGCGGCGTTGCGCTATAACCCCTCCACCGGTCGCGACGCGAACGGTCCCCCTCCCCGAGACAGGCTCGGGGGAGGATCTTCTTTCAGCGGACGACCACCTCCACGCGGCGCGCATTGGCATCGGTGGTGGTGGCGTCGGTGGTCTCCTCCGGCTTGACCAGCTCGACCGCGCTGTCCGCAATGCCTGCCGCGACCAGCGCCGCCTTGACCGCCTGCGCGCGGTTCTTGGAAAGCTCGGCATTGGCGGCGGCATTGCCGGTCGGATCGTTGAAGCCGGAGACGGCGAGCGTCGCGCCCTCATGGCTGGCGAGCCAGCCCTGGAGGCCGGCCGCCGTGGCCGCGAAAGCCGGCACGACATCTGCCTTGCCAGTGTCGAAATAGACCTTGGCCACCGGCTTGCCGTCACGCGTCTCGACCGTCACGCCGGCGCCGGTGGGAATCGCGACCGTCCCTTCGGCAGGCGCGGTGGCGAGGTCCACGGCATTGCCGTCGGGCGCGGCGCCCATCCCATTGTCGACCACCGCCATGTCGTTGACCGGCGCGACCGCGGGACCGGCTTCCGGTCCGGCCGGCTGGCGCAGGAACAGCCACCAGAGCAGCACCAGCGCGAGCAGGGCCAGCAGCAGCCAGGGCCACCAGCCGAAGCCACCCGCGCCGCGCTCCCTGTCCCCGGGCTCGGGCGCCGCATAGGCCGTCTGGGGCGCGGCGGATGCGGGCGGCGCCGTCAGCGGAACGGCGGCCACAGGCTCGGGCGCCGGGGCCGGCTCGGCCGCACCGGTGCTCGAACCCGTGCCGGCCGCCAGCCCGGCCAGACCCGCCGCCGCGGCGCCGCCCAGCGCGGCCGCGCCGCTTGCGCCCGCAGCCTTGGCCGGCGCGCCGCCGAACAGGTGCTGAAGGCCGAAATGCTCGAGCAGCAGATAATAGACGGTGACCCGGTTCTTGAAGTTCGCGCCCTTCATCCGCTCCCCGACCGACGCGATGGCCTGATCCAGTTCCTCGTCGGCATGGGTCAGCCCCAGCTTCTTCTTGAGGAAATTGTCGCGCACCCGTCCGGTCTCGGCGGGGTCGGTGAAGGATACGAGGGACGAATCGCGGTTGCGAAGCGCAATGCCGCAATAGCGCACGATCGCGGCGATCACCTTGTCGTCGGCATCGGCCACATATTTCCGGACGTCGGCAGCCCAATCCTCAGCCATAAAGCTCTCCTAAAGCTGGTCCAGCGAGGCCCCGCCTGCAGACGGAGCCGCGTCATCATAGCGTGTCGGAACGGCGTGCGATATGGCGATGACGTCACGCCGCTTCCGGCGCCGGTCGGCCGCCTTCAACCGAAGGCCAGCAGGAGCTGCCGGTCCTCCGGCGCCTGCGCCGCGTCGCTCCCGGCGAGGTTCGAGAGGCCGAGGCCGAGCAGCCGGGCGCCGATCGGCAGGGGGAGCTGCGCGCGCAGCAGGGCGATGCCGACCACCAGCACCGCCGCACAGTCCACGGGCGGCGCGGGCAGCGTGCGCGAGCGGGTGAGGATGCGGAAATCGCCGAGCTTGATCTTGAGCGTCACCGTGCGCCCGCCGGCGCCCGCGCGCACCACCCGCTCCCAAAGCCGCGCCGCGATCTTCTCCAGCTCGGCGATCAGCCGCTCCTCCGCACCGATATCGGTGGCGAACGTATCTTCGACGCTGATCGACTTGCGCGCCTCATGATCGCGCACCGGCCGGTCATCCAGCCCGCGCGCCGCGCCATGATAGAAGGCCGCCGACTTGCCGAAATGGCGCTGCAGCGCCTCCAACGGCCATGCTTTCAGGTCCGCGCCGCTATGGATGCCGAGCGTCGCCATCCTGCGCGCCGTCACCGGCCCCACGCCATGGATGCGCGCCACCGGCATGGCCGCCATGAACGCCCCGGCGCCCTCCGGCTTCACCACGCATAGGCCATCGGGCTTGTTCTGGTCCGAGGCGAGCTTGGCGATGAGCTTGTTGCACGAGACGCCCGCCGAGGCGGTGAGCCCGGTCTCCTCGCGGATCAGCCGCCTGATCTCCTGCGCGATATAGGTGGCCGAGACGATGCCGAGCTTGTTGGCGGTCACGTCCAGATAGGCCTCGTCCAGCGAGAGCGGCTGGATGATGTCCGTGAACCGCTCGAAGATCGCCCGCACCTGCGCGGAGACGGCGCGATAGGCATCGAAGCGCGCCGGCACGAAGATGAGGTCCGGGCACAGCCGCCGCGCCTGCCCGCCCGGCATGGCCGAGCGCACGCCGAACACGCGCGCCTCATAGCTCGCCGCCGCCACCACCCCGCGCGGCCCCGCGCCGCCCACCGCGATGGGCTTGCCGCGCAACGCCGGATCGTCGCGCTGCTCCACCGACGCATAAAAGGCATCCATGTCGACATGGATGATCTTGCGATGCTGACCCGGGACTTCGGCCATGGCGGCGTTATGCCATGAGCCGATCCTGAACGAAAGGGGAACGAGAACGCAACTCGCCTGTCTTTCGATGCAGGGCCGAGCAGTCGCGCCAAGCGATGGAACGCATCTCCCGCGGACGTTCGACATTCTGGAACGGAGCCGCCATCATGCCGGAATGGATAAGCCGCGCTTCCGACGCGGGCTCGGCTGGCCGCTCGGAGATCGCGGTCCGGCGGTCACCAACGGTCGATCTTCGACTGACGATCGCTACCACCGTCGGATCGCGGCAGCATCAGGCAGCTTTCCAAGCTGCCGCAAGGGCGCCTGCCACTATCCGCGAACGGGAAAAAAATGGTGCCGCTTAGGTGACTCGAACACCTGACCCTCGCATTACGAATGCGATGCTCTACCGGCTGAGCTAAAGCGGCTCCGGTCGGCCGGACGGGCCGGCCTGCTCGGCAGGGATGCCGAATGTGCGGGGGCGCTTATCAGCAGCGGCCCCGGCTTGCAAGCATCTCCGCCGTGCCGGCCGGCCCTTTACCCCGCATTTACCCATTTCGGCGCACAATCGCGCCAGCGCAACGACCAGGGTAGCGGGCCGGACCATGATTTCACGGGCACTGACGCAAGCCGAGGAGGCAGTGATGGCGGAACCGGACGACGCCATGGACGCGCCGCCCATCGTGCGCTTCGACGAGCGGCGCATGCATATCCGCGCCTATAATTACTGGGCCTCGCTGCTCGACGGCCGCGCGCTGCCCAGCATCGAAGACCTCAACCCGGACGAGATCGATGATTTCGGCTCGCACAGCGTGCTGCTGGACTTCACCGGCGGCATCGACAATCCCGCCATCGCCTTCCTCGGCAGCGCGCTCGCGGCGCAATGCGACATTGCCGCGCCGATCCGCCACGCCAGCGAGATCCCGCCGCGCACCTTGCTCTCGCGGCTCACCGACCATTATCTGCAGATCGTCGCCAATGCCGCGCCCATCGGCTTCGAGGCGGAGTTCACCAACCAGCGCGGCGCCGAGATCCTCTATCGCGGCATCATGATGCCCTTCTCCACCGACGACGATACGATCGATTTCGTCTACGGCGTCATCAACTGGAAGGAAGTGGCGAGCGACAGCCTGTCCGACAGCATCGCGGCGGAAGTGGAAGCGGCGCAGACCGGGCTGCCCCACGCGCCCTCGGCCGGGCCGATCTGGGCCGACCGGCCCTCCGCGCTCGACCTGCCCGAGGAGGATGAGGACGAGGCGCTGGCCGGCGCGCTGGACGGCGCCGAGCCCGAAACGCTGGGCGACAGCCTCGCCCTCGCGCGCGATGCAGCCGCGGCCGCCAGCGCCAGCGAGGGCCGCACCCGCCACGCGCTCTACCGCGCCATCGGCCTCGCCCATGCCTTCGCCCGCGCCGCCGCCGCGCGGCCGGACGACTATGCCGAGCTGCTCGCCGACTCCGGCGTCGCCGCCCATCCGCGCAGTCCGCTGACGGCGCTGGTCAAGCTCGTCTTCGGCGAGACCTACGACAAGACACGCCTTGCCGAGTTCGTCTGCGCCATCGATCATGGGCTTGCGCAGGATCTCGCCCCCGGCGCGCTCACCGATCTGCTGCACGCCACGCCCGGCGGCCTCAAGGGCATCGTGGCGCAGGTCCGCGCCGCCCGGCAGGGCGCCAGGCGCAGCGCTCGCCCCGCACCCGGCGCGAAGGTCGCCAGGCGCCTCGCCGGCGGCGCCGCGCTTGATTCGGGCACGATCGGCGTCGACGACGCCGGCCTCGCCGTGGTCGTCATGCGGCGCGAGGCGGACGGCGCGCTGGTGCCCGTCGGCGCGCTCGATCCCCAAGACAGGCTCGCCGCCCGTGTCTATACCAAGGCGGCCCGCACGCGCTGATTCGGCCGCATCCGATCGACACGAAAGCACACGTAACAATGTTGCGCACGTTCGCGCGGAGGTCTACGAGCGGGCTATGAAATGAAGGCCGCCACGGCGCCGGCCGGCGTCCGACTCGGCCATCGAGAGAGGACGGCATGAGCGCAACTATATCGTCGGACGTGTCCACCCGCACCGACATCGCGGACGCATTGGTCGAAAGTCTCCACGGCAGCGAGCGCGACGCGCTCCGCGGCGAGGCGCTGGAGGCCGCCGTGGCCTTCGTCCAGGAAGCGGCCGCCGTCCGCAAGACCGGCGAATCGGCCATCCTCATCGACAGCAACCGCGACGAGCTGAAGAGCGACGTGGGCCGCCGCCAGCGCATCGCCATCATCAATGCCGACATGCCGTTCCTGGTAGACAGCATCGCCAACTGCCTGAGCGAGGCGGGGCTCGTCATCCACCTGCTCACCCATCCGATCGTCTCCGTGCGGCGCGACGCGCAGGGCCGGCTGCTGGACGTGGGCGACGCGGACGACGCCATCCGCGAATCCTTCATCTATATCGAGACCGACCGGGTCGATGCGCGCAGCCGCAACGCGCTGGCGCGCGGGCTGGAGCTGACGCTCGCCCATGTGCGCGCCGCCGTGCAGGGCTGGCGCGCCATGATCGACGCGATGAACGCGGACGCCAACCGGCTGGGCGCGGGCGAGGGCGGCGATCTCTTCCGCTGGTTCCAGAAGGGCAATCTCACCCAGCTCGGCCATGAGCTGCGCGCGCGCGACGGCACGGCGAGCCGGGCCAAGGGCATCTGCGCCTTCACCGACGAGCCGCTGCTGGCGCCCGCCCGCATCGCCGAGGTCTTCGCATGGTTCGATGCCGGCCATGCCGGCCCGCTGATCCTCAAGTCCAATCGCTATTCCCGCGTCCACCGCCATGTGCTGATCGACCTGTTCATTGTGCCGGTGCGCGAGGGCGACACGATCACCGCCATCTCCATTCATGCGGGCCTGTGGACCAGCGCCGCGCTCGCCGCCAAGCCGGAGGAGATCCCGGTCCTGCGCGACACGCTCTCGGGCCTCATGGCGCGCTTCGGCTATGATCCCACCGGCCATGCCGGCAAGACCATGGCGCATGCGCTGACCACGCTGCCGCACGACCTGATGCTGGCCTTCCAGCCCGCCGACCGCGAGCGGGTGACGCTGACCGCCATGTCGCTGACCGACCGCCCTCGTCCCAAGCTGGAGCTGGTGAGCGACGCGCTCGGCCGCCATCTCTTCGCCTTCGCCTGGATGATGCGCGACGACCTCTCCACCAGCCGGCGCGAGAGCATCGCGGCGCTGCTGGTCGGCGCGTCCAACGCGGCCATGCTCGGCTGGTCGATCGCGCTGGAGGACAGCGGCCTGGCGCTGGTGCGCTTCACCTTCGACCTGCGCAATGGCGAGATGCCCGATGCGCAGGCGCTGGACCAGCAGCTCGAGCAGATGATGCGCGGCTGGGTGCCGGCGGTGGAGCATGGCCTTTCGCAGCTCGGTGAAGGCGCGCGCGCGGCGGTGCTGGCGCAGCGTTATGCGCCGGGACTGCCCATGTCCTATCGTGAGAGCGCCGGCCCTGAAGAGGCCGCGAAGGACATATTGGAGCTGCACCGGCTGGCCGGCCCCGGCTCGCGCGCCGTGCGCTTCTACCGCGCCGAGGCGGACGACGAAACGCGCCTGCGCGTGAAGATCTACAGCCCCGATCCGCTCGTCCTCTCCGAGGCGGTGCCGGCGCTGGAGAATTTCGGTTTCCGCGCGCTGGAGGAGCGCAGCACGCCGGTCGGTCCGGACGGTGCGCTCGGCCATATCCAGCGGTTCGCGCTGGTGCGCCAGGATGGCGGCCCCGCCGCACCCGTGCTGGAGCGCGAGGACATCGTCAGCGAGGCGCTGGACGCGGTGTTCGAGGGCCGGGCGGAGAATGACCGCTTCGCCGAGCTGATCGTCACCGCCGGCATCGCGCCGCGCAACATCGTGTTGCTGCGCGCCATCTTCCGCTATCTCCGCCAGACCGGCATCGCCTACGGCCTCTCCACCGTGGTGGAGGCGCTGCGGCGCGAGGTGGCGGTCTCGCACCGGCTGGTCGACCTCTTCCACGCGCTGCACGATCCCGAGCGAGCGGAGGACGCCGAGCCGGCCGAGGCGATCGACGCCGGGATCGACACCGCGCTGGAAGCGGTGAACGGCATCGACGATGATCGCATCCTGCGCCTCTACCGCGCGGTGATCCGCGCCACGCTGCGCACCAACGCCTTCTCGCCCGCCGCGCGCGAGGCGCTGGCCTTCAAGCTGGACAGCGCGGCCGTGCCCGGCCTGCCCAAGCCGCTGCCCTGGCGCGAGATCTGGGTCTATTCGCCGCGCGTGGAGGGCATCCACCTGCGCGCCGGCCGCGTGGCCCGCGGCGGCCTGCGCTGGTCCGACCGGCGCGACGATTTCCGCACCGAGATCCTCGGCCTCATGAAGGCGCAGCGGGTCAAGAACGCCGTCATCGTGCCGACCGGCGCCAAGGGCGGCTTCTATCCCAAGCAGCTCCCCAATCCCGCCACGGACCGCGACGCCTGGTTCGCGGAAGGCACGGAGAGTTACCGCATCTTCATCCGCGCGCTGCTCTCGGTCACGGACAATATCGTCAAGGGCAAGGTCGTCCATCCCAAGGGCGTGGTGGTGCGCGACGGCAACGATCCCTATTTCGTCGTCGCCGCCGACAAGGGCACGGCGTCCTTCTCGGACGTCGCCAACGCGCTCGCCATCGAGCGGAAATTCTGGCTGGGCGACGCCTTCGCCAGCGGCGGCTCCAACGGCTATGACCACAAGGCGATGGGCATCACCGCGCGCGGCGGCTGGATCAGCGTCCAGCGCCACTTCGCCGAGATGGGCATCGACGTGCAGAGCGAGAGCGTGCGCGTCATCGGCGTGGGCGACATGTCCGGCGACGTGTTCGGCAACGGCATGCTGCTCTCCAAGGCGATCAAGCTGGTCGCCGCCTTCGACCATCGCCACATCTTCATCGACCCCGATCCCGATCCGGCGACGAGCTGGACCGAGCGCGCCCGGCTGTTCAAGCTGCCGCGCTCGAGCTGGGACGATTATGACAAGTCGCTCATCTCCAAGGGCGGCGGCGTGTTCCCGCGCAGCCTCAAGAGCATCGTGCTCACGCCCGAGATGCAGGCCATCGTCGGCACCAGCGAGACGGCCATGGAGCCCGCCGCGCTCATCTCCGCGCTGCTCAGGGCGGAGACGGACCTCATCTGGTTCGGCGGCATCGGCACCTATATCAAGGCGGCCGCGCAGGCCAATTCGGAGGTCGGCGACGCCGCCAACGACCGGCTGCGCGTGAATGGCGAGGATGTGCGCGCCAGGGTCATCGGCGAGGGCGCCAATCTGGGCGTGACCCAGGCGGGCCGCATCGCCTTCGCGCTCAGGGGCGGGCGCATCAACACCGACTTCATCGACAATTCGGCCGGCGTCGACTGCTCGGACAATGAGGTCAACATCAAGATCGCCCTCAACAAGGAGATGATGGAAGGCCGTCTGCCCGAGCCGGCGCGCAATGCCCTGCTCGCGGAGATGACCGACGATGTGGCCGCCATCGTGCTGGAGGACAATCGCCTGCAGGCGCTGGGCCTCTCCATCGCGCAGGCGGGCGGCACCGGCGACCTCGCCTCCTATGTCCATCTCATCGCGACGCTCGAATCGGGCGGATCGCTCGACCGCGAGGTGGAGGGGCTGGCCGGCGACCAGGAGCTGCTGCGCCGCGGCGGCGACGGCATGGGGCTCACCCGGCCGGAGCTGGCGGTGCTGCTCTCCACCGCCAAGCTTGCCATGCAGGCCGCGATCGAGGCCAGCGACCTGCCGAAGGACGCGCTGCTCGAAGGCGACCTGATGCGCGCTTTCCCGCCGCAGATGCAGGCGCGCGAGGCGGACGCGATTCACCATCACCAGCTGCGCGGCGAGATCATCGCCACCAAGCTCGCCAACCGCATCGTCAACCGGCTGGGCGTGATCCTGCCCTTCACGCTCGCCGAGGAATCGAGCTGCACGCTGGACGAGATCGCCCGCGCTTTCGTCATCGCCGAGCATCTCTATGGCGTGCGCCAGCTCTGGGAGGATATCGACGCCGCGACGCTGAGCGAGCAGGCCCGCCTGACGCTGTTCCGGCAGGTGGCGAACGGCATGGCCGGCCATATCGGCGACGTCTACCGCTCGCTGCCGGCCGCGACCACGCCCAGCAAGGCCATCGCCGCCGCGCAGGGGCCGATCGACGCGCTCGCCGCCAATGTCGACGAGCTGCTCCAGCCCGAGCCTGCCCGCCGCGCGGCGCTGCTCATGACCGAGCTGACCGATCTGGGCGTGGACCCGGATCTCGCCGGGCGCGCGGTGATGCTCGCCAAGCTGGACGGCGCCACCGGCCTGGCGCTGCTTGCCCGCGACCTCAAGCAGGACGAGTTCGCGGTCGCCCGCGCCTTCACCCATCTGGGCGAGGCGCTGGGCATCGACTGGCTGCAGGGCCTCGCCGCCCGCATGAGCCCCAGCGATCCATGGGAGCGGCTGCTCGCCGCCGGCAGCGCGCGCGACCTGCAGCAGATGCGCCTCACCTTCCTCGCCAGGTCCGGCAGCAGCGATGCCGGCGCCTATGTGGACGGCTGGCTGGAGCAGAATGACGGGGCGGTGCGCAAATATCGCCAGCTCATCGCGCGCGCCCAGGCCGTCGCCGCGCCGACCGCCGCCATGATCGCCGAGATGACCGGCCAGGCCCGCGCCCTGCTGACCCGCTGACAGGCGCCTTCCCTCTCCTGCCGGGCAGGGAGGGACGCCATCCGCGAAAGCGCGAGAGAAAAAATCCCGTTGCAAGTCTCGCCCGGCGGGCATTCGAAAGGATGCAGCCGAACGGCGCTTTCATCCTGCCGAACGTCGCCCAATCCGCTTCGCGGCCGGGGCGGAGCGTGCTATTCTGCCGGTGGAAGAGGATTGATGCGATGCAGCTTCGTGTCCCGGCGGCCATGGCCGCCATCGCCCTGTCGGCCCTGACGCTCCCGCCCGCCGCCGCGCAGGAGGGGGAGCCCGCGCGGCAGACCAGCGAGATCTTCTCCATCGGCGCCAACCAGCCCGCCATGGCGCTCGACACGGCGGCCGCCGCGCTGCTCGACCAGCCGCTGCTGCTCGGCAGCGACCGCTCCGACCGCATGACCATGCCGGTCGAGATCGGCGGCATGGGGCCTTATGATTTCGTGATCGACACCGGCTCGCAGAAGACCATCGTCGCCTCCGAGATCGCGCAGAGCCTGGCGCTGCCGGCGCAGGCGCCCGTGGAGATCGTCAGCATGGCCGGGCGCGTGACGGTGCCCTCGGTCCAGCTCGGCCGGCTCAGCTTCGGCGACCATGTGGTCGAGACGCTCGACGCGCTCAGCATCGACCGCAACGATCTGGGCGGCGCCGGTCTCATCGGGCTGGACAGCCTGCACGACAAGCGCGTGACGCTGGATTTCCGGGAGCGGCGCATGACCGTTGGCCATAGCCACCGTACCCGGCGCCCACCGGCCGATCCGGACACGATCGTGGTCGAGGCGCGCAGCCGCTTCGGCCAGCTCATCCTCGTCGATTCGCGGATCGACGGGCGGCGCGTCAGCGTCATCCTGGATACCGGCGCGGAAATGAGCGTCGGCAACATGGCGCTGTTCCGCAACCTCAAGGTCAACCGCCTGCTTGTGCCGCCCACGCCGACCACGCTCACCAGCGTCACCGGCGCGCAGGTGCCGGCACTGTTCACCATCGTGAAGCGCATCAGCGTCGGCGGGGTGGAACTGGCCAATGTGCCGATGGTGTTCCTGGACGCCGCGCCCTTCGCCGAGCTGGACCTTGCCGACCGGCCGGCCATGCTGCTCGGCATGCACATGCTGCGGCAGTTCGACCGCGTGGCCATCGATTTCGGCAATCGCCGGGTGGATTTCCACCTGCCCTCAGGCGCCGCCGTCCCCGCCGCCACCCGCTTCGCCAGCGCCATGACAGCGCGCACAGGCCGCTTCTGAGGGGGCGGCACCGGTTCGCCCTCCCACCCGGCCGGTGCCGCTGAAAGCGCGGGAAGCGCTGTCCTCACCAGACTCCCGCCCCCCCATCGGCTGGCCGCAGCGCGGGCAGAGCGGCAGCGCCTGCGCCTGCTCGCCATGGCCGATGGTGACGCGCTCGTCGAACAGGAAGCAGCCGCCGCGCCACAGGCTTCCCGCTTCCTCCGTCTCGGCCAGATAGGCGAGGACGCCGCCGCGCAGATGGTAGACCTCGCCGAAGCCCCGGGCGCGGGCATAGGCGGTGGATTTCTCGCAGCGTATGCCGCCCGTGCAATACATGGCGATGCGCGGCATGCGCCCTTGCGCGCGCGCCTGTACTCGCCACGCCTCCGCCTGCGCGTCGAACCAGGCGGGAAAGTCGCGGAAGCTGCGCGTGCCGGGATCGATCGCGCCGGCGAAATGGCCGATCGCCACTTCATAGTCGTTGCGCGTATCGATGAGGATCGTGTCGGGATCGGCGATGAGCGCGTTCCAGTCCGCGGGCGCGACATGGATGCCCGCACCCGCCGCCGCATCGATGTCCGCCACGCCCATGGTGACGATCTCCGGCTTCACCTTGACCTTCCAGCGCGCGAAGGGCAGCGACGCGGCCCGATGCAGGCGCGGCCGGATCGGCGCGAAGCCGGGCGCCGCACGCAGCAGGGCGAAGAAGCCCTCGATGGCCGCCGGGGCGCCCGCGATCGTGCCGTTCACGCCCTCGCCGGCAAGGATCACCGAGCCGACCAGCCCTTCCGCCGCTCCGAAATCGCGCAGCCGCGCCGCCAGCGCGCCCGGATCGGCGACAGGCGCGAACCGGTAGAAAGCGGCGATCTGGATCGGCAGGGCCTCGGGGGTGGTCATGGGGGCGCCTTAGACGGAGTTCGCCCCGACCGGAACTACTCCCTTCTCCTGCGAAAGCAGGAGAACGAGGTGTGTTCAATGAAGCACGGCGTTGCGCGCTCCCAAAAGTTCCACCTTTGTTCGATCTCGATTGCACCCCGGCCCGCGCCCCGGCATAGCGGCGCCATGACCGCCCCGTGCACATTCCATTTCGGCGGACATGACTGGATGGCGCTTCCGCAAGGCGCGCTGTTCTGGCCGGCGCGGCGCGCGCTGATCGTGGCCGACCTGCATTTCGAGAAGGGCAGCGCCTATGCGGTGCGCGGCCAGATGCTGCCGCCCTATGACAGCCTCGCCACGCTCGCCGCGCTCGATCAGGCGATCCGTGTCACCGGCGCGACGGAAATCTGGTGCCTGGGCGACAGCTTCCACGACGATGCCGCCTCCGAGCGCATGCCCCCGGCGACGCGCGCGCATCTCGCCCGCACCGTCGCCGCCCTGCGCTGGACGTGGATCACCGGCAATCACGATCCCGCGCCCGATTCGCGGCTGGGCGGCCGGATCGTGCCGGAAGCGCAGGTGGACGGCGTCATCCTGCGCCACGAGGCGATGGCGGGCGAGGCGACGCCGGAGATTTCCGGCCATTTCCACCCCAAGCTGCGCATGAGCCATCGCGGCCGCGCCGTCTCGCGCCGCTGCTTCCTGCGCGGCGCGCGCAAGCTCATCCTGCCGGCCTTCGGCGCGTTCACCGGTGGGCTGGATGCCGGCGCCCCGGCACTGCGTTCGCTGCTCGGCGGGGGGTGCGAAGCGCTCGTGCCGGTGCCGGACAGGCTGCTCCGCTTCGCCTTGCCGTAGCGGAAATCAGCTCGCCCATCCCCGACTGTCACAAAATCGCCACAGCCGATCGATCGCGAAAAATGGGGGATTTCCGCGCCTTTCCCGATGACATATGCTGTTCCTCCAGAAAAGGCGCGACCCGCCCGCGAACCGGCAACAGGAGAGAATGTCATGCGTCGACTGCCCGTCATTGCATCCACCAGCGCCCTCGCGCTCTTCGCCGCCCTCGCCGCGCCCGCCATGGCGCAGCAGGCCCCGCAGGCGGCCGAGGACGCCGATGCGGCGGAAGGCGGCGAGATCATCGTCACCGCCACGCGCCGCGCCAGCCCGCTCTCGGATGTGCCGATTGCGGTCTCGGCGGTCACCGCCCAGTCGCTCCAGAACAGCGGCGCCAACGACATTCGCCAGCTCAACCAGCTCGCCCCCTCGCTGCTCGTCTCCTCGACCGGATCGGAAGCGAACGGCTCGGCGCGCATCCGCGGCGTCGGCACGGTGGGCGACAATCCGGGGCTGGAAAGCTCGGTCGCGGTGTTCATCGACGGCGTCTATCGCTCGCGCACCGGCGCCGGCCTCACCGATCTGGGCGAGATCGAGCGGGTGGAGGTGCTGCGCGGGCCGCAGGGCACGCTGTTCGGCCGCAATGCCTCGGCGGGCCTGCTCAACATCGTCAGCAAGGCGCCCAGCTTCAAGCTCGGCGCCAGCGGCGAGCTGACCTACGGCAATTACGACTATTGGCGCGCCGCCGCCCGCATCACCGGGCCGATCACCGAGCAGCTCGCCGCCAGCATCGATGGCGTCTGGTCGCAGCGCGACGGCTTCCTCAAGATCGTCGACGGCGCCGGCAACAGGATCGGAGACACCAACGACCGCGACCGCTATTTCCTGCGCGGCCAGCTGCTGTTCGAGCCCTCCAGCGATTTCTCCATCCGCCTGATCGGTGACTATACAAACCGTGACGAGAGCTGCTGCGGCGCCGTCTATATCGATAGCTATGAGGAGGTCGGCGCCAGCCCGAGCGGGGCCACGCGCAACGCCTCCAACCGCATCGTCGACCTGCTGAACGCGCTCGGCACCCAGTTCCCCAACGGCGCCACGCCCTACACGCAGGACCCCTACAAGCGGAACATCAGCATCACGCCCGGCCGCGACTATGTGAGCGACCTGGAGGACTGGGGCGTCTCGGCGGAGATCAACTATGATCTGGGCGCCGCCAAGCTGACCAGCATCACCGCCTATCGCGACTATCGCTCGGCCGACTATGGCGACTATGACTATGCGACGGCGGACCTGCTCTATCGCGACCCCAACACCTTCCGTCAGTTCCGCACGTTCAGCCAGGAGCTGCGCCTGCAGGGCTCGGCCTTCGGCGACGCGCTCGACTGGCTGATCGGCGGCTATTATGCGCACGAGAAGCTGACGCTGCGCGACAATATCCGCTTCGGCGCCGACTATGGCCGCTTCGCCGCCTGCCGCCTGATGGCCGGCGCGGGCAACACCAGCAATCTCAACGCGGCGCAGATGAGCCTGTGCGCCAATCCCATCGACGGCAATCCGCTGACGCCCGACATCGGCAATCTCATCGGCGCGACGCAGGCCAATCTCAATGCCGGCCTCTATGCCGCCATCTATGCCAAGTTGATTGCGGCGGGCGCGGACCCGGCCGTCGCCGCGGCCACCGCCAGCGCGCAGGCCGGCGCCATCTCCACGGGCCTCGGCAACGGCCTCACCGCACTCAGCGCCATCCCGTCCGGCGCCGGCGACACCGATACGCGCTACTATCAGAAGAGCGAGAACTGGGCGCTCTTCACCCACAACATCATCCATCTCTCGGACCGCGTCGACCTGACGCTCGGCCTGCGCTACACGCATGAGAGCAAGAAATTCTCGGCAGACCTCAACAACAACAACGCCACCTGCGCGGCGCTCCAGGCCTCCGCCCTGCCCAGCCTCGCCACCAATCCGGACCTGGGCAGCGCCCAGGCGCTGGCCGGCGGCATCCTGACGCTGGGCTGCCTCGGCAATGCCAGCACCGGCCTCAACGCGCTCGACCTGCGCGACAGCTTCAACGACGGCGAGTTCTCCGGCACCGCCGTGCTCTCCTTCAAGGTCGCCGACAATGCGCTGCTCTACGGCAGCTATTCGCGCGGCTACAAGGCGGGCGGCTACAATCTCGACCGGTTCGAGCTGGGCAATCGCGGCGTCGCGCCGGCCATCTCGCCGCTCACCTATTTCAGCCCGCGCACCAATGCGGACGCCTCAAGCCTGCGCTTCGGCGCCGAGACGGTCGACGCCTTCGAGATCGGCTTCAAGTGGAACCGGCGAAACTGGGGCGTGAATGTCGCGGCGTTCCGGCAGGAGTTCAGCAACTTCCAGCTCAACACCTTCAACGGCACCAGCTTCGTCGTGCAGAATATCAATGGCTGCGACGGCGCGCTGGCGGCGGACGGCACCTGCGACAAGACCAGGCCGGGCCTGGTGAGCCAGGGCGTGGAGATCGAGGCCTATATCCAGCCCACCCGCACCCTGCGCGCCAATGCCGGCTTCACCTATGCCCGCGCCAAGTTCGCCGACCGGCTGGTGGGCAGCGCGGACGGCAGCGTGCCGCTCGATCCCGCGCTGTTCCTGCTGCCGGACAAGACCAACAGCAACGCGCCGCGCCTCGTCACCACCGCCAGCATGGCGTGGACGCCGGACATCGGCGCCTCGGGCCTTTCCGCGCTCTTCTATATCGACGGGCGCATGACCGACAATTTCAACACCGGCTCGGACCTCTATCCCGAGAAGGCGCAGGACAGCTACATCGTCGCCAATGCGCGCATCGGCCTGCGCGGGCCGGACCAGATGTGGGCCGTCGAGTTCTGGGGCCAGAATATCTTCAATGCCGGCTATACCCAGGTGGCGTTCAACAGCCCGCTGCAAAGCTCCAGCCCGAACAACCAGTCGGTCGCCCAGCTCGGCACTTTCGGCACCATGTCCAACCAGCTCTTCTCCGCCTATCTGGCCGAGCCGCGCACCTATGGCATCACGCTGCGAGGCAAGTTCTGAGCGGGCAATATAAGCCCCTCTTCTGAAGCGGAGGGATTGGGCTGGGGGCGTGCGACCATGTGCGCCTCCGGCAGGATTGCAGCACGCTCCACAAACAGCATGTGCTCCTGCGTTGGGCTACGCCCGCCTTCGGCCCCGCAGGAGCACTGATGTCAGCGGCGAGTCCGCTCAACCGAGCGGCGCCAGCGCCAGAAAGGCCGCCATCTCCGCATAGCTGGCGAACACCCGCTCGACGCCCTCGGCGTGCAGCGCGGCGGTGAGGCGCGGCCGGCAATGGCTGGCGGCGGCAAGGCCGAAGACCCGCGCCCCCGCCGCGAGCCCCGCGCGGGCACCGATGGGCGAATCCTCGATCACCAGCGCCCGCCCAGGATCGACACCCAATGCCGCGGCGGCATGGAGGTAAAGGTCGGGATGCGGCTGCCGCGCGCCACATGCTCGCGGCCCGAATAGATATGCGCGCCGAAGCGATCGGCCAGCCCGATCTGGCCGAGACGCATGCGGATATGGCCGCTGGCGCTGGAGGAGGCGACCGCGCACGGCAGATGCGCGGCGCGCGCGAGGAAATCCGTGACGCCCGCCACCGGCGTCATCGGCCCGGCCGACATGGCGCGATATTCCGCGGTGATCCGCGCATCCATGTCCGCCGGCACGAGCGCGCCCCAGCGCGCTCGCATCGCCGCCATGGTGTCGGCGCGATTGCGGCCCATATAGAGGGCATAGGCCTCCTCCACCGTGGTCGGCATGCCGGCGGCGCTCAGCACGCGCGCGATGCATTGGTTGGAGACCACCTCGCTGTCCGCGATCACCCCGTCATAATCGAAGATGATCGCGGCCGGCGGCGGGGTCACGCCCGCGCGCCGAACAGCGCCGTTCCCACCCGCACATGGGTGGCGCCGAGCATCACCGCCGTCTCATAGTCGCCGGACATGCCCATGGAGCGGCCGGGCAGGCCATGGTCGCGCGCCAGCTTGTCGAGCAGCGCGAAATAGGGCGCCGGCTCCACATCGGCGGGCGGCACGCACATGAGGCCCGCCACCGGCAGGTCGGCGGCGCGCGCCTCGGCGAGCAGCGCCGGCAGATCGGCGATGGCGCAGCCGCCCTTCTGCGGTTCATCGCCGATATTCACCTGCACGAACAGAGCGGGCCGGCGGCCGAGCCGGTCCATCGCCCGCGCCAGCGCCGTCACCAGCGAGGGGCGATCCAGCGAATGGATGGCGTCGAACAAAGCGACGGCCTCCTCCGCCTTGTTCGACTGCAACTGCCCGACCAGATGCAGCGCGATATCCGGCGTCGCCTCGCGCAGCGCCGGCCATTTGGCCTGCGCCTCCTGCACGCGATTCTCGCCGAACAGCCGCTGTCCCGCCGCGATGAGGGGCGTAATAGCCTCGGCCGCATGGGTCTTGCTGACCGCGATCAGCGCCGCCGATCCCGCGGCGCGATCCGCGATCCGCTCGGCGCGCGCCATGGCCGCGCGTACTTCGGCGAGGCGCGCTGCCGCATCCCTCTGATGGCTATGCTCGATCATCGGCGCCGCTATAAGGGCGAGCATGCGGCACGGCCAAGGCAAAAGCGCGCGCATCGGCAAGGCGCTGCCCCGCGTCTGGCTGATGACCGATCCCCGCGTGACGGACGCGGCGCTGATGCGCGCCATCGCCCGCCTGCCGCGCGGTGCGGCCATCGTGGTGCGTCATTATCACCTGCCGCCGGCCCAACGCCGCGCCCTGTTCGAACGGATCGCCCGCGTCGCCCGCCGGCGCGGCTGCCGCGTGCTGCTGGCCGGCGATCCCGCCACCGCCCGCATCTGGGGCGCCGACGGTCATCACGGCTCGCACGGCCGGGGCGTCATCGCTGCCGGCAAGCCCTGGCTGCACAGCGCCCCCGCCCATGATGCCCGCGAACTGCGCCGTGCCGTGCGGGCCGGCGCGGATGCCGTCCTCCTCTCGCCCCTGTTCGCCACCCGCTCGCATCCCGGCGCGGCGCCGCTGGGTCCAGCACGCTTCGCCGCGCTCGTCCGGCATGCGGCGATGCCGGTGATCGCGCTCGGCGGCGTGCGTCCCCGCCATGCCGCGCTGGTTCGCCGGCTCGGCGCGGCCGGCTATGCGGCGATCGATGGCCTGGTGGGACGGTGACCCTCGCGATTCAACGGATGGCGGAGGGTAGGGAGCAAGCGCGGACCTCATGCAAAACCGACGGCAATGTCGAGGAGACGCATGTGGAACCTGACATTATCGACCCAGTCGTGCTCCCGCGAAGGCAGGAGCGCCGATTCAACCCCATCCGGAAAGAAGCCATCGAGCCGAAGAGCAGCCCGAGTGCCCGGCCCGCCGCCGGCGCGATCAGAATTTGAAGGTCGTGCCGACGTAGATGGCCTGGCTGTCCTGCGCCTGGTCGGTGACCGTGGGCGCCAGCCGGTTGCTCGGTCCCTTGAAGCGCAGACCCGCCTGCAGGTCCAGATTGCGGGTCAGCGAATAGGAGCTGGAGACATCGACCGAGTAGCTCTGCTCGGTGCCCAGCGTCTGCGGCGCGTCCGCGGTGGGCGGTGCCATGGTCTGCTCGCGGTTGGCGAGCTGGAGATTGGCCGAGAAGCGGTCCCGCTTGGGCTGCAGTGCGAATCGGGTGCCCGGCTCGGCGATCGCATGCTCGATCACCGGCGCTTCCTGCGCGGGCGCCAGGCGGGCGCCGGCGTCGCTGGCGGTGAAGCGGGCGAGGCCGCGCGTCGCGCCCAGATTATAGGCGACAGGCGCCACGCCCAGATTGGGCAGCACGCGCTCGGTGGTGCCGGCCGCCGCCAGCGCCCCGTTGCCGGGCGCGCGGACCAGGATGGTGAGCGAGCGGTTGCCGTTCATCGATCCGGCGGTCGGCGTGAAGCGGAAGCCCCGGCTCTGCGATTCGCGCGCGGCCCGCGCATAGGCGCGCGCCAGCCGGTCATCGCTGGTCACCGGCGTGAAGGAACCGATGCTGCCGATCATGTCGAGCGACACGCGGCGCGCATCCCCCTTCGGCGCGATGGCGCCCACGGCGGCCGCCAGCGCCGGCGACAGGGCAAGCAGCGACGCGACGGCAATGCCGCCTGTCCATGCCAGTCTGCCCCTTGTCACGCGCACCTCAATGCCTCCCGCCGACTCCATGTCGGTCAATCATCCTATAACATGCCGGTCAACAGGCATCCAGCATGGTAGGTATTTTGCCGCGTGTCGTGACCAATTATCCACAGTCGGCCCCTTGCCCGGCCGGCATGCACCGGTGGCGGCGACGGATCAAGTGCCGGAATCTGGCGCTTGTGCCGGGGGGAGCGTCCACTATAGAGGCTGATCGACAGGGAGCCCGGGATCGCCCGGACAGACAGGAACGACCGACATGGTTCGCATGGAATACAAGGCATTGACGCGCGGCCTGCTGATCGTGGGCGCTTGCGCGCTCGTCAGTGCCTGCGGCGGCGGCAAGGAGCGCCCCCGCGCGGACATCGCGGCGGCGCAGGTCACCACGATCGGCGTCAACAGCTATCTGTGGCGCGCGAGTCTGGAGACGCTGAGCTTCATGCCGCTGCTCCAGACCGATTCGGACGGCGGCGTGATCCTCACCGACTGGTATATCAATCCCGGCGCGACCGACGAGCGCATGAAGCTCACCGTCACCATCCTCGACCAGGATCTGCGGGCCGACGCGCTGCGCGTGGCGGCCAGCCGGCAAACCATGCGGAACGGCCAGTGGGTCGACGCGCCGGTGCAAGCCGCGACCACCCAGAAGCTGGAAGAGATCATCCTGACCCGCGCCCGCGACCTGCGCCGCCGCGCGATCGGCAATCTCTGAGGGGTCATTTTGGATTCGCGGCACCGGCCCGCTCCCCCACCTGGCCTCCCAACGCCAGTATCATATGGGAGGCCGGGTGGGGGAGCGGGCCGGTGCCGCCACATGACATGAGGCAAGAGTGAGCGAGAGACGCTTCAATCCCGCCCAGGCCGACGCCCGCTGGCAGGCCGCCTGGGACGAGGCCGAGAGCTTCAAGGCCGGCACGCGCGAGGGCGCGCCGAAAAGCTATGTGCTGGAGATGTTCCCCTATCCCTCCGGGCGCATCCATATCGGCCATGTGCGCAATTATTCGATGGGCGACGTGCTCGCCCGCTTCCGCCGCATGCAGGGGCATGACGTGCTGCACCCGATGGGCTGGGACGCCTTCGGCATGCCGGCGGAGAATGCGGCGATGGAGAAGGGCGTGCATCCGGGCGACTGGACCCGCGCCAATATCGCGGCGATGAAGGCGCAATTGAAGCGCCTCGGCTTCGCGCTCGACTGGAGCCGCGAGCTGGCGACCTGCGAGCCGGACTATTATGGCCAGGAGCAGGCGCTGTTCCTGGATCTCTATGCGGCGGGCCTCGTCTACCGCAAGGAAAGCGCGGTCAACTGGGACCCGGTCGACATGACCGTGCTCGCCAACGAGCAGGTGATCGACGGGCGCGGCTGGCGCTCTGGCGCGCTGGTCGAGAAGCGCAAGCTCAGCCAGTGGTTCCTCAAGATCACCGATTTCGCCGACGAACTGCTCGCCGGGCTCGGCGAGCTCGACACATGGCCGGACAAGGTGCGGCTGATGCAGGAGAACTGGATCGGCAAGAGCGTCGGCCTGCAATTCGGCTTCGCGCTGGAGACGCCGGTCGGCGGCATCGACCGGCTAGATGTCTTCTCCACCCGGCCCGACACCATCTTCGGCGCCAGCTTCGCCGCCATCGCCGCCGATCATCCGATCGCGCTGGCGCTGGCGCAGGACGATGCCGATCTCGCCGCCTTCGCGGAGGAATGCCGGCGCACCGGCACCGCCGCCGCCGAGGTGGAGACGCAGGAGAAGAAGGGCTACGACACCGGCCTTTCCGTCGTGCATCCCTTCGATCCCGACTGGAAGCTGCCGCTGTTCGTCGCCAATTTCGTGCTGATGGACTATGGCACCGGCGCCGTGATGGGCGTGCCGGGCCATGACCAGCGCGACCTCGACTTCGCCCGCAAATATATGCTGCCCGTCGAGCGCGTGGTCGCGGCCGCGGGCGACGAGGCCAAGCCGATCAACGACGAGGCCTATACCGGCCCCGGCCGCCTGGTGAACTCGCGCTTCCTGGACGGCATGAGCGTGGAGGACGCCAAGGCCGAGGTGATCCGCCGCGCCGAGGAAGCCGGCTGGGGACAGGGCACGACCGTGTGGCGCCTGCGCGACTGGGGCGTCTCGCGCCAGCGCTACTGGGGCACGCCGATTCCCTTCATCCATTGCCCGGACTGCGGCGTGGTGCCGGTGCCGAAGGACCAGCTCCCCGTGACGCTGCCCGATGATGTCAGCTTCGACATCCCCGGCAATCCGCTGGACCGCCACCCGACCTGGAAGCATGTCGCTTGCCCAAGCTGCGGCAAGCCGGCGCTGCGCGAGACCGACACGCTCGACACCTTCGTCGATTCGAGCTGGTATTTCATCCGCTTCGCCAGCCAGCCCTCCGACCAGCCGTTCGACCGCGCGGAAGCCGAGAGCTGGCTGCCGGTCGGCCAGTATATCGGCGGCATCGAGCATGCCATCCTGCACCTGCTCTACGCCCGCTTCTGGACGCGCGCGCTCAACCGCATCCAGAAGATCGGCATCGCCGAGCCCTTCGCCAGCCTGTTCACGCAGGGCATGGTGACGCACGAGACCTATCAGGCGCCGGACGGCCGCTGGCTCTCGCCCGAGGAAGTGGTGAAGCGCGAAGGGGCCTGGTTCATCGACGGCACCGGCGAGCCGGTGACGCTCGGCCGCGTGGTCAAGATGTCCAAGTCCAAGAAGAATGTCGTGGACCCGGACGAGATCATCCAGCGCTACGGCGCGGACGCGGTGCGCTGGTTCATGCTCTCGGACAGCCCGCCCGAGCGCGACCTGCCCTGGACCGAGTCCGGCATCGAAGGCGCGTGGCGCTTCGTCAACCGGCTGTGGCGCATCTTCGGCCACGCCGGCGAGACGGGCGACAATGGCGCGGGTGACAGCGACAGGGCGCTCGACCGCAAGCTGCACCAGACCATCGACGGCGTGGCGAAGGACGTCGAGGCGCTCGCCTTCAACAAGGCCGTCGCCAAGATCTATGAGCTGGCCAATGCCATCGAGAAGGCGCAGCCCTCGGCCAGCCGCGCCGCCGCGATCCGCACGCTGGCGCTGCTCGTCGCGCCGATGACACCGCATCTGGCGGAAGAAGCATGGGCGGATATGGGCGGCGAGGGCCTGATCGCCGACGCCATGTGGCCGTCCGTCGATCCGGCCTTGCTCGTCGAGGATGAAGTGACCATCGCCGTGCAGGTGCAGGGCAAGCTCCGCGATACGCTCACCGTGGCGAAGGGCACCGACAAGGCGACGCTGGAAGCGCTCGCCCGCGCCGCGCCCAATGTCGTGCGCGCGCTCGATGGCGCGACGCCGAAGAAAGTGATTGTCGTGCCGGACCGGCTGGTCAATCTGGTGATCTGATGCGCCGCGCCGCCGCCCCCCTGCTCCTGCTGATGCTCGCCAGCCTCGCCGCCTGCGGGCTGCGGCCCATGTATGCGGGCGGACGCAACAGCGAGGCCGCGCGCATGCTGGCCGGCGTGCGCGTCGAGCCGATCCCCGGCAAGGAAGGCTGGCTGATGCGCAATGCGCTCACCGATCGCCTGTCCGCCATGGGCGAGGGCGAGCCGCGTTATGTGCTGAAGGTGCAGCTCGACGACCGCATCGAGGGGCTGGGCGTGCGCGCCGACGATACGGTGACGCGCGAGCGCCGCACGCTGCGCGCCCGCTACCAGCTGGTCGACAGCGCCAGCGGCGACATGCTGCTTGATGAGACCGCCGGCTGGGACGCCGGCATCGACGTCGCCTCCAGCGAATATGCCACCGTCGCTGCCGAGGATTCGGCGCTGGAGCGGCTGACCGAGATCGTCGCCGACCGCGTGCTGGCGCGGGTGGCGCTCGGCGCGCGCGAGTGAGCCTGCGCGCCGACAATCAGGCCGCCCTGAAGGCGCTGGACACGCCCGCCGCCGCCATCCGCCTCTATCTGCTCCACGGCCCGGACGAGGCGGGCAGCGAGGCGCTGGCCGCCCGCTTCGGCAAGGCGATGGGCGCGGGCGCCGAGCGCATCGATCTCGATGGCGCGACCTTGCGCTCCGATCCCGCCCGCCTTGCGGACGAGGCCGCCGCCATCTCCATGTTCGGCGATAAGCGCTGGATCCGTGTGCAACCGGCAGGCGAGGAGATATTGCCGGCCGTGGATGCGCTGCTCACGGCGCCGGCGGCAGGCAATCCGGCCGTGGTCATCGCCGGCAACCTGCGCAAGACCAGCAAGCTGCTGAGCTTCGTCGAGGGCCAGTCCGCCGCGCTCGCCATCGTCAGCTATGCGCCGGAGGGCCGCAATGCCGAGGCGCTGGCGGTGGCGCTGGCGCAGGAGCAGGGGCTGGCGCTGCCCGGCGACATCGCCCAGCGGCTGGTCGCCCTCACCCATGGCGAGCGCGGCCTGCTCGCCCGCGAGATCGAGAAGCTCGCCCTCTATCTGGACGCGACGCCCGAAACCCCGCACGCCGTGACGCCGGAGATGCTCGATGCGCTGGGCGCGGAAGGCGGCGAGCAGCAGATGTTCCGCGCCGCCGCCGTGCTGCTTTCCGGCGACCTGCGCGCCGCCGAGCATGAAATGGCCCGCCTGCGCGCCAGCGGCGGCTCGCTCGCCGGCCTCGCCCGCCTCACCCTGCAACGCGCGGTGAGCCTCACCCAGGAGGGCGGCGCGCGCCCTCGCTTCGGCGGACGCGGCGGCGGCGACGAAGCGCTGGCCCGCCGCTGGTCCCCCCGCGACCTTGCCCGCGCCATCCACGGCCTCGCCGAAGCCGAGCGCACCAGCCGCCTGTCCTACGGCATCGGCGAGCCCGTGCTGGCCCAGGCGCTGCTCAACGTGGCCCGGCTGGCGGCACGGACGCGCTGAGCGGGTCAAGCGCCCCATCGGCGCACGCGCTTGGGTTCCTGCACTTAATCCCGGATCCGTTCGTCCTGAGCTTGTCGAAGGGCTGTTCTGTTCTTTTCTTTCCCTTTGTCCGGAGAAGAAGGAGAGCCCTTCGACAAGTTCAGGGCGAACGGGATGGCATGAGGCCATGCAAAATCTCGCACCCGATCTTTTCGGCGCAGTGCTCCTGCGAAGGCAGGAGCCCAGGGCGCAAGAGCACTGCTTCGCCGCTCCGGGCTCCTGCCTGCGCAGGAGTACTGACTGGTCGAGCAGCAGCAGACGGAAAGCCGAAGCCCCGCCCCTCAAAGCGTCTCGATACGCTCCGTGATCGCCCTGATGCGCGCCGTCTCCTGCTCGATGAGCGAGACCGCCACCAGATGCGGGCCGTTCTTGAGGTCGCGGCACACCAGCGCGTCGCCCTCGATCGCCTGGCCGCCTTCCACGATCAGCAGGCGGAACTGCGCGAGGCGTTGCAGGGCGCCGTCGATCTCCGCGATCACGGTGAGCACCTGCTTGTCGTGCCGGTCGCGCATGGCGACGAGCGCGCGCAGCTCGGCGAGCAGCTTCTGGATCGTGGGCCGCGCCCGGCCGCCCACGGCGCGCACGTCGCCGAAGCTGTGGCGCATCGCCGCCAGCTTCTTGGCGGTGCTGTCCTCGAGCTCCCCCCAGGACAGGACCAGCCGGCCGATGGCCGCCGGAATCGCCGCGCCGAGCGCATCGCCCGCCGGCACCGCTTCTTCGGAGGCAGAATCATCGGAACCGGACTTGTCCGCGCCGTCATCATCATCGGCCGCGCCGCTTGCGGGCAGGCCATCATCATCGCTGAAAGGGAGTTCATGCCCGGCCGGGTCGTCATCCTCATGGAAGAGACCTGCCTGTCGGGGCGGTTCGCCGGCCGGCGTGGGAATTCCGGCCGGCGTTCCGTCGTCGACCGGAGTGGGATGGCCGGTCGAAGCAGAAGTTCGGTTGGAATCGTGCAACGCCTGTATCCGGATAATAGAGTGCGACATGGCGCGACGGTGGGAGCACCGCGCCAATTGACACCGCATCCAGTCCTTCGACTTTTCGCGTCCCGATTCTCGTCCCGCCCTCTGTTGGGGCGGTGTGTCCACTATATGACGCAAAAATGACGATGATGCATGCGAAAAGTGATCCAAAAGGGGACAGTTCGCCGGGATCGTGCGAAAAGAACGACGAAACGAGTCGTTCGACATGAAATCATCAGAAGTCGATCGCGATTCCCTTATGCTCCCAGTCGCCATAGCGGGTGGGATCGCGCGTCTTTTCGCCGGCGGGCGGCGCGAGCGGCGTTTCCGCCGGCTCGGGAATGGGCGGATTCTCGGAAAGATAGGCCGGCGGCTTGATATGATCTGGTCGTTGTCCCATGGGCTGTCCGGCTCCGGCCGTGCGGGGTGCGACGGCGCCGCCGATCATAGGCGCCCCCGGCCCGCGGCGGCAAGCGCCGCGCACCCGGCCGGACGCGGATCGCCCAATCGAGGACAGTTCCATGAGGATCAGGGCATCATGACCAGAGCCCCCGCCCCGCGCCGGCGTCGCCCGGCCACCGAACCGCCCGGCCTGCCTGCCCGCCGCGCGGCGCTGCGCCTGCTCGACGCGGTGCTGCGCCGGGGTCAGGCGCTGGAGCAGGCGCTCGACGGCGCGGTGCAGGGCATGGCGCGCGCCTCGGACCGGGCGCTTGCGCATGGCATCGCCGCCTCCGTCCTGCGCCGGCTGCCCGATCTCGACGCGCTGATCGACGGCGCCACGCGCCAGCGCCTGCCGGACGACGCCAAGGCCCGCATGGTGCTGCGCATGGCGCTCGCCCAGCTGCTGATGCTGGAGACGCCGCCCCATGCCGCGCTCGCCACCGCCCTGCCGCTGGTCGACGGCGGCCCGCGCAAGCTCGTCCATGGCGTGCTCGGCACGCTGCTGCGTGGCGGCGCGACGCTGCCCGAGCGGCCGACCCTGCCCGCCGATGTCGCGGCGCGCTGGCGTGCCGCCTGGGGCGAGGCGATGGTCGATGCCGCCGCCGATGCTATCGCCCAGCGCCCGCCGCTCGACCTCAGCCTGCGCGATCCGGCCACGACCGGGGACTGGGCCGCGCGCCTCGGCGGCGTCTCGCTGGCGCCCGGCCATGTGCGCCTGCCCGCCGGCAGCGAGGTGACCGGCCTGCCCGGCCTCGCCGAGGGCGACTGGTGGGTGCAGGATCTCGCCGCCTCGCTGCCCGCCCGGCTGCTCGGCCCGGGCCAGGGCCGCACGGCACTGGACCTGTGCGCCGCGCCCGGCGGCAAGACGCTCCAGCTCGCCGCCGCCGGCTGGCGCGTGATCGCGCTCGATCTTTCAGAGCGCCGGCTGGAGCGCCTGTCCGACAATCTCCAGCGCACCGGCCTGCCCGCCGAAGTGATCGCCGCCGACATGCTGGACTGGGCGCCGCCCGCGCCCGTGGACGCGATCCTGCTCGATGCGCCGTGCAGCGCCACCGGCATCTTCCGCCGCCACCCGGACGTGATCCACCGCGCCGGCCCGCGCCAGATCGCCGAGATGGCGGACCTCCAGGCGCGCATGCTGGACCGCGCGGCCGACTGGCTGAAACCCGGCGGCCGCCTGCTCTACGCCACCTGCTCGCTGGAGCCGCAGGAAGGCGAGGCCCAGGTCGCCGCCGTCCTGGCGCGCCGCCCGGACCTGCGCGCTGCCGAACCCGTCACAGAGGCGCTTCCCGAGGGCGTCGCCCCCACCGCACCGGGCCAGCTGCGCACCCTGCCCGGCCTGCTCGCCGGGGCCGGCGGCATGGACGGCTTCTTCATGGCCCACCTGTCCCGTTCCGAATCACCCTGACTCGTCCCGCCGAAACCATCCACAACTTTATCCGCCATGCGGTTGCACTGGCCGAATCGCAGGGCTAAGCGGAAAGCCATGGTGCCATCCGTCCGTATTGCGCCTTCCATCCTGTCAGCCGATTTCGCTCGGCTGGGCGAGGAGGTGCGCGCCGTCGATGCCGCGGGAGCGGACTGGATTCACGTGGACGTGATGGACGGCCATTTCGTGCCCAATATCACCATCGGCCCGATGGTGGTGAAGGCGCTGCGACCGCACACGACCAAGCCGCTCGACGTGCATCTGATGATCTCGCCGGTGGACGGCTTTCTCGATGCCTTCGCGGAGGCTGGCGCGGACATCCTCACCGTCCACCCGGAAGCAGGGCCGCACATCCACCGCACCGTCCAGCGCATCAAGGCGCTCGGCAAGCAGGCGGGCGTCTCGCTCAATCCCGGCACGCCGGCCAAGCTGCTGGACTATCTGATCGACGAGATCGACCTGGTGCTGGTGATGAGCGTCAATCCCGGCTTCGGCGGCCAGAGCTTCATCGAGAGCCAGCTGCGCAAGATCGAGGCGGTGCGCAAGATGATCGACAAGTCGGGCCGCGACATCGCGCTGGAGGTGGATGGCGGCATCGACGCCGGCACCGCGCCGCGCGCCATCGCCGCCGGCGCCGACGTGCTGGTCGCCGGCACCGCGACATTCCGCGGCGGGCCATCCGCCTATGCAGACAATATCCGGAGGTTGCGCGGCTCATGAGCACCCGGCCCCGACCCGAGACGCCCCGTCCCGCGCCCGCCATGCCCGATCCGCCCGAGGAGGACGGCATCGCGCAGGGCAAGCGGCTCATCCGCCTGTCCGACGATCGCGGCCTCAGCCTGGCCCAGCGCGTCGCCAATCATTTCTACCGCATGACCTGGGCGACGCCGCTCCACACCATGCGGCTCAAGGGCAAATATCCGCTCAAGCTGCTCGCCCTGCCGGACGACGCCCTTCCCGGCGATGCGCGCGCCGGCAAGGCGCTGCGGGCGGGCTATTATCTGTTCCGGGGCATCAAGCAGCCGGTGCTGGGGCTGGACTGGCGGCGGATCGAGCAGCCGGAAGCCTTCGTCGATTATCTGCACGGCTTCTTCTGGCTGCGCGACCTCGCCGCCGCGACCAGCCGCGACAATGCCGTGCCCATCGCCGAGGCGCAGATGCGCGCTTGGCTGGAGGCCCATGCCGAGAAGCCGAGCGAGCCCGCCTGGCGGCCGGACAATGCCGCATGGCGCCTCTTGTTCTGGACCGCCTATTCGCCGCTGATCCTCTCCAGCGGGGACCTCGTCTATCGCAGCCTGGTGCTGAACAGCATCGCGCGCACCGCCCGCCATCTCGACCGCACGGCCGACAAGGCGCCGGTGGGTCTTGCCCGCGTCACCGCCTGGGCCGGCATCGTCGCGGCGAGCCTGCTGCTGCCCGGCGGCGAGCCGCGCCGCGTGTTCGGCGAGGCGGGACTCAAGCGCGCGCTGGAAGGCGCCTTCTATGCCGATGGCGGCATCATCTCCCGCTCGCCGCTGGAGCAGCTGGACGCGGTGAGCCTGCTCGCCATGCTGCGCGCCACCTATGATGTGCGGCGCGAGGAGCTGCCCGCCTTCCTCGCGCAGAGCATGGAGCGCATCGTCGCCGCGCTGCTCGGCATCCTGCACGGCGACGGTGCGCTGGGCAGCTGGCAGGGCGCCGCGCCCGTCGATCCCGCGCGCATCACCGCCATCGTCGCCGCCTCGGGCGTGCGCACGCGGCCGCTGCGCCATGCGCGCGACTGGGGCTATCAGCGTCTTTCCGCCGGCGCCACGGTCATCCAGCTCGATGCCGCGCCGCCGCCGGTCGCCCGCCTCGCCCGTTCGGGCTGCGCCTCCACCGCCGCTTTCGAGATGTCGGACGGGCCGACCCGCGTCATCATCAATTGCGGCGGCGCAGCGCTGGCCGGCGCCAATCTGCCGGCCGATCTCGCGCAGGGCCTGCGCACCACCGCCGCGCACAGCACGCTCATCCTGGATGACAGCAACTCCACCGCCATCCTGCCCGACGGCTCGCTGGGCAAGGGCGTCTCGGAAGTGGAGCTGGACCGGCACGAGCTGGAGCAGGGCAGCCGCCTCGAAGTCTCGCATGACGGCTATGCCCGCCGGCTCGGCTTCACGCACCGGCGCCTGCTGATGCTCAATGCCGAGGGGCGCGAGCTGCGCGGCGAGGATGTGCTGCTGCCGGTCGAGAAGCGCCGCCGGCTCGCCGGCTGCCCCCTCGCCATCCGCTTCCACCTGGGCACGGACGTGGAGCCGACGCTCACGGCGGACAAGCAGGGCGCGCTGCTGCGCCTGCCCAATGGCGCGCTCTGGCAGTTCCGCGTCGGCGCCGGCGAGATCGGCGTGGAGGACAGCCTGTGCGTCGACGGCGAGGGCCGGCCGCACCCCACCCAGCAACTCGTGGTTCATGCCGCGGCGGATGCCGCCGGCACCAGCATTGGCTGGCTGCTCAAGAAATCGGGATAGGACTGATACATGACTGACGTGACGATCCGCCGGGCGCTGCTCTCAGTGTCCGACAAGACGGGGCTTTCCGATCTGGGCGCGGCGCTGGCGCGGCACGGGGTGGAGCTGGTCTCGACCGGCGGCACCGCGAAGGCGCTCCGCGAGGCGGGGCTGGCGGTGCGCGACATCTCGGACCTGACCGGCTTCCCCGAGATGATGGACGGCCGCGTCAAGACGCTGCACCCGAAGGTGCATGGCGGCCTGCTCGCCGTGCGCGACAATGCCGAGCATGTCGCGGCGATGGAGGCGCACGGGATCGGCGCGATCGACCTCGTCGTGGTCAATCTCTATCCCTTCGCCCAGACGGTCGCGCGCGGGGCGGACCGGGACGAGATCATCGAGAATATCGATATCGGCGGCCCCTCCATGGTCCGCTCGGCCGCGAAGAACCATGCCGGCGTCACCATCGTCACCGATCCCGCCGACTATGCTCGCCTCATCGCGGAGATGGACGAAAAGGGCGGCGCCACCAGCTATGATTTCCGCCGCCTGTGCGCCGCCAAGGCCTATGCGGCCACGGCCGCCTATGATGCGATGATCGCGAGCTGGTTCGCCTTCGCCGATCAGGGCCTCGCCTATCCCGAATCGCTGTCCGTGCCGCTCAGGCTCGACAGCACGCTGCGCTATGGCGAGAATCCGCACCAGTCGGCCGCCTTCTATGCGCCCGCCGGCCCCTCGGTGCGCGGCATCGGCCAGGCCGAGCAGGTGCAGGGCAAGGCGCTCTCCTACAATAATCTCAACGATGCCGACGCCGCGCTCGGCCTCGTCGCCGAGTTCCGCGACGGGCCGCCGACCGTGGTGATCGTGAAGCATGCCAATCCCTGCGGCGTGGCGACCGGCGAGACGCTGATCGAGGCCTATCGGGGCGCCTTCGAGTGCGACAGCGTCTCGGCCTTTGGCGGCATCATCGCCGTCAACCGGCCGCTCGACGGTCCCACCGCCGAGGCGATCAGCGAGATCTTCACCGAGGTGGTCGCCGCGCCGGGCGCCGACGCGGCGGCGCGCGCGGTGTTCGCCAAGAAGAAGAATCTGCGCCTGCTCATCCTCGGCGAGTTGCCCGATCCGACGCGGCCCGGCCTCGACATGAAGAGCATCGCGGGCGGCGTGCTCGTCCAGTCGCGCGACAATGGCCGGATCGGCCGCGCCGACCTCAAGATCGTGACGAAGCGCGCGCCCAGCGAGCGGGAGCTGGACGACTGCCTGTTCGCCTGGACGATCGCCAAGCATGTGAAGTCCAACGCCATCGTCTATGCCAGGGACGGCGTGACGGCCGGCATCGGCGCGGGCCAGATGAACCGCCGCGACAGCGCCCGCATCGCCGCCATCAAGGCGAAGGAAGCCGCCGGGACCTTCGGCTGGGACGCACCGCGCACCATCGGCAGCGCCGTCGCCTCGGACGCCTTCTTCCCCTTCCCCGACGGCCTGCTCGCCGCCGCCGAAGCCGGCGCCACGGCGGTGATCCAGCCCGGCGGCTCGCTCAAGGACGAGGATGTGATCGCGGCGGCCGACGAAGCCGGCCTCGCCATGGTCTTCACCGGGATGCGCCACTTCCGGCATTGATCGGGGCGCCCCATGCTCACCGCTCCGTGTTCCTGCGCAGGCAGGAACCCAGGGCGGTAGCGAACTGCCCATGCGCCCTGGGCTCCTGCCTGCGCAGGAGCACGGGAGCGCTTCGTGGATGCGCCTTCCCTACCCCGACATCGTTCGCCCCGGCCTTCTTCTTCCATTCGGGCAAACAGGCAGGTCGTGCCGGAATCACGAACGCCGTCCGCCATCCCGCCCGCACAGGGTAGCGCCCGCACGCCGGGGCCGCTAAAGCCCCACCCATCGCCGGACGCACCGGCGGACTCCAGTCAGCGCCGGTTCAGGCGATCATGCCCACACGGCGCGCCGATCGGCTGAACGCGAAACCACAGGTGCAGGTCATGGCCCTCGATCCGGCGGCGCGCGGCGCGACACGGCCCTGATGGCATATTCCACCTATGGCGCGCCGGACAGGCGGCGCAGGCTCGGCCCGCTGGCGCTCACCCTCGCGCTGCATGCGATCGTGGTGCTGCTGCTCCTGCTCAACCGCAACTATCTCCCCGTCCGGCAGGCGCAGGAGAGCCTCAAGACCTTCTTCCTGCCGCTCGGCCAGGACGAGAAGGCCGAGCATGGCGACGCCAGCACCCGGCCGCACGAGACGAAGGCCGGCAAGGAGGCGCAGGCCGAGCGGCCGCAGCCGAAGATCAAGCCACCGCAGACGCCCCCGCCCGAGCGCGCGCCGGACGCGCCGGTCGTCCCCTCCACCCTCACCATGAGCAGCGCCGACTATGCCGCGACCGACATCGGCCGGATCGCCTCGGCGCGCCAGCCCGGCGGCAATGAAGGCAACAGCACCGCCACCTACGGCCCCGGCGAAGGCCCCGGCGGCGTGCAGCTCTTCAATGCCGACTGGTATCGCCGGCCCACCAGCGCCGAGCTGTCCTTCTACCTGCCCGCCAATCGTCCCTCGCAGGGCTGGGGCCTCGTCGCCTGCAAGACCGCCGAGCGCTTCCATGTCGAGGATTGCCAGACGATCGGCGAGTTCCCGCTCGGCTCGGGTTTCGGCCGCGCCGTGCGCGAGGCGGCCTGGCAGTTCCTCGTGCGCCCGCCGCGCATCAACGGCCGCCCCCAGATCGGCGTCTGGGTGCGCATCCGCATCAGCTATGGCGAGGTGGCGGAAGCGCAGTGAGGCGCCTCGATTGACTCGGCCTCCCCGCGCGATCATCTTCCGCCTCACAACTCCAGGAGGGGGAGCAGGATCCATGAAGATTGGCAACAGTCTGGTCGCCGAGCTTTTCGGCACGTTCTGGCTTGTGTTCGGCGGGTGCGGCAGCGCCATTTTCGCCGCGGCGTTTCCCGGCACGGGCATCGGTTTCGCGGGCGTGGCGCTCGCCTTCGGCCTCACCGTGCTCACCATGGCCTATGCGGTCGGCCATGTCTCGGGCGCGCATTTCAATCCGGCCGTGACGGTCGGCCTGTGGGCCGGCGGCCGGTTCGAGGGCGGCAAGGTCATTCCCTATATCGTCGCGCAGGTAATCGGCGCCATCCTGGCGGCGGGCGCGCTCTACATCATCGCCAGCGGCAAGGGCGACGGCACGGTCGCCGGCCTCGCCTCCAACGGCGTGGGCGCGCATTCGCCCGGCGGCTATTCGCTGGCGGCGGGCGTCACGGCGGAAGTGCTGCTGACCGCCTTCTTCCTCATCATCATCATGGGCTCGACGCATGGCAAGGCGCCCGCCGGCTTCGCGCCGATCGCCATCGGCCTGGCGCTGACGCTCATCCACCTCATCTCGATCCCGATCACCAACACCTCGGTCAATCCGGCGCGCAGCACCGGCCCGGCGCTGCTCGAAGGCGGCATCGCCCTGCAGCAGCTCTGGATCTTCTGGGTCGCCCCGCTGATCGGCGGCGCGATCGGCGGCTGGCTCTACCGCACCTTGATCGCCGAGAATTACGGTCCCGCGCTGGTCAATGTCGAAGGCCAGGACCCGGCCTGAACCGCTGACTCCCCTCCCCTGAAGGGGAGGGGCTTGAGTCTGTCCTGTTCAAGTGGAGCAGTGCTCCTGCGAAAGCAGGAGCCCAGGGCGCATGAGCAGTGTCCTATCGCCCTGGGCTCCTGCTTTCGCAGGAGCACATGCCGGTTCAATATGAACAGGACAGGCTCCAAGACAAAGCCGCATACCGCCGCCCGGCTTGCCGCATCGCGCGGCAGCGCCTAAGCCGGCGCATCGTCTCTCCGGCCCGCCCGCACGGCTCCCGAGCCCCGGCGCCGGCCGATGGAAAGGTCCAGGACACGCATGACCGCTTCACGCTTCCTCTCCTCGCTCCTCGCCGGCGCCGCGCTCGCCATGGCCGGCCCCGTCGCCACGCCCGCTCTCGCGCAGGATGCGCCCGCCGCCGCGCAGGACATCCCGCAGGGCCTGCTGCCCGACACCGCCAAGCCGCTCGCCTACCGCATCGACCTCACCGTCGTGCCGGACCGCGAGCGCTTCTCGGGCCATGTCGAGATCGACATAGACGTGAAGGCCGCCACCTCCGCCCTGTTCCTGCACGGCCGCGAGCTCAACATGACCCGCGTCTCGGCGCGCGCCGGCGGCCGCACCGTCGCGGCGACCTACACGGAAGTGGACGCGCTCGGCGTGGCGCGGCTGGATTTCGCCCAGGCGCTGCCGGCCGGCAAGGCGACTTTGGTCTTCGACTATGACGCGCCGTTCGGCGACAGCGCCTCCGGCCTCTACCGCGCCAAAGTCGCCGACCAATGGTATGCCTGGACGCAGTTCGAATCGATCGACGCCCGCGCCGCCTTCCCCAGCTTCGACGAGCCGGGCTTCAAGACGCCTTACACCGTCTCGCTGACCACCGCCCCCGGCCACGTGGCGGTAAGCAATGCGCCCGAGACCGGCACCCGCCGCGCCGGCGCGCTGGTGCGTCACCAGTTCGCGGAGACCAAGCCGCTGCCCACCTATCTGGTCGCCTTCGTGGTCGGGCCGATGGCGGTGGCGGAGGGCCATGCCGCGCCCACGCCCGAGCGTGCCGAGCCGTTGCCGGTGCGCATCATCGCGACGAAGCCCAATGCCGACAAGCTCGCCTTCGCGCTGGAGAATACAGGCCCGATCGTGGGCCTGCTGGAGCGCTATTTCGGCGAGCCCTTCCCCTTCCCCAAGCTGGACCAGATCGCCTCGCCGCTGATGAACGGCGCCATGGAGAATGCCGGCGCGGACATCTATGGCGATCCCATCATTCTGCTCGATCCCGGCGCCTCGACCGCGCAGCAGAAGAGCTTCGGCATGGTCGTCGCGCATGAGCTGGCGCACCAGTGGTTCGGCGACCTCGTGACGCCGCAATGGTGGGACGATCTCTGGCTCAACGAGAGCTTCGCCAACTGGATGGGCTACCGCATCGGCGACGAATGGCGGCCGGACCTCAAGATCGCCGCCGGCGCCATCGACGAGGCCTTCTCCGCCATGGATATCGACGCGCTGGCGGCGGGCCGGCCGATCCACCAGCCCATCGCCACCAATGCCGAGATCGACAGCGCCTTCGATGCCGTCACCTATGGCAAGGGCGGTCAGGTGGTGGCGATGATCGCCGCCTATCTGGGCGACGAGAAGTTCCAGGCCGGCGTGCGCCTGCATCTCAAGCGCCACGCCTATGGCACCGCCAACACCGAGCAGTTCTTCGAATCGCTGGCGCAGGCCGCGCAGGACCCGCGCATCGTCGAGGCGATGAAGAGCTTCGTCGACCAGCAGGGTGTGCCCGTGGTGCAGGTGACGCGCGGGCCGCAGGGGCTGACCATGCGCCAGGCGCGCTATCACCTGCTCGGCAGCGAGGTGCCGGCCGAGCGCTGGTCCATCCCGCTCTGCGTCAAGCGGGGCGAGGACCGGCAATGCACGCTCATGGATCATGAGACCGCGACGCTGGCCATGACCGGCGACGATGCCATCATGCCCAATGCCGGCGGCACCGGCTATTACCGCTTCTCGCTGGACGAGGCCGAGTGGCGCCGCCTGATCGGGGCCGGCGCCAGCCTGCCGCCGGGCGAGGCGCTGGCGCTCAACGACAGCCTGTGGGCCGACGTCGCCGCCGGCCATGCCGATCCGCGCCTGCTGGTCGAGGCGGCGCGCGCGATGATCGGCAACGACTATTCGAGCGCGGCGAGCGAGGGCGGCGCGCGGCTGGCGGGCTATCGCCGGCGCGGCCTCATCCCGGAGGCAGCGCTCCCCGCCTACCGGCGCACCATCGCCGCCATCTACGGGCCGAAGCTGGCCGCGCTCGGCTTCGATCCCAAGGCAGGCACCTACCAGTCCGAGGACCCCGACGTGCAGCAGCTGCGCACCGATCTGGTCGGGCTGATGGCGGCCGACGCGGCGGACGCCGGCACGCGCGCCACGCTCGTCACGGCGCTCAAGGCCTATCTGGGCGGCGACGCGCAGGCGCTCGACCAGAGCTTCCTGGGCGCGGCGCTCAATGCCTATGTCGCGACCGAGGGCCAGCCGGCCGCCGAGGACCTGTTCGCGCGCCTGCCCGCCACCGAGAATGCGCGGCTGCGCAACGCCATGGTCTATGCCATCGGCGCCAGCGGCCAGACCGATATCGGCAACTGGGTGATCGCGCATCTGGGCGACGAGGCGCTGCGCCCGCGCGACCGGCTCTATCTCGCCATGGGCCTTACCGCCCAGCCGGGCACGCGCACGGCGGGCTTCGACTGGATCGTCGCCAATTACGACCAGCTCGTGACCGGCAACGGCATCTTCGAGGCCTCGCGCCTGCCCAATTCCATGGCCGGCGCCTGCTCCGTGGAGGATGCCGAGCGGACCGAGAGCGCCCTGCGGCCGATGGTCGAGCGCTATCGCCGCGGCGCGCTGGAGCTGGCCCGGGCACTGGAGCGCATCCGCTCCTGCGCGGCGCTCAAGTCGGCGCGGGCGGACCAGTTCGCCACGATGTTCGATTGAGAGCTGGCACAACCTAAGCCCCTCCCCTTCAGGTTCAAACGAGTCACGTGCCTCGTTTGAAGGGTTTGGGGTGGGGTCTCGCGATTGAGAACGGCGCTGCTGGGGAATACCCCACCCCCGGCCCCTCCCCTGAAGTGGAGGGGAGGGGAGCAGAGGCTACCCACCGTCGTTTACGTTATATTAGGCTTGTTCATTCACTCCGGCATCCGATCAATCCGATCCGGGGGGACTTGCCGCAATGCCACGCCCAGACCAGGCCGTCGACGTCGCCATCATCGGCGCGGGACCGGCCGGCCTCACCGCTGCCTATCTGCTGACCAGGGCCGGCTACAGCGTCACCGTCGTCGAGAAGGACCCGGTCCATGTCGGCGGCATCAGCCGCACGGTGGAGCATGAGGGCTTCCGCTTCGACATTGGCGGCCACCGCTTCTTCTCCAAGTCGCAGGAGGTGGTGGACCTCTGGAACGAGATCCTGCCGCACGACTTCATCGATCGGCCCCGTATGAGCCGCATCTATTATGGCGGCCGCTTCTACAGCTATCCGCTGCGCGCCTTCGAGGCGCTGCGCAATCTCGGCCTCGTCCGCTCGGCGCTCTGCATGGCGAGCTACGCCAAGGCGAAACTCTCCCCCATCCGCGATGTGCGCAGCTTCGAGGACTGGGTGGTCAACCAGTTCGGCCGCAAGCTCTATTCCATCTTCTTCAAGACCTATACCGAGAAGGTGTGGGGCATGCCGTGCGACGAGATGTCGGCCGACTGGGCCGCGCAGCGCATCAAGGGCCTCAGCCTCGGCAAGGCGGTCATGGATGGCCTCAGGCGCAGCCTCGGCCTCAACAGGACGCCCAATGACGGCATGGGCGCCAAGACGCTGCTGGAGCATTTCCGCTATCCGCGCCTCGGCCCCGGCATGATGTGGGAGGCCGCGCGCGACCATGTGCTGGCCGGCGGCAACCAGGTGCTGATGGGCCATGCGCTCAAGCAGATGGCGCTCGATCAGGTGACGGGCCGCTGGCGCGTCGCGGCGAGCGGGCCGGGCGACAGTCTCGTCACCATCAACGCCGCCCATGTCATCAGCTCCGCGCCGATGCGCGAGCTGGCCGGGCGCATCCACCCCGCGCCCTCGAGCCTGGGCGACGCGCTCGCGCTCAACTATCGCGACTTCCTCACCGTCGCCCTCATGATCCGCTCGGAGGATCTCTTCCCGGACAACTGGATCTACATCCACGATCCCCGCGTGAAGGTGGGCCGTGTGCAGAATTTCCGCAGCTGGTCGCCCGAGATGGTGCCCGATCCGGAGATCGCCTGCGTCGGCCTCGAATATTTCTGCTTCGAGGGCGACGGCCTCTGGTCCTCCGGCGACGCGGACCTCATCGCGCTGGCCACGCGCGAGCTGGAGACGCTGGGCCTCGTGCGCGCGGATCAGGTGGTGGGCGGCGCGGTCGTCCGGCAGGAAAAGGCCTATCCGGTCTATGACGAGAGCTATGCCGGCCATGTCGCCGCCATGCGCGCGGAGCTGGAGGCGAAATATCCCACGCTCCATCTCGTCGGCCGCAACGGCATGCACCGCTACAATAATCAGGACCACGCCATGATGACGGCGATGCTGACCGTCCGCAACATCGAGGCAGGCGAACGCGTCTACGATATCTGGGCGGTCAATGAAGACGCCGAATATCACGAGGCCGGCCATGACGGTGCGGACAAGGCGCCGGCCCTGACCGAGGGCGAACGCGCCGCCCTGGCGAGCACGCGCGCCGTGCCGGCCCGCGCCGCCTGAGAGCCGCGCGCGCCATGAGCCCGCTCGCGCCCCTGCTGCGGCAGACCTGGATCCGCTACGGCCTGGCGAGCGTCGTCGCGCTCGGCACCGATGTCGGCCTGTTCATGCTGTTCCTGCGGCTGGGCTTCGGCCCCGTCGCCGCCTCCGCGCTCGGCTATGCCAGCGGCATCCTGGTCCACTGGCTCATCTCCTCGCGCCTCGTCTTCGCGCAGGGCGCCGCCCCGCGCGGCATCGCACGCACGCGCCAGAAAGGGCTGTTCGTCGGCTCCGCTCTGGCCGGCCTCGCCGTCACCACCGCCATCGTGGCGCTGGGCAGCCGGCTCGGCCTCATGCCGCTGGTCGCCAAGGGCATCGCCATCGCGGTGAGCTTCCAGCTCACCTACATGCTGCGCAAGGCCGTGGTGTTCCCGGCGTGAACCGCACGCCTGGCCTGTCGGCGGCGCCCGCACGCCTGCTGCTCCTGCTGCTCTGGGCGCTGGCCAGCGCCTTCCTGCTCATGATGAGCTGGAAGTTCGTGGCGCCGCTCAACTTCCGCGATCCGGACGACGCGCTGCGCCTCGTGCAGGTGCGCGACCTGCTGGCCGGCCAGAGCTGGTTCGACCTCACCCAGCATCGCATCCATCCGCCGGGCGGCACGCCCATGCACTGGTCGCGCCTCGTCGACCTGCCGCTCGCCCTCTCCATCCTGGCGCTGGAGCCGCTGCTCGGTGCGCCGCTCGCCGAGCGCGCCACGCTCACCCTCGTCCCGCTCGCCGAGTTCGCGCTGCTCTGCCTGCTGCTCTACAAGATGGCGCGCCGGCTCTCCTTGGGACGCGGCACGGCGCTGCTGGCGGTGGCGATGCTGGCCAGCTCCGTCTCCATCCTCATCCAGTTCGCGCCCGGCCGCATCGACCATCATGCCACGCAGATCCTGCTCGGCGGCACGGCCATGCTGGCCCTGGTCCGCTGCGACCGGTTCGACGGACGCGCCGGCTTCGTCGCCGGCCTCGCCATGGCCGCCTGGCTGCAGGTCTCCATCGAGGGGCTGCCCTGCGCCGTCGCCATGGGCGGCGTGCTGGCCGCGCGTCATGTGCTGCGCACCGACCGCTGGCCGGACCTGCGCGCCTATATGCTGACGCTCACGCTCGGCGGCATCGGCCTGCTGTTCGCCACGCGCGCGCCGGTCGACGCGCTCATGCCCTGGTGCGACGCGCTCTCGCCCAGCTATGCGCTGCCGCTCGCCGCCGTCACCGCCACGCTGATCGCCGGACGCGCCATGCTGCCGCGCGACACGCCGCTGCGGCGCCTGATGCCGCTCGCCATGGCCGGCGCGGTGGGCCTGGTCGTGTTCCTCACCCAGTCCCGCCAATGCCTTGCCGGCCCGTTCGAGACGCTCGATCCGGTCGTCTATCGCCTATGGTATCTCGCCGTGCTGGAGGGTCTGCCGGTCACGGCCCAGTCGCCGGACATGCAGGCGCTGGTCGTCGCGCCGTCATTGCTCGGCCTTCTCGGCTCGGCCATCATGCTGCGCCGGACGCGGGACCAGCAGCGGCTGCACGGCGCCTGGATGAGCCTGTTCGCCATGCAGGTCGCCACCTTCGCCGTCTCGCTCGGAGTCATGCGCGCCATGGCCTTCGCCCATCTCCTCGCGCTGCCCGGCAATGCCGTGCTGCTCGCCAGCCTCATCGCGGCGGCGCAGCGCCTGCGTTCCATGCCGCTGCGCATGGGGCTGACCGCCGCCGCCGCGCTCGTCACGCCTTTCGGCGTCGCCTCGGCCGCCATCGCGGCGCTCGATAAGACGCACAACGAAACGGCCGAGGCCCAGAAGGAGCCCGACCGCTTCCGCTGCACAACCCAGGCCACGCTGCGCGGCCTCGATGCGCTGCCGCCCGCCCTGCTGTTCACGCCGCTCGACATTGGCGCGCACATGCTGGTCTACACGCATCACTCGGTGGTCGCGACCGGCCATCACCGCAATGTCGCCGGCATGCGCGCCGTGCTCGACGGCCTGATGGCGCCGCCGTCCGACGCCCGCGCCATCGTGGCGGGCAGCGGCGCGCGCTATCTCGTCTTCTGCGCCGGCGAGAATGAAGTGGGCCGCTATGCAAGGCTGGCGCCCCACGGCCTGATCGCGCAGCTCATCGCCGGCCACCATCCGGACTGGCTGGAGCCGGTGCCGATGCGCCCCGGCGAGACCGTGCAGGTCTATCGCATCCGCGCCGATCAGGCGGGCACGAAGCGCAGCGCTACGCCGTTCATGCAATAGCGCTTGCCGGTCGGCGGCGGGCCGTCGTCGAACACATGGCCGAGATGGCCGCCGCAGCGCGCGCAATGGACCTCGACCCGCACCGCCCCGATCGACCTGTCCACCCGCGTCCCGACCGCGCGCGGCAACGCCCGGCGGAAGCTGGGCCAGCCGGTGCCGCTGTCATATTTGGCGGCGGACGAGAAGAGCGGCTGGTCGCATCCCGCGCAGCGGAAGGCGCCGCGGCGATGCTCGCGATTGAGCGGCGAGGAGCCGGCCCGTTCCGTGGCCGCCCGCCGCAGCACCGCATATTGCGTCGGCGAGAGACGCGCGCGCCATTGCGCATCGCTGAGTCGGAAGGGCGGCGCGGGGTCCGGTCTGCCCGCCGCCGCTGCCCATCCGCGTGAAAGGGCGAATATGCCCGTCACGGCCAGCATCGCGCCGCCGCCGAGCAGGGTCCGCCGGGTCATGCTGTTGTTCATGGCCTGTCTCCATCGTCCGGCCGCCGGTGGGGCACGCACGGAGTCGCCACCGGAGCCGCTATGATATAGGCAGCGCCTCGCCATGGCCAACCCGCACGCGCCCCTGCCGCTGGAGGATCGGATCAAAGCCGAGGCGCTGCGCCTCGGCTTCACCAGCTGCGCCATCACCCATGCCGATGCGATCCCGCAGGCCGCCGGGCGGCTGGCGCGCTGGCTGGAGGCGGGCAGTCATGGCGAGATGGGCTGGATGGAAGCGCGCGCCGAGCAGCGCGGCAGCCCGCGCGCGCTCTGGCCGGAGGCGCGCTCGGTCATCATGCTCGGCATGAGCTACGCGCCCGCCACCGATCCGCTGGCGCTCGCCGCGCATCCGGATCGCGGCCGCATCTCGGTCTATGCGCAGGGGCAGGATTATCACGATGTGGTGAAGCGCGCGCTCAAGGCGCTCGGCCAGTGGCTGGCGCGCGAGAGCCGCGAGCCGCTCAAGGTGTTCGTGGATACGGCGCCGGTGATGGAGAAGCCGCTCGCCGCCGCCGCGGGGCTGGGCTGGCAGGGCAAGCACACCAATCTGGTCAGCCGGCGCGAGGGGAGCTGGCTGTTCCTCGGCGCCATCTACACCAGCGCGCCGCTCGCGCCCGATGCGCCGGAGCGCGACCGCTGCGGTTCATGCGATGCCTGCCAGCGCGCCTGCCCCACCGCGGCCTTCCCCGCGCCCTACCGGCTGGATGCGCGCCGCTGCGTCTCCTATCTCACTATCGAGCACAAGGGGCCGATCCCCGAGGATCTGCGCCCCGGCATCGGCAACCGCATCTATGGCTGCGACGATTGCCTGGCGGTCTGCCCGTGGAACAAGTTCGCCGCCGCCGCCAACACCCATCGCGCCTATCTGCCCCGCGCCGAGCTGGTCGCGCCGCGCCTGGGCGATCTCATGGCGCTGGACGATGCGGGCTTCCGCGCGGTGTTCGCCGGTTCGCCGATCAAGCGCATCGGCCGCAACCGCATGGTCCGCAACGCCGCCATCGCCGCCGGCAACAGCGGCGACCCCGCCTATCGCCCGGCGCTCGAACGGCTGAAGGACGACGACGATCCGGTGGTCGCGGATGCCGCGCGCTGGGCGCTGGCCCGGCTGACGGGGTGATGCCGTCACGAAAGAGTGAGTGTCGAGGCGGCACCGGCCCACGCCTCCACCCGGCCTCACATTCGGGATAGGCTGTGGGAGGCCGGGTGGGGGCGTGGGCCGGTGCCGCGATGCGCCGCAAGGCGCATCAAACAGGCCCCTATCGCCGCCGCAGCGCCTGCACGCAGGATTGCCAGTTCACCGCCGCCCCGTCCGGCCCCCGCGCATTGACATGGGTCACCACCGGCTCGCGATTGGCGGCGGGCGGATAGAGATAGGTGTCGAGCACGCAGCGCTCATTGGCGAATTGCAGCTTGCGCACGCCCGGATCGCGAATGTCGAGGCGCGGCTCGCCGAACAGGCGGGCGAGGCCGCGCGCATCGGCGCCCATCACGCCCGTCGGCTCGGGCCGGTGCAGCGGCGTGTAGCCGGCGGCCGGCGGCGGCTGGCGTGATCCGCCGGCGGACGGCACCACGCTCGTGCAGCCCGTCAGGACGAGCGACAGGGCAGCGAGTGCGGGAAAGGCAGCGCGCGGCGTCATCGGGCCGCTCGGGTCGCCCGGGCGTGGAACATGTGCGTCGCCATAGCCACGCTCCACACCGGCGCAAGCAGGTTTACGACCGGCGGAATGAAGAGCAGCGCCGAAACGAGTCCGACCTGCCAGCGGGCAGCGGCCGTGAAGGGCGGCAGGCCGGGATGGCGCGCCTCGACCAGCTCGGCGAGATCGCGGCCCAGCAGATAGGCGTTGAGCGCGAGGAACAGGAGCGGCGCGCCCACGCCCGTCACCAGCAGCACGGCGTAGAGCGGCAGCGCCACGAGATTCCACCCGATCGCGCGCAGCAGCGAGCGCGCGCCGACGCGCAGGCTCTCGCCCAGCGGCACGCTGCGCGCCAGGGCATGCCGCGCCGGATAATCCGCCCGCTCGATGGCAATCACGATCCGGTCGGCGAAGGCGGAGACGATCGCCATCGCCACCGCGCGGAACAGCAGCCAGCCGCCCAGCAGCACGATCAGCCCCGCCAGCGCGGCGCTGGCCCATCCGCCCCCCTGCGCCCAGCCGAAATGGCGCAAGGCGATGCCCAGACCATACCAGGCCAGCACGCCGCTCGCCGCGAACAGCAGCAGCGTGAGGCCCGCGCTGCGCCACAGCACGCCGCGCACGGCTGGCAGCGAGAAGGCGCCCGGCGCCCGCAGCAGGCTCGCGAGGATCATCCCGCCGGCATCCCCCCTTCCGGCCGCGCGGTCAATGTCCCGGCGCCCTTTCCCGGTTTGAAATCGGCCGCCATGGTCGATAGAGGACGGCGAACGGACGGGGCCGGCGCCCTGTCGCCCAAACAGGATGGAACCGCCCTTGTCCGAATCGATTTCGCCCGAACCCGCTCTCGACGTCATCGCCATCGGCAACGCCATTGTCGACGTCATCGCCCGCGCCGACGATGCCTTCATCGCCAGCCACGCCCTCACCAAGGGCGGCATGCAGCTCGTCGATGCCGAGACCGCCGAGCTGCTCTATGCCGACATGGGCGCGGGCGTGGAGATCAGCGGCGGGTCGGCCGCCAACACGCTGGCCGGCATGGCCGCGCTCGGCTGCCGCTGCGCCTTCATCGGCCAGGTGCGCGACGACCAGCTCGGCTCGGTGTTCGCGCACGACATCCAGGCGCTCGGCATCCATTACGAGACCGCCCCGGCGACGGACGGCCCGCCCACCGCGCGCTGCCTCATCATGGTGACGCCGGACGCGCAGCGCACCATGAACACCTTCCTCGGCGCCTCGCAGTTCCTGCCGCCCGCCGCGCTGGACCTCGACCTCATCCGCTCGGCGCGCATCCTCTATCTGGAGGGCTATCTCTGGGACCCCGAGCAGCCCCGCGCGGCGATGCGCGATGCGATCGGCGCCGCGCGCGGGGCCGGCCGGGAGGTCGCCTTCACCCTGTCGGACGCCTTCGTGATCGAGCGGCACCGGGAGGATTTCCACGCGCTGCTCGCCGAGGGCAGCATCGACATTCTCTTCGCCAACGCCACCGAGATCCGCTCGCTCGTCCAGACCGACGATCTGGAAGCGGCGATCGCGGCCATCGCGCCCAGGGTGGCCACCCTCGTCGTCACCCGCAGCGAGGAGGGCGCCATCGCCATCCGCAATGGCGAGCGGCATGAGGTGGCGGCGGCGCCCGTGGCGCAGGTGATCGACACGACCGGCGCGGGCGACCTGTTCGCCGCCGGCTTCCTCACCGGCCATGTGCGCGGCCTGGAGCCGGCCCGCTGCCTCGCCATGGGCGCGATCGCGGCGGCGGAGATCATCTCCCACTATGGCGCGCGGCCGGAAGCCGATCTCAAGGAATTGATCGGCGCGGCGGGCTGAAACCAACCTTAGCCCCTCCCCTTCAGGTTCAAACGAGTCACGTGCCTCGTTTGAACCTGAAGGGGAGGGGAGAAGTTCTTACGTCCCCAGCGCCTCATGCAGCAGCCACGCGCGGATGGCGCTCGCCAGATTGGGCGGATCGGCGGCGGCGATGCGGGCCGCGTCGATCCGCGCCACCAGCGCGCTCAGCGGCAGGCCACCCTGCCGCGCGCGCGTCTCCAGCGCGCGCCAGAAGACCGGCTCCAGGCTGATCGACGTCGCATGGCCGGCAATGGTGATGCTGCGCTTGACCGGCGGCGCGAACAGCGGGGGCGGCGGTCCATCCATCGGCGCGCGCCCCGATCCCGTTCGCCCGGCCCGGCTCAATACATGTGCTGGCCGCCGTTGATCGACAGGGTCGATCCGGTGACGAAGCCCGCATCCTCGCTGCACAGGAAGGCGACGCCGCGCGCGATCTCGCCGGCGGCCCCGAGGCGCCCGACCGGGATGCGCGCCACGATCTTCTCCAGCACCGGCGCCGGCACCGCGGCGACCATGTCCGTGTCGATATAGCCGGGCGCGATGGCGTTCACGGTCACGCCATATCGGGCGCCTTCCTGCGCCAGCGCCTTGGTGAAGCCGTGAATGCCGGACTTGGCGGCGGCATAGTTGACCTGGCCATATTGGCCCGCCTGCCCGTTGATCGAGCCGATGTTGACGATGCGGCCCCAGCCGCGCTCGCGCATGCCGCCGAAGCACGCCTTGGCCATGTTGAAGCAACCGCCGAGGTTGATGCGCATCACCTCGTTCCAGTCGTCGAAGCTCATCTTGGCGAGCACGCCGTCGCGCGTGATGCCGGCATTGTTGACGACCACGTCGACGGGACCGAGGTCCGCCGCCACCTGCGCGCAGCCATCGAGGCAGGCCTGATGGTCGCCCACATCCCACTTGTAGGCCGCGATGCCGGTCTTGTCGGTGAAGGCCTTGGCCTTCTCGCTGTTGCCGGCATAGTTGGCGGCGACCGTCATGCCCATCTCGCGCAATGCCAGGCTGATCGCCTCGCCGATGCCGCGTGTCCCACCCGTCACGATCGCCACTCTACCCATGATCTCTCTCCGTCTCGCCGTTGACGCCCGGCGCGCTCGGGCGCGACGGACCATCGGTCCACCCCGCCAGTTCCCGGCCGAGCAGCCGATAATAGAAAGCAATAGCCTCGCGATCCGCGTTTAGACAGGGCAAAAAGGCGAAATCCCGGCCGCCCGCGCCCAGGAATTCATCGCGCCCGCGCAGCGCGATCTCCTCCAGCGTCTCCAGGCAATCGGCGGAGAAGCCCGGCGTCAGCACCGCCACGGAGCCGACCCCTTCGCCCGGCAGCGCGGCGAGTACGGCGTCCGTCGCCGGCTCCAGCCATTTGGCGCGGCCGAAGCGCGACTGGAAGGTGACCGTCACGTCCCGGCCGAGCGCCGCGCCCAGCAGCCGCGCCGTCTCCAGGCACTGGGCATGATAGGGATCGCCGAGCGCGGCGGTGCGCGCCGGCATGCCGTGGAAGCTCGCGACGATCCGCTCGGGCGCGAACGGCAGGGCGGCGATCCGCGCCGCCGCATGCGCGCGCAGCGCCTCGATATAATCGGGGTCGTCATGATAGGCCGGCAGCACCCGCAGCGCCGGCTGCCAGCGCATCGCCGCCAGCGCGGCGCCGGCGGCATCCACCGCCGTCGCGGTGGTGGCGGCGCAATATTGCGGATAGAGCGGCGCCAGCAGGATGCGCTCGTGCCCGCTGTCCCTGAGCGCGCGCAGCCGATCGCCGATCGCCGGCCGGCCGTAGCGCATCGCCCAGTCCACCGTCACGGCCTCGCCCCACGCGCCCGCGAGCGCCGCCGCCACATCCTGCGTGTGGACCGCGAGCGGCGAGCCCCGCTCGGTCCAGACCTGCCGATAGGCATGGGCGGACTTCTTCGGCCGGGTGTTGAGGATGATGCCGCGCAGGATCGGCTGCCAGACGAGCGGCGGGATCTCGACCACGCGCCTGTCGGACAGGAACTCGCGCAGATAGGTCTTCACCGCCGCCGGCGTGGGCGCCTCGGGCGTGCCGAGATTGACGATGAGCAGGGCGACCCGCCCGCTCATGCCGCGCCCTCGATGGGCAGGCGGCGCGGGCGCGTGCCGCTGATCGTGGCGAGCGCGCCGGCCAGCGCGGGGGCGACCGGCGGCACGCCGATCTCGCTGAAGCCCGCCGGCGGCCCGGCGCTCTCGACCAGCTCGACCGAGACGTCGCCCACATCGGCGAGGCGCGGCAGGCCATAATCGCCCAGCCGCATCGCCTCGGGCAGCGAATGGCGATAGGCCGGCGCCGCGCCCAGCGCCATGGCGAGGCCGAAGATCATGCCGCCCTCGATCTGCTGGCGGGCGATGTCCGGATTGACCACGCCCCCGCAGTCCGCCACCGCCGCCATCCGCCGCAGCTTCACCCGGCCGCTCTCGAAACCCGCTTCCACCAGCACCGCGATATAGCCCCCGCCGCGCGTCATATGGCAGGCGATGCCCTGCCCGCTGCCCCGGATGCCGCCCTGCCAGCCGCCCAGCGTCGCCACGCTGGTGAGGCAATGGGCGAGGCGCGGATGGCCGCCCAGCATCTGGATGCGGAAGGAAAGCGGCTCGATGCCGGCCGTCATCGCCAGCTCGTCCATGAAGCTTTCGGAGAAGAAGCAGCCATAGCTCGCCGCATTGCTGCGCCAGCGCCCGGTCGGCAGGGCGATGTCGGCGGGGAAATGATCCACCGCGACGTTCGGGATGGCATAGGGCAGGTCCATGCCGTCCACGGCGAGCTGGTCCGCCGTCTGCGCCGTGGCGGCCAGCGCCTCGCCGCGCGTCTCGCCATGGCCGATCCGTCGCCACAGCTGCGCCAGCGCCGGGGGGGCGGCGATCTTCGCCGACCAGCCCTGCACCAGCCCCGTCGGCCCCAGCCGTGCCGCCATGCGCGCCCGCGCGGGCGGCCGAGGGCAATCGCGGATGATATCCTCCGAGCGGGACCACATGAGCTGCACCGGCGCCTTCGCCGCCCGCGCGATCAGCGCCGCCTGCACGCCGGCATCGGCCTCCATCTTGATGCCGAAGGAACCGCCCGCGAACAGCGGATAGACGGTGACGCGCGTCTCGCCCACATCCAGCGCCCGCGCGATGGCCTGCCGCGCCAGCACCGGCGCCTGCGTCGGCATCCACACTTCCACATCGCCCTCGCGCACGCGGGCGGTCGCCGCCATGGGCTCGATCGGCAGGTGCAGGGCCGGCGCGACCTCATAATGGCCGGTGACGCCCTGCCCGTCCGCGAACACGCCTGCCAGATCGCCCCGGCGGAAATAGCGCCCGCCATGCGGACTATCGAACGCCGCCTCCAGCGCCGCGTCGATCGCCGCGTCGTCCAGCTCCGGCCCGGCGAGAGTGAACACCGGGTCCAGCCGGTCGAGCGCCTGGTTGGCCGCCCACCAGTTGCGCGCCGTCACCGCCACCCAGCCGGCCTCTCGCACGATGCCGATCATGCCCGGCACCTTGCGCGCCGCCCCCTCGTTCATGGACTTGAGCGCCAGCGCATTGACCGGCCCCTGCCGGATCGCCGCATAGATCATGTCCGGCAGGCGGATGTCCGCGGCATAATTGGCCGATCCGTCGATCTTGGCCGGCACGTCCAGCCGGGGGGCGTCGGTGCCCACCAGCCGGTCGTCGCGGATCTCGGGCCGGTAGGGCAGCATCTCGGGCAGCGCGAAGGCCACCGCCTCCGCCGCCAGATCGCCGATGCGCGCGCGATGCGTCCCGTCCGAGACGATGCCGGCGGCAATGTCGCAGCTTTCCCACGGCACGTCCCAGCGCGCCGCCGCCGCCATGCACAGCAGCACCCGCGCGCCGGCGCCGGCCGCGCGCAGATCGTCGGCGAAATTGGCGAGCGAGGTGGCGCCGCCGGTCAGCATCAGCATGGAGCGCTGCGCATAATCGTCGATGGCGCGGTCCGCCCAGCCGCCGAACGCCTGTTTCATCGGCCCGTCGAACCATTGGCGGGCGAGCAGGCGGTTGGCGTAGAGCGGCCCCGGCGGGGCGGGCTGCACGGCGACGGCGCGCCAGTCCGCGCCCAGCTCGTCCGCCACGATCTGCGCGAACTGGGTGAACACGCCCTGCCCCAGCTCGGCCTGCGGCACGATGACGATGAGCTGCCCGCTGCGGTCGATCTTCACGAAGGCGCCGAGCGGCGTCTCGCCCGGCGCGGCGTCGGCGGTCTGCGCATAGTCGCGTGGCCAGAGCGCCCAGGCGATGGCGAGGCCGCCGCCGGCCGCCGCGCCGGTCAGCAGCGTGCGGCGGCTGATCCGCGGCAGCCGCGCGCGGCCCGCGGCCGGGGCGGGCGGTTCAGCCAAGCGCCGCCCCGCCCGGTCGCGCGTCCAGCCAGTCGGCGACCTGCTGCGCGATGGCGCGGAAGGGCTGGCCGACCACGCCATCCTGCGCGGCCGGCGGCGTGCCGGCGTCCGACGCGGTGCGCACGGCGATGTCCAGCGGCACCCGGCCGAGGAAGGGCAGGCCGAGCTGCGCCGCGCTCGCTTCCGCGCCGCCGGTGCCGAACGGATCGGACACCTCGCCGCAATGCGGGCAGACATAGCCGGCCATATTCTCCACCATGCCGATCACCGGCACCTTGGCCTGATCGAAGAAGCTGATCGCGCGCGCGGCGTCGATCAGCGCAAGGTCCTGCGGCGTCGAGACGATCACCGCGCCGGCCGGCTTGAAGCGCTGGATCATGGTGAGCTGCACGTCGCCCGTGCCCGGCGGCAGGTCGACGATCAGCAGGTCGACGCCGCGCCAGTCCGCCTCGATGAGCTGGCCGAGCGCATTGCCCGCCATCGGCCCGCGCCAGGCGATCGCCTGCCCCGGCTTGGCCAGATGGCCCATGGAGAGCATCGGCACGCCCCAGTCGTTGGGCACCGGGATCAGCCGCTTGCCCTCCGCCTGCGGCTTGCGGTCCTCGCTGGCGAGCAGGCGCGGGAGCGAGGGGCCATAGATGTCCGCGTCGACCATGCCGACCTTCTTCCCCAGCCGCCGCAGCGCCACCGCGAGATTGACCGCGAGGGTGGACTTGCCGACGCCGCCCTTGCCCGAGCCGACCGCCACGATGGCCGGCCGCGCCGCGCGCTCGGCGGTCATGGCGATGCGCACGTCGCGCACGTCGCTCGCGGCGCGGGCCGCCGCCTCGACCGCGCCGGAGAGCGCATCGCGCGCGGCCGGGTCCAGCCCGCCCACCTCCAGCACCAGGCTCAGCACGCCGTCCTTCAGCCGCAGGCCGCTCGCGCGCCCCTGCGCCACCTCGTCGATCCCCGCGACCAGCGCCGTGGCCGGGTCCAATCCGTTTCCGCTCATGCCGGCGCTCTAGAGCGATTTCGAGGCAGATGGAACATCTGCCGGCTTGGAAATCGCGGCAAACGGAATATTGGAGCCGATCCGCTTCCATCCGAAGCGGATCGGCTCCGGAGCGATTTGGAGACGGGCGCAAAGCATCGCGCGCCGCTTTTGCAATATTGGCCCGCAGGCCCTGTATTTCGGCGAAAAGCCTTCCTATAGAGGTCCGCATGGACAGTCACATGACGCAATGGCCCGGTGCGCCGATGGCCGAGGGTGGTCCCTGGGGCGAACGGGACGACGACACCGAGAAGAAGCGCGGTCCGCGCAATCCGTGGACGCCGCCGTCGGGCGGCGAGCCGGGCGGGCGCACCACGCGCGGCGCCAGCGCGATCGACGAGCTGATCCGCCGGGCGCGCGAGAGCTTCGGCGGCGGCGGCCTCCCCGAGCGGCCGAGCGGCCGGGCGCTGTGGCCCTATATCGTGGGCGGCGTGCTGCTCATCTGGATCGCGACCACCTGCTTCCACAGCATCGGCGCCAAGGAGCGCGGCATCGTCAGCTTCCTCGGCAGCTACAGCCGCGAGCTGACGCCGGGCGTCAACATGACCCTGCCCGCCCCGTTCGAGAGCGTGAAGGTGATCGACGTGGCCGAGATCCGCACGATCGACCTCGGCTCGGCGGGCGATGAATCGCAGAAGCTGGTGCTCACCGGCGACCAGAACATCATCAATCTGGGCTATTCGGTCCGCTGGAACATCCGCGATCCAAAGCTGTTCGCCTTCCAGATCGCCGAGCCCGAGCAGACCATCGCGGAAGTCTCCGATTCGGCGATGCGCGCGGTGATCGCCACCGTCTCGCTCGCCGACGCGCTCGGCGCCGGGCGCAACGCCATCGAGACGCAGGTGCAGGAGCGCATCCAGGACATATTGGACGGCTATGGCGCCGGCATCCGCATCCAGGGCGTCGCCATCAAGCAGGCCGATCCGCCCGAGGCGGTGGTCGAGGCGTTCAAGGATGTGACCGCCGCGCAGCAGGCGGCCGAATCCTATCTCAACCAGGCCCGCGCCTATGCGCAGCAGATCGCCGCCCGCTCGCAGGGCGAGGCCGCCGCGTTCGACCTGGCCTATGAGCAATATCGCCTGGCGCCGGACGTCACCCGGCGGCGCATGTATTATGAAACCATGGAAAAGGTGCTCTCCGGCGTGAACAAGACGATCGTCGAGGCCAGTGGCGTGACGCCCTATCTGCCGCTCCCGGCCCTGCGGCCCTCCCCGCGCGGCACTGCCACGGTGGAGCCGGCCCAGCCGCAGCAGCCCGCCCAGCAGGGAGGCGCGCAATGAACGGCTTCTCCATGCGCAATCCCATCATGCTCGCCGTGCTGGCCACGGTCGTCCTGTTCCTGATCGGCAGCACCTTCTCCATCGTGCCGGAGACGCGGCAGGGCGTGGTGCTGCGCTTCGGCAAGCCGGTGCGCATCTACAACAGCTACAAGCCCAACGAGGCGTTCGGCCATACCGGCTCGGGCCTGAAGGTCCGCGCGCCGCTCCTCGATCAGGTGGTGTGGATCGACAAGCGCATCCAGTCCGTCTCGATGGAGCGCCAGCAGGTGCTCTCCACCGACCAGCTTCGCCTGCAGGTGGACGCCTTCGCGCGCTATCGCATCATCGACCCGCGCCAGATGTATGTCGCGGCCGGCAGCGAGGAGCGGGTGGCGGACGCGCTGCGTCCCATTCTCGGCTCGGCGCTGCGCAACGAGCTGGGCAAGCGGCCCGCGCAGATGCTGCTGACGCCCGAGCGCGGCGCGGTGATGGAAAGCATCCGCCAGAGCCTCAACCGCGTCGCCGCCCAATATGGCGCGCAGGTGCTGGACGTGCGGATCATGCGCGCGGACCTGCCGGACGGCGCGCCGCTGCAGGGCGCGTTCCAGCGGATGCGCACGGCGCGCGAGCAGGAAGCGCTCACCATCCGCGCCGAGGGCGCGCGCCGCGCCCAGCTCATCCGGGCGCAGGCGGATGCCGAGGCGGCCAAGGTCTATGCCGCCAGCTTCGGCAAGGACCCGGCCTTCTATGATTTCTACCGCGCCATGCAGTCCTACCAGCTCACCTTCTCGGCGGACGCGAGCGGGGAGACCACCGCCGTCCTCTCCGCGGACAACGACTATCTGCGGCAGTTCAAGGGGCGCTGAGGCGCGGAACAGGGCGCTCATTCAATGCCGGTTAATCCGGCGCGCGCCATGGGCCGGGTGGGATCGTCGTCCCTCGAAAGGACGATCCGAGTGGGCACGGAACAGTGAACCAGTTCGAATGAGAGGAAGTGTTTAGTGCGCTACGCTTACGCCATCACAGCAGCCCTGCTTCTCGGCGGAACCACCCTCGCGCTGACGTCGCACCCGACCAGCGTGATCGCGCAGACCGCCCAGAATGAGGGCAGAGCCGCCGCCCCGCGCGGCGCGCCCATGAGCTTCGCCGACATGGTGGAGCGCCTGCAGCCCGCCGTGGTCAACATCTCGACCAAGCAGCGCGTGCAGGTGCCCAATCCCTTTGCCGGCACGCCGTTCGGCAGCCTGTTCGGCGCGGACGACGCCCAGCCGCAGACGCGGCAGGCCCAGTCGCTCGGCTCGGGCTTCATCATCTCGGCGGACGGCTATATCGTCACCAACAACCATGTCGTCGCGCCCGGCGCGCAAGGCGCGCGGGTGGATTCGATCACCGTCATCCTGCCCGACCGCACCGAATATGCGGCGACGCTGGTGGGTACGGACGCCCGCTCCGATCTCGCCGTGCTCAAGATCAACGCCTCGCAACCGCTGCCCTTCGTCAAGTTCGGCGATTCGACCAAGGCGCGCGTGGGCGACTGGGTGGTCGCGATCGGCAATCCCTTCGGCCTGGGCAGCACCGTCACCGCCGGCATCATCTCGGCCGTGCATCGCAGCGGGCTCTCCGGCGTGGAGCGCTTCATCCAGACCGACGCCTCGATCAACCAGGGCAATTCGGGCGGCCCGATGTTCGACATGAACGGGGACGTCATCGGCATCAACAGCCAGATCCTCTCGCCCACCGGCGGCAATATCGGCATCGGCTTCGCCATTCCCGCCGAGCAGGCCGTGCCGGTCATCGAGACACTGCGCCAGGGCAAGGCGGTCCGCCGCGGCTATCTGGGCATCCAGATCAGCGCGCTTTCGGACGACATGGCCGAATCGCTCGGCCTGCCGCGCAACCGGGGCGAGTTCGTGCAGGGCGTGGAGCCGGGCAAGGGCGCCGAGCGCGCCGGCATCAAGGCCGGCGACGTGATCGTGAAGGTCAACAATGTCGAGGTGACGCCGGACGAATCGCTCTCCTACATCGTCGCTGACCTGCCGGTCGAATCGACCGTGCCGATCGAGCTGATCCGCAACGGCCGCCGCATGACCGTGCAGGCCAAGATCAGCGAGCGCCCGTCGGAAGAGGAGCTGGCCAATTTCAGCCAGGATTCGGACCAGGGCATGCCCCAGCCGAACGAGCAGACCGCCAAGCAGGCGAGCCAGGAGCTGCTTGGCCTGGCGGTGCAGCAGCTCACGCCCACCATCGCGCGCCAGCTCGGCCTCGACGCCAGCACGCGCGGCGTGGTGGTCGCGGCGGTCGATCCGTCCAGCGACGCGGCCACGAAGGGCCTGCGCCGCGGCGACGTGGTGCTGCAGGCGAACGGCCAGCCGGTTGCCACCGAGGATGCGCTGGGCCAGGCCGCCCGCGCCGCCAAGGAGGCCGGCCGCAACGCCGTGCTGCTCCAGGTCACCCGGCGCGGCGTGCCCCCGGCCTTCGTGGCGGTGCGCCTCAACGAGCGCTGAGCGGCATCCAAATCGGAAATGAAAAGGGCGCGGGCGTTTCCGCGCCCTTTTCTCGATCCATCGGACGGCATAGTCTGAGCCCCATGGAGCGGCAGGGCAGGAGGCAGGACAAATGAGCGACGAGACCACCATCTTCATCGGCCTGGGCAACGGCGAGCCGCAGGAACTCGTCCTGCGCCGCGCCAATCGCCATGGCCTCGTCGCCGGCGCAACCGGCACCGGCAAGACGGTGACGCTGCAAGGCATGGCCGAGAATTTCTCGGCGCGCGGGGTGCCGGTGTTCCTGGCGGACGTGAAGGGCGATCTCGCCGGCATCGCCATGGCGGGATCGGCCACGGCCAAGAATGCCGATGCGTTCATCACGCGCGCACAGGAGATCGGCCTCACCGACTATGCCTTCGCGGACAATCCGGCCATCTTCTGGGATCTGTTCGGCGAGCAGGGCCATCCCATCCGCGCCACCGTCTCCGAGATGGGGCCGCTGCTGCTCGCGCGCCTCATGGGCCTCAACGAGACGCAGGAAGGCGTGCTCACCATCGCCTTCCGCTATGCCGACGAGGAAGGGCTGCTGCTGCTCAACCTCGCCGATCTCCAGTCCATGCTCGCCTATTGCGCCGAGAATGCGGACATGCTGTCCACGAAATACGGCAATGTCACCAAGGCCAGCGTCGGCGCCATCCAGCGTCAGCTTCTCCAGCTGGAGAGCCAGGGCGGCGACAAGTTCTTCGGCGAGCCGGCGCTCGATCTGCATGATTTCATCCGCGCCGACGAGAAGGGGCGCGGCTTCATCAACATCCTCGCCGCCGACAAGCTCATGCAGAGCCCCCGGCTCTACGCCACCTTCCTGCTCTGGCTGCTTTCCGAGCTGTTCGAGACGCTGCCCGAGGTGGGCGATCCGGACAAGCCGGTGCTGGTCTTCTTCTTCGACGAGGCCCATCTGCTGTTCGACGAGGCGCCCAAGGCGCTGGTCGACAAGATCGAGCAGGTGGTGCGCCTGATCCGCTCCAAGGGCGTGGGCGTCTATTTCGTCACGCAGAATCCCATCGACATTCCCGAGGATGTGGCCGGCCAGCTCGGCAACCGCGTGCAGCACGCCCTGCGCGCCTTCACCCCGCGCGAGCAGAAGGCCATCAAGTCCGCCGCCGAGACCTTCCGCGCCAATCCCGAACTGAATGTCGAGACCGTGCTGACGGAGCTGAAGGTGGGCGAGGCGCTGGTCTCGCTGCTGCAGGCGGACGGCTCGCCTTCCATGGTGCAGCGCACGCTCATCGCCCCGCCCCGCTCGCGCGTCGGCCCGCTGGATGCCAAGGAGCGCGCCATCATCCGCTCCATCTCGCCGGTCGACGGCAAATATGACCAGGAGGTCGACCGCGAATCCGCGCAGGAGATTCTCGCCAAGCGGACACAGGCCGCGGCCGACGCCGCCGAGCAGGCGAAGGCGCAGGCGCAGGCCGACAAGGCCGCCGCCGCGCAGGCCAAGCTGGATGAGAAGGAGCGCCAGCGGCAGGAGCGCGAGGCGGCCAGGCCCTCCAATCTCGACCGCGCGATCCAGTCCGCCACCCGCTCGGCAGCGTCGTCGGTGGGCCGACAGGCCGCCAACGAGATCGGCCGCGCCATCTTCGGCGGCTCCAGCCGCAGCAACAGCGGCCTGGTCGGCAAGCTGGTGCGCGGCGTGCTCGGCAGCCTGCTCAAATAGGCGCGGGCAACGATCGTCACAAAATCGTCGCTCCACGGTCCCGAAACCGTCATTCATCTGTAAAGAGCCCGTAAAGCGATCCTGTCAGGGCGCCCCCAACCACAAGGGGAGCTCTCATGAATCGCCATACTCTCGGCGCCAGTCGCGCCGCGATCGCCTTTGCCCTGCTCCTGCCCGCCGCCGCCGCGCAGGCCGGCACCGTGCAGGGATCGGTCTCCGACGCCAGCGCCACGCGCGCCCTGCAGAGCGCGCAATTGCGCATCGTCGAGCTTGGCCGTGTGGCGGAGGCGGGACGCGACGGCCGCTTCACCTTTCCGGACGTGCCCGCCGGCAGCTACACGCTGGAAGCCAGCTATGTCGGCGCCGAGACCGCGACCGCCACGATCGACGTGCCCGCCACCGGCGCCGCCCGGCATGATTTCGCGCTCGCCAGCCCGGGCGGCGACATCGTCCTGGTCATCGGCCAGCTGGCCAACCAGGCCTCGGCCCTCTCGCGCCAGCGCGCGGCGGACGGCGTGGAGAGCGTGCTGACGCGCGACGCCATCGGCCAGTTCCCCGACCAGAATGTCGCCGAATCGCTGCGCCGCCTGCCCGGCGTCAACATCCTCAACGATCAGGGCGAGGGTCGCTTCGTCTCGGTGCGCGGCCTCGATCCCGAGCTGAACGCGGCCTCCATCAACGGCGTGCGCCTGCCCGCGCCGGAATCGGATGTCCGCTCCGTCGCGCTGGACGTCATCAGCGCGGACATCATCGAATCGATCGAGATCAAGAAATCGCTGACGCCGGACATGGACGCCGACACCATCGGCGCCTCGATCGAGATCAACACCACCAGCGCGTTCGACCGCGCCAGGGACCTGTTCGCGGTGCGCGCCGAGGGCAGCTACAATCATCTGGCCGACACGCTCACGCCCAAGGCCAGCGTCGATTTCTCGACGCGGCTGGGCGAGAATGTCGGCGTCGCCGGCGGCCTCAGCTATTATCGCCGCAAGTTCGCGACGAACAATCAGGAGATGGACGGCTGGGACGAGACCGACGACGGCCTCATCTATGCCGATACGGTCGAATATCGCGACTATGATGTGGAGCGCGAGCGGATCAGCGGTTCGCTGTCCTTCGATTTCCGCGTGGGCGACACCACGAAGCTCTATGCGCGCGGCCTCTACAGCCAGTTCGACGATCAGGAATATCGCCGCCGCCTCACCTTCGAGATGGCGGAAGGCCCGAGCGGCGGCAGCGCCACCGATGCCAGCTTCTCCTCCGAGGACGAGGATCAGGAGATCAGCGTGCAGCGCGATCTCAAGGACCGGTTCGAGCGCCAGCGCGTCCGCTCCGTGACGCTGGGCGGCGAGACCGAGACCGGCCCGTGGAAGCTCATCTATTCGGGCAGCTGGGCCAAATCGAGCGAGACCGAGCATGGCTCCATCGACCCGGCGGGCTTCGAGCGCGTGTTCGAGAATGGCGACGATTTCGGCGTCCGCTTCGATTATGCCGATGCGCGCCACGTCCCCTATTCGATCCTCTCCGGCAACGATGCCTTCCTCGATCCCGCCGAATATGGGTTCGACAAGGTGGAGCGCACCACACTCTCCAGTTCACAGGACGAGGAATGGGCGCTCAAGGCCGATGTGGCGCGCAGCTTCGCGCTGACCGGCGGCGAGTTCACGGTGCAGGCCGGCGTCAAGGCACGCTGGCGCGAGAAATCCTACGATACGGACCGCGACATCTTCGAATGGGCCGGCGCGGACGACCTCACCCTGGCGCAGGCCGGCCTGCTGGGGCCGCAGGATTATGACCTCGCCAATATCGAGCCGGCGCTGGCCAAGGCCGGGTTCCGCAACTTCTTCAACAACAATCTCGGCGCGTTCGAGATCGACGAGGGGGATACGTTCGAGGAATCGAACGTCGCCGATTATCGCGTGAAGGAGGATGTCACCGCCGCCTATCTGCTGGGTCGGTGGGACAGCACCACGCTGCGCATCATCGGCGGCCTGCGCATGGAGCATACGAGCAACGGCATCCATGGCCAGAGCGTCGATCTGGACGAGCAGACCGTCACGCCGATCTTCGTGGAGCGCAGCTATACGGACTGGCTGCCCAGCCTCACCCTGCGCTTCGAGCCGCAGCGCAACCTCGTGCTGCGTGCCGCCGGCTACAAGAGCCTGGTGCGCCCCAAGCTCTCGCAGCTCGCGCCGCGCGTCATCATCGAGGATGACGAGGGCGAGTTCGGCAATCCCGAGCTGCTGCCCTATCGCGCCTGGAACTTCGACGCCTCGATCGAATATTATTTCAGCCGCAACGGCTCGGTCTCGGCGGGCTTCTTCTACAAGGACATCAAGAATTTCACCGTGGTCCAGGTCATCGAGGATTATGACTATGGCGGCCGCATCCTCGACGAGACGCAAATCCCCATCAATGGCGAAAGCGCCACGGTGAAGGGCATCGAGCTGAGCTACAGCCAGGCCTTCGATTTCCTGCCCGCGCCGTTCGACGGGCTGCTCGCCCAGCTCAACTACACCTATACCGACGCTGAAGGCACGGTGCTGACCGACGGCGCGCTGGACGAGCCGCGCGACATTGCGCTGGTGGCGTCCTCGAAGAACACGCTCAACGCCGTGCTCGGCTATGAGAAGGGTCCGCTCTCGCTGCGCGTGGCCGGCACCTATCGCGACAAATATCTGGACGAGGTGGGCGACGACGCGGCGTCCGACCGCTATGTCGACGATCATTTCCAGCTCGACCTGTCGGCGAAATATCGCATCCTGGAGGGCGTGCGCCTGTCGGTCGAATGGGTGAACGCCACCAATGCGCCCTATTTCGCCTATCAGAATTTCGGCGGCGGCCGCCGGCTTCTGCAATATGAAGATTATGGCTGGACGCTGAAGTTCGGCGTGGCGGCGAACTTCTGATGCGCGCGCTCCTCAGCCTCGCCGGCCTCGCCTCCGCGCTGGCCCTCGCCGCCTGCGCCGAGCGGGAGATCCCCGTCGCCCAGCGGATCGCCGCCTCATTGCCCGCCGCCAGCGTCACCGCGCGCGGCGAGACCGAGCCGGTCGGCACCGACAATGCGGATGCGGCGGACGATCCCGCCATCTGGCGCAACGCCGCCGATCCGGCCGCCAGCCTGATCGTCGGCACCGACAAGAAGGCCGGCCTCCATGTCTATGGGCTGGACGGCGCAAGCAGGCATTTCCTCGATGCCGGCCGGGTCAACAATGTCGACCTCAAGGCCGATGTGCCGATCAACGGCGCGCCCGGCATCCTCGTCGTCGCAAGCGACCGCAATGACGTGACGCAGGCGAAGCTCGCGCTGTTCCGGCTCGATCCCGCCACCGCGACGCTCAGCGCGCTCGGCACGCTGCCGGCCGGCACGGGCGAGGCCTATGGCGTCTGCCTCGGGCGCGATGCGGATGGCCTCTCGGCCTTCATCGTGCTCAAGGACGGCACGATCCACCAGATCCTCATCGACGCGTCCGGCGCCACCCCGCAAGGTCGCACCGTGCGCACGATGAAGCTCGGCACGCAGGCGGAAGGCTGCGCGGTCGATGACCGCAGCCACCGCCTCTATGTGGCGGAGGAGGATGTGGGCCTCTGGCGCTTCGACGCGCGCGCCGCCGGATCGACCGCGCCCGTGCGCGTGGGGTCGGTGGACCTGCGGCAACTGGTCGACGATGCCGAGGGCGTCGCCATCGCGCCGATGGGCGAGACCGGCGGCTATGTCATCGTCTCCAGCCAGGGCGACAATGCCTATACGCTCTACAGCCTCACCGACGATTCCTATGTCGGCCGCTTCCGCATCGTCGACGGCGCGATCGGCGGCGCCGAGGAAACGGACGGGATCGAGCTGATGCCGGGCGATTTCGGCCCCGCCTATCCCGGCGGGCTGTTCGTGGCGCAGGATGGCCAGAATGGCGCCCAGGCCCAGAATTTCAAGCTGGTCGCCTGGGCCGATATCGTCGCTGCGCTGGAGCTCGACGCGAACTGAGCCGGCCGGTCCCCATGCCCCGTGCCCCGTCATGATATGGGGCACGGGATTTGGTGTCCGTTTGGCCATGCGCCTTGCGCGCATGCCGCATCCAAATTCGCCCTCAGCCCCGCCCGCGATAGCCCGGCACATCCTGGTCGGGCAGCCACAGGCCCGCCGGCGGATCGCCCGACTGCCAGAACACATCGATGGGAATGCCGCCGCGCGGATACCAGTAGCCGCCGATCCGCAGCCACAGCGGCTGCATCTCGGCGGTGAGCCGCTCGCCGATGCCCACCGTGCAATCCTCGTGGAAGGCCGCATGGTTGCGGAAGCTGCCAAGGAAGAGCTTGAGCGACTTGGATTCAACGATCGTCTCGCCCGGCGCATAGTCGATGACGAGATGGGCGAAATCGGGCTGGCCCGTCACCGGGCAGAGCGAGGTGAATTCCGGCGCGGTGAAGCGCACCAGATAGGGGCGGCCCGGCCGCGGGTTGGGCACATAGTCGAGCACCGCCTCTTCCGGGCTCGCCGGAAGACCGCTGCTCTGGCCAAGATGATGCAATGTCATGGCCGCGCTCTAGAGGGATTTCGAGGCGGATGGAACATATACCGACGCCCTCCCCCTTGCGTCCGTCCGCCGCAGGGAGGAAGAGAAAGCCCATGGACCTCCTCGTCACCACGGACTGGCTCGCCGCAGAGCTGGGCAGCGCGGACCTCACGCTGCTCGACGCCACCTATCTCCTGCCCGGAACCCCGCGCGATCCGCTGGCGGAATTCCGCGCGGCGCATATTCCGGGCGCACGGTTCCTGGACCTGGAGACGCTGTGCGATCCGGACGATCCCTTGCCCAGCATGGTGCCGGATGCCGCCCCGTTCGCCGCGCGCATGGCGGCGCTCGGCGTCAATCCGCAGGATCGCATCGTCGTTTATGACAACAGCCCCCATGCCAGCGCCGGGCGCGGCTGGTGGCTGATGCGTCTCTTCGGTGCGCGGCAGGTCGCGATCCTCGACGGCGGCTTCGCGCGCTGGACGGCAGAGGGCCGGCCCACGGAGAGCGGCGAGGGCCGGTCCGATCCCGGCCGTTTCGCCGCCGAGCGGGCGGATGGCTGGATCGCCACCAAGGCCGACCTGCTCGCCAATCTGGCGAGTTGCGCGGCGCAAGTCGTGGATGCGCGCGGCGGAGCGCGGTTTCGGGGCGAGGGCGACGAGCCGCGCGCCGGCATGGCGCCCGGCCATATTCCGGGATCGCGCAGCCTGCCCAACGACCAGTTGTTCAGCGCCGATGGCCTGCGCAAGCGCGGGGACGCCCTGCGCGCCGCCTTCGCGGAGGCCGGCGTCGATCTGGATCGTCCGCTCATCATGAGCTGCGGCAGCGGCGTCACCGCCTGCAATCTGCTGTTCGGCGCCGCGCTGCTCGGCAAGCGGGACGTGCGCATCTATGACGGCAGCTGGTCGGAATGGGGCGCCGATCCGGACACGCCCAAGGCGGTGGGCGCGGCATGAGCGGGCCGGACGACGACGCGCGCCCGCTCGGCGCCGCCACCCGCCTCGCCCATATCGGCCGGCGCACGGAATGGACCGGCATGCCCGGCCAGCCCGGCACCATCGTCAATCCGCCGGTGTGGCGCGCCTCGACCATCCTCTACGAGAATGTCGCGCATCTGCGCGCCGAGACGGCCGAGGACCCGCACCGCCTCTATTATGGTCGCCGGGGCGCGCCCACCGGCTGGGCGCTGGCCGAGGCGATCACCGCCATGGAACCGGAAGCGGCCGGCACCCTGCTCTTCCCCTCCGGCGTCGCCGCCATCGCCACGGCGCTGCTCGCCATCCTGCATCCGGGCGACGAGCTGCTGATGGTGGACAGCGCCTATGGCCCGACTCGCGCGCTGTGCGACGGCATGCTGCGCCGATTCGGCATCATCACGCGCTATTACGACCCGCTTGCCGACGGTGATGCGCTGGCGGCGCTCTGCACGGAAAAGACCCGCGCCATCTTCATCGAGAGCCCCGGCAGCCTCACCTTCGAGGTGCAGGACCTGCCCGCCATCGCCGCGCTGGCGCGGGCGCGCGGCATCGTCACGCTGGTCGACAATACCTGGGCCACGCCACTGCGCCTGCCCGCGCTCGGCCTGGGCGCGGACATCTCGATCATCGCCGGCACCAAATATATCGGCGGCCACAGCGATCTCATGCTCGGCACGGTGACGGCCAACGCCGCGCTCTGGCCGGCGATGCGCAAGGGCGCCTACATGCTCGGCCAGACGGCAAGCCCCGACGATGCCTGGCTCGCCCTGCGCGGCCTGCGCACGCTGGATCTGCGCATGGCCCGGCAGGGCGAGAGCGCCCTCGCCGTCGCGCGCTGGCTGGCCGGGCGGGCGGAGATCGCCCGCGTGCTGCACCCCGCTTTGCCAGATTGCCCCGGCCATGCGCTCTATGAGCGCGATTTCACCGGCCCCGCCGGCCTGTTCGCCTTCGAGCTGGCCGGGGGCGGCGAGCGCGAGCGCGCGGCGTTCATCGATTCGCTGGCGCTGTTCGGCATCGGCTACAGCTGGGGCGGCTATGAGAGCCTTGCCATCCCCGCCGACCCCGCCGGCCTGCGCACCGCCACGCGCTGGCAGGGCCACGGCCCGCTGGTGCGCGTCTCCATCGGCCTGGAGGACCCGGCCGACCTCATCGCCGACCTGGAGCAGGCGCTGGAGCGCTGGCGGGCCAGTCTCTAATTAGGGCTGTTCCGACTGAAATAGGATCAGTGCTCCCGCGCAGGCGGGAGCCCAGGGTCCAGCCGCACCGCCCCTGCGCCCTGTGCTCCCGCCTGCGCGGGAGCACAAGATGGTTCAATCTGAAACGGACGCATTCTAGAGTCGATCCGCTTCAAATTGAATCGGATCGACTCCAATTCTCCTTTTGTTTTCCGTGATTTCTGAGCCGGCAGATGTTCCATCTGCCTCGAAATCACTCTAGCCCCTCCCCTTCAGAGGAGGGTTGGGGTGGGGTCTGGCAAGCAAGCGCGGCGCGGCTAGGCGATCCCCCACCCCCGGCCCCTCCCCTGAAGGGAAGGGGAGTAGGTCGGGCCGCATGCTCAAACCATGCCCCCAACCCGTGACATCCCTGCAACAAGGTTGCGCTCTGTCACGATCCGGCAACGTTACGGCAATGTTTTTGCTTGTGCAGCGCACAATGTGATTGCAGTCTAACCCACGTTCGCCGGACAGGCCGCTCGGCCGCGCAATGCGCGGGACACAGGAAGCGGCCGCCGCGAGCAGCAGGATGGAACGATAAGCGTCATTGTCCTTCAAGGGGAATTTTCATGCGCAACATCGTTCTCGGCCTTTCGGCCTTCACCCTCTTTGCGTCCACCGCGCCCGCCTCCGCGCAGGAAGCGGACGCCGCGCCCGAGGCGGTCACCCTGTCCGGCTCGGTCGGACTGGTCTCGGACTATCGCTTCCGCGGCTTCTCGCAGACCAACAAGGATGCCGCCATCCAGGGCGGCATCACGGCCACGCACGAAAGCGGCTTCTATGTCGGCACCTGGGGATCGAGCGTCTCCTTCGCCGGCAATGCGGAGGTGGATTTCTTCGGCGGCTGGTCGGGCGAGGTCTCGCCGGGCGTCACCGTGGACGCCGGCCTGCTCTATTATCTCTATCCCAAGCATGGCGACGGCGCGACGGACTTCTTCGAGCCTTATGTCAATGTGAGCGGCAGCGTCGGCCCCGCCACGCTGAAGGTGGGCGCCAACTATGCCTGGAAACAGAGCGCGCTCGGCGACAACAGCGCCATCTACGTCCATGCCGAACCCTCGATCGCCATCCCCAACACGCCGCTCGGCCTCAACGCCCATGTCGGCTATGCGAAGAGCGACGGCTTCCCCGGCGGCGTGGACGGCAAGGTGTGGGACTATTCCGTTGGCGCCACCGCGACCTGGCGGAACCTCACTTTGGGCGTCTCCTATGTCGACACGGACGAGCCGAGCGCCATCCGGGGATCGGACGCGGGCGTGGTCTTCTCGCTGACCGCGAGCTTCTGAAGCAGCACGGCCGGGGCGGCGGGAGGTCGGGCTTGCGGGCACGACCTCTCCCTCCCGCCACGGGCCGCGTGCGCGCCGATTGACGCGGCCGGGGTAAGGCGTCATGCGCGGGCCATGCTCTTCTTCTCGGACAACACCGCGCCCGTCCATCCCGCCGTGCTGGCGGCGATGCAGGCGGCCGACGCGGTCGACGCCGCTTATGACGGCGACGCGCTGAGCCGGGCGCTGGATGCGCGCTTCTCCGCCCTGTTCGAGCGCGAGGTGGCGGTGATCTGGACGTCCACCGGCACCTCCGCCAACAGCCTCGCGCTGGCGCTGCTCTGCCCGCCCTATGGCGGCATCCTCACCCATGAGGAGGCGCATATCGTGGCGGACGAATGCGGCGCGGTGGAGTTGCAGACCGGCGGGGCGCGGCTGATGGCCTGCGCCGGCGCGGGCGGCAAGCTCTCGGCCGAAACGCTGGCGACGCGCATGGCCGCCATGGGCCAGTCCGTCCACCAGATCGCGCCGCATGCCGTCTCGATCACCAATGTCACCGAATATGGCCTCGTCTACCGGCCCGAGGACGTGGCGGCGATCGGCGCCTTCTGCCGCGCGCGGGGCCTGCGCCTGCACATGGACGGGGCGCGCTTCGCCAATGCGGTGGCGATGCTGGGCTGCGCGCCGGCGGACGTCACATGGCGCGCGGGCGTCGATGCGCTGAGCTTCGGCTTCACCAAGAATGGCGCCATGAACGCCGAGGCGCTGGTCCTTTTCGATCCCGCCCGCGCGGACGAGGCGCGGCGGCGGCGCAAGCGGGCGGGGCATCTGCTCTCCAAGGGCCGCTATGTCGCCGCGCAGCTCCACGCCATGCTGGACCATGATCTGTGGCTGGCCAATGCCCGCGCCGCCAATGCCGCCGCGCACCCGCTCGCCGGGCTGGGCGCGGACCGGCTGCTGCATGCGGTGGAGGCGAACGAGATCTTCCTGCGGCTGACGGCTGACGAAGCGGACCGGCTGCGGGCGCGGGGCTTCGGCTTCCACATGATGGGCGCCGGCACCGCGCGCTTCGTGACGAGCTGGCACCAGAGCGCCGCCGACACCGCGCCGCTCGCCGCCGCCATCCGCGCCCTGTGAGCCGTCCGGGCCTGACCGGGGTCGCGCTGCCCTTCATCACGGTCACGCTCATCTGGTCCTCGACCTGGATCGTGATCCGCGACGGTCTGGGCGTGGTGCCGCCGGCCTGGTCGGTCTGCTACCGCTTCGCCGTCGCGGCGATCGGCATGGCGGTGCTGGCACGGATCAATCGGCAATCGCTGGCGCTGCCGCCGCGCGGCATCCTCTTCGCGGCGCTGCTGGGGCTGGCGCAGTTCAGCCTCAACTTCAATCTCCTCTATCGCGCCGAGGCGCATCTGACCTCGGGCCTGTGCGCGCTGGTCTATGCGCTGCTGATGATCCCCAACAGCCTGCTCGCCTGGCTGGCCTTCCGCGAGCGGGTGAGCGGCGCCTTCATTACCGGCTCGGCCGTGGCGATCGTCGGCATCGCGCTGCTGTTCGCCAATGAATATCATGCCAGCGTCACCGCCGCGCCGGCGGACGTGCTGCTCGGCCTCATGCTGTGCGTGGGCGGCGTGCTCTGCGCGTCGCTGGCCAATGTGATGCAGGGCGCGCCGCTCGCCCGCGCGCTGCCGATGGCGAGCATGCTGGCCTGGGCGATGGCGATCGGCGCGGTGGCGGACGCGGGCTATGCCTGGGCGACCAGCGGCCCGCCGGTCATGGACCCGCGCCCGGCCTATTGGCTCGGCGTGCTCTATCTGGCGATCGCCGGATCGGTCATCACCTTCCCGCTCTATTTCCTGCTGATCCAGCGGATCGGCGCCGGGCCGGCCGCCTATTCGAGCGTGCTGATCCCCATCCTCGCCATGGCGCTCTCCACCCTGTTCGAGGGCTATCGCTGGACGCCGCTGGCTTTGCTGGGCGTGGCGCTGGCGCTGGGCGGGATGGTCATCGCCATGCGGGCGCGGTTCCGGCGATCGGGGTGAGCAACCTCCGTCATCCTTTCAGACAAGCGACCAACCCCGCGCGATAATCCGGGAACGTCGGCCGCCAGCCGAGCAGCCGGCGCGCCTTGTTGGCGCAGACGCGGCGGTTCTCCGTGTAGAAGGCGCGGGCGGCGGGTGGCAGGCCGGCCTCGTCGAGCGGCAGGAGCGGCGGCAGGGGCAGGCCCAGCAGCGCGCAGCCATGGGCGATGATGTCATTGTGCGGCGCGGGGCGATCATCCGCCAGATTGTAGACGCCCGCCGGCCCGTCCATGCCCGCGATCACGCCGGAGACGATATCGTCCACATGGATGCGGCTGAAGACCTGTTCGGGCAGGTCGATGCGCCGCGCGCGGCCCTCGCGGATGCGCTCCAGCACGCTGCGGCCGGGACCGTAGATGCCGGGCAGGCGGAAGACATGGACGGGGCGGCCGAGCGCCTGCCAGCCCAGGTCCGCCGCCGCGCGGGCGCTGCGCCGGCCGGTGCCGATGGGCGCGCTCTCGTCCACCCAGGCGCCGCCGGTGTCGCCATAGACGCCGCTGGAGGAGAGATAGCCGATCCAGCTCGCCGGCGCCGCGCGCAGGTCAGCGCCGTAGCGGGCGAGCACGGGGTCGCCCGCTACGTCCGGCGGGACGGAGGAGAGGATGTGCGTCGCCGCCCGGATGGCGCCGCGCACCGCGGCCTCGTCCTCGAAGGCCAGCGAGCCGGCGCGGCCGGTCGCCTCGATGGTCCAGCCTTCCAGTGCGAGGCGGTGCGCGAGGCGGCCTGCGGTGTAGCCGAGGCCGAAGACCAGCAGGGCGCCGGGCATGATGCGTCAGTCTTGCGGCAGGGGCGGCGGCGTCACCATGTGCGCGTCGGGCACATGGTCCTTCTTCCACTGCATCGCCATGCGCACGCGGGTCGCGCCCGAGGGATGATCGTAGAACAGCATCTCTTCCAGCGGCGTCGGCTCGATCTTGCGATATTCGGAGAGCTTCATGGCGACGGCGGCGAAGCCGTCCGGCTCGCGCGCGGCGTCGAGGCCGAAGGCGTCGGCCTCGCTTTCCTCCGTGCGGGTGATCGTGTTGAGCACCGGCGTCAGCAGCAGCATGAGGCCGGTGATGGTCATGACATAGACCGGCACGGCGGCGAGATCGTCCGGCCCGCGCACGCCCCAGCGCGCGCCGAACCGCGCGATCAGCCCGCCCACGAGGCGCGAGGCGATCCACAGGGTGAAGCCGATCAGCAGCGAGAAGAAGGCGACCAGCCGCCAGATATGCCCCAGCACATAATGGCCCAGCTCATGGCCCATCACCGCCGCCGTCTCCGGCAGGGAGGTGCGGTTCAGCAGATTGTCGTTCAATGAGATGCGGATGGTGGGGCCGAGGCCGGAGACATTGGCGGAGATGCGCTTGTCCTGCCGGGACTGGTCGAAGACGTAGATATGCTCGGCCGGCACATGGTTGGCGGCGGCCATCGCCACGATGCGGTCGCGCACCGGGCCGGGCTTGAGCTCGGTATAGCTGTTGAACAGCGGCGCGATGAACACCGGCGCGACCAGCATCATCAGCGCTAGGAAGGCGGCGGTGAAGCCCGTGCCCCACAGCCACCAGCGGCGCGGGCTGCGGCGCAGGCCCATCATCAGGAAGCCCAGCACGATCGCGGTGAGCAGCATGGCGATGGCGAGATTGATGAACGCGTCGCCCAGCCATCCGCCGAAGCTCTGGTTCATGAGGCCATATTGGCCCTCGCGGATGAAGCCGGTGTAGATCGTCCAGGGCGCGCTGATGAGCGCGCCGACCAGCACATAGGGCAGCGCATAGAGCATGGCCTGCAGGAACCTGCGGCCGGTGACGCGCTCGGCCCAGTCGCGGTAGCGCGCGGAGAGGCCGGTGCGCAGCTGCACCAGATCGACCGCGATGGCGATGAGCGCGGACCAGAGCGTGATCCAGTAGCCGCCCTCGAAATAGGCGTCCGACCGCGCCCGCGCCGCGCCGCCGAGCGTGGCGAGATAGGCCTGGGTGGCGGTCTCCACGTCGAAGCCGGTGGCGGCATGGGCGGCGGGGATCAGCGCGGGGACGAGGGCGCAAAGCAAGGCACAGGCGGCGAGGCGGATATCGATGCGCATGAGGCTCTCCCTGGCGGATGGCGCAGCCTAGGATGGGGCGGGGCATAAGTCATCGGCTTTCGCATGCGCTCCCCCGCCCGCAAGCGGGAGGGGGATGGCGCCGCGCTGATTCTCTTGGTTCTCCGCCGCCGCCCGTTGTGAAGTCGCGCGGGCCGGCCTAGATATCCGGCCATGGCCGACATCCAGAGCACTGACGCACCCGCCACGCCCCCCGTCATCCACCGCGAGGATTATCGCCCGCCATTCTGGCTGGTGCCGCGCATCGCGCTGGAGTTCGATCTCGCGCCGGACGCGACGCGGGTGAAGGCGCGGCTGGAGGTGACGCGCGCCGGCACGCACGACCGGCCGCTGCGCCTGGACGGCGACGGGCTCATGCCGCTCGCGGTGCGGGTGGACGGCGAGGCGCTGGCGCCGGCCGACTGGCGCATGGAGGGCGGCACGCTCATCGTCGCGCTGCCGGGCAAGGCGCATGTGGTCGAGACCGAGGTGGAGATCGCGCCCGCCGCCAACACGCAGCTGATGGGGCTTTATGCCTCGGGCGGGCTGCTCTGCACGCAGTGCGAGCCGGAGGGCTTCCGCCGCATCACCTTCTTCCCGGACCGGCCGGACATCCTCGCGCGCTACGAGGTGACGATGCGCGCCGACAAGGCGGCCTATCCGGTGCTGCTCGCCAATGGCGATCCGGTCGAGCAGGGCGATCTGCCGGGCGGGCGGCATTTTGCGCGCTGGGTCGATCCCTTCCCCAAGCCCAGCTATCTCTTCGCCATGGTGGCGGGCGACCTCGCCTGCAATGCGGACAGCTTCACGACGATGAGCGGCCGCGCGGTCAGGCTCGGCATCTGGGTCAAGGAGGCGGACCTGCCGCGCACGGGCCATGCCATGACCGCGCTCAAGAACGCCATGGCCTGGGACGAGCGCACCTATGGCCGCGAATATGATCTCGACGTGTTCAACATCGTGGCGGTGGCCGACTTCAATTTCGGCGCGATGGAGAACAAGGGCCTCAACATCTTCAACTCGCGCTACATTCTCGCCGATCCCGAGACGGCGACGGACCCGGACTATGACGCCATCGAGAGCGTGGTGGCGCATGAATATTTCCACAACTGGTCGGGCGACCGCGTCACCTGCCGGGACTGGTTCCAGCTTTCCCTCAAGGAAGGCTTCACCGTCTATCGCGACCAGAGCTTCTCGGCGGACATGGGGTCAGCGGCGGTCAAGCGGATCGAGGATGTGCGCGTGCTGCGCGCGGCGCAGTTCCAGGAGGATGCGGGGCCGCTCGCCCATCCGGTGCGGCCCGAATCCTACATGGAGATCAGCAATTTCTACACCGCGACCGTCTACAACAAGGGCGCCGAGCTCATTCGCATGATGGCGCTGCTGCTGGGGCCGGAGCGGTTCCGCAAGGGCACCGACCTCTATTTCGCGCGGCATGACGGGCAGGCGGTGACCTGCGAGGATTTCGTCAAGGCGATGGAGGATGGCGGCGGCATCGACCTCGCCCAGTTCCGCCTCTGGTACAGCCAGGCCGGCACGCCGCGCGTGCGCGTGGCGCTGGCGCATGATCCGGCGAGCGGCGCGGTGACGCTCTCGCTCGGCCAGAACATCCCGTCGACGCCGGGACAGGGCGACAAGGCGCCGATGGCGATCCCGCTCAAGCTCGCCCTGTTCGACGCGGAGACCGGCGCACGGCAGAGCGAGGAGGTGCTGCTGCTGGGCGAGGCGCAGGCCGAGATCCGGCGGGAGGGCTTCGCGCGGGCGCCGATACTCTCCGTCAACCGGGGCTTCGCCGCGCCGATCATCGTAGAGACCGAGCGCAGCCCGGGCGAGCTGGCCTTCCTCGCCGCGCATGACGATGATCCGTTCAGCCGCTACGAGGCGCTACAGCAACTCATGATCCACGCGCTGCTCGGCGCCATCGCCGGCGGTGGGCTGGAGAGCGGGGTGATCGTCGATTCGATCCGGCGGACCATCGCCGATCCGGCGCTGGACCGCAGCTTCGTGGCCGAAGCGGTGCGGCTGCCGAGCGAGGCCTATCTGGGCGACCAGATGCAGCTTGTCGATCCGGATGCGATCCATGCGGCGCGCGAAGCGCTGCAAGCGGAGATCGGCCGGGCGCTGGAGACGGAGTGGCGGGCGCTTCATGAGACATGCGCGCGCAACGGCTTCTCGCTCTCCGCCGATGCGCGGGCGGCGCGCAAGCTGCGCGGCGTGGCGCTGAATTATGTGGTGGCCTCGGGCGCGGCGGACGGGCCGGCGCTGGCCCTCGACCAGTTCGACCGGGCCGACAACATGACCGAGCGGCATGCCGCGCTCGCCGTGCTGGCGAACGGCACCGGCGCCGAGCGGGAGCAGGCGCTGGCGGCCTTCTACGATCGCTATGCCGGCAACGCGCTGGTGATCGACAAATGGTTCCAGACGCAGGCGCTGGCCTTCCACCCGCAGACGGCGGAGATCGTCGCGGCGCTGGGGCGGCACCCGGACTTCACGCTCGCCAATCCCAACCGCGCGCGGGCGCTTTACGGCGCCTTCGCGGCCAACCAGTGGGCATTCAACCGCGCGGACGGCATGGGCTATCGCATGGTGGCGGACGCGATCATCGCGCTCGACAAGCTCAACCCGCAGACCGCCGCGCGGCTGGTGCCGCCGCTGGGCCGCTGGAAGCGCTTCGACGCCGGCCGGGGCGCGCTGATGCGGGCCGAGCTGGAGCGCATCGCGGCGACGCCGAACTTGTCCAGGGATGTGCTGGAGCAGGCCACGAAGAGCCTGGCCTGAGAGGCGTGGGGAAGAGGGCACATCGTGCTCCTGCGAAAGCAGGAGCACGTCGGTGCGTCTATTGAAACGAGGCCTCCACGGTGATTACGGCTGATCGGTGACGTGACGGGCGTCCCGGCCTGATCCGGCTGCGGCCGTTATGCCCGTCCCTCGATCATCCCCCCTGCGTGCGGATCCAGTCCGCCACCGCGACCGCCACCTGATTCGCCGCCTCGTCGATCGCCGGCGCCACGCTGCTGGCGTCGATGGTCGCCACCGGCACGGCGGCGGTGAAGCGCTGGCGGATGATGCGCTGGCCGTCGGCGGACATCAGGGCGGCGTCATAGGTGACGACGGCCCGGCGCGACGGCGCATCGATGCCGAACTCGGAGAGCGAGCCTTCCAGCATCTGCCCGCGGCGGGCGAGGAACTGGCCGGGATCGAGCACCAGCCGGTTGAGGCGCGCGCGGATCGTCTCGGCGAGCAGGCCCTGGAACTGGCGGGCCGGCAAGTCCGCCCAGATCGCATCCTTCACATAGGCATAGCTGGTCGCGTCCTGCCGCACGGCCACGCGCGGCGTCGCGAGCGTGCGCGGCACGGCGGGCATGTCCACGAACAGGGCGGTGTCATGCGCCTCGGCCAGCGCCTGACCGGGCGGGACGCTGCTGTGCGCGCTCACCGCGAGCAGCCGGTCCGGCGCCTTGCCCCCGAAGCGCACGCAGCCCGTGGTCGCCAGCAGGCATGCGCCGAGCAGCAGCGCAGCGGCGGCCGCATGACGATGGGGACGGCGGGCGGCCGAGGCGCGTGGCATCATGTCGCTTCCCTTCATGGGTGATCCGGCCTTCATGGGCGGTAATCCGGCAGCGGCGGCGCGCCGATGAGGCCGCTCGCGCCCTGCTGGTCGATCTTGTCGGTGATGGCGAGGATGGCGCGGGACATCTGCCGCAGGTCGCGGACCAGCAGGCCGATCTGCGGCATGGTGTCGCGCGTGAAGGTCTCCACGCCCGGCTGCGCGTCCTTGAGCGTGGTGTCGAGGCTGTCCAGCGAGTTGCCCGCCGAGCGGATGGTCCGGCGCAGGTCGGCGATGAGCGGCTTGCCCTCGTCGTTCAGCAGCGAATTGGTGCTGTCCACCGTGGTGGTGAGCGAATCGGTGAGCCGCGCCGCGTTGGTCAGCATGATGCGGGTCTGCTTGATCGTCTCGGCGATCTCCGGTCCCTGCGCGGCGAGATTGCTGCTGAGGCGATCCACATTGGCGAGGATGCCGGCGATATGCTGCTGGTTCTTGTCCCCCAGCAGTTCGTTGAGCCGCTCGGAGAGCGTGGTGAGGCGCTGGAGCAGCATCGGCGCGCTGTTGAGCAGCTCGCCGAGCGCGCCGGGCTTGGTGGGGATGACCGGCACGCCCTCGGGGCAGACCGCCTTGGCGTCATCATCCGGGCAGACGAGCCGGGGCGCATTGCGCACCGCGCCGTCGAGCTGGATCTCGGAGACGCCGGTGAAGCCCACGCTGTTGATGGTGGCGGTGGTGCCCTGCACGATCGGCGTCTTGCGGTCGACCACCACGCGCACGCGCACGAACTGCGGGTCCTTCTCCCACAGGGCGATCTCCTTCACCTGCCCCGAGGGCACGCCCGAATAGGTGACCGCCGACCCCTTGGCGAGGCCGCTTACCGACTGCTTGAAGAAGATGTCATACTCGTTCTTGTTGCCCTCGCTGACGCGCGAGAACCAGAAGGCCGCCCCCACCGTCAGCGCGAGGAGGAAGAGGACGACAGCGCCTACGAACACATTGTTGGATCGGGTTTCCATCTATCCCCTGCATTCCTTCAACGCGCTTATGGCGGGCCTGTTCCCGCCTGTCCATCGCGAGCGCTTGGTGTGGAGCCGTTGCCGGCATGCGATGCCCGGCGCTTGTCCGCATGAATCCGTGCTCATGGCAGGCCCTTCAGCTTGGCGTCGTTATAGCCCATGGCGACGCGGCCGCGCGGGCCGTTGAAATATTCCTGGATCCACGGATGGTCGAGCGCCAGCAGTTCGGGGATCGTGCCCACCGCGATCACGCGCTTGTCGGCCAGCACGGCGACGCGGTCGCAGATGGCGTGCAGCGTGTCGAGGTCGTGGGTGATGAGGAAGATGGTGAGGCCGAGCGTCTGCTGGAGCCCGCGGGTCTGCTCGTCGAAGGCGGCGGCGCCGATCGGGTCGAGCCCCGCGGTCGGCTCGTCGAGGAAGAGCAGCGCCGGGTCCAGCGCCAGCGCGCGGGCGAGGCCGGCGCGCTTCTTCATGCCGCCGGACAGTTCGGAGGGATATTTGGGACCGGCATCGGGCGAGAGGCCCGTCATCACGATCTTGTAGCCGGCGATCTCCGCGCGCAGGCGCGGGTCCATGTGCCGATAATATTCGCGCAGCGGCACCTGCACGTTCTCGGAGACGGTGAGGGTGGAGAAGAGCGCGCCGCCCTGGAAGAGGATGCCCCAGCGCCGCTGCACCGCCAGCAGGTCCGGATCATTGGGGTCGCGGTCCAGCATCGGCTCGCCGAACACCTCGATGGTGCCGGCTGCGGGCCGCTGCAGGCCGATGATCGAGCGCATCAGCACCGATTTGCCGGTGCCCGATCCGCCGACCACGCCGAGGATCTCGCCGCGCCGCACGTCCAGGTCCAGCCCGTCATGGACGACCTGCGCGCCGAAGCGGTTGACCAGGCCCCGGATCGAGATGACCGGCGCGTCGCCGGTGCCCTCGCTGGGATCGTCGATACAGTCGGTCGCCTCGCTCATGTCCAGCCGATCCAGGTGAAGAAGACCGCGAACACCGCGTCCAGCACGATGACGAGGAAGATGGCCTGCACCACCGCCGCCGTGGTGCGCAGGCCCACCTCCTCGGCGTCGCCGCGCACCTGCAGGCCCTGGAAGCAGCCGGCGATGCCGATGATGAGGCCGAACACGGGCGCCTTGATGAGGCCCACATAGAGGTCGGTGAGCGGCACCACCTCGCGCAGGCGCTGGACGAAGGTGATGGGCGGGATGTCGAGCGAGACGGCGCACAGGAAGCCGCCGCCGATCACCGCCACGATCGAGGCATAGAAGCCGAGCAGCGGCATCATGATGACCACCGCGAGGATGCGCGGCATGATGAGCGCTTCCATTGGCCGCACGCCGATGGTGCGCATCGCGTCCACTTCCTCGTTGAGCATCATCGTGCCGATCTGCGCGGCGAAGGCCGAGCCGGAGCGGCCGGCGACCATGATCGCGGTCATCAGCACGCCCAGCTCGCGGAAGGTGAGGCGGCCGACCAGATTGACGGTGAGCACTTCCATGCCGAACTGCTCGAGCTGCACCGCGCCCTGCTGGGCGATGACGATGCCGACCAGGAAGCTCATCAGGCCGATGATGGCGAGCGCCGAGACGCCGACCACCTCCAGCCGCTGGACCAGCGCGTTGATGCGGATCGAGCCGGGGTGGCGGATGAGATGGCCCATGCTGATGACGGTGGCGCCGAGGAAGCCGAGCAGGCCCACGGTGGTGTGGCCGGTGATGCGCACCGCCTCGCCGACCTGATCGAGCACCCGAATCACCGGATTGGGCGCCGGCGCCGGCGTCTCCAGCGGCTCGCCGCTTTGCGCCACCACCGCGATCAGCCGCGCGGCGCTGTCGTCCGCGCCGATGATCTCTGCGCCGGTGCGCGCCGCGAAGCGATGCACCACCCAGGCGCCGATCGTGTCGATATGGTCGATGCCGCCGAGGTCGATCCGCGCGACATCGCCGTCGATCGCGTCCAGCCGTTCGGGTAAGTCGCCAAGGCACGCCAGGGACAGACTGCCGCTCAAGGCGACCGTCCGGCCCTGCGCGTCGTCCCGTTCGCTGAGGTCGGCGGCCTGCGTCATCGGCGGCACAGTGGCGCGGATTGCATTGCGCGGCAAGCCGATTTGCCCCATGTCGCGGCCAGCCGAAGGGCGGCCGGAAAGGAGCGCGCGTGCAGAAGATCGCCATTTACGACATGGATCGCACGATCACGGTGCGCGGCACCTACACGCCGTTCCTCATCCACATGGCCTGGAACCTGGCGCCGTGGCGGCTCGTCTTCCTGCCGGTCGCGGGGTTGGTGATGCTGGCCTATGTGCTGCGCCTCATCAGCCGCGCGCGGGTCAAGGAGCTGAACCAGCTGCTGCTGATGGGGCCGCGCGTCAGCCGCGCGAAGATCATGCCCGCGGTCGAATCCTATGCGGACAAGGTGCTGGCGACGAACATGCGCCCCGGCGCGCGCGCGCGGATCGCGCAGGACAAGGCTGAGGGCTACCGGCTGCTCATCGCGTCGGCCTCCTACCGCCTCTATGTGGAGCCGATCGCGCGGCGGCTGGGGTTCGACGATGTGATCGCCACCGATCATTTCGGGCAGGACCTCGATTATGTCCGCGCCAGGATCGCCGGCGAGAATTGCTATGACGTCGCCAAGCTGCGGATGATCGAGGCGTGGATGAAGGCGCAGGGCATCGAGCGGGCGCGGGCGCATCTGCGCGCCTATAGCGACCATGTGACCGACGCGCCGATGCTCGGCTATGCCGACGAGGGCTTCGCCGCCAATCCGCACGCCAGGCTCGCCCGGCTGGCGGCGCTGCGGGGCTGGCCGATCCTGCACTGGTGAAGTTGCGCGGCGCGACTTGGGGTCGACCCGTTTCTATCACCTCCGGATAAACTCTAGCCCGGCAGCCCGATCACCGAGATCTGCCGGCCATAATCCGGCTCGCCATTGAGGCACGAGCGGCGGTAGCTGTAGAAGCGGTCGGGCTGGGCCAGCGTGTCCTGGCCCAGGCAATCGACGCGGGCCACGCCGGCGCGGGCGAGGCGGTGGGCGACATAGGCCTCGATGTCGAACATCTGGTGCCCCGGCCGGCCCGGCGTGAAGAAGCGTTCATTCTCCCTCTCGGCCGCCTCGAAGCGCTGCGCGAAATCGTCGCCCACCTCATAAGAGGCGCGGCCGATGCAGGGACCAATGGCGGCGGCGATGCGGTCCCGCTCGGCGCCGAGCGCTTCCATGGCGGCGATGGTGCCGTCCGTCACGCCGGCGAGCGCGCCCTTCCAGCCGGCATGGGCGGCGCCGACCACCCCGCCCTGCGCGTCGGCGAAGAGCACCGGCACGCAGTCGGCGGTGAGGATGCCGAGCAGCAGGCCCGGCCGGTCCGTCGCCAGCGCGTCCGCTTGCGGGCGATTGGCTTCATCGAGTGGGGCGGAGACAGTGACGCAGTCGGGCGAATGGACCTGATGCAGCGTGACCAGCGTGGCGCCGGGCAGGGTGGCGGCGATGACGCGGCGGCGATTCTCGGCCAGTTCGGGACTGATCTCCGCCTGCCCGCGCCGGCCCATGTCGAGCGAGGCCATGGGGCCGACGGTAATGCCGCCACGCCGTCCGAAGAAGCCGTGCGGCACCGCGCCGAGCATGCGGCTGAAGAGTGCCTCCGGATGCGGGGCGGCGCTCATGCGAAGCCTGCCGGCGCGGGCCAGGCGGGATGGCGGCAGGCCAGCACCTTGAACAGCCGGCCCATCTGGGCGGCATCGGTGAGCCGCGCGCGGGCAGCCGCGACATCCTCCGCGCGGGCGGGATTGGCGCGGGCAAGCGCGGCGGCGCGGCCTTCTATGCCGAGCGCGGTCAGGAACGCGCCCTGCCCCACGCAGGGTCCGGGCCGCAGCCCATTCGCGCGGGCGACGCTGGCCAGCATCGCGAAATCGACATGGGCGGTGAGATCGCGCGTGCCGGGGGCGGACAGCGGATCGGCATAGGCATGGGATTGCATGGCCTGCAGCGTATCGCCACAGGCCGGCCCCTCATAGCCATAATCGATGGCGAGCAGCGCGCCGCCCTGCCGGGCGATGCGCGCCGCCAGCACGGCCATCACCGCCTCGGCGGCGGGATTGCGCTCCACGACGGCGCCGAGCGGCGCATCGGCGAGCTGGATGGGGATGGCCTTCGCGCCATCGGCCGCGCCCGGCACGAGACGGGGCGGATCGGCGGCGACATGACGCTCGCGCCAGCCGGCGGCGGTGCGCTCATATTGGCGAATCGGCAGCGCATCGAAAAACTCGTTGGCGATGACGATGAGCGGGCCGTCCTCCGGCAGGGTGGCGACATCGTCGTGCCAGCGCGCCTGCGGCACCAGCGCGCGCTGGGCCGTGCGCAGCACCGGGCTGGTCTCGACGAAATGCACCGGCGGCGCGAGCCGCGCCTGCGCCATGGCGCGCAGCGCGTCGGCGGTGAGCGTGCCGCGCCCCGGCCCCAGCTCCACCCAGGCGAAGGGCGCCTGCGCGCGCAAGGCGAGGTCCGCGGCCCACAGGCCGATCAGCTCGCCGAACATCTGGCTGATCTCCGGCGCGGTGATGAAGTCGCCCCGCGCGCCCAGCGGATCGCGCGCGCCATAATAGGCCGCGTTGGCGGCCGCCATATAGTCGTGCAGGGTCGGAAGGGCTTCGGTGTGATCCGGCTCAGGCGACACTGTCCGGCCCGGCGATCGGCTCCACCCGCGTGCGCCGTCCTTTGGCGGTGGCGATAAGATAGAGGCCGAGCAGGATCAGCGGGATGGAGAGCCACTGGCCCATGTGCAGTCCCGTGCGCTGCGCGAACTCCATGAGCTGCGCGTCCGCCTCGCGGTAGAATTCCACGAAGAAGCGGGCGCAGCCATAGACGAGCGCGGCGATGCCGAACAGCTTGCCCGGCTCGTAGCGCGCCTTGGTCTTCCAGAAGAAGAAGGCGAGGATGGCGAACATGAGCGGCCCTTCCAGCAGCGCCTCATAGAGCTGGCTGGGGTGGCGCGGCAGGTCGCCCGGCGCATCGGGGAAGATGATCGCCCAGGGCACGCTCGTCACCTTGCCCCACAGCTCGCCATTCACGAAATTGGCGAGCCGGCCGAAGAACAGGCCGAAGGGCACCACGCAGGCGATATAGTCGCACACGCGCAGGAACTGGAGCTTTTCCCGCCGGCACATCCACCAGATCGCGATCAGCACGCCGATCGTGCCGCCGTGCAGCGACATGCCGCCCTGCCACAGCTTGAAGATATCGAGCGGCCGCAGGAGGATGTCGGGCTGGTAGAAGAGGATATAGCCCAGTCGCCCGCCCAGGATGATGCCGAGCGTCGCGTAGAAGATGAAATCGTCGGCATGGCGCCGCGCCATGGGTGATCCGGGCTGGCGGACCAGCACGGTCAGATACCAGTAGCCGATCAGGATGCCAGCCAGATAGGCGAGGCTGTACCATTTGATATCGAAGAAGCCGAGCGAGAGGGCGACCGGATCGAGACCAAGGTCCTCGAAGCGGATCGGCTGGGCGGCGGCGGCCGCGAGCATGGCGAGCGTCAAGTCTTTTCCCCGGCGGTTTTGCGCGTCATAGTGCAAGATCGGAGAGAGACCAAGGCCGGAGAGGCGGGCGATGGCGCATCCTTTCGATCAGGCGCTCGATGCGGCCCGCGCGGCGATCACCGCAGCGCCGGGGCCGTTCCGTGTGGGCAGGGTGGAGGCGCATGGCCGCAGTTGGCCTGCCTTCGTCGAAGCGCCGGCCGACCTGCCCGCCTTCTTCGCCGGGTGCTGCGCGCTTCATTCGGCGCGCACCTGCGTCGTGGACGGCGACGAGCGGCTGAGCTTCGGCCGCGTGCATGCGCTGGCGCGCCGCGTGGCGAGCGGGCTGATCGTGCGGCACGGGGTCCGTCCGGGCGACCATGTGGCGCTGGCGGCGCGCAACGGCGCGGGCTGGGTGATCGCCTATATGGGCATCGTGATGGCGGGCGGCGTGGCCACGCTGGTCAACGGCTTCTGGACCGGCGGGGAGATGGCGGCGGCGATCCGCGAGGTGGATTGCAGCCTCGTCATCGCCGACCGGCCCCGCGCCCGGGCGCTGGCGGACGCCTGCGACATGCCGTGCCTGCCGCTGGACCTCGACCTGCCGGTGGAAGCCTGCCTCATGCCGCTGATGGGCGACGACGCGGCCTTCCTCCCCGCGCCGGGGCCGGACGCGCCGGCGACCCTGCTCTTCACCTCGGGCTCGACCGGGCGCTGCAAGGGCGCGCTCTCGGATCATCGCGCCAAGGTGCAGGCCGCCTTCCATTTCGCCTTTGCCGCGGCGACGGTGGCGCATGTGCTGACCGCGCAGGGCCGGCCGCCCAGCCCCGATCAGGCGACTTTGCTCAACCTGCCGCTGTTCCACGTGACCGGTGAGGTGAATGTGATGCTGCAGAGCTTCCTGCTCGGCCGCAAGATGGTGGCCATGCACCGCTGGGACGCGGGCGAGGCGCTGCGGCTGATCGCGGCGGAGCGCATCACCTACATCACCGGCGTGCCGATGATGGGCTTCGAGCTGGCGACCCACCCGCAGCGCGCGGCGTTCGACCTTTCCTCGCTCGCCACCATTGCGGCGGGCGGGGCGCCGCGCCCGGTGGAGCATGTGCCGCGCCTCGGCGAGGGGCTGCCGGCGACGGCGCAGACCTATGGCTATGGCCTCACCGAGACCAATGCGGTCGGCACCGGCATCGTCGGCCCGGCCGTGCCGGACCTGCCCGCCAGCGCCGGGCGCGCCACGCTGCCGCTGGTCGAGATCGCCATCTTCGGGCCGGACGGGCAGGCGCTGGGACCGGGCGAGGCAGGCGAGATCGGCATCCGCTCCATCGCCAACATCACCGGCTACTGGCACCGGCCGCTGGACACGCGGGCGCTGTTCGGCCCGGAGGGACATGTGCTGACCGGCGACCTCGGCACTCTCGACGCGGCGGGCTATCTCCACATCGTCGGCCGCGCCAAGGACATCATCATTCGCGGCGGCGAGAATATCGCGGCGCAGGATGTGGAGGCGGCGCTCTATGCGCTGGCGGACGTGCGCGAATGCGCCGTGTTCGGCGTGCCGGACGCGCGGCTGGGCGAGGTGCCGGTGGCGGCGGTGCGGCTGGCCGATGGCAGCGCGCTGGACGCGGCGGCGATCGACGCCGCGCTCGCCGGGCGGCTGGCGGCCTACAAGCGGCCCAGCCGCATCGTCATCGCCGACACGATGCTGCCGCGACTCGGCTCGGAGAAGATCGACAAGCAGGCCCTGCGCGCGGCCTATCTGGCGGGATTGTGATGATACCCATCTTCTCCCCTCCCCTTCAGGGCTCTGTTCGCATGAGATAGGGTCAGTGCTCCTGCGAAGGCAGGAGCCCAGGGCGCATGAGCAGTGCCCTATCGCCCTGGACTCCTGCTTTCGCAGGAGCACGTTATGCTCCTGTCTGAATCGGACAGCCCCCAGGAAGCGCGCCATCCTATTGCCTCCCGCGCCGCTTGCGCTAGCATCCTGCCCATGGCCACCCTGCCGACCCTGCGCCGCCTGATCCTGCCGCTGGCCCTGCTGCTCGGCGCGCTTCCCGCCGCCGCGCCGGCAAAGCCCCTTTCGGAGGCCGAGATCCAGGCGCGGATCGATGCCGAGCTGGAAGCCATGGCGAAGGAGGCGCCCCCTCCGCCCGCGGCGCCGACTCCGCCGCCGGCCGACGTCCCGCGCGAGCCCGAGCGCATCTACCGGACCCAGCCGGTCGTGCTCACCACCAGCGCCGGCACGATCACCATCGCGCTGGAGGTGGAGCGCGCGCCGCTCACCGCCGGCAATTTCCTGCGCTATGTGGACGAGAAGCGGCTGGACGGCACGGCCTTCTACCGCTCCTTCACCTATGAGGGGAACAGCGCGGACGGCTTCATCCAGGGCGGCACGCAGAACGACCCCAGGCGCGTCCTGCCGCCGGTGCCGCACGAGCCGACCAGCCAGACCGGCCTCAGCCACACCGATGGCGTCATCTCGCTGGCGCAGGCCGCGCCGGGCACCGGCACGGGCGATTTCTTCATCATCGTCGGCGACATGCGCGGCTTCGACGCGACCGCCGACCAGCCCGGCTTCGCCGCCTTCGGCAAGGTGACCGGGGGCATGGAGGTGGTGCGCGCCATCCTCGCCGCGCCGCGCAGCCCCACGCGCGGCGAAGGCGTGATGCGCGGCCAGATGCTGGAGCCGCCGGTGCGCATCCTCACCGCCCGGCGCGCGCCCTCCGGCTGAATGCGGGCATGATCCGGCGAAACATCGTTAACGGCCTCTAAACGCCTGGAGTCTAAACCCGGATGCGAGGCTCCGCGCCACAATCCGGCACGGGGTCATCGGGGAAACAGGATCATGTCCATACAGATGGCGGGCGCTATTCCGCGGCGCCTCGGACCCTGCCGCATCGCGCGCGAGCGCGAGAATGCCCGGCTGCTGGCGGCATGAACGGGGAGGCGAACACCATGTTCCACAGGATCGACCGGCCTCGCGACCGGCAGCGCGCCAGGGAGCGGGCCGCCATGCTCGACCATGGCCGCGCCGTGCTGACCCTCGAGGCGGACGCGCTGGCGCAGATGGCACAGGCGCTGGACGAGAGCTTCGCCCGCGCGGTCGAGCTGCTGCTCGCCGCCACCGGCCGGGTGATCGTCAGCGGCATGGGCAAGTCCGGCCATATCGCCCGCAAGATGGCCGCCACCTTCTCCGCGACCGGCATCCCGGCCTTCTTCGTCCATCCCGCCGAGGCGGCGCATGGCGATCTCGGCATGCTTTCGCCCGACGACATACTGGTCGCGCTGTCCAACTCTGGCGCCACGCCGGAGATGCTGCCCATCATCGATCATGCGCGGCTGCTCGGCTGCCCGATCATCGCGATCAGCGCGCAGCGCCGCTCGCCGATGATGCAGGCGGCCAGCGCCTGCCTCGTCCTGCCGCGGCTGCGCGAGGCCTGCCCCGCCAACATCTCGCCGACCACCTCCACCACGGCCATGCTGGCGCTCGGCGATGCGCTCGCCATCGCCGCCATGCGCGCCCGCCATGTCTCGCGCGAGCAGCTTGGCCGGCTGCATCCGGGCGGCAGCATCGGCACGCGCTTCCTGCCCATCGCCCGGATCATGCACCGCGACGCGCGGCTGCCGCTGGTCCGCGCCGACGCGGCCATGCATGACGTCATCGTCACGATGACCGAGAAGAGCTTCGGCATCGCCGGCGTTCTGGACGCGGCCGGCCGGCTGATCGGCACCATCACCGACGGCGACCTGCGCCGTCGCATCGACGGGCTGCTCGGCCACAGCGCCGCGCAGGTGATGACCCGCACCCCCCGGACCATCCGCGACGACGCCTATGCCGAGGACGCCTTCGAGATGCTGACCGCCCACCGCATCACCGCCCTGTTCGTGATGGACAGCGCGGCGCCGGAGCGGCCGGTGGGGCTGGTCCATGTGCATGACCTCAATCGGCTGGGGCTGACGGCGCAGGCGGATTAGCGCCTGTCCCACATATATTGCACCGACTTGTGCTCCTGCGAAGGCAGGAGCCCAGGGCGCAGAAGCGCTTCCCTTGCCGCCCTGGGCTCCCGCTTTCGCGGGAGCACTGCCCTGCTTGAGCGGCGCGGGCTCCAGGGCCATGTGACGAATCCGCCCCCTCATCCGCGGTCCCGTGAACGGGCAATGGCGGGAGTCCGCCCGCGAAACCGCCCTCAACGGGCTCGCCGCCCTTTCCGCCACAGCGCCCATAGCGCGCTCCCCGCGACCAGCAGCGCCAGCCCGGCAATGTCCCGCACCTGCCCCAGCGCGATGATGGCCGCCATCGCCGCGATCGCCAGCACCGCCGCATAGGGCAGCACCGCATAGCGCACCGTGCCTTCGCCCAGTGTGGTGCCGAGATGGTGCAGGCGCCATGCCGCGGCGCAGGTCAGGATGTAGATGCCGGCCGAGGCCAGGCCGGAGAGGATCGCCAGCAGCTCGAACGTGCCGGTCAGCGCCAGCGCGATCGCGATGACGCAATGGACGATGATCGCGACATGCGGCGCGTGGGTGCGCGGATGCACCGCCGCCAGTGGCGCGGGCAGCATCCCGTCGCGCGCGAAGGCGAAGAGCACGCGCGGCGCGCCGAGCAGGTCGCTGCCGATCCAGCCGAAGCGCGAGAGCGAGGCGCCGAGCAGCAGCAGCGCGCCCAGCAGCGGCGAGACCCGCCCGATCGCATCGGCCAGCGGCGTCGCCGAGCCGGCGAGGTCCGCCCCCAGCAGACCCTGCGTCACGATCTGGATCGCGATGTAGAGCAGGGTCACGAAACCCATGGCGAGGAACAGCGCGCGCGGGATGGTGCGCGCCGGCCGGTCGATCTCGCCGCTGGCCGACAGCGGCGTCTCCATGCCGGAGAAGGCGAACAGCGCCAGGATGACGGCCTGGCCGAACGCGCTCGGCGGCTGCGCAGCGCCGGGCGCCGGTCCGTGCATCGCGAGCGCGGCGCCACCCACCACTACGAGGATGAGCAACGGCAGCAGCTTGGCGACGGTGAGCAGGCTCACCAGCCGCGCGGCCGGATCGATCCCAGCGATGTTGACGAGGCCGATTCCGCCGATGACGAGGATGATGAAGCCCGCCCGCCCCGGCGGCGTGCCGAGCAGCGGCCAGGCCGGTGCCAGCCCGTCCGCCAGCGCCGCCGCGATGCCGCCGCAGGCCAGCACCGCGCTCGTCCACACCAGCATGCCGGTGACGAAGGCGGCGACCGGACCGAAGGCGGCGTCCGCATAGCCATAGCAGCCGCCGCTGGTCGCCACGCGCCCGCTCGCCTCCGCCGCGCAGGTCACCACCGCGCCCATCGCCACCGCGCAGGCGAGGAAGGCCATGGGCGCCCAGCCGCCGGCGAGCGCGGCCATGGCGGACGGCAGCGAGAAGATGCCCGCGCCGACCACGCCATTGATGATGCTCGCGGTGAAGGCCCACACGCCCATGGCGCGGACCAGCCCGCGATCGCGCGCATATTGGGGCGGTTCAGCCACGTGGTGCGCCGCGCGGCCCGGGCGGGCGAGGCCGCGCCGCCCGCCTCATCAGATGCGGCTGCCGCTCAGCTTCTGGCAGATCATGTCGAGCTGATCGACGCTGGAATAATGCAGCGTCAGCGTGCCCTTGCCGTCCGCGAAGCCCAGCGAGACCTTGAGGCCGAGCATGTCGCACAGATGCTGCTCCATGGCGATCAGGTCCGGGTCGCGGCCCCCGAAAACAGGCGCATCGCCCTCACGTGGAGTCTTGCGGCCTTCACGTGCCGTGCGCACCAGCCGCTCCGTCTCACGCACCGACAGGCCCTTGTCCGCGATCTGGCGAGCGATCGACTCGCAAGCCGGCGCGCCGATCAGCGCGCGGCCATGGCCCATGCTGAGCCGGCCTTCGGTCACCAGCCCCTGCACGCTCTCGGGCAGGTCGAGCAGGCGCATGAGATTGGCGATGTGGCTGCGGGACTTGCCGACGATCCGCGCCAGCGCATCCTGGCTGTGCTGGAACTGGTCGATCAGCCGGCGATAGGCCTGCGCCTCCTCGATGGCGTTCAGGTCTTCGCGCTGGATATTCTCGACCAGCGCGATCTCCAGCGTCTCGGCCTCGCTGAAATCGCGGACGATAGCGGGAATCTGGTGGAGCTGCGCCTTCTGCGCCGCCCGCCAGCGCCGCTCGCCGGCGACGATCTGATATTGCCCGCTCGCCAGCGGCCGCACGATGATCGGCTGGATGATGCCGCGCGCGCGGATGCTTTCGGCCAGCTCCTCCAGCGCATCCGGATCGAACTGACGGCGCGGCTGGTCGGGATGCGGCGCTATCCGCGCCACGTCGATATGGCGCACGGCGCGGTCGTTGCCGCCGCTCGTGCCGCCACTGCCCTCCGCCTCGGCGCCGCCCGAGACCGGCATGTCCTGCGATGCCTCGCCGAGCAGGGCGGAGAGTCCCCGCCCCAGCGGCCGGCGCGCGGATTGCTTCGTCGTCACCTCACCGCCTTCGCCGCTTCCGCCGCTCATGCCGCTGCCTCCTGCTTGGGAAGCCGGTCGATGAGTTCACGCGCGAGCGCCATATAGGCTTCCGATCCGGCGCAGCGCATGTCGTAGATGAGGGCGGGAACGCCGTGGCTCGGGGCCTCGGACAGCCGCACATTGCGGGGAATGACGGTCTTGAACACCAGGTCGCCCAGGCAGGCGCGCACATCGTCCGCCACCTGATCGGTCAGCCGGTTGCGCCGATCATACATGGTGAGCGCGATGCCGAGGATGGAGAGATCGGAATTGAAGCGGGCGCGGATACGCTCGACGGTCTGGAGCAGCTGCGACAGCCCCTCCAGCGCGAAGAACTCGCATTGCAGCGGCACCAGCACGGACTGGACGGCGACCATGGCGTTGACCGTCAGCAGGCCCAGCGACGGCGGACAATCGATGAGGCAGACATGCCAGCGATGCGGCGCGGCACCGGAAATGGCTTTGGCGAGGCGATGCGTGCGCTGCTCCAGATCGATCAGTTCGATCTCCGCGCCGGAGAGATCCTGCGTCGCGGGAATGATGTCCAGGCCGGGCACGATGCTGTGGCTCACCGCATCCTCGATCGTCCCCTCGCCCACCAGCAGATCATAGCTGGAGCGGGTGCGGTCGCGCTGGTGGACACCCAGCCCCGTGGAGGCATTGCCCTGCGGGTCAAGGTCGATCAGCAGCGTGCGGTGGCCGGTGGCGGCGAGCGCGGTGGCAAGATTGATGGCCGTGGTGGTCTTGCCGACCCCGCCCTTCTGGTTGGCGATGGCAATGCTGATCATCGCGTCCGCCTCTTTGTGCGCGGCCCCGCGTTGGGGCGCAGGGAGACAGGCTTGCGGCGGCGAAGCTGTTGGATGGTCACGATGCTGCTTTCCGGATCGGTGAGGCTGTGTTCCACGTGGAACAGAGCTTGCCAGTCCCGGCGCAGCATTTCCAGTTCCTTCTCGGCCTGCCGGCCCTTTGGAAGCAACCAGACGGTGTTTTCGTCGGATAAGTGGCCGGCGACCGCCAGCATCCGGTCCAGCGGCGCAAAGGCACGCGCGGAGATGATCCGCGCGGGCCGTTCCGGCGTCCACCGCTCGACCCTGGCGGTATGCACGCGGGCATGGTCCAGCCCCAACTCTGCGATGCAGCGCTCCAGAAAGGCGGTGCGCAAGGGACGCGCCTCGACCAGATCGACCGGCGAATCGATCAGGCAAGCCACCACAATGCCCGGCAATCCCGCCCCGGTGCCGAGATCGACCCACGCACCCTCAGCCCCGTCCGCAACCGGCGCCAGCCGGGGCAACTGCGCGGAATCGACGATATGCCGCGCCCATATCTCCGTCCGGCTGGCCTGCGAGATGAGATTCTGCCGGTCCGCTTCATCCAGCAGCAGCGCAACGAATCGCCGCAACCGGTCGCCCTTCACCCCGGTCCACCAGCCCCGCGCAGCCAGCCAATCCTGCGCCTCCTGCTCGGTCATGCCGCACGCCGCCGCACGGCCACCAGCAACGCCGCCAATGCAGCCGGGGTAATTCCGCGCATCCGCCCCGCCGCACCCAGTGTCCCCGGCCGCGCCCGCTCCAGCCGCTCGATCATCTCGGCGCTGAGTCCGCCGATCGACGCATAATCCAGATCGGCCGGGAGAAGGATCGCCTCATTGACCCGCAGGGCGCGCACCTCCGCATCCTGCCGCTCCACATAGGGCGCGTAGACGGCATCCTGAAGCAACTCGGCGACAAGGGCTTCGTCCGGCTCGGCGGCGAATTCGGGCGCCACGGCACACAGATGCGCGCGCTCAACGGCAGGGAATCGCGCCCATTCGCGCAGCGGCCGTCGAACGCCATCGTCCCGCAGATCGGTGCCGGCCGCCCGAAGCGCCCGACCGTCCATCACCTTGTCGAGAGCGGCTTCCAGAACTGTGCGCGAATCCATCCGTCGCTGCCACCATGCCTGCCGTTCCGCGCCGACAAGGCCCAGCGCCAGCCCGAGCGGCGTAAGTCGTGTCGCCCCATTGTCCGCCCGCAACCGCAGCCGATATTCGGCGCGTGCCGTCAGCATGCGATAGGGCTCGGTGATACCCTGCAGGCAGAGATCGTCGATCAGCACGCCGATATAGCTTTCCGCCCGGTCGAGCAGCAGCGGCTCCAGGCCGAGCGCGGCCGCCGCCGCATTGGCACCCGCCACCAGCCCCTGTGCAGCCGCCTCCTCATAGCCGGTCGTGCCGTTGATCTGGCCCGCCAGGAACAGGCCCGGCATCGCCGGCAGGGCAAGTCGCCGGTCCAGCGCGCGTGGATCGATATGATCATATTCGACGGCGTAGCCGGCCACGGCCATTTCCACCTGCTCCAGGCCGGGCAGCGTACGCAGCATCTGGGCCTGCACATCCACCGGCAGCGAGGTGCTCACGCCATTGGGATAGACCAACGGGGTATCCAGCCCCTCCGGCTCGAGGAAGACCTGATGCCCGTCGCGGTCGCCAAAGCGCATCACCTTGTCTTCGATGGACGGGCAATAGCGCGGCCCCCGCCCTTCGATGTCCCCGCTGAACAGCGGCGAGCGATCGAGATTGGCGCGGATGATGTCATGGGTCGCCGCATTGGTGCGCGTGATGGCGCAGGCGAGCTGCGGCAGCATGGCCTCGGTCGGTGGCGCCATGAAGGACATGTGCCAGACCGCCTCGTCGGAAGGCTGCGCCTCGAGGGCAGCCCAGTCAATCGTGCGCCCATCGAGCCTTGCGGGCGTGCCGGTCTTGAGTCGGCCCATCGGCAAATCGAGCGCGCGGAGTTGCTCGGCGAGGCGAGTCGCGGCATGCTCTCCGATGCGTCCGCCTGACATGCGCTCGGCGCCCCGGAACATGACGCCGCCGAGAAAAGTGCCGGTGGTCAGCACGATGGTCCGGGCCTGAAGCCGGGCGCCGCCCTTGAGATCGAGGCCGTTGACGGCACCGCCCGGCGCGAGCGTTAGCGCAATTGCCTCACCTGGAATGACCGACAGGCCGGTCTGTGCCGCGACCATCGACTGGATTGCGGCCCGATACAGCGTGCGATCGGCCTGCATCCGGGGTCCGCGCACCGCGGCGCCCTTGCTGGCATTGAGCATGCGCCGGTGGATGGCGGCCCGATCCGCAGCCCGCGCCATCAGCCCGTCCAGCGCATCGACCTCCCGCACCAGATGGCCCTTGCCGAGCCCGCCGATCGACGGATTGCAGGACATTTCGCCGATTCGAGCGGGGTCAGCGGTGACCAAAGCCGTACGTGCGCCGCGCCGTGCCGCCGCCGTGGCCGCTTCCGTTCCAGCGTGGCCGCCGCCTACGACGATGACGTCGAATTGATGAGCGCCCTGCATGAGCCGTCCCTAACGCGCGCGCGCCGGGCGGTCAAAGGGCTGCTGCGGCAAAGTGCGACGGCGACGTTCCACGTGGAACAATGCGCCGGGACGATGTTATTTGCCGATACAGAAGCCGCTGAAAATCTCGCCCAGCACGGCTTCGGTGGTTGCACGACCGGTCAACTCGTCCAACGCCGCAAGAGCCTGACGCAAAGCCTCGGCCAGCAGCACATCGTCTTCTTGCCCCGCCGCGTCCACAAGGGCATCGTGCGCGCGGGCCAGGCACTCATGCTGCCGCCGGGAGAGCGCATAATCGCCGGGACGCGGCAGGATGTCCGAAGCCGCCGCACATAAGGTCGAAACGAGCGTGCCCAGCCCCTCCCCCGTCACGGCCGAGACCGCCAGGCCGTCGTCGCACCCCGACCCCGCATCTTCGGAGAGATCCGCCCTGGTGCGCAACTGGATCACGTGGCCATCGACATCCGGCCGTGCGTCCGACGCACCGGCCCACAGGATGATGTCCGCGCCTTGCAGCAATGTTTCGGCGCGCGCGACGCCGATGCTTTCCACGGCATCCCCCGTCTCCCGCAGACCAGCCGAATCCGAGAGCAGGAAGGCCACGCCGCCCAGCGAGATGGTGGCCTCGATCACGTCACGGGTGGTGCCGGGCTGCGGCGAAACGATGGCGGCATCACGGCCAATCAACGCATTGAACAGAGTGGATTTTCCGACATTGGGAGGCCCACCGATCGCCACGCGGACACCCTCGCGCAGGCGATCCGCCAACGGCCGGTCGAGCGCCGCGCGCATCTCGGCCGCCAGCCCGGCGCAATCGGCCGCGGCGTCATATGTGTCGGCGCTCTCAACGTCGCCTTCGTCGGAAAAGTCGAGACGTGCCTCGACCATGGCGGAAAGCCGCAACAGGGCCTGCGCCCAGCGGTCGATCTCGCGGCCGAGCTGACCGCCCATCATCGCCAGCGCCGCTTGCCGCTGATGCGTCGTCTCGGCGGCAAGCAGGTCGCCCAGCCCTTCCACCGCGGCAAGATCCATGCGGCCGTTGAGAAAGGCGCGGCGCGTGAATTCCCCCGCCCCGGCCGGCCGTAACCCCTCGAACCGCCCCAGAATATCCTGCAAATCCCGCACGATAGCCCGCGATCCGTGGCAATGCAGCTCGACCAAAGGCTCACCTGTGATGCTCGTCTCCGCATCCATGCGAAGCAGCAGTCCCTCGTCGACCAGCGCCCCGTCCGCCGGATCGCGAAAGCGGCGCAGCGCGGCCTGGCGGGGTGGTGGCAGGGCCATTCCGGTCAGCCGCTCGGCGCAGGCGAAGGCATCCGGTCCAGACATGCGGATCACCGCGATGGCACACGGTGGCGGCCCGCTGGAGAGGGCGAAGATGGTCGGTTCGCGATCGCCGCGATGGTGGCCGGACACGTGGACTCAGCTGTCCTTCTTCACCCCGGCCGCACCCATGCCGATGTCCATCAGGCTGGAGAACATCTTTAGCCCCGCATCGCCCAGCGGCGACATGGTGCGGAACATCTGGTTGAGCTGTTCGAGGTTGGTCTGACCGTTCATCATGTCCATCACGATCTGGACATAGCGGTCATGGATCGGCCCGAGGTCCGGCAGGCCAAGAAAGCTCCGCGCCTCCTGCGGGGTGCACTCGACATCGACATGGAATTTCATCGGCTCACTCCGCCCGGCGCCGGCGCTCGCGCTCGCGCCTTCCCATTCGCTTCATAGGCGTTTGGCGAGACTGAGCGCCAGATAAAATCATGACATGGCCCTGCCGCGAGCGCCAACGGGAATGCCGAAGGCCGCCCGGCATCATTCCGGCGACATAGGCATTCGGCCATGAATTGCCCCTGCCCCCCGATCCCCGCGAAAGCGGGACCTCCGCGAAATGGCGTGACATCAAATCCCGTTCGCCCCCGGCCGTTCGCCGGGACGCGAACGGAAGAGCGTTTCGCGGAAGCCTCGCAAAAGCGGGGATGAGCGGGGATGGCGCTTTCGTTCGCGCTCAGGCCATCACCAGCTGGAGCACGCCCACCTTGGGGTCCACCACGCCCTCGTAGATCATCGACAGCGCCACCCACAGGATCACGACGATGCCGATCCAGGCGATCCACCGATAGCGCTCGACATATTTGGCGATGATGTTGGCGGCGATGCCCATCAGCGCGACGGCGAAGAACAGGCCCACGATCATGATGCCGGGATGGTCCTTGGCCGCACTGGCGACGCCCAGCACATTGTCCAGGCTCATGCTGACATCGGCGACCGCCACGGCCCAGGCGGCGCCCCAGAAGCTCTTGGCGGGGCGCACGCCGCTATGCTCGTCGCCCTGCACCTCGGGCGAGCCGCCCGGCTCGCCATGCCCGCGTGTCTCGCGCCACATCTTCCACGCGACCCACAGCAGCAGCAGCCCGCCGGCCAGCACCAGCCCGACCACCTGCAGGAGCTGCGTGACCACCAGCGCGAAGAAGATGCGCAGGACGAGCGCGGCAATGACGCCGATCAGGATGACCCGCCGCCGCTCCTGCGCCGGCAGGCCGGCAGCGAGCGCGCCGACCACGATGGCATTGTCGCCGGCCAGCGTCACGTCGATGATGAGCACCTGCAGCAGCGCCGAGAGCGCGGCCATGCTGCCCAGATTGCTGAAATCCGTGACGATATGGCCCCACAGCGTCGCCAGCGGGTTCGCCGCCGCCGCAACGGTGGCCACGCCGGCAACCAGGAATGAAAGAGCCATCATCCGCGCAGCCTCCTTCCGGACGCCTTACTGGTTCATCGTCGCGAAGAAATCCTCGTTGGTCTTGGAATCCTTCATCTTGTCGAGCAGGAATTCCATGGCGTCGATCGTGCCCATCTGCATGAGGATGCGGCGCAGCACCCACATCTTGGAGAGCGTCGCCTTGTCGACCAGCAGCTCTTCCTTGCGCGTGCCGGACTTGCCGACGTCCAGCGCCGGGAAGATGCGCTTGTCCGCCACCTTGCGGTCCAGCACGATCTCGCTGTTGCCGGTGCCCTTGAACTCCTCGAAGATCACTTCGTCCATGCGGCTGCCGGTGTCGATGAGCGCCGTGGCGATGATCGAGAGCGAGCCGCCTTCCTCAATGTTGCGCGCGGCGCCGAAGAAGCGCTTGGGGCGCTGGAGCGCATTGGCGTCGACACCGCCGGTCAGCACCTTGCCGGAGCTGGGCACCACCGTGTTGTAGGCGCGGCCCAGGCGCGTGATGGAATCGAGCAGGATGACCACATCCTTCTTGTGCTCGACCAGCCGCTTGGCCTTCTCGATCACCATCTCGGCGACCTGCACATGGCGCGTGGCGGGCTCGTCGAAGGTGGAGGAGACCACCTCGCCCTTCACGCTGCGCTGCATGTCAGTGACTTCCTCGGGGCGCTCATCGATGAGCAGCACGAGCAGGAAGACCTCGGGATGATTGTCCGTGATCGCCTTGGCGATGTTCTGGAGCATCACCGTCTTGCCGACGCGCGGCGGCGCGACGATCAGCGTGCGCTGGCCCTTGCCCTGCGGCGAGACGATGTCGATGACGCGGGCCGACTTGTCCTTGATCGTCGGGTCCTGCGGATCGAGCGTCAGCTTGGTCTCGGGATAGAGCGGCGTCAGATTGTCGAAATTGACGCGATGGCGCACCGCGTCCGGATCGTCGAAATTGACCGAGACCAGCTTGGTGAGGGCGAAATAGCGCTCGCCATCCTTGGGCGCGCGGATCTCGCCTTCCACCGTATCACCGGTGCGCAGGCCGAACTTGCGGACCTGGTTGGGCGAGACGTAGATATCGTCCGGCCCCGCCAGATAATTGGCCTCCGGGCTGCGCAGGAAGCCGAAGCCGTCCTGCAGCACCTCGATCGTGCCCACGCCCATGATCTGCTCGCCATTCTCGGCCTGCTCCTTGAGGATCGCGAACATGAGATCCTGCTTGCGCAGCGTCGAGGCGCCTTCGATGCCGAGCTCCTCGGCCATCTCCACCAGTTCGGCGGGCGCTTTGCGTTTGAGGTCCTTGAGATGCATGTGGAGAGTCCGAATATGGGCGTGTGCCGGTTGGTATGAAGGTGGGAAGGTTCGCCGGAAATGGCGGCAGGCCGCGGCAGGAAGCGCTCCTGGAATATTGGTCCGGAGTTAGGCGCTGCACCGGACCAAGTCAAGGCGGCCCGCGCGGCGCCGGCGATGTGCTGAATACGCGGCGGAGGCGGGAGAGTTCCCTGTCCGCGCTACGCTCAGAACGGCCGCACGATCACCATCACCACGATCAGCGTCACCAGGAGCGCCGGCACCTCGTTCATCATGCGCAGCCGCTTCTCGGGCCAGGGCCGCTCGCCCCGCGCCAGCTTCTTGGAATAGCCGACCAGCCAGCCGTGCAGGCCGGAGAGGATCAGCACCAGCAGCAGCTTCATGTGGAACCAGCCCTGCGTCCACGCGCCGACATGGAAGGCCAGCATCAGGCCCAGCAGCCAGACGATGGTGATGGAGGGATTCATGATGATGTGGCGCAGGCGCGCTTCGCGCTCGATCCACTTGCGGTCCTCTTCCGAACCGGGCTCGCACTGCTGATGATAGACGAAGTAGCGCGGCATCATGAACAGGCTGGCCATCAGGAAGATCACGAAGATCACATGACCGGCCAGCACCCAGGGATAGGCCGCGCCGAGAAAGCCGATTCCGGGCATAAGCTACCTCTTCCGGCCCGGCTCAGACCTTGGCCGGGCGTCCGCGCACCCTATCGACCAGCCGGACGACATTTTCAATGGGCGTGTCGGGCAGGATGCCGTGACCCAGATTGAAGATGTGCGGCCGGCCGGCCAGCGCCTCCAGGATCGCATCCACCGCGCGGTCCAGCGTCCCGCCGCCGGCGATCAGCGCCAGCGGATCGAGATTGCCCTGCAGCGGCAGGCCCGCCGGCAGCACCCGCGCCGCCCAGACGGGGTCGATCGTCTCATCGAGGCCGAGCGCGTCCACGCCTGTCCCCTCGGCATAATCGACCAGCTTGGCGCCGGCGCCCTTGGGGAAGCCGATGATCGGCACATGCGGATGCCGCGCCTTGAGCGCGCGCACGATGGCGGCATTGGGCGCGATCACCCATTGGCGAAACTGCGCGAGGCTGAGCGATCCCGCCCAGCTGTCGAACAGCTGCACCGCGTCCACACCCGCCTCGATCTGGGCGCTGAGATAATCGACCGTGAGCGCCACGATCGCCTCGATGAGCGCGGCAAAGCGCGCCGGCTCGCCATAGGCCTGCCGCCGCGCGGCGCCATGGTCGCGGCTGCCCGCGCCCGCGACCATATAGGTGGCGACCGTCCAGGGACTGCCCGCGAAGCCGAGGAAGGCGACCCCCTCGGGCAGCAGAGCGCGCACGCGGCGGACCGTTTCGATCACCGGATCGAGCCGCGCCGGGTTGGGGGTCAGGTCCGCCAGCGCCGTGTCGGCGAGCGGCGGGGCGAGGCGCGGACCCTCGCCGGTCTCGAACCACAGGTCCTGCCCCAGCGCATGCGGCACCACGAGGATGTCGGAGAAGAGGATCGCCCCGTCGAAGCCGAAGCGGCGGATCGGCTGGAGCGTCACTTCGGCGGCGGTCGCGCTGTCATAACACAGGTCGAGGAAACCGCCCTTTTCCGCCCGCAAGGCGCGATATTCGGGCAGGTAGCGCCCGGCCTGGCGCATGAGCCAGAGCGGCGCGGGGTCCACGCGTTCGCCGCGCAGGACGCGGAGCAGGGGCGGCGTGGCGGGAGACTGATCCACGGGTCCAATATCCTATATAAGATTCTATAGAGAAGATTGTTGTTGTCTGTTGGGGCGGTGGACAGTGGGCATTATGCCCTCCTCCCGCTTTTGCCAACAGCTTGACCGGCGCGGGCGCGATGACCGGCGCCGAGTCATCCGCATCATCCCCGTCACCCACAGGCTGTGGATGGACGGGCGCGCCTGTGGACAACCGGACTCGATCGACTCCGCTCAGGGAGGATGAATCGCGAGCGCGCTTTCATCCACAGCGCTCTCCCTTGTATTGTCCGCCGATTATCCACAGAGTTGCGCGCATGGACCGCCTCAACCTGCATCTCCTGTCCGATTCCACGGGCGAGACACTGGAACATATCGGCAAGGCGGGCATCGCCCAGTTCGAGAATGTGGAGACGATCCGCCATTTCTGGCCGATGGTGCGCTCCGAGCAGCATCTCGAGCGCATCCTGGAGGAGATCGCCCGCAATCCCGGCCTGGTGCTGTTCACGCTGGCCAGCCAGGCGCTGCGCCGCAAGCTGGAAAATGGCTGCCGCGCGCTCGGCATCCCCTTCGTGGCGCCGCTCGACCCGGTGACGGATGCCATGTCCAACCTGCTGGGGCAGGAGACGCGCAACCGGCCGGGCCGCAAGCATGTGCTGGACGAGGCCTATTTCGCGCGGATCGACGCGATCCAGTTCACCATCGCGCATGACGACGGCGTGGGCTGGGAGAATTGGGAGGAAGCGGACATCCTCCTCGCCGGCGTCTCGCGCACCTCCAAGACGCCGACCAGCATCTATCTCGCCAATCGCGGCTACAAGACCGCCAATGTGCCGCTGGTGCCGGAATCGCCGCCGCCGCCGAGCCTGTTCCAGCTGCGTCATCCGATGGTCGTGGGCCTGACCACCAGCGCCGAGCGGCTGGTGCAGGTGCGGCGCAACCGGCTGCTTTCGCTCAATCAGGCGCCGGAGACCAATTATGTGGTCATCGAGCATGTGCAGAGCGAGGTGGCGCATGCCCGGCGGATGTTCGCCGATCAGGGCTGGCCGGTGATCGACGTCACGCGCCGCTCGATCGAGGAGACGGCGGCGGCGATCGTCAATCTCCATCAGGAATGGCTCAAGACCGGCGCCGGGACTGCCAGTCAGGCGGGCCTGCCCTCATGACCCCGCGCCTGCTGCTTGCCTCGCAGAGCATGAGCCGGCGGCGCCTGCTCGGCGATGCCGGCGTGCCGTTCGAGACGGTCGATGCCGGCATCGACGAGGAGGCGATCAAGGCCGGCCTCGTCGCCGAAGGGCTGGGCGCGCGCGACCTGGCCGATGCGCTGGCGGAATGGAAGGCGGTGCGCCCCTCGCGGCGCGCGCCCGATGCGCTGGTGCTCGGCTGCGACCAGACGCTGGAGCTGGACGACGGCAGCCGCGTCGACAAGGTGGACACGCAGGCGGAGGCGGCCGCCCTGCTCGAGCGGATGAGCGGCCGCCCCCACCGGCTGCACAGCGCCGCGGTGATCGCGCAGGGCGGCGCGGCGGTCTGGCGGCAGATCGAATCGGTGACGCTGCACATGCGGCCGCTGAGCAGCACTTTCATCGCGGACTATCTGGCCCGCGAGTGGGAGAACTGCCGCTGGTGCGTCGGCTGCTACCGGATCGAGGGACCGGGCGCCCAGCTCTTCGCGCGGGTGACGGGAAGCCTGTTCGCGGTGCAGGGCCTGCCGCTGCTGCCGCTGCTGGATTATCTGCGCACGCGCTCCGTCCTGCCGGCCTGAGTGGCGCATTTCAGTGCTCCCGCGAAAGCGGGAGCCCAGGGCGTCAGCGAACCGCCCATGCGCCCTGGGCTCCTGCTTTCGCAGGAGCACGACTATCTCTCAAATGGGCTGGGCGGGGACGGAATCATCGTGCAGAAGCGCCCCATGAGCCAGAACCGCCCCTATGCCGAAGTGATCGGCGACCCCATCGCGCACAGCAAGTCGCCGCTCATCCACAATTTCTGGCTGGAGGCGCTGGGCATCGACGCCGAATATCGCAAGACCCGCGTCGCGCCGGAGGGGCTGGCGGCCTATTTCCTCGAACGGCGCGCCGATCCGGACTGGCTGGGCTGCAACATCACCATCCCGCACAAGATCGCCGCGCTCGACTATGTGGACGATCCGGGCGGCGTGCGCGAGCGGATCGGCGCGATCAACACGGTGGCCTGCGAGACGGGCGGCCCGCTGATCGGCACCAACACCGATGCCGGCGGCTTCCTCCAGCCGCTGATGGCGCGCCAGTGGCGCGGCACGCGGGCGATCCTGGTGGGACCGGGCGGCGCGGCGCGGGCGATCGGCTTCGCGCTGCGCTCGGTGGGGGTGAGCGAGCTGACCATCGTGGCGCGCGATGCCGCCAAGGGCCGGGCGCTGCTCGAACGGCTGGGCGTGGACGGCGCGGTGCAGGATTTCGCCGCGCCGCTGCCGCAGGCCGATCTGCTGGTCAATGCCAGCGCGCTCGGCATGACCGGCCAGCCACCCTATGCGCCGGATCTCGCCCCCCTGCCCGCCGCGGCCGCGGTTTACGACATCGTCTATGCGCCCATCGAGACGCCGCTGCTCGCCGCCGCGCGGGCGCGCGGGCTGGAGACGGTGGACGGGCTGGAGATGCTCATCGGGCAGGCCGCGCTCGCCTTCGACATCTTCTTCGACGCCGAAGCCCCGCGCGCGCTGGACGCCGAGCTGCGCGAGCGGCTGCTGGAACCGGCGTGAGCCGATGGCGATGCCGATGCCAGCGTCTGTCCGAGCCGCCTCGAACAAACTCGTGCTCCTGCGAAGGCAGGAGCCCAGGGCGTATGAGCCGTACATAGCCGCCCTGGGCTCCTGCCTTCGCAGGAGCACTGAGTCGATCTTGTGAGCGATATTCTGAAACGCGACTGCCGCGTTGCCGCCGCGATGGCGCGGCACCGGCCGCTGCGCATCGGGCTCACCGGCTCGATCGGCATGGGCAAATCGACCGTGGCGGCGATGTTCCGGGCGCAGGGCGTGCCGGTGTTCGATGCCGATGCGGCCGTGCGCGCCCTGCAGGGGCCGGGTGGCGCGCTGCTCGGCGCGATCGAGGCGCGTTTTCCTGGCACCACGGGCGCGCGGGGCGTCGATCGGCAGGCGCTGGGCGCGCATGTGTTCGGCCGGCCCGACGAGCGGCGCGCGCTGGAAGCGATCGTGCATCCGGCCGTGGCGGCGGCGCGGCGGCGCTTCCTCGCCCGGCACCGCGCCCATCCCATCCTGTTGCTGGACATCCCGCTCCTGTTCGAGACGGGCGGCGAGCGCGCCGTCGATCTGGTGCTGGTCGTCTCCGCGCCGGGCTTCCTCCAGCGCCGCCGGGTGCTGCGCCGGCCGGGGATGACGGCGGGGCGTTTCGCCGGCATGGTCGCCAGCCAGATGCCCGACCGCGAGAAGCGCCGCCGGGCCGACCATGTGATCGGCACTGGCCGCGCGAAATGGCAGACGCGCGCGCAGGTGACGCACCTCCTCGCTTGCCTTCGCGCCGCGCTCGTCCGATAATGCCGGCCTGACATATGGGATCGTGATGCGCGAGATCGTCTTCGATACGGAAACCACAGGATTCGACCCACTCACCGGCGACCGACTCGTCGAAATCGGCTGTGTGGAACTCATCAACCGCATTCCCACCGGCGAGAGCTTCCACGCCTATTTCAACCCCGAGCGCGCCATGCCGGCCTCCGCCGAGGCGGTGCATGGCCTGGGCGACCGGTTCCTGGCCGACAAGCCGCGTTTCGCCGAGCGGGTGGACGAGCTGATGGACTTTCTGGGCGACGCCATGCTGGTGGCGCACAATGCCCGGTTCGACTTCGGCTTCCTCAATGCCGAGCTGGATCGCTGCGGGCGCGCCGGCGTGGATCTGGCGCGGATGATCGACAGCCTCACCATCGCGCGCACCCTGCATCCGGGCGCCAAGCACAGCCTGGACGCGCTCTGCTCGCGCTACGGCATCGATCGCAGCCACCGCATCAAGCATGGCGCCCTGCTGGACGCCGAGCTGCTGGCGCAGCTCTATATCGAGCTGACCGGCGGACGGCAGATCGGCCTGACGCTGGTGGCCGAGGGCTCGCAGACGGCCGACATGGTCGCGGCCGGTCCGGGGGTGCCATCACGCCCCGTCCGCCCGGCGCGCATCTTCCGCCCGAGCGCCGCGGACCGCGAACGGCACGCCGCATTCCTCGCCAGGAACGGCCTTCCCGACTGGGCAGAATCGCCGGGGGAGGCGGCCAGCGGCTAGCATTTACGAATGCCGCACCTAACTCGGTTAGAGATGCGGTCATACAGCAAGGAGTACAGTGAGATGGACATTCGCGTATCAGGTCACCAGGTCGATACCGGCGAGGCCCTGCAAACGCATGTCGAAACCCGGTTGCGCGGGATCGTCGGCAAATATTTCACGCGCGCCATCTCCGCCAACGTCACTTTCGGCCACGCGCCGCACGGCGCCTTCCGATGCGACATCGTCTGTCATGTCATGGCCGGCCTGGTGCTCAAGGGCGCGGGCGAGGCGCAGGACGCGCATCTGAGCTTCGACCAGGCGGCCGAGCGCATCGACAAGCAGCTGCGCCGCTACATGCGCCGCCTGAAGGACCGCAGCGAGCAATATGCCGCTGCCGAGGCCCAGCGCGGCGCCGAGATCGAGGATGCCAGCTACACCGTGTTCCAGGTGAGCGAGGACGAGGAGGACGTGGCAATCGAGGCGCCGGCGATCGTGGCCGAGATGCGCGTCGACATCCCGCGCGCCAGCGTCTCCGACGCGGTGATGATGCTCGACCTGCGCAACACCAATGCGCTGCTCTTCGTGAACAGCGGCACGGCGGCGTTCAACATGGTCTACCGCCGCAACGACGGCACGATCGGCTGGGTCGAGCCGCCGCGCTGAATCCGGTGCGCGGCGTTGCGGGCGCGCGGCGGCCTGGAGCCGCGCGCGCCGCCCGCTTCCGCCCCGCGGTTGACCCCCCGGCCCTTTGCATCTATGGCGCCGGTCAGTTTCTCCAGGCGGATGCGAGGCGTGATGTCCCCTCGCTGCTCCATGCTCGGCACGGGCAGCCGCAGGACTCGGGATAATGATGGATCATTTCGACGATTTGCTCGCGGCGAACGCGGTTTCGTCCGCGATGACGGTTTCCAACAAGAAGCAGCTGTTCCAGAAGCTGGGCCAGATGGCCGCGCAGGCCTATGGTCTCGGCGATACCGAGGTGATCGAGCGGATCACCGAGCGCGAGCGGCTGGGCTCCACGGGCTTCGGCGGCGGGATCGCCATACCCCATGCCAAGCTCCCGGGCCTGGACAGGGTGCGCGGCGTGGTCGTGCTGCTGGGCGCGCCCATCGCCTTCGACGCGATCGACGATGCGCCGGTGGACGTGGTGTTCATGCTGCTCTCGCCGACGGACAGCGGGGCCGAGCATCTCAAGACGCTGGCGCGGGTCTCGCGGCTGCTGCGCAACGAGCGGCAGGTCGCCCGCATCCGCGGCGTCAAGTCCGATGCGGCGCTCTATGCGCTGCTCGCCGGCGGCGAGACGCGTGACGCGGCCTGACGCGGCGGCTCCTTCGGGCGAAGCGGCGCATTTCCGGGCGCTCGAACGGCTCTATGCCTCGGCGCCGGTCAACCGGCTGTTCCCCTCGGCCCTGAGCGTCACCGGACCGGGCACGGCGCGCATCGCCTTCGATGTGACGCCGGAGCATTTCCACGCCGCCGGCGCGGTGCACGGCACGCTCTACTTCAAGATGATGGACGACGCCGCCTTCTATGCGGCCAACAGCCTCGTCACCGACCGCTTCCTGCTGACCACCGCCTTCAACCTGCTGTTCACCCGGCCGCTCAAGGCCGGGCCGATCGTCGCCGAGGGGCGCTGGCTGAGCGGGCGGCGGCGCGTCTATGTCGCCGAGGCGCGGCTGGTCGATGCGGCGGGCGAGGAAGTGGGGCGCGGCACCGGCACCTTCATGCGCTCGACCATCCCGCTCGCCACCCTGCCCGGCTATGCCCAGGGTGAAGCGGCGACGGCATGACGCCCCGCCTCACCAGCCGCATGCTGGTCGGCGCGCTCGTCCGCGCGGCGCAGGCGCAGGGCGGCACCGCCATGGTGCTGCACCGGGGCGAGGAGACGGCCGGCACCATCCTGGTGCAACTGTCTGATCGCGGGACGAATCTTGGCTTTGCGGAGCGGATGACCGGCCTTTCCGGCGTGGCGGAACTGGTGCCCTGCGGACCCGCGCAAAGCAGGCAAATATCTGAAATACAAGCATATATTGAGCGCAGAACGCGCGCCGACCCGGATATGTGGATCGTCGAACTGGATATCGCAGAGGGGCAACAACTCGCCGCGCGCATCCTCTGCGCGGGTTGACATGTGCACAAGGGAACGCAAGAGAGCCGGTCACCCGCGCAGGTTGCGTCCGGCTGGCCATGGGGGCCTGGTCGCGCAAACACGCAGACGGGGGGCGGACCGAACCCTGCCATGACCGCGCGAGACAGTGCGGCGGGGGTTCGCCAGCCGACCCACCGCACAGTTCAGAATGTGAATGACCAATCGCACCATAGTCGCCGGTCTGGCGGCTGTCGGACTCTTGTCGTCCTCCCTCGCGCTGGCGGAAGTGACGGATGGTTCCGCACTCATCATGCCGGCCGCCCTCGAAGCTCCCGCCGTCGTCGCTGATACGCTCGCGACTCCCGCGCCGGTCGAGCCCACAGATGATTCCAGTAACCAGATGTCCCCCGCGCCGGCTGTCGTGAGCCCGGCTGTCGTGAGTGATGCGCCGGCCGACCCGGTCGATTCGCTGGACGAACTGGTCGCCGAGACCGATCTCGACGAGTCGCTCGATGCCGAGATGCGCTGCCTCGCCACCGCCGTCTATTATGAGGCGCGCAGCGAGAGCCTGGCCGGCCAGCTCGCCGTCGCCCATGTCGTTCTCTCTCGCGCCCGCTCGGGCCGCTTCCCGAGCAGCCTGTGCGGTGTGGTCACCCAGCGCGGCCAGTTCAGCTTCGTGCGCGCCGGCCAGCTGCCCGCCGCTCCGAAGAATGCCGGCCAATGGCGCACGGCCCGCGCCATCGCCCAGATCGCCGAGGACGGCAGCTGGGAGAATCCGGTGCAGGGCGCGCTCTTTTTCCACGCCGCGCGCATCTCCCCCAACTGGAACCGCCCGCGTGCGACCCGCATCGGCGGGCATGTTTTCTACCGCTGAGGCGGCTGCGGACGGCGTGTGCCGTCCGACGCGCCTGCAATCAGGTATGGCGCTGCCGGGATAGCCGCCGGCCCCTTCGCTGAAGGGGCGGGGGGATCGGTGCAAATCCGCGCGCCGCGCTTTGACGACACGCTGCCAGCCGCCGATGCTTGCCAATGTTCCCTTATTGTTCTAGTCAGGACCTATGGATAGCGCCGCCATTGCCCCCCTGCCCCCGGACGCCGCCCTGTGCGACGGCACGGCGCTGGCGGTCACGCGCGGGGTGCTGCGGCTGTTCGCGCGGCACGATATTTTCGGCGTGCCGGAAGTGCCCCTGCCCAATGGCCGCCGGCTGGACATCATGGCGGTGGACGCGCGCGGGCAGATCATCGCCGTCGAGATCAAGTGCAGCCGCGCGGACCTGCTGGGCGACGGCAAGTGGCCGGATTATTTCGACTATTGCGACCGCTATTTCTGGGCGGTGCCGGCCGGCTTCGACCTCGCCCTGTTCGAGAGCGAGGCGCTGTGGCCAGGGCGCACCGGCCTGATCGTCGCGGACCAATATGATGCCGAGATCGTCCGCCCCGCGCCCAGCGAGCCGCTGGCGGCGGCGCGGCGCAAGGCGGAAGTCCAGCGCCTCGCCCGCCGCGCGGCCCGGCGCCTGGCCCAGCTCGCCGATCCCGACGGGCTGATGTGGCGCGAGGGGGAATAGCGGTCTTGGGTGTTGCCCATGCAAAACCCGTCAGGAACTCATCATGAGTTTGATCAACGGGACGCTCCCAATCCCTAACCGTTCGCCCTGAGCTTGTCGAAGGGCTGTCCTTCTTTCTCTCCAACATTGGAGAAGAAAAGAGCGACCCTTCGACAAGCTCAGGGCGAACGGGATTTTATGGGGGATTCGCGTGGGTGTGCCTCAGAGGGTGCGAGCCTGGCTTGCGTCACAAGCGCCAGACACAGGCCCGAAAGTCGGTTCGCCCCCTCGCCCACGACCCTTGGCAGAGCGGAGCCTCTCCCGTTAAGATCGCCTCCGGCGCAGTCTTTGGAGAGTCCCCGTGAGCGAATCCGTCTATCCCGTGCCCCCGGCCTGGCGCGCGCGCGCCTATGTGAATGCCGAGCAATATCGGGCGCTCTACGCGCAGTCGGTGCGCGATCCGGAAGGATTCTGGCGCGAGCAGGCGCAGCGGCTCGACTGGATCAGGCCCTTCACCCGCGTCAAGGAAACCAGCTTCGAGGAGGGCGATTTCGGCATCCGCTGGTTCGCGGACGGCACGCTCAACCTTGCCGCCAACTGCCTCGACCGGCATCTGGCCGAGCGTGGCGACCAGCCGGCGATCCTATGGGCGGGCGACGACCCGTCCGAGAGCCGCACGATCAGCTATGCCGAATTGCATGCCGAGGTCTGCCGCTTCGCCAACATCCTCAAGGATCAGGGCGTGCGGCGCGGCGACCGCGTGACCATCTACATGCCGATGATCCCCGAGGCGGCCATGGCGATGCTCGCCTGCGCGCGGATCGGCGCCATCCACTCCATCGTGTTCGGCGGCTTCTCGCCCGAGAGCCTGGCGGGGCGCATCACCGACTGCGATTCCGCCATCGTCATCACCGCCGACGAGGGGCTGCGCGGCGGCAAGCGCGTGCCCCTGAAGGCCAATGTCGACGAGGCGCTGGGCCATTGCCATGGCGTCACCCGCGTGATCGTGGTGCGGCGCACGGGCGGCGCGGTGGCGATGATGCCGGGCCGCGACCTCTGGTATCACGAACTGCGCGAGGCCGCCTCCGACCAGTGCCCGCCCGAGGAGATGGGCGCGGAGGACCCGCTGTTCATCCTCTACACCTCCGGCTCCACCGGCAAGCCCAAGGGCGTGCTGCACACCACCGGCGGCTATCTCCTCTGGGTGGCGATGACCCACGAGCTGGTGTTCGACTATAAGCCGGGCGAGATCTTCTGGTGCGCGGCGGACATCGGCTGGGTCACCGGGCACAGCTATGTGGTCTATGGCGCGCTCGCCAACGGGGCGACGACGGTGATGTTCGAGGGCGTGCCCAACTATCCGGACCATAGCCGCTTCTGGCAGATCGTCGACCAGTTCGGCGTCAATACATTCTACGGCGCCCCCACCGCCATCCGCGCGCTGATGCGCGAGGGCGACGCCTGGGTGAAGAAGACCAGCCGCGCCTCGCTGCGCCTGCTCGGCTCGGTGGGCGAGCCGATCAATCCCGAGGCGTGGGAGTGGTATTATCGCGTGGTGGGCGCCGCGCGCTGCCCGGTGGTCGACACCTGGTGGCAAACGGAGACCGGCGGCCACATGATTACCCCGCTGCCCGGCGCGACGGACCTCAAGCCCGGCAGCGCCACCCTGCCCTTCCTCGGCGTGCAGCCGCAGATCGTGGATGCGGACGGCGCGGTGCTGGAGGGCGCCTGCGAGGGCAATCTGGTCATCACCGACAGCTGGCCGGGCCAGATGCGCACCGTCTGGGGCGACCATGAGCGCTTCTTCCAGACCTATTTCAGCACCTACAAGGGCAAATATTTCACCGGCGACGGCTGCCGGCGGGACGCGGACGGCTATTACTGGATCACCGGCCGGGTGGACGACGTCATCAACGTCTCGGGCCACCGCATGGGCACGGCGGAGATCGAGAGCGCGCTGGTGGCGCATCCCAAGGTGGCCGAGGCCGCGGTGGTCGGCATGCCGCACGACATCAAGGGCCAGGGCATCTATGCCTATGTGACGCTCAATGCCGGCGAGGAGGGCGACGACGCGCTGCGCAAGGCGCTGGTCGCCTGGGTGCGGCAGGAGATCGGCCCGATCGCGACGCCGGACGCCATCCAGTTCGCCCCCGCCCTGCCCAAGACCCGCTCGGGCAAGATCATGCGCCGCATCCTGCGCAAGATCGCCGAGGATGCGGTGGACCAGCTCGGCGACACCTCGACGCTGGCCGACCCGGGCGTGGTGGACCATCTGGTGGCGAACCGGCAGCGGGCGACGGGCTGAGGGGGCCGGCCGCTGCGGGGTGCGACGGGTGTCGCTGGCGTGGCCCGTTGTGGAGCGGGACCAGGAGGCCGTCCCGTTCATATAGCATTGGATCGTGCTCCTGCATTAGGCCACGCCCGCCTTTGGCTCCGTGGGAGTGCTGCTGCGCCCAAGCAGGGCAGGTTCCAATAAGCCCTTCCCCTGAAGGGGAGGGGAGAACGGGCGGCGGTCATGAGGGGCTGGCCTCAGGCTCCAACCTCCAACCACCGGGTTGAACCCTCCGGCCGCTTTTGACATGATCGGCCCTCGCCCCTTCCCTTTCCCAGTCGATACGGACCCCTGCCCTTGTCGCTGCGTCATCGCGTCGCCCGTCTTCTCCTCATCCTCCTGCCTCTCCTGGTCACCGCCGCCGCTCCGGCCAACCGGCCGGCGCCGGGCACGGTGCGCGTGCGGCTGGAGACGAGCATGGGCAATATCGTCATCGCGCTCGATGCCCGCCGGGCGCCCAAGACCACGGCGAACTTCCTCATCTATGTGGATGACGGGCGGCTGGACGGCACCAGCTTCTACCGCGCGACGCGCCACAGGTCCGACCCGACGAAGGGCTTCGTCCAGGGCGGCATCGATACGGATGCGCGGCGCGTCTACTTCCCCACCGTGCCGCTCGAGCGCACCACGCAGACCGGCCTGCGCCATCTGGACGGCACCATCTCCATGGCCCGCCACCGCGATCCCGATTCGGGCACGGGCAATTTCTCGATCCAGGTCGGCCCCAATCCCACGCTGGACGCGCGGCCGGGCTATGACGGCTATGCCGCCTTCGGGCAGGTGGTGGAGGGCATGGACGTGATCCGCCGTATCCTCGCGCTGGAGACCTGCTGCGGGCGCGGCGTGATGCGCGGGCAGATGATCCGCGAGCGGGTGAGCATCATCCGCGCCGTGCGGCTGGACGGGCGGGCGCAGCCGAGCGGGCAGATCAAGCCGTGGCTGACGGGGCGGCGGTAGGGGCGCGGGCTGGCGGAGGGGCGAGCCTTTCCACTGACGCTTTCCGGAAGAGTGCTTCCGCGGAAGCAGGCGCACTTAATCGGGTTTTGAGATTGGGCTTTGAGAGGGTCGCGCGTCGTGGTGTTACAGCCGGCGACCGTCCCGTCCTCAGAACGGGATTTCGTCGTCGTCGAAGCCGTCGTTGAAGGGGCTGCCACCGCCGCTGCGCGCGCCGCCGCTGGTGCCGCCCGTCGAACGGCCGCCGCCGCCGCCGCCGCCGCCGCCGAAATCATCGCCGCCGCCCGACGACCAGCCTTCGCTGCGGCCGCCGCCGCCGCCCTGACCGCCACCCTGCCCGCCATCGAGCATGGTCATGACCGCGCCGGGGCCGGAGAGCACGACTTCGGTCGAGTAGCGGTCCTGCCCGTTCTGGTCCTGCCACTTGCGGGTCTGCAGCGAGCCTTCCAGATAGACTTTCTTGCCCTTGCGCAGATAGCGCTCGGCGATGCCGATGAGGCCGTCGCTGCGGATGACGACGCTGTGCCACTCGGTGCGCTCGCGCCGCTCGCCGGACGCGCGATCGGTCCAGTTTTCCGAGGTCGCGATGCGCAGGTTGCAGATGCGGCCACCGTTCGAGAAGCTCTTCACTTCCGGATCGGCGCCGAGATTGCCGACGAGAATGACCTTGTTGACGCTGCCTGCCATGGGACGCTCCGGGAACTGGGGATCGGTGGAATGATCGCCCGCTTATAGGGCCGCGACGGCAGGCGTCCAGCCTATAGACCAGCTGCGATGGCGGTCCAGTAGACGATGCCAGCCGCCGCATAGGCCAGCACGAAGAGGTAGAAGATCATGAACAGCGGCCAGCGCCAGCCGTTGGTCTCGCGCTTGGTCACCGCGATGGTGGAGATGCATTGCGGCGCGAACACGAACCACGCAAGGAAGGCGAGGGCGGTCGGCAGCGACCAGCGGCCCTGCAACCGCTCGCCCAGGCTGCGCGCCTGCTCGTCCTCGTCGCTGGTCTCGATGGCGTTGGCGGTGGCGAGCGCGGAGACGGCCACCTCGCGCGCGGCCATGGCGGGGATGAGCGCCAGCGAAATCTCGTGATTGAAGCCGATCGGCCGCAGCACCGGCTCGATGGTCGCGGCCATGCGGCCGGCGATGCTGTAGTCGACCAGGCGCGCGTCGCTGCCCTCGGGCGGCTTGGGGAAGGAGAGCAGCAGCCAGAGGATCACGGTGGTCGCGAAGATGATCGTGCCGGCGCGCTTGAGGAAGATCCAGGCGCGCTGCCACAGGCCGATCGCCACGTCGCGCCACAGCGGCATCTGATATTTGGGCAGCTCCATGAGGAAGCTGCCGCCGCCGCCCTTTACCACGCCCAGCCGCAGCAGCGTGGCGGCGATGAGCGCGCCGACGATGCCCGCGACATAGAGGGCGAAGAGCACCAGCCCCTGAAGCCCGACGCCGCCCGCGACCGCGCGGTTGGGGATGAAGGCGGCGATGATGAGCGTGTAGACCGGCAGCCGCGCCGAGCAGGTCATGAGCGGCGCGATGAGGATGGTCGTCAGCCGGTCCTTGGGGTCGGAGATGGTGCGCGCGGCCATGATGCCCGGCACCGCGCAGGCGAAGCTGGAGAGCAGGGGGATGAAGGCGCGGCCGGAGAGGCCGACCTTCGCCATGAGGCCGTCCATCAGGAAGGCGGCGCGGGTCATGTAGCCGGTCGCCTCCAGCATCAGGATGAAGAAGAAGAGGATGAGGATCTGCGGCAGGAACACCACCACCGATCCCACGCCGGCGATGATGCCCTGCACGATGAGATCGCGCAGGAAGCTCTCGGGCAGGATCGCCTCGACCGCGCCTTCCAGCGCGGCCATCCCGTCCTCGATCATCGCGATCGGCGCCTCCGACCAGCTGAACACGGCCTGGAAGATCACGAACAGCAGCGCCAGCAGGATCAGCGGGCCGATGACGGGATTGAGCACGACCTTGTCGATGGCGCCGGTGAGCCGCCGGCTGGCGGTCTGCGAGACGATGGCGCGATTGGCGATCCGCCGGGCCTCGCGGCGCAGCTCGGCCTCGTCCAGCCCGGCATGGTCGCGCCGCACGGGGGCGGGCATCGCATGGGCGGGCAGGGCGGCGGCGATGGTCTCGCGCAGATGCTCCAGCCCGCGCCGGCGCACGGCGACGGTGGGAATGACCGGCACGCCCAGATCCGCGGCGAGGCGGGCGGGATCCAGCTCCAGCCCGTCGCGCGTGGCGAGGTCCACCATGTTGAGCGCCACCACGCAGGGGATGCCGAGCGCGATCAGCTCCAGCGCGAAGCGCAGATGATTGTCGAGATTGGCCGCATCGACCACGACGACCAGCAGGTCCGGCCGCCGCTCGCCTTCCTGATAGCCGAACACCACGTTGCGCGTGACTTCCTCGTCCGGGCTCTTGGCGTCCAGGCTGTAGGTGCCGGGCAGGTCGACGATGTCCATCATGCGCCCGTCGTCCAGCGCCAGCCGGCCCGCCTTGCGCTCCACAGTGACGCCGGGATAGTTGCCGACCTTCTGCCGGGCGCCGGTGAGCGCGTTGAACAGGGCGCTCTTGCCGGCATTGGGATTGCCGACCAGCGCGATCAGCCCGGATTGCCCCATCATTCCCGCTCCACGCCGCCATCGGCTGTTGGACCCATGCGCACCGATATGGCCGCGGCATGGCCGGCCCGCATCGCCACGATCATGCGGCCGACCCGGCAGGCATGCGCGCCGGGGCGCAGCCAGCCGGCGCGATGCAGAAGCTCGATGCCGACGCCCTCGCACAGGCCGAACTCGCGCAGGCGCTTGCCGTCCTTCTCGGACATGGCGGCCCAGTCGACGGTGTCGACATAAGCGGGCTGATTGAGGGGCAGGGCAGTGAGGCGCACGGAACGAACGAACTTCCTAATCTGGTGCGACTGATTATCAATAACGGTGGGCGGATACAAGCCGTGAGGCGAGAGGGACGGAATCGCCTTTGGGACGTGGCGTCCCGAGGCCCGGTCCGTTGAACCGCCCATGCGCCCTGGGCTCCTGCGTTGGGCTACGCCCGCCTTCGGCTCCGCAGGAGCACTGAGTCCACTGCCTCCAGACCCGTCCTACTGCCCCCGATAGCGCAGGCGGCCGATGAAGCGGGCCATGCTGAAATGGCGGTCGCTGCCGGCGGCGAGCCGGGCCTTGGCCTTCTCGAAGCGCATCACCCCGTCGATGCGGCGGGCGAGGAAGGCGCGGGTGTCGGCGAAATCCTCGCTCTCGTCCTGCACCAGCATGAGCAGGGTGGCGGCATAGATGCTGCCGAGGATCGCGCGCTTGCTGTAGTGATTATAATCGACGGCGGTGTCGCCGGCGGCGCGCCACATGCTGTCCGCCGCCTGCCAGCCGAGCCGGGTGGCGGCGGCGAGATGCTGCGGCATCGCCAGGGTCGCCTGGGCGCGGCGCAGCGCCTCGCGATGCGGCGCGAGGATGGCGAGCCGCGCCTCGACCAGCGCGGTGATGCGCGCGCGGATCTTCAGGACGGCCAGCGCCTCGGGCGCGCAGGCCACGTGCATGGCGGCGTCCACCGACGCGAACCAGGCCTCGATCATCGTCATGGCCCCGCCCTCGAAGGCGAGCGCGGCGACGTCGCGGTCCACGCCGGCGGTGTCGGCGGCGAGCGCGACGGCCGCGTCCGACCAGCCGTCGAAGGCGGCATTGGCGGCGACCAGCGGCGCGATGCGCAGCCGCAGATCGTCCAGCGTTTCATCCTCGGCGAGGCCGGCGGGGCGGGGCGATGCGATCATGGCTGCTGTCCTAGCGCATCCGGCCCCGCCTGTGGAGCGCCGTTGCGCCCCGGCAGGCGGATCATCACCAGCGCGATCGCGATGACGATCGCGCCAACCCAGTCGAGCGGGGCGAGACGCTCGCCGAACGCCATCCAGCCGATCAGCGCCGCGACCGCCGGCTGGGTGAGCAGCGCCAGCCCGACGACGAGCGGCGAGAAATGGACGATGGCATAGACCATCAGGCCCTGCCCCAGCACCTGGCTGACCAGCATGAGCGCCACAACCGGCCCCCAGTCGCCCGGAATGATCCGCTCGCCCGCCATCCAGGCATAGGCCAGCATCAGCGGCGCCCCGGCGAGCGAGGAGAGGCCGAGCACCCACCAGGTGGGCAGCGCGCGGCGCACGCTCTGCACCGAGAGCAGGTAGAAGACATAGAGCATGCCCGCGAACAGGCAGAGCAGGTCGCCGATGAGATTCTGCCCGGAGAGCTCATAGCTGCTGCCCATCAGCATGGCGGCGCCCGCGGCCGCGCAGGCGAGCGCCACCCCTTGCAGCCGACTCGGCCAGATGCGGGTGATGAGGATGCCCGCGAAAGGCAGGATGAGGCTGGAGCTGTTGCCGAACAGCGCGGCATTGGCGAGCTTGGTGTGCAGGATGCCGAGATGCCAGCTGGCGAGGTCCGAAGCGAAGAACAGGCCGCCCATCACCATGATGGCCAGCGCGCGGCGATCCGGCCGGATGGGGCCGCGCGTGCTCGCCAGCGCGAAGGCGAAGAGCAGCGGCACGGCCAGCGCGAGTCGCCAGAAACCGGTGGCGATCGGCCCCGTATCGGCGACGCGCACGAACCAGGGGCCGCTCGCCAGCAGGATGTTGGCGGCGATCAGCGCGGGGAAGGCCAGCGCCGGTAGTTTTGCTTGGCCCGCGCCCAGCAAAGGTTCGGTTGAACTTGGCATGGCGGGCCATTAGCTGAGCGGCGAGCCCAAGTCTCGTTTCAAATCGAAATCTATTATGTGGCGAAATCCATTATGGCCGAATTCTACCATGGGAGATGACGTGACCAGCCTGTTCGATCCCCTTGCCGCCGGCGATCTCCGCCTGCCCAACCGCATCATCATGGCGCCGATGACGCGCGCCCGGGCGACCGACGCGCATGTGCCCACCGCGCGCATGTCGGCTTATTATGCGCAGCGCGCGAGCGCCGGCCTCATCATCGCGGAAGCGGCGCCGATCAGCGTGGCCGGCGCGGGCTGGCCCTGGTCGCCGGGCCTGTGGTCGCAGGCGCAGGTGGAAGGCTGGGCGCCGGTGACGAAGGCGGTGCACGAAGCCGGCGGGCGGATCGTCGCGCAGCTCTGGCACATGGGCCGGCTGGTCCATCCGGCCATGTCGGGCGCGCAGCCGGTCTCGGCAAGCGCGGTCATCGCGCCGGGCGACGCGCACACTTATGAGGGCAAGCAGCCGCATGTCGCGCCGCGCCCGTTGGAGATTGCGGAAATCCCCGCGCTGATCGGCGATTATGTGACGGCGGCGCGCAACGCGATCCGCGCCGGGTTCGACGGGGTGCAGCTGCATGCCGCCAATGGCTATCTGATCGACCAGTTCCTGCGCGACGGCACCAATCGCCGCACCGATGCCTATGGCGGCTCGGTGGAGAATCGCGTGCGGCTGCTGCTGGAGGTGACCGGCGCCATCGCCGATGCCATCGGGCCGGGCCGCACGGCGGTGCGCCTCTCGCCCAATGGCGAGGTGAACGGCGTGATCGACAGCGATCCCGAGGCGCTGTTCGGCCATGCGGCGCAGGCGCTGGACGCGCTCGGCATCGCCTTCCTGGAAATGCGCGAGTCGCGACCCAGCGGCACCTTCCGCCCGAGCGACCAGCCCATCGTCTCGCCGGTGATCCGCCAGCGCTTCAAGGGCGTGCTGATCCTCAACGGCGACTATACGCCGCAAAGCGCCGCCGCGGCGGTGGCCGACGGGCGCGCCGATGCGATCGCCTTCGGCCGGCCGTTCATCGCCAATCCCGATCTGGTCGAGCGCATCCGCGACGGCCTGCCGCTCGCCGAGCCGAGGGAGATGGCGAGCTGGTATGCGCAGGACGACGCCGGCTATGCGGACTATCCGCGCCACCCGGAGAGCCGGGCGGCTTAGAGGCTTTCCGGCCTTGATAGAGCCAATCCAAGTGCTCCTGCGAAAGCAGGAGCCCAGGGCGCATGAGCAGTCCATAGCCGCCCTGGGCTCCTGCTTTCGCAGGAGCACTGATTCCATCTCATACGGAAATCACGGCGAACAAAGGAAAAGCTGGACTCGATCCGGTTCGGTCTGACCCGGATCGAGTCCAGGGCGAGTCCCGCTCGCCCCGCCGGATCGGCTCAGGCCGCGTCCTGCCGGGCGGGGGCGCTGTCGGCTTTGGCGAGCCTCGCCACCAGCCGGTTGAACAGCGTCACCGCGCGGTCGTGGGCGGTGGGCATGACGCGGGGGTCCTCGGTCGCGGCGATGACGCGCTGCTGCGCCTCGATCATCAGCTTGTCCTCGGCGAAGGCCATGCCGGCCATGGCCATCATGGCGTCGCGCATCGCTTCGTCGCCATGGCGGCGATGCGGTCCCCAGGAGAAGAAGTAGCGCGCCGTGTCGCCGGTCATGGGCGTGACGGCCTGGCTGGTGAAGTTGAGCCCGCCGATCGCCTCCTCCATGGGCGGCGGGGCGAGGCCCAGCCGGTCCGCCGTGCCGAGCGGATATTGCGCGCTCCACATGAGCAGCACGCCCGGCACCAGGAAATCATAGCTCTGCCAGCTATCGATCGGCACGGGCGACTTGCGGCTGCTCTGGCCGAGCGTGTTCTTCATCCAGCGCCGCACGCGCACGCCGCGCTCGAGCGGCACGATCTCCGGGGTCGAGTGCGCGAACTCCGGCCCGGCGCCGAAGCTGTTGGCATGCACATAGGAGAGATGGCTGAAATCCAGCAGATTGTCGTTGATGAGCCGCGCCTCGGCCGCATAATCGAGCTGGCCGTGGCCGAGGATATAGTCGGGATCGTCATAGCCGACCGCAGGCGGGATCAGCGCGGGATCGGCGGCGTCCGCATCGCCCATCCAGACCCAGATCCAGCTGTGCCGCTCGACCACCGCATAGCGCCGCACGCGGGCCTGCGCGGGAATGAGGTCCTGGCCGGGAATCTCGGCCACCTTGCCGTCCGGCCCGAACAGCAGGCCGTGATACATGCAGCGCAGCCGCTCGCCCTCGCAGCGGCCGAGCGAGAGCGGGGCGAGGCGGTGGACGCAGCGATCCTCCAGCGCATGCAGCGCGCCGGCGGCCGAGCGCCAGACGACGACCGGCTCACCCAGGATGGTGATGGCGAAGGGTTTTTCCGGCGCCAGATCCTGCGACCAGGCCGCGACATACCAGGCGTTGCGCACATAGGGGGAGGGCATGGCACTCATGGATTTGCGTCTTTCCCGTCAGTCTCTCCTGCCGGCGATATTGACTTAACACTGTTAAATAGTCAATCGCTGAGGGATGACCGCGGCTGCCCGCCCCGCCCTCGACCGCGACCGTCTGGTCGCCGCCGCCTTCGCCCAGCTGGAGGAGGACGGGCTGGAGGGCCTGAGCATGCGCCGGCTCGCGGCGCGGCTCGGCGTGCAGGCGCCGGCGCTCTACTGGCATGTGGGCGACAAGGCGGAACTGCTCGGCCTCATGGCGCGGGACATCCACAACAGCGCCTATGCGGCGGTGCCGGCGGCGGCGGACTGGCGGAGCTGGCTGCTCGGTTTCGGCCGCGCGCTGCGGGCGGCTTTCGTGGCGCATCGCGACGGCGCGCGGCTCTGCGCCACCGCCCCCGGCCCGGCCGATCCGACCGGCCATGCCGAGCGCATCGCCGCCCCGCTCGTCGCGCTGGGGCTGGACCAGCAGCGCGCGCTGGCCTGCGAAGCCTCGGTCATCTCCTTCGCGCTCGGCTGGGCGAGCTATGAGGCCAATGGGCCGATGCACGCCTATCTGGACGCGATGCTCTCCTTCGATGCGAGCTTCGATCATGGCCTGACGGCGCTGGTGCGCGGGTTCGAGGGGCCGGCGCGCGACAAGGCTGGCTAGAGTCAGCCGGCGGATGCTCCGATCCGCCTCGAAGCCACGCTAATCCCGCGGCTCGACCGGCAGCGTCTCGATGCGCGTCTCCACCTGCGTCATCAGCTTGTGGACCGGGCATTTGCCGGCGACGCCGATCAGCGCCTCGCGCTCGTCCGCGGTCATCGGGCCGTCCACGGCGATGCGCGCGGTCAGCTTGTAGACGCCGTCGCGCTCCTCGCTGGCGTCGCGGGCGATGCCGACGCGCACGCCCTCCAGCGCGATGCCCTTGCGCTTGGCATACCAGACCATGGTGAGCGCCTTGCAGGCGCCGAGCGCGGCGTCATAGAGATCGTGCGGATCGGGGCCTTCATCGCCGCCGCCATCGGCCGGCCCCATGTCGGCGAGCAGCTCGTGCGCGCGGATGGTGATCCGGTGCGTGGTGCCATCCGGCGCGATTCGCTCGACGACGATCATGGCGCTCAGCCCGCCTTGCCCACGATGCTCTCGGGCAGATCCTTGCCGAACACGCGCTGATAATATTCCGCCACCAGCGGCCGCTCCGCCTCGTCGCACTTGTTGAGGAAGGAGAGGCGGAAGGCGAAGCCGACATCCTTGAAGATGAGCGCGTTCTGCGCCCAGCTGATGACGGTGCGCGGGCTCATCACGGTGGAGATGTCGCCATTGATGAAGCCCTGCCGGGTCAGCTCGGCGACGCGGATCATCTTCTGCACCTCCTCGCGGCCGCCGGCATGATCATATTCGCCGGACTTGGCGAGCACGATCTGCGCCTCGGTCTCGGCGGGCAGGTAATTGAGCGTGACGACCAGGTTCCAGCGGTCCATCTGGCCCTGATTGATCTGCTGCGTGCCGTGATAGAGGCCGGTCGTGTCGCCCAGGCCCACCGTGTTGGACGTGGCGAACAGGCGGAACCAGGGGCTGGGCCGGATGACCTTGTTCTGGTCCAGCAGCGTCATCTTGCCGTCCGCCTCCAGCACGCGCTGGATCACGAACATCACGTCCGGCCGGCCGGCGTCATATTCGTCGAACACCAGCGCCACGGGGCGCTGCAAGGCCCAGGGCAGCAGCCCTTCCTTGAACTCGGTGACCTGCACGCCGTCCTTCACCACGATGGCGTCGCGGCCGACCAGATCGATGCGGCTGATATGCGCGTCCAGGTTGATGCGGATGCACGGCCAGTTGAGGCGCGCGGCCACCTGCTCGATATGGGTCGACTTGCCGGTGCCGTGATAGCCCTGCACCATCACGCGGCGATTGTGCGTGAAGCCGGCGAGGATGGCGAGCGTGGTGTCGGGATCGAACACATAGGCCGGGTCGAGGTCCGGCACGCGCTCGTCCGCCTCCGAAAAGGCCGGCACGTCCATGTCGATATCCACGCCGAAGGCTTCGCGCGCATTGACGGTCTTGTCCGGCGAATCCAGCAGCACCTCGCTGCGCATGTCGGCATTGGCGTTGGGGATTTCGGTCATCTCTTCTTTCCCAGGAGTCGGCACTGCCCTACCGGCGGGGCAGGCTCCTGTCGAGAGATGGACGGCGCCGCGCCGCATGCAAGCCGGTCAACTGCTCCATTCGCCGATATTCGGCTCCTGCCCGATCAGCGCCAGCCCATGGGCGATGGAGGTCAGCTCGCCGCCGGTGGCGATGCGGTCGGCCCCGAAGCGCTGCTCGAACAGGGCGCGAATCGCGGGAATCAGCGAAGAGCCGCCGGTGAGGAACACCCGGTCGATACGGTCCGGGGCCACATCCGCATCGGCGAGGGCACGGTCCACCGTCTCGGCGATCCGGGCGATGTCCGGCGCGATCCAGCGCTCGAAATCGGCGCGCGTCACCTCGGCCTCGATCCGCAGCTCGTCGGCCGCGAAGCGGAACGGCGCGGCGTCCGCCTGCGAGAGGGCGCGCTTGAGCGCGCCGACCGCATCATAGAGCCGATAGCCCAGCTCCTGCTCGATCACCCGGATCATGCGGCCGATCGCCTGCGGATCGGCGGCGGCGCGTTGCAGCCGGTGCAGCTCGTCCAGCGTGCGCCGGTTGCGCATGAGGGCAAGGCGCGACCAGTCGGCGAAATCGGCGAAATAGCTGCGCGGTATCTCCAGCTGCTTGCCGAAGCTTTCATAGGTGCCGCCCTTGCCCAGCATGGGCAGCACCAGATGATCGACGATGCGATAATCGAACCGGTCGCCGGCGATGCCGATGCCCGCGGAGCCCAGCGGCTGGCAGCGGCGCGCGGCGCCGGGGCGGTCGATCCGCACGATGGAGAAGTCGCTGGTGCCGCCGCCGAAATCCGCGACGAGGATGGTGGCGGGCTCGGTGAGGCGGCTCGCATAGCTGAACGCCGCGCCGAGCGGCTCGTAGACATAATGGATCTCGCCGCCGAAATCGCGGAACATGGCGTCATAGCGGCGGCGGGCGAGCGCTTCGTCCGGCCGGGCGCCGGCATAGCGCACGGGGCGGCCGACCACGATGCGCGTGGGCCGCGCATCCAGCGCGCCGCCGGCATGGGCGATGAGCCGGCCGAGGAAGAAGCGGCCCAGCTCCTCGAAGGCATAGCGCTTCTCGAAGATGCCGGCCGTCTCGAACAGCCCGCTCGCCGCCACCGACTTGAAGGACTGGATGAAGCGCGCGCCCTCGGGGAAATCCAGATATTCGGCGATGGCCCAGGGGCCGGCCTCATGCGCCATGCCGCCGGGCACATCATCATGCCAGAAGCAGAGCGCCGAGCGGAACACCGCGCCGGCCGCGCGATCGCCGGCGAACTCGACGAGGCGCGAGCCCGCGGCGTCGGCGAGGGCGACGACGCTGTTGGTCGTGCCGAAATCGAGCCCGAGCGCGCCGGGCGGGGCGGCGTCTGACATGGGGATATCTCCGGATGCGAGGGGCCGGGCGCTATGGCAGCGCGGGCGGCGGGGCGCAAGGGGCGACACAGTCCCCCTCCCGCCTGCGGGAGGGGTTAGGGGTGGGCCTGCTGAGGCTGCGTCGGAGAGCCCTCCCCCGGCCTTCGCGCGAGTCACTTGCCTCGCGCGAACCCGTAAACGGGAGGGGGGAGCCGGTCACGCGAAGGCCGGGGCCTTGCGCAGATGGGTATAGGCCGCGATCACATCCTGCAGCGCTGTCTCATGCGCGCGGTCGCCGCCATTATGGTCCGGGTGGAAGCGGCGGACCAGCTCGGTGTAGCGGGTGCGCAGGGCCTTGCGGTCGGCGTCGGCGGGCAGGCCGAGCGTGCGCAGGGCCGAGCGGTCCTCGGTGGAGAGCGGGCGGCCATCCTGCCGCTGCGCCATCTCGGCCATGCGGCTCTTGAAGCGCGCGCCGATGGCGTCGAGCGGATCGGCGAAATCCGCCCAGCGCGGCGGCGGCGTGCCGCTCGCGGCGTTGGCGGAAAAGGCGCGGGTCTCCCGCTCCCAGCCGCCGAACGGGCGCTGCGCCGCGTCGATCTCCTCGGTGCTCATGCCCTTGAAGAAATTATATTGCTGGTTGAAGGCGCGGATATGCTCCAGGCAGAACCAGCGCCAGCGCGGCGGGCCATCGGGCGCGTCGCGGCGCTCTTCCGGCGGGGCGCGGAACTCGCCGGGCGCCGCGCAGCCGGGATGGGCGCAGGCATGCGCATGCCCCTCCACCCGCCCATGGAAGCGGGTGTGGCGACGCGGTTCTCCTGCCCCTGAGCCTGATGCGGCCAAGTCCGTGCGTTCCTTCTGGCTGCGCGATGCAAAGCCCCTATATAGGGGCAATGGTTGATCCTTCGCTAGGCCCTGTGGGGCAGGAGATTGCGCGGCGGCTGCAAGCGGCGCTGGCGCCCGAGCATCTGGCGGTCGTCAATGACAGCGCGCGGCATCGCGGCCATCTGGGCGACGACGGCTCGGGCGAGAGCCATTTCACCGTGGATGTGGTGGCGGCCGCCTTCGCCGGCAAGAGCCGCGTGGCGCGCCAGCGGCTGGTCAATGCCGCGCTCGCCGACCTGCTGCGCGAGCGGGTCCATGCGCTCGCCATCCGGGCGCGGGCGCCGGGCGAATGATCCGCCGCGCCCGGCGTCCGGCCGCCCGCCTGCTGGTGACGGACCCGGCGGGGCGCCTGCTGCTGTTCCGCTTCACGCCCGACGATCGCCCGCCCTTCTGGGTGACGCCGGGCGGCGCGGTCGACCGCGGCGAGACGTTCGAGCAGGCCGCCCGCCGCGAGCTGCGCGAGGAGACCGGCCTCGACTGCGCGCCGGGCGAGGCGGTGGCGATCCGCCATGTGAATTTCGTGACGCTGCAGGGCATCGAGGTGGATGCCGAGGAGCGCTATTACTGGGTGCCGGTGGCCGAGGCGCGGATCGACACGGCGGGGCATACCGATGTGGAGAAGGCATTCATGCTCACGCATCGCTGGTGGACGCCCGAAACGCTGGCGACGCTGGACGAGCCCTGGTTCCCGGTCGACCTGCTGGATATCTGGCGTGACCTGCTGGCGGGCAAGGTGGGCGCGGGATGAGGGCGATGGCCCATCCCGTGCTCCTGCGAAGGCAGGAGCCCAGGGCGCATGGGCGGTTCGCCATCGCCACCTGCTCCCTTATCACCACGCATACCCCAAATTCCGTTCGCCCTGAGCCTGTCGAAGGGTTCTCCTTCTTTCTTCAGCGCCGGAGAAGAAAAGGAGAGCCCTTCGACAGGCTCAGGGCGAACGGGGATTTCAATGGGGCAGCCTGCGGTTGCCCGGAAGAATCGCACCGATGACCGCCGACACGCCCACCGCGCTGCTGGAGAGCTGGCGCGCGCATCTGGCGCAGGGGCGGCGGCGATCGCTGCACACCGTGCGCGCCTATCTCGCCACGGCCGAGCGGCTGCTGGGCTGGATGGAGGAGATGGACGGCCGCGCGCCGGATCGCGCCGCCCTGCGCGCGCTCGGCACCGGCGACCTGCGCGCCTATCTCGCCAGCCGCCGGGCCGAGGGGATCGGCAATGCCTCCGCCGCGCGCGAGCTTTCCGCGCTGCGCGGCTTCCTGCGCTTCGTCGCCGATGAGGGCGCGGCGATTCCCGCGATCCGGGGGCCGCGCGTCAAGCCGGGCGTGCCGCGCCCGGTCAGCCCGGACGAGGCGGTGGCGCTGGCGCAGGACATCGCCGAGACGGCGCGTGACGGCTGGATCGGCGCGCGCGACTGGGCGGTGCTGCTGCTGCTCTATGGCGCGGGCCTGCGCATCGGCGAGGCGCTGGGCCTGACCGGCGCGGCGCTGCCGCTGGGCGAAACGCTGCGCGTCACCGGCAAGCGCGGCAAGACGCGGCTGGTGCCGCTGCTGCCGCAGGTGCGCCAGGCGATCGAGGATTATCTGGCGCTCTGCCCCTGGCCCGCCGCGCGCGAGGCGCCGCTGTTCCGGGGCGCGCGGGGCGGGCCGCTCTCGCCCGCGCTCATCCGCCGCGCGGTGCAGGGCGCGCGCGGCCGGCTCGGCCTGCACGAGCGCACCACGCCGCACGCCCTGCGCCACAGCTTCGCGACGCATCTGCTCGGGCGCGGCGCGGACCTGCGCGCGCTGCAGGAGCTGCTCGGCCATGCCAGCCTGTCCTCCACGCAGATCTACACGCGGGTGGACGCGGCGCACCTGCTGGATGTCTATCGCAACGCGCATCCCCGCGCCTCATGAGCATGGACGCCGCGAGCGCCATGCGGGCGCGGCTGCGGGCCGACCTCCAGGCGGCGATGCGGGCGCGCGACACGACGGAGACGAGTGTGCTGCGCGCCCTCATCGCCGCTATCGACAATGCGCAGGCCGTGGCCGTCGATCTTTCGGGGCCGGCATCCTCGACGCGTGCGTTTGGCGACGGCTCGGGCGAAACCGCGCGCCGGGCGCTCGACGCGCCGGCCTTGCAGGCACTGTTGCGACAGGAAGCCGATGCGCGCCGCGCCGCGGCCGAGGTCATGGCCGGCCATAAGCGGGATGAGGACGCCGCACGGCTGCGAGCCGAAGCGGCGATCGTGACGCGCTATGTTGCGAATTGAATGAGCCATCTCCCCTCCCCTTCAGGGGAGGGGCTAATGTGAATCCGCCTTGTCGGCCGGCGCTTCATGCTTCCATGTCGCGAGCCGCCAGACATAGGCCGCCACCATCAGCGCCACGGCCGCGTTGGTCAGCGGACCCAGCCACTTGTCGATCTGCGAAAAGCGCGCGCCGAGCCAGTAGCCGCAGGCGACCAGGATGATGTTCCAGATGAGCGCGCCCGCCGCCGTCCACAGCGCGAATCGCCAGCCGCGCATGTGGAACAGGCCGGCGGGCAGCGAGACCATGGTGCGGAAGGCGGGCATGAAGCGGAAGAGGAACACGATCTTCTCGCCATGCCGCTCGAAGCAGCGATCCAGCCACTCGACGTCGCGCCAGCGCAGCGTCAGCCAGCGGCCCCAGCGCTCGACCAGCGGCCGCAGCCGCTTGAAGCCGAGCCGGTAGCCGATCAGATACCAGACATAATTGCCGATGGTGGTGCCCACGGTCCCCGCGAAGAGCAGCGGCAGCCACTCCATGCGCCCCTGCCCCACCCGGATGCCGCCCACGCCCATGATGAGCTCGGACGGGATGGGCGGGAACACATTCTCCAGCACCATCAGCAGGCCGATGCCCCAATAGCCGCCCTGATCGATGAGGCGGACGACCCAGTCGCTCATGGCCGATCGCTCATGTCGTGGCGCTCATGGAGGCCAAGCTCAGCCCGCGCCGCGCTCGGCCAGCCGGCGCTCGACCGCCTGCCAGATGATCGCGCCGGTGTCCGTGCCGTCGAACGCATCGATGGCGACGATGCCGGTCGGCGAGGTGACGTTGATCTCGGTGAGCCACTGGCCGCCGATCACGTCGATGCCGACGAAGAGCAGCCCGCGCGCGCGCAGCTCCGGGCCGAGCGCGGCGCAAATCTCGCGCTCCCCGTCCGTCAGCTCCGTCCTGGCCGCCGAGCCGCCGGCCGCCAGATTGGAGCGGATCTCGCCCTTGCCGGGAATGCGGTTGATCGCGCCGACCACCTCGCCGTCCACCAGCACGATGCGCTTGTCGCCCTGCGCGACATCCTTGAGGAAGGCCTGCACCATGAAGCTTTCCACCCACATCTCGCCGAAAAGTTCCACCAGCGCGGCCAGATTGCGGCCGTCCGGGCCGATATGGAAGACGGCCGAGCCGGCATTGCCATAGATGGGCTTCACCACGATCTCGCCATGCTCGGCCAGGAAGTCGCGCGTCTCGGCGAGGCTGCGGGTAATCATGGTCGGCGGCATGAAGCGCGCGAAATCCAGCACATAGAGCTTTTCCGGCGCGTTGCGCACCGAGGCGGGGTCGTTCACCACCAGCGTCTCGCCGGCGATGCGCTCCAGCAGATGGGTGGCGGTGATATAGTTGAGGTCGAAGGGCGGGTCCTGCCGCATCCAGACCACGTCCGTGTCGCGGCCAAGGTCCAGCGTCACCGGATCGCCGGCCGTGAAATGATCGCCGGGCACGCGCTGCACGCGCACGGGGCGGGCCTGTGCCTTGAGCCGCCCGTCGCGCCAGGTCATGTCGTCGGGCCGGTAATGATAGAGGACATGCCCGCGCGCCTGCGCCGCCATCATGATGTGGAAGGTCGAATCGCCCGCGATGTTGAGCGATTCCATCGGGTCCATCTGGAAGGCGACCTTGAGGGGCATTGTCGAAAACTCCTTCTTCATCGGCCATCGCCGCCTTCTCTCCGTTCGCCCTGAGGAACCACTGAGCCTGTCGAAGCGGCGTATCGAAGGGTCCTTCGATACGCCGCTTCGACTTCGCTCAGCCCCTACTCAGGACGAACGGGGGAAAGGCGGGATCGGCGTCACCCGCCATGCCAGACATTCTCCAAATGGCGAGGCGGGCGGCCGGGCGCAAGCAGCATCACGTCGATGCGCATGTCGTCGCCGGGGCCGAGATAGATGGCAGCGAGCGCTTCGGCGGCGGCCGCGACGCGGGCGAGGCGGCGCGCGTCGATCGCCTCGTCCAGCGCGCGCTCGCCGCCGCGCGCCTTCACCTCGACGAAGGCCACGAGCGCGCCGCGCCGGGCGATGAGGTCCACCTCGCCGGCCGGCGTGCGCACCCGGCGGGCGAGGATGGTCCAGCCCTTGAGCCGCAGCCACCAGGCCGCGATGCGCTCGCCCTGCCGGCCGCGCTTCTCGGCGGCGAGTCGCGCGGGCGTGGGTGGCGGCGTCGGCGGCATCAGCCCTTGCCCTTCATCGCCATGGCGCGCGCGTAGAGCGCCTTGCGGTCCGCGCCGAGCGCCCGCGCCACCTCTCCGGCCGCCTGCGAGACGGGCAGGCGGGCCAGCGCCTCGGCGAGCGCGGCGTCGATCTCCGCCTCGCTGGCGGGCGGCTTCTCGCCCGGCGGGCCGACCACGATGACGATCTCGCCGCGCGGTTCCTTCTCGCGGCAGCGCGCGGACAGGCCGGACAGCGTGTCGGTCAGCACCTCCTCATAGGCCTTGCTGATCTCGCGGCAGAGCGCGGCGGGGCGATCGCCCAGCGCGGCGGCCATGTCGGCGAGCGCGGCGGCGCAGCGCGGGCCGCTCTCGTAGAAGATCAGCGTCGCGCGCAAGTTCGCCACCTCGGCGAGCGCATCGCCGCGCGCCTTGGCCTTGGCGGGCAGGAAGCCCATGAACAGGAAGCGGTCGCTCGGCAGGCCCGAGAGGGTGATGGCGGCAATGGCGGCGCAGGGGCCGGGAATGGTGGTGACATGCCGGCCGGCCGCCCGCGCATCCCGCACCAGCTTGTAGCCGGGATCGGAGACCAGCGGCGTGCCCGCGTCGGAGAGCAGCGCCACCGCCTCGCCGCTCATGCGCTCCACCAGCCGGGCGCGCGTCCGCTCGTCGCTATGGTCGTGATAGGGCACCATCGGCCGGTCCGAGCCGGCATGGCGCAGCAGCGTGGCGCTCACCCGCGTATCCTCCACTGCCACCACGTCCGCCGCGCGCAGCACCTCGGTTGCCCGCAAGGAGAGATCGGACAAGTTGCCGATCGGTCCAGCAACGATATAAAGGCCGGGCGAAAGTTCAGCGGACATGAGGTGTGCCATGGCAGAGAGGGGCCTTGCGGGGCAAGTGAGGTTCGGAGGTCGGGTGGGGACGCGGGCCGGTGCCGCATCGACATTCGCTCTTCCGCGAATGTCCGGACAGACCCTTCGGCAGGCCGCCGGACTGCTCGGCGCGCTGCTGCTCGCCGCCTGTTCGACCGTCGTGCCGCGCACCCAGGCGCCGCCGCCGCCGCCGACCGAGCAGCCGCAGCAGCCCGAGGTCACGCCCGGCCTGCCCACGGACACCGAGCGGCACCGCGTGGCGCTGCTGGTGCCGATGAGCGGCAACAATGCCGGAGTCGGCCGCTCCATCGCCAATGCGACCACCATGGCGCTGCTCGACACCAAGACCGAGCGGCTGCGCATCACCACCTATGATACCGCGCGCGGCGCGGCGCAGGCGGCGCGGCAGGCGATCGCCGAGGGCAACAAGCTCATCCTCGGCCCGCTCACCGGCGACGAGGCGCGGCAGGTCGGGCCGATCGCACGCGCGGCGAGCGTGCCGGTCATCAGCTATTCCAACGATGCCAGCGTCGCCGGGGACGGCGTCTATCTGCTCGGCTACAGCCCGGAGCAGTCGGTCGACCGGGTGATCGACCTCGCCCACGCGCGCGGCATGAGCAATTTCGCGGCGCTGGTGCCGCGCGGCGTCTATGGCCAGCGCGCCGGCGACGCCTTCCTCGCCAAGGTGCGCGCCGTGGGCGGCACGGTGGTCGCGGTCGAGACGTTCGACCGTTCGGCCAGCGGCGTTCAGGCGGCGGTGCGCAAGCTGGCGGCCAGCTCCAGCTACGACGCGCTGCTCATCGCCGATGTCGGCCGCATCGCCTTGCAGGCCGCGCCACTGGTGCGCGCCAACGGGGGCACGGACGCGCGCATCCTGGGCACCGAGCTGTGGGCGACCGAGACCGGCCTTTCGGCCAATCCGGCGCTGCGCGGAGCCTGGTTCGCCAGCGTCGGCAACGGGCTCTACCGCACGCTCGCCGCGCGCTACCGCACCAGCTACGGCGCCGCGCCCTACCGGCAGGCCTCGCTCGGCTATGATTCGGTGCTGCTGGCGGTGCGGATCGCGGAGAACTGGCGGCCAGGCACGGCCTTCCCGGTCGCGCGCCTGTCCGATTCGGAGGGCTTTTCCGGCATCGACGGCGCCTTCCGCTTCGGCCGCGACGGCATCGCCGAGCGCGCGCTGGAAGTGCAGGAGGTCGGCGCCAGCGGCACCAGCATCATCGACCCGGCCCCGCGCGGCTTCGGGCAGTAGGATTGGTCCGATTGATATGGGATCAGTGCTCCCGCGCAGGCGGGAGCCCAGTGCCCAGCCGCAGCGCCCTTGCGCCCTGGGCTCCCGCCTCCGCGGGAGCACCTGGCCTGGTTTTGTCTGCGCCGCCTAAAGCTGCGGACCCTGCACATTGGCCGGGCGTTGCTCGCTGGCATTGGCCGTCAGCGCGTCGATCATGCCGGGCACCGTGTTGCCGGCGCGCGCATAATCGATGGCGGACATACCGGCGAGGCGGTCCTTGCGGTTCGGGTCGGCGCCCTTGGAGAGCAGCAGGCGCACCATCTCCAGGTCGCGCATCTGCACCGCGCGGATCAGCGGGGTCTCGCCGCTGTCATTGGTGAGGTCCGGCCGCGCGCCATTGGCCAGCAGCAGCTGCGCGCCCTCGATGAACCGCCGCTCCACCGCCAGCATCAGCGGGCTGAGGCCGGCATTGTTGGTGAGATTGGGGTTGGCGCTGCGCGAGAGCAGATAGTTGGTGTAGATGAGGTCGCGCCGGCCGACCGTGATGAGCAGCGCCGTCTCGCCGGTGCCCTGGTCCCTGGTGTTGACCAGCGTGACGCCCGGCTGCTCCAGGAACTTGACGATCTCCTCCTGGTTCGCCTTGCGGATCGCCTCCAGGAACTTGTAGCTCTGGGTGAACTGGGCCGCGGCCGGCGTGGCCGCCGCGATCATCGCCAGCAGGGCGAGCGCGCCCGTGCGCAGACGGCGGGCGCCCGGGGATGTCGGCTGGCGGCGATGCTGCGTCACTGTTCGCTCCTTCTGGATGGGGGCCGGGCAAGCCGGTTGCGCTCGCTCCAATAGCAGGGCATGGCTTTGCCTGTCATGAACAATGCACGTAAATTCCTTCTTTTCCTGATGCCGATGCTGATGCTGGCGGGCTGTCAGGGCGCGGGCGACGGGGCCGGCGGGGGCAATGCCACGGGCGCGCCGGAAGGCGATCTCGTCGGCGCCAGCATCGGCGGCGACTTCACCCTCACCAACCAGGATGGCCAGCCCACCCGCTGGGCCGATTTCGACGGCAAATACCGCCTCGTCTATTTCGGCTACACCTATTGCCCGGACGTCTGCCCAACGGACCTGACCCGCATCATGCAGGGCTACAGGCTGCTGGAACGTAGCGATCCGGCGAAGGCGGCGAAGATCCAGCCGATCTTCATCACCGTCGATCCGGAGCGCGACACGCCGGCGGTGGTCAAGACCTATGTCGCCGCCTTCCATCCGAAGCTCATCGGCCTCACCGGCACGCCCGAGGAGATCGAGGCGGTGAAGCGCGCTTTCGTGGTGGTGGCGAGCAAGGAAGGCGATTCCGCGGCGACGCAGGACTATCTCGTCTCGCACAGCCGCACGCCCTTCCTGTTCGGGCCGGACGGCAAGCCCATCGCGCTGGTGCCGACCGGCGACCTCCAGTCCGGGCCGGACGGCGGCGGCGAGGGCGCGCCGGCAGAGATCCGCGATTTCCTCGAACGCTTCGTGCGATGAACTTCTGGGAGCAGCCGCTGGAGTCGCTGGACCGCGCGCAGTGGGAGGCGCTGTGCGACGGCTGCGGCAAATGCTGCCTGCACAAGGTGGAAGATGCCGACACCGGCGAGGTCTACCCCACCAATGTCGCCTGCCGCCTGCTCGACCGGGAGACGGCGCGCTGCTCGGACTATCGCCATCGCCGCGCCTATGTGCCGGACTGCCTGCGCCTCACCCCCGCCAAGCTGCGCGGCATCAGCTGGCTGCCCGCCAGTTGCGCCTATGTGCGCCGCGCGCGGGGCGAGCCGCTGCCGGACTGGCACTATCTGGTCTGCGGCGATCGCGAGGCGGTGCATCGCACCGGCCATTCGGTGCGCGGCTGGACCATCTCCGAGACGCTGGCAGGCGACCTTGAACAGCATATTGTCGAGCGCGAGCTCTGAGCATCGGCTGGCGCTGGCCGGCGGCGAATGGGTGGCGCTGGTCGTGCGGCGCCATGCGCGGGCGCGGCGGATGCGGCTGCGCTTCGACGGGGTGGCGGACCGGGCGCTGCTGACCATTCCCCCGCGCCTGCCGCTGCGCACCGCGCTGCTTTGGGCGACGGAGCAGGCGGAGTGGGTGGCGGCGCAGCGCGACCGCGCGGTGAGCGTGGTGCGCCTCGCGGACGGGGTTGATCTGCCGGTGGAAGGTGAGACCCATCGCATCGTGGCGACCGGGCGGCCCGGCCGCGCGGTCCTGTGCGAGGCGGGATCGCTCATCGTCGGCGGCCCGGCCGAGCTGGCCGGCGGCCGCGTGCTGCGCTGGCTCAAGGCGCGCGCGCGCGACCGGCTCACCGCCGAGACGCAGGCATTGGCGCAGGCGCACGGCCTGCCTCTGCGCGCCGTTTCGCTCGGCGATCCGCGCGGGCGCTGGGGCAGCTGCTCGGCGCGCGGCGACATACGCTATAGCTGGCGGCTGATCCTGGCGCCCCCGCCCGTGCGCCTCGCCACGGTGGCGCATGAGGTGGCGCATCTGCGGCACATGAATCACGGCGCGGATTTCCACGCCCTCGTCCGCGCCATCTCCCCCGCCGATCCCGACACCGCCCGCGCCTGGCTCCGCCGCGAAGGCGCCGGGCTGCACCGCTATATCGGATAACGCCTGTTTCCTCCCCGTCCCTTCAGGGGGGCGGGGTGGGGCATAGCCCGGCAGCGGCGCGCCTATCCAAGACCCACAAAAAAGGGCGGCCCGTCGCCGGACCGCCCCCTCCCACGATTTGTTATGCGCCGGTCAGGCGAAGCGCACGGCCGCGCTGCGGCGGCGCATGGCCGCGCCGGCGAGCGCGAAGCCGCCGATCATCATCGCCCAGGTCGCCGGCTCGGGCACGGCATCGGCAACGTCGGTCACATAGAAGTCGCCGAACGCGAAGCCCACATCCGAGGAGAGCGTCGCCGAGACGATGTCGCTGCCGACGAAGCCGAGGAAGCCCGCGCCCGCATCGCCGTTGAAGTCGCCGCCGATCGTCGAGCCGTCGGACAGCGTCAGGAGGAAGCTGTGGACCTCGAACGGATCGGGCTCGGCGAACAGGCCGAAGCCGCCGACGGGCGTATCGAAGTTGATGGTGATGCTGGTCGCGTCGTTGCTGAAGAGCACCTGGCCGGCATAGCCACCGGACCAGGTCGCCCAGCTCGAGCCGATCTGGCGGATGTTCACCGGACCCGAGAAGGAGAGCTCCGTGCCGTCGTCCAGCGTCAGCGCGCTGATGTCGTCCAACTCGGTGCCATAGTCGGTGTCGTTGGTCCAGGTGCCGGCAGCGGCCTGCCAGGCGGCGAGATCATCGAAGGTCGTGACGGCGTGCGCGGTGCTCGCCAGCATGGTGCCTGCCGCGAGGGCGGCGAGAAACTTGGTCTTCATGATGCAAGGTCTCCCAGAAAACAGTCCCACAAGTCCGGGTGCGACTCTGTAATTCTTGGGTCGGACGCGAATCTTATCGCTCAAATGGCGCGGAAGTTAAAGACAATTAACCACGATATTCGCGCGATGTCCCGAAACGGGGCGCAGGCCGGCGGCGCCATGCGCATTTTCAGACAAGCTCTCAGGCGAAGCGCACCGCGCTGCGGCGGCGCAGGGCCGCGCCGGCGAGCGCGAAGCCGCCGATCATCATCGCCCAGCTCGCCGGCTCGGGGATGGGCGCGCTTTGCGGCAGCATCACCGTCTCGGGCGCCAGCGCCATCATCATCCGCCCGGCGGAGACCGGCGCGGGATCGGGCGCGTTGAAATAGCTGCCCAGCACGCTGTGGGTGAAGCGGTAGCCGCCGCTCTGGAAGACCGAGCCGCTGCCCTGCTGGCCGACCCAGTCGTTGAGCGCGCCGAAATCGTTGAAGCCGCGCACGCCCTCGATGCCGGTGAACAGGGTGGTGGACGTGCCGCCCTGGTTGATGGCGAAGCTCATCGTGCCGCGCGAGAAGCTGGAGCCGCTGTGCAGCGCGCCGACGATCTGGCTGATCCGGCCGTTGAGCGTCACGGTGGCGCTCGCGCCCTGCGCGCCGAGCAGCGTGCCGGCGAGGAGCGATGCGGCGATACAGGCGGTGCGGATCATGGTTTTCTGCCTTCCTTCCCGGCGCGCCTGCCGACGGGGGCGGGGCGCGGCAATGCGTGATGGCTCATCCTATGCGCGCCGGGGCACCGGGAAAACCGCGCTTAACCACGATAATCGCGCTATTTTCCGGCTTGTCTCGCGACGAGACAGGCGCCGGCCCAAATGTTAACGGCCCCGCGCCGGGGCCGCCATGCGGTGAAATGCTTGACAGGGTCATGGTGCTGGCCCAGCCCGTGCGCCATGACCGAACGCTCTCCGCTCGACCGATTCAAGGACGTGCTGGCCGGCGCCTCGCGCGCCATCGCGCATGATGCGGATGTGGAGCTGGGCTTCACCGCCGATGCGCCGCATGTGGCCGGCAAGCAGATCAAGGTGCCGACGCCGCCGCGCAACCTGCCGGCCGAGCAGGTGGCGCTGGCGCGTGGCTTCGCGGACAGCTTCGCGCTCAGGCTGCGCCATCATGACGCCGCCCTGCACACCCGCCGCGCCCCCGCCGAGCCGGTCGCGCGCGCCGTTTACGACGCGGTTGAGATGGTGCGCTACGAGGCGCTGGGCTCGAAAAACTACCCCGGCATGCGCGCCAATCTGGCCGCCGCGCTGGACATGCGCACCCATGCCGACCCGATCACCCGCGCCGAATCGGCGAAGGAAGTGCCCGTCCAGGGCGCCGTGGCGCTGCTGCTGCGCGAGAAGCTGACCGGCCAGGCGCCGCCCGCCGAGGCGCTCAAGGGCATCGAGTTCCTGCGCGAGTGGATCGACGAGAAGGCCGCCGCTGATTTCGACGGGCTGGCGCTCTGCATGGACGACCAGCAGGCCTTCCAGGACAAGGTGCTCTCCATGCTGGAGCATCTGGAGCTGGTGCGCGCCGAGGTGCCGCCCGAATCGCCCGACGAGGACGAGGATCAGGACGAGGACGGGCAGGACCAGCAGGACCAGGAGCAGGACGAGTCCGAGGAGCAGGACGACGAGAACAGCCGCGCCGAGACGCGCGGCGAGGACCAGGGCGAGCCGGGCGAAGAGATGGCCGAGGATCGCCAGGACGACGAGAGCGACCGCGACGAGGACGGCGAGGGCGACGACGGCGAGGATGACGGCATCATGCCGGTGCGCCCCAATCGCCCCTTCTCGGACCTGCCGCCGGACTTCAGCTACGCCGCCTACACCACGAAGTTCGACGAGGTGGTGGGCGCGCTGGACCTGTGCGACGCGGACGAGCTGGCCCGCCTGCGCGGCTTCCTCGACCAGCAGCTCGCGCCCTTCCAGAGCGCCGTCTCCAAGCTGGCGCACCGCCTGCAGCGCCGCCTGCTCGCCCAGCAGAACCGCAGCTGGGACTTCGACCAGGAGGAAGGCCTGCTCGACGCCGCCCGCCTCGCCCGCGTGGTGGTCAGCCCCGGCCATTCGCTCTCCTACAAGATCGAGCGCGACACCGAGTTCCGCGACACGGTCGTCACCCTGCTCATCGACAATTCGGGCTCGATGCGCGGACGGCCGATCGGCATCGCCGCGATCAGCGCGGACATCATGGCGCGCACGCTGGAGCGCTGCGGCGTCAAGACCGAGGTCCTCGGCTTCACCACCCGCGCCTGGAAGGGCGGGCAGAGCCGCGAGCAATGGCTCGCCGCCGGCCGGCCGCCCAAGCCCGGCCGCCTCAACGACCTGCGCCACATCGTCTACAAGCAGGCCGACGAGCCCTGGCGCCGCGCCAAGACCAATCTCGGCCTCATGATGCGCGAGGGGCTGCTCAAGGAGAATATCGACGGCGAGGCGCTGCTCTGGGCGCATGCCCGGCTCATCGCCCGGCCCGAGGAGCGGCGCATCCTGATGGTCATCTCGGACGGCGCGCCGGTCGACGATTCGACCCTCTCCGTCAACAACGGCACCTATCTGGAGCGGCATCTGCGGCAGGTGATCGACTGGATCGAGACGCGCTCGCCGGTCGAGCTGATCGCCATCGGCATCGGCCATGACGTCACCCGCTGGTATCGCCGCGCCGTCACCATCATGGATGCCGAGCAGCTCGGCGGCGCGATGGTGGAGCAGCTCGCCGCCCTGTTCGACAAGAATTGAGCGGCGCCTTGCTGTGGGTGCCGGCCACATTGCTCGCGGCCTTCGCGCAAGTGGGGCGCAACGGCTTGCAGGCCAGCCTCACGCGCAGCATCGGCACGCTGGGCGCGACGCAGGTGCGCTTCATCTTCGGCCTGCCCTTTGCGCTGGCGATGCTGATCCTCGCGCGGGCGGTGCTGGGCGAGGGCGCGCCGCCGTTCAACCAGCAGGCGCTCGCTTATACCGGCCTCGGCGCGCTCAGCCAGATCGGCGCCACCGCGCTCATGCTGGCGGCGATGGCCCGCCGCGCCTTCGGCGTTGCCTATGCCTATATCAAGACCGAGCCGATCCTCGTCGCGCTGTTCGGCGTGGCGCTGCTCGGCGACCGGCTCGCGCCGCTGGCCTGGGCCGGCATCCTGATCGCGACGGCGGGCATCCTTGTCGTCTCGGTCGATCCGCGCGACTGGCACGCCCTGTTGTCGGACTGGCGGCCCATGGCGACCGGCATCGCATCGGGCGCGCTGTTCGGCCTGTCCGCGGTCGCCTTTCGCGGCGCGATCACCGCGCTGCCCGAGGGCGGCACGCTCAATCGCGCGCTCACCGTCGCGGCGGCGAGCCTCGCACTGCAGAGCCTGCTGCTCGGCGCCTGGCTGCTGGCCTTCGATCGCAAGGCGTTCACCGGCAGCCTGCGCGTGTGGCGCGAGAGCCTCGGTGCCGGCTTCCTCGGCGCCTTCGCCACGGCGAGCTGGTTCACCGCCTTCTCGCTGACCGCCGCCGCCAATGTCCGCACCCTGGGCCTCATCGAGATGCCGGCCGCCGCGCTGGTCAACCGCCGCGTGAGCGGCCGCGCGCTGGGCCGGCGGGAATGGACCGGCATGCTGCTGGTGATGGGCGGCATCGGCCTGCTGGTGGCGCAGGCGGCATAGAGACTGTCTGTGTGAGATGACTTAGAGCAACGTGCTGTATATGAGACCCGTTCGCCCTGAGCTTGTCGAAGGGCTGTTCTTCTTCTTGAGCGGAGCGCGGAAGAGAAAAACGGCCCTTCGACAAGCTCAGGGCGAACGGGAATGAGAGGGTAATCCCATTAAAGGCACGTCGCTCTAGCGCTCCTGCGGGGCCGAAGGCGGGCGTAGCCCAACGCAGGAGCCCAGGGCGCATGGGCACTGCATAACCGCCCTGGGCTCCTGCCTTCGCAGGAGCACATGTCGGTTCAATATGAACAGGACAGCCTCCAGGACCGCGCCGGCATCCGTCCGCCAAACTGGTTCAAGCCGATGGCGTCGGCCGGTAGAGCGCCGGAAACAGCCGCCGGAACGCCGCCAGCTTGGGCGCATCCCAGTAGCGGATATAGCCATTGTCCGGATTTTTCTCCATGAAATCCTGATGATAGCTCTCCGCCGGCTGGAAGTGGCGAACCGGCTCGATAGTGGTGACGATGGGATCGCGCCACAGGCCGGAGGCGGCGAGCTGGGCGAGATAGGCCCGCGCCACCCGCGCCTGCTCCGGGCTCTGCGGAAACAGGGCCGAGCGATATTGCGGGCCGCGATCCGGCCCTTGCGCGTTAAGCGTCGTCGGATCGGCGATCACGGAGAAGAAGATGCGCAGCAGCGTGCCGTAGCTCAGCTGCGCGGGATCGTAGACGATTCGGACCGTCTCCGCATGGCCGGTGCGCCCGGTGCCGACGCGCGCGTAGCTGACCCGTCCCTCGCCCGCGCCGCCGCCATAGCCCGAGACCGCGCTGCGCACGCCCTTCACATGCGCGAACACGCCTTCCACGCCCCAGAAGCAGCCGCCGGCGAAATAGGCGATGGCGCTGCGGCGCCCATCCGCTGCCTCATCGAGCGCTGGTGCGGGCGCGAGGCGGACCTGCTCGGCGGCGGCGGCGGCCGGCGAGCCTGCGGACAGGAGAGACGCGGCAACGGCGGGCAAGACGGCGGCAATGACAGGACGCATGGCGATTCTCCTCCGCCATCGGCTGGAGCTTGTCCGATTGAGATTGGACCATTTTGTGCTCCTGCGGAGGCAGGAGCCCAGGGCGCATGGGCAGTCCGCTACCGCCCTGGGCTCCTGCGTTGGGCTACGCCCGCCTTCGGCCCCGCAGGAGCGCTGATTCCATCTTATCCGGACAAGCCCCAAGGTCGGCATCGCCGCGTCATTCGTCAACCATGCGCCCTCGGGCGCGCGCTCATGTGAGCGCTGCGCACGCCTCCTGGATGCGCGTGCACGCCTTCCTCAGTATCTCCTCGGACGTCGCGTAGCTCACCCGGAAGGCCGGTGCGAGGCCGAAGGCGCCGCCATGCACCGCCGCCACGCCCTGCGTGTCGAGGAAATAGCCGATCAGGTCCTCGTCGGTCTCGATCCGCTGGCCCTGCGGCGTCGTCTTGCCGATGCAGCCGGCCGCGTCGGGATAGACGTAGAAGGCGCCCTCTGGCGTCGGGCAGTTGAGGCCCGGCGCGTCGTTGAGCATGGCGACGACGAGGTCGCGCCGCCGGCGGAACGCCTCGTTGCGCTCGACGAGGAAGCTCTGGTCGCCATTGAGCGCCGCGGTCGCCGCCGCCTGGCTGATCGAGCAGGGATTGGAGGTGGACTGCGACTGGAGCTTGGCCATCGCCTTGATGATCCACTGCGGGCCGGCGGCATAGCCGATGCGCCAGCCGGTCATCGAATAGGCCTTGGAGACGCCGTTCATGGTCAGCGTGCGCTCGTAGAGGTCCGGGCAGACCTGCGCGATGGTGCGGAACGGCGTCGGCGCATACCAGATATGCTCATACATGTCGTCGGTGAGGATCAGCACATGCGGATGGCGGCGCAGCACCTCGCCCAGCGCCATCAGCTCCTCGCCCGAATAGGCCGCGCCCGTCGGGTTGGAGGGCGAGTTGAGCAGCACCCAGCGCGTCTTCGGCGTGATCGCCGCTTCGAGCTGCGCGGGCAGGATCTTGTAGAACTGGTCGGCGCCGGCCGGGACGATCACCGGCGTGCCGCCCGCGAAGTTCACGATGTCCGGATAGCTCACCCAGTAGGGCGCCGGGATGATGACCTCGTCCCCCGCCTCGACCGTGGCGACCAGCGCGTTGAACAGCGTGTGCTTGCCGCCCGAATTGACGCTGATCTGGCGCGTCTCATAGGCAAGGCCGTTGTCGCGCCTGAACTTGGCGGCGATCGCTTCCTTCAGCTCGGCGGTGCCGTCCACGGCGGTATATTTGGTCTGGCCGTTCCGGATGGCGGCGATGCCCGCTTCCTTCACGAAATCGGGCGTGTCGAAGTCCGGCTCGCCGGCGGAGAGGCCGATAATGTCCTTGCCCTCGCGCTTGAGCGCGATGACCCGGTCGGTCATGGCGAGCGTGGCGCTGGGCTGGATGCGGCCGAGGGCGGCGGACGTCCGGGACATTTTATTTCTCCAGGAGGCAGGATGACGTGTCGGTTGGAATGCCGACGGCGCGGTCAATAGTCGGCCGGGCCGCAGGGCGCAACCAGACTCGCCGCGACCAGGCCGCGCGCCGCGTTGCCGATGAAGAAATCGCCGGCGAGATCGCGCTGGGTGAGGTCCGCTTCCTCCGCCTCGCCCAGCTCGATGAGGCTCTGGCGCAGCACGCCCGGCAGCAGCCCGCGCGCGAGCGGCGGGGTCAGCAGCCGGTCGCCGCGCTCGACGAAGATGCTGGAGAAGCAGCCCTCGGTGAGATAGCCTTCATCGTCCACCATCAGCACCTCGAACGTGCCGCCCTTCCTGAGCGCGGCCTCATAATGGCGCCGGTCCGTGGTCTTGTGGCGCGTGCGCGGATCGTCCGCCGGCAGCGGGCGGTGGACGAGGCTCACCCGCATGATCGCGCGCGGCCAGGGCGCATGGGCGCGCACCTCGATGGCGATGCGGCCGCTGCGCGCGAGCAGCACGCGCACCCGCTTGGGCTCCACGAAGCCGAAGGTCGCGGCCTGCAATTCGTTGCGCAGCACATGCCGGTCGAAGACGAAGCCCAGCGCATCGGCGCTGGCCTGCAGCCGGGCGATGTGCAGGTCGAGCATCGGCAGGCCCTGGGCGGGATCGAACGCCATGGTCTCGATCAGATCGAACCGGCCGGGGCGCTCCCACTCTGTGTCCAACACGTCACCTCATCTCAGCGTGCGGCGAGGAAGCGCGCCTTGTCCAGGCACTCCCGCCACTCGGGATCGGCCCGGCTGTCGGCGACGATCCCCGACCCGAGCCCCAATGTCCCCGCCCGCTGGCCAGCTTCCAACGAAATGGTGCGGATCGCAACATTGAACCGCGCCGATCCGTCCGGCGCGATGTGGCCGATGCTGCCGGTATAGAGGCCGCGCCCGAACCGCTCCACCTCGCGGATCACCTCCATGGCCCGCAATTTGGGCGCGCCGGTGATGGAGCCGCAGGGGAAGAGCGCGCGCAGCACATCCATCGGCCCCAGCCCCTCGCGCAGCCGGCCTTCCACCACAGAGATCATCTGGTGGATGGTCGGATAGGACTCCACGTGGAACAGTTGCGGCACGCGCACGCTGCCCGGCGCGGCGACGCGCGAGATGTCGTTGCGCAGCAGGTCGACGATCATCAGATTCTCGGCGCGCTGCTTGGGATCGGTGGAAAGCTCCGCCACCGCCGCCGCGTCCAGCGCGGGATCGGCGAGGCGGCGCGCCGTGCCCTTCATCGGCCGCGTCTCGATCCGCCCGTCCTTCAGGCTGAAGAAGCGCTCGGGCGAGAAGGAGAGGATGTGCCGCCCGTCATGCCGCACCAGCGCGCCATAGCCGGCCGCCGCGCGGGTCCGCACCGCTGCATAGGCCGCCAGCGGATCGCCCGCGACCTCGATGGAGGCGAGGAAGGTGAGGTTCGCCTGATAGATGTCGCCCGCGCCGATATAGTCGAGCACCTTGCCGATGGCCCGGTCATAGTCGGCGCGGCTGATGCGCGGCTCGACCGGGCCGATACCGCTGCCGTCCGGCGCGGGCAGCAGCGCAGCGACCCCGCCCGGCGGCAGCGCATGCCCTTCCTCGAACAGGCCGAACCACAGCAGCGGCCCGCTGTCCCCCTCGCGCGGGGCCAGATGCGCGAGGCGCGGCTCGAAGGCATGGCCGGCGGCATAGCCGATATAGCCTGCCGCATGCAGGCCGTCCGCGCTCGCCGCCTCGATTCGCGCCAGCGCCGGCAGCACCTCCTCCAGCCGATCGGCCTGCACGATCGCGACGGGATCGCGGAAGAGCATGCCGCCCTCGACCGCGTCGGGGCGCGCATCGTCGAGCAGCACGAAGCTGTCGGTCTCTCGGGCGGGCAGCGCAGGCGGCGTCATCGCGCCCTCATGGCAGCGCGGCGGGGGCTTTGCCAGCCTCGCCGACAACAGTTCCGGGAAAGAAGCCCATATAAATCCCGTTCGACCAGCTCAGGGCGAACGGAGACTTTTCGGTAGGCGCGAACGCTCAGTCGAACAGCGAGCTGACCGAGGTCTCGTCGGCGATGCGGCGGATGGCCTCGCCGAGCAGGGGCGCGATCGGCAGGTGGCGGATGCGCTGCGACTCCTTCACCGCCTCGGTCGGCAGGATCGAATCGGTGATGACCAGCTCGCGCAGGGCCGATCCGTCCACGCGGGCGACGGCCCCGCCCGAGAGCACGCCATGGGTCACATAGGCGACCACGTCGGTCGCGCCCTGCGCCTTGAGGGCGGAGGCGGCATTGCACAGCGTGCCGGCCGAATCGACGATATCGTCGATGAGGATGCAGAAGCGGCCGGAGACGTCGCCGATGATGTTCATCACTTCCGATTCGCCGGCCCGCTCGCGGCGCTTGTCGACGATGGCGAGCGGCGCGTTGTCGAGCCGCTTGGCGAGCGCGCGGGCGCGCACCACACCGCCGACGTCCGGCGAGACGACCATCAGATTCTCTTGCGGGAAGCGCGCCTGGATATCCGCCGACATGACCGGCGCGCCGAACAGATTGTCGGTCGGGATATCGAAGAAGCCCTGGATCTGCCCGGCATGGAGATCGACCGAGAGCACGCGGTTGGCGCCCGCCGTGGTGATGAGATTGGCCACCAGCTTGGCCGAGATCGGCGTGCGCGGGCCGGGCTTCCTGTCCTGCCGCGCATAGCCGAAATAGGGCACCACCGCCGTGATCCGCTTGGCCGACGCGCGCTTGAGCGCGTCGATCATGATGAGCAGCTCCATGAGATTGTCGTTGGCGGGATAGCTGGTCGACTGGATGACGAACACATCCTCGCCGCGCACATTCTCGTGAATCTCGACGAAGACCTCCTCGTCCGCGAAACGCCGCACGCTCGCCTGGGTGAGCGGCAGTTCCACATAGTCGGCAATGGCCTGGGCGAGCGGCAGATTGCCGTTGCCGGAGATGAGTTTCATGGCGGTCGGCCCCTGTGAGTAATGACTCTGTGCGATGGCGTCGCGGTCCCTCTAGCGAGCCGGCGGCATGGTGAAAAGCCGCTTGTGACGCTTTCACGACAGGCGGCCGCCGCGGGCTCAGCCGGGCTGGCGATCCCTGCCCTCGATCGCCGCGCGCACCGGCGCCAGATTGTCGCGCGAGACCTGTGCGCTTGCGCCATTGGCGAGGTGCAGCAGCGCACCGCGCCCGCGCGGTTCCAGCCGCCTCATGGCCGCCTGCGCGACCCACCAGCTGCGATGGACGCGCAGCCCCGCAGCGCCATCCATCTCCGCAATGGCGTCGCCCAGGCGCATGAGCAGCAGCAGGCTACCGGTCTCGCCGATCACGCGGACATAATGGTCCTCCGCCCTGAGCGCGAGGACAGGCCCGAAGCCGGCCGGCAGGCGCGCCGCCAGAGCCGGCCGCGCCGGACTGCATCCCGCCGGTGCATCGCCCGGCTGCGACGGGGCGGGGTGCCGGAAGATGAGCAGGAAGATCCCGAAGACGAGCACGCCCATGACCCAGACCTGCGCATAGAGCTGCAGCAGCCGCGCGGCCGATACGGGATCGCCCGAGCGATAATCCTCCGTCATGAACAGGGTGAGCGCCGTCATCGGAACTGCCGGCAACAGCAGGAGCAGCGCGACCGCGACAATCAGCGGCAGGCCCGTGCGCGCCGCGAGCCGGCGCGCGAGCGGGGCCATCGGCCGGACCAGCGCATAGCCGGTGAGGCCGGCGACCAGCCAGTAGCCCATGCGCGGAACGATCGGCATGAGGAAGGTGCCGAACGGCCCGACATAACCCAGCACCAGCGCGATGCCGGCGATGATCGGCAGCTCGATCGCGAGCCTTCGGATCGGGTCGGGGCGCGGCATGGCCCGACATGTGTCGTCCGTTTCGCGCATCGTCAACCGGCCATCCCCGTCGGCTCGCGCATGATCCGGCCGGTTCGCGCATTGCCGGTGGATCGCGCGGCTCGACCGGGCCAGCGCTGCGCCGGCCCATCCGCCTTTTCGAGGCCATCCGAGGCCATCCCCTTTTCGAGGACCATCCATGCCCGCCGATTTCCCCTCCCCTCCCCATGCCCGTCCGCTGCGCCATGCCCGGCAGGCGCTGCCCGGCATTCGCTTCCCGCTGGTGGCCGGCGGCTTCGCATTGCTGTTCGCGCTGCTCCTCCTCGCCCTGGCGGCGGTGATCGCCGGCGCCCGCATCGGCGGCGCGGCGGCGTCCGACCGGGCGCTGGCGGTGCATGTCGCGACGGTCATCCCGGCGCTGTTCATCGGCACCCTCCTGCTGGCGCTGCGCAAGGGCACGCCGTTGCACAAGGCGCTCGGCAGGCTGTGGGCGCTGCTCATGATGGCCACCGCCCTCGCCAGTTTCGGGCTGCACGGGCTGACCGGTGGCATTGGCCCGATCCACATCTTCTCGGTCATCACGCTGGTCTCCATCCCGCTCGCGATCTGGCGGGCGCGGGCTGGCGACATAAGGGGCCATCGGCGCGCCATGCTCGGCCCCTATATCGGCCTGCTGGGGGCCGGCCTCTTCGCCTTCCTGCCGGGCCGGCTGCTGGGCGATCTGGTGGCGAGCCTGTTCTGAGGGGGGAGGCCTCACCGCCCCTTGCCCGCGCATGCCGCCCCTCATAAAGCAGGGCCATGACCGAGCCGCTGCGTATCGCCATGGCCCAGCTCAACCAGAGCATGGGCGATCTTGCCGGCAATGCCGAGGTCATGCTGGCGTGGCGGGAAAGGGCGCGGGAGCAGGGCGCCGACCTCATCGTCTATCCCGAGCTGCAGCTCATCGGCTATCCGCCCGAGGACCTGGTGCTCAAGCCCGCACTGGTCGCGCGCGCCGAGACGGAGCTGCACCGGCTCGCCGAGGCGACGGCGGACGGCGGCCCGGCCATGCTGGTCGGCACGGTGATCGCCAATGGCGACCATCTGTTCAATTGCGTGGCGCTGCTCGACGGCGGCCGCATCGCCGCCATCCGCCAGAAGCGCGAGCTGCCCAATTACGGCACGTTCGACGAGAAGCGCCTGTTCGCGCCCGGCCCTCTGCCAGAGCCGGTCGAGTTCCGCGACGTGAAGCTCGGCCTGCCGATCTGCGAGGACATCTGGTTCCCCTTCGTCACCGCCCATCTCGCCGAGCGCGGCGCGCAGATCCTCATCAACGTCAACGGCAGCCCCTATGAGATCGACAAGGACGACCGCCGACTGAACGGCGTCTGCGCCCAGCGCGTCGCCGAGACCGGCCTGCCGATCCTCTATCTCAATCGCGTCGGCGGGCAGGACGAGCTGGTGTTCGACGGCGCCTCCTTCGTGCTCAATCCGGACGGAACGGTCGCCCATATGCTGGAGGATTGGGCCGAGGCGCTGGCCGTCACGCAATGGGTGACGGACGAGGACGGCCGCTTCATCTGCCTGCCCGGCCCGGTCGAGGCGCCCGACGCGCATCCGGCGGACATCTATCATGCGATGATCGTCGGCCTGCGCGACTATGTGGACCGCAACCGCTTCCCCGGCGTGGTGCTGGGCCTTTCGGGCGGCATCGACAGTGCGCTGAGCGCGGCCGTGGCGGTGGACGCGCTGGGCGCCGAGCGCGTGTGGTGCGTCATGCTGCCCTCGCGCTTCACCAGCCAGGAGAGCCTGGACGATGCGGCCGAATGCGCGCGGCTGCTCGGCTGCCGGCTCGACACCATCCCCATCTCGCCGGCGACGGAGGCGTTCGACGCCATGCTGGCGCCCGTCTTCGAGGGGCGCGGGCCGGACCTCACCGAGGAGAATATCCAGTCGCGCATCCGCGGCGTCACGCTGATGGCGCTCTCCAACAAGTTCGGCCACATGCTGCTCACCACCGGCAACAAGAGCGAGATGAGCGTGGGCTATGCCACCATCTACGGCGACATGGCCGGCGGCTATTCGGTGCTCAAGGACGCCTACAAGACCACGGTGTTCGACCTCTCGCGCTGGCGCAACGCCAACCGCACATGGCTGTGCCGGGGGCCGGACGGCCCGGTGATGCCGGAGCGGGTCATCACCAAGCCGCCCAGCGCCGAACTGCGCGAGGACCAGAAGGATTCGGACAGCCTGCCGCCCTATGAGGTGCTGGACCCCATCCTCTACGGGCTGGTGGAGCAGGAGAAGTCCGTCGACCAGCTCGTCGCCGCCGGCTTCGAGCGCGAGACCGTCGCGCGCATCGAGCGGCTGCTCTACGTGGCTGAATATAAGCGCCGTCAGTCCCCGCCCGGCGTCAAGCTCGGCGGCCGCAACTTCGGCCGCGACCGGCGCTACCCGATCACCAATGCGTTCCGGACGGGGTGAGGCTCCCCACCGCTGGCATCCATGACAATCGGGCCACCATGCGGCCTTGAAGGAACCGCGCCGAAGGCGCACGGAAGGCCCCATGACCGTCATCACCCGTTTCGCGCCTTCGCCCACCGGCGAGATGCATGTCGGCAATGTCCGCACCGCGCTGCACAACTGGCTGTTCGCGCGGGCGATGGGCGGGCGCTGCCTGCTGCGCATCGACGATACCGATATCGCGCGCTCGGAGGAGCGCTTCGTCGATGGCATCCGGGCGGACCTCGACTGGCTGGGGCTGGCCATGGACGGGGCGGTGCGGCAGTCCGAGCGCTTCGCCCTTTATGAGGCGCGGTTCGAGGCGCTGCGCGCGGCCGGCCGCGTCTATCCCTGCTACGAGACGCAGCAGGAGCTGGAGCTGCGCCGCAAGATATTGCTCGGGCGCGGCCTGCCGCCGGTCTATGACCGCGCCGCCCTCTCGCTCACGCCCGGTCAGATCGCCGCCCATGAGGCCGAGGGGCGCGCGCCGCACTGGCGCTTCATGCTGGATCATGAGGCGCCGATCGAGTGGAGCGACCTTGTGCGCGGGCCGCAGCATTTCGACCCCCGGCTCCTCTCCGATCCGGTGATCCGCCGCGCGGACGGGAGCTGGCTCTACATGCTGCCCTCCGTGATCGACGATATCGACATGGGCGTGACGCATATCGTGCGCGGCGAGGACCATGTCTCCAACACCGCGACCCAGCTGCAGATGTTCGCGGCCCTCGGCGGCGATACCCCGACGCTCGCGCACACCGCGCTGCTGGTGGGGAGCGAGGGCAAGCTCTCCAAGCGGCTGGGCTCGCTCGGCATGGCGGCGCTGCGCGAGGCCGGCATCGAGCCGATCGCGCTCTGCGCGCTGCTGGCGCGGCTGGGCACCAGCGATCCGGTCGAGCCGGTGACCGACATGGCGCCACTGATCGCCAGCTTCGACTTCGCGCATTTCGGCCGCGCGCCGGCGCGATTCGCCGAGGAGGAGCTGGCCGGGCTGAACCAGAAGATCGTCCATATGCTGCCCTATGAGGCGGTGGCGGACCGGCTGCCGGCGGCGGTGACGGCGGAGATCTGGCCGGTCGTCCGCCCCAATCTCGCCACGGTGAACGAGGCGGCCGACTGGGTGCCTGTCCTCGCGGGCGATCTCCCGCCACCCATGCTGGACGAGGCGGACCGCGCCTATGTCGCGACGGCAGCCGGCGTGCTGGCGGAGGTCGACTGGGGCGCCGATCCCTGGCACGCGCTCGCCAGCGCGCTCAAGGCCGCCACCGGCCGCAAGGGCAAGCCGCTGTTCCTGCCGCTGCGGCTGGCGCTGACCGGCGTCGATCATGGCCCCGACATGGCGCAGCTCCTGCCGCTGATCGGCCGCGAGCGGGCGCTGGCGCGGCTGCTGGCGGCGGCGGGGTAGGGGATCGCCCGGCAGCGCTGTGCTTGATCGAAAGCCCCCACCCCAACCCTTCAAACGAGTCACGTGCCTCGTTTGAACCTGAAGGGGAGGGGCTAAAGAGGCTCGCTTCATTCCGGAATCGGGCGTCACTCCATCAGCGATTATCTCAGCGCGGCTGAAGGCGGGAGGCGCAGCCGAAGGCGCTGCACATGCGTCTGGGCTCCGGCCTTCGCGGGCGAACGAAAGCGCTTGGATATCAGCAGGATAATAGCCCGCCTGATCGAGCGCTCTCCTCATCTGCCGTCAATTGACGTTACATCATAACGTGATAATACAACATTCCTATAACTGGAGAGGAGCGTTGTCATGTCCGACCTGTCGCTGTCCCGTTCCGCTTATGCCAATCGTCGCTCGCCCGCCGCGCTGGCGGCCGCCATCGCGCTCAACGGCGGGCTGGTGGGGCTGCTCATCGCCGTGCCGGTGACCATGAAGATCATGCCGCACGATCCGCCGATGCGCGTCTACAAGGTCCCGCTGACTCCGCCTCCGCCGCCGGTGGCCGACCCACCGCCGCAAACCGCCGAGCATCCGGTCGCGCAGCCGCGGCCCCAGCCCGCGCAGCCGCCCCGGACCACCATTGTCGACCCGATCGTGCCGATAGCCGGCGATGGCGCCATCGTCGGCGGCGAAATCCGGCTGGACGGTGCGGATTCCGGCGAAATCCTGCCGCCGGTCGTGCCGCCCGCCGGGCCGGTGCTCGTCAAGGCCTCGCCCGATCCGCGCTTCGCCGCGCGCTTCCGGCCCACCTATCCGCCGGCCCTGCGCCGCGAGGGGCTGGAAGGCAGCGTCACCGTGCGCGTCACCATCGACGAGCAGGGCCGGGTGATCGCGATCGAGCAGGTGCGCGCGACGCATCCCGCCTTCTTCGAGGAGACGCGGCAGCAGGCCCTGCGCGGCTGGCGCTTCCGCCCCGCCACGCGCGACGGGGTGCCGGTGCGCTCGGAGCAGGTGCTGACGGTCCAGTTCCGGATGGAGGATTGAGCAGCCGCGCGGACATGCGCTTCTCCCGCGCCTGTCCGCGCGCCCGGCGGATGGATGGAGCATGAGCCGATGGTCTCCGACATCGCTCATCCCCGATGCTCCGCACGGACGCCGGGCCGGGCGGCGGGTCAGGCAGGCGCCGTGGGACGCCTTCCCAACCCGCCGCCCGATGCCTATGTAAGCGCCATGGCCATTTTTCCCCGCCCGGTGTCGCCCAGAAGCGCGCTCGCCGACCTGCGCGACATGTTCTCGCCGGATCGGCCGCACCGCTGGACGCTGCTGGCGCTCTCCTGCACGCTCACCGGCGTGCTGCTCTGGGGCCTGCTGCTCGATTCGCGCATCCCGCCCAAGGAGCGCGAGATCATCTATGTCGAGAGCTGGATGAACGACCGCAAGGACAGCGACATCATCCGCGAGCAGATGAAGGATCTCGCCGGCTATGAGGCGGCGTTCCAGAAGAAGCAGGGCGAGTATCAGAAGATGGCGGACATGTTCGGCATCGAGTGGCGCGCGGACGCGGAGCGCAACCGCATCCAGCGCGAGCAGGTGATCGCCGCCATCCAGAAGAAGCTGGCCGAGCGCCTGGCTGCGGCCGAGGCGCGCGAGGCCGCCGCCGCGGCGGGCCACGGCAAGGCGGCCGTCGCGGCCCGCTGACCGTGGCGACCGACCGCGCCCGGCTCGCCGCCGCCCTCGCCCTCTCGCAGCGCGGCGTCGGCCGCACCGCGCCCAATCCCAATGTCGGCTGCATCCTGCTCGACGCGGGCGGCCGCGTCGTCGGAAGGGGCTGGACCCAGCCGGGCGGGCGGCCCCATGCCGAGGCGATGGCGCTGGCGCAGGCCGGCAATGCGGCACAGGGCGGCACCGCCTATGTGACGCTCGAGCCCTGCGCCCATGTCTCTCCGCGCGGCCCCTGCTGCGCCGATCTGCTGGTGGCGGCGGGCGTGGCGCGCGTGGTCGTCGCCCTCACCGATCCCGATCCGCGCACCAACGGGCAAGGCATCGCCCGCCTGCGCGCGGCGGGCATCACGGTGGAGGCCGATGTGATGGCGGACGAGGCGCGCGCCGCCATGGCCGGCTTCCTCACCCGCCAGCGGATGGGCCGGCCCTTCGTGACGCTGAAGCTCGCCACCTCGCTGGACGGTTGCATCGCGCTGGCGGACGGCACCAGCCGCTGGATCACCGGCGAAGCAGCGCGCGCCCATGCCCATCTGGAGCGGGCGCGGCACGAACTGATCCTCATCGGCCGGGGCACGCTGGCGGCGGATCATCCCCGCCTCGACGTGCGCCTGCCGGGCCTCGCCGACCGCGCGCCGCGCCGCTGCCTGCTGAGCGCCAGCGGTGCGGCGCCCGAGGGCTGGCTGGTCATCGATGCGCCGTCCGAGATCGCGTCCCTGCCCGGCGACCATCTGCTCGTCGAGGGCGGCGCGCGCACCGCCGCCGCCTTCCTCGCGGAGGATCTGGTCGACCGGCTGCTGCTCTATCGCGCGCCGATCCTGATCGGCGGCGGCCTGCCCGCCCTCGCCGATATCGGCCTGCTCGACCTGCCCGACGCGCATGGTCGCTGGCGCCTCGCCGATGCGCGCGCGTTCGGACCCGACCGGCTGGACGTCCATGAGCGGGTGCGCGGCGCGGCCGGGTAAGCGCAAGGGCGGCCCCCTGAATGGGAGATTTTCAAGAAGCGTCCGGAGGCAGGTTGCCATCGGCGCGCCACAGGCTCTAGAGCGCATCCCACCCACGGATTTTTCGAGGCAGGCCATGTTCACCGGCATCGTCACCGACATCGGCACCATCCGCTCGGCCGAGCAGCGCGGCGACCTGCGGCTCGTCATCGGCTGCCATTACGACATGGCGGGCGTCGCGATCGGCGCGTCCATCGCCTGCGCCGGCGTCTGCCTGACCGTCATCGAGAAGGGCGCCGACTGGTTCGCCGTCGATCTCTCGGCCGAGACCGTCTCGCGCACCGCGCAGGGGGCCTGGAGCGAAGGGCGCACGCTCAACCTGGAACGCGCGCTCAAGGTGGGCGACGAGCTGGGCGGGCATATCGTCACCGGCCATATCGACGGTATCGGCGAAGTGACCGGCATCGCCGCCGAGGGCGATTCGCACCGCGTGACGATCCGCCTCCCCGCCGATCTCGCGCCCTATGTGGCGCCCAAGGGCTCGATCACCGTGGACGGCGTCTCGCTCACTGTCAACGCGGTGCAGGACGGGCCGGACGGCACGCGCTTCGGCCTCAATCTCATCCCGCACACCTTCGCGGTGACCACGCTGGGCCGGCTCGCGGCGGGCACGCCGGTCAATCTGGAGATCGACGTGCTCTCCCGCTATCTCGCCCGCATGCGCGACCATGCGGCGCTGACGGCCTGATCCCCATTCTCTACATCACTGTGAAAAACAGGATGGTGTATCACATCACAGTGTGATAATCGCGCCGCCATGAGCAGCGAACTGATCGAAAGAGCCCGCAACCTCGTGCGTGAGGGCACATTGTCCCGCTCCGGCCTGGCCCGCGCCGCCGGGCTGCATGCCAACAGCCTGCGCCGGATGGAGGAGGCGGACTGGAACCCCACCGCCGAGACGCTGGGCAAGCTGGAGGCCTATCTGTTCGCGCGCGAGCATGGCACCGCGCTCGCCAGCGCCGAGGAGATCATCAACGAGGCGCGCAACGGCCGCATGTTCATCCTGGTCGACGACGAGGATCGGGAGAATGAGGGCGATCTGGTCATCCCCGCCCAGATGGCGACGCCGGACGCGATCAACTTCATGGCCACGCACGGGCGCGGCCTCATCTGCCTCGCGCTCGCACGCAGCCGCGTCGAGCAGCTCGGCCTCAACCTGATGAGCGCCAACAACGGCACACGGCACGAGACCGCCTTCACCGTTTCCATCGAGGCGCGCGACGGCGTGACCACCGGCATCTCCGCCGCCGATCGCGCGCGCACCGTCGCCGTGGCGATCGACGCCGCCAAGGGGCCGCAGGACATCGTGACGCCGGGCCATGTCTTCCCGCTCATCGCGCGGGACGGCGGCGTGCTGGTGCGCACCGGCCATACCGAGGCGGCGGTGGACGTGGCGCGGCTCGCCGGCCTCAATCCCTCCGGCGTCATCTGCGAGGTGATGAAGGACGACGGGACCATGGCCCGGCTCGATGACCTCATCCCCTTCGCCCAGAAGCACAAGCTCAAGATCGGCACGATCCGCGACCTCATCGCCTATCGCCGCCGCAACGACCATATGATCGAGCGGCGCGCAGAGGTGGGCTTCACCAGCCGCTGGGGCGGCGCATGGCGCGCGATCAGCTTCTACAACCGCGCGACCGACTCGGAGACGGTGGCGCTGGTGAAGGGCCATGTCTCGGCCGACACGCCGACGCTGGTGCGCATGCACCAGACCTCGCTCTTCGCCGACATCTTCGGCGAGGATAGCCCGCGCTCGGGGCTGCTGGCCCGCGCGATGGAGATGATCGGCGAGGCCGGCGCGGGCGTCGTCGTGCTCATCAACCGTCGCCAGTCGGACGGCTACAGCCGCACGATCCGCGCGCGCACGGTCGGCATGCCGGAAGTGCTCAAGACCGCCGAGGAACTGCGCGACTATGGCGTGGGCGCGCAGATCCTCGCCGAGCTGGGCGTGCACGACATGATCCTGCTCACCAACAGCCACCATAATCTGATCGCGCTGGACGGCTATGACCTCGCCGTCGTCGAGGAACGCGCCATCGCCGGCCTCTGAGCGTGGCGGGGACCGCAGGCTGGGGGCTGGGGCTCGCCCTGCTCTCCGCCTTCACCTCGGCCTTCGCGCATGTGATGCTGAAGTCGGGCGCCAACAAGCTGGCGGCGCTCGCCTGGGTGCGCATCTGCGAGTTCGTGGTGGCGCTGCCTTTCGTGCTGTGGATCGGCCTGCCGCCCGCCGACCTGTGGGTCTGGCTGATCGCGGCGGCCCTCGCCCACGGGATCTACCAGTTCATCCTCTCGCTGTCCTACACGCTGAGCGACTTCACCGCCGCCTATCCGATCGCGCGCGGCTTCGTGCCGATCTTCACCGCCTTGCTCGGCATGGCGTTCCTGGGCGACCGGCTGGACGGGTGGGCGCTCGCCGCTATCGCCGTGGTGAGCACGGGCATCCTGTGCCTGGCGAGCGGCCGCTCCATCTCGCGCGCCGGGCTCGCGGCGGCAGCGGCGACGGGCCTCATGACCACCGCCTACACGCTCATCGACGCCAAGGGCGTGCGCGCCGCGCCGGACATGCTGACCTTCGTTGCCTGGTTCTTCCTGCTCGGCTCGCTGCCCATCCCCGCCATGCTGCTCGCGCGGCACCGGGGCGCGGCGCGCGCGCTGCTGGCGGCGGATCGAAAGGCCGGGCTCTATGCCGGCGCGCTCGCCATCGCCTCCTTCGCGCCTGCCCTCTTCGCGCTCGGCCTCGCCCCGGTCGGCGCGGTGGCGGCGGTGCGCGAGACGAGCATCATCATCGGCCTGCTGCTCGGTGTCGTGCTGCTGCGCGAGCGGCCGGACCGGCGGCGCATCTGCGGCGCGCTGCTGGTCACCGCCGGCATGATCGGCGTCATCGCCCGCGCCGCCTTCGCCTGATTCATGTCATGCTACACATGTTCAATCCACAAGGAGTTCCGCCATGGCCAAGTTCCTCATCGTCGAGGCCCGCTTCTACGATCATCTCAACGACCTGCTCATCGCCGGCGCCACGGCCGCGCTGGAGGAGGCGGGTCACAAGGCGGACGTGCTGACCGTGCCCGGCGCGCTGGAAGTGCCCGGCGCCATCGCCATGGCGGCGGAGAGCGGCCGCTATGACGGATTCGTGGGCATCGGCGTGGTGATTCGCGGCGAGACCTATCATTTCGAGATCGTCTCCAACGAGAGCGCGCGCGGCCTCATGGCGCTGTCGATGGACGGCATCGCCATCGGCAACGGCATCCTGACGGTGGAGAATGAGGCGCAGGCGCTCGTCCGCGCCGACCCGGCGCAGAAGGACAAGGGCGGCGAGGCGGCCAAGGCGGCGATCCGCATGCTGGAGATCGCGAGCGGGTTCCGGGATTAGGTCGGGCGACCAGCGCTACCTTGGTCCCTCCCCTTCAGGGAGAGGTTGGGGTGCGAAGCCCCACCCCCGGCCCCTCCCCTGAAGGGGGGGAGGGAGGGGAGGGAGGGGAGAAGAGTCCGGCCCCGATATGAACCGCCCGCGCTATCCCCGCAGCAGGAACACCGCATGCTCGGCGAAGAGATTGGCATTGGTCGAGCCGGTCTCGCGGCCGCCGTTCAGGAACCACTGGCCGTCGATCGTCCAGCCGCGCTCGCGCACTACGGCGCGGAAATCGTCGATGGTGAGGTGATGGATGTTGGGCGTGTCGTACCAGCGGTGCGGCAGCAGCCGGGTGACCGGCATGCGTCCCCCGACCAGTAACGAGAGCCGCCCGCGCCAATGGGCGAAATTGGGGAAGGAGACGAAGGCCTGCCGCCCGATGCGCAGCAGCGATTCGACCACCTGGTCCGGCCGGCGCGTGGTCTGCAGCGTCTGGCTGAGGATGGCATAGTCGAAGCTGCCGTCGGGATAATAGCCGAGGTCCGTGTCGGCATCGCCCTGCACCACGGCGAGGCCCCGGCCCACGGCCGCGGCGACATTGGCGACGTCCAGCTCCAGCCCGCGCACGTCCGCGCCGGCGCGATCGCGCAGCGCGGCCATCAGCAGCCCGTCGCCGCAGCCCACGTCCAACACGCGCGCGCCGGTCGTCACATGGCGGGCGATCAGCGCCAGGTCCGGGCGCAGCGTGTCGCTCACGAGGCCGGCTCCAGCAGGGCGGCGAAAGCGGGCGCCAGCCGCTCCATATAGCGCTCCGGCCGCGCGAGCGGGGTGAAGCCGAGCGCGGCATAGACGCCGTGCGCATCGGCCGTGGTGAGGCCCACACGGCGCAGATCCCGATAGTCCGGCCGGTCGAGGAACCAGCGCACCATGGCGCGGCCGATGCCCGCCCCGCGCGCCGCCTCGTCCACCCACACATCGGCCAGCCAGGCGAAGGTGGCGTGGTCCGTGATCATGCGCGCGAAGCCGATCTGGGCGCCGTCCCGATAGGCGCCGAGGCAGTGCGAGCCGGCGATGGCGCGCTCGACCAGCGACCGCTCGATGCCCGGCGACCAGTAGCTGGAGGCAAGCCAGCCATGGATGCGCGCCACGTCCAGCCGCGTCTTGTCATCGGCATAGTCGATCATGCGCCGGCCCGCAGGAATCCGTCGATCACGCGGTTCATCTCCGGCGCCTCGAGCAGGAAGCTGTCATGGCCGAACGGGCTGGACAGCTCGACGAAGCTCGCCTCTCGCCCCGCCGCATGCAGCGCATGGACGATGTTGCGCGATTCGCTGGTGGGATAGAGCCAGTCCGTATCGAAGCTGACGATGCAGAAGCGCGCCCGCGTCCGCGCGAAGGCATTGGCGAGGCTGCCGCCATGATCCTCGGCCAGATCGAAATAGTCGGTGGCGCGGGTGATGTAGAGATAGGAATTGGCGTCGAACCGTTCGACGAAGCTGATGCCCTGGTGGCGCAGATAGCTCTCCACCTGGAAATCCGCGTCGAAGCCGAAGGTCTTGGCGTCACGCCCCTGCAGGCGGCGGCCGAACTTCTCGGTGAGGCCCGCCTCGGAGAGATAGGTGATGTGCGCGGCCATGCGGGCCACGGCGAGACCGGCCGAGGGCGGATCATTGTCCGCATAATAGTCGCCGCCGCGCCAGCGCGGATCGGCCATGATCGCCTGCCGGCCGACCTCGTGGAAGGCGATGTTCTGCGCGCTGTGCCGCGCGGTGGAGGCGATGACGATGGCGGTGCGCACCCGCTCGGGGAAGAGCGTCGGCCAGACCAGCGCCTGCATGCCGCCCATCGAGCCGCCGATCACGCCCGCGAGCCGTTCGACGCCCAGATGATCGAGCAGCATGGCCTGCGCGCGCACCATGTCCGCGATGGTGATGACCGGGAAGCGCATGGCCCAGGGCGCGCCCGTGGCGGGATCGAGGCTGGCCGGGCCGGAAGAACCGAGGCAGCTCCCCAGCACATTGGCGCAGATGATGAAGTGCCGGTCCGGGTCGATCGGCTTGCCAGGCCCCACCGCGCGCGTCCACCAGCCGGGCTTGCCGGTCACCGGATGCTGCGAGGCGACGAACTGGTCGCCGGTCAGCGCATGGCAGATGAGGATGGCGTTGCCGCCGTCCGCATCCAGCGCGCCATAGGTCTCGTATGCGATGTCGACCGGCGCCAGCGTCGCGCCGCTGTCCAGCCTGAGCGGCTCCGCCAGGCGCACCGAGCGGCGCAGGCCGAAGCGCGTGTCGGTCGGCACGGCGATGTCGCTGCGGGCGGTCATGTGCGTGCGCTTGAGCCGATGCGGGCGCCTTGTCAATCGGTGGGCCGTGTGGGCGGGCAGCGCTCCCTCGAACCGCCGGGACCCAATTCCCGCGCCGATCGTTGTTGCAGTGCACAAGGGCTGGCCAAGAGGCCGCGCGACGTGCATAGGCCCTGCCTGTCACCCATAGCAAGCAAACGACCGAACCGAAGAACCCCGACATGTCCGCCGAGGCGAAACCCTTCCCGATGCCCGACCGCGAATTCGTGGCGCTGATGGCATCGATCATGGCGCTCAACGCGCTGGCGATCGATTCCATGCTGCCCGCCTTCCCGGCAATCGGCGCGTCGCTGCATGTCGCCGATCCCAACGCGCTCCAATATATGATCTCCAGCTACATGCTGGCGAACGCGGTGGGATCGCTGGTGGCGGGGCCGCTCTCGGACCGGTTCGGACGGCGGCCGATCCTGCTGCTGAGCATCGCCTTCGCCGCACTGGGCGGGCTGGTGAGCGCGGTGGCGCCCAGCTATCCGGTGCTGCTGGCCACGCGCGCGGTGCACGGCTTCTTCGCCGCCGGCCTTGGCGTGCTCGCCGTCTCGGTCATCCGCGACCGCTTCTCGGGCGACCAGATGGCGCGGCTGATGAGCCTCATCATCATCATCTTCATGCTGGTGCCGGTGCTCGCCCCCTCGGTGGGGCAACTGGTGCTGGAGGTCGCGAGCTGGCGCGAAATCTTCCATGTGCTTGCGGTCGCGGCGGTGTTCGTGTTCGCCTGGGCGTGGAAGCGCCTGCCCGAGACGCTGCATCCCGAATATCGCCAGCCCATCTCGCTGCCCGTCATCGCGCGCAACTGGCGCGCCTGCATCACCGATCGGCTGGGCCTGGGCTATATGCTCGCGGCGGGCATCATGATGGGCGGCATGTTCGGCTTCCTGAACAGCGCGCAGCAGATCTTCTTCGACGTGTTCGACGCGGCGGACATCTTCCCCTTCGCCTTCGCCACGGTGGCGGGCGCGATGGCGGTGGCGAACTTCTCCAACAGCCGCATCGTCGAGCGGTTCGGCGCGCGGCGCGTGTCGCATGCCGCCCTCATCGCCTTCCTGCTCTTCAGCCTCTGCCAGCTCGCCGCCAGCTGGCTGGAGCCCGAGCCCATGTGGCTGTTCCTCATGCTGGTGGCGCTCAACATGGGCATGGTCGGCTTCACCGGCTCCAACTTCGGCTCGATCGCGATGGAGCCGTTCGGCCATATCGCCGGTTCCGCCGCCAGCTTCCAGAGTTTCTCCCGCATGGCGCTGGCGACGCTGATCGGCGCCGTGACCGGCCAGCGCTTCGACGGCACCACCGCGCCGCTGGCGGAAGGCTTCTTCGTCACCGGCCTGCTTGGGCTCGGCCTGATCCTGTGGGCGGAGCATGGCCGCCTCTTCACCCGCCCCCACCGCGCCCAGCTGCGCCCGCGCGTACCGATCCGCTGAGGCGCGGTCCTGCTTGAATGGAACAGGGCTCCTGTGACGGCAGGAGCACATGCAACAGGATATGCTTTAGACCAGCGCCGCCTCGACGGTGGCGGCGCGCAGGCCGCCATGGGCCACGCGGGCCTGCGCGGAGCGCTCGGCCAGTGACTGGGCCACCTGCGCCACGAAGGCGATCATGTCCGGGTCGGTGGGCGGCATCGGGATGACGAGGACCGGCTGCGGGATCAGCGCGCCGATCGCCTGGTCGGCCGAGGCGACCGCGTCGCTCACTGGCGCGCGCGGTGGACTGAGGCCGGCGAGCACCGAGGCGATGCGCTGGCGGATCTGCGCATAGCTGGCCCTGGCGGTGGTCTGCGGCGTCACGCGCGCATCGGTGTCGCGGTCGGGCGTCAGGGCGGTCGATCGCTCGACCTTCGGCACGCGCTGCGGCACCATGCCGCGCTCGGTCGCGCTGCCCATCGCCGCCACCGGCTCCGTTCGAGGCAAGAACTCACTCATGGCATTCCACCATCTAGAGCGTCCCCATGAACAGAATACGGACGGGATGGGCTAAGCTTTAATTCACGACGTTTCGCCCATCGGCATCGAAGCGCAGCGCGTCGGGCAGATCGATATGCGGACGGTCCATCTCGCTGGCCATGCGGTTCTCGACGCGGAAGACGAAGGCGAGCACCGCCGCCACCGCCATGAACAGCCGCTCGTCGATCTCCCGCCCGGCGCGCGAGGTGAAGTAGATGGCGCGGGTCAGCTCGGGATAATGCAGCACCGGCAGGCCCTTCTCGCCCGCGAATCCGCGGATCGCCGCCGCGACCTCGTCCACGCCGCGCGCCACCACCATGGGAGCGGCGTCACGGCCGGGATGATAGCGCAGCGCCACGGCGAAATGGGTCGGGTTGGCGAGCACCACCGTCGCCTCCTGCACCGCCTTGCGCACCGATCCGTTGAGCACCTCCATCTGCCGCCGGCGGATCGCGGCCTTGTTTTCGGGCGATCCTTCGCTTTCCTTGTGCTCGTCGCGGATCTCCTGCTTGGACATGTTGAGGCGGCGGGTGCGCTGGATGATCTGCGCCGGCACGTCGATGCCCGCGACGATGAACAGCGAGCCCGCCAGCAGCAGCGCGACGAGGATGAAGATGGAGCCCAGTTCGCCGATGGCGGAATGGATGTCGCTGCGGCTCATGCCGCGGATCGCGTCCATGCGCTGCCACAGCAGGTAGAAGCCGATCGAGCCGATCAGCGCCACCTTGGCCATGGACTTCACCAGCTCGATGAGGCCCTGCATGCCGAAGATGCGCTTGAGGCCGCTCGCCGGGTTGAGCTTCTGGGGCTTGGGCTGGAAGGCCTTGGGCCGGAAGCCCAGCGAGCCGAGCAGAGCCGGCGCGGCGATGGCGGCGGCGAGCGTCGCCAGCAGCACGCCGCTCAGCGGCAGCGCGATGGTGCCGAGCAGATGCGCGGCGCGCTGCCCGGGCGCGAAGGTCGATATGTCGCCCGAATCGAAGCGCAGCCCCTGGATCAGCATCTCGCGCAGGGCCGCCACCAGCGAGGGGCCGGCCACCGCCAGCCAGCCGATGCCGGCCGTCACCACCAGCGCGGTCGACAGCTCGCGCGACTGGAGGATGTCGCCCTTCTCGGTCGCATCCTTCAGCCGCTTGGCTGTCGGCTTCTCGGTCTTTTCGCCGCCCGGCCCCTCCTGCGCCATGGCTCAGCCTCCCGCGAGCTGCTGGGCGAAATCGAGGCTGGCGCGCAGCGCGGCGGTGATCGATTCGGCCATGAGCGGCGCGGCGATGGCGAGCAGCACGAGGCCGGCGAGCAGCGTGGCCGGCAGGCCGACCGCGAACAGATTGAGCGAGGGCGCGGTGCGCGCCAGCATGCCCATGACGAGCTGGACAAGGATGAGCGTGAAGGCCACCGGCAGCGCGATGGTGGCGCCGGCCGCGAACATGGTGCCGCCGAACGCGGCGATCGCCTCGAACGCGCTGGCCGGCATCAGGTCGCCGGGCGGCAGCGCCTGATAGCTCGCCACGATGAAGCGGATGAGCAGCAGGTGCCCGTCCATGGCGAGCAGCATGAAGGTGGCGAGCAGCGAGAGGAACTGGCCGACCACCGGGGTCGACTGGCCGGTCAGCGGATCGACCATGGAGGAGAAGCCGAGGCCCATGGTATTGGCGATGGTCTCGCCCGCGATGAAGGCGGCGGCATAGCCGATCTGCAGCGCGAAGCCGAGCGCGAGGCCCGCCACCGCCTCGCTCGCCACCAGCGCCACGCCGGAGATGCTGGCAAGGCCCTCGGGCGGCATCTGGAAAGTCACGCTGTTCAGCGCCGCCATGCCGATGGCGAGGCTGAGGATGATGCGCAGCTGGACGGGCACCGCCGCCGCGCCGAAGATGGGCGCGGCCATGAGCGCGGCGCCGGGCCGGATCATCGCGATCAGCCACAGCCAGAGCTGGGCCTCGACGCCGGCGAAGCCGGGTGCGATCATGCCAGCAGGTCCGGAATCCGCTCGAAGATCTCGCGCGTGAAGTCGGCGATCAGCATCAGGATCGCGCTGCCGAACAGCGCCAGCGTGGCGCCGACCACGATCAGCTTGGGCACGAAGGAGAGCGTCGCCTCATTGATGGAGGTCGCCGCCTGGATCATACCCACGATGACGCCGCAGAGCAGCGCTGGCAGCAGGATCGGCCCGGTGGAGAGCGCCGCGATCCACAGCGCCTGCTGCGCGATGGCGATGAAATAATCACCATTTTCCATGGATCAGTCCTCTCTCGTCCAAATCCGTTCGCCCTGAGCGAAGTCGAAGCCCTTATTCGAGCGGCGCGAGAAAGCCTCGTCTGCGGCTCGGCATGGCCCTTCGACTTCGCTCAGGGCGAACGGAGGCTTGTATTGAGCCCCGCTCATGTCGCGAACGATCCCGCGAGGCTGCCCATGGTCAGCGCCCAGCCGTCCACCAGCACGAACAGGAGCAGCTTGAAGGGCATGGAGATGATGGTGGGCGAGAGCATCATCATGCCGAGCGCCATCAGCGTGGAGGCCACGACGAGGTCGATGATGAGGAAGGGCAGGAAGATCATGAAGCCGATCTGGAAGGCGGTCTTGAGCTCGCTGGTCACGAAGGCGGGCAGCAGGATGCTGAACGGGATGTCCGCCGCCGCATTGAAGGCGGGCGCGTTGGCGAGGCCCTGGAACAGGGCGAGGTCGCTCTGGCGGGTCTGCTTGACCATGAAGCCGTGGAACACCTTGCCCGAGCGCTGGATCGCCTCCTCGATGCTGATCCGCCCCTCGCCATAGGGCGTGTAGGCGCTGGCCGAGATCTGGTCGATTGCCGGGCGCATCACGAACATGGAGAGGAAGAGGGCGAGGCCGACCAGCACCTGGTTGGGCGGCGTCTGCGCGAGGCCGAGCGCCTGGCGCAGCAGCGAGAGCACGATGATGATGCGGGTGAAGCTCGTCATCATCAGCACCAGCGACGGCAGCACCGTCAGCAGGCTCATCAGGACGAGGATCTGGAGGGACAGCGAGAGCGGGCGGCCCTCGCCGGAAATATCGTCCAGCGCGCGCGTCAGCCCGCCCGAGGCCGCCTGCGCGCCCGGCTGGATGGTGCCGGTGCCGGGCGCCTGCGCCTGCTGCGCGGCCGGCGGCGGCGCGGCCTGCTGGGCCATGGCGGGATTCGCTGCCAGCGGCGCAAAGGCAAGCAGGACCGTCACGATCAGCGCGCGCAGCATGCGGGCCAGCCCGATGCCGTGCTCCTGCGCAGGCAGGAGCCCAGGGCGGCAGCGAACCGCCCATGCGCCCTGGGCTCCTGCCTGCGCAGGAGCACATGTGGGTGCAATGTCGGAAGGGCGGGCCTCACCCATGGCGGATGTCGCTCTCCGCCAGCTTCTCGATCCGGCCGCGCGTCACGGAGAGCAGCAGCCGCTTGCCTTCGAATTCCACCACGGCGAGCTTGCCGAATGTGCCCATGGGCAGCGCCTCGACGAGCCTGGCGGCGCGGCTGCTCTGTCCGGCGATCATGCCGGGCTGATATTTCCGCCACAGCCACAGCGCGCCATAGGCCATGCCGCCCACCATGGGCAGCAGGATGAGAAGCTTCAGGAAATACCAGCCGAGCGCGCTCATGCGCGACGCTCGATGCCGGCCAGGCGCGTCTCGGCCGAGGCGATCTCGACCACGCGCACGCCGTAGCGGCCGTTCACCGTCACCACCTCGCCGCGCGCGACGAGCGTGCCGTTGACCATGATGTCCAGCAGCTCGTCCGCCTGCCGGTCGAGCTGCACGACGCTGCCTTCCGCCAGCGCCATGATTTCGGCGAGGCGCAGCTGCGTCGAGCCGACCTCCACCGACATGCGCACGGGGATGTCGGCCAGCAGCCGCATATTCTGTCCGAAGCCGGCGCCGGTCGCGCCGTCGGTTTCCAGCCTGGGGGCTTCACTCATGTCGCTCATGTCTTTCGGTTCCGTTCTCAGGCCAGTTTTTCGATCATGAAGGCAGCGCAGCCGTCCTGCTCGCCGATCGTGCCGTGCGCGAACACGCGGTCGCCGATCAGCAGCGGCAGGCTGCGCGCGATATGGATGGGGATGACGTCGCCGGGCTTGAGCGCCACCAGCTCCGACAATTTGAGGTTGGGCCGCGCCAGCACGGTGCGCGCCGGCATGGAAACCTGCTCCAGCCGGTCGCCCAGCCGCGTTTGCCAGACCGGATCGGCCGGCGGCGCCATCAGCTCGCGCGGACTGCCGGGGCGCTCGCCGGCATGCGCCTCGATGCCGGCGAAGCCGTCGCGCGGATAGACGATCTCGATGGTGCGATGCGCGCGCTCGCCCAGGTCGATCTCGAAGGCCTGGATCACCACCTCCGTCTCGCCGGCCATGATCTCGGCCCGCGCCACATTGGTCTCGCGCGAGACCAGCGCCGGCTCCAGCGCCGCGATCTCCGCCCAGCACTCCGTCAGCGCCTTGACGATCTGGTCGGTCAGTCGCTGGATGAGCCGCGTCTCGGTGGGGGTGAACTCGTGGACGGCGGCATGGCCGGCCCGCCCGCCGGTGCCGCCGTAGAAGCGATCGACCAGCAGCGAGACCAGCTCGGCATCTATGCGCAGCGCCACCCGCCCCTTGATGGGGTGGAGGCGGTAGAGCGACAGGCTGACGAAGGGCGGCACGCTGGCGTCCCACATCATGAACATGCTGTTGTCGATCGGCCGCGCGGTCACGCCCGGCCGGCCGCCGCTATAGGGCTCGATGATCGCGCGCAGGCGCGCGGCCAGCCGGTCGCTCAGTCGCTCCAGCCCCGCGATCGGCGCGGCGGGCGCGCCGGCCTGTCGCCCGAGCGCATATGGTTGCACATCCTGCATTGGCGTTTCGTCCCCGTCCGGCCCCTGCCGGTCACGCCGCTACTGAATAACGAAATTGGTAAAATAAACGTTATCGACGCCCCCGAATCCCGTTTTCGCCTTCAGCGTGTCGTTAATGATCTTGAGCAATTTCGCCTGCAGCTGCTCCTTGCCTTGCGGCGTTTCGAGCACCGCTTCATGCTCCTGCGCCAGCATCAGCAGGATGGCCGAGCGGATGGCCAGCTCATGCGTCTGCACGGCCTGGATGACGCGCGCGTCATAATAAGTGGAGACCGCGATGGAGATCTGCGCGAAGGCCGAGCTGTCCGCCATGTTGGAGGTGAAGGGCGCGACGATCTGGAAATAGGTGGGCTGATAGGCGGACGGATCGGCCGGGCGCGGCAGGTCGATGCCGGCGCCGCGCGAACCCGCGCCCCCGCCGGCCACCTTGGCCTTGGCGCTCCACTCGGTGGCGATCGCCTCGGCATCCTCGCCCTTGGCCACGAGCCGGGGCTTGAACGGATCCTCCGCCTGCGCGGCCTCGCCGCCGTGCATGGAGCCGGCCGCGATGAAGCCCGCCGCCGCGCCGCCGCCGCCCAGCAGCAGCACTCCGCCCAGCAGCATCAGCAGCTTCTTCTTGCCGCCCTTCTTGGCAGCGGGCTTGTCCGCCGTATCACTCATGGTTCTGCTCCCTCATGGGTCCGTCAGGCGAAGCGCACGCGGCTGCCGCCGCGCTCATGCGCGCTCGCCGGTGCCGCCGTGCCGTCGCCGGCCTGTCTGTTGGTCTCGTCGCGGGCGAAGCGATTCACCCAGTCGCCGCGCGGCTGCTCGCCTGCGGATCGCCCGCCGGCCTGCCCTTGCCCGCCTGCATTCTGCTGCTGGCCCTGTCCGGCAAGCTGCTGGCCGTTGCCGCTATTCTGGTCGCGTGCCGGATCGGACTGGCCATGCGCCTTCTCGATGGTGAAGCTGCCGAGCGCCAGCGCGCCCACGCGGGCATCCGCCTGCAAGGCCGGCCGCGCATCGCTGAGGCGCTGCGTCGCCTCGTCGGTCTCCGCCGTCATGCGGATATTGGCGAGGCCGCCGTCCAGCGCGACATCCACGTCGAGCCGGCCCAGATGCGGCGGATGGAGCGTGAAGCGGCTATGCCCGCCGCCCTGCGCCAGCGCGGTGATCTCGCGCGCCATGCGGTCGATCCACTGGCCGGAGACGCCCATGTCGATCACCCGGTCGCCCAGCGCCTGCGCGGTGTTCCCCGCAGCGGTGCTGCCGCCGGCAGCAGCGAGTGGCGCGGCGCCGGGCGTGACCGCAGTGCCCAGGATGGTCGTGTCCGGCGAGGCGCTCGCCGGCGCGCCGGTGGCGCCGCCGATCGGAAGATCCGGCGCATCGGCCTTGCCGGTGCCGGTCCCCGTGATGGACATCGTCGGCAGCGCATCATCGGTCGGCCGGGATGCAGCCTCCGTGGGTGTGGTCATCAGGCGGCCGCCGACGCGCAGGGCGGCAAGCGCCGCATGCAGTCGCGTGCGGCCCTGATCGTCCTCGCCCATGATCGTGTCGGGCATATCGGCCGCAATGGGCGTGGGCTCGTCCTCGCCGGCCGTCCCGTCGATCGATGCCGGGCCGCCCTGGGAGAGGATCGGCGGCGGCAGCGTGGCGGGTGCCTGCGCCGCCCGATCGGGAGGATTCTGCACCGCCTGCGCATCGGGACCGGCCCGCAGCACGCGCTCGGGCCGGACCGGCTTTTGCGGCGCGGCGGGCTGCTGCGGCGCGATCGTCGTCGGCGCGGGCAGCGCGTCGGCCGCCGGCTCGGTCCGGATGATCCGCGCCGGGCGCACCGGCTGATCGGGCACGGCCGCATCGGCGGGCGGTGCCGGGGCGATGATGGCGGGCTGGTTGGCCATGACGACGTCGCCCGGCTGGATCGACGGCGCGCCCGTGCCCGCGCCGACATCGTCGGGCGACGCGGGGAGATCGTCGCTTGCGGGATCGGGCGAGTCGGCCTCGCCGGTCTCGGCGTCGTCCGCGGCCGGATCGGCATTGACGGGCGCCGGCGTGCGCGCATTCAGCGCGGCCTGCGGGACGAGCGCGCCCGTCTTCTCGGCCGCGACCGGCGAGGCCGGCATATGGTCCATCGCGCCTGGCGTCAGGATGGTCGCGGGCACCATGTCGGCCGCCTCGCCCAGCCCGGTCAGGCCCGTGCCTGCCGCCTCATTGTCGACCACCAGCCGCAGGTCGGGCTGCGCCGGGGCGGGCGCCGCATCGGCCGCGTAGCGGACCAGCGCGGCGAAGCTGTCGCCGGTCGCGACTCCCCGGCCGGCCGTGCCGGTGAGCGCCGCGGCGCGGGCCGAGATCCTGTCCATCAAGTTCGCCAAGTCGATCATTCGTCCGGTCCCCTGTTCTGCATGCGCCGGTAGCTCGGCAGAGCCGCCAGCCTCGCCTCGCGCCGCGCCTCGCGGGCGGCCCGGGCCTTGTCCTTCAGCCGCTCGGCGATCTCGCGGTCGCGGTCGGCCACGATGCGCTCGGCATCGCGCTGGTCCACCCGCAGCCGCGCGTCGTAGAGCGCGCCGTCCAGCTGCCGGCCCGCGCGCTCCAGGCGGCTGGCCAGCTCCCGCTTCGAAGCAAGATTCGCGCCAGATGTGGCGCCGGGCAGGCCGAACAGCTCCTCGCGCACTTTCGCGATGCGCTGGGCATTGTTGGCGATCTGGCTCGCCTCGTCGCGCGCATGGGTGAGCGCCGCCATCGCCTGGCGATGCTGCACGCCGCGCACCCGCAGCAGCCGCTTGCGCGAATCGATGAGCCGGCTCATCGGCCGAACGCCCCGATGAGGTCGGCGATGCTTTCGTCCGCGCGGATGGTGCTCTTGCTGCTCTGGCGCAGGAAGTCGAGCAGTTCGCCGCGGCGCTGCACGGCCTCGTCGATGGTCGGGTCGTTGCCCGGGCGGTAGGCGCCCATCAGGATGAGGTCGCGATTCTCCTCATAGGCCGCCCACAGCCGGCGATAATTGGCGGCGGCGGCGAGATGCGCGTCGTCCACGATGTCCGCCATCACGCGCGAGAGCGACTTGCCGACGTCGATCGCCGGGAAGATGCTCTGCTCGGCGAGCTGGCGGGAAAGCACGATATGCCCGTCCACGATGGCGCGGGCGGTGTCCACGATCGGGTCGTCCGTATCGTCGCCGTCGGCCAGCACCGTGTAGAGCGCGGTGATCGATCCGCCCGAGCGCATGTCCACGCCGGCGCGCTCGACGAGGCGCGGGATGAGCGAGAGGGCCGAGGGCGGATAGCCCTTCATCGCCGGCGGCTCGCCCAGCGACAGGCCGATCTCGCGCTGGGCATGGGCGCAGCGGGTGAGCGAATCGATGAGCAGCAGCACCTGCTTGCCGCGCGCGCGGAAATATTCGGCGATGGCGGTGGCGCGGGCGGCGGCGCGCAGGCGCAGCACCGGCGGATGATCGGCCGGCACCGCGACGACCACGCTCTTGCCGCGCATCGCGCCGCCGATCTTGGTCTCCAGAAAGTCGCTCACCTCGCGGCCGCGCTCGCCGATCAGCCCGGCGACGATGATGTCCGCCTCCGTGCCGGCGATCATCTGGCCCATCAGCACCGACTTGCCGACGCCCGAGCCCGCCATGATGGCGATGCGCTGGCCGCGCCCGGCGGTGAGCAGCGCATTGACCGCGCGCACGCCCAGGTCGAAGCGCTCAAGCACCCGCCCCTTGTCCAGCACATTGCCGCGCACGCCATTGAGCGGCCACTGGCCGTTGGCGAGCACCGGCCCCTTGCGGTCGAGCGGCTGGCCCATGGCGTCGATCACGCGGCCGATGAGGCCGTCGCCGACCTGCACCATGTTCGCCGCGCTGTCCGGCTCGACGCGCGCGCCATGCTCCAGCGGCGCGTCCTGATCGAGCGGCACCAGCACCGCGCGGGTGCCGCGAAAGCCCACCACCTCGGCACGCACCGGATGGCCGTCGGCGGCGCGGATGCGCGCGCCCGCGCCGATCGGGCGGGAGAAGCCGGTCGCCTCCAGCATGCCGGCGTCGAGGCCGATCAGCCGGCCGACATGGCGCGGCGCCCGGTTGGTGACCTGCATATGGTCGAGCAGCCTTGTGGCCTGGCCGAGGCGCGCCTGTCTCACAGCCGGCCCTCCATATCGTCCATCAGCGCCTTGAGGCGGGCGAGGCGCACGTCCGGCCCGTCCTCCACCCAGCCGTCGCTCGTGGCGAGCCGCACGCTGCCGCGCGGCAGGTCCGCATTGGGCGCGAGCGCCACGCCGATCCGCTCCATTTCGAGCAGCGGCAGGTCCTCGGGATTGACCTCGATCACGGCGCGAGACTCGTCGCTGTCGATGCAGGCGGCGACCGCCTCGCAGCGTGCGGTGAGCGTGGCCGCGTCGATCGGCACGTCGCCGATGATCTGGGTGACGAGGCGGATCACCGCCTCGGAAAGCAGGGCCGCCAGCGTTCCCTCGCCGGCCTCGGCCAGCAGGGTCATGGCGGCGGCCAGCTCGGCGCGGGCCGCATTGTCGCGCTCCAGCGCCGCGCGGGTGATGCGCTCGCCTTCCTGGAAGCCCTGCACGAAGGCCTCCTGCGCTGCCGCCTCGATGGGGTCGATCACCTCGACCGTTTCGGGCTCGACATGGGTCGGCGCGCCGGGATGGGTGACGTTCCAGGCACGCGAGCCGGGCTGCTCCTCGGCATAGAGGGTGCGGAAGCCGCCGCCCGCGCGGCCGACGCTGCCGAAATCGCCCCAGCCGTCCAGCCGCGTGGCCGCGCCGGTCTGCTGGCCGGACCAGATCCTAGACATAGTCGTCGCCCCGCCCGCCCAGCATGATGGTGCCTTCGTCCGCCATGCGGCGCGCCTCGGCGATGATCTGCTTCTGCGCCTCCAGCACCTCGGCCAGGCGCATCGGGCCGCGCTCCTCCATCTCGTCCTGGATGGACTGGGCGGCGCGCTGCGACATGCAGGCGAGGATCTTGGTGCGCAGCGTGTCGCTGGCGCCCTTGAGCGCCACCACCAGCACGGCATTGTCCACCGCGCGCATGAGCGTGCCCAGATTCTTGTCGGACAGCTCCAGCAGATTCTCGAAGATGAACATCTCGTCCTCGATCGACTGGGCCACCGCCTTGTCGCGCTTGTTCAACGCCTTGATGATGCGCTGCTCATGATCCTTGCGGACATTGTTCATGATCGCCGCCGCCTCGCTGGTGCCGCCGCGCTGCGTGGTCGATCCGCTGCGCCGCGCGTCCGAGCGGCTCTCGATCAGCGTCTCCAGCTCGTCGAGCGCCTCGACGCTCACTGGCCCCAGCGTCGCCACGCGATAGACCACATCCTCCTGGCATTCGGCCGGCAGCAATTGCAGCACCGCGCCCGCCGCCGCCGCATCCAGATGCGCCAGCACGATGGCCATGATCTGCGGATGCTCGATCTCGATGATCGCGGCGATCTCCGCCGGCTCCATCCATTTGAGCATGGCAAGCCTGGGGGATCGGGTGGGCGGGGTGATGCGGGCGAGCACATTGTCCGCCCGCTCCGGCCCCAGCGCCTTGTGCATGGCGCCGCGGATATGCTGGCTCGCGCCATAGCCGATGGTGGTGCGGCCCCTGGCCTTGGTCACGAAGCGGTCGAGCGCGGCATTGACTTCCTGCACCTCGACATCGGCCACTTCATACATGGCATAGCCGAGCTGGCGGACCTCTTCCGGCTCCAGCCGGGCGAGGATCTGCGCCGCCTCGTCCTCGTCGAACAGCATGAGCAGCACGGCGGCGGCGGCGCTGCCGCTCATCGGGCGCGCGAGGTCCGTGTCAGTCATCGGCCTTGGCTCCGTCCTTGAGGAGATCGCGCACGACCAGCGCGGCGCGATCCGGGTCCTGTTTCACGAAATTGCGGATGAGCGCGGCGCGGTCGGTATAGTCGTGCGTCGCCGAGATCATGTCGAGCGTGACCGGCTGGGCGGGATCGTGCGTGGCCGCGCGGCCCAGCTCGGCCCTGATCTCCTCGCCGAGCTGCTGCCCGCGCTCGACCTGCGCGTCGGCCTGCTGCGCCTTCACCGCCGACCAGCGCTTGAGCATGGGCCGGCCGATGCCGAAGAGCAGCAGCAGCGTCACCAGCAGCGCCGAGACGTTGCGCGCCACCAGCGGTACCCAGCTCGCCTCATACCAGGGCTGGTCGGCGCCCGGCGCGGCGGCGTCCACGAACTTGCGCGAGGAGAGCGCCACCACGTCGCCGCGCGTCTGGTCGAAGCCGATGGCGCCTTTCACCAGCGTCTCCAGCGCGGCGATCTCCTGCGGCGTGCGCGGCTTGCCGTCCGGCCCGTTGTCGAGCGCCACGGCGATCGACAGGCGCTTGACGGTGCCGACGGCGTCGCGCGTCACCGAGACCTCGCGGCCCAGCTCGAAATTGCGGTTGAAGGTCTCGGCGGTCTTGTAGGGCGGCATGCCGGGCGCGGCGGGCTCCTGCTGCTGCGTCGCCTGCTCCAGCGTGGGCGGCGGCGCGCCGGGGGCGGCCGGGTTGGGCGGCGGAGCGGCCTGGAGCGCGCCGGGAATGCCGCCCGGGCCACCGCCGGTGCCGCCATTGGCGTCCGCGTTCCAGGTGCCGGTCTCGCTGCGCAGCCGCGCCCCGTCCTGCGGATAGCTCTCGCGCGTGGCCTGCCGCTCGGCGAAATTCACCTCGGCATGGACCTCGGTCGAGAAGTTGCCGGCGCCCACGATCGGCGTCAGCAGCGCCGTCACCGCCTGGCGATAGCGATCCTCGATGCGCGACTGGATCTCGATCTGCCGGTCGGTGGCGGCGCCGTCGCCGGTCGTGCTGCTGAGCAGGCGGCCATTCTGGTCGACCACCGAGACCGATTCGGGCGCCATGTCCGGCACCGAGGAAGCGACGAGATGGACGATCGCCTCCACCTGGCTCTGCGACAGGGTGCGGCCGTTCGCCAGTTGCAGCATCACCGATGCGGTGGGCCGCGAGCGCTCGCGCAGGAAGATGCTGGGCGGCTCGACCGCCAGATGCACGCGGGCGGACCGCACCGCGTCGATCGCCTCGATGGTGCGGGCGAGGTCCAGCTCGCGCGCGGTGCGCAGCTTCTCGCCCTCGACGGCGCGGCTGGCGCCCATCGGCATGGCGTCGATCAGCGTGTCGCCGTCGGGCGCGCTCTTGGGCAGGCCCTGCGCGGCCAGCTTCATCTTGGCGTTGAAATAATCATCCTCGGAGACGGTGATGGCGCCGGTCGTCTTGTCGAAGCCATAGGCGATGCCGCCCTTGGTGAGCGCCTCGGCGACCGCCGCCTGATCGGCATCGGGCAGGCCGCGGAACAGGTCGCGCTGCGGCGGCTCGCGCAGCGCCAGCCAGGCGAGGCCGGCCAGCGCGACGACGGCGAGCAGGCCGACCATCGGCAGGCTGCGCTGCACGGCGGGCTGGCTCATGAAGCCGGTGAAGCGCAGCTTGAGGCTATCGAGGCCGCCGGCGGCAAAGGCGCCCGGCAAGGCCGGAAGGCCCGGTTGAACCGTCGCCTGACCGGCGGGCATGGGGGTGAGGTTGGCGTCGCTCATCTAGATCAAACCGGCATGCTCATGATGTCCTTGTAGGCGGACAGCAGTTTGTTGCGGACCTGGAGGGTCGTCTCGAAGCCGACCGACGCCTGTTGCTTGGCCAGCATCACGGCGGCGATATCGGTGGTGTCGCCGCGCTCGAAGGCGGAGGCGGCGTTTCCGGCATTGGCCTGCAGGCCGTTCACCTCCTGCACGGCGGCGCGCAGCGCCTGCGCGAAATCGGCGCCGCCCGCGCCCTGCGCCGCGCCTGCACCGCCGCTCCCGGCGACGTTGCTCGCGGCATCCTGGAGCGCGCTGTTGCGCTGGAGGATGGACTGGCGCAGCGCCAGCACATTATCGACGGACAATCCTGCCATGATCTTTCCTCCCCGCTCTAGAGCGCCATCGCCAGGTCACGCATCTCGGCGAGCCGGTAGCGCAGCGTGCGCTCGGAGATGCCGAGCCGGCGGGCGGCGCGGGCGCGGTGCCCGCCGGTGTCGCGCAGCGCGGCGCGGATCGCATCCATGGCCGAGGCCCGGGCGACGTCGTGCAGCCGCGCCGGCGCCGTGGTGGCAGCGGGCGCGAGCGGCGCGGGCGTGGAACGGCCGGCGGCGGGCGTGCCGCCGATGATGCTGAGGTCGCTCGCCTCGATCCCCTCGCCCTCGCGCAGTACGATGGCGCGCTGGAGCACATTGCCCAGCTCGCGGGCATTGCCGGGCCAGCCATGGGCGGCGAGCCGATCCATCGCGGCGGGGCTCGGCCAGGCGAATCCCGGCTGCGCGCCCTGGCCCTGACGGCGCAGCAGGAAGGTGGCGGTGATGGCGGCGATGTCGCCGGGCCGGGCGGCCAGCGGCTTGAGGTGCAGCGGCATCACGTTGAGCCGCCAGTAAAGGTCCGCGCGGAACCGGCCGGCCTCGGCCTCCACCGCCAGATCGCGGTTGCAGGCGGCGATGACGCGCACGTCGACCGGCACGGGATGGGTGGCGCCGACGGGCAGCACCTCGCCCTCCTGCAGTGCGCGCAGCAGCTTGGCCTGGAGGGCGAGCGGCAGCTCGGCGATCTCGTCGAGGAACAGCGTCCCGCCATTGGCGGCGAGGAACAGGCCGTCCGATGCCGCGGCGGCGCCGGTGAAGCTGCCCTTGCGATGGCCGAACAGCATGGCCTCCATCATCGTCTCGGGCAGCGCGGCGCAGTTGACCGCGATGAAGTCCTTGTCCGCGCGCGGGCTCATATCATGCAGGAAGCGCGCGATGCCTTCCTTGCCGGTGCCGGTCTCGCCCTGCACCAGCACGGTCGCCTCGCTGGCGGCGATGCGGCCGGCGAGGCGCATCAGCATGGCGCTGCTTTCGTCGCCCACCGCCGGCATGCGCGCGGGGCGCAGCGACTCGGCGATGAGCGCGAAGGCCATGGCCCTGTCCTGCGCATGGAAGGCGATTCGGGCCGGGAAGCCGTTGGCCGCCGGCATCAGCCGGGGGGCGCCGGGACGCCACTCGATCAGGATGTCGCGGCAGTTGGCATGGGCGATCTCCTCGGCGAGGAGGATGCGCGGCGTGCCCTTGCCGCGCGGCGTGTCCGGCGCGACGATGCGCGCGGTGAAGCAGGCAGTCTCCAGCCACGCCTCCAGATCCGGCAAAAGCCGGTGGACGCGCTGGCTCATGTCGACAGGCAACATGGTCAGTCCCCGATTTTCCGGTCCTCCGCTCCCCCGAGCCGAGTCCCCCCTTCGATGCCTGTCATGTCGCGGAAATTGCTTAGCATATGGTTAATCACGGCCGGGTCTTGCCGCCTTGCCGGCAATGATCTGCCGCTCCTCCTTCCCCGCCGGGGCGGCTGCCGGGGGAATGTCCCGGGATTCCGGGAGAATCCGGGCGGGCCGCCGCCTGTCGCCGGAAATTTTCGCCATGCCCTTAAAGTTCCGCCGCGCCGGCCGTTCTGGAGGTTCGAGGCCGCAACCGCCTGATGGGGCAGCGACCCGAATAGAAAGCGGGAAAGGGAATTCACATGACTGTTATCGCGTCCAATATTTCTGCCATTCGCGCTCAGAACGCCTCGGTCCAGGCCGAAAAGGGCCTGTCGCAGGCGATGGAGCGCCTCTCCACGGGCAAGCGCATCAACTCCGCCAAGGACGATGCCGCCGGCCTCGCCATTTCCACCAAGATGAACGCGGAAGTCCGCGGCCTCACCGCTGCACGCCGCAACGCCAATGACGGCATCTCGCTGGCGCAGACCGCCGAGGGCGCGCTGGGCGAAGTCTCCAACATGTTGCAGCGCATGAAGGAACTGTCTGTCCAGTCGGCAAACGGCACCAACGACGACATCGCGAAGGACAATATCAAGGCGGAGCAGGAGCAGCTCGCCCAGCAGATCGTCAAGATCGTGCAGACCAGCAAGTTCAATGGCGTGACATTGTTCCAGGGCACCGGCGGTGATGCAGACACCAACGTCGCGGGCACCAACGACGTCGGCATCCAGGTCGGCACCGGCAGCGGCGACAAGATCACGATCAGCATCGCCAATCTCGGCGAGGATGACACGGCTACCAACGCCCTCTCCAACGTGATCAATGTCGATTTCGATCTCACCGCCTACGACCCGACGGACGAAAGCACTTGGGCGTTCAACACGGCCGCCACTCTGGAAAATCTTGACGGCGCACTGGATCAGATCTCCAAGAGCCGCGCCAATCTCGGTGCCGTGCAGAGCCGCCTCGACTCGACGATCAACAATCTGAGCACGACGATCACCAATCTGGGTGACGCCAAGTCGCGCATCGAGGATGCGGACTTCTCCGAGGAATCGACGGCGCTCGCCAAGAACCAGATCCTCAGCCAGGCCTCCACGGCGATGCTCGCCCAGGCCAACCAGAGCCAGCAGGGCGTGCTGAGCCTGCTCCGCTAAGCGGCAGGACCCTCATCGGCCGGCGGCGGTCCTGGTCCACCGTCCCGGCTGTCTGGCCCCCGGCAGTCAACAGTCCCCGATATGCCGGGGGTCAAACCTTCGATACGGACCAAACCCGAAAACCCCCGTCCCCCGACGGGGGTTTTCTTTTTTGGGGGGGCGGTGCGCGCGACGTCCGACGCGGTCAGCCGGGTGCGGGTGCAGCTGGAGGCTGTCCTGTTCAAATAGAGTCGTGCTCCTGCGAAGGCAGGAGCCCAGGGCGGTAAGGCTCTGCTCATGCGCCCTGGGCTCCTGCCTTCGCAGGAGCATATGCCGGTTCAATATGAACAGGACAGCCTCTAAGCTCGCCACCCCTCCCGTGGCCGTGACATGCCGGATTGCCGGAAACGCCGAGAGCGCGCCCGTTCAATCACAGACCCGGAAGCGCAACCTCGGCCGACCGCGCGCGCTCAGCCCTCGAGCTGCTTCTGCAGCGCGCGGATGTCCGCATCCATGTCCGGATTGTCGAGCCGCATGGCCTCGATGGTCCGCACCGCGTGGATCACGGTCGAGTGATCCCGCCCGCCGAACACGCGGCCGATCTCGGGCAGTGAGCGGGGGGTCAGCTTCTTGGCGAGATACATGGCCACCTGGCGCGGCCGCGCCACGGCCCGCGCCCGGCGGCGCGAGCGCATCTCCGAGGCGTCGATACGGTAATGCGCCGCGCACAGCTTCTGGATCTCGTCGATGGTGATGCGCCGCACCCCGGCGCGCATCGCCTCGGCCAGCATGGACTGGGCCAGCTCGACCGTGATCGCCTTGTCGACGAGCTGGGCATAGGCGACCAGCTTGTTGAACGCGCCTTCCAGCTCGCGGATGCTGGTGCGGATCGAGCGGGCGAGCAGGTCGATCACCTCGTCCGGCACCATGATCGGTGCCGCCGCCGCGCGCCGGGCCTCCAGAATCTTCAGGCGCAGCTCAAGCCCGGCCGGCTGGATGTCCGCCACCAGCCCGCCGGCGAGGCGCGAGAGGATGCGCGGATCGACCGCGCCCAGCTGCTGCGGCGCCCGGTCGGCGGTGATGACGATGCGCGCGCCGGTGTCGATCAGCTCGTTGATCGTGTGGAGGAACTCCTCCTGCGTCGGCCCCTTGCCGGCGATGAACTGGATATCGTCGACCAGCAGCATGCGCGCGGCGCGCAGCCGCGCCTTGAACGCCATAGTGTCGTTGGCGCGGATCGCTCCCACGAACTCGGTCATGAAGCGCTCGGCCGACATGTAGAGGATCGGCGCGCCGTTCGTCTCCGCGCCCGGCGTCTCGCCATAGGCGGCGGCGATGGCGTGCAGCAGGTGGGTCTTGCCGAAGCCGGTCGGGCCGTGGATGAACAGCGGGTTGAAATGCGGGCGGGCCGGCGCGGCCATGGCCTTGGCCGCCGAGCAGGCCAGCATGTTCGAATCGTCCGTCATGAAGCTGGCGAAATCGTGGCGCGGCGCGAACCGGCCGGCGGCGGCGCGCGGCGCGGGCAAGGGCGCGGCGGCCTGCGCGCTCATGGCGTTTGGCATCGGCGCCGGGCGCGGCGCCAGCGCGACCGTCTCCGGCGCGCCCCGCCCGCGCACGATCCGCACGTCGCGCACGCCGGCATCGGCCGCGCGCCAGGCCAGCGCCAGATGGGTCGCGAAATTGCTGCTCACATAGCTGGCCGAGAATTCGGACGGGGCGACCATCTCGAGCGTGCCGGTGACAGCGCACAGCTCGCCGAGCGCCAGCGGGCGAATCCACTGCTCGAACGCCCGCACGCCGAGCGACCGCCGGAAGCCGGCGCGAATCGCCTCCCATGCCTGCATCAGGGCGGCGCGGTCCGGCACGCCCTCGGCCGCCATATCCTCGATCTCCTCCCCAAGCCGCTCGTCGCGGCGCTGCTGACCAACCTTCTGCTTCATCGTCGCGTCACGAACCCCACTTCAATCCATAACCGCGCCAGTTCCGCGCAGGACAGCGGGCGGACAAAACCACTCCCCACGGGAACCGGTTGGATCCCATGCCTGCCTCGCTGAATCTCGCATGCTATGCCGGGCCATGAGTCGAGACCCGTCTGTCCCGAGTTAGTGACAGCCCCCGCCCCCCCGATCAAGGCCGCCCCCTGTCAAAAATATGAAATAAAGAACTTGACCTAGGGATTCCAGCGACATCGGTCGAAATGCCGTTATTTTCTTTGTTTTTCATGAGTTTATCTTGGAAGCGCGACCGAGTGCATTTTGCTCATGCAGTGCGAATCGTCATGAATCCGGGCATTCGTCGCCAGGTTTCACCGCCGTTAAGCAGACGCCTGGAAGGGCGCCCCGGGGCGGCGGCGGGCGCCTGGCTCACCGGCGCCCGCGCGCCATGCCGTCCGGGCGCGAATCGATCCGGCCGGCCCGGACCATGCGCCGAGGCCGGAGGTCCGCCTGCCGCCGCCCGCCTGCCGGCCGGACCCGCTTCGGCCTGCCTCGCGAATCAGTCCGCCGCGCCGGCCCCTTCGGTCCGGGATGCGTCGGCGTCCGGCGCTGCGCCCGCCTCGTCCGCCGCCCGATCCCGCGCTTGCCCCTTGCGGCGGCGCAGATTGGCCCGCAGCGCCTCGGCCAGGCGCCGCGCGCGCTCGTTTTTGTCCTCGCTCATGGCGCCGGCCTAGCGAATCGCGCGCCGGGACCGCAAGTCGCCTTGACAAATCCGCCATGGCAGGGCCATAGGCGCGGCCTTGCCGGCGACCGGGTCCTGCCCGAGGCGGCCGTGCTGCCGTAGCTCAGTGGTAGAGCGCATCCTTGGTAAGGCTGAGGTCGTGAGTTCAATCCTCACCGGCAGCACCATTTGTCCCGCCGGAGGGCGAGGCCCGCTCGCCCGCGGGTCCATATGCCGGCAAGGGGCCGGCCGGGAATGGGGTCTCCCGTAAAACCGCGACGATGCCGATGACTCCTGCGACACGCGCGCCGCTCCGCGGCGCGGGCAGGAGGCATATATGGGGTATATCGTCGTCTTCATCGGAGCGGGTCTCGGCGGCATGCTGCGCCATCTGGTCGGCTGGGCCGCGCTGCGGCTGCTGGGGCCGGGCTTCCCCTATGGCACGCTCGCCATCAACATTGTCGGGTCGGGGCTGATGGGGCTGACCGTCGCGGTGCTGGCACGGTTCGATCTGCCGGGGCAGACGCTGCGGCTGTTCCTCACCACCGGCATCCTCGGCGGCTTCACCACCTTCTCGACCTTCTCGCTGGACAGCGTGACCCTGTGGGAGCGCGGCGAGACGGGCGCCGCCATATTCTATGTGCTGGCCAGCCTGACCCTCTCGCTTGGCGCCCTGTTCGGCACGATGCTGCTGGCGCGCGGCTGGGGCGGATAAGGCGCTCCTGGCTCACACCGCCGCGCCGAGCAGGCGGCCGATGCCTGCCGTCAGCGCCATGGCGAGCGCGCCCCAGAAGGTCACGCGCAGCACCGCTCGCGCCGGCGCCGCGCCGCCGGTCGCCGCGCCGATCCAGCCGAGCAGCGCCAGGCACAACAGCGAGCCGGCCGCCTCGCCCGCCACCAGCCACGGCATCGGCAGCAGCGCCGCCAACGCGAGCGGGGCGAATGCGCCGGCCGTGAAGGTCGCGGCGGACGCAAGCGCGGCGGTGATCGGCCGCGCGGCGGTCAGCGCGGTGATGTTCAGCTCCTCGCGCGCATGCGCCGCCAGCGCGTCATGGGCGGAGAGCTGCTCGGCCACGGCCCGCGCCGTCGCCGGCTCGACCCCGCGGCCCATGTAGAGGGCGGTCAGTTCGTTCAGCTCGAAGGCGGGATCGCTGGCCAGCTCGCGTCGCTCGATGGCGAGATCGGCATGCTCGGCATCGGCCTGCGAGCTGACCGAGACATATTCGCCCGCCGCCATGGACATGGCGCCCGCCACCAGTGCCGCCCCGCCCGCGACCAGGATCGCCTCGCGTCCCGCCCCGGACGCCGCCACGCCCATGACGAGGCTGGCGGTCGAGACGATGCCGTCATTGGCGCCCAGCACCGCCGCGCGCAGCCACCCGCCGCGCATCGAGCGATGCGTCTCGCGATGTCCGTGCCTGCTCATATCGGCGCGCCTCCCTGTCGTCCCAGAAAATCAACGGCTAGAGCGTCGCGCCTTAAATCTGATCCATCGACGTAGGAATGATCCCGATTTAACGCACGAGGCTCCAGTGATGGGGCGGGGCCGCCCTTGCGGACGGAAGGGGATAGGAAACCCCGCCCGCCTCAGCCCCGGGCCTGCGCCGCCTTCACCTTCGCCCGATAGGCATGGAGCAGCGGCTCGGTATAGCCGTTGGGCTGTTCCACCCCCTCGAACACCAGCGCCCGCGCCGCCTGCAGCGCCAGGCTTTCGGGATGGCCGGCCATGGGGCTGTAGAGCGGATCGCCGTCATTCTGCGCGTCCACCTTGGCCGCCATCTTCTCGAATGCCGCGTCCACCTGTTCCTTCGTGCAGACGCCGTGCAGCAGCCAGTTGGCGATATGCTGGGAGGAGATGCGCAGCGTCGCGCGGTCCTCCATCAGGCCGATATCGTTGATGTCGGGCACCTTGGAACAGCCGATGCCCTGATCCACCCAGCGCACCACATAGCCCAGGATGCCCTGGGCGTTGTTCTCCAGCTCCTCGCGCACCTCCTGCTCGGACCAGTTGGTGCCGGGCGAGACGGGGACGGTGAGCAGCGCCGCCAGCGGCGCTACCGGCTCGGCCCGGCGCGCGGCCTGGCGGGCGTGCACGTCCACGTCATGATAATGGGTGGCGTGCAGCGTCGCGGCGGTGGGCGAGGGCACCCAGGCGGTGTTGGCGCCGGTCATCGGATGGCCGATCTTCTGCGCCAGCATGTCCGCCATGCGATCGGGCGCCGCCCACATGCCCTTGCCGATCTGCGCCCGGCCGGCGAAGCCGCAGGCGAGGCCGATCTGCACATTGCGGTCCTCATAGGCCTTGATCCAGTCGGCGCTCTTCATGTCGCCCTTGCGGATCATCGGCCCGGCCCGCATGGAAGTGTGCATCTCGTCGCCCGTGCGGTCGAGGAAGCCGGTGTTGATGAACACCACCCGGTCCTTCACCGCATGGATGCAGGCCGCCAGATTGGCCGAGGTGCGCCGCTCCTCGTCCATCACGCCCACCTTCAGCCGGTGGCGTTCCAGCCCCAGCAGATCCTCGATTCCGTCGAACAGGTCGTTGGTGAAGGCGCACTCGTCCGGTCCATGCATCTTGGGCTTGACGATGTAGATGCTGCCCGTGCGGCTGTTCCGGAACCGGCCTTGCCCTTTGAGGTCATGCAGCGCGACGAGGCTGGTGACGATGCCGTCGAGAATGCCTTCCGGCGCATCGCCGCCATCGCCCAGGCGAATCGCCGGCGTGGTCATGAGATGGCCGACATTGCGCACGAACAGGAGGCTGCGGCCCTTGAGTGCCACGTCCGCCCCGTCCGGCCCGGTGAAGACCTTGTCCGGCTCCAGCGCGCGGGTCATGGTCCGCCCACCCTTCTCGAAGGTCGCTTCGAGATCGCCCTTCATCAGGCCCAGCCAGTTGGCATAGGCGGCCACCTTGTCCGCCGCGTCCACCGCCGCGACCGAATCCTCCAGATCGACGATGGTGGAGAGCGCTGCCTCCAGAATCACGTCGGCGAGGCCGGCGGGATCGTCCTTGCCGATGGGATGATCCTGGTCGAACACCAGTTCGATATGCAGGCCGTTGTGGCGGAACAGCCGGCTCCTGCCGCTCTCGCCGACATATTGCGCCGGGTCCCTGAGGGCGATGGTGCCGGCGGGATCGCTCAGGTCCGCCCAGCTTCCGGACGCGAGCGGCACCGCCCGGTCCAGGAACGCCTTGGCCCAGCCGATCACCTGCGCGCCGCGCGCCGCGTCATAGCCCCTGCCGGCGGGTGCGCCGGGGATCGCGTCCGTGCCGTAGAGCGCGTCATAGAGGCTGCCCCAGCGCGCATTGGCGGCATTGAGCAGGAAGCGCGCGTTGAGCACCGGCACCACCAGCTGCGGCCCGGCCATGGTGGCCAGCTCCGCGTCCACATTGTCCGAGCCGATCTCGAACGGCGCCGGCTCGTCCACCAGATAGCCGATCTCGCGCAGGAAGGCCTGATAGTCCGCCATGTCGATCGGCTTGCCGGCGCGCGCCTCGTGCCAGGCGTCGATCTGCGCCTGCAAGGCGTCGCGCGTCTCCAGCAGCGCCTTGTTGCGCGGGGCGAAGCGCGCGAAGATGTCCGCCGTGCCGCGCCAGAAGGCATCCGCGTCCAGCCCCGTGCCGGGCAGCGCCTGCGTCTCGATGAATTCAGCCAGTTCCCGCGCGACCGAGAGGCCGGCCCGCTCCACGTGTCTGTTCATGCCGTCTCTCCCGCTCAACCCTGTGCCGCGAGGCCGGCCGCCGCGATGCCGGCGAGCGCTGCGGTCTCGTCATTGTCGGAGGTGTCGCCGGTGACGCCGACCGCGCCGATCGGCGTGCCGGCCGCGTCCACCAGGATCACGCCGCCCGCGGCCGGGATCACCGGATGCGGCGCGGATGCGGCGAAGGCGCCGATGAACCAGGGCCGCTCCACCGCCATGTCGCCCACCTTGCGCGAGGAGACGCCCAGCGCCAGCGCGCCGGCCGCCTTGCCGATGGCGATCTGCGCGCGGGCGAAGGAGGCGCCGTCCTGTCGCTGGAAGGCGATGAGGTGCCCGCCCGCGTCCACGACGGCGACGCTGAGCGGCTTGAGGCCCAGCGCGCCGCCTTTCTCGAACGCTCCGGCAATCACGGCATTGGCCTGATTGAGGCTGATCTGGCTCATCTTGTCTCCCTCCTGTTCCTGTGCGGCGCGTGGCATTGCGCTGGTCGTCTCATGCATCCCGGCCTAGTCTCCGCCGGGCCGGAGGGCAATGGTTCGAATTCTCACGATTGCAGGATCGGCGCCTGCGTCAAGCGGGGTGCACAAGCCGGAGGAATGGATTAAGGGGCCGCCATTCCCGCGCAGACAAGCCCGAAAGACAAGAGGACGCCATGACCGACGCCAGCCTGATCGCCACCATCGACGCCGCCTGGGAGGACCGCGCCGATATCGGCCTCACCACGATGGGCGACGTGCGCCTCGCGGTGAACAAGGCGCTCGCCCTGCTGGACAGCGGCGAGGCCCGCGTCGCCGAGCCGACAGGAAATGGCTGGCAGGTCAACCAGTGGCTCAAGAAGGCGGTGCTGCTTTCCTTCCGCCTCAACGACAATGCGCTGATCGACAATGGTCCGGGCGCCGGCCACTGGTGGGACAAGGTGCCGAGCAAATTCTCCGGCTGGACGCAGGCGGAGTTCCGCGCCGCCGGCTTCCGCGCGGTGCCGGGCAGCATCGTGCGCGCCGGCAGCCACATCGCCCGCAACGTGATCCTGATGCCCAGCTTCACCAATATCGGCGCCTATGTGGGCGAGGGCACGATGGTCGACACCTGGGTGACGGTCGGCAGCTGCGCGCAGATCGGCCGCAACGTCCATCTCTCCGGCGGCGTCGGCATCGGCGGCGTGCTGGAGCCGCTGCAGGCCGACCCGGTCATCATCGAGGATGATTGCTTCATCGGCGCCCGCTCGGAAGTGGTCGAGGGCGTGCGCGTGGGCCAGGGCAGCGTGCTCTCCATGGGCGTGTTCATCGGCCAGTCCACCAAGATCGTCGACCGCGCCACGGGCAAGGTCTTCATGGGCGCGGTGCCGCCCTATTCGGTGGTCGTCCCCGGCGCCCTCCCCGGCAAGCCCCTGCCCGACGGCACGCCCGGCCCGAGCCTCTACTGCGCCGTGATCGTTAAGACGGTCGACGCGCAAACTCGCGCCAAGACGGGGATCAACGACCTGCTGCGGGATTGAGGGGAAGGGGGGCCGCGCGTGCATTCCATTTCCCCTCGCCATCGCGGCACCCTATATCTCCTCCATGCCATCTCCCAGAAAGCCCGCCCGCGTGAAGCCGGCCGGTCTCCCGACCCGCCAGCAGGTGCTGGATTTCATCGCCGCGTCCGACCAGCCGGCCGGCAAGCGGGAGATCGCGCGCGCCTTCGGGCTCAAGGGCAATGAGAAGATCGCGCTGAAAGCCCTGTTGCGGGACATGGCGGACGAGGGGCTGATCGACATCGGCCCGGCGCGCGCCTTCCACCAGATGGGCGGCGTGCCCAAGGTGACCGTGCTGCGCGTGATCGACACCGAGGGCGCGCAGGTGATCGCCGTGCCGGAGCGCTGGGAGGCGGAGGGGCATCCCATCCCGAAACTGCGCGTCATCGAGCGCGGTCGGCGGGGCGCGCTGGGCGTGGGCGACCGCATCCTGGCGCGCACCGAGCAGGCCGGGCAGGGCTGGGTCGCGCATCCCATGAAGAAGCTCGCGGGCGCCGCCGAGCAGATGCTGGGCGTGGTGGCCAAGGACGAGCGCGGCAAGCCCGTGCTGCGCCCCGTCGACAAGCGCATCCGCTATGAGACAGCCATCAGCGACCTGGGCGATGCGGCGCCGGGCGACCTCGTCCTCGCCGAGAAGAGCGGCCGCCCGCCCCGCGTCACCGCGCGCGTGACCGAGGTGCTGGGCGATCCCTTCCAGCCGCGCAGCTTCAGCCTCATCGCCATCCACAAGTTCGGCATTCCGCATGAATTCCCGCAGGAGGCGGAGGAGGAGGCGGCCAAGGTCCACGACCTGCCGCTCCATGCCGAAGACCGTGAGGACCTGCGCCATCTGCCCATCGTCGCCATCGATCCGGTCGATGCGCGCGACTTCGACGATGCCGTCTGGGCCGCGCCGGATGACGATCCCGCCAATGCGGGCGGCTTCCGGGCGATCGTCGCCATCGCGGACGTGAGCTATTATGTCCGGCCCGGCTCGGCGCTGGACCGGCAGGCGCGCAAGCGCGGCAACAGTGTCTATTTCCCCGACCGCGTCGTGCCGATGCTGCCGCACGCCCTCTCCTCTGACATGTGCTCGCTGCGCGCCGGCGAGGATCGCGCGGCCATGGCCTGCCACCTGATCGTGGACCGGCACGGCAAGGTGACCGGCTGGCGCTTCACCCGCGCCGTCATCCGCGTGGCCGCCAATATCCCCTATGAGCAGGCGCAGCTCGCGATCGACCATGCCGAGGGCCGGCCCGGCCCCAACATCGCCGATCCGCGTTTCGATCCGCTGATGGTCAACCGGCTGGTCACGGAGAATCTGGTCGAGACCGCCCTCAAACCGCTTTGGGCCTGCTGGCGGCTGCTGGAGAAGGCGCGGCAGGCCCGCGCCCCGCTGGAGCTGGACCTGCCCGAGCGCCGGGTGGTGCTGGACGAGGCGGGCCGCATCACCAGCATCGCCGTGCGCGAGCGGCTCGGCGCGCACCGGCTGATCGAGGATTATATGATCGCCGCCAATGTCGCCGCCGCCAAGGCGCTGGAGGCGAAGAAGGCCCCGGTCATGTACCGCATCCACGAGCCGCCAAGCCGCGAGAAGCTTGCCGCGCTCAAGGATTATCTGGACACGTTCGACATTCCGCTGGCGCTCGGGCAGGTCATCACGACCAAGACCTTCAACCGGATCATCGAGCGCGTGCCGGACGATGCCGCTGCCCGCCCGCAGATCATGGAGCAGATCCTGCGCAGCCAGACGCAGGCCTATTACGGCCCGCGCAATCTCGGCCATTTCGGCCTGGCGCTGGGCAGCTACGCCCATTTCACCTCGCCGATCCGCCGCTATGCGGACCTGCTGGTGCATCGCGCGCTGGTCGGCGCCCATGATCTCGAGCTGCCGGCGCCGAAGGACAAGGCGATCCAGAAGCAGACGCGCCTGTCATCCGAGGACATCGCCGACCTCGCGCCCATCGGCGAGCGGATCAGCCAGTATGAGCGCCGCGCCATGGAGGCCGAGCGCGAGACGATCGACCGTTATGTCGCCGCCTATCTCTCCGCCCATGTCGGCGAGATCATGGCCTGCCGCATCACCGGCGTGCAGAGCTTCGGCTTCTTCGCCACGGTCGAGGAACTGGGCGGCGACGGGCTGGTGCCCGTCTCCACGCTGGGGGCCGAGCGCTTCTTCTACGATGAGGTGCATCAGGCGCTGGAAGGCGAGCAGTCGGGCGAGCGCTATGCGCTGGGCGACCGCATCGACCTGCGCATCGCGCAATCCGATCCGGTGAGCGGCGCGCTGCGCTTCGAGTTGCCGGAGGGCGCGAGCCACGTGCCCATGCGCGCGGATCGCCGCCGCCCCGGCGCGGGTCGGACGGCGGGGCGGCCGGGCCGCCCATCCAATATCCGCCACACAAGCAGCCGGCGCGGCCCCGTCAAGCGGCGCTGAGGCCGGCCGCCGCCGGCCGCCGGTGCGCCGCGATGCAGGAGAGGACGCTCAGCACCACCAGCGCGAAGGCGGCCACCTCCAGCAGGCTCGGCAGCCGCTGCTCCCACAGGAAGCCGTAGCTGAGCGCGAACAGCGTCTCGAACAGGATCATCTGGCCCACCATGGTGAGCGGCAGCAGGCGGCTCATCCGGTTCCACAGCGCATTGCCCACGATCGAGCAGAGCAGCGCCACGCCCACCGACACGCCGGCGAACCGGAGCCAGGCCGCGCCCGCATGGTGCAGCGGCTCGAAGGCGAGCGTCAGCGGCACCAGCGCCAACGCCTGCGCGCCGGTGACGAGGCCGGTCAGCAGGTTCCAGTCCTGCACGGAGACATGGGGCAGGCGCGCCAGGCAGCGGCTGTTGCCCACCGCAAAGGCGGCCCAGGCGGCGAGCGCGCCGATCGCGCAGGCAAGGCCGAGGATGGGTGCGGCGGACGCGGGCGCCGCCAGCGCCTGCCAGCCGATGCAGAGCGCGCCCGCGCCGCACAGCAGCAGCGAGGGCGCCAGCGCGGCGAGCGTCACCGCGCCCCGGTCCCGGCTCCCTACGATCGTCACCGCGACCGGCAGGAAGCCGATGACCAGCGACGTCATCGCGATCCCGCCCGTCTGCACGGCGGTGGAGAGCAGGATATAATAGAGCGTGTTGCCGGCGAGGGCGAGCCAGGCGAGCGCGATCCACTCGCGTCGCCCCAGCCCGGCGGCGAGCGTCCGCCAGCGCGGCGCGACCAGCAGTGCGGAGAACAGGCCGTAGGCGAGATAGCGGCCGATGGCGAGCTGCAGCGGCGTGAAGGCGCGCGCCAGCTCGGGCGCGAGGAAGACGAGGCCCCAGAGCGCCCCCGCGCCCATGCCGCAGGCGATGCCGGTCGCGGTGCGGTTGCTGCCGTCCATAATCGTCTCCTCACGGTCGAGGCGCGGCTCCTAGCATCGCGGCGGCGAGCGTTGCGCTCTTGATTGGCCCTCCAAATGCAACAAAAACTCGCCCATGGCCCGATCGACTCCCAACAGACCCCGCCCGCTCGACAGTTTCGACCGCGCGATCCTGCGCCTCCTCCAGCGCGACAACCGCATGCCGCAGCGCGCCATCGCGGAGGCGGTGAACCTCTCGGCCGCCGCCGTGCAGCGCCGCGTCGCCGCCATGGAGCGGGACGGCGTCATCGCGCGCAACGTGGCGATCGTGGACACGCGCGCGGCGGGGATGACCATCACCGCCATCGTCGAGGTGCATCTGGTGGACGAGCGGCCGCCCACCGTGGAGCGCGCCCGGGCGATGTTCCGCGCCGCGCCCGAGGTGCAGCAATGCTATTATGTGACCGGCGGCATCAGCTTCGTGCTGGTCATCGTCTCGCCCGACATGCCTGCTTATGAAGCGAGCACCCGGCGCCTCTTCTCGGAGAATGACGCGGTCGCCAGCTTCCGCAGCCTGATCGCGCTCGATCGGCTCAAGACCGGCTGCGAGATCATGATACCGTGAGCGGAGATGCCTCCGCCCCCTATTCGTGATGTCGCCCGAAGTCCGGCGCCGCGTCGTCCTGCCCCTGCTCGATGATTGAGCGGCGGATGGCGCGGGTCTTGGTGAAATGGTCGAACAGCGTGTCGGCATCGCCCCAGCGGATCGCGCGCTGGAGCTGGGTCAGGTCCTCGGTGAAGCGCTGGAGCATCTCCAGCACCGCCTCCTTGTTGGCGAGGAACACGTCGCGCCACATGGTGGGATCGGACGCCGCGATGCGGGTGAAGTCGCGGAAGCCGCCGGCCGAATATTTGATGACCTCGCTGCGCGTCACATCTTCCAGATCGCTGGCCGTGCCGACGATCGTGTAGGCGATGATGTGCGGCAGGTGGCTGGTGACGGCGAGCACCAGATCATGATGCGCCGGGTCCATCTGATCGACATTGGCGCCGATCCGCTTCCACAATTCCTCGACACGGGCGACGGCGATGGGATCGGTGCCGGCGGGCGGTGTCAGGATGCACCAGCGACCCCTGAAGAGAGTCGCGAAGCCCGCTTCCGGCCCGCTATTCTCCGTGCCCGCGACCGGATGGGCCGGCACAAGCGCCACATCGGGCAGCACGGCGCGGATCGCGGCGATGACGCTTTCCTGACAGGAGGCGACCTCCGAGAGGATCGCATCGGCGGGCAGGTCGGGCGCGATGGCGGCGGCGGCGGCGGCCATGGCGCCGGGCGGCACGCAGAGCACCACCAGATCGGCGTCGATCACCGCCGCGCCGGGCGTGTCGGTCACATCGTCGCACAGGTCGATGCGCCGGGCGGTCTCGCGCACCGCCGCGCTCGCATCATGGCCGGTCACGCGCACCGTGGGCAGGTCGGCGCGGATGGCGCGCGCCAGCGACGAGCCGATGAGGCCGAGGCCGATGACGGCGATGCGCGAGAAGGGCAGCATCAGGCGCCGACGATGCGGCGCAGCGCCGCGATGACGCCCATCATCTCCGCTTCCGTGCCGATGGTGATGCGCAGGCCATGGGCCAGCCCCTGCCCCGGCAGCCAGCGCACGATATAGCCGGCGTCCATCAGGCCCTTATAGGCCGTCTCGGCGCTCACATCGCCCTCGAACAGGACGAGGCTGAAATTGGCCTTGGAGGGGACGGCGCGCAGCCCCTTGTTGGAGAGCGCCGCGATCTCCGCCTCGAAGCGGGCGCGCCACTCGCGATTGTGCCGGTAGCTGCGCTCGATGAAGTCCTTGTCCTCCAGCGCCGCCACCGCCGCCCGCGCCGAGCCGATGCTGTAGGCGAAGGGCTGGCGGATGCGATACATGGCGGCGATCACCTCCGCGCTCGCATAGCCCCAGCCGATCCGCGCGGCGGCGAGACCGAAGATCTTGGAGAAGGTGCGCGTCACCAGCACATTGGGCGCGGTGCGGGCCAGCGCCAGCCCGCCATCGTCATCCTCGGGATCGAGATATTCGGTATAGGCCTGATCCAGCACCAACAGCACATGGCGCGGCAGCGCGGCGTGCAGCCGGGCGATCTCCGCGCGGCTGGAATAGGTGCCGGTGGGATTGTTGGGATTGGCGATGAAGATGAGCCGCGTGCGGTCCGTCACCCGCGCGAGGATGGCGTCCACGTCCGTTGCATAATCCTTGTCCGGCGCGACCACGGGCGTCGCGCCCACCCGGCGCGTGGCGATCGGGTAGACGGAGAAGCCGTAGCGCACATAGATGATCTCGTCGCCCGGCCCGGCAAAGGCGCCGGCGGCCATGTGCAGCACTTCGTCCGAGCCGGTGCCGGTGACGATCCGCGCGGGGTCGAGCCCGTAATGCGCGCCCAGCGCCTCGCGCAGCTCGACCGTGTCCGCGTCCGGATAACGCTCCAGGCACTCGCCCGCCGAGACGAAGGCGGCGCGGGCCGCCGGCGAGGTGCCGAGCGGATTCTCGTTGGAGGAGAGCTTGCTCACCTGCCGGCCGTCGTCGGTCTTCGACTTGCCCGCCACATAGGGGGCGATGGCCATGATCCAGTCCTTGGGAACCGGGGCGGCGGCTGGGGTGCTGTCCTGCGTCATGGCCTGCGCCTTAGCGAGGCGCGGCGCGCTTGGCAAAGGTGGGGCGGATGTTGGTTGCCGCGCTACCCGAAGCCCGTTTGCGACGGGAGGCGATAGCCGCCCCATTCAGCGCTCCATGTGCGCCTGTACAGGCAGGAGCCAGAGCGGCTATGGACGGCTCTCATACGCCCTGGGTTCCTGCCTGCGCAGGAACATGGCAGCGCTCAATCCCCAGCTCCATCCTCGATGGCGTGCATGTCCGCGTCCGAGAAGCCGAAATGATGGCCCGCCTCATGCACGATCACATGCGCGATCAGCTCCTCCAGCGCCACGCCGGTCTCGACCCATTCGTCGAGCAGCGGGCGGCGGTAGAGGCGGATGACGGAGGGCAGGTCGCCCGAGGCCCACAGGCTCTGCTCGGCCAGCGAGCGGCCTTCATAGAGGCCGGACAGCTCCCACGGGTCCTCGATACCGAGATCGGCCAGCACCGCCTCGTCGGCAAATTCCTCGATGCGGATGGCGACGCCCTCCAGATGCGCGCGGAACAGCGGCGGCATGGCGGCGATCGCCTGCCGGGCAAGGGCTTCCAGCGCGGCGGCATCGGGCGCGTGCAGCATCGGCTCAGCGGCGCCCCAGCGGATCGAGCGCGGAGCGGGCCTTGTGGACCGTGCGCGGCGTCATGGCCTGCAAGGCGGCGATGCGCTTCTGCGTGGCCGGATGGGTGGAGAACAGCTCGGATACCTGCGTCGGCACGATATAGAGCTGCGCGGCCGCCGGATTGTGCGCGGCGGCCTGCGTGGGCACGCGCCGCGCCGCCTCCGCGATCCGCGCCAGCGCCGAGGCGAGCGCGCCGGGATTGCCGCTGATCTCCGCGCCGGCCCGGTCCGCGCCATATTCGCGCGTGCGGCTGATCGCCATCTGCACGATCATCGCGGCGAAGGGCGCCACCAGCACGGCGAGGATGCCGGCCAGCGCATGGCCGCCATTGCCGTTGCCGCCCCGGAAGAACAGCGCGAAATTGGCGATCATCGAGATGGCGCCGGCGATGGTCGCGACCATGGTCATGACCAGCGTGTCGCGGTTGCGCACATGGCCCAGCTCGTGCGCCATCACCGCCGCGACCTCCTCGCGGCTCAGCATGGCGAGCAGGCCGGTGGTGGCGGCGACGGCGGCGTTCTGCGGATTGCGGCCGGTGGCGAAGGCGTTGGGGCTCGGGTCCTCGACGATATAGACGCGCGGCATGGGCAGGCCGGCGCGGGCCGCCAGCCCCTCGATCATGCCGTAAAAGTCCGGCGCGGTGCGCGCGTCGACCTCGCGCGCATTGTGCATGCGCAGGACGATCCTGTCCGCATTCCAGTAAGTGAACAGGTTCATGCCCGCCGCGAACACCAGCGCGATGAGCGCGCCGCCCGATCCGCCGACCATGAACCCCAGCGCCATGAACAGCGCGGTCAGCGCCGAGAGCAGCATGGCCGTCTTCAATCCGTTCAACGCGCCAACCTCCGTGAGCGTGCGAGACTTGCTGCCGGAAATGTAGGAAGGCGGCGCCCGTCCCGCAACGGCGCGCCCTCAGTTGCGGGGCGTGCTGGTCGGCGCGGGGGTCGGGCGCTCCGATGGCGGCGGCGGCGGGCGCTGGGTGCGGCCGAGCACTTCGTCGATCCAGCGCTGATCGATGCGCTGCGGGGCCTCGGCGCCGGCGCCTTCGCCCGCATCGGGCGTGGGCGCGGGTTCGGCCGGCGCCTCGGGCTGGCGCGTGGCCGGCTCGAGCGGCAGGCCGTTCTCGTCGACCATCATGCCGTTGTCGGGCTGGCCATAGGCCTCCTCGTCCGGCTCGAGCTGCCATTCGGGCAGGGTGACCTGCGTCTCGAACGGCTCGACCGGCCGGTTGGCGACGGCGACGCGCATATAGGCGGCGAAGGCGCGGGCCGGCGCGCGGCCACCGGCGAGGCCGCCTACGGCGCGCCCGTCGTCCCGGCCCATCCACACGCCGGTGGTCATGCCGCTGGAGAAGCCGATGAACCAGCCGTCCTTGTTGCTGCTGGTGGTGCCGGTCTTGCCGGCGACCGGGCGGCCGATCTGCGCGTTGCGGCCGGTGCCGGTGTTGACGGCGGTCTGCATGAGGTCGGTCATGCCCGCCGCCACCCAGGGGGCGACCAGCACGCGGCTGGTGTCGTCCTCATGCTCGTAGAGCGTCTCGCCGTCCGCCGTGGTCACCTTGAGGATGCCGTAGGGCGTCACCGCCACGCCCTTGCGCGCGACCGAGGCGAAGGCGCGGGTCATGTCGATGAGATGCACCTCGGACGTGCCGAGCACCATGGAGGGATGAGTGTTGACCGGCGTGGAGATGCCGAACCGCCGCGCCATGTCCGCCACCGAGGCGAAGCCGACTTCCATGCCCAGCTTGGCGGCGACGGTGTTGATCGAATAGGCGAAGGCGGTGCGCACGTCGATCTGGCCGACATTGCGGCGATTGTCGTTGCGCGGGCTCCAGCCGTTGATGGTGACGGGGCTGTCGTTCACCGCCGTCTCGGGCGTGTAGCCGGCCTCCAGCGCGGTCAGGTAGACGAACAGCTTGAAGGCCGAGCCGGGCTGGCGCTCGGCCACGGTCGCGCGATTGTAGTTGGAATTGATATAGTCGAGCCCGCCGACCAGCGCGCGCACCGCGCCGTCGCGGTCGAGGCTGACCAGCGCGCCCTGCGCCCCGCCCGGCACATTGGCGCGGATCGCGGCGACGGCGGCGCGCTGCAGCTTGGGATCGATGGTGGTGTAGACGTCGATCGGCTGCTCGCGCTCATCGATGAGATTGTCGAGCTGGGGCAGCACCCAGTCGGTGAAGTAGCGCACGCTGTCCTGGCCCTGGTCCTGCGTCATGCGGACATCGGCGAGGTCGATCTGCGCGCGCTCGGCGCTTGAGATGTCGCCATTGGCCGCCATCACGTCCAGCACCACGCTGGCGCGATCGCGCGCGGCCTGGGCATCGGCGGTGGGGGAGTAGTTGGACGGCGCCTTGACGAGGCCGGCGATGACCGCCGCCTCGGGCAGGCTCAAGGTGGTGCCGGCATGGCCGAAGAACTTGCGGCTGGCGGCGTCCACGCCATAGGCGCCGCCGCCGAAATAGACCTTGTTGAGATAGAGTTCGAGGATCTGCCGCTTGGAGAATTTGCGCTCCAGCGCCAGCGCCAGGACGATCTCGCGCAGCTTGCGGACCGAGGAATAGCTGTTGTTGAGGAAGATATTGCGGGCGAGCTGCTGGGTGATGGTCGATGCGCCCTCAATGCGCCGGCCGGTGCCGCGCCGCTCGAAGGCGCGCCAGGCGCCGCGCGCCATGCCCAGCGGGTCGACGCCGGGATGCATGTAATAGCGCTTGTCCTCCACCGAGACGAGCGCGCGGGTCATCGCCTCCGGGATCTGGTCATAGGGGAGCCAGCGGCCATAGCTGGGGCCGAGCGATACGATAACCGAGCCGTCCGCGGCATGGACGCGGATCATCTGCCCGTTGGGCGAGCTTTTCAGCGAATCGAAGCTCGGCAGCGACTGCATGGCGATCACCACCGCGACCACCAGCGCGATGAGCGCGGCGACGCCGATGCCGATGCCGATCTTGAGGATGCGGAAGAACCAGAGTCGCACGCGGCTCAACGCTCTTTCCCTGGGCATGCCATGTTCTTCACTGCTCCACCCGCCGGTGTGTGTTCCTTACGCGCCGCACAGCAGAAGCGCCAGACGCCTTTCTGTGGGCTGAACGGGATCGCGGAGTCTGTTTGGGACATCGCGAAAGAGCGATGTCCGAGGCGGCACCGGCCCGCTCCCCCACCCGGCCTCCCACGGCAGTATTCTATGGGAGGCCGGGTGGGGGAGCGGGCCGGTGCCGTCATGCGCCGCGGGGCGCATCCTCAGGAATCCTTCGGCTCGAAGTCCAGCGAGACACTGTTCATGCAGTAGCGCAGGCCCGCGGGGCCGGGGCCGTCCGGGAAGACATGGCCGAGATGGCCGGCGCAGCGGGCGCAGCGTATCTCGACGCGGCGCATGCCGTGGCTGGTGTCGATCACCTCGTCCACCGCATCCTCTTCGAGCGGCGCGGTGAAGCTCGGCCAGCCCGATCCGCTGTCATATTTATGGCCCGAATCGAACAGCGGCAGGCCGCAGCCGGCGCAATGATAGACGCCCTCCGCCTTGAGGCCATTATATTCGCCGGCGAAGGCGCGCTCCGTGCCGTGCTCGCGCAGCACATGATATTGCTCGGGCGTCAGCCGCTCGCGCCACTCCGCATCGGTGAGGTTCAGCTTGTCCATGGCGGGAATATCGGGATGCGGGCGAGCCGCGTCAATGGCGGGAGAGGGGAATGCCTCATGTGGCGGCACCACTGGACATCGCGCCCGCAGCATATTATATACCGCTCGATATGGAACAGCTTGCGACCAGAGGTAGACCGCGCGAATTCGACCTGGACAAGGCGTTGGCGGCGGCACTGCGCGTGTTCTGGAGCAAGGGCTATGAAGGCGCCTCGCTCACGGACCTGACGGAGGCGATGGGCATCACCCGCCCGAGTCTCTACGCCGCGTTCGGCAACAAGGAGTCGCTGTTCCGCCAGGCGCTCGATCTCTACCAGCGCGAGAAGCAGGCCTATGTCGGCAAGGCGCTGGAAGCGCCGACCGTCAAAGGTGTGGCGGAGCGCTTCCTGCGCGGCACGCTGGAGACCTGCACCAGCGAGTGCGAGCCGCGCGGCTGCCTGGGCGTCATCGCCTCCACCGCCTGCGGCGCGGACGCCGAATGCATCCGGCAGGAAGTGGTGGAGCGGACCCGCAAGGTTCAGGCGCTCATCATCGCGCGCGTGGAAAAGGGCATCGCGGACGGCGACTTCGACCGTCCGGTCGATGCGGAAGCCATCACCAAATATATGATGGCCGTGCTGCAAGGCCTGGCGGTGCAGGCCGGCGCCGGCGCGACCCGCGAGGAACTGGAGCGCGTGGTGGACATGACCATGACGTGCTGGCCGGGCCGATAGGGCGAAAGATAGGCCAGCTTTGCTGCGCCGCACGAAAAATATCGACCGGTACATAATTAACGCTTGACGCCGGACCGATTTTATTCCATACCAATCGGTATAGAAGTTGTTCCCGGGAGAGTGAGGTCGAGCTGGGCCGCTATCGATCCGGGGCGCGATCAGTCACATATTGAGCCGGTTTTCTCGGCGGGCATCGGCCCGGCGGCAGCCGACAACCATCCATCGAACGCCCGAAGGCCTGTGCCTGCGGGGAGAGGCCGCAGCATTGCCTGAGCGGTCCTGAAAGAGGGAATCGAGATGATGGCCTATCTGCAATTCAGCGAGCAGGGCGCTCACGCGCCGCTCGGGCAGGGGCAGCAGGCGGCGGACGCAATCGCCGCCGTGCCCGCCGACCTGTCACCGCGCGAATGGTCGATCGCCTGGCTGGCCCGCAATGACGGGCTGGGATCGATCAGGCCGGACACCCGGCTTGCCCGCTTCTTCCGCGCGATCTTCGGCATTGCGCGGACCAATCCGCTCTCGGACGGCCGGCTGGAGGCGCTGCGGCGCATGGCCGTGCTGAGCTGGCACCATGGCTATAATGTCGCCACGTCCGAAATCCGCGAGTTCCTCGCCGCCGGCTATTCCGAGCGGCAATATGAGACGCTGGTCGCGCGCATCCGCGCCGCAGGCCTCGTCCAGCGTCGAAAGGCCTTCCGATGAACATGATCCAGCCCGTCCAGCCCGCCGAGAAGATCAGCGAGGGCGAGGCCGGCGGCGGCCGCCGCTGGCGCCGCGCCGCCTGGGTTGCCCTGCCGCTGCTCGCCATCGCGGGCGGCTATGCCTTCACCCAGCGCGGCGCGCCGCCGGCCATGGCGGTCACCCTGCCCAACGTCACGGTCTCGACGCCGCTGCGGCGCGAGATCACGCAATGGGACGATTATGTCGGCCGGTTCGAGGCGAGCCGCACCGTGGAGGTGCGGCCGCGCATCTCGGGCGCCATCACCGCCATCCACTTCACCGACGGGCAGATCGTGCGCGCCGGCCAGCCGCTCTTCACCATCGATCAGCGGCCCTTCGCGGCGGCGCTGGCCGAGGCGCGGGCCGGCGTGGCGACGGCCAGCAGCGACCTGGCGCTGGCCCGCACCGATCTCGACCGCGCGCTGCGCCTCGTCGCGGCGGACGCGGTCTCGCAGAGCGAGGTCGACCGGCTGCGCGCCCGCGTGCAGGCGGCGACCGCCGCGCTCGCCGCCGCGCAGGCGCGGGTGCGCAGCCGGGCGCTGGACATGGAGTTCACCGTGGTCCGCGCGCCGATCGGCGGGCGCATATCGGACCGGCGCGTGGACGCGGGCAATCTCGTCGCCTCCGGCGAGGGCGCGGCGGGCACGCTGCTGACCACCATCAACGCGCTCGATCCGATCTACTTCACCTTCGACGGGTCCGAGGGCCTGTTCCTCAAGCAGAAGCGCGACGGCACGGGCAAGGACGCGCAGGTGCAGGTGCGGCTGCAGGACGAGCCGGACTATAAGTGGACCGGCCGCCTCGACTTCACCGACAATGGCCTCGATCCGCGCTCGGGCACGATCCGCGCCCGCGCGGTGCTGCCCAATCCGGACCTGTTCCTGACCCCCGGCATGTTCGGCAACATGCGCCTCGCCACCGGCCAGACGGCGCAGGCGATGCTGGTGCCGGACACGGCGGTGCAGACCGACCAGGCGCGCAAGACGCTGCTCGTGGTGGGCAAGGACGGCACGGTCGGCGTCAAGCCGGTCGAGCTGGGTCCGGTGATCGACGGGCTGCGCGTGGTGCGCAGCGGCCTCGCCGCCGACGACCGCGTCATCATCACCGGCACGCAGATGGCGATGCCCGGCAGCAAGGTGCAGGTCCGCCAGGGCCGCATCGCGCCGGACGCGCAGGCTGCGCAAGCCGGCCCGGCCGGCGGCGCGATCGCCGGCCAGGCGACCTTCGCGCGCTGACACCCCTTTTCCCACAGGAGCGCCCCTCATGCGCCTGTCCCGTTTCTTCATCGACCGTCCCATCTTCGCGGCGGTCATCGCGATCATCATCACGATCATCGGCGCCATCGCCTATTTCGTGCTGCCGGTCTCGCAATATCCCGAGGTCGTCCCCCCGACGGTGACCGTCACCGCCACCTATCCCGGCGCCTCCGCCGAGACGGTGGCGGAGACGGTCGCAAGCCCGATCGAGCAGGAGATCAACGGCGTCGAGAACATGCTCTATCTCTCGTCGCAGTCGACGGGGGACGGGCGCGTCACCATCACCGTCACCTTCAGGCAGGGGACGGACCTCGACGAGGCGCAGGTGCTGGTGCAGAACCGCGTCGCCATCGCCGAGCCGCGCCTGCCCGAGGATGTGCGGCGCCTGGGCATCGTCACCAAGAAGACCTCGCCGGACTTCCTGCTGATCGTGAACCTCATCTCGCCCGACGGGTCGCTCGACCGGGCCTATCTCTCCAACTATGCGCAGACCCGGATCAAGGACCGGCTGGCGCGGCTGGAGGGCGTGGGCGACGTGCAGCTGTTCGGTTCGCGCGAGCTCTCCATGCGCGTGTGGATCGATCCGCGCCGCGCAGCCTCGCTGGGTCTCACGGCTGGCGACATCGTCTCGGCGCTGCGGGCGCAGAATGTGCAGGTCGCGGCCGGCATTCTCGGCCAGCCGCCCTCGGGCAGCTCCGCCTTCCAGCTCAATGTCGAGACGCAGGGCCGCTTCACCGAGCCGCAGCAATTCGCCAATGTCGTCATCCGCACCGATGCGGACGGCCGGCAGGTGCGCGTGGGCGACGTCGCCCGCGTGGAGCTGGGCGCGGAGGATTACGGCACCTCCGCCTATCTGGGCGACAAGGACAGCGTCATCATCCCGATCTTCCAGATGCCGGGCTCCAACGCGCTCGCCGCCGCCGAAGGCATCAAGGCCGAGATGGAGACGCTGGCGAAGGATTTCCCCAAGGGTCTCGAATATCGCATCGTCTACAATCCCACCGAGTTCATCCAGCAGTCGATCGACGAGGTGGTGCAGACGCTGGTCGAGGCCATCATCCTCGTCGTGCTGGTCATCATCGTCTTCCTGCAGAAATGGCGGGCGGCGCTGATCCCGGTGCTGGCCATCCCCGTCTCGCTGATCGGCACCTTCGCGGTGCTGGCTGCGCTCGGCTACTCGCTCAACAATCTCTCGCTGTTCGGCCTGGTGCTGGCGATCGGCATCGTCGTGGACGACGCGATCGTGGTGGTGGAGAATGTCGAGCGCAACCTGGAGCAGGGCCTGAGCCCGCGCGACGCGGCGCGGCTTTCCATGGACGAGGTGGGCGCGGCGCTCATCGCCATCGTGCTGGTGCTCTGCGCCGTGTTCGTGCCCACGTTGTTCATCGGCGGCATGTCCGGCGCCTTCTACCAGCAGTTCGCCGTGACCATCTCGGCCGCGACGATCATCTCGCTGGTGCTCTCGCTCACTCTCTCGCCGGCCTTCGCGGCGCTGCTGCTGCGGCATCATCACGCCCTGCCCGAAGGCGCGCCGCGCTGGCGGCAGCGGATCGAGGCGGCGGGCGACTGGTTCAACCGGGGCTTCGAGCGGTTCAGCGCGCGCTATGCGGCGCTCACCGCCCGGCTCGTGGCGGCGCCGCGCAAGGTGATGGCGGCCTATGCCGCGCTCATCGCGCTCACCATCGGCGCGCTCTGGTATACGCCCGTCGGTTTCATCCCGGCGCAGGACCAGGGCTATTTCTTCACCATCATCCAGCTGCCGCCGGGCGCCTCCACCCAGCGGACGGACGCGGTGATGAAGAAGGTGGCCGACCGCATGCTGACCATCCCCGGCATCAAGAACACGGTCATGCTCTCCGGCTTCGACGGCGCCTCCGAGACGCGCAACGCGAACTCCGCCGCCGCCTATTGGGTGCTCGACGATTTCAAGGATCGCGCCGCCCATGGCCAGACGGTAGACAGCCTGATGGCCGAGGCCGCCAAGCGGACCGCCGACATCAACGAGGCGCGCCTGATGATCGTCAAGCCGCCGCTCATCCGCGGCATCGGCTCGGCGGGCGGTTATCGCCTGATGATCGAGGATCGCGACGGCCTGGGCTACAAGGCGCTGGAGCAGACGGCTTATGGGCTGATCGGCCCGGCCAACCAGACGCCCGGCCTTTCCTTCGTCTACACCTTCTTCGAGACCAGCACGCCGCGCATCTTCGCGGACATCGATCGCGACAAGGCGGAGATGCTGGGCGTGCCGCCCTCGCGGGTGTTCGAGACGCTGCAGGTCTATCTGGGCTCGGCCTTCGTCAACGACTTCAACCTGCTCGGCCGCACCTATCGCGTCACCGCGCAGGCCGACGAGCCGTTCCGCCGCACGCCCGCCGACATCGCCAATCTCCAGACCCGCTCGGACTATGGCAAGATGGTGCCGCTGGGTTCGGTCGCGACCTTCCGCGACACGACCGGCCCCTATCGCGTGCAGCGCTACAATCTGGCGCCGGCGGTGGCGGTGGACGGCGACACGGCGCCGGGCTGGTCCTCGGGCCAGTCGCTGGCGGCAATGGAGAAGCTGGCGGCGGAGACGCTGCCGCGCGGCTTCACCACCGAATGGACCGGCATCGCCTATCAGCAGCAGACCGCCGGCAACACCGCGGCGCTGGTCTTCGGCCTCGCCGTGCTGCTCGTCTTCCTGGTGCTGGCGGCACAGTATGAAAGCCTGGTCATGCCGCTGGCGATCATCCTGATCGTGCCGATGTGCGTGCTGGCCGCGATGATCGGCGTTAACCTGCGCGGCATGGACAATAATGTGCTGACGCAGATCGGCCTCGTGGTGCTGGTGGCACTGGCCGCCAAGAACGCGATCCTGATCGTCGAGTTCGCGCGGCAGGGTGAGCAGCTGCACGGCTACACGCCGATCGAGGCGGCGATCCATGCCGCCGAGCAGCGGTTGCGGCCGATCCTGATGACCAGCTTCGCCTTCATCCTCGGCGCCGTGCCGCTGGTGATCGCGAGCGGGGCGGGCGCGGAGCTGCGCCAGGCGCTGGGCACGGCGGTGTTCGCCGGCATGCTCGGCGTGACCGCCTTCGGCCTCATCTTCACCCCCACCTTCTATGTCGTCAGCCGCGCGCTGGGCGAGCGGATCGCCCGCCTGCGCCGTCGCGGCGGCGGCGCGGCCGAGCCGGCGGCGCTGCCGGCCGAATGAGGAGCGTTTCTGCGATGAACCCGATCCGTTTCGCCCTGCCCTTCTTGTCCGCGCTGGCCCTCACCGCCTGCGCGGCCGGGCCGGACTATGTCGCCCCAGCCCCCCCCGCGGCATCGTCCGGCCCCTTCCTCTCCGGCAATGCGCCCGCCTTCGCGCAGGCGGATGTGCCGCAGGACTGGTGGCGGCTCTACGAGGACCCGGTGCTCGACCAGCTCATCACCGATGCGCTGGCCGCGAACACCGATATCCGCGTGGCCGTCGCCCGGCTGGAGCGGGCGCGCGCCGCCCTGCGCGGCGCGGGCGCGGACCGGCTGCCGCAGACCGATATCGGCGCCGGCGCCACCTATGGTCGCCTGCCCGAGGGCCAGCGCGTGCCCGGCGCGGCGCGCGAGGACTGGTCGATCGATGCAGGCCTCAGCGTCTCCTACGAGGTCGACCTGTTCGGCCGGGTGAGCCGGGGCGTCGAGGCGGCGCGCGGCGATGCCGATGCGGCGGCGGCCGATGCCGACGCGGTGCGCGTGGCCGTGGTCGCCGACACGACGCGGGCCTATGCCGATGCCGCCTCCGGCGCGGCGCAGATCGCCGTCGCGCGCGACATGGTGGGCCTGCTCGACCGGCTGCTCGGCCTCACCCGCCAGCGCGAGGAAGCCGGCCTTGCGACCAAGCTGGACGTTGCGCGAATCGCTGCTCTGCGCGAGAGCCGCGCGGCGGACATTCCGCGCCTGGAAGCCGAGCGGCAGGCGGCGCTCTTCCGCCTCGCCACGCTGACCGGGCGGCCGCCGGCCGAACTGCCCGCCATTGCCGGCGCGCGCAGCATCGGGCTGGAGATCGCGCGGCCCATCCCCGTCGGCGACGGCACGGCGCTGCTTGCCCGCCGGCCGGACGTGCGCGCCGCCGAGCGCCGCCTCGCCGCCGACACGGCGCGGATCGGGGTGGCGACGGCGGACCTCTATCCGCGCATCACGCTGGGCGGATCGGTGGGATCGACCGGGCCGGACATCGGCGACATCTTCGGCGGCGGGCCGCTGCGCTGGCTGCTGGGGCCGCTCATCAGCTGGGCCTTCCCCAACCAGGAAGCCACGCGGGCGCGGATCGACGCCGCCACGGCGGACAGCCGCGCTTCGCTCGCCACGTTCGACGGCACGGTGCTGCGCGCGCTGGAGGAGACCGAGACGGCGCTCTCCACCTATGCCCATGCCTTGCAGCAGCGCCAGTCGCTCAAGGCCGCGCGGGATCAGGCGGACATCGCCGTGCGCATCACCCGCGCCCAGCAGCGCGAGGGCGCCATCAACGCGCTCGACAGCCTGGACAGCGAACGCACCTTCACCGAGGCGCAGGCGGCGCTGGCCGCGCAGGACGCGCAGGTGGCGCGAGCGCAGATCGACCTGTTCCGCGCGCTGGCGGGGGGATGGTCGGCTTAGAGTCGGTCTGGATAGGATGGAAGCAGTGCTCCCGCGAAAGCGGGAGCACTTAGATTTGTCTCATGAAGGCAGCATGCCCTCGTCCGGCGTCATCGCCAGCGCGGCGAGGGCTTCCTCGGCCTCGATGAGCAGAGCGTCCTCGGTCTGCGTGCCGGCGACATGCTCGCGGCCGATCATGATGAGCACCGGGACCGCCAGCGGACTGAGGCGGGCCAGCGGCTTGTGCAGCATGGTGGCGGCGGCGCGGTCGATCAGCTCGCCCAGCCGGCCCACGTCCGTCATCCGCGCGCGCGCGTCCGCCCAGGCGGCCTGGAGCAGGAGATGCTCGGGCTCGTAGCGGCGCAGCACGTCATAGATGAGATCGGTCGAGAAGCTCACCTGCCGGCCGGTCTTGCGGGCGCCGGGCTGCTGCCGCTCGATGAGGCCGGAGATGACCGCCACGTCGCGGAAGGCGCGCTTCAGCAGGCTGCTGTCCTCCACCCAGGCGATGAACTCATGGTCGAGGATATCGGCCGAGAAGAGCGGGCGCGGATCGGTGACCGGCTCCAGGCTGTAGACAGCCAGCGCATAGTCATTGGAGACGAAGCCGATGGGCTTGAGGCCCCGTTCCTCCATGCGGCGGGTGAGCAGCATGCCGAGCGACTGGTGCGCGTTCCACCCCTCGAAGCTGTAGACGACCATGTAATGCAGGCCCTCGTGCGGGAAGGTCTCGATGAGCAGCTGGTCGGGCCGGGGGAGGACGGAGCGCGCTCGCTGCATCGCCAGCCATTCATGCACGTCAGCGGGGAAGCGGTGCCATTGCGACGGGTCGGCGAGGAAGCGGCGCACGCGGCCCGCCAGATGCGTGGACATGGCCATTCGAGTGCCGCCCCAGCTCGGGATCTGCGCGGACTTGGCCGAGGCGCGCACGATCAGTTCCGCCTCGGTCTGGCGGACCACCTCCAGCGACATGCCGGAGAAGAAGAAGCGGTCGCCGGGCGCCAGCGTGGCGGCGAACATCTCCTCCACCGTACCGAGCTTGCGTCCGTTGGCGAAGCGGATGTCGACCGCCGGCTGGTCGACGATGATGCCGGCGTTGAGTCGATGCTGCTGGGCGAAGCGCGGATGGGCGAGCCGCCAGCGCCCGTCCGGCTCGCGCACGAGGCGCTGGAAGCGGTCATAGGCGCGCAGGGCATAGCCGCCGGTGGAGACGAAACCGAGCATGTCGTCCAGCTCCGCGCGGGTGAGCGCGGCATAGGGCGCGGCGCTGGTGACCTCGCGCAGCAGCGCGTCGGGCTCGATCGGGCCGGCGCAGGCCAGCGCCATGATGTGCTGGGCGAGCACGTCGCGCGCGCCGGGACGGAAATGCTCGGCATCGCGCGCGCCGGCCATCACCGCGTCATGGGCGGCCTGCGCCTCCAGATATTCGAAGCGGTTGCCGGGGATGAGGATAGCCTTGCTCGGCTCGTCCAGCCGGTGATTGGCGCGGCCGATGCGCTGGAGCAGGCGCGATGAGCCCTTGGGCGCGCCCATCTGCACCACGCAGTCGATATCGCCCCAGTCGATGCCGAGATCGAGGCTGGCGGTGGCGACGAGGCCGCGCAGCCGCCCGTCCGCCATCGCCGCCTCCACCTTGCGACGCGCCTCGCGGCTGAGGCTGCCATGATGGATGCCGATGGGCAGATTGGCGTCATTCTCGGCCCACAGCTTCTGGAAGATCAGCTCGGCGAGACCGCGCGTGTTGCAGAAGACCAGCGTCATGCGGTGCGCGGCGATGATGTCGATCACCTGCCGCGCGGCATAATGGCCCGAATGGCCGGCCCAGGGCACGCGACCCTCGGGCACGAGGATGGAGAGATCGGGCGGGGCGCCGGGATCGCCCTCGGCCAGCGCTACCGTCTCGCCGCGCGCGCCGGGCGCCAGCCAGCGGCGATAGGCGTCCGGGTCGGCGACGGTCGCGGAGAGGCCGACACGGCGCAGGCTCGGGCGGATCGCCTGCAGGCGCGAGAGCGAGAGGCTGAGCAGATCGCCGCGCTTCTCGGCGGCGAAAGCGTGGATCTCGTCGATGATGACGGTTTCGAGATCGGCGAAGAGCAGGTGCGCGTCCGGGTAGGACAGCAGCAGCGAGAGCGATTCGGGCGTAGTCAGCAGCATCTGCGGCGGGCGGATGCGCTGGCGGGCCTTGCGGTCCGAAGGCGTGTCGCCGGTGCGGGTCTCGACGCGGATGGGCAGGTCCATCTCCGCGATCGGCGTCAGCAGGTTGCGCTGCACGTCGACAGCCAGGGCTTTGAGCGGTGAGACGTAGAGGCTGTGCAGGCCCTCGCGCGGGCGTTCGATGAGGTCGATCAGGCTGGGCAGGAAGCCGGCCAGCGTCTTGCCCGCGCCGGTGGGCGCCACGAGCAGCGCATGGTCGCCCCGGCGCGCCGCCTCGATCATCGCCTGTTGGTGCGCGCGCACCCGCCAGCCGCGCCCCGCCAGCCAGGATGCGATCACCGGAGGAAGCGCGGGCGCGGTCATGGCGCACATGTGGACGCGGGTGGGGGCTGGCTCAAGGGCTGGGCTCCCCCTTCCGCCGGCGGGAGGGGCCGGGGGAGGGATTTCCGACGCTGCGCTCCTGCGGAGGGCACTTCGGCTGTGCCCTGGGCTCTGCCTCCGCAGGAGCACTGATTCCATCCCATACGAACGGGCTCCACCCTCGCCCGCACACGGGAGGGGGACAAAAAAAGGGCCGCCCCGAAGGACGACCCTGGAAGTTTTAGGAGAGGATGCCTGAAAGGCCCGATCCGTATGCGTTACATACAAATCTATTGCAATTGCGAAATAAACTTTTGCGGATGCAAGGATTGCATCCGGACGCGACAGTCTACGCATCTGCTTGGGATCAGTGGCCCGCCTGCGCGCCGCGTTCGAGGCCGGAAAGCGCCAGTTGCCTGTCGATCTGCGCCATCAGCCGGTCCAGCCCGGCCTGATCGTGCGCCTCGGCGCGCGCAACCAGCACATCCTGCGTATTGGAGGCGCGCAGCAGCCACCAGCCGTCCGGTGTGCTGACGCGCGCGCCGTCCGTGGCGTCCACCTGCGCCCCGTCGGCCGCGAGTCGGGCCAGCACCTCGTCGATCACCGCGAACTTGCGCGATTCGTCGACCTGGAAGCGCAGCTCGGGTGTGTTGACCATGGCGGGCATGGCGCCGCGCAGCTGCGTGACGCTCTTGCCGAGGTCGCTCGCCGCGCGAATCAGGCGGACGGCGGCATAGAGCGCATCGTCAAAGCCATAATATTGGTGCTTGAAGAAGATGTGGCCGCTCATCTCGCCGGCGAGCGGGCTACCCGTTTCCTTCATTTTGGACTTGATGAGGCTGTGCCCGGTCTTCCACATCAGCGGCTTGCCGCCGAGCTCGCTGATCCGGTCGAACAGCGCCTGGCTCGCCTTCACATCCGCGATGATCGTGGCGCCCGGCGCATCCTTGAGCACCGGCTCGGCGAAGATGGCGAGCAGCTGATCCCCCCAGATGACCCGCCCCTCGCCGTCGATCGCGCCGATGCGGTCCCCGTCGCCATCGAACGCCAGTCCGAAATCGAGCCGCTTCTGCGCGACGAGCGCGCGCAGATCGGCGAGATTCTTCTCTTCGGTGGGATCGGGATGATGATTGGGAAATGTGCCGTCGACATCGGTGAACAGCGTGTGATGCTCTCCGGGCAGCAGCTTCACCAGCTTCTCGACCACCGGTCCGGCGGCGCCGTTGCCCGCATCCCAGCCGATGCGGAAGGCCTTGCCGTCGAACCCCTCGACGAGGCGGGCGGCATAGCGGTCCATGATGTCCAGCGTCTCGCTGCCGGCGCTGCCCTCGACCCAGTCCCCGGTGGCGGCGAGTCCGCCGAGCGACTGGATGTCCGGCCCGAAGAAGGGCGCATGCTGCAGCACCATCTTGAAGCCGTTGTAATTGGCGGGATTGTGGCTGCCGGTTATCTGGATGCCGCCGTCCACGCCCTCCAGCACGGCTTCGGCATAATATAGCATCGGCGTCGGCCCCAGCCCCACGCGCACCACATGGATGCCGCTCTCATTGAGGCCGCGCACCAGCGCCGCCTCCAGCGCGGGCGAGGAGGTGCGGCCGTCATAGCCGACGACGACCTTCGATCCGCCCACGCGCGCCACCCGCGTGCCGAAGCCGCGGCCGATGGCATAGGCGTCCGCCTCCCCCAGCGTCTCGCCCACGATGCCGCGGATGTCATATTCCCGCAGGGTGGTCGGGTGGAACTGATGCGTCATATGCACTCCATGGGCTGGCCGATGATCCCGGTGAGGGACGCGAATCGATCGCAGCGTGCCTTAGGTCAAGGATCTTGCGATTCGAGCAACACGTCCCGCGCTGCGTTGATACGCGCGGCGAGGCCGGTGGATCCCCCGGCGTCCGGATGGTTGCGCGCCATCAGGCGGCGATATGCGGCGAGGACGGTCTTGCGGTCGGCATCGGGCGGCACGCCCAGCAGGTCCGCCGCTTCCGCGCGGCCGATGGTGCGCGCGGTCGGCGGCGCGGCGGGCGGGGGCGGGCGCCTGCCGATCAGGCCATCGCCGAAGCGCAGCCACAGGCCCGATCCGGTCGCGACCAGCGCGCCGGCGACCGGCATGCCCTTGGCGGCCAGCACCGCGCCGGCCAGCGCGCCGACGATGGCGATGCCCTGCGCGGGCACGCGCTTGCGCCGGCCGCGCAGGGCGAACCACAGCGCGACCCCGGCCAGCGCGGCGAGCAGCAGAGGCATGGCTCAGGCGGCGGTCTGCCGCGCGGGCTGTCCGCCGGCCATGGGCAGGGCGAGGCCCGAGATCATCTCGCGCAGTTCCTGCCGCGCGGCCAGATGGCTGACGCCCAGCTCGCCGAGCTGGCCCTTGTCCAGCAGGGTGAGGCCGGAGGGGAACAGCTCGCGGAAGATGACGCGCTCGGACAGGCCGGGAATGACGCGGAAGCCGACGCGGCGGGACAGTTCGTTGAGCGCATCGCCCACGCGGCGCTGGTTGCGCGCTTCCATATGGTGGAGGCGGTTGCGCAGCACCACCCAGTCGATCGCCACGCCGTCCGCCTTGGCGCGGGTCTTGCGGGTCTCCCATATCAGCTCAGAATAGAAGCTGAGGCGCTTCACCTTGAAATTCTCCGGGTCCACCTGGCCGATCAGATCGAAGTCGACGAAGCTGTCGTTCATCGGCGTGACCAGCGTGTTGGCGCAGGTGGCGGCATAGCGGGCGAGCGGATCGTCGCGGCCGGGCGTGTCGATGATGACGACGCTCGCGCCATCGACCGCGGCCTGGGCGATCGCCTCGTTGAGGCCGGCGTGCGAATCGCCGGCATAGACGGCGCAGGCGGGGATCGGCAGATCGGTCCCGCGCCGCCGCGCCGTCTCCGCCCGGTTCTCTAGGTAGCGCGCCACCGTGCGCTGGCGATGATCGAGGTCGATCACCGCGACCGATATGTCCTGCGCGGCGAGCGCCACGGCGGTATGCACGCAGGTCGTGGATTTCCCGGTGCCGCCCTTCTCATTGGCGAAGACGATCAGATGCGGCGCGACGCTGGTCATGGATGGACTCGAAGCTCTCGTGATGACGCGGGTGTGACGCGGCCCCTTGACCGCCCGGCTCCGAGCGGCGAAGCCGGGCCGGTGCCCCTGGGAGGGGCCTTATCGGAGGCGCGAAGCGCGTGCAAATCTTCCGTGATATCCGGGCGCTGAACGATGGCCTGGCGGTGCTGCGCGCCGATGGCGGGCAGGTCGCCATGGTGCCCACCATGGGCGCGCTGCATGCCGGGCACATGGCGCTGGTGGCGCGCGCCCGCGCGCTGGCGGACCATGTGGCGGTGTCGATCTTCGTCAACCCCACCCAGTTCGGCCCCCATGAAGACCTCGCCGCCTATCCGCGCCGCGAGGCGGAGGATGCCGCGTTGCTGGAGGTGGCGGGCGTGGACATCCTCTGGGCGCCGGGCGTGGAGACCATGTATCCGCAGGGCTTCGCCACCGGCATCCATGTCGCGGGGGTGAGCGAGGGGCTGGACGGCGCGGCCCGGCCGGGCCATTTCGACGGTGTCGCCACGGTGGTCGCCAAGCTGTTCGGGCAGGTGCGGCCGGACATCGCCTGCTTCGGCGAGAAGGATTATCAGCAGCTCGCGGTGATCCGGCGGCTGGCGGCCGATCTGGACCTGGGCGTGCGAATCGTCGGCGTGCCGACCGAGCGGGACGTGGATGGGCTCGCCCTCTCCTCGCGCAATGCCTATCTGGATGCGGATGCCCGCGCCCGCGCCGTGGCGTTGCCGGAGATGCTGGTGACGGCGGGCGAGGCGATCCGCGCGCGCGAGGACGTGTCCGCGATCCTGGCCTGGGCGACGCGCTATCTCGTTGATTCGGGGTTCGATTCGGTCGACTATATAGCGCTGTGCGACGCGCGCACGCTGGCGCCGATGACCATGCTGGACCGGCCGGCACGGCTGCTCGCCGCGGCCCGGATCGGTGGCACGCGGCTGATCGACAATATCGCCGTTAACCCATGAGGTCTGCGCCTGGTCTGTCTGCGGCGCGGACGGCGGCGACAGCGCGTTAACCATTTCTCAAGTCCCGCATGATTGGTTCCGCCCTATGCGAACCGGATCTGTTGGGGGATTGATCGTGGCAAACAGCATGCAGAGCGCGCGCGTCCTGATGGAAAGCCGCATGCGCGAATCGATGTTCGACGCGCAGGCGCGCTACGAACTGGGCGTGGCCTATAGCTGCGGCACGGGCGGCATGGACGTGGACCTTGTCGAGGCGCACAAATGGTTCAACCTGGCGGCGCAGGCCGGCAGCGCGGAAGGCCAGGCCTGCCGCGCCGAGATCGCCGAGGAGATGACCGCCCGCGAGATCGCCGAGGCCCAGCGACAGGCGCGGGCATGGCTCGTTCAGATCGCCCGCCGGGCCGCCTAGCGCTTGGTTCAAATACGCCGCCAGCGGAAGTACCAGACCTCATGGCCTTTCGTCCGCGCTTTTGCTTCATAGCGCGTTTCCGGCCAGCCGCCCGGCCGCACCAGGAAATTCGCCGGCTTTTCCGCCAGCCAGTCGAAGTCCTTCCGCGCCCGCATCACCATCAGCGCCCAGCGCAGATAGACCGGATGATCGGTGCCGAAGCGGAACTCGCCGCCCGGCCGCAGCTTGGCCGCGATCAGGTCGACCGGTCCCTTGTTCATCATCCGCCGCTTGGCGTGGCGCGCCTTGGGCCAGGGGTCGGGGTGCAGCAGATAGACGAAGCTCAGCGCCCCGTCCGGCACGCGCGCCAGCACGTCCAGCGCATTGCCCATATGGAGCCGCACATTGGTCAGCCGCTGGTCGCGCACATGGCCGAGCGCGCCCACCACACCGTTCAGGAACGGCTCGCAGCCGATGAAGCCATGGTCCGGCAGCAGGTCGGCGCGCCAGGCCAGATGCTCGCCCGATCCGAAGCCGATCTCGAAATGCAGCGGCCGATCGTCGCCGAACAGCCGGGCGGCCGTGATCGGCCCCTCCTCCGGCACGCTGATCGCCGGCAGCAGCTCGTCCACCAGCGCCTGCTGGCCGACGCGCAGCTTGTGGCCGGACTGGCGGCCATAGAGCCGGTTGAGCGTGGTCGGATCACCCGATTTGAAGGCAGTCATGCGCGGGCGCCTATCCCAAGCCGGCGCCCCTGACCAGCCCCATCCCGGCGGCCGGAACCGCCCTCCTCCTCTTCAGAGGAGGGGTCGGGGGTGGTGGCGATGCGCAGCATCGCTTGCAAAGCAACAACCGCATCTTCGCCCATGTCGGTGCGGCGCCCGGCCTCCGCAGAAAGAGCCATCGCGAAACGGCCCCATTCGCGCCCCGGCCCCGCCGGTGCTTGATGGCGCGAACGGCAGTTCCGCGATGCCTCGACCCGGAAACACTGGTCCCGCGCCTGATATCAGGGCGTGCAGCGCTTCCCCTCATATTCGTAGCGATTGTCCGCATAGGCCGTGCCGTTCCAGCGGACCACCGGGAAGCAGAAGCCCGGCCCGCCGAGCTGGATATCCGGAAAGCCGCCGACACCCTTGGTGCCGAGAAATTCCGGAATGCCGATGCTGCTGGTCATCAGCGTCCAGCGCCCGTCGGCTTGCTGGCTGACCAGCCAGAAGGACTGGCCGGTCATCCCGTAGCACATGGCGCCGCCCTCGATGACCACGGCCTCGGGCCGGCCGTCGCCGTTCAGGTCCTTCACCGTTTCGATGGCGCCGGGCGAGTAGGAGAGTTCGTGCGGCGCCGGGCAGTTGCCGCTTTCCCAGCCGGTGCGCAACTGTGTGAAACCGGCCGCCCGGAAGATCGCCGCATCGCGCTGCGCATCCGGGGCCACGGCATCGGCATCGGCGGCCGCCTCCACGGCATCGGGGGCGGCGGCCATCGCCGGATCGGCATAGGCCTGCCCGTCATAGGCCAGCGTGCGGGTCTCACCGCCGCTCGTCGCCTCCAGCACGAACCAGCCGTTCACCGCCGTGCCCGTGGCGCGGATGCTGCCTTCGCCGTCCAGCACCTTGCGCCAGTTGCCGTCGGCCTCCTGCGTCGCCACCGCATACCAGCGCCCGTCGGCCCGGTAGCAGTCGCCCGCATCGATGAAGAGCGCTTCCTTGCGCCCGTCGCCGTTCATGTCCACGAAGGTGATGCGCGGGCTGGCCGCCGCGCCGCATCGATTGGTCGGGTGCCGCCCGTCCGCGCTGATCGGGAAGCCGCCCGCCGCATAGAGGAGCCGCGCCTGCGCTTCCGTCATCTGCGGAACCTGCGCCCCGGCGACGCCCGCCAGCCCGGCCAGCACCAGGCCGGCCGTCCACATCGTCATCCTGTCCATCGTCCACCCCACCATGTCCGTTGTTCGACGGGGCTATCATGACGTCATCTTGTTGAACCGCCGATGAGCGGACGGACATCCGGAGTCCGTTCGGGACCGCGCCTGCCGGCGCATGGCGCACCGGCCCGCCCCTGCCCGGCCACCCGACGATAGCCGCCTGGAGTCCGTCCCGTTCAGGTGGAGCACAGGCCGGTTCAATATGAACAGGGCAGATTCCATGGGTGGCGGATGGAAGAGCGGACTCTCAGGTCGTGCGAAAGATCGCCGCCGCCGCATCGATCGCGGCATAGGCGGCCGCCATGTCGGGCGTCTCGTTCTCGTCGCCGAATCCGAAATAATCGTCCGGCCCCAGCGGCTGCACCACGATCCCGTCGCGCCGCGCCAGCACGGTCAGCCCATTGTGGTAGACACCATATTGCACGTCCCGCTGCGGCAGCAGCCAGGCGATCTGCCCGCGCACCGGCACGAGGCTGTCGTCGCCGAACAGCGCTCGCGCGGCATATCCCGTGCAATTGATGATCGTGCGCTCCCGGATCTCGCGCAGGTCGCGCACGCCGGCGAAATCGGCATGGACGAACCGGCCGCCTGCCGCCTCGAACTCCATTTCCAGCAGCCGGCAATAGGATGCGACGTTGAAGGTCATCGCCGAGGAGCGCCGCACATAGGGCGCCGCGAACGGGTTCTGCTCGGCCGGCAGCACCTCGGAGCGCGGCGTCAGGTCGCGCGTGCGCGATTCGAGTTCCAGGAATTCCGGGCGCTGCGGTCCCTCCGGCTCGGTGCGCGCCACGCGCTGCCCCGGCGGCAGGTCGAAGAGCGAATAGCGGTCGGTCCACTCGACCGGATTACCCGCCACGCCCAGATAGCTCTGGTGCATGGCGTAGCTGGCGCGTGCCGCCCCTTCCCACCAGTCGCCGAAATCGGGCCGCACGCCGTCGACCATCGCGATCCGCGAGGAGGGCGTCCATGTCCCCGTCGCATAGGCCGAGCGCACATGGGGGAAACGCTCCTTGGCATAGATGGTCACCCGCGCGCCCATGCGCTGCGCCGTGATGGCGCTGGTGAGGCCGATCGCCCCCGCGCCGATCACCCCGATCTCGCGCGCGCCCGTCGCCAGCGCCAGTGGCACCGCCTGCTGCGCCGAACCCCAGCTCAGCGACCAGCCGCTGCCGCCATGGCCATAATGATGGATCACCTGCTTGCCCTGCACCCGCTCCGCTTCGATTCGCGGCCCCGCCGCGCGGAACGGCCGCAGGCAGACGGTCACGCGATACATGCGGTCCCGCCGCGCCAGGATCGGCCGAATCGGGTCGGGGGCGGCGAACCGCGCGAGCTGCGCCTTGAGCTGTCCGGGCAGGATCAGCGCGGAAGCGCCGGCGCCCGCGATCAGGCCGCGCCTGTCGAGCATGCATGTCTCCTCACCTGGGTCGCGCATATGCCCCTGATGGCGCAGGCCGCCCCAAATGAAAAGCGGCGCCCGTGCCTCATCGCCCGGACGCCGCTCCTGTCATGTCATGCCGCTCAGGCCAGCGCCGCCTTCAAATCCTCTGCAAGGTCGGTTTTTTCCCATGGGAAGGCGTCGCCTTCTGGAGTGCGGCCGAAATGGCCATAGGCAGCGGTGCGCCGGTAAATCGGCTTGTTGAGGCCGAGATAGGTGCGGATGCCGCGTGGGGTGAGCCCGCCCAGCTTGGTGATCCGGCCGATGGCGGTCTCGATTGCATCGTCGCCCACCGTGCCGGTGCCATGCGTGTCCACATAGAGCGAGAGCGGCGCGGCCACGCCGATCGCATAAGCGAGCTGGATGGTGCAGCGCTT